>Ga0304728_1000021_pt1 | contig 132987 bp, 186 predicted proteins | sample C_130625_MF_Meta_FD_190476 | JGI IMG/M metagenome (GOLD analysis project Ga0304728, IMG submission 190476) | Freshwater microbial communities from Lake Croche, Canada to study carbon cycling - C_130625_MF_MetaG (v2) (version 2) | ecosystem: Environmental > Aquatic > Freshwater > Lake | place... | reverse complement strand
ATACTTTGCCCGATATGTGGTTTTATACTCATATCTACGATGCTCGGCTTGTGAGTCTGGAAAAGTATATGAATGTGTACGCTAGTGTGCATGATGATAACGATATGGGTGAGGCTCTGGCCCAGGGTTTCAAGCTGTTCGCATGGTGTGATAGCGATATGAAGATTGCACCCAAGCGACCCAAGAGCAAAGTCAAGGCCGAAGCATGGCGACAAGCACTGCCCAAGCTGGTTGTTCTCAACGCTACAAAGTTTGTGGTTTGTCCAGAAATCCGTCGTGGTCGTTCGGAAATCACTTGCACCGGAACCAAAGATAGTATATCATGCGACTTGTGTGTTCGTGGTTTGGCTAATGTCTTGTTTCCAGCCCATTGAAAGGAATAAAAATGAGCTACGTTGGATTGTATGATGATGCAGGAAGTAAGAACGCTTTCTATATTATCAGGGATAAAAAGATTGGCCGGAAGCGTGTGGGCTTCAAAGAGTTTTCAGATAAAAAAGAGGCTGAGTTTGCCCACCGGGTTCAGAAACATTTGGCTCAATTTGATTTGGCCCCTATGGTATATGGGGATGTTGGTTTTATTCGTAGGAATGATGGACAACTGACGTACTATGGGTATTTGACCGAAGTTGCTCGACCTATGCCAACGTGCCATGATGATGATTGTGATGGCGAATGTTTTCAGAGTGAATGTAATAATGGTACTACTATTGATGAAGTAGTTTATGGTTTGAATGAACATGGACTAGACTATAATGATGCCCATAGTGGTAATTTTGGTTATGTTCGACGCAACGGAAAATGGGTAGCGGTTGTTATTGACCTTGGGATTGAGAGTTTTACTGAATGGGATGAAGATATTTATGGAGAGTTTGATTATGACGGAGATAGTTATGTTGATAATTATGGAGTGTGTAATTGTGTTGATTGTAAAAAGTTTCGGGAGAAACATTTATGAGCAAATACTATATCAAGTGTGGAACTCTAGAAATAATTTACTCTTGCGATAAGGCTCCACGATATGCTGCTATGGATGCTATCTGGGAAACAAATGAAAATGATACACTAGATGAGTACATCTATCTTGATGAACGTGGATATAGAGACTATAAAAATGCTGATGGTAAAACTTGTGTGTTGCATACTAGCCATATTCTAAAAGACGCAGGATGGAGTATCGAATAACACTTGCCGCAAACCCTTACTGCGTAAGCACTTAGGGCAAGCGGGGCCGCCCGGCTTTGACGTAAGTCCTTATCCGTCAACACTTTAGAGCAAATCCAAAAATCTTCTAAAGTTTCTCTACTAGACTGGTCGATAATATTGGTATGGAAACGAAGCAAGAAATCAAAAGGAATGGACAGATGATCCAGTGGGTTGGGATTGTGATTACGATTTTGGGTTTGGCGTATACGGGAATCAAAGATTATCAAAAAGGTGATATAAAATTCCCTCCCATGCCTCAGAAACCGGCCTTGACAAAGATAGTTTATCCGGTACAATACTGTCTGATGGCTTACGATCCTAATGTTGACAAAGTTTTTTACTTACACGAAAATGGACAATGGCATGATTACGCTCCACAACAACGACGATATGCGACCCAAGCGCAACCATATCAAGCTCAAGGTCAGGAAGCAGTGGGAAGTGCCCACGGGTCACAAGGAGCATCGGTATACCGTTATGGACAATCGCCCCAAGCGAACCCGAACCCGATCCGCTGAAAATAGGCGGGCTTGCGACAACGGGGACTATTGACTATAATACTTTGATTGCCGATGTAACTCAGTTGGTAGAGTAGCAGTTTTGTAAACTGCCTGTCGTCAGTTCAATTCTGACCATCGGCTCTCCGGGATAGTGTAACGGTAGCACCAGAGATTTTGGTTCTCTTTGTCTGGGTTCGAATCCTAGTCCCGGAATTGTATGATGCCCTGTAGCACAACGGTTGTGCAAGATGCTGTTAACATCGAGGTTGTAGGTTCGAATCCTACCGGGGCAGTTTTGGCTGGATGGCAGAGCGGTCTAATGCACCGGTTTACTAAACCGACGAGGAGAAATCCTCCACAGGTTCGAATCCTGTTCCAGCCGCTTAGGTAGATTACTCAAGTGGACAACGAGGGCAGACTGTAAATCTGCTGGCATTGCCTTCGCTGGTTCGAATCCAGCATCTACCACTAAGTTGTTGGTATATAAAGACTTAGAACAAATCCGGCGGGCCGACTTCGACGTAAGTGCTTGCTGCATAATGACTTAGAATTTTCTAAAGTTTGTTCTTGACAACTGCCGATAATAGACGTATGATTGCTAATCGGAGGCTGATGTTGAGTTGCGAGTGTGGCCCCATAGTCTAACGGCTAGGACGACAGCCTTTCACGCTGTAGATCGGAGTTCGATTCTCCGTGGGGTCATTTGTTTCTGCTAATCCTACGGATTTGGTGGTCTTGGCGATAGTCAGCACGAATCCTAAAGTTTTGGGTATTGACAGGTCGATAAGAGTATGGTAGACTGTTGGAACAAGAAAGGAAAGTGATGATGAAGAACCTTCGAATCTATGATATTCTGACTGAGGATGGTAAATCTCTGGCCGAAATTACTCTCTCTATGCAAGAGGATTTTGAGTGGTCGGACGTATTTGATAAGTTGTATGACTTTACAACCGAAAGTGTTCAGAGTTATTCTTACGAAGAAATTACCGTAACTGAATAATAAAGCGGGCCTTTAGCTCAATTGGCAGAGCAAGGAGCTTTTAACTCTTAGGTTCCGGGTTCGAGTCCCGGAGGGCCCACTTGACAGAGACAATTGTTGGTGTAGAATAGAGGTAAGAAAGGGAATGATTATGAGATATGAAGATCACTACGATGGTTACAATTACGACTACGATGAATTAGTAGAAAATACTGAGGATCTTGGTCTAAATGAAGAACCTTGGATGGATGGTAATGAGGAAGATGATGAGGTTCCTTCCTATGGAAAGAATTACTATCCTAGTATTGAGGATGATCAGGACTGATTTTTGTGTGTGCATCTAGGTGGGACTAGACCCTATTCTTTATTCCTTTCTTCTTCTCGGGATTGTCGGTTCAAATCCGGCCACACACTTTTATGAACGCTTTCCAGCAAGAGCTTGATGATTTTCGGCGTACACCAGATGGTAAGATCATTCAAGGGGCTGCTCATACTAGCAGAGTTTTAAATCACAAATATCGAAATGGTGTGATTATAAAGGCTATCTGTTCTCTGCGTAAGATTGAGAAAGATTTTGATAGCATTGCCTGCTGTGGAGTAAGTGGTTTGATGGTGGTGCCACAGATTGCAGAGATTCTTAATAAGAACATTATAGTTGTTCGTAAAGGTGAGCGACGATATAGCGAATTCTTTATCGAGGGCGTTGCTCCATCTAATTATGTCATTTTGGATGATCTTATTTGTTCGGGCAGTACGGTTAAACATATTATGAACAATATTCATGATGATGTTCCACGAGCAAAATGTATCGGTGCATATTTCTACATGGGTGAGGAGTGTGCCTACAATGCTTCTAATTCTAAACTTTTTGAGAAGCAGTTCGGGACGGTTATTCTAAACCCTTACCAGCCAAAGACTTAGAGCAAGCTGGGGCGGCCCCGGTCGCCGTAAGTCCTTATCCAGCAACCACTTACGACGAAAAGAATTTTTCCAAAGTTTTCGCTTGACACTGCCGATAATATAGTGTAGAATCAGTGGACAAGAACGATTGAACAGCAACACGAAAGGGATGATTATGGCTCATGCAGTTGAACAGATGATGTTTGTTGGTGCTACCCCGTGGCACGGCCTTGGGAACCAGCTTGACGAAGCTCCCACGGTTTCGGAAGCGATGACCGCTGCCGGTCTGGATTGGGAAGTTGGTCTGCGAGATTTGATCACGCTGGAAACGAATCAACCCGTTCCGGCCCGTGCGACTTATCGCAAGACTGATGACAGCATCTTGGGCGTTGTCGGCCCGCGATACACTCCGCTGCAAAACAGCGAAGCGTTCGATTGGTTCCAGCCGTTTCTGGACGCTGGCGAGTGTGCATTGCATACTGCCGGTTCGCTCCACAGCGGTCAGAAGGTTTGGGTTCTCGCCCAACTGAACCGCGACAATAGCGAGATCGTGAAGGGTGACGAGGTTGGGAAGTTCATTCTTCTCAGCAACTCGCACGATGGCACGACTGCTATTCGGGTTGGCTATACGCCGATCCGCGTTGTTTGTGCTAACACTATGGCAATGGCCCATAGCAAGAGCAGTGGTTCCAAGTTGATCCGTATTCGTCACACCCGTTCCAGCAAGACCAATCTGGAAAACGTGCGAGACATTATGGACAACATCAACATGGAGTTTGAGGCGACTGCGGAACAGTTCAAGTTCCTCGCGTCCAAGAACTTCAATCAGGCCGACATTCGTCGGTATGTCAAGGTGATGCTTGACATTGACGGTACACCGGACGATCAGATCAAGACTCGTACCAGAAACATCATGGACGAGATTCTGAATCTGGTCGAAGGCCCGAAGCAGAGTGCGACGGGTGTTCGTGGAACTTGGTGGGCCGCGTACAACGGCTACAACGAGTATCTGAATTACAACAAGGGTCGAACGGAAGATAACCGTCTCGATAGCCTGTGGTTCGGACTCAACGCCAACGACAACACGAAAGCGTTGGAAAGGGCTATGGAGTTCGCTCAGGCACTCTGATCCCTCTCAATGGGGGTTGACTTGGGAGCCGCCACTCAGAAATGGGTGGCGGTTCTTTTTTGTCTATAGGCAACTTGACATAAACCCTTGTCAATAAAGGACTTAGGGCGGGCCGGGGCGGCCGAATTTTATCTAAGTTATTTGATACCAACGACTTACGTCAAATTAGTCAAAGAAACTCATAAGCTTAGTGTTGGCAACGGGTTACGATGACGATATACTGTATGTGGACGTAAGGCGTGTGGTGGCAAGGGTTTAGGATAAAAAGATAATAAATAATGTAAAGATAGGATCATATTCATTTGTCTCGCCTAATCCTGCGGATTTGCTGCCGTTGCTGGTAGTCAGCCAGAATTGTGGCTATAGTAACATGATTCACTGTTCCTAAGTTCTTATGTTTCAACCACTTGCAGCCGATACTACAGTATGGTATACTAGACAGTGTAACAACAATAGTAACAATCGCTCTGCTTGTTGAGACTAATTCTCAATAGATAAAGATGATTAGATATTGTTGTCTAATCTTATAGTCAGGCAAAAAATGGGAGCCCTTGTGATGCAGAAGGAAAAAATTATTGTGACTGATAAAAATAGAGAGAAAATAACTGATCTTTATTGCAACAAACTATTGGACGATATGGACTTTAGTACCTTGTACTGTTTTGCTTTTGATATGTTGAAGAATAGTAAGAATGAATATAATAATGAACAACTTACTACTGAAATTAGTGACTACTACCCTGACCTTCTGGAGAACTGATGCTAATTCTTGTTCTGGCTGTTATTATGATTATTCTACTAAGCGAAGGGAAAAACTAATGGAAATTGATATTACTAAACAGGAAGCTTGGAAACTAATAGATGCTATTCAAGCCTACATGAAAGATTATACTGTTACGGGGCCAGTTCATAAAACATTTGATGCTATTACTAAAAAGTTAAAGGGGGTTTTGCAGGAAAAATAAACATTTACTAACCCGGTGAGTTTGGTTTGTAAGTTGTTTGTTCTCAAGGCTTTGCGTCAACAGTGCCAATATTGTATACTAAGGACGATGGCGTGACTGGTCAACCTTCTCTTCTTATAGGATAATAATCTATGTTTGAATCAGCTTTCATTTTCTGTATTTGTCTTGGGCTGGTCAAGGGATTCATGGAATAGTAGTTACTAGATTCTAAGAATCTCTTATTTGTATTAACCCTTACTGTAACTTCTTATATCTCTTATTCACTTCCCCCTGCATAATACATATCCACAATCAGGATAAGTGTCAAGCAAAAAAACTTTTTAAAGACTATTTTATGAAAGACATCGAGATTGGATATATTATTGTTGGCCTTCTGTTTATTGTATCATCGATTGGAATAGTATCTATTATTTCTGATATGATCTTTAATAAAGAACAGAAAGAAATTACTATCAAAAGAAAACCAGTTGTTATTGATTGGGCAGAATTCGTTAAGGACTAGTCAGCAACTTTAAGGGAGTCAGTTAATAAATAACATTTGTCTCTTCATCCCCTCTCTGGTATAATACACTAGTCAACGGAGCCAATAGTCAAGCGTCATGGTGAGATGATGTGGGACTAAAGGAATCATGGGCAAAGAGTTGTTTTTAACTTTTACCATGAGGTGATTTATGCGTACTAGATATGTTAGTGAGATTAATCGTAAGGAAGTTCAAAGGAAGTATATTGATCAGATTTTGGGTGAATTAGATTTCATGCAAATCAAAGATAGATTAAGGGACTATCTTGAACATGAAAAGGATAAAGAATCTAATTATGCCTTAGAAGCAGAGATACGAAAAGAAGCACCAGAAGTATTGGTGGAAAATTGGGAAGATTTTAATGGGCCTGCTACTCTCACAGAAGAGGAGCATTATCATGCCTAAAACTTTCCATAGAATAATTTCTTTTGAAGTTGAAGGTGAGTTGTATGACCACCAAGCATCTCCAGAAGATATTCTAAAAAGCTATGAGTGGAAATTTAAAGGTTTTCACGATAATCATGAGGATAAATGTTTCTTAGAATCATCTCATGATGATAGTCGTGGACGCATTACTAAAATAGTGCGAAAGAATAAAATCGGCAAAACCGATAAAGCAGACACAGAAACTTTTACAATTAACCAATGAGGTGATTTATGAATTATCAATTATTGTATTGGGGTCTTGGTGGAGTTATAGCACTGATAGCATTAGTATCATTATACTATTACTCATGTCATTGTTCTCCTCCATCAATCAAATAGTAATTTGATGTTAACTTAATCCGGTGAGGTTAGTCCCAGCTAATCTCCCGGATTTGGTTTTAGTGGTAATAGTCAGCGACATTGTGGAGTCAGTAGGATTGATTAAGAAAAACAAACTTGACCGTATATCTCCGATGCCTATTATAGAACATCAACAGTCGCACGGAAGCGACATCACTTTCCCAAGGAGATATTTTATTATGATGAAGTTTATTCTAGTTGTTGCTCTTATGGTATTTGGTTCATCTGTCTATGCTGGCGAATGTGCTAGTGGTAATTGTACACTCCGTAGTAGGACTGTCAATGTTACAAGAGAACTAATTTCAGTTCCAGTAACAGTAACTCGTCGAACTGTTGAGGCTACTCGTAATGTTGGTCGAAGGACTGTGGCCCGCGTTCGTAGTGTGGTTCGTTAATATTATGGTTGATAGTTTGAAGGATCAAGAAAGATTTGTCAGACTATAGATCACACGGAAAATTCCCCTGAAGAAATTCGGGGGTTTTTTCTTTTATATTTGTCTCACCTAATAAAGTCGGGTTCGGATTAATGAGGACAGTCAGCGAGATTTAGTCATGATAATAACTATTAAATTACAGAATCAAATGGACTGTGGTTACATTTGTCACAAGATTCAAGAGGCTATTAGCAAATACCAAAAAGAGAATAATAGTCCAGACCTAACTGATTGTCTGTTAGTCATTAATGTTAAGAAACCTACTGATGATAATAATCTAATCCCCAAATTAGAAAATAAAACTTGTATTGATAGTCAGCCAGTTGTATAATACTCTTGAGATAATATATCTTTGTCTCACCTAAAATTCCGGGTTTGGAATTTATGGAAACAGTCAGTGAGTTTTATGGCAAAAAAGAAATGTTGCAAAGGTAAATGTGGTAGGGAAAAATCTATTGATGAAAAACCAGTAGAAAATATTGACCCGGCCCCACAACCTAAACTTCTTCCTAAAACAAATTTCTTTCTTGAACTAATTAAGAAAAACTTCCGATCATGAAAGATGGATTAGAAGTGTTGGGATTTGTTGCTGGGTTGTTTGTGTTTGTGGAAATTTTAATTCCCCTATTATCATACTACTGGACTAGCTATGTTAATCAATCAGATTCTAATAAGCGTAGCGACTAAGTTCCCAGTTCCAGTATTGATCCATGATGATCCTACTAGAATATTCATTTCCCTAATAGGACTATTAATCCTGTCAGCAATCCTCTATAGATTCATGAGGTATTATGGTGGAAAATAATAATCTTATTATATATGGCCCACATATCATTTTCTCCTGCATCATCATTCGATCAGCTTTGATCTGGTATTTAGAGCGTTTTTTATATGAGGAATATAATGAGTAAGGTTTCAAAAAAAGAAGAATTTCATATACCTTTTATTAAGGAACTAGTATTTGTGGGGCTAGTTACTATAGTTTCTATGTTTTCTGTGCGATTTTTTGTAACTTCTTTTATGCCACCAACCCTTAATCTCCCCAATATTATCTATACAGATTCCCAGATTACTGAAAAGTAGGGTTTTGTTAGGTAATATCGTCTATTATGTGGCTAATTCAATATTAATTCACTTATTAGCTTATCCCGTGGTGAAAATTGGGTTAAAGGACTAAGGAAATTGTAGTATAACTGGCTAAAGTTGTCAAGCCCATCCTGCCGATACTTGACAAGGGTTTGAGTCTGTGGTATACTGTTACTGGTAAGGGTAGGAAAAGTTAATTTTAAGGCTGAAAAGATGTATAAACAGATTCAATTGACCAACAAGGAACTAGAGCTTTTAGCTTCTATAATCCACTATTATATTGACCAAAAAAGGGATAAACCCGGCTTTGAAATCAATAATGCTCACATTATGTTACGTCATATTATTGGGATCAACACCCAAAAAGATAACAATCAAATAGTCTTTAGTGGGAAATGAACCCATTCTATTTATGAAATGAAAAACAAATCAAATGAAATCAGAATATCTGAACTTAACCATAGATTTGGTCGAATTATTGTACAATCCTAACCTGTCAAAGCGTAACTATATGCTCAGGATTAAGAATGATATTTATCAGAAATATGAGACAGTATTAAGAAGAGATGAACTAAAGGTGTTAGCCGATTTTATTAATGAGTTTTTGGATGATACTAATGGTAACAACTATGTGGAACTTTTTGAGGGAGATGAATAATGAGTATTGTGACTAAGGATTCTTATAAGGCTGATGTTTTTAATTTTGATATGGAGTGTTTGAAACAAGAAATTCCTAATGAGATATTGTTTAATGAAGATGGAACAGTCAAGGATGGGCCTTGTACTAAATGGGCTGAACTCTATAATCTGACTATTAATAATGTGATCAGTTGGGAATGGATGAAATTTAAGTTTACAAAAGAAGAGCTTAAAGGTCTTGCTAATTTTATCAATAGTTTTGTTGATGACAATTCATAATAGTCTGTCACCTTTTGATAAGTTATCTTTAGCCCATAATGGCTGAAGATTAGAGTAATGGAAACATTCTTTTACTTGAGCAGGATCAGAGAAATCAAAAGACGATATTGGGAGAATATGGTCAACGTGCCATCCTTTAAGTGACCAGTTTTCCCAGTTCATACCTTCTTTAAATTGAGACTCTAAATGAAGTTTTAACTTTTCGATAGAACATCCTACCAATTCAATAGCTGACTCAGACTTTAGTCCATGAGCTAATGCTTGATACAATCTACCCCTGAGCGATTTCTTTAATTTAAGTAATGGGTTTTTACGACAATTCTCAATATTTCTTTTACTAATTTTGTCTCTATTATTTTTAGCATAAGTTTTATTGTGTTCAATAATTTTTTCTCTATTAAGTAAGTAGTATTCTTTCTGTTGTTGTAATCTTTTGTCTCTATTATTTAAATACCATGTTTTATTCATTTCTATTAACTTGTCTTTATTATTCAAATACCGTGTTTTAGATTTTTCCTTTCTTTTTTCTTGGTTATTTAAATGATATTCTTTGTAGGTTTTGTTCAAACATATTTTACAGGCATGAGCTAATCCATTTTCATTATTTGGTCTTTTTTTCTTATGAAAACAGGTAAAAGGTTTTTCTTCTTTGCATTTATTACAAAATTTAGTGTCCATAAATTAGCCTATTAAAACAACAACCCAAGCAGAGTCAAGGTCAGTTGACAACAGCTTGGGCGTCGAGTATAATGGTTTGTATTGTAGTGTCAAAAGTGTCTGACCACACCCTCAACATCTTAAAATACACCGTATTTGTTAATCTTGGAGAAGATAAATAATGACTAATCTACCAGAAATAGAAAAAATATCAGTAATGAATCTGAAACCAGATGATATACTGGTTTTTAGTACCGATGAAAAAATACCTAGTGCTGCTTATTCAAGAATAGATCAAAAAATAACCGATTGGAAAGCCCAAAACAATATAACAAACAAACATTTGATACTAACTTCTCTAAAACTAGAAGTATTATCAAAGGAACAGACTCAAAAACTGGAAGTCAAAAAGACGCTGCCATCCTCCGTAATCTCTTAGAAAGAACAAAGAAAAATGAACGATAACAATGAAGTAGTTACTGTAACACTATCCCTTACCAAGCATCAGTGGAAAGACATCATCCAGCATATTATGAATGATGCTAGTATGTTGGAAATGGGATTATGCGCCCAAGCTGGTCGTGATGCAGTAATGAGAATAACATCTAACGCACTAGAAATGGCAAACAAAATTAAAGATGCCACTGGTGTTGACGTAGACTTGGCAGAATGGAAATTTATGTACGAGGAAAAGAAATGACTAAAGGATAATGAAAACTCTAATAACAATAGAAGTTGAAAATGAAATCGGGAATCCTTCTGTTGAAGAAGTAAAATCCTTTGTTAAACAAATCTTAGAAAAAGGACTTGTTGGGAATTTTGACATATACAAGTATTGCCCAATGAGTGGAATATCGCTAAGAGTTTTAAATACAGAAATTGAACGATTGAAACTTACAGATAAAGAAATTGAGGCAATTGAACTGTCAATAGTTAAGAGACTGGACTTGGATGCTATATACACTCTCCGTAATCTACTTGAAAGAATAAAGGATAACCCATGAGCGATGAACTACAAAATAATATCAGAAACTTTATTGTGGATTATGATAATACTGTGAGTGATTTTAATATGGCTGATTATGATTTGTGGCTTGAGACTGCCGTTAATCTTTTGAAAGAAGTTTTGGAGAATAAATAATGGTAATTCAAAAAACTTGGACAGACCTTTTGGGAGAACCTCAAGGTAATGAGAGTGTTGATGGTAAAGATATTGTGAGGGAAGTTAGTCCTCATCAATTTAGAATATTGTGGTCATTTGATAGCAATAAAGAAGCTAATTGGATTTATACTTATTGGACAACTATGGAGAATAACTAATGACAACTGAGACTCGTCCATTGTATGTTATTGATAAAGATATTAGTTTGGAAATGTTTATGGGAGATAACAACTCTGTTTATGTTTCTATCTATAATGATCGTAGAAATACTAGCATAGCATTTCAAACATCTATGGATAATATGAAGCTTTTGGCCGATTTTATCTATAAGAATTTGGAGAAGAAATAATGGCTGGACTAGTATTATTTGGTATACTAGGATATATGGCTTGTATACGAATTTATGATTGGTGGAATGGATATGGGGATTTATTTTAATGACTAAATCTGAATATAAGGCTTACCACTTTAAAGTTATCCAGTACATTTATGCAGAATATAGGGATTTTCATTTTCATAGAATGAAGAATGGATCATTGTTAATTCAATTAAGTCCAATAGACAAGCATCTATTCCATTTACTTATCAAAACTCTATCTAATCCAAAAGATAGTATCAATAATGTTGCTGCTCATGTAATGGAAGCTATGTGGTTAAATTTGTGGAATAAGTCTAAATATGACACTGCTAAGAACTCTGAATCTTGAATATGATCTTGTTGAGGTTCATTATAATGAACTTTTGAAGAATAAACCTTACTTGGTGAGGGTTTTCTCATATAATAATACTGATCCCAGCGAACTACGTCTGGACGAAAAAGAAGTAAAAAATCTATATCAAACCCTTAAAGAACATGAGCTATTATGAAAATTCAAGATAAGAAAGAGATTACTCTAAGTGTTAAAGATGTTCAAGATATTATTTTTGATCATTTAACAAGACAATATAGGCTTGATGGGAATTTTAATTTTGACTTTGTTGTTATCAATAAACCATATCCATGTGGAATTCACGATGCTTGTGATCGTTATGAATTTGATGGGGTAAAGATTGTGGTGACTCATGAATAGCCATGAAACTTTGGATAAAATTAAACAACAGTATGAGAAAGCTAAAGCTTTAGCTAAAGAAATTTGGGATGATGGTGATCATGAAGGTGATACTAATGAGAAATATTATTTTGAGACTGGATTTATTGCTGGACTATCCTGTGGACTGAAACAAAATCTAGAAAAGAAATAACATGAAACCATCTGAAGTTGGATTTGATGGAACTTTACATATGAAAGTAGGCAGTAATATTCCATTTTATAGATTGGCTCGTTCTATTGACAAAGATAAGGGGCCAGATGTTTGGCATACTTCTTGCAATGATAATATTAATGGCAAAATTACTAATACCCTTATTTGGTGGGGCAAAGAGGATGAGCCTGAATTATTTTATCGTAATAAAGACGGTAAGCTGTTTACTGTAAATTTTGAACCTTGGGAGAATAATTCGTGATCGGTTTAAATGTACGGTCGCCTTGGTCTACCCTTTTAATTAATGGTCAGAAAAGTGTCGAAACCCGCTCCTATACACTCCCACAAAGATTAGAGGGAGTTGAGTTGGCACTAATTGAAACTCCGGGGAAATCGGCTAAGTTTAAGAGTAGAATTATTGGAACAATTACTTTTAGTGGTTGTATTCAATATTCCTCTAAAGAACAGTGGGAATCTGATGAGAGTAGACATAAGGTGGATATTAATGATAGTTTGTATGGTTGGAAAGATAAGCCTAAGTTTGGATGGATCGTACAATCAGTGAAAAAATTTAAAAATCCAGTTGACCCTCCTGCCAAACGTGGTATAATTTACGCTAAGAACTGTCTCATGGAGAAACAAAAATGAATTGGGTTTTTATTGTAGCAAGAAATAGCACGATAGAAAGAGTTAAAGTCTTTAATGATTATTTTGCAGGAGATGCTTATACTAGCGAATATCTTAGAATAGAATTTGTGGTCAATGAAGTTGATTTCCCAGAATATCGTAAGGGGGAATATTATCAAAATGCTGATTCTGGAGTAAGTGTGGGTCTTTATAAGGATAACTCCTAAAATGGAAAAGTTAATTAATCTGTTTCCTCTGTTTCTTATCATTTTTGTTGTAACTGTTTTATCTTATCAATCTGAATACAAGCCAGAACAATGCGAAGTAAGAATTAGACAGGATAAGTCGGTATGTTTTTGTAATGGATTGAGCGTTCAATCAGAAAAACAATGTCCTACCATGAATGATTTGTAAAGTGGCTGTTGACAAACGCCGATAATGTAGTATACTTAGGGCATCCTCTGGAGAAACTTTTATGAGTCCAACAGTTCAACAAAAAGTTCAAGATTTAATTGATAAGTATTTCATTGGTCAGAACAACTATGAACTATCTATCAAACAAGATAATCTAGACAAATTCTTGTCAGAATACAACAAGATTATTATTACTCGTACCGTGGAAGTTTGTGGCATACATTAATGGGAGAAAACATGACAGTTCAACAGCTTCGTAATAGTGGTTATAAGGTTAGGGTTCTTCACAATCGGCTTTACAATGGCTATTATAAATGGCAAGTAGGCAGCAAGACTGCGGAGGGTTATGGTTATGGGCCTATTGATCCAGATACTAAAGGTGGATCAACCCAAATTATAATTGATAGCCCATCTGGCGATCATTATGATGGACTCGCTATTTGCAGCAAGAAAGAGAATTATAATAAGAAACTGGGTGTTAGAATTGCTCTTGGTCGATGTAATATTGACCGAATCTTTTATGTTCAAGCAGAGGCGACAAATGAGTAATGAAGAAAAGATGGAAGAAATCAGGAGACTGTGTTTGGGTATTATGCAAAACTGGAGCCAAAAATCTAGTTATAATGATCCTTATGAGGATGGACGAATTGTGGGCCGCTCAACACTAGCAGAAACTATTCTGGAGATTATTAATAATGGCTAAGAGTTTTGAAGATTTGATGAAAAAAACTTGTTCCAAAGATGTTATCATTGATGGATATAGAAGAACTATGAATTACTTATCTGAATATATTGGTATGCCCGATCTATTTAAAAGTAGCGATATAATTCTTCCTGCTGGTTTTAGCCCAAAGAAAACTACAAAGTTTTTCCAACCCTGTATTACTATTACAAAAACAACTACACATTTTAGTCCACCCAAAAGGCGTGATCCTTCACGACGTTGGAAATGAGAACATTTAAAGAATTTTATTAGACTTAGAAAGATTGTTTTTAGCCCACAAAGGTTGTGTGTTAGTATAATGGCATAGCTTAATTAGTTCTTCTTCATTTTTAGCAGATGATAGCGGAATTATATGGTCGATATGCCATTTCCCTTGATTCTGCCAATTCATTCCTTCAGAAAATAAAGACTCTAGATGTTGTAAGAAATTCTCATAAGAACATCCCAGCATCTCTTCTGTAGTATTGCTTTTTTGAAAACCAACACCCTTTAAAGCCTTTAGAGTTCTAGAACCTAGTAAACATCTTGTTCTATATAATGGGTCTGTTTTACGTCTTTTTTTGGTATACTCTACGTTTTTCTTGTTTAATTGATCTTTATTTTTTTCGTAGTATTCTTTACTATATATCGCTATAGCATCTTTGCGTCTATAATAATCGTCTTTACTATTTTTTCTACCCCAGGCACGAACTAATTCACGATTGTTTTTCCTAAATTCTCTGTTGTATTTTACAGTTCTTTCATTGAAACATTTTTTACAATTAGCTTGTAATCCAGTTTTTCTTCTTTGGTCTTTATAAAAATCAGTAACTTGTTTTTCTATTTTACATTTAGTACAAACGCATGTATTCATATTTTATCACCTTATCAAAACCAAAAAGCCAAAATGTTGTCAAGTTGCAGTTGACAGACACTCAGGCTTATGGTATGATGTATCGTATGGTTTTATCAGAATGTCTGCAACTCATTCCGACATATAATAATACACCAAACCTGAATAGGCATTAAAAGTAATGAGAGAGTTTAAAGAAGAAATCAGAAAAGTTCTCAGCGACGTTTCATGCGATATTTGTGGCAAAAGCACAACCAACTATAAAGAAGTTGGGCCAGACTTTGCTACACTAGAATCATATTGGGGATATGGCTCAACTAATGATGGATCGAAATATGAGATTCATATATGTGAAAGCTGTTTTGACGAGACACTAAATTTCCTAAAACAAAAAAGAAAGAGCATCTTGGGGCCATTCAGTTATCCTTATGATAATGACCCTTTTGATGGAGTATGAATAATAGTATTACTCTCATTGGTGATGTTCATGGTAAATATAAACATTATCATGAAATAATTAGAGAAAAAGATCGTCATCCATATACTATTCAGTTGGGTGATTTTGGTTTTAATTACGAAACATTAAAGAACGTAGACCCTACTAAGCATAAAATTATTGGAGGTAATCATGACAATTACAGTAGCATTAATGATAGCCCTAATTACCTTGGTAATTGTGGGTACTCATGTTTGAATGGTGTTAAATTTTTCTATTATAGAGGTGCTTATAGCATTGATCGTGCAAATAGAACCATAGGTATAGACTGGTGGGAAGATGAACAGGTTACTATTGATCAATTTATGAAAGCTAGAGAGCTTTACAGAGAAGTAAAACCAGACATTGTTTTAACTCATGATTGTCCAGATGAAGTTAGCTTGAGAATACTAGATAGAAATCAAAGAAAATATGAGAACCTAACAGGATGGGCTTTGCAAGAGCTATTTAATATTCATCAACCTAAAATATGGCGATTTGGTCATTATCATAAGAGTTGGAACTTAAATATAAGTGGTACAGATTTTAAATGCTTAAACGAGTTAGAAACTGAGCTATTGACAGTTTAGTTCTGACGAGGTATAATAAACTTGTTGATGCCTTAATGGTAGGGATCGCGGGTATTCCCACAATCAACTTCCGTAGATTTTTGGTATAGTTTTTTGTAAGACTAAAAACGATATTTTATTACTAGAAACTTTTATATGAATGAAATAGAAAAAGCTAATATACTTGAAATCATAAAGTTATGTAATCGAAAGATTAAAGAACAAAAAGATCATGAGTCTACTTCTGGATATGGAGAAGATTATAATGATGGTAGGATTGTTGGTGGTGCGGCATTAGCACGAAGAATTCTGACTATACTAAAATATGTTGAACTTTGATTATGACTGAATTACCAGATAGTAAAATTCCTTGGTGGGATAATCACTACGAAGATATTTATAGTGAAGAAATAGAAGATGGATATCCTTATGATATGGGAACTAAAGTACAGGAATAAATTATGAACGAGTCAGTTAATCAAGCTATTTGTGATTTCTATAATAGCGTTTGGAATTATATGAAACAGGAATATAAACCAAAGTGGGCAAGAATGTATAATGCTCAAAAAACTTTGGATGAAATGATTCAGATTACTGGACAATATTATCTTGGTGGCAATACTGTTCCTAATACTGCTGGAGATATTATAGCCTTTTTGAAAAAGAAAAAGCAATGAGTTATTCTGAGTTTAGAAATAAAATTGATAATGACTTAAAGAAATATCAACTACGATATGGTCAAACTGTTATGAATTGTTTGGCTGAAGTTTGGCCTAAAAAACATAAAGAGTTTATTGCTACAGACCTTGATTGTTTTTATAATGACAAGAAGGCAGATAGACTATTGAATCATTTAGAAAAGATATGGGAACATGAATCAGACTGATAGAACTAATCCTTTCTTTGATATTGATACTTATATCAATCATCTAGAAAAAACAATAGAAGAGCAAAAGAAAAAGATAGAATCTCTTGAAATTCAAATTGCTAGTTTGAATGTAGAATATTTATTAGATAGATAACTTAATGGAGAATTAAATCATGAAAGATAAATTAGAAGTTTTTAGTATTGGAACTGATATTAAGTTGGCCGAAGATGTTTTTGGTAAAGTTACTGGAATCAATATTCGTGGAAATAATTCAGTTTCTTATGAGGTTGGTTGGTGGAATGGACGAAGTTATGATTGCAAGTATTTTGCAGATCATGAGCTTGAGTCCACATTATCTACAACTAAGCAAAAAATTGGTTTTTCCTCATGATTCGGTCATGGATGGTCGATATATTGATAGTGATTGGTTTCTTTGCTATTGGTTATTTTATAGGAATATTATCTCAAGGAGGAGTTTTATGAAGAAGATTGTAGTTTTGATGATGGCTCTTTGTGCTTGTTCAGTTTCTTATGGTAAGCCACCCAAGACTTACTCATATACTAGTAATTATTCAGCTAATACTGCTCAGAGTGTAGCTGATATTATGGCTAGTAGAAATTCTGTGGGACATTTCCTTCCAGTAACTTCAGGCTATGAAGGTTGTGGAAGCGGATCAACACAGCAACAGGCATATAATAATTGTTGTTATGCAAATAGTAGACTGCAAACTGTCGATGTTGGTTATGCTCAGGGAGCAAATGGCAAGTGGTTTTGTTGCCGTAGGTATCGTTGAGATTAGTGTATTAATTAGTACATATTAATGACCAATTAAATAGGAACATACTATGTACGATGCTGTTGTTATTAGTGATTTACATATTTCATCCAATATTTCACAGACCAGACAAATACTGCATTTTTTGCACAAAATCTACCAGAATGAAATTAAGACTAAATCACTCATCATAAATGGCGATCTATTTGATAATTTAGATTTTCGTAGACTAAAGAATGGACATTGGAAAGTTTTAGCATACATTAGAAAAATCTCTAACAAGACTAAGGTTATATACATTTCTGGTAATCATGATGGGCCAGCTAATATTATATCTCATATTCTTGGTGCTAACTTTGTAGAAGAATATACTTTTTTTAGTGGACATAATAAAGTAGTAATACTTCATGGAGATAGATTTGATAATTTTATAAGTAAACATCCTAGACTTACAAAACTAGCTGATAATATTTATAGAATGATACAAAGAATAGACCCAAGTTTTTATTGGGCTAGATTACTAAAGCGTAGCAGTAAAATCTTTTTAAGATGTTCTAATCAAATCAAAGACAGAGCAAAACAATATGCTAAATCCATCGGTGCTAATATTATTATTTGCTCTCATACCCATCACGCCTTGACAGATAAATCTGATATGGTACACTATATCAACAGCGGTTCGTGGACAGAAAATCCTTGTCACTATGTATTAATAAAAAATGGTCGTGCAAAACTCAAAGAATTTGAATCCCCCATCACTGGCTGATTTTCATTCTCATATTCATACTTGGCTTGATGTTCTTGAGGAAAAAGCTAAGAAACAAACTTATGGAGATGAACAAACAGTCTATTATTTTTTCAAGGAAAATAAGAAATATCACAAAATTACCCAAGTGTGGGAAGGAATTGAAACTATTCATGCTTTTGTGAACAAAACTAATGGAGATATTTATAAGCCAGCAAGTTATTCTGCTCCATATAAAGATCCTAGATATAATCTGTTTACTGATTTTGACAAACTATTAGAGGAATGTGATTGGGTAGGTTCATACCTGTATAAAAAATGAAAGAAATTAAAAAAGAAGTCCGCTATCTAACAGATAAGCCAAAGATTAAAGCTTTGGTTGATGATGTAGGCGTTGAACATATTCTCAAATATTTGCTAGAATATCTTGATTCATTTGATATTGAATCAGATAGTGACCTATGGAAATTCAAGGTTGCTGATAGTATTGAGGACGCTTATGATAATTATATCAACCGATTTAAGGAGACTGAACGAGCATGAGACTTGACCTAGCTATGGCATTAAAGGTTGGAGACAAGATTGTTAATGTATTCATGGATGAACTTGTTATATCTCAAATAGAACATAATTATGATCCAAAACCACCAGTATTTATAGCATTGGATACTATGCTACAAAAACACTATTTGTGGTTTGATGAAATTTATTATCCAGATTTGTCCGATATTTGTGATGAAGAAAAAAGTTTTGTTCTTTGGGCTAGAGATAATAAACAATTGATTGGAGAAAATTCCAGACTATCCAAAGAGATTTATATGCAAGGATATGCTAATGGTTTTAATTCTAGGCTGAAGTATTCGTATGAGGAACAGATGCAAAAATGAGCGACCAGAAATACGATCCAGACTGGAATCCAGATGATTATGATATGACGCTCAAGTATGAGCCAATGGACTTGTCCAAAGTAAATACTATACTAACAAAGTATAAAGGACAGCCAGTATTAGATTATATTATTGAGTTATACAAATTGATCGAATATCAAAAACAACGAATATTTCAACAGGAAAAAGAGATTATTGCTTTAAGACACGAAAAAGCATGGAAACACTATGACAATCCTATTGAGAATTATGATCCAGCTACAAGAAAGAATATAAATAGACCCCCAAAATCTGGTAATGCGAGTTGCTAATTATGATGATTTCAGAAATCAAGAAATGGGCTAAAGAAAAAGGTTATGAAATAATTAAAGACAAGGAGGATGGTCTTTATTATTGGGCCAAACTAAATGCTGGGCCAGATGCTAGTGGTGTAGCAAAAAGCGTTAGTAAAGTAGCTACTGCAATTTTTAACCATATTACAGAAGATAAGTTTGTTGAATATCAACTTAAATATAAAGAAGAGAAAGAATATACTAAATTTACGGTGAGTGATTATGGCTCTTAAAAGTTTATATATTGATAGAGAATGGGAAACTAAGTGCATAGATAAAATCTGTAATGAGATTAGAGATCGTTTTTCCTACGAAGATAAAGCGGCAATATTACAGTTAAGCTATGAATATTCTGGAATTATGGCTCAGTTAATGAGTCATAAATTATCTATAAAAGATGAACCATTAGATATTGAACCAGTTAATATCCCATACAAAAATGAATTTGAAGCATTTATTCATCCAGATCAACTTGATCCTTACAACAAATTGATTATTGTAGATAGTGGATGTCTTAGTGGCAATAACTTCACAAAAATAGAAAAGAAATTATTAGACTATGGATTTGCTCGTTGGCAGTTATTTTTTACATGCGTAGCTTGTGATTTAAATAGTATTTTTCGACCAGACTTTTGCCCAATATATTTTGATGGTAATAATCAAATCTGTCATTTCTGGTGGGAGACAAGAACAGAAAAATTTAGGAGAGATTAATGAGTTTAGTTAAACTAATAAGTGTTACTCCAGATGCAGAAAAACTTATGGCTTATTGTGCGAGAGTCTCAAATCCGAATAATCAAGACAACGAAAACTATGCCAAGCTGTTAGCATATTGCATTAATCATCAGCATTGGAGTATTTTTGAACAGGCTTTTATGACTGTGGAAATCAACACGACAAGAGGATTAGCTGCTCAAATTTTACGACACAGAAGTTTTACATTCCAAGAATTTAGCCAGAGATATGCTGATGCTACATTATTATCTGAAGATATTCCAATGTTTGAACTACGAAGGCAGGACAATAAGAATAGACAGAATAGTATTGATGACATATCTAATGAAACTAAAGTGAAATGGAATACTCAAATTCGTGAACATTTTTCTAAAGCAAAAGCTATTTATGATGGCATGATCGCAGACGGGATTGCTAAAGAATGTGCAAGATTTGTATTGCCACTAGCTACTCCGACCAGATTATATATGAGTGGATCAGTACGAAGCTTTATTCACTGGATTCAATTACGTTCTGCTCATGGAACTCAAAAAGAACATATGCTTATTGTAGAAGAAACAAAGAGAATTTTTTCAGAACAATTTCCCACAGTATCAGAAGCATTAGGATGGAACAATTAATATGTATAATGTAACAGCACAAGTTTATGAGTTGCATGATCATTCTAGGCAACATCTTTTGATTAATCAAGTTATGGATGCAGCGTCAGAAGAAGATGCTATTTTTCAGTTTAAAGACCAGCACCGTATTAAGTTTCAAGTAGTTAAAATCCATTCAGTAGAGCAATTTGAATATGGAAACTAAATCTAATCTTACAACTAAAATAGTTAGAGAATTACTAGATTACGGATTCTCTGTGCTATTGTATAATAAAGAACAATTGCCAGATTCTTGTGGAGGATGGTGTTCTATTGATGAAGATGAAAGAGAATTTGCTGTTGCTATGAAACATCATATGGGTTTTGAAATTCTTATCCATGAATATTGTCATTTCTTACAATGGAAAGAAGATCGTAAACTATGGGATAGAAGTATGTCCACCTACGATATTCTTTTTGACTGGATCAGTTTCCCATCATTAGTTCATAATGTTTTTATTAAAGATTGTAAGATTACTGATGAACAATTAGATCAAAGCTTACATGATATTCTAGAGATAGAACATGATTGTGAAAAAAGAGTTTTGAAATTAGTTAAGAATTGTCCTATAGAAGATTTTGATGTCGATAAATACATTAGAGCGTCTAATGCTTACTTATGGTCTTATCATTTAAATAGAGAATTGAGGATTAGACCTAAAAATCCTATTTATTCACAAAGAGTATTAGAACATATGCCTAATACTTTTAATCCCAATCTGTCTTTTTATCTAGATAGAAATAATTTAACCGATCCTATTCGACAAGCTTTATTGGCTGAATACGAATAATTCTCAAGTCTCAGTTGACAGTTGGACGATACTGTGATAGAATCCTATAAACGGAGGTATTATGAGATTCGGACTGTGTTGCATTTCTCTCAAACTTAAAGATCAAGGTTTTGGTCATCAGACTATGACCTTTAAGCGTTTTAATTCTTTGCCAAGAGAAGAAGCATTAGAAACTCTTGGAGATAGAATTCTAAATAATCTAGTTACAACAAACAAGACTATTCAGTTTTGTGCAGAAAATAATTATACCTATCGCGTTAGTAGCGATATTTTTCCACTTATTACTTATGATGAAGCAAATGTTGAATTGGAAGATTTACCTAATCATGATGCTATCCAAGATGAGTTCGACAATATCTCAAACACTATTGCCCATACTAATGTTCGGGTTTCTGCTCATCCTAGTGAATTTAATAGTTTGGCAAGTCTCAACGAAAAAGTTGTCGAAAAAACAATCTCAGAACTCAACTTCTACAGTAGTTTCTTTGACAGAATAGGGTTGCCAGCAGACCGTAGATCACCCATGAATTTTCATGTTCATAACAATAACGGAACCAGAGAAGAAATTGCCCACAGATTTTATAACAACTTCAAAAAACTGGACAAAAATTGTCAGGATCGTATAACAATAGAGAACGATGATAAACTAAATTGTTGGAGTGTTCAAGAATTGGTAGATATTTTCCATCCAATTACACGCATCCCGATTTGTTTCGATTATCTGCATCATAAATGTCACCCAAATAATTTGTCGGAAAATGATGCTATTAATATGTGCTGGGAAACTTGGCAAACAAAACCTCTTTTTCATTATAGCGAATCATCACTAGGAACTAATCCTCGTAAACACGCAGATTATGCAGTAAAACCCTTGAATACTTATGGACTAGAGTTTGATCTTGATATGGAATTGAAAGCTAAAGACTTGGCTATTGCAGAATACAGTGAACTTTTAACCAGAGAGATTTCAAATGTCAGCTAATCTTATTCTTATTACTGGTTTAATTTATGTTTACATAGCAGTAGAACAAGGTTATTTACATAATAATTACGGTATGTTTATTGCTTATATGGGATATGCAGCGGCAAATATGGGATTATATATGTTAGCTTCTAAATGATAGGAACTAAATTATGAAAGAACCAAAAAAAATTAGATTAAATCCAGAAGCACCAAAACAAAAAGAACCAACTAAGTTACCACTACTTCCTCTTAATAAAATAGAGTGGGACATTACTGGTCAAGATAATGATGATACATATATTTCTTTGGACTTAACTACATTCAACAGATCATTAAATGAAGATAATTCAGAAAACAATTAAGAAAGCCTATCAACATTGGCAACCCGATCCTCTTATTCGTTGCTATCATTATGCTGCTGCTTTTGATGGAACAAAGATGATTGAATTTGCACAGAATAATCCTATCAAGATGAGTACCAAAGCTTTCAGAATTGGTAAACGATTTAATATACCTAAGTATTTGGAGTATCCTTATGTTCACAGTGAATCTCATCTTATTTCTAAATTACTTGATCGCTATAATTCCATTGATCCTAATTGGAGCATATGTGTCCTCAGAATTAACAGACTCGGATTGATTCTTGGAAGCAAGCCTTGTGTTAATTGTTCTAAACTATTAAATGCTGTTGGGTTAACTCAAGTATATCATAGTGATGATAATGGGGATTTCGTTTGTCCAACCAAAACTATCAAAGTTGACGCATTGACAATGCCGATAGGTATGGTATAACAAGTAGCGTACTACCAAACCTTCTTTGGAGAATAAAATGCTTTGTGTCTACTGTCAAAGTATGATTGATAATGATCGACTAGACTTTCTTGTTGAATATAATAGAGCTATGGTATGTAAGGATTGTTCTACTGAACAAAAAGCTGTTGGATATATGGATTGGGGACATAAAACTGCTCCTAGTCTTGTTATGGTGCCAGCTAATGCAAAAGAAACTATTAGAATTTTAGACAGAGCTAACAGGAGAGCCAGATGATTAATGAATACGAGCTTGAAGAATTGCTTTTCAAACAAGTAGAAAAACCTAAATATCATTCAATGACTAAAGCAATCAATGTTTTTCATGACTATTATCGAATTAATATTTATACAGAGATTGAAGAAGAAGGTTTGATTAAACGTAAAATTGCTCAAAGTTATATGACTACGTTTAGAAAGAATGTTCTGACTATTATTCCCGATCCAGATAAAAAACCAGAAAATCAAAAAAGGAAATTTTAATATGCCACTATTTGAAGTTAACACTGTTTCTCTTTTCAGACACAAGTATGTTATTGAAGCTAAAAGTCTTGAACACGCTTATGATACAGTTTACTGTGATAAGCCAGAAGAATTGACACAGAAACATCTTGAAGAAACTATTGTTGATGGTCGAAAGATTGGCCGAAAAGAATTTGAAAGACTTTGTAGCGAAGCTATGAAGAATGAGGGAGAGCTTAGTAACGCTCATTTAGGAACAAAAATTATTCATAAGGTAGATTACAATGAGTCCTGAACTATCCAATAAATTAATTGAACAATACTCAGAACAGTTTAAAAACCTCAAATATTTAGAGTGTGATGACGGCTGGTATGAGATTCTGTCTAAACTTTGTTATATTGTAAATAATCGTATTGACTATAAACGAAGACTTAATGAGCCACTAGAATTCTTTTATTGGAATCAAATTAAAGAAAAATTTGGAGGTTTAAGAGCTTACTGTTATGGTGCAGATGAATATATTCGCGGAGCAATAGATATGGCAGAAAGTATTAGTTATATTACCTGTGAGGTTACTGGAGAAAAAGGAAAAGTTAGATATAAAAAACTTGATGAAGATGGGAATCCTATTCATGCGTGGGTTAGAACTCTTTCTGATAAGGAAGCAGAGAAACAAGGCTATATCTGAAAATTTTCAGAACCACTAAAGATTTCCTCTTGACAGTGCCGATTACTGTTGTATACTTGAGGAGTAACGTCAACTAACACAGGAGAAACTAAGATGGGTAAGGGTCAAAAAACTTGTGATAAATGTGGAGCTACCACAGGCCCGCGAGCTTATATGTGTCCTAAATGTAATGCTCCGTTCGTTTTTAAGGCAAAGAGCAAAGAAGCAAAGAACACTAAGATTATTCGTGACTTTAATTGGAAAGAACTGGTAAAGGGAGATCGTATCAGAGTTGGTGGAGGCCCATACTTTGTATCCAAGGGAGATTTTGTTCCTATGGGTTATAGGGGTCGTTTTGTTGTGGAGGGTCTTGACCATGATGGAATTAAAGCATGGGGGCTAGACAAGCATCAAGGCTTTTGTCATATCTATATGGGGCCAGATATTCAGAACAAAGAAACTGGCGTATGGAAGATTAAACACAAGCTTATGAAACTCAAACAAAAAGTGGAGGCGTAATGTCTCTTACACAGGAACAGCGGGATCAGATTAATAGGCTCATAGATTACCGTGATGAGATGGTAAGTAGTTTATTTCATATTGAGCGTATTCTTAAAACATATTTTCCAGAAGAATTTGAAAGAGCTATCCAGTTTTATCTGCCTCAAATTACCACTGCTCTTTATGAGGATAAAAAGTGGCTAAGTAGAGGCGAGTATAGTTTGCAGAACACTATTGACAATCTGATAGAGCGGTGTAAAATGATAGACAGTGGCGACAAGAATATCAATAAGTATCTCTAATTTGGAAAGACTATTATGGAAACCTATAGTATTATTGATCTTGAGGGATATGCTAAGGCTATGAGAGATGGTGCCGCATCTTCTTTTGAAAAAGACTACACAGAAAATCTTGATGATTTCATCACTATTGAGCAAGTAATCAATCTTATCAAGAAAAATAATCTTGGTTTGGATGAGGACGGAAACTACATTATTAACTCTGATATTTTTGATGAAATGTTTGGGGAGATTAGGGACTGGCTTTATGGTGTTGGACTTTCTAAGCTGGCAGCAAAAGGCTTTGTAGATTGTGCATGGGATGATGAAGCTAATGAGATGGTATTCTGGTTAGCTAATAAAGATAAGACTAATATTCCAGCAAAACCATCAGTAGATAATGATGACTGAATACTACAAAGTTAAAAACATCAAATTGTTTGCTAAGAGTATCAGAAAAAATGTTGCCCTTTGTTTCCCCAAATCTTATTCTGCTCAAATAGATGAGTTGATTTCAGTTGGTCAAACAGAAAATCTAATAAGACAATATGCTGAAATTTCTTCTAATGATGAATTTTTAGTGAGTGAAGATAATTATAATCTGATATTTGACAATATTAAAGCTTGGCTATATAATAGTAGTCTAAGTAAGCTTGCATCTTCTGGAGAGATAGAGTGTGCATGGGATGATGAAATAAACAAAATGATCTTTTGGCATATAAAATCTTCAGAAGAATTCCATATTGCCTCTTGTTCTAGAAATAATTATGAGTAATCAAAACGAAATCAATCAATTAAAAGAAAAAATATATGAGTTGCAGGAATATTTAAATTCCGATTCTTGTAAAGGTTGTTATGAAAGCGTCTTGAAACTAGAAGATTATCAGAAAAAACTCACCGAAATAATTAATGAATCTATATAAAACGCCAAGGATACGATTTTGACTCAAGAGTTGACAACGATTGGTCGATAGAGTACAATACCAAAACACGGGGCGTAAGGTAAGCCGGTTGCATCCGACACTCTTATAAGGTGTTCATAGGTCTGTTCGACTCAGACACGCCCTACTTAAAAGGATTTAATATGAAACTACAACCTTTAACAGTTATCTTCATAGGACTATTTATAACATCACTAGGCTTTAATGTGGTTTTGTATGCCAATATACAAAGACTAAAAAAGTTGGCAAACAAGCCAGCTAGGATTATTATAGAACAGCCACCAGAATTTAACATAAAACCAAAAGTTTGGGGGTATACTAAAACGGGCTAGTAAAGGTATCGACAGGTAATCTAGGTATAGATCGCATCGACTGGTTGAATACTGGGCCAGTATAAAAGGTATTCAAATTGTTAATTGGCAAGACATCTCTTGCTCTCGCTGCCTAATTAATTAGGTAATGAGTGGGGCGGCATGAGCCTTATTACCAAATCATGCTGACTCCGATATTCGGATATGGTAGTCCTACCAGACATAAATGGGACTGATGATTGTACTCAATCTGACGCAGATAATTCTGATAGCTTTGTTGGTAGTGTGATAACAACCAACTAACGATGTAGAAGTTTGTATTGATGTTTATTCTGGACGCGAGTTCGACTCTCGCCTAGTCCACTTATATTATGATAAATCCTAATGACGTAATTTTACATACTGTAGATGCAAAATTTACACAACTTATAATATCTAATGCTAAAAAAGCAGAGATTGGAGGAAAATCTCAAATTAGAAATTCTAGTAAAAGATTATCTAATTTAGCAGAAGATCAGTTGGTCGGTCAAATATCTACATATTGTGGATCAATGATACTAACTGGTTCTCCAGAAGGATATATTCAAGCAAGAGATAAAGCAAATGCTACTCCTTTGGCTGGAGATAATGGACTAGATATAGTTGGTCTACCTAATGTGGATATTAAAGGTAGTTTGATGAGGTATTCTAATAATCCCCTAAATTACAGACTATTAGTTAGACCAAAAGAAAGACACGAAAACTGGATTTATGTATTAGCATTAGTTCCAAAAGAAAGACCGTATAAAACTTATCTTGTGGGATGGGCTAATGACAATGATCTTCCATCAGAACCATATAATGGAGAGATAATATCTTTACATGGTGCATATGTTATTGAGGCTAGAAACTTAAGAAAAATTGAAGAATTAATTTCTCTTCAACGTAATTATGTCTAGAAAAATTTGCATTTACTGTGGTAAAAGGAAAAATGCCAAGTCTTTTGCTAGACATATTGGACATAAAGATAATCTGGACAGTAGATGCAGAAAGTGCGTTAAACAACATACTAAGATTAGAAATAAGCTAAGAAAAAAGGCTCCTCAAAAGCCAGATGGTTGTGAGTGTTGTTTTTGTAGTCCAGATAAATGGCACTTGGATCATGACCATGTTTATCATACTTTTAGGGGATGGTTGTGTGAAACTTGTAATATCGGAATAGGAAAGTTAGGAGATAATTTAGAAGGTATTGTTGCTGCTTTGAAATATTTATCAGTAAGAAGTAAGGTTGAAGATCAAGCTGTGCTAAATCACATTATTCAAGGCGTGGTTTTTTCTTTAAACCATTTGCTAGAGAAAAGACGAAATGATGCTTGACAACAGCATTACCGTATGCTATACTTGGGAAAACACAGGAGAAATTGGAAATGTCATTTGAGCATCTTAATGGTTTTGTTCGTGATCTGAAAGCAACTAGTAGTACACTTGATAAAGTTGGAATTATTGAGGATTATACCTCTTCCAATCAGTCTGGAGCAGATTTTATCAAAAAGATTTTGCTCTATACTTATCATCCTCTTTGGCAGTATAATGTGACCAGCGATAATCTCAAAAAGAAATCCTCTCTCAGAGGACAATCTTTTAAAACTATTTTTGATTTGCTGGATTCTTTGAAGAATAGAGAAATTACAGGACACGATGCTATTGGAGCAGTTAATACTTTTATTGACAATAATGGACACGAACAACTAATTCACTGCATCATTGATAAAGACTTGAAAACCCGTGCTGGAGATAAGTTAATCAATAAGGCTATTCCAGATCACATTCCAACATTTAGCGTTGCATTAGCGGACAAGTATGTTCCTAAAATTGTAGACTGGAAGGATGGATGGTATGTTAGCAGGAAGATCGACGGTGCTAGATGTATTGCTATTGTTGACAGTAATGGTAATACTACCTTTTATTCCCGCACGGGAAAAAACTTTGATACTCTTGACGTTGTTAGCGGTGGGATTAAAGCTTTGGGACTTACTAATGTAGTTCTTGATGGAGAACTTTGTCTTGTTGATGAAGATGGTAATGAGGATTTTCAAGGAGTAATGAAGGAACTTCGCAAGAAGGATCATACTATTCCTAATCCTTCCTATAAGATTTTTGATATGATTACTCATGATGAATTTTATAGTCAGAAAGGAGAACATAATAGACCCTTTGGTATCAGACTCAAGAATCTTACAGAAGTTATGAAAAAGAATGAATGTCCATGCCTAACACTATTGGATCAGTCCTTGATTAAGGACGAAAACCATTTTCAAGAATTTGTCAAAGAATCTACTCAGAATGGTTGGGAGGGACTTATGCTTCGTGCAGATACTCCTTATAAGGGTAAGCGATCAAAAGACCTTCTCAAATATAAATCATTCTTTGATGACGAATATGAAGTTCTAGATACTGAAATGGGGCCGTTCCGCTATGTTAAAGATGGTGCAGAGTGTGAGGAGACTATGTTGAGTTGTGTGATGATTCAACATAAGGGTCATACTGTGAGGGTGGGTTCTGGTTTTAGTATTGATCAAAGACAGGAGTTTTATAAGAATCCTAAGAAAATTCTTGGAAAGCAAATTACCGTTCAATACTTTGAGGAAACAGAAAATGAAAAGGGTGGTATTAGCCTAAGATTTCCGACATTTAAGATTTTGCATGGGGGTGAGAGGGATATTTGATTATTGGTTCCAATTAAGAGCGGTGTATAAAAATGTCCCGCCTCAAAGGAGCCTACCATGCACAAGATTGTTATACGGTCAATTTTTTATCACTGGCTATTTTTATTTGTCGGTGTTGCTATAGGATTTATCTGCAACTCAGAATATGTTGGAGAAAAAGCTGTTGTTATAGAAAGATCAATTAATAATATCTTTTTCCCTATAGAATATAATGAGCAGATAGAAAATTATGTTAAATGGATGGGTAAAAATAGGATACATTCTGAATTAGGATATCCGCATGATTTTCAAATTCTTGAAGATGTTGTAAAGGGCGAGGAATATTATTGGGCTATAGCGAAATATACAGATGTAAAAACTGGACAAGAAATTAAAACTATAGTTAGTACAAAAATAAGATGGCGACCTTGGGAATATAATTATCATACCAAGAAATTTGATAGCATCGTGGAAGAAAAAAGGCTAAGTCAGGATAAAAACTAAAGAGCAGTGGCTTGACAAGACGATAGGACTAGTGTACAATCACAGCATACACTTTGGAAACAAACTTGGAGTTGAAATGTCTGACCTAATCCAGCAAGATCGAATTGAAAAAAAGCCTGTTGTTATGAGTACCAGCAAGGCCGATGAATTTTTTAAGAATTTTCCCAAGGACAAGGTTGTTGCTTATAAAGATTATTGGGAAACTGTTCGTCCCAAGACTGATGAAGATATTTTTCGTCGCTATCTTTTTGCTTATTGCTCAGTCCACACTACTTGGCAAGGCAATGTCAAAGGATATAATGCTATCAAGAATTTTAGTGAATGGGTAGATAGCAAAGAAACTCTTTTGACAAAACTTCATAAGAGTGGCGTCGGTCTACACAATAATCGCACCACTTATATCTGGGATTTTAGTACCAAGTTTTGGGCTAATCCTAAAGACTTTTATTTGACTACCAAGAAGTATCATGTTAAGAAACGAGACAGTATCCTTAATAAGATTAGTGGGATTGGTCTGGCTAAAATTAGCTTTGCTCTTGAAATGATCCATCCTAATGAGGCAAGAGTATTGTGCGGAGATATTCACCAATTGAGACTTTACGATGTCGAGGCTCTTAAGTATAATAAAAGTAAGTCTGGCTCAGAGATTTATAAAAAGATGGAGCGTCACTGGATGGTGAATTGTGGAAAGCTTAAAGTTCCATCGTATGTTGCCCGATCAATCTATTGGGATGATCTGCAAAAGAAAGAAGATAGTCGTTACTGGAGTTATGTTCTGGAGAACTAATTATGCAGAATGGTAAAGGGTCTAAAAGACGAGTCAGTTTAGTTTCTCAAGAAACTTGGGATAAAAACTACGAAAGAATTTTTAGAAAGAAAAAAGATGGGAAGCGTAACGAATCTAAAAGAAAATAAAACAATTTTTATTCCGTGTTCTTGTAAGAGCGAAATTTTAGTGATCGAATATGATCATGAAATAGATATGGCTGATCTGGCAATATTTGAACATTATACAAATTATAGCAATAAGATGTCATTATGGCAGAGACTACGATATTGTTTTCAGGTTTTGGTATATAAAAAACCCTATTCTGATCAGATGGTGCTAGACAAAAAACAATTAAAAGATTTGCAAAAATTCCTGAGTGGACTTAGCCTTTAAGGTGTATATTATAAGGTTTCCTAACTTATAACAGGGAGGCTAATTATGGTCGTCAGAACAACAGTAGAATATATGAATGATCAATTAGCTGATAGAGTGAAGGTCTTACAAAAAGCTTTAAATCAAGCTGAAAAAATTATTACCACTCTAGAAAAAGAAAACAATAATCTAAAAGACGTTCTTAATAATCTAACGTCAGAAAATAATGAAGGTTATGTTCTTGATAGTGAGGCTTTTAATGAGCCAGTGTTTACGGTCTAAAAATAAAAGAGTAATAACACAAATTGGTGAGAATGAATATTTGGTTGAGGGCGAAAGTGATTGGGCTAGATTTGGTTGTCAATCAGATATATCAATAATAACTTCTGCTAACTTAGATGGTGGCCCATTTTTATTAGTGGGAGATTCTTTCTTGGGCAAAGGTAAAATCTCAGCAATACAAAACATTGACAGTGGGCGAGATGGCTATATAATAATCAAAGTTACCTTATTCTCAACAAAGGAAAAACATGATTAATGAACTGATTCCCGTAATGGGATTTAACCAAGCTATGTTACTCTCTGGCTATAATGAATATCAAATTAAACAAATAATTAAAGGGTCTACCCATGAGCCAACTTCACAAGAGTAATAAGAACAGAGTTTTATTCGGCGTTTGTGGAGGACTAGCAGAAAATCTAGGAGTAGATGCTGCTGTACTAAGAATGGGATTTGTTCTTGGAGCAATTTTTACTGGAAGTATTTTGTTTTGGGTTTATTTACTTTTTGCTTTAGTGTTGCCTACAGAGGATTGATATAATGGATAAGATAGTCGGTCAGAAAGTATTTTTTACTGCTGATCTTCATCTTGGACATCGAAATATTATAGGATATTGTAATCGTCCATTTTCTACTGGCGAAGAAATGGATGCAAAGATTATTTCTTCTATAAACGAAACAGTTGGAAAAAATGACATTCTTTACGTTCTAGGAGATTTCTGCCATAAAGGCGGCACTGCTCTATTTTATAGAGAAAGAATAGCTTGTGAAAATGTTCACGTTATTCTTGGTAATCATGATGAGCCAACTAAATTCACTAGTGGATTTTCTAGTGTCTCTGATCAGAAAATGATTCTGTATATCAATCAAAAAATATTTATGTGTCATTATCCTATGAGAAGTTGGTCAGGTAGTTATAGGAAAAGCTGGATGCTCTATGGTCATGTTCATGGCAGACTGCATCGTGAGGACGTTGTTTCTGGCAGTCTCACGCTTGATGTAGGAGTCGATAATAAAAGAGATGGGGTAGAGTTTGGTACTCCTTGGAGTTTTAAAGACGTTCAACAACAATTTCTGGCGAGAACGAAAAATTTTTCAAGGTCGCCCATTGACATTGACGATACCATACTGTATAATCGAAGGAACAACGCGAGGTAAGATCAGTCGTTCGACTGAGCCTCGTTTGTAAGATTGGTTAATAATTTGGAGGATTTTATTATGGCTGAAGTTACTACTACTGAGAAGCAGAGTCGTGTTCGTTGCAGTGATGACCAGTTCCTTGAGGCAGTTTTTTCCAGTAAGACTTATGCTGAGATTGCGTCAAAGACGGGTCAGAAGGTTGCTAGTACGATGGCTCGTTATGCTCGTACAAAGGCCGCTCTGACTGTTAAGGGGATTGAACTTCCTGCTATGGAACGAGCAAAGCCCATTAAGACTGTGGATAATGTCGAGGCTATGGCTGAGACTGTTCGCCGCCTAAAGGCCGCTCATTCTAACGGTTGATATTAACCCAAAACTTCCAGCTACATCCCTCATAAAAATTAGTAGAGACAACATAGACAAAAATCTAACTAATGATTATGATATGTAGTTCGGAAGTATATGGGAGCGTAGTCCAAAGGCAGAGACAGTGGACTTAAAATCCATACAGTGTGAGTTCGATTCTCACCGCTCCTACTAATTTAAAGGAACTATTAATGAAAATCCACAACAGAACACATATTACTTTAACTCCTGATGATATTGAAAAAGCTATTGAGAGATATCTTACAGAGGTTGGTATTGAAGCTCCGAACTGTGATATTAAGTTTATAGTTCATGATGTTTATCAGAAAGATAGTTTAACAGGTTATTATAAGTCTGAGTTTGTTGGTGCTGAAGTTATTATAAAGGAAAATTCTTGATGAAACAAAATTCTAATCCTATTGAATATCTCATTGAGTTTGCTTGGGCAAATGGTGCTGATCGTTTTGTGGTAAATAATGCCAAGGATGAACTTAAAAAACTAAGAGATAAGAATAAGGAATGGGCTGAAGAAGTTTATAGAGCTAATGAATTTGCAGTTCATCAAACTAATGAATACCTAAAAATATCTCAACAGATGCAAGCTTTAAAAAATTCTCTTGAGTCTTAATAGGAAAAATTATGAGTAATAGTTTGTGTAATGGTAGAGTCAAGAATAATAACCCCAAATCTCCCATAGAGTATTTCTTATTAGTTACTGTAAGAGAGTTCAGCGACTATGAGGGCGGTTCTTATATAGATGAAATTAAAAGTGCTGAACAGTTTCTAGATTCAGAAGAAGAAGGTCTTGATGATCCTTATTACCAAATCTATGGAGAAAGATATTCTCACGACATTGAATATAAATCTATTTTTCTTGGTGAGTTTTATACTTTAGAGAAAGCAAAAGAATTCCTCTACAATCTTACTGGCGAAGTTCCAGATATTATCTCTTACTGATATGATAAACACCAAATATAAGATTGATCTACACTCATATAGTGATCAAGGAGGATATTGTACATTTTATTGTATCCTCAATCATAAGAACTTAGCCTTTAAGGAATTTATCTCTAAATCTAGGGCTGAATATGCTAGGAAAGTTCAGCTTAAATTAAGCAGGCATAATCTTGCACCAAAAGTATATTCTAAATTATGTAAGATGAAATATGATATATTGTTTCCCGGCCAAAGAAGTGGTTGGGGATATATCACAGAGATAGCTAAAACACTAGATAAAAATTCTATACCATTAATTAGAATACAAAAATTAGTTGATACAATTTACATAAAAACCAAACTTAAATTTTGGGATTGTCATTGGGAAAACATTGGTTATATTAGAGTAGACGGTAAAAAGAAATTAGTATGTATTGATACTGGTAAAGAAACTTGGGAAGGACATTCTAATTATTTTGGAAATACCGATCCCGGCCCAAAATGTTCTTATTGTTTAAAATATAAATGTAGGTGTGTAGAATTATGAAATATCTTATAGCTGGTGGTGCTGGATTTATAGGCAGTCATATTGCAGATATGCTCATAGGAATGGGGCATAATGTTATCATTGTTGATAATTTATCTACAGGGAAAAAAGATAATATACCTGATGAAGCTACTTTTATAGAATTAGATATAGCTAAATCTCCTATAGAAATTTTATCATCTTTTTTTGATGATGTAACAGCAGTATTTCACTGTGCTGCATTACCTAATGTTCAATTTTCCATAGAACAACCTTTAGATTCTAATAAAGCTAATGTAGATACTACTATTAAAATTTTAGAATCTATGAGAATCAAAAAAATTAAGAAGATTATATACAGCAGTTCTTGTTCTATATACGGAGATGCTATACAGATACCTACTACTGAAAATGAAACTATTAAACCATTAAGTCCTTATGCTTTACAGAAATATATTGGAGAAGAATATTGTGCTTTATATCATAGGCTTTATAATATAGAATATGTTGCTTTGCGTTATTTTAATGTATATGGTGAACGTATGACTGATATTGGAGCATACGTCAGTGTGTTAAGTCACTTTTTAAGAGCTTACAAGAATAATAAACCATTAAACATTACTAATACTGGAGAACAGAAAAGAGATTTTATATATGTCAAAGATATAGCTAGAGCAAATATTTTAGCTGCATTGAAAAACACTGGTGGTGAAACTATACTAAATTTAGGATCAGGAAATAATTATTCTATTAATTCTATTGCTAATTGGTTTAACCATAATATAGTTTATGGAGAATCGAGAATAGAACCATTTGAAACTTTAGCTGATATAAATAAGGCTAAAAATGTATTGAATTGGTCGCCAGAAATGGATCTAAAATCATGGGTAACACAAAATATTTAAGGGGACTATAATGCCATATATTAAAGAAGAAAACAGATCTCAATTAGACGATTGTATCGATCATATGATGGAATGTTTACGAGGTAATGTTTCTCCTAATTCAGATAATCCTCACTCAAACCCATATAAAGAAAAGCTAACAAATGAAGAATTTTTAAGCATAGTTGGCGATATTAATTATGTTTTTAGTCGTGTTTTAAGTGGCACTATGGGAGACGTTTCATATTCTAAAATAGCCATGATTACTGGTGTATTAGAGAATATTAAACAAGAATTTTATCGTCGTGTAGCTGAACCTTATGAGGATAAGAAAATTGTTGAGAATGGTGATATTAAAGAATACAAACGCCTAAAATAAAGAGGCCAAAATGTCTAAAAATATTGATGATGTTATCAAAGAGGTAATGAAAAGTAATAAGGAGATTCATAATATGGATGCTCATATCTCCAAAGACATTAGCGAACTTAAAAAAGGCATCAAGAATATTGAAAATAAAATTAAGACAATAGAGAATAAACTTGATCAAACTATAGATCTATTAAATACTTTCACTATGCTTCTTACAGAAGCAGAAGATTTAGATATTGATGATGATGATGAAGAAGAGCATGAAGATTGGACTCCTTATGATCAACAAGAAGATTATCAGGTAGAAGAAAATGATGACGAAGAAGAACAATACTAATGACTAGTTTAGCTCTACTAGTAACAATAATTTTTTTATCTGTGCTAATTATAGGGCCATTAAGTTATATCTTGTCTTTGTTCGATTGGATGCCAAGATTTATTGTATGGATTATGGGAATACTTTGCATATTTGTTGGAGGCATGACATTCACTTTGCCTGTGTTGCTTTTAAAAGTTTTTGGTCTGATAGACATAGCCATAGGCTTTAAAATGATTTCCGACAGACAACAAAAAAAGTGATGCTTGACAAGACGATTTGCCGATGGTATACTTGGGCTATCACAGGGAACGATAACACTTTTGGAGAATAAAGATGAAGTTGGCAGATAGGACGATTGAGACTCACAGCGTTGGTGTTGCAAGTAGGAACCAATTCAATATCGCTCAGACGAGCAAGATGTTTAAAATCCTTTCAGACTCTCTTTATTCTGATAAGGTAATGGCAGCAATTCGTGAGCTTTCTACTAATGCTTATGATAGTCATATCTCTGCTGGGAATAGGAATCCTTTTAAGGTTACTTTGCCCACCGCTGCCAATCCTACCTTTATGGTGAGAGATTATGGTACTGGTCTTAGTCAGGCCGATATGGAGGACTTGTATACAACCTACGGAGCATCCAACAAGAATGATAGCAATGATTTTGTTGGTTGTCTTGGTCTAGGGTCTAAGAGTCCGTTTGCCTACACCAAGAGTTTCACCACTGCATCATATTACAACGGCAAGAAGTATACTTATATTGCTGCGATTGACGAAAGTGGTGTTCCTACTCTGAATCTTTTTAATACTTCCGAAACATCTGAGCCTAATGGTCTTGAGATTAGTTTTGCTGTTAAGCAGCATGACTTTCAAGAGTTCACCGATAAGGCTAAGAGAATTTTCCACTACTTCCGAATGAAACCCATCATTGAGGGTGGTGTTGGTGGAAATCTTATGGATCATAAGTATAGCAATACCAATATCGTTATTAGTGGTGAGGGTTGGAGAGTTTGCCGACTCAATAATGATAACAGTTATTTCCCCAGCAATTACCATCGAATTGATAGTGGTATTATAGCTATCATGGGCAATATTGCGTATCCTGTTCAGACTGCACAGATTGTTGGTCAGGAAAAGGAAGAAATGCCCGACCATATTCAGAAGTGGAATAGGGCTTTCCAAAAAGCAGACATTGATTCTTGGAAGAGTTTTGTGGGAGAGATTCTTAACTCTGGCCTTTATCTTGAACTGGATTTTGGTATCGGTGAACTTGAGATGGACGTTAGCCGCGAAGGTTTGCAGTATACCAAGGATGTAATTAAGGCTCTTCGTAAAAAGACCCAAGAAATTTACATGGAGATGAAGGAAGAATTCTCCAAGAAAATTCAAGCATCCAAGACCAAGGTAGAAGCAATTACTTCATATTATACTATGAATGAATTGGCTGGCGGCTGGGGTGTTGGTGCCACTTGGACTGATCCCAAGGGTAAAGATCATCCGATCAATTCTGGAAATGACTTGGAATATAAAATTCCGGCTGGCAAGAGTCTGTACGTTTTTAATTATAAGACTGCTGGCTATCGTTCTCGTCGCCAAGTTGCTCTGACAGATAAGATTCATCATGAAACTCTTACTGGTAAAGGTTCCTATTATTGGAATAACCAGAGGAAAAAAGGCACGATGGCTTTCTTTATCTGTGACGTTAAGGGAGAAGAAACAGCCAAGAAGATCATCACAAAGTATTGCAATAGTAATGATTGTTTTGCCTACTTGATGCTTGATACTAAAGACCACACCAAGAGTGGAGAAGGTTTTGATAAACTGATTGAAGATGTTGGTGCTGAAAATCTGCTAAAGGTTTCAGACTACAAACATCTTACTCAAAGTTCTGGCCCAAGAAAGTCTTACAATAGAAATTCTAATGGTAATGTTAGTGATCAAGACGTATTCTTTATTCATGGCTATGACAAAGATAGTAAGCAGATCACTAATCCTTATAATGATGCTACTTGTCTTAGAATTCTTTCAGAAGAACAACTGGAAGATTTTCTAGAGCAGGATGAGATAGTGTACGTTCCTATGCTTCGATATAAGACTGAGGCTGAATCCGGTCATCCTGAGATTAGTAATATTACCACTACTCTTGGTGATGATAGCTTGAAGTTTATAGTCAAGGATTTGCTGGGAAATAGTAAGATTTATGCTATCAAAAACGCTTTTGTTAAAAAGCTTCAAAATGATGGGTATAATCTTGTCAGTTTTAATGAATTTTTTAAGCGTCAGTTGAAGATTGTTACTCAGAAACATTTTTCAAGTTTGGCTTCTTTCAATGATCTTGTTGACTTCTGTAAGAAAGAATATGCAAGTGAAGAACATAAGAATAACCATTATAGATATTATAATCACGGAACTATGGACAAGCAGTTCATGTTTCATATGCTGAATATCTTTGGGTTGAATTATGAAAAGTTTATTGGTAGCAAGACTCTGGTTGAGTGCATAGACACTACTATGCTTATGGAATTCTTTGCTAATACTGTTCATGATAGTAACTTTAGGATTGAAAGATTTTCTCAATCAGATTATTTCTCTCATATCTCAAAGTTAATGGACAAAGCCAATATCAGATCAGTAGATAGTAAGGATATTCGTAAGGCTAGTTTGGCCTACAATGTCTTGACCAGTTTGATTAGTCGATCACTTTATACTGGATCTAATTCTGATAAGGCCGAAACTTATCTGAAAATTATTAAGGGCGAGTCTAAGGAAAGTTTTAAACTGCCAGCAATCTCTAAGATTAGAGAGAGTGTCAGAACTGAACTTGATAAGAATCCTATGCTAAAGTATATTCTTGGTAGTCATCAGATTACTGGAACTCTTAGTGATCTAAAAGCTAAAAAGAATCCAATTAACCAACTTGATGAACGTCACTCGTATTATAATAATGATGGTAAGGATTGGATCATGCAGATGAGCCAAGATAATATTGACCTATTTAGAATTCAGTTGAGTAGTTTAGTCAAGTAGTCAGAAATTTTTCAAGACCACTTGACAAGCTTGCCGATTAGTGTAAAATGAGAGTATCACAGGTATCGTAACTAGAAACTAGGAGTTTGGATTATGGCTGTTCCGTTTATGTTTGTGGATGGTAATTTGACGCTGGTTCTTAATAATCAGAGTTATCAGGTGTTGCCAGATCATATCAATTATAAGTTGATTCTGGAAAGACTTCCTACTGCTACGGCAGATGAACTACTGGAAGTTGTTGATGTTCAAAAGGCTGTTGCTACTTTTAGCGATGGTCTTGTGGAGATCAAGAATGGACAGGTTCTCTACGAGGGTGAGGAAGTTCATGGTAGTATTAGTAAGCGTATTCTGGAGTTCATGAGCAAGGGATTGCCTTTTCAGCCCCTTGTTAATTTCCTGAATAATCTTATGGAAAATCCAAGTATGCAGAGTCAAAAGGAACTGTATGACTTCTTGGAACATGAACATCTTCCCATTACTGAGGATGGTTTCTTCCTCGCTTATAAGGCTGTTCGTTCAGACTTTAAGGATAAGTATAGGGGAGTTTTTGACAACAGAGTTGGTCAGGTATGCGAGATGCAACGAGCAAAGGTTGACGATGATCGTGGTCGTGGTTGCTCTAATGGACTTCATGCTGGTGCATTGAATTATGTTGCCAACTATGGAAGTCTTGAGTCTGGAGACAAGATTGTTATTGTCAAGATTAATCCCAAGGATGTTGTGAGCGTTCCTAGTGATTGCAATTATGAAAAGCTTCGCACTTGTCGCTACGAGGTAGTTGGACAGTACGAGGGTGAATTGCTCAAGCCTCTTTATAAGGCTGATTTTAGTCAGGATGATTACGAGGACGATGACGATGATTATCTGAATGACTATGATGAGAACTATTGGGATCAGTTTGACGATGAAGATGAGGACGATGATCTTGTTGGTGATGAAGATGATTCAGATTTTGATAATGGACTCTACGGAACTCATTGAAATTAATTAGTTAAGGTGGTGTTTGGTAACTTGTAAGATAGCACCTATATAGTTTCTGCTATCGTGCAATAACGGTTCGATTCCGTTACCATCTTTTAGATATTGCTCTTGATAATGATGTTCATTATCCCAATATCAAAAATGTAGGTAGGAAGTTGGAAAAAGGAAAACAAATGTTTAGTGATACTTTGGCTTTTAATCCATTCGATAAGACTCATAGTGCTATTGGAACAAGAGATCAAATTACTTTGAGGAATAAGTTTTTTGATTCCTTGGGTAGTCAGCAGATTTTTTGCTATAATGGTGATCCTCGTAAGAAGATAAGTAGCATGAATCATACGGACAATCTTACTACTGTTGCTATTGCAAACGATAGTCAAGGTGCTGATGCTTACTTCTATGTTAATGGTGGACGCAAACAATATGCTATTAGCAGGATTCGTGCTTGTTTTGTTGATATGGACGCTGGACGAGATGAGCAGGGTAGCTATTTAAAGCCTAGCATTGTCATGCAAAAGAAGCGGGAGTTCTTAAATAAGATCAATAACTTTCCAGTAAAACCAAGCTGGGTTGTTGATACTCGTAATGGCTATCAGTGCTATTGGATTCTAAATAAAAATACCAATAGTCCTCATAAGACTTATTGGAGCGGTATTCAAAAGAAACTGGTAAATCATTTTGGTGGTGATGCCAGAGCTATTAAGATTAATCAGATTTATCGTATTCCTTATACTTGGTGGAGAAAAGGTTGGGAAGGTAAGCAACCTTACTTTACTAGTATTTTGTCAGGATCAACTGGCAATCCAGTAAATATTGAGCAACTGAAGCAGGCTCTTGATGGTGTTTCTGCTGTGGTCAATATTATTGCTAATAAGACTAGTGACGAATGGTTTAAGGAATATGCTAAGGCTTATAAGAGGTCTGATATTACTGGAGTTCCGGTATCAGTTAATGTTGCTGCAACTATTGCTGATCAGATGAAGTCTCTTAACCTTAAGAACAGCACCGTATTCTGTAATACATATACCAATAGTACAGATGATATCAATAACAAGTATGTTTATGCTGGTGGTAGTGTGTTCAATAAGGCTTATGGCGATCCAATGCCAGTACATCATGTAGATGAGGCTGGGTCTACGGACGTACAGGACGCTCTCCCTGACGAGGATATGAGTCTAGATGGTCAGCAGACCAAGCTTTTAAAGACGGTCGTGGAGTTCCTTAATCAAGTCTCAACGCCGCTCTACTTTAGTAATAATAGGTTCTTGTCTAATTCTGCTAAAGACCTTGCCTCTCAAATTAGTGACAAGTTTTGTATAGGGTGAGGGTTTTATGGGACAACAAGATGAAGATTACAACTACGATGATGACTATGAAGATAGTCAGGATAATTTAGAGAGTCAGCATAAAAATTATTTCAAGTTTGATCCTAGTGCATGGGATGCTTGGGGTAAAATGCTATACGAAGCTTTAAATGACATAGTTGAATATCCTTCTAATGTCTGGTATATTGGACATGGATTCGATAAAGGTTCGTTACCTGTGAATGATTACTTCTCCAAATCAGGGAACTTTAAAAACTCCCTGTTTTTGGGGAACAATCATTATAAAGAACCAGTCTATAAAACCAAATACTTTATACATAACAAGTTAGATGTGGCGTATAGAAATCATTTAGTATCACACGCGGTTCATTTCCTTTCGCAACCAAACTATTATATGGGTATGTTCGACATACTTAATTAGAGGACAAGGATGTTACCAGCAGCACTATTGTATGTGGCTATGTTCTTCAGTTCATTAACTGAAACTCCTTTTGTTGCATATGATCTAGCAACTCATATGAACAAAGCACAAAGGATAGAATGGACAAAAATGACAGATGATGATAATAATGTAAGATTTACTATTACATTTTATAAGATGCCAATATTAGCAGAGCTAGGTTTTGAAAGAACTTTTGTAGACAAACATAATAACTGTCAAACAGAGCTTAATAAAAAATGATGAGCACATATTTTGAAATCTACTTTAATGAATCGTCAGTCAGTAAAGTGTGCGAGGCAATGGCTGAAGTTATCATCTTCATTGAAAATTCCACAAATCAAGATAGGCGAATACCTCTCAAAATAGTCGAAAAAGATAAGAAAACCGATAGGATCGTAGTGGTGTACAAACCCGTCCTGTCTGCTAAACTTGAATGGGTCAGCATCCCAAAGTACGAAGGGGAAACATTAGTATAATGAAGAACGAAAAATGGTTTTTTATAAGTAACTTTGAAGAATTCGTTGATCACTCAAGAGCTTTGGTTTTTAATTTATTTGGACAAGTTAATGAAGTAGCAGCAGATTCTTTGACCGCTTCTTTATCAATAATGAGTAAAGAAGAAATAGAAGAGATGGATACTACTCTAAGTCATGAGGAAGCATCTGTCATCATTAAGAATCATGCTAGAAAACAAATTAATAAAAAAAGTAAAGAAATTCGATACTCTATTACTGATCAAATTTTAGGAGAGATTATAGAAGATTTGAACGGAAGAATGGTTAGCAATATTTTGAATACCTTGGTTAACAAGGGAGTTTTGGATAGTGGATACGATAGTGAAAAAAACGATTTCATTTTTTGGGTAAAAGAAGATGCCAACAATCAAACAGAAACGCCTGAGACCGATTGATCAAAATGTTCATCTAAAATATAGATGTCATAAATGTTCCTCAGATCATTGGATTTCCATGAAAGAGGCACAGACAAAAGGATATAGAATAGTCTGCGACTGCAATGAGATACTTAGGGTAAAACTAGTAGAAAAAAATGAGATTATCTATAGTCAGACTCAAAAGAAGTCATCTTTAGCAGCAGAAACAGAGAAAAAGAAAGAAACTATTCCTTTAGATCTTTTAACACAATCTTGTACAATTTTACTTGGATATGGTTTTGATATTAGTGAAGCTGAGAAACTAATAGTCTCAACCTTTGACAGAACACCTACTTATATTTGCGTTGATTTAATCAAACAGGCTTTGAAAAACTTTGGAGAAAAAAATGGCTAATGCAATTCGTCCCACGCGATTTAGTGAAATTATTGGACAGTCAGAAGTGATTACACGTTTAAACATCGTGGTTGCTGGTTGTAAAAATTCTGGTGGTGTGATGCCTCATCTTTTAATAGACGGCCCACCGGGGCTAGGAAAGACTACAATAGCCAGTGCTATAGCTACTGAGATGGGAGTCAACCTATATACCATCAATGCTGCCACTGTTCGTGGTATAAAAAATATTTTGCCCTACATTATGGGCATGGAAAAACATTCCGTTTTGTTTATTGACGAAATCCATCGTCTACCAAAAATTGTCGAAGAATTTCTATATCCTGTTATGGAAGATTTTGTTCTAAATATTACTGTTAAAGATGAACAAGACAAAGAAAAGCCAGAGACTATTGAGTTGCCAGTATTTACTTTGGTTGGAGCAACAACTAGTGGTGGATCTTTAAGTCAGCCATTTTATGACAGATTTCAAATTAAAGAACATTTGTCTTTCTATAATGAGATTGATCTAGCTAAACTAGCAGGATTGAACGCTAATAAGCTAGGTTTGCATATTAGTGATGAAGATTTGCTAGAAATTGCTAAAAGAAGCAAGGGAACTCCTAGAATTTTGAACGGTAGACTACAATGGTATAAGAATTGTAGTGCGTATTATACAGAGAAGGCGATGAGTGTGGATGAAATCTTTAATAGTCAGGGCATTGATAAGGACGGTTTGGATGTGTATGATAAGATGTATTTAAAGGTGCTTGCTAATTCTAAAGGTGCTGGATTGGGCCTAAAGAGTATTTCAGCTTTAACTGGAATTGCTATGGACACTATTGAGAATAGCATCGAACCATATCTAGTACGAAAAGGTTTTGCTGTAAGAACCCAAAAGGGAAGAGTGATAGGCTCATATAAACATGAATGAAATATCAGTATCAATAAACTTACCCACTATTATTTTCTTCTCAAGCACACTCCTAATCTTAGGGGTGTGTTTGTTTTTAATCGGCTATTTTGTTGGTAAGCAATCTAATGCTGGTGTATGTAATACTGTTATTAATAGTAAGCCAACAAGTTTTTTTCAAGAAACAAAAAAAGATAAAACGGTTGTGTCTATTGATGATACTAAATATGTGGTTGATATTAAGACATCTGGAATGGAAAAGAAGTACGAATCTTTGGGAGAAATCAATCAATCTGAAGAAGATATAAGTACTTCAATAAATAAACTTAAAAATATGAAGAGGTGAAATATGGCAGCTGGATTAGACGTTGGTACAAGCTATATAGTCTTGTCGAAAGAAAACAAAAATAGTATTGTTTATAAAGATTTTAGAGATGCTTTTTATGTTATCAAACCAACCACACCAGTTGCTACAAAGATGATAGAGAAAGGATTAGCAGGAAAAGTTTTTATTAAAGATACTGATGGATCATTTATCCTATTAGGTAAAGATGCTATTGAAAAAGCTATAGAAAGAAATGATACTGCTAAAAGACCAATGTATAAAGGCGTAGTATCTGCCAAAGAAAAAGATGCCAAAAAAATATTGGCTTTTATTTTAAAAGAAGTAGCGGGTAAAGCTAAAGAAGAAAATGAAAAGTTAGTATTCTGCGTCCCTGCTCAACCAGTAGATCAAGAAGATGAAGATTTTGATGTCGGATACCATGAAGATGTAGTCAAGACTATTCTAGCTGAATGTGGATATAGCGCTAAAGCTATTAATGAAGCAGAGGCTCTTTGTTATGCTGAATTAGAAGTTGAGGATTATACTGGTATTGCTGTTAGTTGTGGGGCTGGTATGACAAATGTTTGTGTTATGTTAAATGGCGAACCTACTGTAGTATTCAGCACAACCAAAAGTGGAGACTGGATTGATCGCATGAGTTCTGTTGCTACAGGAGAACCAGATAGTGTTGTGCAGGCAGAAAAAGAGGCTGGTGGTTTTACGATTGGTGAACCTAATGATAATCCGGTTTTAGGTGCGGTGTCAGCTTATTATGAGAGACTAATAGACTATACTACAAAACAATTAGCCCATGCTTTATCAAACCATAAATTATTACCAAAATTTAAAAATCCTTTGGTCATTGTGGTAGCTGGTGGTACTTCTCAAGCTAGTGGATATATTAAGGAGTTTGCTAAAAAATTAGAAGAGAATGGTTTTCCTTTACAAATTAAAGAAGTCAGACATGCGACAGACCCTTTACACGCTGTTGCTAAAGGATGTTTAATTGCTGCAAAGGTGTTGTGATGTTTAATTTCCTGAATAAAATCAGGTTTGCAGTACGATCTCCAAAATGGAGTAATGTAAGAAAACAACACTTAAAAGAAAATCCATATTGTATTGCTTGTGGTAGAGATAAAAAATTAGAAGTTCATCATAAAACCCCAGTTCATATTAGTCCAGAGCTAGAACTTGATCCTTCAAATCTTGTGACTTTGTGTGCAGACCCATGCCACTTTCTATTTGGTCATTTAATGAGCTTTAAGAGTTATAATAAATCGGTCATCGAAGATTGTTCGGTGTATTTAAATAAGGTTAAAAATAGACCTTAGTTTACATATCCGTCAAAGGAATGACCCATGAAAAGCTTAATTTTTCTTCTGGGTGTTTTTTTATTTCTTTCAAATTCTTTTGCTGGGACAATTGATCCCAATGTTGAAGACTCTAAATATATAGAATATGGATCTAAATTTAAACATACTGTTAAAATTGTTTGCTATGATGGTAATGGACAAGCAGCGGGTTCTGCTGTAATAGTAGATAATAATTGGATAATAACAGCAGCTCATGTTGTAAAAAATATGAAAGATCATCAAATAATTGTTGATGATAAAAAATACAATTTAGATTCTATTATTTGTCATGAAAAATATAGTGACAATGTTTTTGGATATTATGATATAGCAGTAGGTCACATCTCAGAACAAGTAGATATGTCTCCTTATCCAGAGTTATATGAGGATTCAGATGAAGTTGGGAAAATAGCTGCTATTGTTGGTGTTGGGCTTACCGGAAATTTTAATACTGGAGTAAATATTTCTGATGGTAAAAAAAGGGCTGGATCTAACTATGTTACCAAAATAGAAAGAGGAACATTAGTCTGCAATGCTTCCAAACCCAGTCAAAAAATCACAGAACTTGAATATTTAATTTGTAGTGGAGATAGTGGTGGTGGTCTTTTTATAGATGGAAAACTTGCTGGTATAAATTCTTCAGTATTGGGGTATGATGGTAAACCAGACTCAACATACAGTGATGAAAGTTGTCATACAAGAATTAGTATGTATATTCCATGGATTAGAAACATTATTAAGAAATAATTATGTTAAAAAAGAAACAATGTAAGCTTTTACCTCACACAAGAAAAGATATTTATGGTTTGTCGGTAGGTTCTAGTCAGTTTCATAGTTGGCCCATTGATAAATTCTCCATTCCTCAACAATGGAGACATTCTCAAGGAGAGGGTGTTACTGTAGCAGTAATAGATACTGGATGCGATTTAAATCATGAAGATATTAAAGATAATATTGTAGATGGATATAATTTTATTGATCCAGATCAACCACCACAAGATGATAATGGTCACGGTACTCACGTTGCTGGTACAATAGCTGCTGTTAACAATGGAGTAGGCATGGTAGGAGTCGCTCCGCAAGCCAAGATCATGCCTATTAAAGCACTTGGAGCCGATGGGTCAGGTATTAATAAAAATGTCGCTGAAGCTATTGTGTGGGCTGCTGACCACGGAGCAGATTTAATCACTATGTCTCTTGGTTCAGAATATCCTGCTATTCAGATAGAAAAAGCTATAGAATATGCTAAATACAAAAATGTAATAATTTTTTGTGCAGCAGGGAACAGTGGCATAGAATCAGGAATTCAGTATCCAGCAAAATATAATAACACAATTAGCGTTGGTGCAGTAGATGAGAGATTGAATATTTGTTCATTTAGTTGTTGTGGAGAAGAACTTGACTTCTTGGCACCGGGAGCAGATATTATTAGTGCTGTACCTGGAAATACCTATGCTTCTATGTCTGGAACTAGTATGGCAACACCATTTGCGGTAGGCTGTGCTGCTTTATTTTTATCGTTTGCTAAAAAAATTAAATTTGCTATGCTTGAGAATATGCTAAAATCATCTGACGATTATGTGGCGGTTTTTGCTAAAAAAGCCATGAAACTGCATCAGCAGAATTATACAGGAATAAAGAAATATGAAGGCTATGGTATCATTAGACCTGTACTCTAATTATTAATCACCCTCTGCATAAGATATAATATGATGATCGTTGTCTGTCAAGTTTTAAAAATTCTAAGCCTCAAGCTTGACTTGTCTCCAATGGGGCGTATGATTACTACGAAAGGTGTGCAATGAGCGATTCAGATTTTGATAAAAGAAAAACTTCCAGAAGAGAAAACATAGAACATAGGTTTTTGAATAAGAAAGCCGATTCCTATGATTCTCGTGATATTAACAAAATAAAGAAACAACTCAAGAAACAAAAAGAAAATATAAGAGCAGAAGAGTTGTGGGAAGATTGGGAAAATGAAATATCTTGAAGAATTAAAACCGGGCGATTTATTTTTAATAGATAAGAAGAGGTTTATTCTTACTGGTGATTTCAAATCTACCAAGGATCAAAAAACTAAAAAAATGTCAATAGACATTGAAACAGGTTTTGCTAGTTGGTTAGTTGAAGATTCTGTAGTAGAATCATTGGACCTATATTATAGAGACAAAGATGGCAATATATTGGCTCTAAAGGAACATAAGAATGAGTATACGGACAAAACTCCTAACATTTCTTAAGTCTTTACTATTTCATATAGGTGCTGGATTTCCAAAATCTACCCAAGAGGAAATAGATAAAAGATTTGCAATTTGCCAAACCTGCGAAATGTTTCATAATACCTCTAGTCAATGCTTGGCTTGTGGTTGTAATCTTAGTAAGAAAAAAATATTCTTAAATAAGCTGGCATGGGCTGATCAACAGTGTCCACTAAATAAGTGGTTAAAAATAAAAAGGTAAAACTATGCCAACTCAAATAAACAAAAATACAGCTAATGCTTTTAGCTTTGTTAAGAATCAAAATATATTTGAGCTTATCAATACCAGAATTTCTGCTGGAGTTAATGGTAGCACGGTTATTGTTCCTCATGTGTGTAATAATAGCAATGCTTTTGGTGCTGGATTTGCTGGTGAAGTGGCTAATATTTATCCAGAAGTAAAAGCTAATTTTCATATGCTTGGTCAACAAGCTAAATTAGGACATACTCAGTTTATTACTGTCAGGACAGATTCAAAATATCGTCATAAAATTATCTTTGCAAATATGATAGCACAGAATAAACTTATTAATAATCAAAATAAAAGACCATTAAACTACGCTGCTCTTGTATATTGTATGAATCAGGTCAGGACAGTATGCAAGAATACTCAGGATGGAACAGAAAAAAGTAAGGTGGAAATACATGCGCCAAAGTTTGGTAGCGGTTTGGCTGGAGGTAACTGGAATTTTATTTCTGATCTAATTAATGATATTTGGTTTGATTTACCCGTTTACATATATTCAAAGTGAGACTATGTATTCTTTTTTATTGTTATTTTGTTTGGTCTTGGGATGGATGGATGGAAGTAGGAAATTAAATAATTCTAGAGAAAAATATTCCTCTAAAAATCTTTTTGACTTTTTATTCCCTAGCTTATAATTAGAAATATGAAACTTGTTATTAATTCAAATCTATTTTATAGAAAAGCCTTAAATCTTCTATTTAGATCTTTAAAAAAGGTTAATTTTACAAGATTTGAAGATATTATTTTAGTTATTTCTCAATATGAAAATTTTAGTCCTCGTATCAAAAAAATTAAAGAAGTAACTGATCTTAGTTTTGATGATGAAATTACAGTTGTTGGCATGGCTATGAATAATTTCGATTATACAGCATATCATGCTTTATATACTTGGAGATATCATCGTTTAATCATAGATAAATCATATTTGTATATATTAGATACTACAACTTTTGATTATTCTTTTAATGATACATATAATATTCTTAATAATACCATAGAAGGTCATGAATTACATATTGTAAAAGGACCACACTCTAATATCTGCGCTTTTGGAGGTCATGTCATAGATAAATATGCTGATAATTTTAAGACTATATTAAACAAAGCAGAAGCAATAGCCTTGGAGTGTGTGTATGACTCGAATTGTATTAATAAAGAAAATACAATAATAAGTAACATTAAAAATTTTGGACATATAAGATATTATAATCAAAGAACTTTTGCAATCAAAAAAGATATCTATAACAATGGAATTGAAAGATCAGCATATTACTATAAAGATTTTGGCTTATACAAATGGATACTTTTGGATCAAAATGGTGATTTTTTTGGTAAAATAGTAAACAATTTTTAAAAACAATAATTATGAATAGATTACATAGTCAAAGAGTATATTTAGCTGGTGCAATGGACAGAGTTGCTGATAGGGGGTCTACATGGAGAGACAATATAACTCCGTTCTTACAAAATTTAGGTATAGAAGTTTTTAATCCTATCAGTAAGCCTTCAAACATAGGACTAGAAGATTCAGATGTCCACACTATAAAAACTAAATTAAAAGCTAAAGAAAGCTATGATGATTTATCTTCCATGATGAAGACTATACGCTCAGTAGACCTTAGACTAGTTGATATTAGTGATTTTTTGATTGTAAATTTGAATTTAGATATTCATCCTTGTGGAACTTATGAAGAAATTTTTTGGGCCAATAGACAAAAAAAACCTATTATAATTCACATGGAACAAGGAAAGAAACACGCACCAGATTGGTTATTTGGTACTATTCCACATCAAACTATTTTTTCTACATGGGATGAGATTAAAGATTATCTTATTCACATAGATTCATCTGAGAACATAGACACCCATAAAAGATGGTATTTTTTTACCATACATTCATCATGCCCAAATACTATGTCAAATCTGGACAAGTGAAATATATAATAGACAGACCTGATTATCTTATTGCTATCAATGACACATTAAAAGCATTCAAAGGAAAAGGATTAAGTACGGCTCTTAAAATATGTATTAGTGAAGTTGGTTGGAATAAAGAAACAACTTGCTATGATACAGATGAATTCTTGAAAAAACTCTAGATTGATTATGACAAAACACATTATAAGACCTGACGATCCTACAAAACTAAATTATCTTCCACCATATAAGATTATTGCAGGTGATTCATCTGTGCATGGTCGTGGAGTTTTTGCTACTACCAGAATTACCAAGGGAGAAATTATTGAAAGATGTCCATTGATTCAGATGGACTATAGATCAAATTATCAATCAGATCCTAAAATTTTTGCTTATATGTATGCCCAGCCCCCATGTTCTTGTGAAGACTGTGAAAAACATGGGGTTATTTTACATATGGTTTTAGGTTATGGGATGTTATATAATCATCAAGATATCTCTAATGCTGTTTGGAAATTCAATTATTCTCAGCTATTTGCGGATGTAATTGCTATTACTGACATTAAGATCAAAGAAGAAATTTTTGTAGGGTATGGTAATTGTTATTTTGATTCAGATAACGTAAAAACAGGTAAAACTAAAATTACAAAATAATATGAACATAAAATTTTTAAATAACTTTCCTATTAAGATTGGACTTTCAACTATAGAAGGTCGTGGTGTTTTTGCAACTAGAGATATTAAAGAGGGAGAGATAATAGAAAGATGTCCAATGGTCCCTTTATCTTTTAGGTCTAAATACCATTCTGATCCACAACTCTATAGGTATCTATATACTCAGCCAACCTGTCCATGCAATGAATGTAAAAATCATGGATTTATATTTCATATGGTTTTAGGCTATGGAATGATTTATAATCATCAAGACAATGCTAATACTCAATGGAAATTTGATTATCCTAATCTGATAGCCGATGTAGTATCTATTAAAGATATTCAAGCAGAAGATGAGATATTTGTAGATTATGGAAATAAATATTTTAATGACAAACCTAAAATAGAGTTGGATAATGCAAAAAATAATTAATGAGATAAAACTAGATTTTGATGATGTTTTAATCAAGCCCAAAAGATCTTCATTAAGTAGTCGATCTGATGTTAGTTTAGTTAGAGAATTTAATTTTGCTCACTCTCCAAGGAAACTTTCTTGTATTCCTATTATGGTGGCAAATATGGACACTACTGGAACATTTGGTATGACTAATCCAGTGTGTTCAGCTAAAAGTATAGTTTGCTTACATAAGCACTATTCTATAGAAGATCTAGTCAAATTTTATTCTGCTGAAAATGATATAAATAAAGACCTTGTTTTTTATTCTACAGGAACATCTGTAAAAGATATTGAAAAACTAGTAACAGTTTTTAACTCATTATTTTCTATTGGAAAAAAAATTCCTAATATTTGTATTGATGTTGCAAATGGTTATAGCGAAAAATTTGTAAAAACAACTAGTCATATTCGTGGACTATATCCAGATGTCATAATTATGGCCGGAAATGTTGTAACTCCAGAGATGGTTGAAGAACTAATTCTTCATGGTAAAGTAGATATTGTTAAAGTAGGAATAGGATCAGGATCTGTTTGCACCACAAGACTTAAAACAGGAATAGGCTATCCTCAATTGGCAGCAGTCATGGAATGTACTGATGCTGCTCATGGATTAGGTGGTCATATTTGTTCTGATGGTGGATGCAAAATAGTCGGAGATGTTTGCAAAGCATTTGGTGCTAATGCTGATTTTGTAATGTTGGGTAGTATGTTTGCTGGTTCTGATGAATGTGAAGGAGAATGGGAATACGAATTCCTATGCAAAAGAGCTGGCTTAACATCCGAATTTTGGCAACCATTTAATCCCGGCTATGAAACAGAAAAAAAGAAAACTAAACTTAAATTTTATGGCATGAGTTCCAAAAACGCTATGGATAAATATCATAATGGAGTAGCAAACTACAGAACTAGCGAAGGAAAGTGTGTTACTATTCCATATAAAGATAAAGCAGAAATTATTTTACAAGATATTCTTGGAGGAATAAGAAGTGCTTGTACTTATATAGGGGCATCTAAGATTAAAGACTTTGGTAAAAAAACTACTTTTATTCAAGTTAACAATACTCATAATAGGATTTTTGAATGAATATTAATTTACACGCTCCAATAGGAGTAACAGGCTATGGTAATGTTGCTTTCAATTTATTGAAAGAGTTGACTAAAGATAAAAAACATAAAGTTTCCTTGACTCCAATAGGTAATCCTAAAGTAGAGTCACCACTAGATTCGGCATTGATTAATCATGCTATGGATCTCAATATAGGTATGGACTATGACGCCACTTGTTTAAAAATATGGCATCAATTTGATTTGCTAACTAAACCTGGAAGAGGACAATATTTAGCATATCCCTTTTTTGAAATAGACACATTCAATAGTTTAGAAAAATATCATTTAAATTTTCCAGATAAACTAATAGCTAGTAGTCAATGGGCTAAACAAGTTTTATTAGATAATAATATCAAAAAAGATATTGAGATAGTACATCTTGGTGTAGATAGTTCAATTTTCTACCCAAGAGAAATGAAAAGCAGACCAGAGAATTTTATTTTTATCACAGTTGGAAAATGGGAAATCCGTAAGTCTCATGATATTGTGATAGAATGTTTTAATAAAGTATTTTCTAATGATGACAATGTTGAGCTATGGATGATAACACATAATCCATTTTTAAATGAACAACAAGAACATGAATGGCTATCTTTAGTAAATAGATCTAAGCTAAAAAACAAAATCAAAGTTTTTCCAAGACTACAAACACAAAGTAATGTAGCAGAAGCGATGGCTTATGCTGATTGTGGTCTTTATTTATCTAGAGCAGAAGGCTGGAATTTAGAATTATTAGAAACTATGGCCATGAATAAGCCAGTTATTGCTACAAACTATTCTGCTCATACAGAATATTGCAATAGTAAAAATTCTTATTTGGTAGATATTACAGAAAAAGAATTAGCAGAAGATGGTAAATGGTTTCACGGAGACGGTAATTGGGCTAAAATTGGAGAGAAAGAAAAAGATCAAATTATTGACTATATGAAATATGTATATACTAATAAAATTAGTTCAAATCCAGAAGGATTAGACACTGCTCAAAAGTTTACATGGGAAAATTCGGCCAAGCAATTGGTTAGGTGTATAGAAAAATAAGGAGATAACTTTATGCCAATACCAACACCAAATCAAAATGAAGATAGTAAAAAATTTCTTAGTCGTTGCATGAGCGACGATATAATGAAAAAAGATTACCCAGAAAATCAACAAAGAATAGCTATTTGTTTGGGTCAAACTAAAAAATCAAAAAATAGTCTATTAGATAATGTTTTAGCTATTTTGGGTTTTACATATGATTTTGATTGTGATGAGTGTGGTAATTCTGAAGAATTGACAATATCAAATTTAGTTATCCCTAAAGAAGAAGACTATATGGATGTTGAAGATGAAACTGAAGAATATGATATTTCTCATATAATAGCATCAGAATATCAAGGAAGAAAAATAACTTTAAACAAACCATTCAGAACACCAGATGGTCCTAAAAAATCCAGCGTTTATGTTAAGAATGAAAAAGGTAATGTTGTTAAAGTAAATTTTGGTGATCCAAATATGAAAATAAAAAAAGATATTCCTGCAAGAAGAAAAAGCTTTAGAGCTAGAATGAGATGTGATAGTCCCGGACCAAAATGGAAAGCTAGATATTGGGCCTGTAAGAGTTGGTGATATATAAACTACAAAAAATGGATTAATAATCATGATTAAACCGATTAATGAACTACTAAAAGATCAAGATGATTCAACAAAAGAAATAGCTGAAGCTCAAAACATTGAAGAGCAACATATTGAAGCACAACAGGTCGAGGGATACTCATCAAATACTGTTATTGAACTGATTAAAAAATCTCTTAATATTCACTGGCAACAAACCACTGTTTTAACAGCCCAAGCAGAACATCTTCAAAGGTGGGGTTATAAGAAATTAGCAGCAATTATTAAAGAAGATGCAATTCAAGAACAAACACATGCTGCGATTAATATTAAAAGACTAGAATTTTTTGATGCTGATTATCAACCATTAATACTAAATCCCCCAGTTTGGAAACGTCATGATATGGTTGCAATGATAGAATACAATCTTGCTTCTGTAAGAGAAGCATCGGCAGCAGAAAGATCAACAATAGTTGCTGCCAGAGCAGTTGGTGATGAAATTACAGCCAATATGTTTATTGAGCTATTACAAGGTAGTGAAGATGGAATTGAGCTTTATGAAGGATTTCTAAAGCTAATTGAACAGATGGGCATTGATAATTTCTTAACACTACAAGTTTAATTATTATTCAAATTTTAAAGGGGAGTTAAAATGGAAAGAATTCATGATATCCTTAACAAGATAGGCTCTACTATTATAGATAGTCAAATGATAGAAAATACAGAAGATGATAGTATGGTTGAATTGGAGGATTATCAAGCTGAATTTTTAGAGATGTCAATAGCATCTCTTAAGAATATTTTCCATAATGTGTCAAGTATTCTGGACCATATCGACCATGATCGTGTAAAAGAAAATTTGACAGAGCCCTGGTTGCAGGGTATGATCGCTATAACTGAGAACAATATGAGTACGATCCGAGATTTCGTCATCCTTGCTGATGAGACTGACGATAACTCTTCTGAGGGAGCATCCAAAAATTTACCCGGACTTTGGGAAAATATTCGCAAGAAAAAAGAGCGAGAAGGCAAAAATTATAAGCCAGCCAAACGTGGTAACAAGGATAGACCAGATCCAAAAACTTGGAAAAAGTTAACTGACGAAGAAAATAAGAAGAAGAACTAAGTAAATAGTTCGGACATTAGGAATCTAACTTAAAGGAAATAAATAATGGAAAAAGAGTTTGATAGTCTGTCTACATATATTACTCTAGCTAAAAAGATTATATCTAAGTTTGCCCCAACCTTCTATTCTGCTCTGAGACAAGAGCTATTATCGAATGAAGATGCTATTGCAGATATTGCTTCTGCTATTATGATAGGAGATTGGAGATGGGACAAGGATCGTTCTGGTTTTAATGGTAAATCAAAGACTAAATATTCCTACAGGAATCAATGTGGAATTTGGGCTATTAAAACATATTTGTCAAATAAGTATCGTAAGCAGAATACTCATTATTCACTAAATAACATTAATGAAAATGATGTTTCTTTTGCTGATAATATCCCAGACAAAGAGGAATATGATCCCTACATAGTTGTTGAAAATAATGAATATGAAGAATCCCTGAAAAAGAATATTGAAAATATCCTCTCTTCTGGAATCATATCTGATAAACAAAAAGATCAAATCAAACAGTATTATTTTGAACAGAAAACTTTATCTGAAATAGGTAAAGAATTTGGAGTAACTAGAGAAGCAGTACGACAAAATATTCAGAAAGGTCTAGCAAGGATTAGAGCCTATGTTTAAAGTAACAACAAGTATATTTATCTCATCTTTTGATTTAAACAAGAACGAGAGATGCGTTGTTTCTTCTAATCCAGAAATTTATGTACCTCTGGTATTAGAATTAGAACAAGAAGATGAATCTATTCGTTCTGTGGCGGCTAAAGTTTTTGAAAAGTATGTGTCTATGGAATATGATAAAGTTAAAGTTATGTTGGTCGATGTACTAAAGAAAGACAACCACATAAATATTTTCTTTGCTTGCTCAATTCCTCCTGAGACAGAACTTAAATCTGGTTATTATGTAAACTTAAATTTAGCTCTGATAGATCCTATTTCAAGAAAGTGTTTACTATATGTTTAAGTGGTGGAAAAATTTATTAGAAAGAATTTATCCAAAACCTATTATAGTTATACCTCAAACCAAAGGAGAAAAAAAAGATTTTTTATGCAGTGTCAACTTTGAATTAAATTTTGATAATACCGTTAATATTGTTTGTTATTGGCCAGATTTAGATAAACTTGATGAAATAATGATTACTAATATAGCTAATCAATATGGAGCTTTAATGTTTATTTTAGAAAATGGTTCTCTTAGAGAAGATATTGTTAGTAGTCTAACATCTATTGCTGATCAAAATAATGTTTCAGACTCATTTTTTGTGGAAAAAGTGTTAGGGGCATGGATAGAGCTAAAGAAAAAGGGCCTATTTAATAGCTCTTATGACCCAGTAATTAAGCCTTCTAGTGTATTTAAAAACTATACTAAGTAAGGAATGGATATAATTAATGAGAAATATTTATGGGACAGCTAATTTAATAGTATGGCAAAAATGGTTCGATCCATTTGGTGAGGATGATGCTATAGAGCATGACAAGTTGGACGATGACCATTATGATAAGGAAGAAGATCTTGATGGTGAATATGTTGATGAAATGCAAAATGTCAAACAACCATTAAGAGCAATTGCTACTCCAATGGGATTAATTCCTTATACAGAAAATACTGCATCTGGTAAAATCTTTAATTTTTGGGTTGGTCATACAAACTTTAATATTAATAATCAGATAGTAAATATTATAGATCAAATAGATGGAGTAGAAACTCTTGATATTTTTACTAGATATCGATTTAGAATATCTATAGGAAAAGTTTTTGATGATGCTAGAGTAATGAAAGAAATTAATGATCAGATATATGAATACCTAGGTAATTAATATGGTAGTCAATTCACCAAATAATGATAGTGAACTTAATGAAATTCATAATTTTAATATAGACATCAAAAATAGAGAAGTATACTTGCATTCCCACATAGATGGTGCAGATGAGGGAGGGGTTGATTATAGGTCAGCGGTCATATTTGAAAAAAATATTAGATATCTAAACACTCTATCTAGTGAGCCTATTTTGGTTCACATGCACTTGCCGGGTGGAGAGTGGCAAGATTGTTTAGGTATTTATGATACCATACGATTTTCAAAATCAAGAATTATTATTCTGGCTTATGCTAAAGTAGAATCATCAAGCAGCGTAATTTTTCAAGCTGCACCACTAAGGATTCTGACTCCTAATGCTACCATGCTTATTCACTATGGATCATTCAGTATGGATAGCGAACACTCCAAGGCTGCTGCTAGTTCTATTAAATGGAATGAACAAGAGTGTGATAAGATGATTGAAATTTTTACCGATAGATGTATGGAAAGTGAACTAGCTAAACAAAAAAATTGGAAGAAAATGATGGCCAGAAAACACATCACTTCACAATTAGCAAATAAGTGTGATTGGATTTTAACATCAAATGAAGCTGTAGAATATGGGTTTGCTGACGGTGTATTAGGTAGTAAGAAATACCCTAGTATTGAACTACTTAAAACATATAAAGCAAAAAAATGATCATAGAATATTCTAATTATGATATTTCTTTATCTGATGAAGAATTAAAAAAAAGTCTTCAATCAGCTATTCACTATAGTCCATCTACAATTTCAGTATTTCTCAATCATATCAAGATAGCAAAGAATATTATTGCTCAAACAGATACTTTAATTTCTACTCCTATCGATTATCCTCTTGGTATTTTAGATACAAAAAGTAGAGGAATTGCAATAGAAGCAGCTATTAAAGCTGGAACTCACATAGTCAATATAGTCGCCCAACCCTCTCATTTCTGTAACAGAAAATATGACAAGTTTAGGGAAGATATCAAAACTAATTTAGAACTTTGTAATAAATCATCTGTTGAATTAAGATATACTTTAGAATATAGAGTTTTCTCTTATGAGCTTCTATATAAAGTTTCTCAAATTTTAATGGATTTTGGTATCAATACTATATATCCATCTTCTGGATATCTTCTTGATGATATCAATGATAATATCTTAGCAGCAGCTCTAATCAATAAAAAAGTACCCATTAATATTATTTGTAATGGTAATGTTTGGAATATTAGCCAAATTAATAATATCAATCGAACTAAATTATATGGTATTAAGGTCAATTCTATTAATGGATTAGAATTATTATCCAAAAATAACCAAAGTTCTTAGGGTTTAGGGTATAGTATAATTAGCATTTCCGTCAACCATGGGAGAATAAAATGGCTATAGCAAAAACATCTGGTTCTGATTATACAGTACCTCCAAACGTAAAGTCTAGTGGCTCAGTTAATAACAGAGGCACAGTAGCCCGTGGTGGCTCAGTTGCTTCTGGTAAGCTCACAAACGTAGGTGTTAGTAGATACAACACAACAGTATTTGCTTCAACAGTTCTTGATAATGGTTTTGCCGACAAGGCTCTAAGTAGTGGCACTTTTGCTTATAATGATAAGAATGGTGTTGCTATAAGAACCACATCAGAATTAGCTGGTGTTGCTAATACTTCATTGTTAAGTGGTGCTAATGTTCCAAGTCTCACTCGTAGTATTCACAAGCTTGAGACCCTCAGAACTCGTAGATTTACAACAGCTATTAGAGCTAACAAGTACAATCGTTATACAGGAACATTCGACAGTGGTTATCCTGTTGTAGCTGTTGACACATTAGCTACAGATAATACTGCAAATCCAACTCGTTCTGCTCCTGGTCAGCTTACTTACAAGCTTGGTGGCGTAGTACCAGTTATGAATAATGATTACAAGGCTAAGACTGGCTGAGTATAACTAATCAATTTTACTATACAACTAAAGCCAGCGATGCCTTGAGTGTCGTTGGCTTTTAGTTATTACTTAGAAGGTAAATCTCATGAGCGAAACAATTATTCATTTCTGGGAAAATATTGCTACAACCAGTATTGGCATTATTGTTACTATGGTAGGGTTTTGGGTGGCTATAGGACGAAATATGACTACTAAAGCAGAAGTTTTAGTAATGATTGAGACACAATCTCCATATATTCATGATCGTCAATTTATTATGGAAAGATTAAATACTAATAAAGAAACTCAAGCAGCTTTTGCTAATGCTTTACAAAGAAACACTGAAGTTATGACAGAATTAAAAATTCAAATAGCAACACTTGGTAAAACGCTAGAGGCTCTAGAAGACCGCATCGAAAAATAGTGTATATAATTACAACCCTTTATTCTGGAGAATCAAACAATGGCTAGACCATATACAGACATTCAAGCTGCAATCAGTGGCAATGTAGTTAAGAATGGCACAGCAGTCGTATCAACAACATTTACTGGTAAATATTCAACCAACAACAATTACGTCAAAAACACACCAGCAATCAGTACCATTTACAATAAATATGGCAATAAGTTCTATAATGGCATATTTGTTAAAGTATTACCTAGCGGCACATGATATTTTTTTTGGCAATTTAAAATGGGAGTTTAATATTCATGATCAAACCCGGCTATAGAACTAGCGAATTTTGGTTCACTATGGTCAGCTTTGTTTTTAGTGGACTATATTTAATGGGAATCATTGGAGAGAATAGTCAGAAAGAAGATTTGATTCAAGAAACAAGTAGAGGTCTAGAAGCTACAATACTTATTATAGGACAATTAACAGTTCTATTTAAGTATGTATCAAGTAGAGCTGAACTAAAAAAAACTTGGTGGAGCACAGCTAATCCAGAAGAAAGAAAAGTAGCAAATAGAGCTAATAGTAGAAAAAAGAAAAAACCCAAGAGTACCACAGGAAAAACCAATGCCAAATCCGATAGTCCTATTACAGATCAATAATATTGTAGACTCTGCTAAAGCTATACTTAAACAAGCCCAATCAGTAGCTGTTCCTCAAGCATGGAATGTATTACAGTTAGCAGTAGCAGATATAGTCCAACAAATTCAATTAACTCATCCAGAACTAAAAGGATCTAATAAAAAAGAAATAGCCATGAATGCCGTTTCTAGTTTTTATGATCAGGTTTTTTTAGTAGTAGAATTTCCCTTTCTACCACACTTCCTACAACCTATTATACAAAGGTACGTTAAACAACTGTTGATGATTTTGGTAGGAGCTTCCATAGATGCTATGGTTACCACCTTTAAAAACACTGGTGTTTTCAGTACTCCAACAGTTGATAACACAGTCGATAATATTCCCAAAGTTTCAGATAAATGAGAAAGAGAGATTCCAATGAATTTCACAGAAAGTTTTCAAGAGTTTAGTAGTCGTTTGAGCACAATGGATTTGGCTCTTTATGCTGGTGCTGGTCTTGTACTATGGGTTTTATTTAAGGATAAGTTGAGTCCTGTACAAACATTCTTGGGTGGTCTATTAGCTAAAATGAAAGGCTCTACTCCTTCTTCTGTTGTACCAATTGTTGTACCATCAGTTGATGCTGTTGTTGTTCCAAAGTTAGTAGCTAATCAACCAGATGATACTTTTTTTAAGTTAGTTGTATCATGGAAGCAAACCAGAGATTTGGCTGTTCAAAGCGGTTGCGGCGAAGCAGTTAAGGTTGCTGACCAAATGTTTCCTTTCCTAAGTCCCAATGTTTGCAAAAAAGAGGATAAAGTATCATGAGCATGGATAAAAAAGTATTATTAGCACTAGGTGGTTTACTCATTTTAGTAGGCCTACTTAAGCCAGAGTTTCCTGATATGTTTAAGCCTAGACCAGCTGTAGTAGATGTTCTTGAATTATCAGTACCAACAGATGAAGCTGTAAAAAAAGAAGCTGATGACGTTGTAATAGTTCTAAAAGAAGCTGGCATCAAGTCAGAAGCTAGGAAGCTAAGAGATTTATATATTGATTTAGCCAAGCTAGTTGAACTTGACGGTGAAGACGAAGTAATTAAAAGTACTGAAGAAATTCGTCAAGCTAATAGTCTAGCTGGTATTATGCTAAGATTGGATATGAAAGGTAAATATCCAAATCTAGCTAAAGAAGCAAAAGAAGTAGTAGTTGCTTCTATTGGTGATGATCAAATTCTTTTATCAAAAGAGCTAAGAGTTAAAGCTGTAGAAGGTCTTAATGCTTTAGCTTGGGCTTGCAACGAAGGGTCAAAATAATGCCACGGTATTCTCCAAAAGAACTTTACGATAACTATCGTCAAGGATTTAGTGGTTGCATATGGGAGCAACACGTATACGACCATTTTATGGAGAATGCAAAATATCCATTGTTTGGTGATGCTAGTAAAAAAATTAAAAATTCTGGTAAAGGAAAGCTTTCAACACCATATAAGAGTGTGTTGAAGTTTGAGAAGAATCCTTATAATGAACGACAAACTGTCGGAGATTGTGTTAGTCATGGAACACGAAATGCTTGTGATGTTACCCGAGCAGTTGAAATAGATGTGAATAACGAAAGAGAAGATTGGGTAACCAAAGGTGCAACAGAAGCTATTTATGGTGCTAGAGGTTTTTCTGGTGAAGGCATGAGTTGCGCTAGGGCTGCTGAGTTTGTTAGTAAAATTGGTGGAATAGTTCTTAGAAAGAATTATCCAGGCATTGCTGACTTCAGTAAATATAATGGTAATCTAGGTGCTGGCTGGGGAGGTAGAGGACTTCCAGATAAAGTATTAGATTTAGCTAATGATCATCAAATTAAGACTGCTTCATTAATACGAACAGTAGAAGAGGCTCGTGATGCTCTATCTAATGGTTATGGAGTAGCAGTATGTTCTAATTATGGTTTTAGTAACACAAGAGATAAAAAGGGATTTGCTAGACAATCTGGTAGTTGGGGACATTGCATGGCTTGGATAGCATGTGATGATACTGGTAGTGAGCCAGCCTTTTTAGTCCAAAATAGCTGGGGTAAGTGGAATGATGGAGGACATCCAGAATGGGGTCCAATTCCAGATGGCTCATTTTTAATTCATGCTGACGTAGCTGCTGGTATGCTCGCCATGAATGGTTCATATACATTTAGCAGTTTTGACGGTTTTCCTCTTCAAAAGCTACCAAGCTATGGATTTGAAGACTATCTCTAAAATTCGCAATTAGCTATTTTAAACCATCATCTCTATTAGGTGTATATAATTTATATATCTAAATTTCTAGGAATATTTTATGAACCTAAGAGAAAGATTAGAACTTCGCGCTGTTATTAACATGATCATTGGCGTTATTGAAACTCTGGTGAATTTATTTACCAAAGCTCAAGAAAAGTTTGGACCAAAACCCAAAATTAATCCAGACTCTCCAGTGAAACCTAATAGACCACGACCCTTAAAAAGAGTTGTAGATACTATTAATAATATTATACCTCTTCCATGGAGAGATAAGAAATGAATAAATTATTTGTTGGTTTATTTTGCGTTAGTTTATTGTTTACCCAATCTCACTACTATGGCTCAACAACGGCTCCAGTAACTCTTGCTGGGGGCATTATTAAAGCCAAGCATGTGCAAGAAGTCACACAAAAGTATAAAAGAAAAGATTGTCCAGTTTGCAAGGGCAAGGGTTGGTATATGAGTGGTGATGGTATTCTTAAAATTGATTGCACATATTGTGAGGCAGATAAAGGGTCTATCTCTATAGGTCCAATTAAGTCATTTAACCCACAAGCCCCCTCTCCAAAAGTATATTCAGCACCAATAAATTGCCCAGATGGTAACTGCCCTCTTCCTAAAATACCAAGGAGATAACTATGGCTGATAATGATAAGCTTAAGGCTATAGCTATTAAAATTTTAGAAAAATCTACTGTACCCAAGGATGAGGTATATGGATTTGCTATTGTTACTATCTTAATGATTATTAGCATAGTCCTCACCTGTGTAAGAATTTTACAAGAATGTAATAAAAATAAACTATCTGCTAATTCAACAGCTCAAGATAAATACTCTATGTATAGCGAACAGTTACACACTTTTAGTGAGCGTAGGGGCTGGTTTACAAAAATGAGAATAAAGAAAATTCTTCGTAGAGAAATGAACAGAGAAGATTACGAGAAGTATTCATTGAGCATTTTGAATGCTTTGTTAGAAACAGGAGAAGTTCTCACGGATGATGAGATTCAAACCCTAGTGGAGAATGCCAATGTTTAATATTTTAGTATGGTGTGTTTATGGTTTATTTGTAGGGTCTATTGCCAAAAGCTTAGTTCCTGGTGAAGAAAATTTTGGTTTTGTTAAAACAGTAGCTCTTGGAGTAGCTGGTTCTTATTTAGGCGGAGCTATAATGTATTTAATGGGACAATATAGTAGTATGAGTCCAGCGGGTATATTTATGGGTGTTGCTGGTGGCACTTTAGCTCTTGTGGTTTATAATAAGCTAAATCAGACTAAATAAAGTTAGCTTAATTAGACCAATATATGTTTACTCCCACTCAACTATATAATGAATACTCTGCAAATATTTGTGATGGTACCCCATACGACTTGATTCGTTTGGTTAAATTTGTAAAACATTTAAATAGGCCTTGTTATGATCCAATAACTTCTGGAGTGCCAAATATTTCTCCAGCTCTTACTGGTAATATTAGCGGCACTGGCGCTAATAAACTAGGTATGCCTTTTAAATTTTTAATGAGATTAGATGCTGAAGCATTTACAGAAATCCAATCTGATATTAAAAGCGGAACTGCTTATGGTATAAGAAATGCTTGTGATATTACACGAGCCTGCGATATAGAGGTTAGTGGTAATTATCAAGATTGGGAAGCCAGAATGTCTACAGAATATCTCCAATATTTTGCTGGCAACTCTCTACCAGACTGTTTAATGATGCTTGGTCCAGATGTAGTTTCTGGTATTTTATTAGATCAAAATGGAAATGCAATAACTAATTCTATTGGTAGATATACATATCCTGATATAGAAAGAACAATAGGTTGCGATCAAGAATTATCTTGTTTTGTTACTTCAGTGCCCGGTTCTTTAGGGGCTCCACATTCTTGTCAATTAAATTTATTGACTATGAAAAGTACATGTGATAGTTGTAGCCCATGTACAAGAGAAGCAGATGATCCGGGTTATGCTACAGACCCATGCTGCGCTGGTAATTGTAGAGATAAAATGAATCTTTGTTGTGGACAACCACAAACAAGCAGATTTGATTTTCAATATCTAGTACCATCAGAAGATAGTTCTTTTGGAGGAAATATTTTAACTGGTTGGATTGATGAAGTTTTCAAACATATAGGAGTAGTTAAAAGAAAAAGATATGATGGGTATGCTAACTTTTTAGATCCAGTTGTATCTTCTAGTATGAATATTTGTAAAAATGATTTATTTTTAAAATATTTTCAAAATAATAATGGCTATGACTATATAAAAAATACTGGAATATCAAACAATATTGTTCCAAGAATGAGAACTATTAGTTTTATTCAAAAAGATCAAACTAGTAGTGTCAAAGATTTATTATACAATGGTTACGGAGTTGTATTATTTACTAATGTTGGATTTCCTAATACTAGAGATTCTACCGGATTAACCTATCCTGATCGTAATCATTATCATACATACTCCATTATAGGATATGATGATCGTAAGATAGAATATCCAGAGTGTGTATTCTTAATTGCCAATAGTTGGGGAAATTGGAATACTGGTGGTGGTCCTAGTTGGGGACCAATACCAGATGGTAGTTTTTTAGTTACAGAAACCCACCTAAGTAAGATGGTAAAATTTAATCAAAATCCAGATTTAATAGGATGTCGTAAAAAAGAATGTCCTGAACCATGCGACAGTATAACAAGAGCAATGACTAATGCTTGTACGGAAGATGATTCTTGCGTTCCTTTTTCTTGTACAGATCATCAAAGTGCTTTTGGTTTAATTATAGGATTATCAACAAATAGCGGTTTTCCTCCTAGGAATCTAGACTATAAACAATTTTATCCTATCCACAAGTTTAAAAACCAAGAAACCACCTCTACTCTGTATTTTAATTAAAGTGAGAGGATATAACTATGACATCTGAGTGGTGCGATTCTCATCATTGGTGGAAAGATGCTAAGTTTAGTAATCAAAGTATAGCTATTCCAAGAAATCAGATCGATGAGGTAGAGATCGATTCTTCTTTTTTCGCTTATTCTATAATAGATAATGCTCAATGTTATTCTCAAATCCCATTTCTACAATGCAATAATATTAATATTGTTTTAAGCACAGGAGGAGGAGTTACTAATGTAGGAAATACTAGAGGATACTTTACTTGTGCAGAATTAGTTGCTGAAAATGTTTTGGCAGGAGATAATATTATTTTTTCTCATTGGTCTCCAAATACATATTGCCAGTGGAATATTAATTCTTTTTCTGGTGGATCAAATGATATTAAACAAATTATATTTGAAAGACTAAATTCTTTTATTTTAACTAGTAAATTTTCATCAATTAATAATTCCTATATAACGTCAAATACCATTAATTTAAGTGGTGTAACTTTAAATAGTCAAATTCCATATTTTACAACTCTTAGAGCTACAAAAAGTGATCTGTTTTCTACACTAGTGGATGTTTCTGGTTTAGGAGATAGAATTAAATATGATGGTTGTTTTTTATTAGATAATTGTTATATCGAAGGAAGTGGTAACGGTAAATTTATATTTCAAAATCAATCAATTAATAAAGCATCGTTAACTGGATCATTTTTATTTCAAGAGTCTTTCAATGTTGGTAACTTATATGGTCAAAATATCTTCTTTGTTTCAACTGGAACAAAAACATGTATTAATAGCGGAACAATATATGGAGATGTAATTTTTAGTGGTGCAGGATCAATTAACGCTGGGGTTGTTTCTGGGACTACTACTTTTGTAAGTGGAGCAATCAACAAAGGTATTATTTTAGAACCAGCAATTTTCTATTCGGGCACTTTGAATAAAGGATTATTAACAAAATATTCTTGGTTTGATTATGCTATTAATGATGGTCCATTAGTCAGTGGCTCTAAATTTACTTTTTCTAAGAATCAATACAAAATTGGTGATGGTTCTGGAAATTTTTTATTCTTAAGTAATTCTGAAAATCATGGATCTATTGGAAACTCCGGAATAATTTCTTTTGTTAGTGGTTCCACTAATTATGATCAATTAATTGCCCCAGCTGCTACAGTTCTCTTTGATTCTGCTTCATCTAATAGATCTGTAGTAACTGGAATAGCATCTTTTGGATCTGGTTGTGTTAATTATGGTAGTTTAGTTACTGGTATATTTAATAAAGATTCAATAAATAGTGGAAATATTGTTTCTTTAGGTATCTTTAACAATACCTCAATCAATATGGGTAATGCTACTGGGGCTATATTTTATGGTCAATCTGCTAATAGTGGACAAGTTGGAAGCGGAAGATTTGAAAGTTTTTCTCATAACGGAAGCAATGTTACATATGGGTCTTTTTATGGTCATAGTCAAAATATTTCTGGAGCTATGATACAAAAAGATGCGATATTTTGTAATCAATCTATCAACATGAGCGGTTCTAGGATTGGCAATTTAGCAGAATTTGGACAAAACTCTATTAATTATGCTTCTGGAAATAATGATTTTAACTTTTTTGAAAATACTATCAATTATGGATATATAGAAAATAAAAATCAACCAGTTTTCTTTTCTGGTTATTCCATTAATAAAAACTATGCTAAAGGAGCAGTTTTTTTTGATAATACGTTAAATGATAAAATGGCTATAATAAATAGTGGATATTTTTTAAACAATTCTACAAATTATGGATATGTACAATCTGGAAATTTTTTCCATAGATCAAAAAATCAAAATTTGGGAGTATTAGAAATAGCAAATTTTCATGATTTTTCTATAAATAATAGCTCCATGAGAAGACCATTTGTTTCTGGACAAGATCGTATATTTAAAGATGGTTATCGTCAAATAGAAATATTAGATAGTGGTATCAATAATGCTTCTTTAGAAAATGTTGTTATAAATTTTAAAAATTCAGGAATAAATAATGGAAGACTTACTTGGACTCCAATAGAACATGAAAAGTTTGTATTTACTTCAAGTGGAATATTAACAATAGATAGTTCCTATGACGTACAATCAAATACTTTTATTTATTATACTGGTAATATAACTAATGAATATTTTTTAACTTTATTTAATAAAAGCCCATCTATAAAATTTCAAGACAATACTCTAAATAGAGGAAATATTTTTGGATATAAACAAGTAATATTTGAAACTACTGGAATTAATTATGGAAATATTTCTATATATCCAGTTTTTCCTAGTAGTCATATTACTGCCATTTTTAGTGGTGTTACTGGAACAGGAACAGTTTGTTCAAATTATGGAAATATTGAACATATAGTAAATTTTAAAAACTCTATTAATTATGGAACTATTAATTTAGGATCATTTGATAGATCAATTAATTCTGGTAATATTTTAGATACTAGTGGAACTTTGAATTTCATCAATAATTCAAAAAATTTTGGTGCATTATCAACATTTGCAATATTTAATAATTCCAAAAACTTTAACAATATTAATAGTAGTGGTAATTTTAGTGGTTCTGTTAATTTTGGAGATATAACTAGAGATGCTATTTTTACTAATTCAGATAATTATGGTGATATAGGTGGTAATCTTACCATGGAAAATTGTTTATGTTTCGGATCAAATGTTGTTGGCACCGCAAGTTTTAATAAATCTGAATATGTAAGTTCTATTTTTGCTAATGGAGCACCTTTTACAGATGGTGCTTTATTTGGTGGTAATGCTTTCAATATATCAAACTCTTATTTTCATCGCCGTGCTAATTCTTCTGGTATTGATATTGATGAAATTATAGCACAAAATAGAATAATTATTAAAAATAGTGTTATTTCTAATACTGGATTTTTTAATCAAAGCACAAATTATGGTGGATATCTTGCAAATGGTGGCAGTTTCAATGATAGTATAAATTTTGGAAATATAGATGGTTTATCTTTTTTTAATAAATCTACTAATGCTTATTTAGCAACATTAAATGGACTTTGTTCTTTTGGTAATAATTCAATTAATTATGGAAATATTATTAATGGTAGAAATGATGATATTAAAAATAATATAGATCCAACAATACTTTATTTTTATGGGCAACCATATGTTTCTGGATTTATACAAGATAATATTTGTTCTATTGTTTTTATTAATTCAACAAATAAAGGCACAATCAATGGAGTATCAATATTTTCTAACTCAAAAAATTCTCATTTTATTACAGGTAAAACTCTTTTTTTGAGTTCTACTAATGATAATTCTGATACTATAGAAAGAATAGAATACGTTCCACCATATCCAATTAATCCTAATCCTATTATACAAAGAGTTGGAAAAAATACATATATTTGGAGCAATGATCATATTCTTCAAAGTGATCATGGATATATTTTTGGAGATTACATTTTTTATTATAGCACAAATAATGGCTCAATTGAAAATGGTGGTGGTCTTTTTGATCATTCTGAGAATTCGTACAAAGGTGTCATTAATACTAATTCTGATAGTCTATTTATAAATTATTCTACTAATAAAGGAATGGCTATAAATCATAATACTACATTTAAGTATAGTAAAAATGAGGGTACAGTTATTGGAAATGCCACATTTATTTCTGGACAAAACTATAATTTAGTAAGCGGTGATGCTGTTTTTATATCAGGGTCTTGTTATGATATATTCTCCAGAGTTATAGGAACAATTACCGAAGATGGCACTTTAACTAAATGTAAATCTTGACCAGATGAAAAAAGTATCTATCATACAGTTATGTTTAGACCAAACTGGCAAGAATATTTTATAGGATTAGCACACGCCGTGGCTGTTCGTAGTCATGACATACAAACCCAACATGGCTGTGTTATAACAGATCATCATAATAGGATTTTAGGATTAGGATATAATGGTTTTCCTAAAGGACTTGATGATAGTAAACTGCCTAATATTCGACCAGAAAAGTATCCTTGGATGATTCATGCGGAACGTAATGCTCTATCTAATTGTACAATCAGACCCGAAAATGGAATAGCGTATGTTACAGGCCAATCCTGCAATGATTGCATAATGGCTTTATGGCAAGAAGGAATAACAAAAGTCTATATGAGAGAAAATCATGGAACTCATCTTTTTGATGAAGAACAAAAGAAAAGATTTGATCTATTTATCAAAATGAGTGGAATGACTGTTGAATATATAAACCCAGACCTATCGTGGATTAATAATCTTAAAGTTTAAAGGAAAAATATGGTTACAGAAATTAATGTTTGTGGAATATGGAGAGATTCTGAAACTTATATAGAGCGAACTCTTGCGTGTCTAGAAAAATTATCAAATCTAGAAAATTTCAAGTTCAATTTTTATTTTTATGAAAATGATTCTTCAGACAATACTCAACAAATATTGAGCAAATGGCTTGACAATAAATCTGGTGAATTAGTACATGAAGATCTTGGAGTTCCTAAACTAGAAAGTTTGGAACCTTTGCATAGATTTATGTTATTTTCATACTGTAGAAATAAATTAAATCAGTTGACAATGGCTGAAACAGAATATACTTTATTACTTAATACAGATGTTGTATTTGATCATATAGATTTTATAAAACTATTTGAAAAAGCCAAGACTATTCCTGCGGCAGTAATGTTAGTTGCTAATACACGGGATTTTCAAACCAAAGATCTTATGGAAGAAGTTACAGAAGATAGTTTCTATGATATATTAACATTCAGAGACAAATATTTTCATCATGGATTACCATTCACAGACTGCCCATTCTTATTGAAAGAAGATAGAGAAGCCTGGAATAAAAATTCTCCAATTTCCATAAGTGCTGGTTATGGTGGATTTAGCTTGGTTAGAACACCAATATTGAAACAATGTTTTTGGTCAACTGTGGGTCAACCAGAATATGTTAATTTCTGTTCTGAAATTTCTAAATTTGGCAATATAGTCATGATACCAGACTGTAAGCCTAAAGCAGTTTTGGATTTATCAAATGTTCCTCCAGAGACTTGTAGCAAAATAGCTAAAGAACAAGTAGAAAAAATGGAACAGATTAATCAAATTTTTTATACCTCTTTATCATCAGAAATAACAAAAAAAGATGACAATGAATAAACCAGTTATATTTACTACTTATTTTTCACAAAAAAAACATCCCAATGATCCTTCCGATGATGCTGTGATAGGAAGAGATAAAGATGGAAGAGTATTACAAAATAATTTTGACTATATTAAAAACTGGTATAACTCTATTGTTTTTCTGGGGCTAGAAGCTAGAATTTTTTATGATAATTTATCTGATGAATTTTTGAGAACATATGAAACAGATAAAATAAAATTCGTTTATACTGCACCATCAGAATACTCAAATAATGACTGGAGATTCTTTGCTTATAAAAAATATCTATTAGCTAATAAATTCGACTCTGTTTTTTTGACTGATGGCTCTGATGTTACGGTTGTAAAAGATCCCTCTCAAATATTAATAGATTTTCCTGATATAAACTATTTTATCTGTAAAGATAGTATTAAACTATCTGAATTCCCATATCTTTGGATTCATAGAGATCTTAAATGGGATAATCTAGAATTCTTTACAGAAAATGCTAAAGAATGGGATTTAATTAATATGGGGGTTATAGGAGGTTCATATGACAATATGCTTGAATTTTTAAAAACATTCTGTCAAGCAAGAGAAGATATGAAATATGAATATTTTAATGCTGATATGTGGGTTGGTCAATATGTATTCAGATACTTATTACCTAATAAAAAACTATTAATTGGAGAACCTTTTACTAGTAATTTTAAGAAATATGAACACTCTAGAAAGGATATCTATTTTATTCACAAATGAAATTTCATCTTATTAGTGATGGCTCAATACCCGTCCCTCCTGTTCTAGGTTGGGGAGCATTAGAAAGGGTTGTATGGGCCTATAAAACAGAATTAGAAAAAGCTGGGCACGATGTTTTAATATCTAATCATATAGAAGATTTTATGGTTCTAGAAGACTATAAAAGATTTAAACCAGAAGTTGTACATAACCATCTTGGTAAACATTGGATACCATTCAGCAGGATGGATGCCAAATATAAAATTTTTACCAATCATGGAGGAGGATTTAGATATTCAATACCTTTTTGGAAAAGTATTTTACCATATTTACAACAATCAAAAGCTTTTATCTTATCTAATATAGAAGAATCATTTTTTTTAGCTCATAATATGAACGTTAAAATTATACCCAATGGAGTATTTTGTAATGATATATCATTTGATAATCAACCAGAACACTCTACTTCTATATATTTAGGCAAAATAATGTCTCTAAAAAGACAGGCAATATTTCAAAAACTAGGTTTAGATGTAGTATATGTAGGAAATAAAGAGGATAATCATTTTGATTACTCATCAGATAAATATCTTGGTTCCTGGAATTATGACGAGGTAAAAGAGAATTTGACTAAATTTAGTAATCTTGTATTACTCAGTCAAGATGAACTTCAACCCTTGGTGTGTTTAGAGGCTATGTCTGCTGGTCTTGGATTAGTATTATCTGAACCGGCGAGTCAATCATTAGACAAAAGCAAGCCTTGGATAACAGTAATACCAGAGCAAAAAATACAAGATATAGATTATGTTAATGATGTTATATCTAAAAATAGACAAGTCAGTAATCTAATGAGAACAGAAATTAGAGAATATGCAAAAACTTTTGATTGGTCTAATATTGTAAAAAATTATTTATCAGAGATTGTTTTATGAATATACAAGCTATATTATTTATGCGAAATGATTTTGAAAGAGCTTTCTTTACATTACATTCTTTTCGTAGACATCATCCAAATACTCCAATAAGAGTTATTAACGCTGGTGGTAAAGACCCATCTAAATATTTATCATCTATTGGAGCCGAAATAATACATACAGATAATTTATGGCATAAACAAACACATTGCGGAGTTGGTTCTTTTGGACCAAGATTTGCTGATTACTTTTTTGAATTTGGATTAAATAATACTTTTACACATACATTATTATTAGAAACAGATGTGCTAACAAATAGAACTATTAGTATAGAACCCAAATTTGATATAGCTGGCCCTAACAATCCTTGCGGACCACAAGAAGTTGGACTATATGATGTATTAGATATTAAAGAACCTAAAATACACACTGGTTGTGGTGGAACTATTTTTTCTAGTAAATATTTTACCACTATTAAAGAAAAAAATATGTTTGTATTATTTCAAGAATTATTTGATAAATTTCCACAAAATTATTTTATGGATATGATTTTAACTTTAATTGGACGAAAAGCAGGACTTTCTTTTGGTCATTGGGAGGAAGTATCTAATATTCCTATTCATGTTGTTGATGGTAAATTTGTTAATGCTGATATGAACGCTACTTTACTACATAATTTTAAGGTGTAATCATGGGATTAGTTTTAGTATCACAAGATCTTCAAAAAATAGAAACAAGACTTTTCAATAATTATGAAACCAGAGGAGAATCAGTTAGAGATCTAATATATAATTCTATTCATTATGGAATTAAAAAATACAATAATTATCCTGGGAAAGAATTTGAAATGGCTATATGGACCGGTGATCGTCCATCAGATAGTCATCATTTTTCTTTTTCAACTATAACACAAAATTATGCAAAAACATTTCCTTGTTTTGCTTATGACTCCTGGCCAGCTTGTAACATTCAAAATTATCAAGAATTGATTAGCTCTTTTGACGATACTATTCCATTAAGCAACAAAATAGGATGGATAGGAGCTATAACTGGAGAGAAAAGAAGAGACTATATTAATAAATATCAAGATACTTCTTTTACAGAAGCTATAACGCTAGAATGGAATCGTGAAGATCCAGATAATTTATGGAAAAATACTGCAAAATATTTGTCTTTCCAGCAACAAATAAATAAATGGAAATATTTATTAGATATTGAAGGAGCAGGTTATTCTGCTAGATTAAAAATATTAGTATCTTCTCCAAGAATTGTTTTTATAATTGATAATCCTTATAAAGAATGGTGGCATGAATTTTTTGTTCCTTGGAAACATTATATTCCTATTAAAGAAGATCTTAGTGATTTAGAACAAAACTATAGTATCATTGAAAATGACCCAGCTATGCAAAAATATATCAAAGAAGAACAAAAAAAGTTTGCCCTAAAATATTTAACTAAAGAAGCAGCATACGAAAAAATCTATAATATTCTTTTATCCTTTCAAGACAAAAATATACATGATGAAAATATTAAAAGCTAAAGTAATAGGCTGCGGACTATCTGGCATAACCTCTGCTATTTTACTACAAGAAAGAGGATATCATGTAACTATTTTTGATAAAAGAAATCATATTGGAGGCAACTGTTTTGATAGTAATGTGTGCGGAACAATGCTACATAATTATGGACCACACATATTTCATACAGATGATGACGAAGTTTTTGAGTTTTTAAGCAGATATACCGAGTGGGTACCATTTAAATTACAACCCAAAGGCAATTCAAAATTAGGTCTCATCTCTTTGCCATATAGTAAAAAAACAGAAAAAGAAATTGGTAGAGAATTATCTCAAGAAGAAATACTAGAATTTATCTTTAAAGATTATTCAGAAAAACAATGGGGTGTTCCTTTTGATTCTATACCACGAACTATAACAAACAGAATACCCAAAACAAAAGATTGTGAAGATCCTACTTGGTTTGAGGGACAAAAGTATCAGTGTTTGCCTAAACACGGATATACTAAAATGATGGAAAATATGCTTAAAGGGTTTGATATCAGACTATCATGCTCCAATGAAGACTGGAAAAATTTTAATACTGATCTTACTGTATATACTGGTAAGATAGATGAATACTATAATTATATCTACGGCGAGCTTCCATATAGATCATTAGAATTTAAGCACACAGTTACAGACAAAAAAATGCCATATTTTATAGAGAATCAAAACAATAATATTGTAGAATATACTAGAAAATACGACCACAGCTACTTGCAACATAATCATTCTCACTCCACAACAGTTATTACTGAAGAATATCCAGTTAAATATAACCAAAATAATATTCCTTACTACCCAATACCATTTGGTGACGGTGTTGAGATAGCAAAGAAATATATTCAATTATCTAAAAATGAACAGAATACTATTTTTCTAGGAAGATTAGCCACTTACCAATATTTAGATATGTGGATGGCTATAAAGCAAGTTATGTTGAAATTCAAACATTCTGACTGGTGAGACAAATAAAAAACAATGCGCTGGTGTTTTTTTCGTGTGGAGATATGATAAATTCATCGCTCACAGAGATCGAATTCTTTTTCATTCGATAGTGTATTACCAAGAACCAAAGCTGTGTCAGAACAATTTATAGGAGTATTATTTATACATCATGTCAGCTCTACAAGAACTTCAAAATTATACCTTCGTTAGTAAGTATGCCAGATGGTTAAGTGATCAAAATAGAAGGGAAACTTGGAAAGAAGCTGTAGACAGAGTTAGAGAAATGATGCACTCTCGTTATGATACATTTGGAATCTCAGAAGAGATCGATTGGGCTTACGATATGATGTATAAGAAGAAAGTATTAGGTAGTCAGAGAGCATTACAGTTTGGTGGAGATCCTATTCTCAAACGACATGCCAAAATATATAATTGCACAGCTTCTTATTGTGATAGATTACGATTTTTCCAAGAGTGTTTTTGGTTACTATTGTGTGGATCAGGAACTGGCTTTAGTGTTCAAAAGCACCATGTTGCTAAACTTCCATCATTAGAGCATGAAGTGGAAAAAGGACAATCAACTAAGTATGTTATTGATGATAGCATTGAAGGCTGGTCCAATGCTTTGGGTGTTCTGTTAAGTTCTTATTTCAGCAAGCCTGTAGAAGAATTTAAACAATACAAAAATAGTCATATTTCATTTGATTATTCTAATATCAGACCAAAGGGAGCAGCACTAGCTTCTGGAGTAGGCAAAGCCCCAGGATATGAGCCTCTTGCTAATGGTCTTGAAAAAATTCGTACTTTACTAGACCGATGTTTGGCAAATGGACAAAAGAAACTTAGACCTATTGATGCATATGATATTGTTATGCATAGCAGTGATGCTGTATTATCTGGTGGTGTTCGACGAAGTGCATCTCTAGCTTTATTTAGTCATAATGATGAAGAAATGGCTAAAGCTAAAACTGGAAACTGGTATATGGAGAATCCACAAAGAGCACGAAGCAATAATTCTGCCTTACTCTTAAAAAGCGAAACTACTTTTGAAGAATTTTCTTTATTGATGCAATCGGTTAAAGAATTTGGAGAACCCGGATTTATCTGGAGTGAATCCACAGAAATGATTTTTAATCCTTGTGTAGAAATTGGTATGTGGCCTATTGAAGAAGAATCTGGTAAGTCTGGATGGCAAGGCTGCAATCTTTCAACAATCAATTGTTCTAGTGTTGATGACGAAGAAGATTTTTATGAGAGATGCAAAGCAGCAGCTATTATTGGTACATTACAAGCTGGTTTTACAAAACTAGACTATCTTGGACAAACTAGCGAAAAGATTTTTGCAAGAGAAGCTCTTTTGGGAGTGTCTTTAACTGGCACTATGGAAAAGCATGATCTTGTTCTTACAGAAAAGACATTAACTAAGGGCGCTAAGATTGCTGTTGATACCAATAAGCAGATTTCCCAAAGGATCAATATTAATCAAGCGGCTAGAGTTACATGCCTAAAACCAGAAGGAACATCATCAAGTATGCTTGGTACTAGCTCTGGTATCCACCCACACCATGCCAAACGCTATATACGCCACGTACAAGCCAATATTTTAGAAGCACCATATCAACACTTCAAGAAAGTTAATCCACAAGCCTGTGAGAAATCATCATGGTCTGCAAATAATACTGATGAAGTAGTTAAGTTTCCAATAGAAGTACCAGATGGAGCTAAATTAAGAAATCAATTACCAGCAGTAGAAATGCTTTCTGTTGTAAAAGATACACAAAAGAATTGGGTTCATTCTGGCAAAAATAGATCATTATGTACACAAGAATATTTGAGTCATAATGTTAGTAATACTGTAACAGTGAAACCCGATGAATGGGATTCTGTAACAAAATATATCTATGATAATAGAAAGTATTTTGCAGGTATATCTTTAATTCCTCAAAGTGGAGACAAAGATTATCCACAAGCTCCTTTTACTACTGTTTATACTAGTAGAGAGATTGTTAAAGAATATGGAGATGCTGCATTGTGGTGTTCTGGTTTGATTGAGCTTGGTCTAAATGCTTTTAACAATAATCTATGGGCAGCTTGTGATTATGTTAGTTTAAATCAAGCCAAAGATGGAGATGATGAAAATAAAGTTAGGTTTATTAATAAGATGAAAAACTTTGCTACTAAGTATTTTAATGGAGATAACAGGAGACTGACTTATTGCATGAAGGATGTCTACAACTGGAAGTTATACTGTGATCTTTATGATAGTTTTGAGAAGGTGGATTATACTCAATTACTAGAAACAGAAGACAATACTGCGGGTATTGAGGAGATCAGCTGTGCTGGTGGAGCTTGTTTACTCTAATAGAGTTAACGGTCAATTAACTAGCAAGTGCTAATTGTTTACGATAATAATACTTCTTATATGGTGTATTATAAGAATAACTTGGGATCTCTACTCCATATATTAGCTAAAGGGTAAGCCTTGAGAAAAAATAAAACCACCAAGAAAAGGTCCAAGGTCATCGATGCTACTAAAGAACTCCCCATCCCAGAAATTTACAGAAATAGGCTAAAACCCAGATCAGAAAACCAAAAACAATATATCAGAGATATAGCAGAAAATGTTATTACATTCTGTCAAGGAGTTGCTGGTAGTGGTAAAACACATATTGCTGTTGGTATGGCTTTAGAATATTTACTGGACGACAAGGTAAAAAAGATTATTATTACCAGACCAGTAGTTGAATCAGGAGAAAAGATTGGATATTTGCCCGGAACAGCAGAAGAAAAATTACATCCTTATCTATTACCATTATTAGATGAAGTAAATCATTTCATACCTAGTGCTAAATACGCTAGTCTTAAAACTAATAATAAAATAGAAATTGTTCCTCTTGGATTAATGAGAGGTCGTAATTTTCATAATGCTTTTATCGTAGCAGATGAATGTCAAAATGCTTCATATGATCAACTTAAAATGTTGCTCACAAGAATTGGAACTAATAGTAAAATGGTATTAACTGGTGACGTTAGTCAATCAGATTTACATAGACATATGCAGGGCGGCTTTTGGTCAATGACAAATGCTCTAGCTGACATTGAAGGTATTGCTGTTGCTAGACTAGAAGCATCAGACATTGTGAGAAATCCAATCATCGGGAAAATTATCGGAAGACTAGACAACTACGAAAAAGATGCAAACTCAAAATAGTAGATGCTTAATTTTGAATGCTGATTACACCCCACTAGGTATCATCTCTTGGAAAAGAGCATTGGTATGGGCTTATAGGCACGAAGAAAATTCTCGTGTCGGAGTAGAGATCATAGACTTTTATAAAAACGATTATATTTGTGGGGCTAATAATAAAAAAATACCCATACCAGCTGTTGTGAAAACAGCAAAATATTTTCGTTTAAATCATCAGAGTGTCAATTTTTCTAGAAAAAATCTATTCATTAGAGATAATTATAGCTGTCAATATTGTGGTTGTGAAAAAGAAATCAATCAATTGACTTATGACCATGTTATTCCTAAGTCTATTTGGAAAAAAAATATAGGGTCACCTACTTGTTGGACAAATATTGTTACAGCTTGTATAGAATGTAATCGTAAGAAGGGTAATAGAACACCAAAAGAGGCCAATATGCCTCTTAAAAATCTTCCAGTAGTTCCAAATAAAAGCGCAAAGTACTTGCCAGTAAGAGGACTTCTTCTTAAGATAAGGTCAGACATTCCCAAAGAATGGACGATTTACCTTCCAGAGTCTTATTTATAATGCCGTGCTATACATATTGTTGTGAGAAGTGTGATGCTAAATTTGAATTAGTAGTCCCTATCAAAGACTATATTGCTCAACCAAAGTGTGAGAATTGCAATAGCAAGAAAACGCATAGGCTATATATGGAAGATATTAAAACTCTTAATACTTCTATTAAAAAATCAGATAGTGAACTGAAGACACTTGGAGATTTGGCTAATCGTAATAGAGATAGGCTTAGTCAAGACCATAAAATAAGCTTAGAACAAAAACATAACGACTATAAAGAAGAACCATCTCAAAAAGAACTACCCAAAGGTATGTCTAGAATACAAAAACCTAAATCCAAAACCAAATGGACTTCCTAAAAAGGATCAGAAACTATGGATAATTTTATTTTTAATCCTGAAAGCAAGTATTCATCAGAGAATATTGATGAAGAAATTATTGCTGAATTTTTTACACTATCGGGTATGGAAGATTTTTTAGGTTCAGATGATCTTCCTCAAACAAAAACTGAAACAGATTCTGTTTTTGCTAAAAGAACAAAAAGAAAAAATGGAACAACCAAATATACTATTAGACTAAGTAATAATGGTAAACTATATAATCCAGTATCTATTTTGGGTCAAGAAACTAATAATAGTTTTTTGAATAGAGTTTGTCGATCAAATAATAAATTTGCTGAAGTAAACCAAAAGGTGTTTAATTGGTATGTCAAATTTTTAAAAACCAAAAATGTCGCATGGCTTCACAATGCTGAAAGAGAGAAAGAATAATGGCTAGAATTAATAAGATTCAAAAGTATGCTGCTCTATGGCTGAATAGTCAGGGGTGGGATTCTCCAAAGATTGCTAACGAACTATCTCTTACTGATAGTCAGGTTAAGAATGTTATAGATAGTCCATCTACTACCCCTCAAGCTTCTATCAAAACTGTTTCTTCTCCTATGGGAAAATCTCCATCAAAAAACCTTATGATTAATGAAAGTGCTGGAGGTACTCGTAAAGTATCTATTATGACTAAAGAAGCTTCTGCTATGAATGACGATCTAAAGAAAGCTAGTCCTCCAGAAGGACGCAAGAATCAAAAAGGTATTTTCAGGCCATTTAATAATTAATTATTATGATAGAATCATTTGCAAGTATATATGAACAATTGACAGAAGAAGAAAAACAGCTTCTATCTACTATAGAAAATAAGCTGAATGCTGCTATAGAAGAAATTAAAGATAATCGTTTTACAGATATTGATATTAATAATCCTAATGGTGTTCCAGACTTTTCAGAAAAACACCCAGATGTAATACATTCTAAGCATGTTACAACAGCTCCTCATGAAATTACATTTTTTATTAAAGCAGAAGTATCTGAGATAGACGATAAAGGATATCTTGGGGAGATTAAAGAGATCGTAGAAAAATATTATCATGTTCCGGTCAAAGCTAAGGATGATTGGAAAATACATATGGATAAGTTTTTTGAAAAATTTCATAATTCTTTGGAAAATGTTTGTCAGGAACTAAATCAGTTTAAAAAGTAATGTGCGACAAATACATATCTAAGTACTCAAATGGGAAAGAAGTGTCCCAGGCTCAGTTTATTACAGAGATTATCTGTGAACGAAAAGCCCAAAAAGACAAACTAGATTTACATTATCGTTTCTGGGTACATAATAAGTGGGCAACTTTTTTTAGAAATCAAATAGGTTCTGCTCATAAATTACTTAAGACATATTCAGCTAAAGCAATCATAAGGGCTCTCAATACTGATCAAGGCAAGAAAATCTATTCTTTGCGAGCACCCCATCTTCCTGCTATTATAGAACAACAAGAAATTAATATTAAACAAGAAAACACAACTCTTAGTTTAACTATTGAAAGAAAAGATAATATCACTTTTGGTATAAAATCACCAGTTTCTAAAAATATTATTTCCAAACTTAAGGATTTAGATCAATGAGTCTCAAAGAAGACGTAATTAAAAATTTCGGTAATGAAATCATGCTCACAGCAAGTGCTGTTGTTGACAAAAAACTCATTACAATTCCTGTGAGCCCTTCTCTGGACATTATTTTAAATGGTGGTGTCCCAGAAGGAAGTTTTATGATTTTAACCGGACAACCGAAATGTGGAAAGACCACGACCTCTTTAGACTTTGCTGCCACAGCACAAAGACCCGAATATGCTTATCAGGGATTCAAAGAGGGTAGAGAAGTGTACTACCTTAACATTGAAGGTAGATTAAAGAAAAGGGATTTAGAAGGAATTCCAGGATTAGATCTAGATAGATTTCATATTATAGGTTCTCAGCAAGGTAAGATTTTACATGCAGAAGAATATCTCCAGATTGGAGAGAGAATTATTAATGAAATTCCTGGATGTGTTCTTATCATAGACTCCTACTCTGCATTATGTACTGAAACAGAAATCACTAGCGATATGAACAAAATGCAAAGAGCGGATGGGGCTAAACTATTGGCTAAGTTTTGCAGGAAGGTGGCGAATGTTATTCCTGTGAATAGAAATATTGTTATTGGTATTACTCACTTAATGGGTAATCCAGGTACTGGTCATGTTGAATGGAAAGAAAAGAGTGGTCAGGCTATTGCTTATCAAACAGATATTAAACTAAGAGCTAAGTTCCACACCGCTTGGAAAATTGGATCAGCAGAAGATGGTCAACAAATTGGTCAAGAAATTCAATGGCAAGTAATGTGCTCTGCATTAGGCGCTCCCGGCGGAACTATTACTAGCTATATTCGATATGGTCAGGGCATAGATAAGCAAATGGAATTGCTCATGCTTGCAGTTGATATTGGTATTATACAAAAGGGTGGCGCTTGGTATACTCTAACATCAGTTACAGACAAGCCTAAATTTCAAGGAACAGAAAAACTAAGACAGTATATAGTAGATAATCCTGCTGTCTACGATAGTTTACTAGCACAAGTCAAGGAAACAATGGGCATTAAATGCAAGTAAAAGATCTTGATGGTAACATGTGTAATTGGCAACTTATTGGAGGCATTGCGCATGGGAAAGCTAAAAACAAATCGTCCTTGCACTTGGTTGCTAGGGACTTACTACATAAATGCTTCCCCACGATGCAAATTCTGGAAGAAGTGGCAATTCCTCTAAGAAGATCAGAAACTTTATACTTAGATTTTTATATCCCTCTATTAAAGAAAACAATAGAGGTGCATGGAGAGCAACATTATAAATTTGTGCCATTCTATCATAACACTTTGCTAGGATTTGTTAGACACAAGAAGAGAGATCAGGAAAAACAGGAATGGTGTGATATAAATGGTATAACTTATATTGAGTTGCCATTTCATGAAGATGTAGAACTTTGGTCTAATAGGATTAAAAATGAGCAATAAAACTGCTAAAGAAGAATTACAAGATTGGGATAATCTTCTAGATGAATATGAAAATAATCTAGGTCTTCCTAGATATTCTGCTGGAGGTTTGCCAGAAGCAGAACTAAATAGCTATCTATCTATGAATAGAGATGAATTAGAAAAATTAACTCCAGAAGATTGTGGTCAGATATCTTATAGATTAGCACAGTTCTCTTTTCATGTTCAACGAACTATTAATAGAGAAATAGCTAGATATAATTGGGCAGAAGATACTACTAAGATAGTAATAGCAGATGATATCAATAATTATAAAGGTTATGGATACGTTGAAAAATCTAATCAGGCAATTAAACATAATGATAAAGCTCAATCCTTAAATAAAATTAAGATTTATGCTAAACAAAGAACTGATCGTTTATCATATATAGCTAACTCTATTAAGAATTTATCAGATATTTTAATTGCTATTCAAAGAATGAAAGTGACTAAACATGGACAATAATATGAACTTAGATCCTCAGCAAATACAGCAGATGATTTTAATGCTTCAGTCTATGCTGCCAAAGCAGGACAATGCTTCGTCAGAGCAGAATGACTTGAAGACTAAGAAGAAAACTCCTCGTACCAATAACAAGAGTAAACCTTCAACATCAAAGTCTTCAAATAATAAGTTTGATGCTATGATGGAAAAAAGAATGCATATGGAAGACATTGAAATAGATAAGAAATTAATAGTTCAGCCCCCAGTACCAAGAGCTAGACCATTCAATTTGGTCACTGCTATTTGTAGAGTTTGTGGAAAGAAAGAGACTGTTAATCCAGTGCTAATTACAGACTCAATAGACAGATATAAGTGTAACAAATGTTCCGGAGCAGCAGGCTAATATGATACTTTGTGACGTTGCAGCAGAACGTGCTGTTTTATCTGGAATATGTAATTATGGCGAAGATGCTTATTTAGATATTGCTGATATTATTCAGGATACATCATTTACTATTGATAGTAATTCTATCATTTACAAATGTCTTAAAACTGTTTGTGAAAGAGAACAAAAGCCTAATATCGATGTGGCTACTATTTTTTCAGTAGCAGAAGAATTGGGTTATGGACATATCTTAAGCAAAAAGGAAGAGGTTCAACATCTTAGAGCTATCATTGATTTTCCAGTAGCTTTAGATAATGTTCGTAAATTTGCTGCTAAGATTCGCAAACTAGAGATTGCTAGACTTTTACGAAAACAACTTGAATTAGCTCAAGAAAAAATTCTAGACGTTAATGGTACAGAGCCTATTGGTTCTATTCTTGGTATTGCAGAAGAAACGATATTCAATTTTACTTCTTTGCTAAATGATAGTGATAATAATCCTGTCACTATTGGTAAAGATCTAGATGCCTATATTCGTAATCTTGAAGAGAACAAAACTGATCAGATTGGTATTCCTACTGGTTTTCCAGCATATGATCAAGCTATTGGTGGTGGTTTAAGAAAAGGCACGGTTAATGTTATAGCTGCTCGTCCTAAGACTGGTAAAACTCTACTATCAGATAATATTGGTCGTAATGTAGCCAAGCTAGGAGTTCCCGTATTGAATATGGATACGGAAATGAATAAAGAAGATCATATTAACAGAATCTTAGCAATGATGACCGAAATTGAGATCAATGCAATTGAAACTGGTAAGTTTGCAGAATCACCAGATAAGAAAACTAAATTACTACAAGCAGTAGAAGAAATTAAGAAAACACCATTCTTTCATAAAAGTATTGCTGGTAAACCATTTGAAGATCAGCTAGCTATTATGAGACGTTGGGTTTTAAAAGAAGTTGGTCTTAATGATGATGGCACAGCAAAAGATTGTGTCATTTTCTATGACTATTTAAAACTAATGGATAGTGCTGGTATGAGCCAAGACCTAAAAGAATATCAGGTTCTTGGTTTTATGATGACCTCTCTGCATAACTTTGCTGTTAGATATAAGGTTCCTATTGTTGCATTTATCCAATTAAATAGAGATGGTATTACAAAGGAAAGCACAGATACAGCAAGTGGTTCAGATAGAATCATTTGGTTGTGTAGTAACTTTAGTATTTTTAAGAGAAAAACTCCTGAAGAGATTGCTGAAGATGGTCCAGATAATGGCAATCGTAAACTAGTTCCTTTAATTAGCAGACATGGAGGTGGACTAGACGATAATGATTACATTAACTGCCACATGAAGGGTTGGTGTGCAAAGATTACTGAAGGCAGAACAAGATTAGAAGTCATTAATAATAAAGGTGGCGCATCTGATGGATTTGTTGTTGAAGAACAAAATAATGAAGAAATCCCATTTGAATGATCAACACAAGCTTAAAATAGTTTGTGATGAGGTATGTGATAATATTGATACCTTACTAGACTTTTTTAATATTGAGTATAGATCAAATAATAAGATGATTTCAATGGCTTGTCCTATCCACGGTGGAGACAACATCTCAGCTATCAATCTATATCCAGAAGGAGATCGATATCGAGGTAATTGGAAGTGTAGAACACATGGATGTGATAAAGTATTTAAAGCATCAGTAATAGGTTTTATCAGAGGGGTATTATCTCATCAAAAGCATGGCTGGGAAAAAGATGGAGATAAGGCCTGTTCTTTTAATGATGCTTTAGACTTTGCTCTCAAGTTCATTAAGAAAGACTTAAAGAATATCAAGATATCTAGTTCAGATAAAGATAAAAAATTATTTACTAGTACTATTAACTATATTGGTAATGCTACAGCTACACAAGCTCCAGTATCACAACTTCCTACAAGAGAACAAGTGAGAAAGTCTTTGATAATGCCAGCTGAGTATTATTTAAGTAGAGGATACTCATTAGAGATACTTAATAAATATGATATTGGATTTTGTAATAAGCCAAATAAAGAGATGTCTAATAGGGTTGTTGTTCCAATCTATAATAATGACTATACCCATATGATAGGATGTTCCGGTAGGAGTATATCTGAAAAATGCCCTAAATGTTCATCATATCATGATTCAGAAGAGGCCTGTCCATCTGATGAAAAGAAATGGTTATCTTCCAAGTGGAAACATAGCGCAAACTTTAAAAGTCAAAACTGTCTATATAATTTCTGGTTTGCAAAAGAACATATTATTAAAAGTACAATAGCTATAATAGTTGAAAGCCCAGGAAATGTATGGAGATTAGAAGAAAGTGGAATACATAATAGTGTAGCTATATTTGGTTCTTCTCTGAGTGATAGGCAAAAAATTATGCTTGATTCTTCTGGCGCTATGACTATTGTTATATTAACAGATAATGATGATGCTGGCAGAAAAGCTGCTGAACAGATTAAAGAAAAATGTAAAAATACATATAGAATATTTATTCCACAAATTTCAAAATCAGATATCGGCGAAATGACTAAATCAGAAATAGAAACAGAAATTAAACCATTCTTAGAAAGCATTGTATGACCAAGATTATAGCGTTCGCTGGTAGAAAACAATCCGGTAAAACAACCTGTGCAGAAGCTGTTTTGGGTTATTATAAAGCTAATGTAGGAGAAGATCGTTCTGTTAAGATATATAATTTTGCTGATCCACTCAAACAAGAAATATGTATAAATATACTTGGATTAACTTATCAGCAATGTTACGGAGAAGATACGGATAAGAATACAGAAACAGATATTTCATGGGAAGGTAAAAATCTCACAGCTAGAGAAGTTATGCAATTTGTTGGTACTGATTTATTTCGTAAAATGAAAAATGATGTATGGACTAGTGCTACTATTAACAGAATAAAGAATGAAAAACCAGATTTGGCTATTATAGCTGATTGCAGATTTCCCAATGAAGTGGAAGCTATTCAAGCTGTTGGTGGACTAGTAATAAAACTTACTAGAAATCCATATCATTCAGATCATCCAAGCGAAACAGCGCTAGATCCAGAAAAATATTCTCCGTGGAAGTTTGATTCATTTGTTCAAAATGATAGATTAAATATTTTCCAACAGTCAGAATTAATAGTAGCTTTCTTAAAAGAAAAAGGAATATTCACATTATAATTACATATCTAAGAAGTAGTTCTTATGGCACACACTCTATGTGTCCACAGCAATATTTTTTTGAGTATATCCTTGGTTTAAGATCTCCATCAAATAAAAAAGCAGACAAAGGAACTATTTGTCATAAGGCTTTAGAAATCTTAGCATTTATTAAACTAAATACCCAAAACAATAGTCCAATTTTTGAGGATGATGTTGTCGGAAAAGTAGACATTAATAATTATAGTATCAAAAAAATAACTGATCAAGTATATGAATATTATACTTCTCAGTTCACTCATCATGTTTGGGAACCAAAAGATCATAAAGATTGTCATGCATGGATTAATAAAGCTTTAGAATATAATAAGGGTATGTTTGATCCTAGGAATAGACATATCGTTCAGCCAGAACAACGCTTTGATCTTGAGATTAAGAAACCCTGGTCATCATACCGATATGAAACCAAAGATGGAATCCTTGAAGGAAATCTTGCTATAAAAGGCACTATTGATCTTATTACCAAAGTCAATAACAATACTCTAGAAGTTATTGATTGGAAAACAGGACGAAGATTAGACTGGGCTACTGGAGAAGAAAAAACTTTAGAAAAATTACAAAATGATCCTCAATTAAGAATATATCACTATGCTATTCAGCATATGTACCCAGAGATCGAACACGTAATGATATCTATTAATTTCATCAATGATGGTGGAGCATTTACTATTTGTTTTGATAAAACAGATCTATACAAAACAGAAATCATGTTGAAACAAAAATTTGAGACTATAAAGAATACTCAAAAGCCACAACTAAATAAAAGTTGGAAATGCAGTAAGTTATGCCACTTTGGGAAAAGTACATTTGCTAATAGTTCAATACAACCATTAACAGAATATAGAGATGGTCAACTAACAGCTAAAGACCAATGTATGACAAAGTGCGAACAAGTTAAACATGATATAGACACAACTGGGATGAAAGCTGTCATTGACAAGTATCAAGCTCCCGGCTATAGTATAGGTCACTACAAAGCACCCGGCACCGTATAAATATTTTTGGTTAGAACAACGAAATAAGGAGAAAATTAGATATGGACATGACTAGAGGATATGTGCCTCTGCATGTCCATTCTTAGGTGGGCTATGTACTCACTTTTGGATGGACTATCGCAACCGAGAACTATTGCTGAAAGATGTCAGGAAATAGGTGCAACTTCTTGCGCATTGACTGATCATGGTAATATTGCTGGATCAGTTAAATTTTATACAGAAATGAAGAAGAAGGGTATTAAACCTATTTTAGGGTGTGAGATTTATATTTGTGATCAAGATCCTAAGATTAAAACAAAAGAAAATAAAGACCTAACTCACTTTGTTATTCTAGCCAAGAACTACGAGGGATGGAAGAGTCTTATTAGAATTGTTTCTGAGTCTAATCAACCCGATCATTTTTATCATAAACCAAGACTAAATATAGAGACTCTTGCACAATATTGTAATAATAATATTATTGGATTTTGTGGTCATGCTGGATCCTATTTGGCAGATAAGATTAGTGTTGATAATCAATTACTTGGCGACTGGAAAAATATAGGTATTGATCAAATTGGTAAACTTAAAGATGTTTTTGGTAAAGAAAATTTCTTTTTAGAAGCACAATTAATGGATTCGGCCAATTCTCCTATCCAAACAGTTTTGACTGGTGCTATGAGAGATTTGGCCAAAATGACCAACACAAAAATCATCTCCACACCAGACGCTCACTATTGCCGTAAGGAGGATGCTGTAGATCAAAGGGTGCTTCTCTGTAATAATTTAAAAACGACCTTCCCAGAGATCAGCAGGAAGATTAGTAACGATGAGGAGGTGCCTCTTGGGTGCTTTTTTACATCCGACAACTTCCATATCTTATCTCCAGAAGAAATGGGTCATTTTCATACAGAAGAAGAAATGGAAAATACTAAATTAGTAGATTCATTATGTGAAAACTACAACATCTTAGATAAGCCACATTTACCTCCCTTTTCTTGTCCAGATGGGGCAAATCCAGATGAATATTTAAGGCAGTTATGTCGTAATGGTTGGAGAGATAAAATTGCTAATGTTATAGATAAAGATCTTCAAAATGATTATGTTAATAGAATTAAGTACGAATTAGAGGTTCTACAAGGAGCAGATCTTTCTAGTTACTTTTTAATTGTGCAGGATATTGTGAATTATGTTAGAACAAATAACTGGCTTCCGGGACCAGGAAGAGGAAGTGCTGCTGGTTGTCTAGTTTCTTATTTAATTGGTATTACTAGTATTGATCCTATTAAATATGGCTTATTGTTTGATAGATTTTATAATGCTGGAAGAAATAGCAAAGATCATATCTCTATGCCTGATATTGACGTAGACGTACCTATCAACAAAAGAGAAAATGTAATTGAATATATTAAGCAGTGTTATGGGGCTGATAAGGTTTCTCAAATGATTACATTTAATACTATTAAGGGTCGTGGTGCCATTAAGGACGTATTAAGGGTTTATGGTAATATATCCTTTGATGAAATGAATAAGATTACTAAAAGTATTCCAGATGAAGCTAAAATTGCAGATGATCTTCAAGAAATGAAAGAAGAAACCGGCGAAGCATCTATTATTCGGTGGGCTTTAGAAAATGAGCCAGATAAACTGAAAGAATGGTGCTATATAGATGAAAAAAATGAATTGCAGGGACCACTTGCCAAAAGGTTTGAACAGGCTATTAGATTAGAAGGTACTAAGTCTAATCAGTCCAAACATGCGGCTGGTATTGCAATTAGTGCTCAACCATTAAATACTCTGTGTCCTATGGTATATGATTCAAAAAATGACCAACTTATAGCTGGCATGGAGATGCAAGACCTAGAAGCGTTAGGTATTATCAAGTTTGATATTCTTGGCGTGGCAATGTTAGATAAGATCATGACTATTCAAGACATTTTATCAAAAGGAGATTGATTATGGCAACCCAAAAGATTAAATTTATGGATTTAGCTATTGGTAAGGTATTTACATTTGAACTTAATAAGTATACTAAGACTGAAGAACAAAGAATTAGTTGTTGTACAGTTATAAATGCTGCTAGATTAGACAATCCAGAACAAAAGATTCAGGTTCTACCATTAATAGAAGTAGAGGTTGAGACCACCGAATGATTAACTATAACAAAATTTGTGTGTTTGATTTTGAAACAGATGGCTCTGACCCAAAGTCTTGTAGTCCTGTTCAGATTGCCGCAGTGATTATTGATCCATTGAAATTAGAGATTGTTCCCAATTCTGAATTTAATATCTTTTTTAAACCAGAAGTTTTGGCAAATGATGAAGATTACCAATATACTACAGACATATTAGATTTTCATGCTAAAGTAAGAGGTTCTTCAAAAGAGGCTATTTTAGCAGAGTGGAAGAAATATCCCTCTCAAGATCAATCATGGAAGTTATTTACAAATTATTTGACTATGCACCATAGCAGGTCTAGTAAGAAGAGCCAATTTAGTGCCCCTATTGCCGCTGGCTATAATATTAATAGGTTCGACCTACCAATTATTGATAGACTTAGTCGCAAATATGGTAATACTAATAAAGAAGATAGAAGTGATATTTTTTATCCAAGAGATGTATTAGATATTATGAATTTAGTTTTCTATTGGTTTGAAAACAATAGCGATCTAAAAAATCTTTCTTTAGATACTCTGAGAGATTATCTTGGTATTAATAAAGAGGGTGCCCATGATGCTCTCAAAGATGTTAAGGATTGTGCAGAAATTCTGGTTCGTTTTATGAGACTACATCGTAACCTAGGAAATAAGATTAAGTTTAAGGACTCATTTCAATCACCAACATCTCATGCCTAAAAAATTTCAATATAGTTGCGGTTGTTCTTTTGATATTCTGTCTGAACATGAAGACAAAGACAGAATGACTCTTAAATTTAATCCAAAAATAGAAGAGATTAGTTTGGAGTGTCAGAAGACTTGGGATTTAATTTCAGATGGAAATACTAAAGGGTGTTTTCAATTGGAATCTAGACTTGGTAAATCTATGGCCAAAAAATTAAAGCCAGAGAATATAGAACAGCTTTCTGCATTGATTAGTATTATGAGACCAGGATGCTTGGAAGCTTTTAGAGACGGTAAATCAGTTTCCAATCATTTTATAGATAAGAAGAATGGTCAGGAGTCTGTAGATTATTATCATCCCTCTTTAGAACCTATTTTAAAGGGAACTTATGGGGAAATGATTTATCAAGAACAAGCTATGGAAATCGCTAAGATTGTAGCTGGCTTTGATCTTCAAGAAGCAGATATGTTAAGAAAAGCCATTGGTAAAAAGAAACCAGAAGAAATGGCTAAGATTAAAATTAAGTTCTTAGAAGGTACAGAAAAAATAGGAACAGTAGCTACTTCTCAAGCAGAAGAAATTTTCGGCTGGATTGAAAAATCTCAAAGATATTCTTTTAATAAATCCCATGCTGTTAGTTATGCTATTAATAGTTATTTATCAGCATATACAAAAGCTCATTTTCCAAAAATCTTTTTTGCAGCCTATTTGAGATTTGCTAAAGATAAAATTGATCCTAAAGCAGAAATCAAAGAGTTAGTGCAAAATGCTAATGAGATGGATGTTCCTGTCTGTATACCTGATATTAGGAATCTAAATCAACTATTTATCTTAAAAGACAACAAGATCTATTTTGGATTAACAGATATTAAAGGGTTTGGACAATCTGTTTTTGATAAATTGATTAAAATTAAAACGGATAAAAAACTAGATTTTGACACTATGAATTGGGTTGAAATGCTGATGAAGGTTTTGATAAATATCAATTCTACATCGGCCAAAGCTTTGATTCAAAGTGGTGCTGTTTCTTATTTGGGTAAACAAAGAACAAGTATGTTATTTGAATTTGGTTTAGTGTCTGAATTAACAAAAAAAGAATCAGATTTCATCCTAGCCAACTTGCATCAATATAAATCTATTGGAGATGCCTTATATGATTTGTATCATAATGGTAAATCTAACAAGAACAGGAAAAGTATCATACTTGATTTAATTAACAGCTATAATAAACCCCCATATTCTTTGGAAGATAATCCAGACTGGATCTCTGATGCAGAAGATGCTTTCTTAGGATGCAGTATTACCTGTTCTAAAGTTGATATGTATGATATTACAATGACTAATACAACTTGTAAAGATTTTAAGAATACTACTCTTAAAGATAATATTATTTTATGTGGAGAGATAGAGAATGTGGGTGTTACTAAAACTAAATCTGGTAAGACTCCCGGTCAAGAGATGGCATTTGTTACTATGAGTGATGGTACAGGAGTAATAGACTCTGTTGTGTTCTTTCCAGAAGCATATAAGGCTTATCGAAATATTTTATTTGATGGTAATGTAATCATTATTAAAGGAAACAGAGCCAAGTCTGGTGATTCGTTAATAGTTGAAAAGACGTATATTCCTAAGACTTGACGCTGGCTCCTCTCGGTCTATAATATGGAGCAGTTCGTTTTTTGGACCTTGGTTTTTTATTTTAAGGAGAACTTGATGAATATTAATATTCTACGTGGTAATTTAGCTAGAGACCCTGAGATGCGTGTAGTAAATACAAATGGTAAGCAGACTTCGGTAGTTAATTTTACTGTAGCTGTTTCTAGGGAATACACGAAGGCAAATGGTGAGCGAGATAAGGTAACAACATTCGTTCCTTGTGAAGCATGGGATAGTGGTGCCGAAATTATCGGTCAGTCATTTAAGAAGGGTGATTTTGTTTTGGTCGAAGGATCTCTCAGGAACGACTCATGGGAAAAGGATGGTGTTAAGCATAATTCCCTAAAGGTTCGTGTTAATAACTTTTCTAAGATTACTAAACTATCTAAGAAGAGCAAGGATCAGGCAGAAGAAGTAGTTAGTTTCTAAATTAAATCCCTTTACCATTTTAAGAGATGGGGGTGCAAAAACACCCCCGTTTTTTATGTCTAACAAAAAACTCAAAATTTTAATGTGTTCTGAGGCCAGCTTTCTAAGTTCTGGTTTTGGAACATATGCCAGAGAAATACTAAAAAGACTTCATGCTACCGGAAAATATGAGATAGCAGAATTTGCTTCTTATGGTAAAGTGAATGATCCAAAAGACGTTGATATTCATTGGAAATATTATGCTAATGCTGTGGATTCTAAAGATCCCAGAAGTCAAGAATATAATAGCTCTATGGAAAATCAATTTGGTCGTTGGAGATTTGAAAGAGTCTTATTAGATTTCCAGCCAGATATTGTATTTGATGTTAGAGATTACTGGATGAGTTCGTATCAGCAATTTTCGCCATTACGACCATTTTTCCATTGGGTACTTATGCCAACCGTGGACTCTGCTCCACAACAGGAAGAATGGATTGACACTTTTTTACAAGCAGATGCGATCTTTACCTATTCCGATTTTGGTAAAGAAACCTTGTTAAAACAGAGTAATAATAAAATTAAATATATAGACACCACATCTCCGGGTGTTGATCTAAATACATTTAATATGATAGAGGATAGAAAACAATTAAAGAGTCATCTTGGACTTGACCCGGATAGTTTTATTATCGGTTCTGTAATGAGGAATCAAAAAAGGAAACTTATTCCTGAACTATTTTCAAGTCTTAAATCCTTCCTATCAAAATTACAAGCAGAAAATAATCCAATAGGAGAAAAAACTTACCTCTATCTTCATACTAGTTATCCTGATGCAGGTTGGGATCTTCCTCAATTACTAAAAGAATATAAGGTGGGTAATAGAGTACTATTCTCCTACAGCTGCAAAAACTGTGGGTATTTTTATCCTTGTTTATATCAACATCCTATGGCTCATTGTCCAAGATGTAGTCAAAAAGCATTTTCTCTTCCTAATGTTGGCGCTGGCGTATCTTCCCAGACATTAAATATGCTTATGAATTCTTTTGACATATATGTTCAATATGCTATTTGCGAAGGGTTTGGTATGCCTCAAGTTGAAGCATCGGCTTGTGGTGTTCCGATTGCATCTGTAGATTATAGCGCTATGAGCGATGTTGTTCGTAAAGTTGGTGGATATCCTATTAGAATTAACCAGTATTTTAAAGAGCTAGAAACTAAAGCTGTTAGAGTGTATCCGGATAATGATCATTTAGTAGAAATTTTATATAACTATCTTTCTTTGCCAGATTTTCTTAAACAACAGAAAAGATTTGAAACACGCAAGCTTACTGAGCAACATTATAATTGGGATAATATAGCTAAAAAATGGGAAAAATATTTTGATAGCGTAGTCCTAAAAGGATTACAAGGCAAATGGAAAGAAAGCCTACCAATGCTAGAACCCATTAATAACTTGCCTCCTAATATTAGTCCATATGATGCCATTACTGGTGCCGTATCCAAACATATGCCGCAGCACCAATTAACTTCATCCTTAATATTGCTAAATATGATTAGAGATTTAGACTATGGGTTTTCTATTAATGGAATGCATACTGAGCCATATACTCCTGAACACGCGATAAATTCTATAAACAATATCATCACTAACAATAATGTAGCCCAAAATGTAAAAAATAATCAAAATACTTTAAGAGAAGAAGACTTTATTCAATATGCTCATATGAAAGAAAGTATCAAATGAACGCATTATTTTTGGGACCATATAGACAACAAGATGATTCTGGATTAGCTTCTCAAAGCTATATTAAAGCGATAGCTTCTCAACAAAAATATAATTTGACTACCAGACCTATATTTTTAGGTTCGCCATCGGAAAAAATTGATAGAGACATACTAGAATATGAAAATTCTTTGTATGATTCCTATGATGCTGTTATACAGCAGACACTACCACATTGTTTATTTTATAATGGCAAATTTAAAAAGCATATTGGATGTATCAAATTAGACACAAATAATATTTCTAATTCTATCTCTATGTTCAATATTAATCAAATGGATGAAATTTGGGTAGCTAGTACACAAGAAGAAAAATGTTTAAGAAAATCTGGTGTTACTAAATCAATTAAAGTTATATCTCAACCATTAGATATTGGTTTAATTAATAATAATAGAGATAAAGAACTAGACCTACACCCAATGATTAAACAAACCTTCAAGTTTTATTATATGGGGGACTATAATGAAAGAGCTAATCTTAAAGATTTAATTACTGCTTTTCATTTAGCTTTTGATATTAATCAACCAGTGTCGTTAATTATAAAAACCAATATATCCAATATGTCTATTGGAGATTCTTATAAATTAATAGAGAAAGAAATAGAAGATATTAAAAAAAGACTTAATATTAGCCATAGATATAAAAAAGAAGTTATCATTACTGAAGAACTATCTTATGAAAATTCTATTAGATTACATAATTGTTGCGATTGTTTTGTTTCTACTTCAAAAGCAGAATCTTTTGGTAGAACAGCAGCAGAAGCGCTGGTTCTTGGTAAAACTCCAATAGTGCCAGATAATACTGGAATGATAGATTTTATTGACAATAAGAACGGCTATATTGTACAAAGTCATAGAACACCAGTTATACTAGATAATAAAATTTTACCAGATGAATTTGATATTTATAATGCTAACGAATATTGGTATCAGGTAAATATCTATGATCTTATAGAAAAAATGAGAGCAGCATATTCTCTATATAAGACCAATAAAAAAGAATGGGAACAGAAAAAAGAACTAGGATTAAAATTAATTGATCAATTTAGCTATGAGACAATAGGGAAAAAACTATGTATTTGAGTTTTGTTACTGGAAATATATTGCAAAAAATTACAGAAGACAACTATAATGTAATTTACTATCCACAAAATAATATTATAGATCACTGTATCTCAGCTATAGATAAACATAAGTATTATATATTTGGTAGTAATAATATTCATTACGAACTTGATAATATGATTGATTTACCAAATCATCACCTTTCTCTATATAATTACAATCTATGCATCACCAATAGACTTTTAAATTATACAACCAATCCAACTATCAAACAATTTCATTTAAACACAATTATTTTAACACACTCACATAAACCACAAAATGTAAAAAAAGAAGATTTGGTTCTTATGAGTCAAAGACTCAAAAAAGAAACCAAAATATTTTTCTCAGAATCTGCCAAAAATTCTTGGAGACTAGACAATAGTATAGTTTTGAAATATGGAGTACCTAGAGCTTTTCAATACGTCAATAGTACCACAAAAAGAAAAGATGTATTGATTTTAAATTGTGATAATTCGCCATATGCACAACAAATACAAGCAGCATTAATTGAAAAAAATTATTCTTGTGATATTATGAGCTCTTTTAGGATTCCCATTGAAGTTATAAATTCTACAATGAATAATTATAAAGTATGTGTTGATCTAGCAGAGCATAATGTTTTAAATCTTCTGTGTGGAATAGCATCAGGGTGCGCTGGAATATCGATAAAATCACCTATAACATCAGAAGAATACCTAAACATAAATGGATTAACATTCATAAATAATATAGAAGAAATCTTTCCTGCACTAGCCCAAATACTTGATATCAATGATGAAGAAAGAAAAAATAATTCAGAAGCTATACTTAACCAATTTGATTTCAATAATTTTAGTACCATTATGAGTAATATAATACAAAAAGCTAATAGAGAGGCATTTACGCTATGATTAATCAAATCAATGTTGTTGTAGATAAAGAAAAAGATACTGTAATAGGATATTCTAATATTAGTACAGAAAATATTTTTCAAGTTACCAATGGATATGTGAATAATATTGTCTTTACAACTATAGATAAAGTAGACCAAGATAATAGAAACAAAATTTTTATGGAACTATGTAAAAAATTAAATCATGGGGGTTCTATAACAGTGAAATTTTTAAATCCAGAATCATTAGCCCATAAAATTAAAAATGGTAGTTTATCTAGCGAGGCATTTTCATCTTTGATTAATGGTTTGAAATCTTCATGGATGGAAACTGATTTTCTTGGATTTGTATCTGGTTTGAATGGTTTCAATTTATTAAAGCATGTTCATGAAGATGTATATTCTATTGCAGTAATTGAAAAAAGTAAATGAGCAGAATAGCGTGTTTTATTTTATCCTATGAGATAACAAAAGGAATGAAATCTTTTGGACCAATTGGACTTTTAAAGTCTAATGGGTTTAATAGAGAATTAATTTTGTGTCAAATTAATAACTTAAAAAATCTTTTCCCAAAAACAGATATATCTATCATTTCTGGATTTGGAGGAGATAAACTACATAAAAAAATACCTACCGACATTAAAACAATAAGCAATAATGAATTTGACACTAAGAATCAAGGTTATGCACTAAAACTCATTTTAGCTAATTATGAACTAGACAGCTATGATGGAATTTTTATTATCAATAGTGGAACACTGATCAGAAACTTATCGCCCCATAAAAATCTTTCTACAAAAAAATCATGGATTCTTTCCAAAACTATAAAAAAATCTCAACAAAACACAAAATTTTTGGGGGCGAGAACAGATAATAAAGGACAAGTAGACTATATTTTTTATGATATTGGAGATTATGCTTGGTGTGATAGTGTTTATATTTGTAATCAAGATATTGATTTGATAAAAAATAATATCACATCTTATTACGATAATATGTTTTTATTTGAAGTAATAAATAAGTCTATCACTAATGATGCAAAATATGAACAAATTATTGTAAATAACGATTCAATTATAAATATCATAGGGATGAAAGATAAACATAAAATTAAAGATTAAATAATGAAAAACAAAATTTTAATACATATAGCAAAAGAGAGCGAATATCTCTCTTTCATCCAAAATTTAAACTCTGTAGTTTCAGATAATATTGAAATTATAGCTCTTGGTGTTCATGGTAATTTATTTGAATTATTTCATATTCATAGACCAAATGTAATAATTTTACCAGCAAAAGAATATACTCAAGAATTCCATGACTTTATTAATGAATACAACAAATCTGTTAAAATAATAATTTTCATTAATGCTAATATTCCAGATAAACAATTAATTGAATACTGGAATCTGAATAAAATCACATTAGCTGGGAAAAAAGAATGTTTAGTTACAGATGTAGAAAATCCGCTACTTTATTCTAAATTGTATGATAGTAATATTTTTACCAGAATTAATCCTGAAAAACCCAGGAATAATAAAATTGCTGTAATGTTATCAGAAGATAATCAAAAAAATATTGATATAGTAGGACCGATGCTATATCCTCATAGCAAGGAAAGATTGGTTTTATTCAATTCTCCAACGTTCAATCCTCCACAAAACGTAGGAGTATTAAATCAGCATGATGCTTGTTTGATACTAAATAACTATGAATGTTTAATAGATTTAGACGATAAATATTCTATTGAATCACAAGTTTGTGGTATCGACAACATAGAAATAACAAATGACATTTCTTCTAATATCGCTAATAAGATTTTGAAAAATAAGATTTATGACTTAGAGATTTCATCATTCAAATATTATATTCAAAATCAATTTTTACCAACCGTTTTTGAGGGTTAATTATGGATATCGGCTTTTATCTACTAGACATATTACCAAACTCCCCAGCACAGAATAATATTCTTACAGCATTAAACGATCTATGTAAATTATGTCCATATGATAATATTGTATTATTTAATAATCAATATAATAGAATTGATATGAACAATAAGTACTACACCCTGCATATTCAGCAAGCTAAGTATTTTGATGGAATTTTATTTGTTTTTGATACCAAGAGCGCAATGCTAACACAAACATTTCCTGTTCCAAAAAAACAAATCTTGTATATGCCAGAAGTTGAATGGAATAAAAATTCTTCTCTTCCATATGGCTTTTGGTATAATATGTATATGAAGGATAATATTGAGATAATTACAGATAATATTGATACATATGAATTATGTGATATTTGTTGGAAAAAACCCCTAAGCTTAATTAAACAAATAGATAGTAAGGAAATTAAAAATGTCATCGATAAAGTACAAACAACTATCTGACTCTGCTAAAAAAGATATTTTAAATAAATACTATGTACTAGAAAAGTTAAGCTTTCAAGATATTGCTTTAAAGTATAATACATATGCCAATCAAATAAGAAGAGATGCTAAAAAGTTTGAGATTCCTATTAGAGATAAAAGTCAGGCACAAAAGAATGCTTTGAGTAGTGGTAAACATAAGCACCCAACTAAAGGATCTGAAAGAAGTATAGAGACTAAAGAGAAGATCGGTATGGGGGTTATGGATTCTTGGAACAATCTAAGCAAGGACGAACTAGACCAAAGAAAAGAAAAAAGTCGGGCCAATTGGAATAATCTAAGTACAGAAGAAAAAGCTAATATTGTTAAGTCTGCAAATACAGCAGCTAGACTAAGTAGTAAAACAGGATCTAAATTAGAAAAGTTTCTTTTGGAAAAGTTGCTAGCTGATGGTTATGTTGTAGAATTCCATAAAGAGCAAATGTTATCAAATACCAAGTTGCAAGTGGACCTCTTTCTGCCTACAATGAACTTAGCGATTGAGGTTGATGGTCCATCTCATTTTTCTCCCATATGGGGAGAAGAAACATTTAAGAAAAATCAGAAATATGATGAAAAGAAGAATGGTCTTCTTATAGGTAAGGGATTAGGATTAATTAGGGTTAAACAACAAAAAGACTTTTCTACAGCTAGAGCAAATTTGATTTATTCTAGACTAATAGATTGTCTTAAAAACAAAAAATATAATTTAGGAACCGTATTAGAAATAGAGGATGAATGATGGTTAAGGAAAAGAAAGTTGCAGAAGTAGTTGTGGAATCAACAGAATCAATACCAGCAAAAGTTACACCTAATGATCTAGGATGGACAGACTATGTATTAGGATTATTGTCAGATGATGAAAAAATTTCTGGCAATCCTACTACTGATGGTTTAAGGAGAATATTTGAAGTAGCTTTAAATTGTGATGTTATTGAAGCTATTACAGAAATTGTTCAAGCTCCCAGCCCAGAAAATGAAAAAAGAGCAACTGCTACCCATACTATTCGTTATGTATTAAAAGGTGATTCCTCATCACTAGACGAAGTTAAATATCGGGCTGTTACGGGTGCTGCTGACGTTTATTGGGGTAATTGTGACAAGATCTATCGCAACCACCCCACTGCTGTTGCAGAAACGAGAGCAGAAGGTCGTGCATTAAGAAGAGGTCTGAAACTAAGAAAAGTTGTTGCTGCTGAAGAAATTGCAAAAGATATTGAGGATCATCCAGATGAAAATTCAGTATCTAAGATTAGTGTTAATCAAATTAATTTTATAGATGTAATTGCTCAAAGACTAAATGTTAATGTGAGTAATTTAATAAAATCACTTGCAATTGCTGAAGAGAACATATATAATATCTCACATGAGGATGCAGTTGGTGTGATCAAGCACTTGACTTCGTATCAGCAAGATATGAGTAAAATTACAGAAGAATTAACAGGGTACTTACCAAACTGGAAGTGATATTATGAAAGTAACTTATACGGCCAACGACAAACTATCTTTTGAATTAGAAGCTGCTGGACAAAAGGAAATTTTTAAGGAATTAGCCTTAATTCAGGAAATCTTTTCAGAAGATAAGTGCGGGCTGTGTAAGAGTACTAATCTTAAGTTTATAGTTCGTAATGTCGAAGGTAACGATTATTATGAACTAAGATGTATGGACTGTGGGGCAGTATTGTCTTTCGGTCAGCATAAAAAGGGTGGTACCCTATTTCCCAAGCGTAAAGATGACGAAAACAATTGGTTACCAAATAATGGTTGGCACAAATGGCAAAAGAATCAGGGCGAGAAAAGTTAGATCAAAAAATAAATTACCTTTATAGAATTGGTGTTTTCCATAGTACAATATGGCACACTTCTATATTGTTAATTCTTTGTTTATCTATATCTGTAAATCTTCCGCCTAAAAAAATTAGCTTAGTATTATCTTTTTCAAATTCTCCTTCAAATATTATCGAAGAAGAAATTGTTGAAATAGATTTCGACCAAGAAGAAATTTCCTCTTCTGGTGCCGATGAAAATAAAATAATAGAAGAAATAGTAGAATCAAAAAATGAAACAGATCCTATAATAGAAGAAGAAATTAAACCTGAATTTTTTATAGAAGAACCAGCACCAGACTTAATAACTATAAATGATTTAGCAGATGAGACTGTAACAGAGCCTGTCAAAACTAAATCAGAGACTACTGAAGAACAAAATACTTCTCAGAACGTGCTGGGAGACCTTATTAAAAGCATCCCCACTTCCGGCTCTAGTGGATTAAATAATGGCTTTGGAGAGGCAGGAGAGGCCGAAATTGGCCGTAGATTAAACGCTGCGGGGGCAAAAACTGGAGATGTACAGGTATCAATAGGATGGAATACTATTGATGACATAGATGTTCATGTATTTTTTAGATCATTTGGCCAAAATTCATATATCTCTTGGACTAATAAACACGGTGTTTGTGGGGGTATGTTAGATGTAGATATGAATGCTAATCAGGTTTCTTTAAATAATAAACCAGTTGAGAATATCTTTTGGCCAGCTGGACACTCTCCTTATGGAGAATTTATAGTCGCTTTGCATAATTTTAGAAATTGGTCTGGAGCTAGATCTGTGCCAGTTACTCTAATAATTAAAGTTGATGGAGAAACAAAAATCTTACAAACTCAGTGTGTTTATGGTATGGCTATGACAGAAGTTGCAAGATTTAATAGGTTTCAGAAGTGATAATGGGTCCCCATTTATCAGCCGGACACTTTTGATTTTTATAAGCTAATTTATTCTTATAATTTGCTTCTCTTATAACCGTACAACCACATAATAAACAAGAGTTTTCTTTGAAGTATTCGCAAGAATTACAAATGGCCAGTCTTTCAGCTATCTCATCCTCCGAGCACATTTTGCTAGACGATTCTGCCTCAGGATTCACAGATCTTTTTATTGCATCTTTTTTGGTTTCTTCTAATATTACATCTCTGATATTTTGTTGACCAGATAGATGAATTGGTGGTTTTGAATCAAAATTCCCAGTATGGTTTTGATGTATTTTATGTGCTATATCTTCTATTTTTTTAAAACACATTATTTTAGTTTCTGGGTCTTCTAAAGCAACTGTCAAATCACAATATTTACATTTATAAAGTGGTTTATTATTAAAGGTGCTATCTAAAAGCTCTAAATCACAATAGGCTGTATTACTCATGATATTGAAGTCTTTCCTGTTCTACAACAATAATTATCATTATCACATATTGGAATATTAGTATCATAACATGTTGGAATAGTGTTGCAATCTACGGTTTTAATTTTTTCTGTCATATTTAATGGAATTGTTGATGGACAAGACGCTACGACATTATTGCATTTTGCTGTTAATTCGTCTCCTTTAAAAATATCTTGTATAGTTTTCGGTCTACGATACTGGTAAGTATAAGAAGCAACTGTAAATGTTACAGGATTGGAGCCGACTACTGGATCTCCCATAGTTGCTCTATATTTCATTCCATTATAAACAACTGTAGTAAAAGTAATATCGCTACAAGATCCTGGAACAACACCTTCTACTATATCGTTAACATTTATTGTTCTATTGTTAAAACATGGAGCAGTATTAAGTCTAGTTTGTTTCATCTGATCTTCCCATAATTTTACATATCTTCTATTTGCAGTAGTATTAGATGTTACAATAGGATATACTATTGGAATATCACAACCTCCTACTGTTGCTAATGGATATCTATCATTACCACCAACACAAACCACTGGTTCAGAATATGTTATACAGACGCTCCAAGGGAAAGAATCTGGGGCTTCTTTTAAAGCTAATCCTTGTCCACAATTTGTATAATCGCTATTGCAACACTGATTACTACAACAGATATTACAATATCCACAACTTATTGTTTGACAACCCATTTCTAAAGGACCATTCTCATTTGGATTTCCATCGCTCAAAATAGTTCCTAAAATACAGGTTCTTGTTTCTGTAATAATTTCCCAATTTTGTTTTTGATCAACCATATTAATCTTATTAGGTTCTACTCCACAATTATCGCAACTACTATCAATAGAATCTGATACTGTATAAGTATTATCTGGGACAGTAATATTTATTATTGGACAATTATTTCTAATTGTATTATTAATACATAAATTAGGACCATTAGGCATAATAATAGTTAGTGTATTATTATCATACTCAATAGAGCATAGATCTTCTGGACACTTAGGAGCATATGCAGGATATGAAAAAGTTCTTTCTGCATTATGTATATACCATGTTGCTGGGGCTCCAGCGGAACTTTCTAAAAAGCTAAATTCTTCTTGCACTTCTCCTCCACCAGAAAGAGATGCTCCTATAACTCTACCTGGGGTTGTGTTTTGACAAGGAGTAGCTGCGCTTACTGATATTGCATTAGAATTTTGTTTTATTTTTCGTTTGTGTGATTTTAAAGAAATATTATATCTACAATATTCAAAATTGTAATCAAATTCATCATAATCATATGAATCAGTACTACATAAACAACTAGAATTATTAGAATTTCTACAATAGCCATAATCCCAATTTGCACATTCACAATTATCTTCAAGATCTCCATCAGAAGGGGGGACTGATTTTTTCCTTATTGGATCGTAATATTTATAACCAGTCAATGGATCTGTATGATCTAATGTATAACAAGTTCCACAAGGACTATTGGTAGATGTAATTTTACTACCTATAGCTATTGGACTAGCAATAGCGGCTCCTCCTATACGGTCTTCAATATTTCCATAACCATTTCTAGTAAGATTAATACTACCTCCTGCTACGAAACATGGTTTTGTTAAACCAAAAATCCCTCTTGCAATTCCTCCTAATTTTATTTTTTTAGATTTAGTGCTTAGGACTGTGTATATATTTGAATCTAAAGCACCTACGCCAAGACCAACCCCCCAATTTGTACATACCCAACCCGGCGGCCCTCCTGCACTACTTGTATTAGCACAACCCCCAGCCCCAGCAGGAAATGGAGATTCTGGAATTTTTCTTCCTTGAGCATCTAGAAAATCTGGGCTGCAATTATAAAAATGACTAGACCAATAATATTGAGCACTCATATCTGATGGATATGGACAAGCATATGGCTTATACTGATCTTGAGCACTCCTAGATAATAAATCTGCAAGATCATTATTTCCTGCATTTCTAGCTGCTTGAGCATCCCTTTCGGCTTGGGCTATTGCTAACCATGCTGCTCTATCCATAATAGGCCACCAAGGATAAGTAAGTTCATTACCATCACAATCTTTATCTCCATTAAATTTTCCAGAAGTAAAAGCGTGGTAAAATCCAAGATTTCTTCTTTCTAATTCTACACAAGCCTTCAAAAAAGTATATCCAGAAAGTATTTTATTACTCACTATCAAATTATTAGTAACAGAAGATTCAGTATATATTATTCCTGATGTACTTTTTCCATCTACTGTTGCTATAGACACTATTTTACCATTTTGTCTTTCAATAGAAATATTAATATTCTTACCAGCAATTTCTGCTGTGATAGAATGACCAACTTCTAAAATACCTTTGATAGCTAAGGTTCCAAATATTTTTCTATTACTAGTATCTGCTGATGTGTCTAAATCATATGGTATGTTTTTATATACGTCTTTAGCTTCTATTTTTGGATAATTATACTTAATTAAATCTTTAAAAGAAATTGAATCATTAATATTGTCTATAGTATTTAAATTAATTTTTTGTTTTTCTCCATACATTAGTCTAAAAAACATTTCATTAGCTAATATATCAGTATTCTGAACTAATGCTGTATGATCATTTACTATACTACAGACCATTAACTGTTGATATTCTTCATTTAGTACAGAGATCCTATTGTTTATTGGCCTAGGAGATGTCATGTCACAATTAGAAGCCGGGTACAAAGTATTATACGGAGGTAACTCTAATCTTTGAATATACTTTAAACCTTTGTTTCCTATAGGATTATAAAAACCAGCATCATATGATAAAATATAAGGAATATCATTATTTGAATCTTCTAATATTTTTGTTTTATTAATTTGTATATTATATGTGCCGCTATATGATACATATCCAGCAGTATTCATTCCGCAAGCTAAACTTGAACATCCTCCAGCCGGAAGATTATCTGTGTCACAATATACCGGAAGCCTAGAAAAAATACCTCCTGTATATGGTACTTGTTTGAAATGATCAAATTCTAATACGTTATCTGTAAAAGTTTGGGTATTTGTAGGCACTAATGGATAAAAAACTTTATAACAACCATTTGAATTTACTTTCGTTGTAGAATTAATTTGTGAGAGTTGGAAAGGAGAACTATCTACCCTCAATGTATTTGTATAAAAAGTTTTATTAGCATTGATCATAAAAGCAGATTCTAGTAGTTTACCTCCTTGTAAATTTACCCAAAATAAATTAGCGGTGGGAGAAATAAAACCATCCTCATAAGGATGAGTTGATCCTAAATTTGCTAAAATACCACTAATTTTAATAGACCCTAATGGTATTTTATTATTATCAATCATATTTTTTAAATGAGGCTGAATTTTATCTCTAAAACCATTTTTTAGATTATCTCCAGATTGAGGAATATTAATATCTATAAAAGAAAGATAATTTTGATAATCTTCCATAGATCCATTAGTTAAAATATCTAAACCAATATTATATTGTTGATGTATGGCATAATTTGCTAAACCAGAATGAGTAACAAATAAATTGTTGTTATTTAGATTAATATTATATCTATGTATTTTGTAGTCGGCATTGTTAATAATAATCTTAAAAAAGTTATTATCATAAAGACTAGATGGATATATACTATTTAAATAATCAGAACCATAAAAATATTGAGATAGATCATTAGTTAATTTACCATCAAAACTAAAAATATCAGACCATTTAGTTGAATAATTACCATTAGATAATAAACTATCGGTCTCTCGTTTTAGTGTTGGTTGGTTCTGGTAAACTAAAAATGAATCTGCCCCCTCTTCATTGGAGGAATCTAGATTTAATAAACTAAAATCAATATAACATTGACTATATCGTATATCTTGATCAAATTTAATTTCTGTATAAAAATTTCTATACTCATTAATAAGATTCTTTTTTCTTACAATTTTATTTTTATTTTTATCTACAGTTATATGATATAGACTTTTCTCTATAATTTTAGCGTCATAATTTTGTGATGGATTTTCTTTATTGTAAATTTTAACAGTTTGGTTACACTTTTTTCTAGTATCATAAATATATCCTTGTCTATTTCTTTTATTGTAATCAATATGTAAATCGCTAAAATTAGTATATAAACGATTGTAATCTACTAAAGCATAAGATTTACTATCGTTTTTTGCTCCATTTCCTCTATATTTCCATCTTTCTCCATTCGCTAATATTAATTCAGGATATGTTGCAGTAATCTGATTTTGTTCATCCTCTGTCAACTGACTAATAGAATCATGTGATGTCACCAAGGCCGAATCATTTTCTCCCAATACAAAATATAGTCTTATTCCATTTAATTTAGCTATTCTAATATCATTTGGGTTTGAAACGAAGTCATTATATGAGAAAGGATATTTTCTTTCTGAATAATGTGTAATTTTATTTCCGCTTGGAAGAAAATTATATAGAAAACTAAAGTTAATATGTCCTTTTGGAGATACTGGTATTATTGGACCATCAACTTTTTCAAAAGAGTCTTGACTAGAATATTTGAATAAATAGGGTTCACCAATATATGTGTTATTGTCTTTTTTAAATCCAAAAGTATCATCAGTGTTATATTCATACCATCTACTACCAAGTTTTAAATATAGTCTTGGTTTCCTGTGAGAACCAAAGCCATCTATTTGAGACAATATCTTCTTAACGTCATCTGTAAAATCTCCTATTAATATTGAACCAGAATTATATGGAGAACCGGAATTAAAAAGTTCTTTATCATAGGAGATATATGGAGATTGTTTTGAGTATTCTATCGGGCTATTTTTAATAGTCCTATCTCCATTAATGTATAAATTAGTATTATATGTAAGACCACTATTAGGATGGAAAAATCCTCTTTTTAAAATTCCCATACCAGTTGTAGATGGTATAGCAAAATTAATTAATTGTTTTCTTGGAATTCTACTAAATTTAATAGGAACTAAAATATTCTCATCTCCACCGATTATATTACCAGCAAGACAAGAATTACCGTTTGGAGGATATAACACATACTCAGTGTTTTCTAAAATAGATAATAAATATGGATTAGTAATTTTAACTGTTATATCAGTTACCCCATCCCCTTTTTGTACAACTATTTTCTTTTGTTTATCATAAACAGAAACATTATCATTAATATTGACTTTACTAGCAAATCTTTGATATCCTGGATTTGGTATAGAATCAAACCCACCATCTGGATTATCTGGATTTTCCCATGATAATGTAGTTCTGAATAAATCAACATTTTCTAAAACTTGTGCCCAAATATCTGCATGAACAGTATCATAACTAGGTAAAGACAAAGACCATGAACTATATACATAATTAGGTAAACTGAGCTGAATGGATTGTTCACACCCATAGGGCATTTCTGGATCAATTTTTTTATTAACAGAAGTCAATGAGGCCCCTACTGCTGGGTGGTTCGGTATTGTTTGACTACCTAATATCCCGCTAACATAGCTAGCTGAATAGCCTCCATATGATTTTAAAGTTGGACTATTTGCAGTAGATAATCCAGGAGTATATCTTAGTGGATCATTAGTAAAAACTAAAGAACTTTGATTACAAATATATGGGTATTCTGGAAAACTCAATAATCCAAAACACCCACAGCTATTTTTATTAGGAAAAGCTCTACATTCATAGGTGCCTGAAGTTGATCCTCTTAGTTTTTCTATTTTTAAGCTATAAAGTTTAATACCAGCATCTTTAGTAGTAAATTTAATTTTGGCTCTTGGTGTGTTAGAAAAATTTAATGACACATTATTAACAAATACGGTGCTATTATCTACTCCAAATATTTTACTATCGTAATATACTCCACCCTGATTATGAAAAGCAGCTTTATCAATTCTTAGATTAGCAGCAGTAGCACTATATTTTCTACTCATCTCGGCTTTAGGATATTTGGCATAAAAATGCTCTATGCCTGTAGAGTATACTATTTCTTTAATAAGATTATTATTGAAATAAACTCCAGCCATTTTTGCAGCTTTAGATATTTCTATTACCCCACTAATACAGGTCTGGTCATATCTTGTTCTGATATCTCTTCTAGTTTCTAAGGTCAAATTAGCTAATTCTAAAGATTGAGAATAATCAAAGTTCTTTCTGAAAGAAGGTCCTGAACAATCTTTCATACCCCTAGATCCTGGAGATGATACACTATAAGTATCTGATAATTTTACAGTCATATCAAAATCTAAATCCATATAACATGCAGCATCAATATCTTTAGTAAATTCTAATGTAGTTGTGGCTTGTGGAGGAAACCAAATATATGCCCCATATTTATTAGCTAATGCTGTTATTAAATCCCCTGTTGTCTGCACAAAATCCAGTTTACTAATTGAACTAATTTTACTAGTTGACATATCACTATTAAATCCAGATAGTTGTCTATATTCATTAAGAATATAATTTTGATCCAGATTTCTTTTTAATAGATCTATTGTAATTTGATCATATTCTGGAGAAGTACATAATAATGCAGATAGCTCAAATATCTCTATAGGACTTAATAGATTAAGATTGGAATTTCTAGTATTATCTTCTTCATTGATAAAATCTAGTGCTGTATAAATACTATAAAATCTATCGTATAGATTATTAGAAATATATGTAAATTTAGAACCACTAGGGACAATTCCAACAACACCATTATTTTGAATTAACTTTAACCCGGATGGGCAAAACTTTGTATTTCCTGTTCTATTTCCATTATAGGGAGAATACTCTGGGCCATCATTTGTAGCATAAAATACATCTCCTGGCGAAACATAAAGATCAACACCAGAAATTGCTCTGGGATCATTTACAATTCCTGTTTGGTAATATCTGTACCAACCTAATATTCCTGAAGTATAATTCCATTTCCAATGAGATCCAAGTTTATTATGTTTTACAAAAATATTGTCATAAGTTTTATTATTAAACCCATAAGGTATTGCAGAAAATTCTTTAGGAGTTGGTAAAACATCTCTCCAATTTGGCCAAGGGATATTTTGTCCTGTGGGCCCTATTAATCCACTAAATATAGGATAGTATGGATTATATCCAGATCCATCAGGCTCAAGACTGGTGAGTATAAAATTTCCACAAGTCTTACCAACTTGTAAAAACTTAGCATATGCTTTATTATGGTCATCTATATTATCATATTGAGATGTTTCTTTGTCATAAGGTATTTCTCCTATTCTTTCTTTTAAAGACCAATCAATCATCATTTTTGCTTCAGATACATCAGATTGATTACTATTGCTAGTAATATTAAAATTCTTTAAATTAGACAGCTTAATAAAATGTTCAAAACCCAATGGTTTATTCGATACTGATGGAAATTGATTATGATATTTCCAATCATAAAATGTATTCAAATATTTTTGATTTAATAATGGTATTTTAGGCAAATAATCATCTTTCAACATTCTATTGTCACAAGAACCAGAACCAGTGCAACAAATAGTGTCTGTAGGCTCTAAGGAATTACAATAACTACAATCTAAACCAAAAATTGGTTTTTCTAAATCATTATAATCTCCAACATAAGTAATAGCTGACGAGCAATTAAATGGATCAAAAGCTTGGCGTAAAGTTGTTTGAGGCTGGGTTAACAGATCAACATAGTTATGATTGGAAGTGTTCCCGCTAACAATAATTGGTCTCCATAATCCACTAGTTCCTGAATTAAAAGCAGGAATTAGATTCTTGAGACTTGATATATCAACTTCAACACTAAGTCCGGTTAAAACAGCTTCAGTGAATAAAGACCTATTAAATAGCGTACAGCAACTCATTTGATATCAACACCTATAAGATTGTAAAACCCATCCGCTGCCTATAAAAGTAAATAGTCCTGCATCTCCAACATTAACATTAAAATCTAAAGGATTAGAAAAAGTAGTAAGATATGTTGCAGTAGTATTGCGATACATATTGTACATATCTACTGAATTTGCTCCTCTAATAATACCTGAATTTAAACTTACTTTATTATAAATTGGTTCATAAAATCCGTTTTGACTATTATAATTACAATAAATATGAGCTCCTCTGGGAGCGCCATTAACTCCTAGAGGATCTTTCACAAAAACTAAACGACGTAATCCACTAGCCAATGGTTGATTACTATAAGAATCATCTACTATTTCACCACGAGATGGCTGATTTCCTACCAAATCTGTTTCTATAACTATCCAAATTGGTTTGTATCCATTGCCTCCAGCAACCCAAACTCCAGCAATATCGTCCCATCTAAGATCAACAGGACCAACTGGCCATGTTCCTGGTAATTGCCCCCAACCTTTATAGAAAGAATTTTCTTTATATGGTTCTGTCCAGGTTTGATCAGATTTTTGAATTTGATTTTTGTATATTATATTGCCACTACTATCTTTAACAATATCTCCATTGTAATCTAATTTCGGTTCACCAGAAGAATTAGGAACTGGAAAACCTTCTAAGTCGTATCCCCAAGCATGAACCATTAATGGTCCTCGTAGCCCAAAAAATCTTGCATTATTTGCAGGAACACCTGAACCCGTAGAAACAGGAATAGAATGAGTTAAACAATGATCAATATAGTTCTGATCATAATCTAAAAAGTTTTTCTCTACTGTTGATGAATAAGCTAATTTTAAAGAATTACCAGTTTCTGGAACTGTCATACCCAAACCAATCAAGTCTATGCTGTGTCCAGTAAGATCTCCAGATTGTCTATTTTGAAAACAACTAAATTCTCCACTACTTAATAATATAGGATTTAGAGTAGAATAATTAATAATCGTATTCTGATTATTTTCTCCAGATGGCTGTCCTGTATTTGCATTTTTAGAAATAATTGTTAAGTCATCGCCGCTAGCTAAAATATAAGGAGGATTAGTTTGTTTTGGAGAAGCACTCTTATACGATCTTTTAGCTTTATCAGAAGCAGGTTCGCAAAATGGGCAAATATCGGTTTTGCTCGATTTCAACTGTATTAATCCTGCAAAACCAGATGGTTGAGTTCCTGTATCTCTGGGAATGTCAAATTTTTCCCAGGTATAATTACCACTACCTTTACAAAATGCACAATGATCTCTAGAATATTTTGTAATATTATAAGTAGAGCCATATAGAGTTGGATAAAAAGAAATAGGAGATAATAGACCATCTAAACTCATGAATGATTTTTGAGAATAGTCATCTTTGAATTCTCTTGGTAATTCTTGAATATCTTGAACAGAGACATTTGTTAAATATCTTAACATGTCTTTAGTATTATAGCTTGCAGTCTTAGAATATGGAGATTTTGACCATGAAGGAGAAAATCCTAAATCGGCATAAATATCCCCAACAGAACTTTTAAAATTTAGTTGAGGATATGCCGCACCAGCTAAAACTTCGAAAGGGCTCCATCTCAATGGCTTGGGTGTGTCTGCTCCACCTAGAAGGCCATTGCTAGTATTAGGAAAAGTATTTGGTTTAATTTTATTTAAAGCACTATTAATACTATTATTTGTATCTCTGCGTCTTCTCATAAACTCTAAATTAGTATCTTTGATTCTATCAGAATTTTCTTTATTAAAAAATCCTATTTTCTTAACATATGTTCTCATGTTATAAATAGAAGTAATACCACCATTATTTAGACTAAGACTCAAGTTGGTTACTATCGGTCCTGCTGTATCTGCCGCAGTTAATTTTAACACACTACCTATACTATAAGGTTTGCCATTAGGATCGTTCAATAACATACCAACAGCAGTAATATTACCTTGTTCGGTAACTTGTTGATAATTTACATCATCTTTAATTTGATTCATAACTACAGCATCTAAAGCATTTGTTCCACCACAGTTCCAAGGATTAAGACTATCATCAATATTTACTTTAACTCCACCTACTAAATTATTAACTAAATTATTAAGAGTATTTTGATCATATCCATTATTAGGATCTGTGGGAATAAATATTAATGAAGAAACACCCTGAAGTCCAGGATGATTTATCCAAGGACCATAAGTAGCCCTGTTAAATTTAATAGGAATTGCCGCAAACTCTGGACAAGCAGCTTTTTTAACAATAGATACGTTCTCTGCTGAATTATTAATAGATATTCCATGATAGCCGCCAATTAATTTCATGGTGCTAGAAAATCCCCAAGCGCAAAGAATAGCTTTCCAATTCATTGGATTAGCAGTAGCTTTTAAAGAATTATTCGTACGAGATATATTATTGGGAGGTTGGGCAGATCCTCTGTTCATTTTAATTAAAGCATCATGCAGTTGGACATACGAGAGAGAATCTTGAGTATCAGATTTTCCTCCTCCTAAATACAATGGGCTTTGTAGAGATAATATAGCTCTAGGTCTATAAACGTCATCAACATCCTTTAAAAAAATTACTTTGGGCTCAACTTCAGCCTTAGCATACATTTTATATTGCCAATCAGTAGGAACTGGTTCTCCATGAGCAGTTGTTGGAGCTAAAGTTTGTCCAACCAAAGTATTAGTCAGATTAGTTAAACCTAAATTAGTTAATATTGGATTTCTATATGGAATATAGGTATAGTCTGAAGCATTCATATTATGATCCAAAGGAAAATAGAAATATATACCTCTGTCTACTGCTGATCCAAAAGGTTGTGATCTTGATAACATTAGAGCAGTTAATGAGTTGGGATTACTACGATTAGCTAAATATGTTTGAGACCAAAAATCTCTAGAAGCAAAATCTCCATTAGCATTAAAACCTAGAATAGGCGTTATTTTATTGTTATCATCAGAAAATAAAGCAGCTTGAGTAGAACCAACAACTATAGTATCATCTATAAAATTACCTTCTTCTTCCCATGCTCCATCAGTAGATATTTCCCAATCTGTAAAAAATCTACTAGAAGTTGAATAAGCAAAATTATTACCATTTGGATCTGGATATTTAACATATGTTTCACCATCACTATTGCTAAAGGGAGATGTTTGATACCATCTCATTCTTTGTGTTTTCACCATAAATTGCTTAGCATAATAAGTATCACAAATATCTGAAAAAAAAGAGTGAATCTTTTTTAAATCTGCATATAAAGATTGAACATATGGTTGAGCATTTTCTATACTAATAGTATATGCTCTGGTTTCTTTGGTTTGCGTGGTTGTGCTTTTATTAACGGCATTCCAATTAATAATATTTAAACCAGCTAAAAAATTTCTTCTATTACCAAAAACTGGATACTGAGCACAAAATGCTGAGTACATCAGATCTGCAATGTCTGTATTGAATATATTATCAAAACAATATGAAAACCAAGCTTCAAATCCACCACCAGCTGCTCTAATTTCATTTTCCAAAACAACAAATTCGCCACTAGAAGTAAAAGCTCTAGTCAATAAAGAAGTAATATCATTATTTCTAAAAACAATTTGTAATTGACCCATCTTACGATCTAGATATACTTTTCTAGGTTCATGCCAATCGATAGCAGATGGTACTGTGGTTGCAGTGGTATCTTGACCATGATAACCAAAATATGGGCTAATAAGATCATTGTATATTGGATAGCTCTCATCATTTGCAAAAGCAGGATTAGGATTTCCTTGATAAAGAGAAGCTGGATCTTGTTCTTCAGTAGGAAAATAATTGCCTCTCAAAATACCCAAAGAATTTGGACCAAAATGTACAACAGATTGAAAAATATCCCAATTATTTATTTGACCAACCGCTGATCCACCATCTGTAGCAGTCTGGGAGTATCTTGTGCTTCCTGGGTCTGGGATTCTAAAATAATTTTCATACCTATTGATATTGGGAACAGCTCCATCTGAATTACTTGTAGAATTGAAAGTAACAAAATGACCCTTTCCATTATCATAATATGGATCAAAAACTAAACTACTTTGTTTAATCGATAAATTTACCGACCTAACTTGCAATAATCTTTGTTGTTTGCTCCCAATATACATAGCTCTAACTTCTTTATCATTGTATTCTTGTCCATATTGATAAGAACTAATTTTAGCGCCAGCATTAACTAAATTGCCTACTATATTTTTAATGATTTCTCTAGGAGGTTGGTTTCTTCTACTTACTGTTCTAATAACAATAACTCCAGAAAAATTTCCTACTTCATCTGGAATAGTTGGATCTGGCAGACGAAAATCGACATAAAACTCAAAACCAGCACCATTACATATTTTGGTAATAAAATCTAATATAGTAATATATGACATACCAGTTAAAAATAAATCATTTGGAGGTATTGGTACTTCGCTTAGATCTAATTTTAATTTGGTTCTTTTTATATTATCTTTGGCTGTAATATTAGGACATAATCCACATTCTTGTAGGGTCATAGTATTATTAGAAGAAAGAAGGCTAGTTACTGTTTGATTAGTTACGTCAACAGCAGTACCATCCATGGTTAATGGATGTTTAGCGATCAGTGCTCCATATGGGGAAAACGGACAATCTTTTCCTCCCGTTAGATCTTGTAAAGCATAATAAATTTGCAGAGCAGAAACACCAGATTCTGTTTTGCCAGCATATCCAAATCCTTTATTTTCTAAATAGCCAAAAACATTGAATACATTTGGTATATTTCCTTTAACTATATCTGAAGTATAAACACCAGTAGTATTTGAAGGAACAGCAATAGTACTATTAATCTCAGTAGATATTGAACCAACATATTCATCAATAATTAAATAAGAACCAGTTAATAAACTTGAATAACTTTTAAGTGTAACTTCGAATAATCCACTACCGCCCTGACCACCATTGGCTTTCCAATCTGAAATCATACCTCCAAAAGATAATCCAGAAGAAAATTTAAAAAAAGCTGGAACACCAATAATATCGTAAGCTTTACGAACTAATTGTCCATCTGGTTGATATTTAGCTAATCCTAAAAATCCAGGATCAGGATCGGTCCAGTATTTTTTTCTATTATTAATAGTATCCCAATAAACTTTTCCTAAATCGTTATATTGATTTTGATCTGCTATTTGTGGACTTATTGTTTTGAATAAATTTCTACCAGCATCAGTATCACTAATTGAACCATCCGCATTTTGTCTTAAAGCTGTTGATGCAGTATTAGTGTTGGCATTAGTACTAGTAACCAAAGCATTTAGTGGACCATATTTTTGTGATGCTGGATGATATGCTGGATCTGATACTAAGCCAATCGTTATAGAACTAGCATCAGCACCCCATCCTAGATTAATATTAAAACTAGTTAAACTACATCCTAAAAATAATGTCTGATTATATGGTCCTACTTCTTCGTATGATCCAGAACATGTGAATGGATTCTGTTGAGGCATTTGTTGTCCTTATATCTAAATTATTGTTCTATACATCTTACCCAATCCCAAGTCTTACTAACACTAATTCTTCCGTCTTTTGGTACCCAATTGCTGGTATTTGCCGTAACATATGATTTAATTCCCGCTACACCAGCATAGCCAATCATAAAACTAGCAGGATTAAATTTTTCTACTACACCTGTTATAGTAGTATAGTGGTTGCCTGGGAATACAATATCTACTAAACTACTAGGTTTAGGAAATACTACTTCAAAATTTACTGTTCTGCTTGATGAACTAAAAGTTCCTAAATCTTGTAAAATAGGTCCTAATTTACGCCCCAATACAAAGATAGAAGCTATAACAGGGGTAGCATGACGATCATCTATAGTTAATGATTCACTAAGAGCACCAGTAATATAAGGCCTTGGTCTATTATTAAAAACCCAATTATATGTTATTGTTCCTTCTGCTGGATTCATTCCTTCTGTGATACTCATTGGAAGAGGATTCATTGGTAAAAGTCCACTACTAACAGAAGTAGAATAACCAAGTGTAATTAAAGTACCAGTAGCAAAAGCACTGCTTATTCTATTAAGTAAATTAGATTTTATATCCTTATACCCACTTAATGCATATATAAATTTAGTACCATTAGTACCATTTACATGAGTATTATCATTATACAAGCCAGTTAATGAGCCACTTAATGAGCCACTAAGATACGGCAATACATTAGGGTTGTATATATTACCACTATTAAATGGCTCTAGTCCCTTGATTGTTCCTTGTATTGTTACTGTTCTTAAAAGCTCTGAATCTAATGAGCTATCAATATTAAAAGTTTCTATATATGGTATTGTTACTCCACTAGGTACTCCTATCCAATTATCTGTTATTCTAAAAGACCCTTCAACTTCACTAACACTTAAGCTTCTAACAAAATTATATAATCTTAATCCAATCACACCACTATAAGTTGGCTGATCTCCTAATTGATAATTTACCCAACCTTTAGCATTTTGAATAGCGCTAATTCCACTACCTCCTGTAAATGGTATGTATTTACCAACTGCTCCTAGAGTACGAGTAATTCTATAAAAAGGATAGTTTTGTCCTTGATTAAAAGAAAGAGTAGGATTTCCATATCCTGGTAAATAATTTGCAAGATTAAATGGTCCTTTAGCAAATGCTGTTTCGTCTAAAGTCTCCATATTCCATTCGTCTTGAGCACTACTAACATAAAATGGATTATTACCAGTTGTAACAGTATTTTCAAATTGTAAATCAATACTATAGTCAATAGTCGTAGTCCAGTTATTATCTGTTCTATTAGCAGAATACCTTGATATTTTACCTCCAGAAAAAGATCCACTAGTTGAACCACAACCAAACGTTAATGTTCCTCCATCAATAAAAACTGATCTAAGACCACTTTCTAATACTAATAAGTGAGGAAGTCCACTATTTCCACTACCAGTAAATAATTTTCCTTCCAAATTTACTGATGTTGTTGCTCCAATAGTTTTTCCTGCTCCATTTCTTTGATATTCTTTGGAAATAGAGATGGACGGTATTGGATATCCGCTAATTCCTGAAAAACTAAAAGATCCATAACTAAGAAATGCTGACGTAGCCATAATGATAAATGTCCTTTCCTAAAAACTAAACTGTTCCGTATAGAGTAAGATCTCCAGGATGGTTGAGTTGATTAATTCTGGCAGTAGCTGACCAAAGAGCGGTATATCCACCAACACCACTGGCAACTATACTAAGTCTTGGAATACTACTTGTATTTCTTACTTCAGTAGATAATCCCATAAAAGATGGCATAGTATCTCCATAGTATTTAATACTTTCATTACCAAACTTATAAAAATTAGAACCATCCGCTGATCTATATACACCACCCTCAATTTGATATGTTCCGGCATATCTTCTAGCACTATTATTAGGGGTAGCTTGTGTGCTATTTTGCCATAATACTGAAACACTAATTTTATAGCCCCAAACTCTATCATATCCAGGAGTATAAGAATCTAAAGCATAAAAATCATTAAAATTAATGCAGTTATTTGGGCTTTCATCTGATACAACATTAGTTTTTGACCAATTAGTAACTAACGGATTAGTTGTATTGCTTGGGCCTGTTGTACGAGTTCTTAGATAATATTGGACATATTGAGATGATCCATCATATGTTTTACTATTATGGCTAAATGAACCACCAGCAAATGCATGGGTGTTAAATGTGCTAGTTACCGATGGCTTATAACCAATAGCTATACCAGGACAACTTTGAGCATTACCTGTTTCTAATTGGGTTTGATATGCCTTGAGACCACTAGCAGTAACCCAAGCTAAACCATTATATGCGACATATGCTCCATCATCACTTGCTGTAAATGGATTTCCATTAGAGTTTCTTTTAGTAAAACCAAAATTAGTAATGAATGAACCATCTACACCCTGTGTAGTAGAAATTACATTAATAGGATAGCTATTAGTGATAGCATCAGTAGAGTATGCAGTAAACTGATTATTAATATCAAGATTACTAAAACGAATATTTCCAGAAGCATCTGTTCTTAGATAATATCCTGATGGTGCAGCATCGTTTCCTACTTTTAATTCTGTAACCCATGCTTTACCGTTGACATACAGGGTTGATTTTGAATTAACAGACGACAAATTTGATAATGAAGTATTGATTGCCACAGGCCCAGTTGGACTAATATGAAAACCTATAGTCCTGTCATTACCAGAATTTAAAACAGCAAATCTGTTATTAAATCCACGATTATTAAATACTGTATCTACTTGTGAATTAGAACTTAATAATATGTTGTAGTAACCATCATAACCATTAGTAGGAACAGTATCTTCTGTAACATCAACTGATGCTCCCATAGCCATAACTTGCTGTGAATTAATCCAGCGAAGACTACTATTTCCCGTAGAATATGAGGCATTATTAGAAAATAGAATAGTATTGGGTCTTGTTACATAAGAGGATAATTTTCCATTACTGTTAACATACAAATAAGTTCCGGTTAAACTAACTGGTAATGTTAATCCACTATTTAAACTAAAATTATTGAAACTTCCAGAATTACCACCAATATTATAAAAATTAATTCTATGGTTAGGATAATCAGTATCAAATAATGTTCTAGCAAAATCTACTCCACCACTACCACGAATTCTTACTTTATAGGAGAGTGCCTGATCATTTAAGAATAAACCAGTACTATTAATATAAAGCTCACTATTACCACCCAAATTAAATCCTAGTTGTTTATTATTGGGGTCATATGCAATTTCTGCAATTCCGCTTGCTCCTTTATCAGTAACCTTAAATAACATGCCTCCATTAGTACCAGATAATCTAACTGGTAGCTGCCATGTTCCAACTCCATTAGTGTTACTGGTTAATACATAAGCATCGGGAGAAGAAAATCCTAATTTAAAATCTGTGGTAGTTAAAAGTCCACTAACAGAAAGAGAAGACGTGGGACTATCTGTATTAATACCAATACGATTATTATTAAGATTAGCATTGAGAACACTAGTAGAATCTGAAGCAGACTTGAATATAAGATTCTGCTGTAGTTTACCGGAATTAAAAACAATCTTATAATTATCAAGAATCATCTTATTACTATTATTAGTACCTAAATATAGAGTATCATCTGCAACTCCGGTCAAACCATATCCAATAGCTATATTTCTCACACCAAACATATAATTATTATAGCCTAAAATTAAACCACTAGTGAAAGGATATGTATTATTAGATCCAACAATAATATTATTAGAACCATATATAGGGTTAAGCTCTGCTCCACCAGCACCACCCATTCTTTGATATGGCATAATAAGTCCACTAACAACACTAGAAGGACTATTATTATCATCAAACGCATTATTTATAGAGTAATAACCATTCCCATAATCAAGAATAACCGGAATATCAAGAGTAATATAGGTTCTTGGTTCAATTGTATCCTCGACAATTGCTGAAATAGTTCTTACAAAAGTATTAGATATTGATGGAGGATTTTGAAAAGAAACTAATATCTTGTCTCCCTGTAAATACTGAGTTAACATACCCTTAGTTGGAATAGTGATAGTAGTACCACCAGCGTCAGTCATAAAGCATGTATTTCTAGTAGATCCTAATATATTATTACGACCATAAACAATATTATTTAAGCCATCTAATCTATTAGAAGTGCCCACAGCAATACTATTATTAACAACTTGATTATATCCAAGAACAATATTCCCACTTCCAAAAACATTCATTTGCTGATTGGATGTATTAAAAACTACTGATTCTTGACCAACTAAATTAATTTTACTACCAACTGTTGCTAGTTGACTACCTGCTAAAAAGTTAGAATTACCAACATTGTAAGCATTTGTACTATTTTTAAGATTATTATATGATCCTAAAGTATTACTACTAGAACCTGATATGGCATTTTTATTACCCACTACAATATGACTATTTCCAGCATACAAAACATTATTTATACCAGCGACTATAGAATTAATAACAGTTCCAGCTGGTCTTTTGCCCGATCCTGTTATATTACCATCAGAATCAATATAAATACCAGTTTGATTATTTAACATTCCTAGCACTAAATTATTTGTACTAGTTAATGATACGGCATTAGCATTTCCCATGACTAAATTATTAGAAACAGATCCACTAACATTATTAGTATTTCCTAATACAACAGACCCCGTAATATTTTGGATAATATTCGATTGACCAATCAATAAAATCTGATCTGGGGTACCGCTACTTAGATTATTGTTGATACCAATCAGAATGCTTTTTGCTAGACCATCTTTTGTATTGGTATTACCCATGCCCAAAAATAAGAGCTTATTGGAATTAGATAGTGACATATCATTACCAATAAAAATACCACTAGTCATAGTATTTAAGGATTGATTTGATCCTATAGAGATTAATTTTGATCCTAGGATAGAATCAGAACTACCATAAATATTATTATTATCTCCGGTCACAGAAACTAATGATCCAACAACATTGTTAGAATTACCAATAAGGTTATTCAGGTTGCCTATGTATACGTTATTATTTCCATTATTAGTGGAATAAGCGCCAAAAATAATTCCTGAAGATCCGGTGTTTGAAGATAATTGAGTTAAACCAATATTCATATCTCCATTAAAACTATTATTATCTCCCATCAAAATATTGTTTGATCCGGTGAGAGAGTTAGAATTACCAATAAAAATATTAGATAAACCAGTAATAGCTACAGTATCGCCCATAGCAATATTGTTGGCTCCAACAAATTTAGAATTATTAACTAAAGCAAGAATTTTAGAACCATTGATGGTATTAACACTACCAATAATTAAACCACTATTAGATACTCCATTATTATATGCTCCAATACTGGTTAAACCGACGCCAGTAACAGAATTATTACCACCGACAACAGTATATGAGTAACCAGACACGCTATTATTACCACCCAATACTACATTCTTGACATTAGCTTTAAATACAGGGGTATTAGTCCCACGATTATCAACTGTAAAAAGAATTTCTCCACTAGTATATCCTGTGATAGGATCTAATATCTTAGATAAAATTTGACCATAAGCTATTTCATTAGCATTAGTATCACGACCAGCAAGATTAATTATAGCGGGATAACTGCCTGATACTGGAGCAGTTTGGGGATTATGAACTAATAATAGAGTGACTCCAGTTGGGCAATTTGTGACACTTTCAACAATTAGACCATCTTTAGAACATGGAGCAACAACGTGTAGAATAGCGTCAGGCACACCCGTACCAATACCTAGTCGTCCAGTTGACGCATCGAAATATACTAGACCATTACCGGTTCCTTTAATGCTAAAGTCAATGTTTAACTTATTAGCATTAAAAGCAGTAGTAACACCAGAAGTGTTTGACAGTTTTATATCTGGTGTTGTACCAGAACCAATATTTAGTATACCGGAAATTGTTGTATCGGCCATTACGGTCTCCTTATGGCATTAATTATTAGACTTAGACTTGATATTTAAATGCACCTTCTGATTGATCACTAATCGACTTCATTGCTCCGCCAACCTGAGCAACTACTAATTTAGAAATTTCAGGTTGTAATTCTCTCAATATTTCTGCCCCATTAAATATTACCTCAACTTTATGATTACCCATAACATTGATAACTGGTGGTAAGTTTATTTTCTGTAATTGACCGATAAATTCTCCAAATTTTGTTGTAAAATCACTTAATCCATCTAATGGGCCATTTTTATTCTGATTTTGGCTACCTTGTTGTCCTGCACTACCATTATTTACACCACCACCAACTGGACTTGCTCCCATACCTTTAATCATATTTTCTAAAGTAGCACCAAATTGTGTTAAAACTTGATTAGTTCCAGTTAATAATGTACCAAATATTGTTAGTTGTTTATTAACATCTCCAGAATTTTTAGGATCAAATGCTGCCTGAGCGGCCATATTAACTCTTTGGCTCGTTTGTGGGCTCATTTGATATTGATTTTGTTGTTGATTTTGTTGTTGAGGAGGTGCTGTTGGAGAGGAAGGTCTTACAGAACCTCTATTTTGATATTCATTTGCTCTACGAGCTTGTTCTTCTTTATAGGCTTGGACTTTTCTTTCTTGTTCTTTACGATATGCATTTTCTTTCTCTCCTTGCATTTGAGAGTATTTATTACGCCATGGTATAAAAGTACCATCTTCTGCATAAACCACACCTCCAGAGCTGTAATTACTGCCACCACTATTAATACTTTTTAATAAGGGAAGATTTTTTTGAGTAGCAGCTCTATTGATCACAAATTCACCAGGAGTTAACATTGCTGGAACAGTATCCGTGCCTCTTGGTTCATAAGGAATCAATGCTCCACTACTAGCATAAACCACACCACCCCGAGATTTAGATTGAATAAATGCTTTTGCTCTGGGGGATGGTATTGGTGTGACCGGTGTTGGACTTACGGGCTTAACTAAATCACCATAGCCTTGTTGATGGATTTCATCGAAATTTGTTGGTCTTCTAATATAGTTTTCACTAACACCAGGCCCCACTCTAGTAGGATCTGTTATAAGACTTGGTTTTTTAGTATAACCATTTTCACGATCACCACTAATATCAGGATGTTTTTCTAATTTTTTCCATAATTTTTTAGCATCTGGAGATTGAGTTTCAGGATAATCAGGTATTACAGAACCACCTATTTTAGTGATATACTCTATAATAGCATGATATAAACTTTCTCCATGTCCTTTTTTAGCTAATGATGTTTCTATTTTATAGGTTTTTTTATCTATCGGTTTTGCAGAAACTCTTCCCCATGCTTGGTTAGCAGATCCAGTTTTTGGATCTTCATAAAAAGCAATTATCTCTCCGTACTCTCCTAATACTTCTGAATTAACTGTATTTGAATTTGAATTTTCTGGACTTATAATGCGAATTTTATTACTGGCTGGAGCTCCATGAACGTCTGGAGTTTGTGGTTTATTTTGTTGAGCAAGGACAGCTTGTTGAAGCTTGGTCATAACTTCTTGTTGAGCACGTTCTAATACTCCACGAGCTGTTTCTATTAAGAATCCACCTCTAGATTGTGCTAGTTTTGGATCAGTATCTGCTTGAGTTAAATTAAAATTAGTATGTGTAGACAAAAATTTAGCAGCAGCAGAATTGCTTTCTGGGTGATAGAAATTACCAGTTCCTTCGACTCTGGTACCATATATTCCTCCAACTTTTTGTTCAGCGCTTCCAATTAAACCTCTATCTTTGTATTCTCTGGCATTCATTTCATCCACTGGTCCAAGATTAACAGGTTGAAATTTATCTATTTCTGAACGGAAATTACTTAATAGTACTTCTATTAATGCGTTCTTTATATTTTCTCTACCAATAGTATCCCTAAACCCCATACGACCAATAGGCTCCTGCTTAATACCAGGAGCAGCTGCTCCTATTCCAGTAATACCAATCTCTTGATCTCCAAACAATAAATTAGTACGATTAAATGTTTTTGGTAATTCACCAGATGTTCCAGTTAGTTGATATACTCTTTCAACTAAACTATCAAAAACTGGTTGAGGATATTGCATAAGTCTCTGTATCGAATCAATATCAAAATCTTTTGTTGGAATAAATTTAGAAAAAGTTGGTTTAGCTTGAGATTTTATAAAAGATCCTGAACTAAAATCACCTGTTCTCTTGGCATCAAAGTCAAATTTGGATGAATTCTGAGCCGAGATATGGTCTGCCTCTACTCTTTGTTTATGGCCTTCTGCTCTGAGTCTAGCAAATTCAGCTGCTCTTTCTTTTAAGCTTCTCTGTTGATAATCTGGTTTAAGAGTACCTTCTTTTTCTTGTCTTTGATATTCTATAAGTTGTTCTTTGGCCCATTGGGCTTGTAGTTTATCTAATCTTTTGAATTCGGCATCTCTAGCATCTTTTAGAGATTTTTGATATTCTGCCAATGTTCGACTTTGAGACATAGTTTTACTTGGGTCAAATACTTGTGCCGTAGCTTGTGTATCAGTTGAGGTAAGACCGGTTCCTTTGACTCCTCCAGCTTTTGGATTAGCAGCACCGCGAGTACCCAAATATTCAAAACCCAAAGAAACTTTTTCTGGTCGTGGAGTTGGTGATACTACTGGTTGTTTAGGCGTAGGCAGCGGAGTTTTTGATTTTGGTACTACTGGTGGTTGTTGTCTTCCATAATCGGGAACGGGTATTGAAAATGGAGATTTTGTTATTGGTGTTTTTATTCCTCTAGGACTATATAGTAGTCTAGGATTATTAGGCTTTACAGCTAGACCTGATCCTAAATCTTCAACCATTTGCCAAGCTATTCCAGCATTTTTATACCATTCAGGTGTACCTTCGTCCAAAGAAGACTGAATTACTCTATGTTGTCTTTCAGTTTGTGATTCTTTTCTTGTTCCAAACCAATAGGGAATGTCTTGAGGTGTCTGTTCCCTAACCTTCTTATCAATAGCTTGCTGCTGGGTAGGACTGACTGTTCCTGGTGCTCCTATTGATGCTCCAGCTAATCCTGGTTTTGGCTTAACATCTGGCTTATAAGGTTTCTGAGTTTGTCTAAAATCTTGAGGCAAATCAAATAAAGTAGGCATTTTTTGTTTTGATGGATCAAATCCATCATGAGCATAAACCACACCACCTCTATTAAATTTAGTAGGAATCAAAGTAGTTTCATCATAAGCAATATTATTATTGGTATTTAATAACATCCCATCTGGTATTCTAAGTGCTGTCTTTACTTTTTGCCAAACATTATTAATATAGGTTTGTTCTTTTTTAGCCCATTCGTTTTGTTGTTTTAAAATTAGACGAGGAGCTTCTTTGCCTTGACCTCCCATATCAGAAATACCATATTTTTCTTTGTCTAAATCTTTTCCAGCGATATCTTCCTCTAAAAATATTGCTTTTGTTCCCTGAGACATCTTCGATTTTGCAAAATCATAATTAGTTAAAATCTTTATGCCATCTTCAGTATTATTTATTACTTGACGTAGATATTCAAATCTTTCTGAAGATTTTCCGTATTCTCTTTGAGCGATAGCCTGACTTATTCCTTGCCGATTAACGGGATTAACGGGATTAACCGCAGTTATTAAATCAATTATTGTTTTTGCTTTAGTGTCTATAGCAATATCATTCTCACTACTATATGCTTCTTTTTTGAATCTTTCAGGTTTAGCTTGAATTTGATAAGCTAATTCATCTAAAACAAGATCTTCTTTACTTTTGGTTACTGATTGTGCTCTCATTTTTCTTAAGAAAACTGAAGCTCTATCTACACTACCTCCAGAGTTTATCAAATCCATCTGATAGTCTTTGAGAACTTGTGCTATAGCTCCTTTTTTAGAGCCAATTCCTTTGACCATAATTAAATCTTTTTGTCTAATATTCATTAAATTATCGTCATCAACTGTCCAGAAATCTTTTTTATATGGATGTCCTTTCTTATCTACTGCTAACCAAATACCCTCAGCATCTGCTTGTCTTGCTAATATTTCTGATCTATTAATATTTTTATTTCTTAATAGTCCTACTAATCCTCCATTAGCAAAATGATTAGGATCAGATGGGGCTGATCCGTTATTGATGGAATGTAATAATGGTAGATTTGCTTGGGTGGCCTGACGATTAACAACAAATTCTCCGGGTGTGAGCATGGCTGGTACAGTGTCTGTGCCTCTTGGCTGATAAGGAATTAACATTCCATTATTAGCATAAACCACCCCACCTCTAGCCTTAGCTAATACATCAATATTACTAGGGACTAAATTGTCTGAACCAATATATTTAATAGCTGATCCAGGTGGCATAGTTTCAAAAAATCCTTCTCTAAATTTCTGAAGCATCTCTGGATTTCTTTTTCCTATAAACTTCATAATTTGGGATAGAACTTCACCATCTCTTGTGACTGAATCTATACTATCATATATTGCTCGCCTGCTTGGTAGTCTGGTCTGCTGTTGCATTAGCCAACTATCTGCAAGACCTGCCCCTCCACTATTTGGACTAGCAAATGTTTGTGTTTGAACACCCCTTAAAGTTTTACCAGATGGATCTTGTAATTCTAGTTTCTTTAATAATGGGGAGTATTTCATATCAGATAATACTGATTGTACTTGATCAAAATTATCATGTAACCAACGAGCCACATATGATTTATTTAGCTCATAATCAAGATCAAATCTTGATGAATCTAATATTTCATCAAATTTAACAATCATTGGTTTGCCACGAGTATCTGCTCCTGTAATCGCACTTCCTTGCATAATAGATCTGGCATGTTTTTCAGCTGCTTCCCTACTAGTGTAGGTGTATAAGCCAGCTCCTTGTCCATATCCTTTAGATATTCCACTTTTGCCTCCTTCTTTTTGAAAACTTTTTAAAATAGAGTCTTCTAAACCAGTATTACTAGCATGAAAAAGAGGCACAGTTTTAGAAGATTTTGGTACATCTAATGGAGCACTTGCTGATGGTCTACTTCTTAAGAAGAATTCTTCCATAGCTTCTTGACCAGGACTTTTCATATCTGGTCTTACAGAACCATTACCAGTTTTAAGAATTGGGATTCTTGAAGTATTTTTGACAGAAGAAGAAAGTAGATTACGACCTATCTTGTCGGCACCAAAACCAGCAACTACAGACCCGAATAACGAAGCCTGCCAATGTTCTTCCATAGTATCTTTAATATTTTTATTTGTTTCTGGAGCTAAAGCATTCAAAAGATTTTCTTGAGCTTGATATACTGCGGTCCCTGCTCCTAAACCAATAGCAAATCCACCAGGACCTGTGGTGGGTAAACCTAAAACTCCAGCACCCAAACCAGCTAAACCTGGAAGTATTGATTTAGCAGCTCCGTATAAAGCAGCTTTGCCTTCTCCGGCCAACTTCTCACTGTCAAAATTCGTAATAGGCTGTTGGGGTAGTGTTGAATAAGGTCCTTTTCCATGACGATAAGCACCGAGCCCTAATGGTCTTGATGGATCAAATCCATCTTGAGCATAAACCACACCACCGCTAGAGTAAGGTTTACCTTTTGCTTGCTGTTCCACCCCATTATAATATACTCTTGGCTCATCAACTGTAGATGGTTTGGCAGGATTAAGAGGATCTATTTTTGGAGGATCAAATGGATTTATAGTCGATTGTTCTTTTATAGTTTCAATTGCTTTGCTAATTTTTGGAAATCTTTTTAGTCTTAATCCTAATGATTCGTCTGAAATAAATTGACGTAAATAGTAGTCATTTTTTTCTTGGAAATTTCTTTGTTGCTTCAAAGCTTTTATTATATCTTGTGTGGTGGTACTATTATTATAGTTAATACCTAATTTATTAAATTCTTTTGCTTCTTCTCTCTCTATTTGTCTTTGTAAATACTCATTTCTTTTAGCTTTTCGCACATCAGAACTGGGAGCTCTTGCTTTTGATGGATCAAATCCATCTTGAGCATAAATCATTCCACCCTTATTAAGATTATAAGCATTTAATACTGCATCTTCATCTATTTCGGATAAATCTGATAATTTAATACTTGTATATCTATTATTATCTTTTAAAATTCTGGCTATTTGTGTATTTTTATCAAATGATTTTAGAACACCATCGGTTTTATGAGTTCCACGACGATTTGTCCAAGTTATAAACGCTCCATTTGCTACCTTGCCGTAATCTGATCCAAAATAACCAGTTTGGGCTCGTGAATTTTCTATAAGTGTTTTGGAATCTTCGCTAAGTGTTCGTATTGGAACACGAATTAAGTGTCTGGGTTTGTCTTTGTATCCTGGAGCATCCTTTGTAGGAATAAGATCTGCTCCAAATCCACCACCAGAATCAACACTATCAACATACTTAAGATCTTCTTCTCTTACTAATTTTTTATCTTGATCAAATGCTTTTAATATAGCAACTTTACCAGGAAAATGCTGATTAAAACCAACAATTTTACCATAAGTTGAAGATGTTCCTTTTCTGTCTGTAATTTTATCAGCTTTAAGAGTCTTTTCTTTTTCTACCACCCTCTCTTCTAAAGACTTTGCAATATTTTTAATTCTTTCAGCTCTTATTTGACTTTTAATAACTCCAGGATATTTTTCTGTTAACCATTCCATCAAATCATCATCAAAAGATCTTGTATGATAGTGCTTAGTTCCTTCTCTATATTTCATATACTCTTGAGCATATTTTTCATTTAGTCTATGCATAGAAGGAGTATTCTCATGTGGCAGACCACCCATCTGCAAGTAAGCAATACCACCCTTGCTCATTGCTCCGCTATTAATAGTTTGAAGTAGTGGAAGATTATTTTTTGTGGCTTGTGCATTAACTACAAATTCGCCGGGAGTTAACATGGCGGGAACAGTATCAGTTCCGCGAGGTTGGAAATTGATTAATTTACCATTAGAAGCATAAACAGTACCACCTTGACTCATGTATTTATCTGGTCCTAACGAATCTAATAATTTTTTGTTAGATTTTAAAATTTCTTTATTGTCATTCTTTAAAATCTTAGTATCTGTTTTAATATCTCTAATATTTCTTGGTAGTTCTGATGAATATCCAGTACCACCACCAGCTGCTAGTCCACCAGTAGCATAATAATTAACTGATCCACCTTTATTTCTATTAATACTCTGTAATAAAGGCAAATTAGCTTGGGTGGCTGCTCGATTAACAACAAATTCTCCCGGAGTAAGCATTGCAGGTACAGTATCAGTACCTCTTGGAGTAAAATTAATTAATGATCCATTAGATGCATATATTAAACCACCAGTAGCCCTATTTTGTGGAGTAGCTATTGATCGATCTTCAAACCAAGAAGTTTGTGGTAGATTACCATATCTTGATTTTATTCCTAATTGAGTATTAGCTAATTCAGCATCATGATAGATATCAGCATTAGCATTATTCTTATAAGCTTCTATAAAAGATTTTTTTCTATCTTCTTCTAATAGATTAGTGTCAAAGAAAGAGTCCTGTCCCGGCCATGCTCTACCATCACCACCATACCATCTTTGTAATGATAAAAGATTATTATTTATATATCCAGATGTTCTAGGATCATAAAATGGCATTCCTCTACTATCTTTACCATTAAGAATATCCGTTCTTAATTTTTCAATTAATTGATGACGAACACCAATATTACTAAATTCATTATATGGATTAAGAGCAAGATCAACTAAGCCAGCATAGTCTTTTGGTACTTGATCTGTAAAATCTTCATATGTCAATGATCCATTTGCTCCAATTTTTCTAATTTTGGAACCTTGTAGCATTTGTCCCATTTGGGCTCTGAAATCTGGAGATAGTTCTCTTGAGGCAGCTTCTTGGAATTTTGCTGATGCTCCTAAAGACCTAAACAAATCTTGGAAATTACTATTATCTCCATCTTTCATCAAACTCTTAATAAATTTTGTATTTCCTCCGGCTAAACCACTAAAAGCACTCCAAGCACCAGACATTAATAATGCTGTTTCTTGAAGATTTTGATATTGAGAAGGATTTCTAGCCAACTGGAATAAATTACTAACATCCCCACCAGCACCATTAAATATACCGGCTATAAAAGATGAAATATTTTTAGCTACGCCACCATCTCTGATACCTCCTTGACCACGCTTTCCTGATCCAAATATATTTCTCACACCACGCAATCTTTGATATAGCCAACCATTACGGAAACCAGGAATGGGTCTGCGACCAAAAACTGATAGAGCACCTTTTGCAAGAGTTCGGAGAGCACCAGAAATATCATTATCTCCAATAACGTCTCCTAGTTGATTTGGCTGATCAATACCTCCTACAGCATTTTTAGCAATTTCTTGATTTTTCTCAAAATGTTGATCAATAGCCTCAACTAAATATGAACCAATTGAAAACTCTCCTCCTGTACTGCTGTTTCCAGTAAAAACATATTTCCCCATCCCTAGATCACCAGACTGATCTGATGGAAGTAAATTTAAAGTGCTCCTGTTACCAAATCTTATAGGAGGACTATCTTTTTTTACTTTATCGGCTAGTACATCTAATTCTGGTTGAGCTAATTTATTTTTAATTCCAGCAATATAATTTTCTGCTGCTTTTTGTCTAACTAAATTCCAGTCATTTTCATTATCGTTTGGCCCTAAAATAAATCTTCTATTATCTGTACTAAGTTGCTTATAAAGACTTAATCGAGTGTCTCCCTTTTCTGGAATAAGAACATCAATAGGTTTAGTTTCATCAAAAGAATTAGTCGCCTTATCAAATGTTGGTCCTTGATATTTTGTGTACATAGCATCAAATGATAGATCAAACGGCTTGCCATTATCAAAAGGCCAACTTAATTTTGCCCCAACCTTTTGAATAATAGATGTTTTTATAAGACCATTATTAAATTCTTCTACTAATGCTTCTTTTTGTTTAGTCTCAAATTCTTTACCTAAATTACTTAGTGACTCATTAATCATCCATGGAAACTTTTTTGTTCCTTTATTATCTGATGTATTAAAAGGAATAAGATCATCATCTTTCACACCAAATTTTCTCTTTCCTAGATCAGAACCAAGAGCATCTATTCTGTCTCTTAGTATATTTTTACTAGTTTGAGCTAAAATAATAAATGGCTTTGCTGAATCTACCCCATCTGGTTTTTCAAAAAAGTCTTTGAACTCGGTAAAGTCTTCAGCAGGAGAGAATCCATTATAAATTTTAGAAATTTTTGTTTGAAGCTGTTCATACAATCCAAGAGATTCTGATTTTTCAGTGAAATTTTTTGGATCGTTTGCAAAATCAAAAGACTTTAAAAATAAATCGGCTCTTCTATGATTGGTTGCAACTAATTCCTTTAGAGATTCTTGATCTTTAATATAATTAGGATCGTTATCTATATTGTCATAAGTCTCTGATTGTTCTCTAACTTCAATAGGTTTGGTATAGGAAAGATATGCGCTACTTCTGGGTGATCCTAATCCAGCTTTTGCTATTACCGGAGTGAAGTTAAAGGAATCGTTTGGTTCAAATAATTTAACTAATCTATCACTGTTTGATTTTTTCAAAGACATTGGAGCTCCGCCAAAATATAATCCTACCCTATTGCCCATCTTTACATTAGGCGATATACTTTCTTCGTTAACTGTAAGAGGTAATGCTGTAGGATACCAAGATATTTTTTCATCATTTAATTTATTTCTGGTATTTACAATTAGTTCTTTATATTTTGCAAATTTTTCGGTAAATATCTCTTTATACTGGTCTTTATCTTTATTTACAACGGACTTAGAAATATCTAGATCAAGAATTCCAGGTCCTGCTAGAATCATACCTTTCTTCAAATTCTGAAAATCTACATCAGGATTTAAAGGCATAGTATTTTTTTGTTTTATAGCTACACCATTGCCTTCTCCAGTGTATATGGGTTCAGCTGTCCATGAAATCGATGAGCCAGGAATAAAATTTTCACCATTGTATAAGTTTGTAAAATTTGGACTGATTCTTCTAGTATCCTCATCTGCATTGAAAGCTTCGTCGTATGTTGGAGATTGTATATATTCAATTGGAAGATGGGTAAATGCTTTAGGTCCAAAAAATACTGGTCTAGTTGAGGCTGTCCTAAATCTATTTTCTAACTGATCATCAGTAACGTCTAAGTATTTTTCATTAGTTTGTTTAAAATTTTCTGCTTTACTAGAAGTATCTTTTAAGAATCCTGGGCTAACAAAACCACCATCAGCATAGTATGAAACTTTACCACCAGAACTGTACTTACCACTATTAATATTTTGTAACAATGGAAGGTGAGCTTGGGTTGCCGACCTATTAACAACAAATTCACCAGGAGTAAGCATTGCTGGAACAGTATCTGTTCCCTTAGCAGCAAAATCTATGCCCATACCAGCACTAGCATAAATTACTCCACCAGTTGCTTTACCAATAGCTGCTGGTCGATCATTTCTTAGTGCTTTAATATCAGCAGCAATATCGACTAGTTCAGCATTCTTAAATGTAACAATAGCTCCAGCTAATGCTTCTTTTAAAGCTTCGGCCGATTTTTTCCCTATATCTGCTGCAAGATTCTGGTTTAATGAAGCTAGTTCTCTATTTGCATCAGATTGTATATTAATAGCCTGCTGATATGTATCCATAGCAGCTTTAGTTTCTGGGTCAGCTTCTGGATTTCTTAAAGTATTAAGAACCTGTTGGAACATTGGAGAAACACCAGCTCCAGACTCTTGAAGCATACTCTGTAAGACATCTGCTTTAATATTATTAGCTTGTTTATTGTCTCCTAAAAATGGCATTAGATCATTAAGAGCACCAAGAGTTTCTTTTCTCTCATTAGCAAAAGCCACTTGGGCAGCTTTCATTGCTTCAAAACCACTAGCCCCATTTTCTAAAGCATCAAAATAAGCCCTTTGAGCACCTTGAGATTGTTGAATGGTATTAATCTGACCATTCATATTATTCTGTAGTCTACCAAATGCCTGAGATAAAGAATTCATTTCATCTGGGGTGCTACCAACTAATTTTTCAATAAAACCCACTCTGCCTTGATTCTTTTGTTGAGCTTCCTGAATCTTATTTAGTGCAGCGGATGCCATATCTGTATTTTCTGCCAAATGCTTAAGAGCATCATAATTCTCTCTTAATGCTACATTAGTATTAACTAAACCCTTTTGCATCTTCATGAAATCATCCATAGCTCCTGGGCCTTGGTTTCTAGCCAAGGTGGAACCAGCTTCTTGATTTCTTCTTTGATTTTCTAGTGCTAAAATTTGTCGGCCAATATCTTGTGGCTTTGTTAAGCCTCCGGTTTGTGACGCTATTTTATTATCATTTTTAACTCCTAGTTCTGATAATTTAACAGTTTCACCTAAAGATTTACTTAGCTCTGTTTGTCCATCAACTATTATTTGTGTAGATTTTCTCAGTTTTTCGTTAGTATTAACTTGTAATTCTAATAGTTGATTCATTTTGTCAGAATAAGCATTTAATGAATCTTGCCAATGTGTTAAGGCCTTTAGAGCAAGATCCTGTGCTCTTTTTGTACTATCTATAGTTTTGCCTAGTTGTGGAATCTTTTCAATTAACTGACTAAAATCAACTTTATCTGATCCACTTTTACTAAGATCTCCTAATGCATTCTTAATTTCTTCAGATAATTTAGATGCAATATCAGCTGGTAAATTTAGCTTACTAAGTTCTTCATCAATATTTTTTTGGATATTAAATCCTAATTTTTCATTATTGGCACCAGGATTTTCTTTAATAGTTCTATTAATAGTTGAGAGAATTGTACCTTCTATTTGGTCTCCAGTTTTTAATAATCCCTTTAGTATATTAGAACTACCACTAAAGAAAGATGCTGATTGATTTCTAGCGCTACTAGTTTCTGCATCTGAATATGCTCTAGGATTTTGCAATACATTTATACTACGTAAAGAACCAGATCCTATTTTTGCTTGACCTTGAAGAGCTGCTGATGTTAATTCTAAATCTTTAGACATTCTTTCAAGATTAAATGATGTCTTATTGATAGCTTGTTCCATATTTTGGAACATTCTCTCCAAGCTACGAGAAAGCATGTTAGCAGAACTATCTAATGCTTTCATGCCTTTTTCTCTATCAATAATAGCTGATCTTCTAGAAACTTCAGAAGATGCAAAACTTTTCTGTAAATCTTTAATAGCTTCTGGATCAGCACCAGCTGTTTGCATATTTAAAATTTGTTCATTAATATTTTGGTTAGATTTTGCTATAATTTCAGCAAAATGTTCAAAATCTGCACCACTTGTTATGTCTTCAACATTACCTCCCTGTCTTAATTTTTCTTCTATTAATCTATTAATATTATCAGCAATTGGAGCAAATTGTTGACTTTGTTCTCTAGCTTTATCTGGATTAATTTGGTTAATCATCATATTTTTTTGACGAGACGGATCTTCAAGAGCTGATATATATGCAAATATTCCTTTTTTGTCTAAAATTTGACTTCTTTGAGCTGCTCCTTTTTGATCACTAGAAGAAAAAGCATCAAGTAAATTAACCCAAAAAGCTTTTGGTATATTATCTTCAACACTAACAGATTGTGTAGTATATGAACCTGCTTTTATTAAAGATCTGCTTATATCATCTTGTATATTAATATTTTTAACATCTTTGCTAAGTCTATCGAAAGCTTTACCAACATCTTCTAAAGCCTGTTCTGCTCTTTTTTGAGATAAATTTTTCTCAAATGTTATAGCAGCATTTCGGGCATCTATCATTGCTTGACCAATAGCTGCTACTGCTACAGTAGCTGCTCCTATAGCCCCACCAAATTTACCCAATTTATCCATTGGTAACATGCTCATTGTACCCAAACCTAAACCAACTGTATTAGCTGCTCCTTGTATACCAGCATTTGCTGATGCATTTGATGCGCTAGTTTCTGGA
>Ga0304728_1000019_pt1 | contig 142675 bp, 207 predicted proteins | sample C_130625_MF_Meta_FD_190476 | JGI IMG/M metagenome (GOLD analysis project Ga0304728, IMG submission 190476) | Freshwater microbial communities from Lake Croche, Canada to study carbon cycling - C_130625_MF_MetaG (v2) (version 2) | ecosystem: Environmental > Aquatic > Freshwater > Lake | place... | reverse complement strand
CTGTGTTATGCCATATCCTTTGTATGTTCCTTTTTTGCCTACGAAAGTATCAGGATTGTATTCACCTTCCGCCACACTTTCTTCAGGATTATAGTCTGTCCACCCATATTTGCTAGGCTTTTGCCACCCAGATTTGTTCGGCCTTGACGACCCATAGTCTTTTGAAGTGTCGGCTGGTTTTGCCTGAATACTTAACATTACCCAGTCGTTTTTATTAGGATCAAAGACTTCAACCCTGTGGTCCAGACCTACCTCAATATCCTGCCTTTTATTTTCAACTTTTGTATTACCTGTGTTAATAGGAGTAAAAACAACAAAATGAAACCCCGAACGACTCATTTCGGAATGTATACCATCTTTATTAACGATCCCTTGATACATTTTTTCGTAGTCACCACTAGATCGATCAGTCTCACCCCACTTAATTTTCCAACCTTTCATGTCCCAGTCACTAGATCCAACAACACCTGTAACAGTATCATAGCCCTCCGCCACACCTTGCTCTTCACCGTAGGGAAATACTTGTACCCATTTGCCGCCTTGATTCTGTACAAACTTTTTAGGATCAAACTTGCTGCGGATAATGCCGTGTAATTTTAGTGCTTCGTCTTGACTATCTCTGAAACCCTGTGCACGGGCCTGTCTTTCGTTTTGATTGGAAACCATCTTTTGCTTTAGTCTACCGTCTACATAGATATACAACATATTGCTTTCATCGTCCGCTGCACCCTGACCATAATATTCCCGACCACCTAGTTTAGGAGCAGTGGGACTACCAAATCCGTGACTATAATCGCGATTGCGGCCATAGCCTGCTTCTGCCAATTCAAACTGTTTATTCTTGTGTTTGACATCACCTTGCTTTTCGGCCTTCTTTTTATCCTTGTGCGCACCAGCACCACCCATCTTGGCATTTTTAGCAACAAAGTTTCTAGGAGTAGTTGAGGGAACAGTGTCTTTATTTGCTTCTTGTGCAATAAGATTATCACCACGCTTGCGTACACCGCCCATTGGGCTACTTACACTAGCAATGTTACCTGAACTAGTTCCGCCACTAGTGGCACTTTCTAATGTGTAGACTGTTGCGTCTTTAAATTTTTTGGCTTTAAATTCTTTGTTCATTTCTTTTTCATCCAATTTGAAATAGGGCTTAGTGTTCCCACATCTTTAGTTTCTTCACTTTTTGTAGTGCTAATAAGTTTCTTATCTCCCGACGATAAACCTACTAATTTCAATGCATCGTCGATAAATTTGTCAACACCGTTTTCATATGATACTACAATTAAATTCTCACCCCAGGGACTTGTGGGTTCAAACTTTTCAGTTTGTTCTGATCGACCTTTGGCCTGTGCAATAGCAACACCAAATCTGTATTGTTTATATGGATCTTGATTTCGAAGTTCAGGAATCGTATAAGTCGCAGGCAGTGCACTGGCAGCATCGTCTTGAATGCTGCCAGTTCTTCCTTCAACTAATTCGCGTATTCTCATTTTGCTTTATTCCAATTTGACACTGGGCTAACTTTGTGAGTACCTTTGGGTTCTTCACTTCTTCTATTTCCCCAAGTTCTCTTGCTCTTATCTCCAATATTTTTGGCTGCACGATCTATCATTTCTTCTTCCATTGGATGATATGGGCTTGCAGTTGGATCACCGCTGGAAAAGTTATCCACGGGAAGATAAGCATCGGGAGTATCACCGGCACCCGCTGGTGCCACTGACAGTAGCATTCTACTATGCAAATAACCGCTGCCGTGATACATATTTTGATCAGGAAATGTGTGCGTATTGCTAATTACTGCTTTAGTTTCTGGATTTATTTTTCCTCCAGTAGCATATTCGCGAATAAATTCTTTTGATCTCATAATATTTCCTAGTTGTGTTATTTATTCTTACCAAACCAAAGTTGAAACCATTCGTCGGTGCCAGGCCTAATACCCTGTTCACGTTGTAGTTGCCCTTTGTTGCTGCCTATTACTGGCTGTCTCTGTTTTGCCCTATATTCTGCTAGTCGTTCGTTAGCACCTAATCCATTCATTGCAGCGGCAGCGATAAGTTCTTGTATGGGATCTTCCGGAGACAAATAGCAATCGTCATCACTTTTTGGAGTGATGTTGGCCGTAGTGATCCTGTACTGCTTCATTTTAATTGGCTTTCAATTAGTCGAGCAATAGCATTGGCCATAGCAACATCTACATCTTCGCCGATATTTTGTCCACGCCAGTTAGGCTGCGCAGTATAGTTTGCTTCTCCGCTGTAGCCTGGCTTCTTGGCAGCATAACTTCCACCATCAAAACTTTCTTCAGCACTGCCGCCAACTAAGTCACCTGCTCGTGCTGGGCGCTTCATAGAACCTTTTAATTGTCCTGCTGGGCCAAGTTTGTTTTTCTTAGATCCTGCAAAGGTACTTGCAGGCATCATCTTTTCATTTACGCCTTGCTCTTTGGGTGGGTTGACAGGAACAGTCTTGTACACACGCTTGATAGGATCCCAAACAGTTTTGCGCTCGCCTTGTTTAGCCATCTGACTCAATCGTTTTACTTTGTCTTGATAGTCAGCACCGTAGTCTGCTTCGCCTTCCGCCACACCTTGCTCTTGCCAAGTGTTATTTTTGATTCGTTGATTTTTAATTCTTTCGTAATTCATTAACGAACCACGAATACGATGCTGGTCACCAGTATTTCCTGATAAGAGATGTTTCTTATAATAGTCAATCTGACTTTGAACAAACTTGTTTGAGTAACTATCTTCTTCGGAGCCCTCCGCCACACCTTCCTTATACAATGCTAGTCGCTTCTGCTCGTGGGCAATACTTTGTTGTATAGCAGCCTTGTCGGCATTGGGTTGTTTGAGTTGTGCTTGTAATCTTTCTATAGTGGCCCGAATAGCAGCCACATCCTGTTGGTCACGTTTGGATAAGCCTTCCGCCACACCTTGCTGACCTTGACTCATTCTGTGTAGAGTATTCAGTTCGTCCATTAATGCTTTGCCTGCTTGTTGAACATCACTAGTATGTTTCATAACTTCATATGCAGTATCAACTGCGGCTAACATTTGTTCTTTGCTAGGACTCCAACCCTTACCTGTCTTGGCAAAATAGTTCATCATTGCCGGCAGGGTCTTTATTAAATGTGCTCGATAATCTTCTGGATCATCCTGTTGACCTTCCGCCACACCTTTCTTTGCCTTGACAGGTTTTTGTAAACCCTGTTTGATCAGTTCCATTAAATTCATAGCATCTTTCTCGCTTATAGTTCCTGGCAAACCTTGCATAAATGTTTGCAAGTCACCTGCTACCGCTGCGGCTCTCATTTTGGTTCCACTCATTCCACTAACATCGTCCGAATCTGGATCACGCTCGCCTGCTGATACCACTCTAAGCATGGCGTACTGATATTCTTTACCGTTGTAATCATTTAACAATTTTTCAAAATTTGCTACACGATCTGAACCAGCTACCATGATCAACTCTTGATACTTGCCATTCAAAACCTTAGCAGCTTCAATGGGAGTTCTAACAGTGGCATCACAGGCTACGAAATTAACACCAGGAAACATCTTGCGCAAATATGCAATTTTTTGTTCAACTGACAGGGGATTTGACTTGTGATCTTGTGTTTTTGACACATAAATTGCATGATCTGCGCCTTGTTGTTCTGCTATGTGCTTGACACTAGTGATCAACAATTCGTGCCCAATTGTAGGAGGTTGAAAACGTCCAAATGCAAATACAATTTTCTTGTTGCCGTTTTCCATTAGGCTTCTAAATATGGATCTATTTTCCTTAAATGTCTGTTGTATCTTGGCCAATGCTGCTTCTTTACCAGCACCTTTGGCGGTTCCTACTTCGCCACTCTTAACAGATATCATACTGGCAAATACACCCTTCATACGTTCACCGCTGCGGGGATTACGAATGTTGCGCTTGCATTGTTGTAGTAAATCGTCAAAGCCAGCAGTTAAATCATACTGAAATAATAATTTTTGAACGTCATTAAAGTTTTTACTTGACCACAGTACTTCTCTATTGGCCTGTTTGAATGTACCTGGTTCATATGTTACCCTGCGCAGTTGTAATTCAACTCCACTTAGATTAAATTCGTATTCTTGATCTTGCGACAAAGGCTCTTTAATTTTAATACCCAACTTTTGAAACAATATGGCAGGGTCTGTTTCAATAGTGGCAATCTTGGTCAGTCCTAAAATCAATCCCTGTTCTTCAGCAGGCATATCTAAAAAACTTTGTTTGAAACTTGCTTCTGCTGCATCTAATGCGACAATGTTATCAACCTGTGCGCTATACCCTAATGCATCATCGTGATAACGAACGCTGACCAATTCACCTGCATTGTATGTTCTTTTACCTGCGTGTTTGGCACTGCTAAAAGGTACAATAACAGTTTCAGGCATCTTAGTAAAAAATGCCTGAAGTTCTTTTTTGATGGTCGCTTTGTCTTTGTCGCTTTGAATATGAACAACTAGGTCAATGTCACCAAAATCTTGTTTGTTAGGATTGCTATTATAACTTCCACTTGGAGTCATACTAACAAAGCCTGGAAACTTTGATAGTAGGTGTTGATACGATGCCAAGAATTGTTTAAAGTCTTGACGACTTTTTACTCTATCTGCTCCTGCTACGCCGCTCATTATTGTCTCACCTTTAATGCTGAATTGTCTGGGAGGAACTTGCCCGTTAGTCCCAATGCATCTTTACGTTTGCGCCATTCATCTTGCATATCGTCTGGAATGTCTGCGCGAGTGCTGTCTAGGATTTTGAAGTAAATGTTTAACAATGTGCTGTATTCTTCAGGCTTCATTTTGGCTTTAAATAGATTATGTAGTTTGTAATAATCTTCTGCATCTGCTTGGGTAATCTTAAATCCTAGTCGCTGACCTAATACCGCTAATGCACTGTCTGGATCGTGTGCAATGATTTCGCCAGTGGATTTATCCTTGACTCCATTAACGTGATTAAAAGATAGTCCTGCTACTTGAAATGCAGCCAACATTAATTGTGTTCTATGTAGGCCCTTGATATTTGATTCTTTTGGATATGCTGCGGAATGATAACTAAACTTTAACCAATCTAAATTACCAATCATCCAATCAATTTGTACGCCACTTCCGACGTGTTGTCCCTTGGCATCAATTTGTGGAAACAGTCCAAAGATGTTGCCATCAGTAACTTTCTTTTCATCACAATATAAACTAGGTGCGTGACTGTTGATATGCAATGTTAACAATTTTAAGAACGCTTTCATACGACTTTGTTCTGGTGTGCTGCTACGGGCACGTTTTTGTAATGCTTCTGCTTCTGCTGCAACACCTGCTGGATCGATTCCCCAGGCTGCAATACTCGCATCACTCATTTCTTTGTCTAGTAACTCACTAGCACTAACACCTAAGTCAATGTCTCCGCTAACATCTTTCTTACCTACTGACCCTAGTGGAATAAAATGTTGGCTGTTAAATATGCCAGCCTTCTTTGGAAATATATGTTTTAATTCTGTAAAGTATGCAGCCAGCGTGGGCTCAATATCTTCACGTTTGATACTAGTAGTCTTACCTGCAAATACATTTCCGCCTTCCGTGAGGTAACTTAATAGTTCTGTTATTCTCATTTTATGCCCCTATCTTATAATGTTTGCCACTGGTGATATCTTCTCGATAGTGGTCGTATAATCGTTCACACATTTCTTTCATTAGTTCTTTGTCAAAGTTATTTTCAAAATGTCCAGGTAATTTTTTTTGATGATAAAATTCTTTGCAGCCTTTTTCAACCATTGGCATAAATTCTTTGGTCATTTCTTCTTTGTCCAAAGTTTTATTTTTATGTGATTTATGAATCTTTGTTGCAATTGGGTGGAAGAAATCCTTATGCAATTTATCGTGGTCAATAATAAACCAGAATAGGTCATTATTCATATTATTGTCGTCCTTGTTTTTTGCCATCGTTTTGTTGATGTCAACACCCTTGCCAAAGAATTCTCTTAAAAACATACTGGTTCCTTATTTCAATCGCAACTATATATTACGATAGATATCCTATCGTGTATTTATTCAACTTTAACCAAATAGTTAATTAGTGATTATATAGAACGGATTGAACTGTACCGGCGTCTAATTCAACGCGGCTTCTAACCCAGACAAAGTTGCCGTAGAAATTAAAAACGCTTACTGTAGAGGTATTTTGCTCCATTGCTTGGTAACTAGTCATACTAAAACTAGTGCCATCAACTGGGAACCAATCAGTATCTTGTGGAGCTGTGGCAAGAGTAGCTTGCATAGTGACCGTGCCAACAAATGTGTTATTGCAAGTATATTGTACGGTGTGTAAACCTACACTGGAACCATAGTATCCATCACCTTTTTCTTTTTGGCTAATGAATACTAGGGTATTTGTACCACTATTGGGGTATACAACAGCTACGCTACTGGTACTGTTATATATGGGAAATTCTAAGCCGATACTGAGTGCTGACATACTTGTTCCTGATCTAGACAAGTATTTATGCTAGAACGCAGGATAAATTCCTCAACCTTGTGTACGTTATGACCCATGAATAATCCAATCATAGCCAGTGTGGACGAATCTTCCACTAGGATATATGGATTTTGCTGCCATCCCTGTATAAACCAATTAACCGTTGATCTAGGAATCTTAATTTTGTCACCGTAATTATGACTCCAAGATTCAAATTGAACTTTGGTATTTGCATTACATTCTGATTTAAAGTAGACCTTATATCGATATTTCTGATGCGGTAAAGTATTTCGAATAACTTTTTTTGCACCGTTGTTAGTGATATAATCAAACTCCAAGTCACTTGCTGGTTCATATACTTCAGCTATATAAGGTGTCAGTTCTTTTATGATAGAATTGTAAAGTTCTTTATCTTTACAATATATACTAAAAATACTTTGCTCTGCTCTGATTTGTATTTCTTTGTCCAAGAATGGAATCAAGGACCTTGTGAATTTTAACAGGCGTGGTTTATCAACTTGTCTACGCTTGGCAGGCCACCCTACAATACCGTTACTTTTATTGTGACAGAAGTTTAAAGTTTCCGCAACACTGGTCCGTTTGATTCTCCACGATCCTTCAACGTTGCACCTAATTTTATAAGGCCACTTGCCGTAAAACAATTTAGATGTTGCTTGCTTGTTGTATGTCATTTTTAACCTTTACTACTGGCAGGGGATCAATAAAGTTCAACTTTAATTTGTTATCATCAAGTGTAATTTCAACTACCCCGCCATTAGTTAACTTACCAAATAAAATCTCTTTGCTTAATGGTTTCTTAATCATGTCATCAATAGTACGTTGTAATGGACGTGCGCCCATTTTACTATCAAAGCCTTTATTAACTAGGTACTCTAATGCATCGTTAGTAGGTTTAACGTGAATGTTTTTATCCTTAACTAGTGCATTGAGTTCACCGATAAACTTCTTAACAATAAGAATCATTGTGGTCTTGTCTAATTTGCCAAAGCGGATAACACCATCTAACCGATTGCGAAACTCTGGAGCAAAGAACTTGCTAACAGCATCTTTGGGATCACTGTCACGTTCCAAACTACCAAAACCCACTGCATTTTTTTCAGCATCAGCTGCACCCAAATTACTTGTCATAATGATAATAGCATTGCGACCATCTGCTTTCTTACCATTACTACCAGTTATAAATCCATTATCCATCAATTGCAACATAACAGTTAGCACATCTGGGTGAGCCTTTTCAACTTCGTCTAACAATAGAACACAGTTAGGATTCTCTTGCAAACTTGTAATCAGTTGTCCAGCATTGTCGTCAAAGCCAACATATCCTGGGGGAGCACCGATAAACTTGGCCACACTATGTTTCTCTTGGAACTCGCTCATATCAAAGCGAACAAGTTTTGTTCCCATATTAGATGCAAGTTGTTTAGCCGCTTCTGTTTTACCAACACCCGTGGGGCCAACAAATAGAAAACTACCAACTGGTTTGTTTAAAGATTTTAATCCAGACTGTGCAATAAACACCTTGTCCAACAAACTTTCAATAGCAGTTTCTTGGCCATATACTTTGGCCTTCATATTCTTTTCTAGGTTAGCTAAATTAGTATTGTCTTTATTGCTTAATTGTTCCAATGGAATGTTAGCAATCTTACTGATCTCAAACAAGATTTCAGCATGGTCAACTGTTCCACCTTCTTCGTCACGTACTTTAAAACGAGCACAGGCGCAGTCAATCAAATCAATTGCCTTGTCAGGTAACTTCTTATCAGTCATATATTTGACACTGTACTTAACTGAGTCAATGATTGCTTGATTAGTAATCTTAACACCGTGATGTTTTTCGTAATACTTTTTAAGACCTTTCATAATCTTAACAGCAGTTGCTTCATTGGGCTCGTCAATAGTGACACGTTGGAAACGGCGCATCAATGCACGATCTTTTTCAAAGTGTTTACGATATTCTTCCCACGTTGTACTGGCAATAACTTTGATCTTGCCGCGGCCCAATGTTGATTTAAGCATATTAGCCATATCATTGCTGCCGCCGCCACTAGTACCAGCACCATTCATCATATGTGCTTCGTCAATAAACAGAATACAGTTGCCTTTCTTTTCAAGGCCACCAATAACTGCTTTCAATCGTTCTTCAAAATCACCACGATATTTACTGCCTGCCAACAATGCACTGATATCCAAACTATAAACAGTATGTTCTTGGATAAATTTAGGTACAGTATTTTCTACAATTTTGCGAGCAAGGCCTTCTGCAATAGCAGTCTTACCAACACCTGGATCACCAATCAAAATTGCATTAGCTTTTGTACGGCGAGCCAATACCAATTCAATTTCTTCAATCTCTTTATCTCGACCAATAACTGGGTCAATTTTTTTACTCTTAGCTTTGGCAGTTAAATCAGTACAGAATTGAGTAATCATTCGAGCAATTTGGGGATTAACATTCTTTTCTTCTTCAACAACTTCTTCACGTGCCGATTCTTTGTTTAAGAATGTAATAAACTTATCTTTATCAATGTTGGCTTTGTTAATAAAGAAGTTTGCGTGACTTTTCTTTTCACTAAACATACTGATAAAACAATCAACAGGTTCAATAATCTGACGTCCGCTGAATAGTACTTGGGTAAACGCACGATTCAACATACGATCCAGTATATCAGTTTTCTTAGGTTTTTCTACGTCAGGATTTACAATGTCACCTAATTCGTTTTCAATATATAATTCAACGTCTTGCTTTAGCTGAGTAATATCGGCACCAAAAGAAGTTAATATAGCTGTGAATGATTCATTGTTCAGCATACTATACAAAAAATGCTCCAGTGTAATGTACTCGTGGTTATTAACACCAGCTACATTAATTGCATTTTCAAAGATTTGTTCCAGATCTTTATTTGGTTCCAACATTATTTAAATTTCCTATTTTTAAGTTTCTTAACTGCCATAGCCCATTTTAAGGGGCTAATCCTATCTTTAAACACAATGCCTTCTAAATGATCCAATTCGTGAAGAAAGCATTTACAATTATATCCGTCAAATTCTGATTCTTGCCATTCACCTTTACTATTTTGCCACCGAGCCTTAATTGCTGTGGGACGTTTAATATTAACATAGATACCGGGAAAACTCAAACATCCTTCTTCCAAATCTTCGATAGTATCAGTTGTTGCTACTACGATTGGATTGAAAAATGCCTGTGCCAATTCAGGAGTTGCCTTGTGTCCCATAACAAAGACACGCAAAGGCAGTCCAACTTGTGTTGCTGCAAGTCCAATCCCATCATTAGCCAACATAGTTTCTATGAGCTCCTGTTCTAATTTAACTGGATCTAAGACACAATTCTCAAAATCAAATTCTTCAGTTTTTTCTCGAAGCATATTATCAGGAAATTTTACAATGTTTAACATAGTTTTATTTAAATGGTTAGTTGTTTCAACAGTTCTTTTTGCGTATCTGTAAAGTTGGTTGGTATAGTGATATTAATGCTTAATAGCATACGACCTTTAAATCTATTATCATTTACTTTGGGCATTCCATAACCAGCAGCCGCAAGTATTTGTCCGTGCTGTGTACCTGGCGGAATTTTGATATCTAATAGTGCACCGTTTATGGCGGATATTTGAACAGTCTTGCCTAGTATTGCATCAATACAATTAACGTCTATTGTGCGAACTAAGTCATCGCCTTGTCTACCAAAGGTGTGATGTTGTTGTACTTGTACAGTTAGATGTATATCACCTCTAGGAGCATTGGGCACACTATCATCGCCCATACCTGCCAGTCGCAATGTCATCCCGTCACTAATGCCCGCAGGAATTTTAATTTCTAAAACTTGATCTCGGCCAGTTGGTAGTTGAAGATTGGCAATCATATCCTTACCGTTAAATGCTTCTTCCAAAGTAATAACAGTTTGGATATTCAATATTCTATTTCTGGCCTGTTGCTGTGGCCTCTGCCCAAACATATTTCCAAAAGGATGCCCGCCACCGCCAAACATTTGTCCAAAGATATCTTCAAAGCCTGGGGGCATTCCGCCACCAAACCCGCCATTGAATTGTGGTTGAGGATTATCGTATTGTGCCCGCTTGTCCGGATCACTTAATGTGCGATATGCTTCCTCCACTTCTTGAAACTTTTTGGTATCCCCGCCTTTATCCGGATGATGCTGGCTAGCCAACTTACGATATGCACGTTTGATATCGTCTGGACTTGAATTTTTATTGACGCCTAAGGTATTGTAATGATCCATAATAGAAAAAAGGTATAGTAAATTATACTATACCTTTTAACAGTAGTCAAGTAAAATTATTTCTTAACTGGAACTACATCGGAGCCTTCTAACTTTTTATGAACTTTGATTGTTTTGCAATCTTGTGCTGGTTTGCCAGTTTTTTTGTCCATCACAGGCTTGCCTGCTTTGTCCATTTTATCGTGGCATACTTGTTTTGTTTCTGCTTCAGCAAATGCGGTAGTTGCCAATGTAAATGCTAATAATGCTAATATTTTTTTCATGTTATCTCCAAAAGAATAGTAATGTTTTTAATTTGTCAATATACTTTTGCAAGTATTTTTCTTGAAAAGTTTTTGCATAAATTGGCTGTGGAAAATTCCATCCAATAAATGCGCCAACCATAATCCAAAATAGTGTTTCTAACATAAGTGTTCCTTATAATACTGGATCTATTTGTGGAGCAGGAGCAGGTTTGCCCCCAAATCCTGTTACGACTGCTGGGGTTGTTGACGCCGCTGCAATTGGGGTCGTTCCCCAACTTGGTGCTGGTGCAACTGCTGCTCCGGTCGCTGGTGAACCAAAACCACCGGAGTTGCCGAAGCCTCCTGCTGACGGAGTGCCAAATGCTGAAGTCCCGCCCCCAAATCCTGTTGTTGGTACCGTTGAGTTGCCATTGCCAAATCCTCCTGTACTCATGGTGTTACCGCCTAATGGCATACCACCGCTGCCAAAACCGCCACTCATAGCCCCGCTAGGTTGTGTAACAGTTTGAGTAGTCGCTGTTGGGTTAGCAGCAGTGCCTGCTAATTTTTCTTGTGTACGACCAAATGCACTGATACCTAATACTGCACCCATTGCAATGTGGAATAATCCAGCACCTTGAAGTGTTAACGGATTCCATTGTGTGATGGGCATATGCATTGTGGCCTGTAGCAGGCTCCATAAGACTGGAAATACTGCCATGTCTAATAGACAAATTAGCATATACATCCACCCCATCATTGGACGCCATAGGTTTTGCATCCAATTAGGATCTTTTTTACTTTGTTCTTGTTCTTGTTCGTCTGCCATTTGTTGCTCCTAATTAAAACCAAAGAAATAAACCGTTTAGGCTCAATACTAGGCCTAATCCTGCTACTACAAAACTACCCCAAAACAGCGGCATACTAACGGCAAGAATACTTGCGGATAGCAATACAATTGCCAACTGGTATGCTGTGCTGGCATATCCAATCCAAGGGCTGCGTGTTTTAGCATCTTCACGTTCTGCTTCTAATGTTTTTGCTTTGATTAATAAATCTTTCTTACCTTCTTTAGGTTCATTCTCATATTTGTCAATCTTAGCAGCCATTTCCGCAGCGCGGGCTTTGTCGCCATTGCGTTGTGCGTCATACAAGTTTTGTTCTGCTAGACTTTGTTTAATGCTTTTTGCTTGGTAGAAACTATAAGTGTCGTTGGCCTTAATAGTGTTATTAAGAACGGTGCTACCCAACTTGCCACCATACCAAGAATTAATTGCTAGACATAGTGCAAAGATATTAATAACCATACCCGCTTTGTCTTTGATCTTTGCTTCACGTTCGCTACGGCTACCTGCTGGTGGCTTTGGTGCGTCTGGGTCTTTTGGAGTTTTAGTGACCAACCCCAATACTGAATCTAATAATGCCATTTGTTATGCTCCTAAAATGTATAATGCGTGTTGATAGTGTTTGATACGATCATCTAAACCAAGAGTACCACCGTTAATACGTTTGGTCATTGTTAAAATATCGCCCGAGTCTGCGTATTGATTTAAATTGTTTGCTTCCCAGAACCAGCAAGCACTTTGTACACATCCTTCAAATGTTTTCAAATACTCACTGGCATCATCAATACTAATTTGTATGCTATCAGCAAACGCTTGATAGTTACTGCGTCCAGTTAATTGTATCAATCCACGACCACAGAATTTCCAGCCGTCGCCGCTTTCTTCTGGACCGTTACCCATACGCCCGCCGTATGCTCGATTGGCGATTGCTTCTTGATTGTGTGCATATTGTGCAGCATTTCCTGCATTAAAATATCTTGGCCAAACTTTGCAGAGACTTTCTGCTTTATAATTTAAGTTTTCTTTGATTGCTGTGAAACTGCCACTTTCGTGGGCACATTGAGCAAGAAATGCTGCAATACGTTGTGGTGTGTTAATTTCATAGTCTGGCAATGCTTGACTTAATGCATCAAACCAGTGATCCAGATAAGGATTTCCTGGTATAAGTTTTGATAGTTGTTCTTTTGTTAGTGTTGTCATAGTGTGTTATCCTGCTAAACTTGCTAAATTGATTAAACCATTTATAGCAGTATTTAACATTTCTAGGCGAGATAAATCGTTCATACTTTGGTTAATTCTTGCTTGGATAGCAAGATCTGCTATTGCTTGTTGATACTCATCTTTGCTAAGTTGTCCCTGCTTAAACATTTCTGTATATTGTTGGGCATTACTTGCTGCTTCTCGTATGGCAGGATCTGGACTTGCATATGCTTGTCCTAATAATTGTTGATTATGTTCTACAGTCATCTTGGTCTACTCCCTATAACTTTTTGCATTTTATCAGCACTAGATTCAACAGCAGTGAATTTAATTTTACAAAATCCCGGACTTACTCGGGCTTTGCTATATTGATCAGCCAGGCCTTGCGCTAATGTATGTAAATCTTTGCTTGCACTTATGACATCGTCATTTCGTGGAACGTGTTCGCTGTATAAAACAAATAACTGTGTATCATTTGCCAATTTAACAGCATTTAGTTTACTTTGATCGGCATCGTCGCACTGTGCTTTGAATAATTGGGCTTCGGCCCTAACATCTGTGATTAATTTGTATTCATTAGGATCATAGTGCGTCATTAGGTACGCATCTAATACAGTACATCCTGATAATAATGTTGCTACTATAATTGCTAAAAACTTATTCATTTGCTAACTTTATCAAAAATAGGTTTTTGTGTTTTATACCACTCAATCCAATTATCAACTTTGATCTTACATTCGTAATATGATCCATAATTACTTGATACAACTGACATAACATCAGTAAGTTTATCAGTAGCAGGATCTACTAATGCTAGATCTGGACACGCTTCCAACAATTCTTGTGGCACTTCTGGAAATTTAGCCATTATTGGTACTGCATCATCCTTGCACCCTGCAAGAATAAACAACGGAAACAATAATATGATTAACTTTTTCATTTATCGCCTTCTAGAGTTAATGGATTTTTTGCAGCCTTATTAAGTATTTTAGGCACAACTGGATCTAACTTGCATTCACTGTCAATTAGTTTTTCAACTTCTTTGATTTCCTGCTGTATAACAACTTGAGTATCGTGGATGATTTTCTTTTGTTTTACAATTTTAGTCTTTATTACTACATTGGCTTCTTTTGATTGTGCTTCTGCTGCTACAACTTTTGCCTCGGCCTGTTTAACTTTTTCTTGCCATTTTATTTCAGTAGTATATCCACCATAACAGAACAATCCTGCAGATATCAAAACTACGCCACCAACTTCTGATAGTAAAGGATACTGTCCTAAAAATGGAATATATTTAAATGGGAAACTTCTAAAGAATTTACTGCCGATATAACTGATTAGTCCGACATATATAAATGCGTAATAAATTTGAAGTAAAATACTATCCGGTATCAATCCAATCACCCAATATATTTGATCCATATTACCACCTATCTTTTTGGATAACAACTGCTCGATCACCGTTTCTAATTAGAAACTTATCGCCAATCTTATTAATATCGTAATTTCCTAAATACTTGTGCAAAAACATTGTTTGACTTTGACTGCTTTCGTCTAAACTTAGCGCACCTGGTAGTGTTTGTTTTACATCTTCGTAATCACCTATGCCAACAAACTTTGTTACAATGTCACCGCTATATGTTTTGCTGAATGTAAGTGTGTTGTCTGATTCTAAGGCAATGTCTACACTGCCTTGATCAAAGAATTCTTGTACATCAGTTGTTTTGATTTCTAGAATTTTGTTATCGTATTCTTCTGGAGTCATTGGAATATGTTCCAAAACAGATTTATCATCAAACTCGACACTATTGGGAGATTTTTGATATCTAAAACGCCAATCGTAATTGTCAGTTAACTGTCCAATGCCGTCTAGTAAATGTCTAAGGTTACGTGGAAGGTTTTTATTTCTTTCTAATTCAACAAACACTTGATATTGACCATCGTGTTCTTCGCCGGTACTCATATCAGCATCTAATACATATGTGTAACCTTTTTCAATAAACTCTACCAAGTCCATTGCTGGGTATTTTTCTTTGACACGAAAACCTAGTACAACAACATCACCGTCGTTGCCCATTTTACTCTTATACTGGTCTACAGTAAAAAGATCACTTACAAATTCTTTTAGATCACCGCTATGTAATCCTTCAGATAGATTACGCTTCTGGTATTGTTGTGTCATCTGTTTGTCCTGGTTCTTCTTGTGCAACTTCGCCTGTTTCACTAGTGCCGTCTTGTTTATACTTCATCAACTCGGCCATTTGATTATGTGTTTGATTTTCTTTGCCAACGTAAATGTCTTGCATTAATTTCTTTGGCATAGTAATATCCACTACCCAAACAGGGTGTGCATCAATCTTGCCCTTTTTAGTACCAGGACGAAAATCTCCAGGAGTTTTAATCTTGCGTGGTACCATAATGTGTTCACGCTTGTAAACTACTTGGCATCCATAATCGTATAGACGTTTAGCGCCTTCTGGGTCTGGCATATCTTCACGGTCCCACATAAAACTACATTTAACGCTGTAACGGCCTACATCGGGGCCAACACATAGTTCGCCATCTTCCCAGTTTTTAAAAACATAGATATCTAGTTCGTCAATAACTCTTTCAAAATCTTTAATGATTTTAAAAGCATCGTTATTTTCGCTTAGACTTTGTATGTTTTTAATAGTATCTACAATATCGTGCATAGTGGTTCTCTTTATTCAATTATTTATATAGATTAAGATTTAAAATTGATCAAACTGTTGACAGCGTTTTGACCCCTTTTGGGCTGGTTTTTGAATAGGAGTGTAAATATCTATGCAGGTCGATCTTCAATAATGGAGGCATAATTTGTCCAGAGCAAACAAAAGACGAAGCGAAAAAGATCAGGTACATCGAGATCCGCGATTGTTACCTGACGCAAATACTAACTTGATTCAGATCAAACCGTATTTGAAAAGAAATAAGCAGGTATCTATAGTTCCGCGCAATCTAGCGCAGGAACAATACTTAGAACTGCTAAAAAATCCCAAGAAATTCATTGTATTTGCCATCGGGCCAGCAGGCACGGGTAAAACAATGTTGGGTGTACAGATGGCTATTAAACTATACAAAGAGGGGGTGATTAATAAAATTATCATTACAAGGCCAGCTGTAAGTGTTGATGAGGATCACGGGTTCTTACCAGGGACGCTAAATGAAAAAATGGCACCGTGGACTAGGCCTATTATGGATGTGTTTGAGGAATACTACCATCCAAAAGAAATTGCAGAAATGCTAGATGACGGTGTGATTGAAATTAGTCCACTTGCATATATGCGTGGACGCACTTTTAAAAATGCATTTGTCGTTGCAGATGAAATGCAGAATGCTACACCCAGTCAGATGAAAATGTTACTTACCCGTTTAGGCGATGGAAGCCGTATGGTAGTAACTGGAGACTTAAACCAAGCTGATCGTCCTAGAGAGAATGGACTGCTAGAATTTTGTAATTTATACGGCCGAGGAGGTGATTATCGTATGATTGCTATGGCACAGTTTGGAACGGAACACGTTGAACGTCATCCAGTTGTCAGAGAAATATTAAAAATCTATGAGGAAGATACAGACGAATAATATACCAACCTAATTTTTTACAATAGGAAACCGCGTAGTAAACGACCTGCATCGACTACGCGGTTTTGTTTTATTGTAAACGAGCCAATTTTACCATAACTGCTGCAAGATTGATTTCACTATCAGCACAAATAGTATGATCAACCAAGCCCTGCTTGATAATCAATACAGCACTGTCTTTCTGTTCTTCAGTGGTACCAAAGTATTCTAAATGGTCATACATCCAACGATAGATGTCTTCCATTTCTTCTGGCCTTGCAGATGCGCATACCAATTTACGTGCCTGTGCAATTTGGCCCTTCTTAAACAAATCTACCATTTCTAATTTATAGTCAGCCGTTGAATCAGACTCTTCGGGAATAGTCAACTTTCCACCCACGCTATTCATTTGCACATTGTTGATACACTTGCGCAAATCAGGGTAAGTGGCATTCACATATGTGTCTAATGTATCGAGATCGAAGTCAATGTTTTCATCGACCAAAATAGTTGCTACCCTTGTTGTAAATTCCGTCAAATCGGTACGCTCAATATGGAAACCTTGGCAACGACTATGCAATGCTGGAATAATACGATTCTTGTAATTACAAGTTAGGATAAATCTCACACTATTGGAATATTCTTCCATAAGATTACGCAATGCTGGTTGTACTGATTGGGCATTCAAAAAGTCGGCTTCGTCAATAAGAACAATCTTAAATTCACCAAAGGGCATTGTTTGACAAAATCCAATTAGTTTGTCAACCCATTCAATTTTACGACCTTCCTTACTACCATTAGCGTACAGTACATCGCTATCTTCGACACCCAGTTTATTGATAAGGATTTTAGCAAGGGTAGTTTTGCCAACTCCGGCAGTACCGCTAAACAATAAATGCGGAATCATTCCATCGGCAATCCAAGATTCAATTTGCTTCTTTTGATTGCTATCTTTAAAAACGTATCCGTCGAAAGTATCAGGACGGTATTTTTCTACCCAAAGTTCTTTTGCCATTTTAAATTACCTTTCCTAATACTTTATAAATTAATTGATCCACTAGATCATCATAGTCTTGTCCATTACGTCGACGCAGCCAAATTGCCTCGACTATTTCTTTAGCATCACCCTCATACTCTACAGGCAATCCGCCTCGATGCTCTAATTCTTCAATTAGATCAGCAGTATCAAAATCTGCTAGATCTACTTCAACTTCTGTAGTAACATACATTATACAAAATCCTTATACATTAGTTTGGCGCCTTCTTCACCTAATTCATTTAGTAATATTTCGTGAGTGCGTTGCATCATAGCACAGGCCATCATTAGCAAATCTTGTCTGTCATCACACATTAAAATTTGCTGCTCTACTGGTGCCATCAGTTCTGACATTCGCTTTTTAGTTGCTTCTTTATCAATCATACCATTTCCTCAACAATTCCTAATACTTCTGCCATTATAAAACAAATACCTGCCATTAGCAAGTTTCCTGTAATCAAACAACCACCTGCTACAATACGTACAGCACTCTTTACAAGGCTAACATAAAAATGACCCTTGCTTGTATCTTTAGGTTGTATTTCAAAATTATCCACGTAGGCTCTCCATTGTAATAATTTTTGCTAGACTGTGGCCAAGATCCTCATCGTGACTGACAATGTGCAGTTGATTTTGACTTCGATCCTTCTGACGATCATATGTACGAGTTTCGACAATAGTTCCACCGTTGGCACGATAGATACTTAGGCGAAGTGGTTCCGAACTTAGACTATCGCTATCTGATGCTATGGCAAGTCCTCTAGGATTTTTGCGATTTGAAGCCATAGATTCTATGTCATTGCTATTAAGCCAATTTTGAAGTCGTCTTTTCAACCAGTTCATTTCTTTTTTCCTTCTGCTTCTGCTACACGTTTGCGTAGGCTGCTACTACTAAAGGAATGATCTCGCCCGTTATAAACAATTTCAATCCCACGCTTGAGACAAATTTCACGTCCTGTAAACTCTTTGTCTTTATACTCTACACCTAATATTCTAACGTCAACAGGCAAAATAAGCAAGAGATCTTCTAGATCTTTTTCTGTCTGATAGACTACTACTTCGTCCACATTACGATTTGTGCTGACCTGTATTTGTCGTTCTACAATACTTTGAATTGGCGGATTTTTACTATCAGGACGATCGATGGTTGGATCTGTTTGTAATGCTGCAATTAAATAATCGCAATGGTTCTTTGCTTCGGCCAACATAGCCACGTGCCCTGCGTGGAATAAGTCAAATGAGCTAAACACTACACCAACTTTCAATCCATCTTGTTTTAGTTGTTTTATTTTATTGAATATCATTTTTGAGTATTTTAATTATTTTTCTCTGCTCTTGTTCTTTGAGCCATTCCAATTCAGTCGTGCCAAATTCTGGACAACGACGAATAGCGTCATCTAGTATTTCTTTTATTTGATATAGGTCTTGTTTAGTGCACCAGCCGTTGAATCCGTCAGTATATGGGCTACTGACAGAATATACTGCTGCATTTATTTGTTGGACGATGTTGGCAACATCTAATGATTTTTTAAATCCCATACTATAATATAGCACGGGATTTAAAATGTGTCAACAGTTATTTAGGAACGCCAGTAATTTCATTACCTGGTTTTTCATCCGATACCATCATAATAGCATCGTTGTCGGCCAATTGAATTTTTGTAATTGTGCCATCTTCGTTTTCATATTCGGCTGCACGACTCCAACGACCGTGTTCTAATAGAATCCATTCTCCTACTTTGACTTCTGTTTGTTCTGGACCCACTGCCCAAACTCGACCCCACCGTGGTTTGATACCATCAGCTTTGCCATTATCACTTTTTAAGATAATTCCGCCTTTGGTAATTTCTTCACCAAACTCCATATCGGAGAATAATACGCGATCGCGTAATGGTGTAAGTGTTCCTGTTACTTTCATAGTTCGCCTTGTGCTTTCTTTTTATCAACTTGTGGTTTAATTCCCACAGGCCCGCTTGCTGGGACGGCACGTGCCTTTGTATTTGCTTCGTGATAAGTTGCAGCCATATCTTCACGGCGTTCGATGATTTGTCCGTTTGGACCAAGTTTATCACCTCGAGCATTGAACCTAGCATTACCCACAGCCTGCGTTGTTTCATTTTGACGCATCAACTTTTCCATGTCGATTTGCTTACCTCTCATTGACATATGAGCCATATCATTCTCCTTATTTTAAAAATTCTGTTATATCTAAGTCGTATCGAAGACTATCAATTTTATGTATACCAATTAAGTATAGCACATAACTGGCAACACTACTACCTCTTCCAACACCCCAAAGGATTTTGTTCTCCCTCATTGTGTCAACTAAGTATTTACAATAGTACAAAACCTCTAACATATTATGTTGAATAAACAATTCTAACTCTTGAGTTACCCTAGCAGTTTGCTCAGATGTAGTACATTTATCATACAGTTCGTTAATAAGATTGGGACAATATTGTTTGGGCATAAACCAACTAAGTTGATTCTCCTCATCAAACATTTCAACACTGTCAAATTTGCCGTATTTGAGAATATCTAATTGTGGTATGCGATCGGCATTGATCAATCTAGCATTATTATACAATTCAACATTATTAACATATACGCCTTCGAGACTACTGATCTTACCTGTGTATAATGCTTCAAATGCTTCTTGTTCTGTTAATGTGATTTCACCGTATTCATTTTTTATCACTGCGTCCGCCCTTAATAACTCGAGGTTCGAATTTAGGGCCATCGCTTAGGTCTAGATCATCCCAGGTCAAATCAATGCCTGTACCTGTATCTAAATTATCCATATTCCACCAATTGTGATCGCCTGCTAAATCTAATCCAGTTTCTTCTGGATCTCGTATACAGTATTGTACGTGATCACCTATTGCACTGTCAATAGTAATGAAACCAATTTCAAAATATTTGTGAGTAATAATTTGAAATTTTCTCATTAACACACTGCCTACAAAGTAGTCATATGGTTCTGTAGGAAATTGTACCAAGTTGGTATCAACATTTTGCAATGAGTCGGATAAAAAATGAGTTTGGTTTAATACAATACTGTTGTTCAGACAAGTATCAACAAACGTTCTCAATCTTCTAAATCCCAGTGCAAGTGTTGGCGGATCGGCAGGTTCAATTCCTATACTAATATTATAATGATTGGGAATTACAATGGTGTTGGTAATTAGTGTACATATAAAACTAGTGGGCCAAACATATGGTTCTAAATCAATCAACATTAATTAAATCGTCCAATCCACTGTCTTGATTATTTTTGTTTAGTGCTTTTAAAGAAGCCATTTGTCTTTGCTGTTGTTCAGTTTTGAATGCGTCTAAATTAAGAGCAATCTGTTGGGCAGCACTTCCTTGACCCAGACGCATTGCAATATAATATTTTTTTGTAAGTTCAAATATTTTATTCTCTAGGTCTTCAGTTTTTAATTTACTTAAATTTCCCAATAGAGGATTAAACATTAGACAACTTTCATAATGTATGCAAGTGCGTAGAATGGTGGCAAGTTGGCATATGTAGTATCAGTACCAGCATTTGCTATACTAATATTAGTATTAGCAATACCAGTTTCAAACCCCCCGGGCCCAGTTGCTATGAACTGTACTGATCCACCATTTGCTGTTGGGTTAGTAGTAGCATTGCCAGCAGCATTTAGTGAGTGATTGTGTCCATTATCATTTACTCCGTGTGTATGAATTGGTAATGAACTAGCAGCACTACCGCCAGTACTTAACGGGGTAGACGTTACATTAGATGTTGGAACCCCATTGTAATCAGCATTGGCGCCAATAACAAACATATTTGTTAAATTTGGAGTACCATTAGTGCCATCGCATAATGCCCATCCATTTGGAATAGTTGCAATTGTGCCATACCACAAGGTAATCATACCATATGGTAATGCAGTTTCGATTGCTGAAGCAACTTGTTTAGGGTTAACTGCTATATAGTCAGTTGGAAACAATGGGTTGGTAAAAAACCCCTCATAAATTCCCTGTGTAATATTTTGGTCGGCATATACAACAGAATTGACTGCGTCAACTTGTACAACATTAAATGTTAAAGTAGATTGGGCGCCAGTTAATGTAAATGTGCCACCCACTTGAATATTTTGAACGTGCCCGTTAACTGTAAGTTTTTCACCAGTAGTATTAGCAATAACACTTGCAGTTAATACATTTGGAAATACCGCAATTTTTCCAGACATTCCATCGGCACTGACCAATAGTGTATTGTCGCTACCGGTTGTAATAACAGCAGTTCCACCAATATTCAAAGATGTATTTGCAGTAATATAAGTACCAGTTACGTTTGGAGCGTTAACATCCAAAGTAACATCGGCTAAAGTTCCAATATAACTGTTCATTGCACCCAATGCAACTTGAATGTTATTAAAATTATTTCTAAAACCCTGTGTGTTATTATCTACCCCAGGTACAGGGAAGTTTGGGTCTATGTTTGCAATAAAGGTGCTGGCTGTGCTTGACACTGATTAATCTCCAATTTGTATTATTTATGGTTGTATATTTGAACCAATATTTTTCTTAATTTCGTCTACTTCAGCTTTTAATTCTTTAATAGATTCAATCAATAGTCCTATCATATTACCGTAAGCAACAGTCAACGTTCCAGTTTCGTCATCAAGTTTAACAACAGCTTCTGGTAAAACTTTTTCTACATCCTGCGCAATTACACCAGTTTGTCTTATTCCACTGTCTATTCTGGTATAAGTTACTCCTCGTAGTTCACAAAGTTTAGACAATGCGTCTGTAATAACCTGAATATTATCTTTTAATCTAGCATCAGAATACGCAGTGACATTACCAGAAGAAGTAATGTCCCCGCCGACGCTCAATCCAGCAGTATGTAATATATAGGTGGAGCCATCATAGTACAAATATCTATCTTGAGCTGAATTAAGATAGATAACGCCCGTAGTTCCGCCACTGCGGTATGCGGTAATATCCCCTTGAACAGTTAAATTGCCATATAATGACATATTAGCACCGTCCGTAGAAGCAAATCCAGCAACACTACCGGCGGAATTATATAACACTTGTCCGTTTGTTCCACCAATTGGACCTGCACCGCCGCCAGCGCCCTGAAAGCCTTGACGACCCTGAGCACCTTGACGACCTTGAGCACCTTGGACACCTTGAGCACCTGCCGTTCCTTGTACACCTTGTGAGCCTACGCCGTTAACTCCTTGAATGCCTTGGTATCCTTGAGCACCCTGTGTTCCTTGAACACCTTGAGAACCTGCCGTTCCTTGTAATCCCTGAGCACCCACTGCTCCTTGATAGCCTTGAACACCAAGGGCGCCTTGATATCCTTGTGCTCCTTGAAGTCCCTGAGTACCAATTGCCCCTTGTATACCCTGTGTTCCTTGAACGCCTTGACTTCCTTGATATCCCTGACTTCCTTGATATCCTTGGTTTCCTTGGAAACCAACAGTTCCTTGACTACCAGTAAAACCTTGACTTCCTTGATATCCCTGACTTCCTTGATATCCTTGAGGTCCTTGGAATCCAATAGTTCCTTGACTACCAGTAAAACCTTGACTTCCTTGAGCACCCACCGTACCTTGGAATCCCTGTGCTCCTTGCACTCCCCTGGAACCCTGTGTCCCGTCTAACCCTTGATATCCCTGGGCACCTTGGGCACCTTGGAATCCTTGTGGTCCTTGAAACCCTTGAGCACCCTGACTTCCTTGATATCCAACTGATCCTTGAGCTCCCGTACTGCCCTGTTTTCCCTGTGCTCCTTGAGCACCTTGATAACCCTGACTTCCTTGATAACCCTGACTTCCTTGATATCCTTGAGGTCCTTGGAAACCAGCAGGTCCTTGCGGACCATTTTGATAAGGTCCTAACGGTCCTTGAAACCCTTGGGCACCCTGTATGCCTTGGGCACCCTGTATGCCTTGGTCGCCCTGAATACCTTGACTTCCTTGGATTCCTTGACTTCCTTGAAAACCTGCGCCGCCTTGGATACCTTGTGGTCCCTGTGCACCACGGGTGCCTTGAACACCCTGTGTTCCTTGAAAGCCTTGAGAACCTTGTGTTCCTTGAATACCTTGTGCTCCTTGGAATCCCCTAGAACCTTGTGTTCCTTGAACGCCTTGACTTCCCTGTGCTCCTTGTAATCCCTGTGCACCTTGTGCTCCTTGAAATCCCTGTGCTCCTTGTAATCCCTGTGCACCTTGTGCTCCTTGAAATCCCTGTGCACCTTGAGCGCCTGTTGAACCCTGTGTTCCTTGAAATCCCTGTGATCCTTGACGGCCGGCAGGACCTTGAGGGCCGCTTTGATAAGGCCCCAAAGGTCCTTGAGCGCCACTAACACCTTGTGCGCCTCGAGATCCCTGAATGCCCTGACTTCCTTGTGCGCCTATTACGCCCTGAAGTCCCTGAGCACCAATTGCTCCTTGTATACCTTGTGCCCCTTGAACGCCTTGATATCCTTGATATCCCTGGGCTCCTTGTATACCTTGGGCTCCTTGTGCTCCTTGAACACCGTCTGATCCTCGATATCCTTGAACACCTTGAATTCCTTGAACACCCTGCGCACCTTGAGAACCACGTGCACCAGGAGATCCGGTGATAGCAAATACCCATAACCCGCCAACATCTGGATACGGCCCTCCATTGCCACCTATAATAGAAACATCTAATATTAAAATATTTCCACTAAAAGATGTGATTATACCTTCTAAATAATTTGTTGGTACTGTACTATAAAATGCTCTTACATATTGCCCTACTGTAAATGCAGTATTTGATGAACTTAGGTTAGTTACAAATGTTTTTTGACTTAGACTAATTAAATTTGGAGTATTTGATGTTAATCCTGCATAACCTAAACCAAGAGAACCTTGGGAACCTTGAACTCCGTGATCTCCCTGAACGCCCTGATTTCCAATAGCGCCCTGACGACCTTGACTTCCCTGTGATCCTGCACCTCCTTGAATACCTTGACTTCCTTGTGCTCCTTGAACACCCTGATTTCCTTGTATACCTAGTGATCCTTGCGATCCTGGTGTTCCTTGAACGCCTTGATATCCCTGACTACCCTGGGTTCCCTGTACACCTTGATATCCTTGTGATCCTTGACTTCCTTGTGGACCAACTTGTGTGTATCCTAAAATTAATTCTTGTGCTTGAGGCACTGTAATATAAAGATCGGTCCCTGAATCTTGTACAACAAAGTAAGTTGTGCCAGAATTAGCAAAGGTTAAATGCGGCAGGGATATAAGATTTGGGCGAGTGGTCATAAATTGGGTAACCTAATTAATTTTGATATTGTATTTATTAAATTTTAAAAACTAGGTTAAATTGTTTTCCTTGGAAATATTAAGGATACTGGTTCTATAGTTTTGGTAGCTAATGTACTTTCTATCGTAATACGATCTATATAAAACTCAAAATGGTTAAAATCAAAAGTTTTAAGTTTATTAACAATCCTAAAACCTTTTCCAGGCAATGCATAACATAGTACCACAATATTTAACCATCCTAAGCCAAGGGCAGTTGCAGTTTTTACAAACAGTGGTGCAACTTCGGGGTTTACAGTAGCAACTGATTCCAAATTTTTCCTCATATTTTGAATACTACTAGGATATAATGATGGCTTAGGGGCGCTGGGGAACCACGGGCCAATATTGGCACCACCGCCGCCATCTGGAAAGGTAACCGTAACACCACTATTAGTTGACGTGGTAGCAACCAATGGCAGTGGTTTTATTTCAGAACTAATATTATCTAATGAATCCACTATTTCAACATATACTAAATCATAAATTGGGTTTCCTGCATTGTCTAAGGTAGTAAGTGATTTAATATTTCCATAGTTAAATGATCTATTATAAAAATTACGTTCTAATGCAGGTGCATAACTTGCAGCACTTATAAATTTTTGTATGCCATATTCTAAATACATTTTAAGATCTTTCTGCACCCCAAAATTGGGGTCATTAGCTCGATACAATAACTTGGGTGGAAACATATCGGTATTTGTAATAAAATTATTGTATTCGTTTCGTTTTTCAATACTTAGTAATGGTTTTACATATATGTTTGTATAGGGCGTAGCTGCGTCTATTACGGTTAGTTTGAATGTGCGCAGATTTAATTCAAAAGGAAAATTAATAGTATCAGGTTTAACTGAATTGAACCCGTATGGTGCTGGACTAGCAATAATAGTAGCAGTATATACTCCGCTGGAAATAGGAGTACCAATTATATTTCCATCAGGGTATAGGGTTAATCCGTCGGGTAATTTACCAGAATCAATCCCATATTGTAATGGATATATATTTGAAGTTTGTGTACTTTCTACTTTTAATGTACTGGGCGTTCCATTTATAATTGTTCCCAAATCTTCGGGTGTGATCCAATTTATTTTATCAAAATCTTTATGTACTATTGTCAATGTAAATGTATTTTTGGCAATAGTGCTTACCCCAGTGCGTGAATTTTTTTTGGTTGCAATTATACTTACGGGATAAGTTACCAAATAATCAGTTTGTGTGGAAACATATCCATACAAAAAACCTGTACTGGAATCTAAATTCAACCCAGATGGTAGGACAGTATTTGTACCAGTAGTATAAGTTATAGGACCAAGTATTGGGTATGGATCATATGCAGTTACTGGAATATATTGATTTTCTCGATCGCTAAAAACGCCTAAAAACGATGGATTTGCAAATATAGGAGTAATAATTTGATTTAAATTGCTATATACATTCTGCACTTGCATAATAAATGTTTGAGTACTGGAATAATTGTTGTTACTAGCTGTTACTGAAAATGTATATCTATCAAGTGTACCTGGGTTAGTGTCAGTTGACAAATATCCAGATAAAACGCCATTTGATGATATAGTTAATCCTCTAGGTAACGTATTATAATTAGATGATAATTTATAAGTAATTGGATAATTTGTAGGGGCAATTGTAGGTGGGGTAGCAATTAATGGAATATTAACATATTCTTGATCAATAAAAATATTATTGTCAACTGTTCTTAATTCAAATGGATTAGTCCCATATGACCAAATTGGGGCACTTACAGCATTAACATCAATAATAAACGTACTATCTATTATTGTTTGTAAAATAGATGCTCTAACTACAAATTTATGTCTTTCTAAATTAATTACTGGTGTTGGCGTTCCAGAAATATATCCATTTGATTGAAATGTAAGACCTGGCGGCAATGTACCTGCTAATAATTTATATGTGGCATTGATGTCCGAGGCCTCCACTATAGTACTGGTGAATACCCCACTAGTTGCGGTAGTTAAGAGACCCGGATTTGTAAACCATTGAAATTTGTTGGTATGTGCAGATGCGTAAATTGATAGGGTATAATTGTTGTATACTGTAAAATGATTGGGGGAATTACTGTCTGTAATTGCAATAGTAAACTGATATAAACCTGCCCTAGTTGGAATACCACTTATAACATTTGAATTTAATGTAATTCCTGGGGGTAACGATCCTTTGATTACTGCTGTACTGTATGGGGCCAACCCTCCAGATGCAGATAAGGTTATTGGCGGATATGATGTATTAACTACTCCCTTTGTTAATTCTCCTGAGCTTGGTAATGCAACAATTACAGGAACTGCAACATTTAAAAATACTGTAGAGCTGTTTGAATGTCCGGAAACATTTGATACATAATATTTAAAACTATCAAAACCTTGATATTGAGGATCTGGCACATAAGATATGTTTGTACCAAAAATATTTACTGTACCGTGTGACGGGGAGACACTGATACCAATGTTTGTATAAATTCCATCTACAATTAAATTAATTGGAGTATTGAAGGAATTAAATGCAACAGTTTGACTTGAAATGGATGTAGTTGGAATTCCAGGAAGCACTGTTATTAATATTGTGCTAATATTTGAAGTTCCATAAGAATTAGATGCAGTAAATTGTAGATAGTCTGCCCCGTAATAACTATACCGCGGTGTATATACTAATTCTTGGCCTAAAATTGTAGCAATGCCGTAGTTGGGCGCAGACACAATATTAAACGATGTTGGATTATTGATAGATCTTAATTGTATAATATTGTTACTTGAATTTGATAATACCGTTACTTCTGAAGTTAATGTAACTGGGACTTCTGGTGTAGGGGATACTACACGTATTAATATGTTACTAAAAGATGAATTTCCTGCTGGACTAACTGCCGAATAAGTAAAATTATCAAAACCTGAAAAATTTAAGTCTGGAGTATAGTAAAGATGTTTGCCTAATGAAACTGATATTGTACCGTTTGAAGGATTGGTTGTAGAAATAGATGTATATACACCAGTAATATTAGTAGTGATTAAATTATTAGTAGAGTTAATTAATACAGTTTGGTCTACGGGATAAGATATTGGTGGGGTTAAACTATCTAGTAAACTTGTACCAATGGGAGGACCTAACCCGGTGACGGCGTCCCAACCTGCTGTACCAGCATATCCACTAGTAATTTGATCGTTGTTTGTTCCTACAGTAATATCAAAGAACGATCCAGTACTAGCATAGAATATCGCATTATATTCAGCACTGGATCGCTGTATTCCTGTTAATTTTTGCATACGGGCAAGTATACCTGCAACTGTGGGGCTTGCTAAACTAGTCCCCCCGTATCCTGTCACACTGCCATTAAAATACAAAGAATATGCATTCATTGGTGCAGAAATATCTGGCACACCACGCATTGATAAAACGGTTGGATTGCCAGTTACGCCGTTAATAATAGGTGTATAATATAATCCAGCTTGCCAACTAGGTCGTGAAAATAATGCACTAACACCACCACCACCGCCCCAGCCGTTACCAAAACTGGGATCTCTATTATCATCTGTTTCATTTGCTCGAGTATTATCTGGATTCAAATATAAATGTGTGCCGCCAATGGATATTGCGTTAGGGCTTGAAGCTGGATACATCGTCTCTAATGTTGGATATCCATCAAGTGTTGATCCCCAATCGCCAGAAGCTACACATACTGCAATTTTATTTTCAGCCGCCGTGGCAAGTGTAGATTCTAAAAACGTAGCATCAGTTGTACACCAGCTAATAGTAAGTATGTGATTTCCGTCGCTGATTGCACGGGCAACTACATTTCGCCACCCAATGTAGCTATTCTGTCCTATATAAATTGTAATATCAGCAGCTGGCACCATGGTAGCCACGCAAAAGATATCTACGGTATTTTCTCCGCTGTAATTTATATTACTATAAAAATTTCCACTACTGCCATCTACTAACACCTGTTTAATGGTTGGAGCAACAACTGTTGAATTAATAAGTCCAGCAGTTCGTAAATCTGCAAATGATTTATTAAGATCACTTTGTAGGAAGCCGCCCCCTAAGCTAATAATGGCAACTTTGATTCCTGCACCATCACTTGCAGGTATCCCATAGGCAGTAGCAATCTGTGGCGGGGTCACTGTTCCTGCAGATGGTATTGCTGTGGGCATCAATCCCGTTGCATTATCTACTAGGTCTATTTTTTTTAATGAAGACGGTACGGCCTTAGTTGTTTCTGAATTAGACATTTTTCAAATGGTGTTCCATAGGTATAGATGTATTTACCTAAAGAACTTACTGAATTTAATGTAGAGTTTTGTTTTCTAATTCATGTATATTATCTATGCCAAATATACTTAAAATCATTAATACTTCTTCTGGGGGGTCTTCCATCAAATGTTCGGGAATCATAAAACTTTTTAATTCCCCATCTGGTCCCAATACAAATCCAAAATCATCAGGACCGTAATCATTTTCCTCATCGTATTCTTCAATTGTTACGACGGCTTCGACATTGTTGTTGGACATACATCCTCCATTTATGATGTTAATTTGTATCTTTAAACGCTTTCCATTTTTACGTTTATTCTATCCCAATCCATAATTTTCCAAATATTTTCCAAATATTTTTCCTTGTGGCTTTGATAATCTAGTGCCCAGGCGTGTTCCCACCAATCTACTAATATCAGTATATCATTTTTGATTTCGTGATTAACAATAGTTTTGATTTTGCCATCTGTACTCAAATAAACCCATCCGCTGCCCTGTATTTTCATTGCAACATCTTTAAAATCATCTTTGAATTTATCCCAACTTTTGAAATTTTTATCGATAAATTCTAAAATTGTACCTGTAGGTTTGTTATTTCCTTTAGGAGGTCTTAATTGTGGAAAATATATGCTGTGTAAAAAGGCACCTGCTTCGTTAAAATCTGCATCACCTTCGCCCGCATTAAATCTGTCTACATATCCTTTGTATAATTGACCAAAATGATATTCAATAGTTTGTTTACTTTGACTGCGACCTAAACCGCCTTTGGGATATGGCAACGACACTTGTACCAATTTCTTTTTTGGAGTCGACTCGTTTAATAATTTGATAAAATTGTACATATAAATATTAGTGTCAAGTGGTTAACAGGGCATCCAAGGACCCCTAATTGCGAACTTTCCCTGTCTTTGCGCAATACAGCCAATGTGGTTTAAAGGTAAATTGGCACTTGACTTCAGTTTTTGCATATAGATATTTATCGGTAGTTAAATATATGTACATTTTAAAAGGAATCCATATCATGGAATTTATTGTTGGTCTTATTTTTATCGCGCTTGTAAGTTGGTATTTGGTATCTCGTAAGAAGACAGTTGTTGAACAAACACCTGCACCTTACAAAGTTCCTGAGCCTGCTCCAGTAGTTGTTGAAACACCTGAACCTGTAGTAGAAGCAACTCCAGTTGTTGAAATTGCACCAGTTGTTGAAGCAACTCCTGATCCAGTTGTTGAAGTGGCACCTGCCAAAAAACCACGTAAACCACGTGCCCCTAAAGCAGAACCTGTTGCTAAACCAGTTAAGGCTGCTAAAGTTGTTAAGGCTTCGGCTGCTAAATCTACTAAAGTACCTGCGGCAACTAAAGCAACACCTGCTGCTAAAAAGCCACGTGCTAAAAAATCTTAATTGATTACGCTCAAAACAAAGCCCCAGTTAATGGGGCTTTGTTTTGATTAAATTTTTAACGATCCTGGAAATCTTTCTCCATCATCTTTAATTGCTACTAACCAAGCACTAGTTACACAGCTTTTCATATTCTCCATCCATTCGTTGGGAAAATAAGTTTCTCTTCGATATTCTTGGAATCTAATTGTGGTATTGTCAATAAAATTAGCCATATATGCATCTGTATAATATAAGAAGCAATTTTCATTCCAATAGCTAACGTGCGTGGGATCTTGGAATGCTCCACGACCATCTGTACTAGGTACTTCAATGAATGCCCACCCGCCGTGTGCCAATACACGATGTATTTCACTCATAATTTTAGTTTTGTCGTACAAATGTTCAATAATGTGACTAGCGTTCAGTACTCCAACTGAATTGTCAGGTAACGGAATCCCGTCATTCAAGTCTGCTTTCATATCCGCAGTATCTCGTAAATCAATAGAGAAATATTCAGGATATGGATTTAACCCTCCTCCAATATCTACTTTCATTAGGCCCTTTAGATCTGCATCACGCTCGGCCAATTTGCGAGCGTATTGATTAAACAGTTCTTTGGTTCTAACTTGGATTTCTGCGTTACGTTCTGTCATAGATGTATTAACACCTGTAACTCGATAAATGTACAATACCTTGGGAATATGGACAGTTTTAGTTATTAAGTATGTCCTAATACATAAGTCGTGATCTTCACAGACAAATGCGTTTTCATCATATCCGCCAGCTTCAAAATAGGCAGTTGTTCTCCAAGATCTAACGTGATCGGGGGCAAACCAAATATAACAAAAACTTTGACTTGTTGGTTTAAAACTATTCATAGAATATAATTCACGATCTCTAAAATTATATTTGGTGTAAGTCCATCCATTTTCTTTAATATATGGTATAAAATCTTTATTCATGTCTAGCGTGGCATTGTCACTATAGACGAACCCAACTTCATCATCTTGGTACGCTATGTTTAATTCTGCCAAACAATCAGGTGTTAACATATCGTCGTGATCAACTTCAACTAAAACATCGCCAGTGGCCTCCAAACAAGCCATTTTTTTAGCCATACCAATATTTTTAATTGGAATTCTAGTATCAACTACCTTAACTTTATTATTGCTGCGTATTGTTTCTGGAATATGTGCAGGGAGACATTTGTTATTAGTTAAAATAATCCATTCCCAGTTATTGTAAGTTTGTGCTAGTAGAGAATCATACAGTTCTATTAAAAACGGAATGTTTTCAGGACTATGCTCGCCTGTGATAATGCTATATTTTAATTGTTTCATTTTAATCAAAGAAGAATAAGTGAGTTAGACGACCAGTGTCGTTGTTTTGTCCAAAGTAAGTTCCTGCTGAATGAATGTTTTGTGCATCCATTATAACAAGTCTATTATACAGGTTTCCTGCGTCCGCCACAACTTCAAATTTTGTAGCATCTAAAAATCCCCCACTAAATGCATCATTGATATTTGGATCATTCATATGTGCGGCTTGATTGATTTTTGAACGCATTAATCTTGTTCCGCTTTCAATAGGAGCATTAGGTGTCAAATAAATCATAGCAGCCCACTTTTGTAAATCGTGATGATAAACTTGTGGGTCATTTGCTGTGGTTATTTGAAAACAACCGTTAGGCATAGATTGATCAAATTTAACAATTTTTTGTCCTATAATATTTTCAAATGCTTCCACAATGCCTGGTGGATGGTAATGCTGCGTAGATCTCTTTCCCTTGTACCATTTAATATCTTCCTTAAATTCTACATTCAAAGCAAATTCTCTAATCTGATCTGGATTTGAATAAAAGTTGTCTACTACAAACAATTTTTTATCTAATTGTGTATTAATCATAAATGGATTTAATTTTTGTGGTAAGTTTGATTTTGCAATATCATGGAGTGATTGCACATAATTTCCAGTGTCAACATAAGCGTTAGAATTAATCATTAGATGGTATGTAGGAAACGGATTCTTTCTATTTGGATCAACTAATCTAGTTGTAATTTCTAGCATCTTATCATATTGTTGTTGTTGATTATAAATCTCTGCCAACGCAACTAAATGATCATTGCGCTCAGGCGCAAATTGTTCGCTTAATATTAAATTTTCAATAGCACTATCAATATCGCCAATAAACTTTTGATCAGAGCTTAAAAATATCAATGCCATATAGGCCATTTCGTGAATACCGTTAGCAGTTTTGGTATTACTAAAATCGTGAGTGGTGTTCAAATATTCAGTAAAATAATAGATACAACGTCTAGAAAATTCTATCTGTTGTGAACTACCTAGAGGAAACGATCCTTGACGAGCATCATGATAACTCTTGCCAATATACCAAAAGTGATACAAGTCAGTTAATATAGAATTTTCCTTGATCATCTTTTCTTCAAGAATCAATGCATCGCTAATAAATTTAGTAGGGTTGCTCCAACTTTGTCCTTGTGGAAATCCAATTTGTCTAATTTTATTAGGTAAATCATATCTTTGAAAATTTTCGCCAATACCTTCAATAGGGCAATAGCTTGTTTCGTGACAGGGATCGTGGTTAAATCTCCAGGGCATATGTGCATTCCACATCCAAGCACGATAATAAATTGAGCTACCTGTAATAGCAGTAATATGGAAAGAATGGATTGACAAATCTTCAAATGGTGTCCAATCCATGTCTTCGTCAACCTCTAATACTTCGTCACAGTCCATTTTTAAGATCCAATCACACCCATGATTGGTATTTTGTGTGTACTGCATCAAATGATCTCGGTTCCATCCAAATCCTTGCCAACCCTCTTCAACATTGTATAATATACCAGGAATATTTTTATCAGCAAAGAATTCTCGAACAATTTCGTCGGTACCGTCAGTTGAACCATTATTTTGTATTACATAATAGTCTATATATTTGTAGCAAGATTCGAGCATTCTTTTTATAACAGTTGCTTCGTTCCTAAACATTGTATTCATTACAATTTTAGGTTTTTTGCTCAATGTTTTTTTCTTAATAACTATTGCCAAATCATCAAATCGGCCTTTGAGGTGCCTATAATCTTCTACAACATAATCGTAATTTTTAGGTATAGAGTTTATAATAAGTTGAAGATTTTCAGTACTTGTAATATCTTCAATAATTAAAACACCATTGTCAGTCAGCGTATCTAAATATAATTCAACACATTTTATTTGACTTTCCACTGTATGTGGCCCGTCATCAATAATAACATCAAATCCTTGGGGATATAAATCTTTAATTTGATTTTTTACTTCTATGTGATATGCATCAGTGATAATATATCTAGTTTTGGTAAAATCTAAATTTTGTCTATTTTTAATAGATAATTTATTTTCTATATCAACTAAACAAAAATCAAAATTAGGTAGTAAATTACTCCATAAAACTGAAGATCCACCACCCCAAACGCCAATCTCCAGTAGCGTGCCTTTCTTATCTATATAATTGTTAAGATATTTCCCATATAGTTTATCATAAGAATGCCAGTCTGCTTTATCTGTGCCGTTTTCTAAATTATTTCCCCAACCATTAATTTGAAATTTATTAAGTATTTCTACAATTTTATCTTCACAGTTAGTTTGTATTGTTTGATTATCTGTCATTTCTTGTTTTATATAAAATTCTTTTGGGTAATTAAAATTGTAATATTCTACGCAATTAAAATTAAATTGTGAATGAGCGCGGGGATTACCAGTCCCTATCCATTTCTCACTTTGCCACCGTGCTAGACCGTTAGTGTTGTCGTATAAAAAGTTTGTATCTAATGTAGAAATATACTGGCTATTTGCCCACCAAAAATTGCCTGCGTAAAATAATCCAGGTATTACAATATCGTTGTGGTAAGACGTATCCAGCAATTCTACACTTGTACAATCGTATTCATTGAGATATTGTACACTATCTTTCCAGTTTACTATATTAAAATATTCTAAATATTTTCTCCAAGCAATAACATTATCGTTAAAAGGAGAATTTATACCGTGTGTAACACCCTTGCTATGAAAAAACAAAATCTTATAATCACGATTTTCTTGGCTAAAATTCCACAAAGATTCTAAGGTGTTGGCTTCCAACACATGATCTGAATTATATTTAATTCTCGATTTATTAAAAACTTTTGGTAATGGTAAATTGCCATTGATGCCTATGTGAATAAATTCACAAGCATCATACAATCCGTTGGCAACGAGAAGATTCATATGCTCTAAATACAGTTCCTCCCAATTTCCCAATTGGCCCAAATGATAAAATATTGCTATTTTAGGCAAATTAATTTTTATATTCATTGATTAATTTTTGGAAAAGAAACTCTAGTATCATTAACTAATTTGGTTAGCATTCTAGATGGGTGTAAATTTTCGTAGGCTTGATCTTTGATAAAAACAGAATTCCAATCAACCCAGCCTCCCTCGTTTACATTGGCATTATAGATATATGTTTCTAGCATTTTTACAGGAATTTTATTATATCGTCCCCAAGTTTCTAAACCTTGGCCTGCATCAGGATTAAATCTCCAACAATCAACGGGCCAAGCATGGTATGGCCAAACTGATGGTGCGCTGCAATACATTATACCTGTTGGTTTTAAAATACGTAAACATTCCATAAATGTTAACCAAAACATTGAAGAATGTTCAAAACACGACGATGTTATTAACACATCAAATGTGTTATCTGCAAAAGGATATACAAACGGATCTGACAATACAACATCCACGCCGTTGCCTGCTGCAAAATCCACCCCAACATATTCAACAACATTTGGTGTAATATGATCTTTCAAAGAACCATTTACATTTTGTGATCCAATTTCAACTACTGAAATATTTCCTAAACGGGCGCAGTATGTATCAAAAAAGAGTTTTGCTGCTTTGTATGCGGAATCGTGCATTCTGTTCTTTCCTAAATTTAAATATATTTTTATTAATATACTTGTTTATCTTTTTAACTGATCGGCCAATGCAAAACTGGCAATGTTTTTTCCTTTAGATTCGCACATAATATCAAACTTATCATTAAATGATAAAGCCCAATCATTTACAGATTTATTCCAATAAAAATCACTGTGTGCCCTAAGTTTTTGTTTTTTGTAGCCTTGTGCAAGTAATGCAGAATGATCTGGCATTACAATAGTGTCATGACCCACGAGGTAATCTTCACGGCTAACAGAATAGTGCATAGTAGGCCGGATACCACGCCAAGACTGAATAACCCGATCGACACGAGCGTCCACGGGCGAAATGTAATCGCCTGTTTTGATCCAATTGTGATGCACATCCAAAACGATAGGCACCAAGTCACTAATAGAAAGACAATCATCTAATCCCCAAGCATTTTCTTCATTTTCAATTGTGATGCAATTTCTTGCTTCATTACTAAGTCGGTCATATGCGGCACGAATACCATCTGGACCCAACTTGCCAGAAATGTGTACATTAATTTTAAAATCTTGAAACGTTTTACCGTAGCCCATCCACCGTGCCATACTAGCGTGGTATTCAAATTCTTCTATTGAACGTTGTACAATACCCGGATTGACGCTTGCTAGAACAACAAACTGGCCTGGATGCATACTAAGCCTGACATCATTGGCACGAGCAATATCACCCACTACTGCAAAGTTACGCTCGAGATAATCAATAACATCTGGACGTAACCAAAAATAACTCCAATTAGCGTGGGTATAAGCAGGTAGAATATCACTGCTTATACGCACCATACGCAAATGTGGGTCTAATGTGGAAACTCGTTCAACCAACTTACGAACAGATTCAATGTTTTGGACCATAAGATCCCAGAGTTTTTGTTCAGCAACATCTTTAGTTTGTCTGTCAAGCCAGGTGATTGTAGTGCCGCCTGTAGTATATTGTTTGGCATCGTCGTTAGCACCAACACCGTCAACTTGATCTGGACGATCAATCCACTTACACGCAAAACCAATACGTTTAATCATTAATAACTTTCTGAATAGACCATGAACCGTCTTTGTTGTCAACCCATTCCAATGTATCGGCTTCTTTCCAACCAACTTGATCTAATAGTTCTTGAGGTAATGGCAGTACTAGATCACCGCTGCCATCATCTGCCTCTTCAACAGTTACCGTCCATTGGGTCATTGTAGTCGAATGTCGTTAAGTTTTAAATTAATGAAAACAATGACTGCATCAAATGTAGCCCAAAAATAACTTCCATTAGTTAAGTTGTCAATACACGATAGAGACAACCAACCAATAATAAACCAAGTAATTGCATCTTGATTTCGAACATACCAATTACGAAATTCGCTCATAATAACTCCTTGTAAAACACTATTTTACACTATTTTACGGAAATAGTCAATCGTATCAACTAGACCATTTGCCAATATCACTGATGGTTCCCAATTCAATATCATCTTAGCCTTGGTAATATCAGGTTTCCGTTGTTTTGGATCATCTTGTGGTAGTGGCAAGTAAATGATTTTACTGGCACTATTAGTCATCTCAATAACAGTTTCGGCCAGTTCTTTGATAGTAAATTCTCCAGGATTGCCAATATTAATTGGACCGTGTTCATTACTGGCCATAAGTGACATCATACCATCCAAATTATCTTCAAAATAACAAAAACTACGAGTTTGACCACCATCGCCGTAAATTGTGATATCTTCCCCGCGTAGGGCTTGAACGATAAAATTACTAACTACTCGTCCATCGCCTATGGCCATTCTTGGACCGTAGGTATTGAAGATACGCATAATCTTTACATCAACATTGTGTTTACGATGGTAATCCATAAACAGGGTTTCAGCAGCACGTTTGCCTTCATCGTAGCAACTACGAATGCCGATTGGATTTACATTGCCCCAATATTCTTCTGGTTGCGGATGTACAGTAGGATCGCCGTAACATTCGCTGGTACTGGCCTGTAAAATCCTAGCACCAGTTCGTTTGGCCAGACCCAACATATTGAACGCACCGATGACACTAGTCTTCATTGTCTGTATTGGATCGTGCTGATAATGTTGTGGACTTGCGGGACAGGCTAAATTGTAAATTTCATCTACTTCAACATATAGTGGGATACAAATATCTTGACGAATAATTTCAAAATTTTTGCAGTCAAGTAAATGTTCGATATTTTTTTTGCTGCCTGTAAAATAATTGTCCACACAAAGAACGTGATGACCTTGTGCAACTAATCTATCACACAGGTGGCTACCAAGAAATCCAGCACCACCAGTTACTAGGATTTTTTTCATAGTTTGCTGATTGCTTCTTTCAAAGCATCTGCAATTGGACGAATTGGAAACACCGCCTGTAATTTATCCGTTGATAAAATACAGTTACTTCGCGGAGCAACAACTGCATTAACAAATTCATCTTCAGTGAAGAATTCTTTTTCAATGCCCATCATACTGACAATTTCTTGAGCATTACTAAATCCAGGATTACATACATTGTAAATTCCTGTAGGTATAGTTTGATCAACTGCCATCTTTACTGCAACGGCAGCAACATCCGGCATATAACTCAAACTGTTATCGTAACTGATCAATTTGTTGTACTTCTTCATTTTGGTCAAGAAGTTTTTAGGATGTTCGTAATCACCAAATGGCATACGAATACGCAACAAATAACTCTTGTGCATAAATGGCTCAAGCATTTTCTGACCAAGTGATTTTGATCCGCTATAAAAACTTCCATTATCAAAATTGAAGTTAGGCTCGTCTAGTTCAGTAAAATGTTTATCATACCCTGTATAAACACACCCACTGCTGATATGCACAATAGGAATATTAGGATTTGCCAATTCAAGTTGTACTGGCCAAATCACATTGCCACTAATTGTGTCTTGTTTGTAAATTTCACAAGCATCAACATTAGGTGCGCCAGTATATCCAGCAGCATTGATAATGACAGTTGTATCTTCAGGAAGTGCGTCCGTGTGACTAATCCAATTATACGATCGTCGTTGATTGAAAAGTTCGTGGGAAATGTGATTGGCTACATAACCGTGTCCAATAAGAGTAATCATTCTGGTGCCTTTATAAGTTCAGGTGAGTGTTGTGGTAAGTCGGCTTCTTTATTGCTGCCTATTTTTTTAGCATTTTCAAGTCTTGCTGTTCTTTCACGAAGTTCGCTAGAACCATAAATGTGATCGCGCTTGTGATAATGTAATTCAATACCATTGTTCATACACCATTGCTTGCCGGTAAAGTCTCTATTCAAATATTCATCACTTAAAAAACGAATGTGAATAGTTTGTGTTTGCAATAGTTGTAGTAGATCAAATTCAGTTTCATAAACTAAAATTTCATCTACATACTTACAGGCTTGCAATTGTACATAACGTTCATATGAACTTTGTACTGGTTTATTTTTAACACCAGGTCGATCAATAGTTGGATCAATTTGTAATGCAACTATCAAATAGTCACAAAGTTGTTTTTCCATTTTGAGCATAGTAACGTGCCCTGCGTGTAATAAATCAAAACTGCTACAGTTAAAACCAATTTTCATTTGTTATCCTTTTTATTTTCTTCTATTCCGTATTGGCGATACAACCAAGCAATAAAATTTTCAATGTCTAATTTTGGCCCCACTTCTGTACCATAAACTTTATATGCCAATGTTACTTTTTCTAACCATTCTTTATCTAACATAGATCAATCCTGAAATTCATTGTCCTCGCGGTGTCCTTGACGACCGGCCATATTGCTATCAGTTTCACGAACTTCTACTTTACAGCACCAAACACGTTGGGCTTCTTCACTACCACAGTTGGGTAAAAAGATTGTGTTTACATATTCATACAAGAAGTCAGCAAGTCCTTCGCAGCCAGTCTTTTCAACTTCTGTAATTTTAGCAAGTTTCAAACGACCAAGTTCCAACAAGTGTTCACGCATTGGATCATCTTGTGCGACCAACAAAGTATGATCAAACCACTCTTCAAGATTTGCCTTAAGTGGTTTCAACCCGCCAAAGTCTGTACACCAGTTTCTAGCATCAAGTGTATCACACTCAAATTCAAAGTGGAAACTCATTGCGTAACCGTGAATTAGATTACAGTGACTTTGGGCACGCCATTGACGATATGCAACGGGGCCGATTTGCTTGTATGTTTTTGTACTGAAATATTTCTTTGCCATTATGTTCTCCTATGTATAATTATAGCATAGGCGGCAGAGTTTGTATACCGGGATGAACGCCGAAGGCCGGTTAACACTATTTAAGTGTCTGTAATTCGTCTTTAACTTTTTTGAGTTCTACGGAAATTTCTTCTATCATTGTTATTTCTATTCGATGACTGGAAATTACTTTTATCAGTGTATATATGAATAAAACCCAGCCTACAAATCCTCCCAGGAATAGTAATGTTAGTATTAAATAATATTCCTGTATTGACATAGTTATTTCCTAAAGTACATAATTATTTACTGTACTTTAGGATCAAGTTTAGTTATTGGTTAACGGCTTTGAACAACCTTATCGGCCAACCCGTATGCAACTGCTTCTTCAGCACTCAAGAATGTATCAAACTTCATAGTAGAAAACATTTCTTCATAAGTTTTGCCAGCAGTATTGTGTTTGACATATAGTTCAGTTAAGCGTTTGTTAATACGTTGACTTTCTTCAAAACTACGTTTGGCATCTTCAAATTGCAGTTCTTGAACGTGTACACTGCCACTTGTACCACGTGTACCTGAACTAACACGATGTACCATTGTGCGTGATTCAGGCAATACAAATCGTTTACCGGCAGCACCTGCATTGGCAAGGAACGAGCCCATACTAGCGGCCTGTCCCATAACATAAGTACATACATCCGGTTTAACAAATTGCATTACATCATAAACGCTAAGTCCAGCAGTAACTAATCCACCGGGGCTGTTAATGTACAAGTGAATGTCCTTTTCGCTGTCGGCACTTTCCAAATGTAGCAATTGTGCAACTACAATGTTAGCACTATGATCATCAACTGGACCATTTAGGAAAACAATGCGCTCATTAAGCAAGCGACTAAAAATATCAAAAGCACGTTCGCCTTGACCGGTCTTCTCGACCACCATTGGGATTAGGTTATTATACATTATTTTTCCTTTGTTAATCTGTTAGTTGATTTTTAAATACTTCAAGTTGATCGATAAGATTTTGACAGCCTGATTTGGTCATAGTAAGTGTACTATATCCCATTTTCAAAGTCATATGTGTACATTCAGCAGTCATACCAATACTGTAAATGGAATCTGGTGTATGCTCTTCTTTGGCAGGTTCAATATATGGCACTGGCGCCGGAAACTTAACCACGTTACTGTAGTCAGGCTTTTTAAACCAATCAAACATTATTGATATTCCTTATCCATCTTAATATTAGACAACCCAGCAACTACTTGGAAATTATCCCAAGCAATCTTTGCGGCTGGATTATGTTCCAACTCACTGTCGGGCAAGCAGGTCTCCAACCAATACTCACTTCGGCGTAACGGATGTGCTCCAAACTTGCGGGGCTGATGAAACTTGCCTTGTTCCCACAAGTCAATACTAACTTGTCGAAACTTTGCTTCATCTTCAGGATTGTAAAAATCGTAATCTCTCCATTCGGCCGCACTCATCCCACCTTGGCAATATCCCGCCCAGATCCCACTCCACTGTTCGTCATTGTTAGGATCAAAGTTTGTACGGGCAATAACAACCAATACATCTTGCATATCCACTCGACCTTCAACAATGTCACGGATACAACGGCTGTAACTAAGTCCAATTTTCATTCTGCATCTTTCAATAAACGAGCCTTGACACCTTCTGGATCACGCTCAAATTCTACCAACATTTCGCGCAATGCGTTATTGATGTACTCGTTAAGAGTAATATTTTGGCGGTGTGCGTTCAATGCTGCCTCCAACAATAGATCATTAGGGAGATCCAAAGGCACACTAATACAAGTGTCATAGTCCTCACCTGCCATAATGGCTTGCGCCTTTTCAATAAAGTCTTCTACAACTTCCAAATCCACATAGTCAACATCGTCCCACGCTTGATTGGCTAGAACACTTTTATGTTCAGCTTCCTTACGATGCTTTTCACGCTTGGTTTCCGCAATCATACGATATGCACGATCATTGGTATAGTCGTGTACGCACACTTCATATACCTTTTGGGTCTTTGTGCTGAAAATAATATCAAAACTGTATCCACCTGCGCCGTGAACACCATTCCAACTGCTTAGAATATAAGCATTTGGGCCGTAGCAAGTCCAACCATAAACACTACCTTCAGTGATTTTATAGTCTACCAATTCCATCCATTCTTTCATTGTGAGCATTTTATTTTCCTTCAGGGTAAAAATGTTGTTTAATTAATTGTACAGCAGATTCCTTGGTGCAGTCAACCACACTCTTATCAAAAGTTGTAATTGAACAATGTTTACTGGATTGTTCAATTAGTTCAATGCACTGTTGAATAATGATGTCGCCAAATTTAATAATTGCTTCTTGATCATACTTGTCCATTTTGTCCCAACAGCCACTGGCCGTTAGGCCAGCACTGTATAGTTGACTATCGAACTTGTCGTTCATTTGTACACCTTCAACAGTACAATGTCTTCAGACATACGACCATTCATAACAGTTTCCATTGCTTTGATCTTACCAAACCAAGTGTCAACTCTGCGTTGAGTGTTCTGCTCTTTGAACTCTTTAATCTGTTCAGCAGGCTTACGCAAAGTCTTTTGCATACTCTTTTCGGTAAACTCTGTAATGGTAGTACCCTTAACACTCAATCCTGCGCTAGTTTTAGCAACATAAATGCCTAACTTACGAGTCTTAGTATTGAACACTACTGCACTTTGAGCACCAATCAAACCCACTACTGGGACGCTAACAATGCCCAACTTGTCGTCAACTGTTTTAAACTTGACCTTAGCAACCAACTTGTCTGCTGGCACAATCTTCTTAGCACGTGGCTTCTTCATCACTTTGGCTTCTGCGGCAATCTGCTCGCAAGCCTGTGCAATGCTTTCGTAAAACTCAATCAATTTTTTAACGTTCTTACGACTGACGTGCTTGTAGCCTTCACGCAATTGATCGTCAGCATTGCCACTAGCCAGTTCCTGCAACTCCGACAAACCACGAGCAAAGAAACTCTTGATATAGCGAGCCTGTGCAGCCTTGGCACCCTTGCCACGCAAAAGGCTAACAATTTTGATATCTTTAGGATCAAATGCTTCGGGATCTGTAATCCAACTGTCAATTGCCGCATCAAGTTCGTCGCTCATAGTAACTGCTTGATCACGGATGCGGTCTTGGATAGTAACAGTTGGAACAACTGCCTTAACAGTTTTGTCCACTACCACTTCTTCAATATCGTATTTGCCTTGTTCTACAGCCTTTGCAATTTCACCTTTAAGCCAATCTGCAGAATCAGCATTGTTGTTCCAACCTTGCTTAACAGTGGGCATACCTTTGAGCAAACAGGCAGCAATAGCACCCATTGTCAAATTACAACGCCAGTCTTTAGTTTTCTTAAATTCTTGGATTTGTTCGCGGCTGTAATCATTACGGCCCATCCAGTCAATGACCTTAGGTTTAAGGTCCTTTGCGGAACTTTCCAATCTGTAATACTTCATTGCTTCACGAAAGTGAGCAGCAAATTCAGTTGGGCTCATATCAACAGCACCATCCCATTTGGGACTGTAATCACGTTTAGCATTTTCGCGAATGCTAACACTTGTAATCTTTTCTTTCTTTGCTTTGGGCTTAATCTTAATGCCTGCTACAACTGCCATGGAAAACTCCTAATTTGTGCAATGTAGTTATTATAATGTCTGACTAAAGGAAAGTCAAGTGAAGTTTTGATATTTCTATCAAAAATTGGTGTGGATAACCTGTGGATAACTTCTAGCCCCTATAAGCCCCTACAGCAGATATTGTAGTTATGTGGTGCTTTAACTAAATTACGCCTGCTGTAGGGGCTATAAATGCCCCGTAGGGCATTATTCTTCGTCCCACTCCACTGCAATCCAGCCTAGTTTTTTCAAATCTTCCCGGATTTCGTCAGTAACAAAACCTTCGCCCACAAACTTGTTTACCAATTCTTGGTGGGCAAGTTGTTCAGGAGTAAATGCCGCCAGTTCTTCTGGAGTGAGGTTTTCACCTCGAATGCCGCTACAGTACCAATTAATGTAGTCACCACATTCACGCATATCGGCAACAATACCGCCACTGCGACGCCAACTGCAACTCCAGCGTTGGTTCTTTAGAATTGGCATTGTATCCAATTTGATAAACTGCATATTGCACATTGCCGCATATAAGTTTTGGGCATAAGATTCTGATTCTTTTGCCTTATCACAAATCCATTTGGTACTACGGAGATCATACTCCATATTATCTTTTTGCCATTTAGGATCTACAAGATTTTCTTCATCCTGTTCACGCCAAGTTTTATACATATTAACATAGTCGGGATTGGGTAATTTTCCTGCTTCCTCACAACGTTTTACATACCCCTCCATTTGAAAAGTATGACGCTCGGGACTGCTATTTATTTTGGAATCGGTACTCACGCTTTAACCACCATTTGTATTTTTGAAAATATTCGATAGAGTCATAGGTTAACTTTTGCCCATAACTTTCTAACTCATCAATATGCTCATACCATTTAGACTGGCACCAAGATCTAAAAGTCATTGTAAATTTCTCGGTGTTTCAATATTGGAGAAAGATTTCATTATCTTTTGAGCAAGTTCTGGATCTTCTTCAATCAAATCATCGATGTCAACTGATCGTGATTGATTTAAAATTTCGCCAGATGCGACCATACGAGTAATCTCTTCCATTAGTTCATCAAGTTCTTCCTGGGTGCCATCAAAATCATCAAAGCAGCCGGGTGCAAATTCTAATTTAAGTTTCTTTTCTTCAGTCATTTACTTCTTTCAATTAAGTCCATAGTGCATCGCGCACTTTAATCAAACGAATCATCATTTGCTCATCTTCTTTTTCGTAAGCCGCTTCAATCTTTCTTAGTTCCTTATGTGCCTGTGTTCCGGCCTTTTTAAGTGCAGGACTCTTATCGCCACTAAAATTTAATTTGCCACCATTTGCCAAGCGGCTAAGCTCACAGTAGGCAGTCCAACCACTAGCATCGTATGGGTCTGGGCGATTGCGGTAAGTTTCAGTCCACCATACATATAGTTCTTTAAGTTCTTTGGCACGTAATGCTTGACCAGTTGGGCGTCCGTAGTTTTTGTCACCTTCTTCTACACCCATATCGTTGCCAAGTGTAAGTGTCATTGCCCAGTCAAGATGATCTAATCCTGCTTGTGGACAACGCCAAGTGCGCCAACGCCACCAACCCGTTGCCCAGAAGGGAGGGTTGTATTTGGCACGGTCTTCTTTGCTGCCCCAGGCAATATGACTCCACGCTGATTCTATTTCAATAAAATCAACCAACTCATTGAATAAGCAAGGCAAAAAGCGGTTCCCCACGTCTTGCCACTGGCCAGGTTTAATATCCCGGGGATGAGCGGTAAGACTATGAGTACGGCTAACCCAACGGTTGTTAATGTAATATTTTGCATCGTAAATCTTTCTAACAGGCCACGTTACAAAGTCTTGCAAATGGCTAAGCCCTTCTTCGGCCAACCAGTAGCGGAAGTTATGTTTCATTTGGGCAGTGGTAGTCCACTCGTCCCACTGCTCGCTGGTACCCATACTGAGTTTTTTAGTGCCGCGTACCCAGTCTGCAAAGGGAGTACAACTCCAATAATTTGAATGATGTGCCATAATGTAAAAATCCTGTTTATGTATTTAATTGTACGCTAAACAGGATTGTGTGTCAATTACTTTTTAAGGAATTGCGATAGTTCAGGCGGTTGCCAACCAAGAGGTTTCAAAACCTTCCCATCTTCCCGTTTACGAACTTTGCCAGTTTCTTTATCAATCTTGTCAAAGTTAGTACGCATTACTTCTTTCCAAGCACCTTCAGCATCAAAGCCTGCACTATGTATTGCTCCAATAGTAACAACCAAAATGTCGATGAGTGCGTCTAATACTTCAATATCATCGTTGTCTGCCAATGCTTGCTTCAGTTCTTTATGTTCTTCTTCAATAAGAGCACAGTACATATCAAACTGCGATCCTGGAGGACCGTCTACTGTTTGGTCGCAAGCCCGCATAAACTTTTCTTGATCTCTAAACGGATTCATATTACTCTACTACCTTTAATTGTTTTTCGTTATAGATGTGCAATGCACCTGCAATTTCAGCAACAGTACATTCGACTACTACTCTGCGTTCGTTTGATAATGTATCAAACACTGATACAACAACACCTGGCCATTTGTATCCGCTAACTTTTTCTACCTTGTCGCCCACTTTTAATTGTGTTTCCATTTTTATCTTCCTGTTGTTGATCTACTAATTGTTGGTCCTGTGGTATTGAAATCAATACCGGCCATTTTTCCTTCGTATAGTTTACCATTCCAAATCATATTCAATTTAACTGATTTGTTCAAGACAACTATTAAGTTTTTCTTTTCTTTGAATTCCAGCACTTCAGCCTCCACTGACTTACTGCTGTTATCCTGCTTGACTACACACTTGTCACCGTAACGAACAACTTCCATTTGACACCTTTATTTTAAAAAGACATTGTTAAATTGCTGCATAACTATCTCGGGTTTGAATTGTTCTACCCGTTTAGTCCAATCCTCTGATTTAGCTAGTTCTTCAATACGAGTTAGTTTATTAAGTATTGTGTTTTCATTATACAGTAGTCCTGAATTTTCTAAAACTTTTGTATGATGCAAATCATTTCCGCCTTCCCAAGACAACACAGGTTTATTAAGACTCAGTGCTTCAACAACAGAAAGACCAAAACTTTCGCCATCTATTCGAGCGTGTATCATTGCATCCCAAGTATCGATTACATTAGCTTTATCTTGTAAATCTTGAATCTCATTAAAGAATCTAACATTAGGATGGTCAATCCAAGGTTCAGTTCCAACAAATAAAAATACAAACTTATCAGTAGCATTTACTAGATCAGCAATGGCTTTTTTAACAAATGGTAAATCAAAAGTATTTTTTCCGCCATGCCTTCCAAAAATAAATTGGTCAGGTCTAATACCTAATTGTTCACGATAGTTGTCGTTTGGTTCTGGCAAGTCTACAATATGCGGTACCCAAGGCAGTGATGCAACGCCTGACCGTTGTGTCATGGTTTTGGCCAACCATTCGGATACATACGCATATTTGTCTCCGTGCGGTTCGTAATTTTGAAATACAGAGTGTACTCCAGTTTTACAATTATTAGGCAAAAACTCAATGTTTCCACTTCTTAAAAAATAAGAAAAATCAACTGCTTCTTTTTCAATTATACGTTGCAAATCTTCAACACCCTGATGTCCAATAATTTGGAACTCTGATTCTAATCGCTCACGAACACCGAGATCAGTTCCTAAATATCCATCAGGACGTTGTGTAGCATCATAACAAATAATACTTTCATTTCCTAATATTTCTTGATTATATCGAGCGTATGCAACAGTTGCTACTGTGGTGCCACGAGTATCAAGTTGGTTGTTATGAAATAAAACTTTCATTTAACTTGTCCCCATTTTAGATAAAACTCACTTAACTTTTTCTTTTCTAATTCTGCTACAATAGCATACTGATAACCGTATGTCAAATGATCCACGTTCCTATGCCATTCGGGTTTATCAATAGCGTGTTGCATGACAAACTGACCCTGTTCACTCTTTTCCCATTTGTGCAAAGGTTCGGCAGCATACAGATCTGGATCTTCTACATCACTTAATCGAAAACGATGGACGACAACTTTATGAATTTCTTTCACATTATGGTTGTCATCAACTGTATACCTTACTGATCCCATGACAAATGAAACAATGTTATAAACTTTTCAGCATCTTTACTATGTTTAAAATCCCATATATCAAAACTCATTCGATTAACATCAGGCCAACTCTTTAATTTTTCAGCAGCCCACTCAACTATGTCATTAAGTTTAGTAGTAGTCCAAGTGGTATCATCATCGGACTCTTCTACAAATTGTAAACGATAACCCGTGGCACGTTGGTGTAGTGTAGGTTTAATCACCGATTCCCTGTATGTCCAACTTCGAACTACTTTATCTAAATCGTCAAAGGCTGCAATCAAAGTTTCTTCTTCCGTGGATAATGTCTGCGCTTGGGTTTATCCATTACCAACGGAGTGTGTTCAGTACTTTGTTTTGATTTTTCAAGAGCGGCGTGAATGTCATCGTCACTAATTCCATCGTCTTCCGCATCTGTGTCAAGTACGGGATCGTCATCAAATACAAAACCCACAGTACTAGCAAATTTGATAGTGGACTCAATGCTGCCAATATTTCTCAAAGAGCCAACTGGACCAAGTTCATCTTGACTAATATTATGCCAAGTTCTAATTTCCAATAGAGGTTCGATATGCGAGGGAATTTCGATAACATAGTGATTGCCAACTGTATAACCAGCATCAGTTAAATCCACGACTTTGATTACGCGGCCTTTACTAGGTTTTAAATTGCTTCTATTGATACCGTATATCCAAACGTTATCGCCCACTTTGTAGGATTTTTTAACTGTCATATTTTAATCGGCCTCTGATACAGAGACCTTACCTTTGTTTTCAAGAAGGTCTTTGACAAATTTGATAGCTTTGCTATCTCGGTCATAGACATATTCTTGATCTTCGTCCTCGTCAGTTCGAAGAGTGACGATTACGCCATTCTTCACTTTACGAATCTCTATGCTTTCGAACAACATTATGTGTCCCTTTCGTTTATTTTGGAACTGATAAATTGTAGTTAAAGTGGAAAATACCAATGTGTGCTACTTCTCTGCTCAGCTCTTGATCGCACCAAATTTCATATCCTGCCTTTTGTGCCTGTTGGCAGAAGAATATGTCCTCACCAATTTCAAGATTAAGTGCTGGCACATATTCTTGTAGATAATGCGGTTGAGGAATCTTTTCGTAAACTTCACGTTTGCACATTACTAGTCCGTGGGGTAATACATCAATCAGTTCCATTGCAGGACTGTTGTCAGTTGTTTGAAATTCTGTGAACTGACCACTTGATCCCATCATACCTGTAAAGTTAGGATTGGGGAAACGACGACGACGATAGTTAGCACCAACGATTGGCTTGTTACGAGCCAACAAACGCATAGGCGCATCAATGGGGAATTTCATATCACTGTCTACCCAGAAAATATGGTCAAAGTCACTCTTTAAAAAGATATCAACTAAGTTACGACGGGCAATGGTAATAACTGAGCCAATGTTAAATGCACAATTGATTTTAATACCATTAGCAACCATATTGGCTGCGGCCATTGCTAGATGTTGCGCAAATTCAGCATTGACCATTTCCATTGCTGGAACTGCAATCATAACACTTGGCGGTTTACCTCCTGGTTGTTTTGCAGTCATAGGCGTCAACGGTGAGGTGGTTTTTGGAACCATCGACGGCCGTTGGGGAATATTAAGTTTTGTTTTTTTCATGTTTTACCTTTTAATTGTCCAAATCCATTGCAAGTGCTTCTTTAATCACTGCAAATAGTTCTTCCTCAGTACTGCAAAGGACTTTACAGTTCTTCCAATCATTTTCACTATCGCGGCCGCCGACTTCAATCATAAAGCCATTGTCGTAACGATTGACAGTAAATGATTCATTTACCTTAGTTAGTTTACCTAGTTGTTTTGCCATTTTAATTTCCTTGTGTTATCGTGGTGCAAACTCTTGTTGTAGTTTGATATTATCAAAAAACTCTTTTTTAGTGCCTTGGTCATTTTTAAATGCACCTTTGAGCACTGTTGTCTGTGTTAAACTAGAATGTGCCATAATTCCTCTATTCTCACAGCAGCCATGAGTAGCCTGTATGTAGACTGCTACGTCTTCACTGTCAGTTGCTTGTGAGATTTCTTTAGCAATGTCATTACATAGTTCTTCTTGGAGGGTGCCTCTTCGGGCACACCATTGGGCGATTCTTGTGTATTTGGACAATCCAATGAGTTTCTGGGCGGCGAGTATTCCGATGTAGGCCACACCAGTAACAGGCTGATGATGGTGACTGCACATACTACGAAGCTCACTCCTAACCACCAACATACCTTCATAGCGATCTTCGCTGTCGTTAGGAAATGCTGTACAATCTGGTCCTGATTCATATCGTCCTGCCATTATTTCGTTATAGTACATTTTAGCAAGACGCTTCGCAGTACCACGCGAGTTAGGATCGTTTTCTCGATCAATTAACAATGTATCTAATACTTGTTCAAATGCTACTGTCGCTTCTTTGATCAGTTCATCTTTTTCAACATCGCTAACATATTCACTAATGTTATCACCTGCCCAGAAACGTTTATTATCACGTTTCATTCTTTCTCGGATAACCTGGGCAAGAGGTCTTCCGTCTTCTTTTCTATAATAGAGCTGGGTCATATATTATTCCTATAGTTTATAATATAGTATTATTTAGGTTTTGTCAAGCAATTAAACATCATCTTTACTCAATCCCATAAACAGCAATTCACGTTCTGTAATATATGCAACTGGTTTTATCCAACCATGCCCAATGCATTCTTGTAATATATCTCGATAATTTTCTGGACATCGCTGACTTATTTCAAATCCTGCTCGGGGAGCAGTAATTAATCCGTCACTGATACGGAAATTCCTGTCACCTGGTTTAAGGCTTCGAATAGTGCTTCGTTTAGATATAAATGTCATAACACTATTATAGCATAGTGTTATTTAAAGGTCAATGACAGATCCAGTCGCGACTCTTGAAAGGCTTTCCCTCTATTGCTCGGGGAAGATAGCGTATTACTTTTTTCTTTACTCTTTTTATAATTTCGTGATTGTGGTCGTGCCCAAATGCTTTCAAATACATTTTCCAACTGCCGCCATTTTTTCTGCATTTGCTCAAATCCAAATCTAAATGTTTGATCACAAGTCTTTGATCACTTTTATACTTTTCCAAAAGTTCGCAAGCAATGTTAAATCCATATGCATCAATCTCATCCGTACAACCTAAATAGGCTTGTTCTTCACGCAGTTTAGTAGATGCCGCTGTACTAGCATAATTGGGCAAAGATTTAAATCCACGACGACGATATTGTCTCATATGGATGATTTCGTGTAGTAGTGTGTCAGCAATGGTGCCACAAATACCTTTAAATCGTTTTTTGGTTATTTTGAAATCATCGTGAATGGGATGATAGACAAATGTTATTTCTATACATTTCTTATCTTCTTCATCGTAGTCGCTATAATATGCGCCGCCCACAAATGTGATATGAGATTTAATTTTCTCATCCCAACTTATAGAAGTTTTAACGGGATATGTTCTTTTGAGATAGTTGGTAACTGTTTTGTGGAATTCGTAAGCCGAAATTGTCTTATCAGTAATGCGTGGTGCAAGACTGTATAGCCCTTCTATAATTTTAGCACGTTCTAGGTTACTCCAATCAAACATAGTCTCCCCTTTAACATTAGTATTTATTATAATAAACTATAAATGATTGTGATGTCAAATGGAGCGACTAACTTTTCAATAGGAGTCTCTCAATTTCATCTGCTGCTTCTTCCAATAAATCAGCAATACGATCTGATTTTCCCTCTTCTACGCTTTTTCTGCCAGGAATTTGTCTACGAATTTCTGCCCGTTTTCTCAAACGAAACACTAGACTTTGTTCACTTACGGGCAAATGACTTTCATCTTTAACCATAAGTTCCTCAAAACGATCAAATTCTTCGTGAAGTTCGGGTGTCTTTATCTTTACTGGACCGCACACGTGAGCCCAGTCGCCAGTGCCATTATCACTGTATCCACATTTTTCACACTTAATCATTTCGTTTTCTCATCATAACAGGCGAAACACACTGCATCATACTTTGGTCCCATACAGGGATAGATAGCACCACGGCAATACTTACAAAGTATAAATGCTTGTGTAACTATATACCCTCGTGGTGGAGCATACAAGGGTTCAAATACTTGTTCACGCTCTGTATAGCCAATTAGTTCCGGTTCTTCACTCATCCCGTTTCTCCGCTTGTTGTTGCTCACACCAAGCAATCGTTCTGTCCAACATCTCTATTGTAATCTTGTCTGGATCAATTCCAAAATGTTGTTTAATCTTGGCCTCGTTGCGTTTAACTTCTTCAAATGCCAAATCACTTGTGCGGCATTCTTCAGTCCACAATGCCGCACAGCATTCACTAATCAACAACTCGGCGAATATTTCTAGTCTAGATCGCTCTACTTTGCCGGTATCTTCATCCGTCAAGTCACCTAGTAAAATACTTACGCCTGCCTGTTCAGCAAGTTTTTTAATTCGTTCGTTCATACCATCTCCAAATAGTTACGCACCCAGGCTAGGCGTGCTTGTTCATCCATTGCAGTATATTCTACTATATTAGCACGTATCGCGTCAACTAGTGGATAGTATTCTTCATCGAGGTTTTTCTTGATGTCGGCTTCCATATTCACTAACTTGTCAGTGCGAGGATTACGAGCAACCCACTTGCTGGTCAAGTAGTATGGACTCTTGATCTTAAACGCTTGACCGTTCACAGTATAGGCCACAAATCCTTCGTGGCGAACCTTTTTAGACTCTGCTACCAACTCACCCACAGTCATGTGATAAGATTCTACTGCATAACACTTTAACGTATCTTCAGCAAATATCCGCCACACCTCATCACAACCAAAGCCGTGAACTCGAGAGTTCCAGGCATTTTCACGCCAGCCTAAGAAATACATCCCAGTCTTTTCTACAATGATATGTGGGTCGCTTGGATGCACACATTCAAACATCAAAGTATGACCTCGAGCACCCAGCACTGCCATTTGCCAGTCAGCCCAGCAGGAGTGCTTCAGCATCATTTCTTTAGCATAGTCAACATAGTCGTTAGCAGTGGAACCAGTGGTGCTCACTAGGATATCGTTGTTATGCCAAGTCATTGCCACCATAAATCCGTTGACCTTACGATAAGCAGTTACAGGAGTATCATCAGTCAACACAGGAGCATTGGCTTCTACGCGGAAATTATAGATCTTTGTAAATGGCCGTGATACTACATTGAAGTCAGCATCCACAATTGTGCCGCGACATTCTTCAAGAAAGTCATTCCACAAGTCATCGTAGAAGACTCGCTTGGAATACTTTAGCACATAGATACCATCGCCAGCAGGCTTCATACTGACCAACCGTGGGTTAGCCAATACAAACTCTTTCAATTCATCTTTGTTCATTTTAAATCCTTACTGGCTTCACGCCATCAAAACCCCATTCACTGTCTGCGTCATCGTATGCGATATTGTAATCTGCATATCCTGGATGAGCACTGTCGTTTTTGTAATACTCGTGCTCATAGTTACCAGCACGATCCTTATCGTCTTTATTGTAACCGTAACTGTCGTAACCTTCAGGATCATACTGGACATATTCTTCAGATGGTTTGTCTGATCCTGAATATTTTGTCCACCATTCCTGATCATTCATGTACGCACGGTTTACGGTTGGGCTGTATTTTCCACGCATATTATTCTCCTACAAATTCGCGAACCCACTCAAAACGAGTTTTGCTGGCCTTGACCCATTTAAATTGTTCACGACGACGGTTGATCTTGTCAAAGTCAAAGCAGATAAAGATCCAGCCCTTGTCCTCGGAGAACATAACTGATTCTTGTACCTTGACAATTTGTACAATCTTATCTTTGAATTTTGCTACAATCATCATATACTACTCCAATTAGTTACTTGCTATGAGTGTATTATAGCAGAGTTTTAATGGAGTGTCAACCTTGTTTTAGCATCCAAACCAATACTTGATTTTGGTCCAAAAGAGCTACATCTTTGGAATGTTTTTCAACTGGGCGACTGGTAGCACCGCCATTCCAAATCTTTATCTTAATTCGACCTCGTCCGGAATTGGCGGGATACTCTTTTCCCAAACTTTTGACACGGTAGATGTTGCTGTAAAATACAACAAAGTCATCTACCTTGATCTCACGGTCGATCATATCAGTGATCATATTAGTGATGCCCTTTGATTTGGCCTTTTAGGGCCTGTGCAACAGCATCATCCATCGAGATCGCAATCATACCAGTTGCATCCATACCTACATCAAGGACTCTGTAGTGCTCGATTCCACTAACACCTCCATGAAGATGACCGTGTAAGTGAACAGAGCCACGATGTTGTTGATCAAATTCCTGAATTGGATAATGAAACATACATACAACAGTGCCATCATAGACCAATCGCAGGTATTGGTGTACTTCCTTAAAACACTTGCGGAATGTGGGATCGTTCAGTGTCTTACGGTCGTGATTACCTTCAACTAAGATCTTAGTGCCGTTACAGCGGTTCATAAATTCTGCTGCCTTTTGAGCAGGCAAGAATGCCACATCACCCAATATGTACACTGTATCTTCAGGAGCAATCAGGTCGTTCCATTCCTTGACCATTTGCTCGTTCATATAGTCTACGTCATTACGAAACCTTGCCCGCGATACAGGACAAAAGGACATAATGTTCTTATGTCCAAAATGTAAATCACTTGTTACCCAAGTATTCATTATTCACCACTCTTTAATAAAAATTTGTTAGAAATTGCCTTGAAGCTCACAGACTTTTCGTTACACTTGAACACCAGTCCTTCACGCTCTTGCTTGGGATTCAATTCTGAATTACCTTCAGCGTACTTCAACAGATTTTCAATAGTTTCGCCGCCGCCCAAACGATCATTAGAGATCAAAATAGGGCAGTGATTCAACTTGTGTTCAGTTACAAACGCCACTCGTTCAGCAGGAGTGTAGTAACGACCTGCATCAATGTCATAAATGTCGTAAACATAAAAGTCTTGATCACGCATTTGGTACTTGTTACCTTGAATGCCGTTTCCAATCAGTTCACCTTGGACTGCAATGTTACCACCTGCAATCTTCAACTTTTCTTCTAAGTCGTGCCGGATAGCGGCACGCCACAATGAATTATCAACATTACGCTTGAGGTCAAGGTTGCGTGAGCAAACACCAACTTCACCATCAATAACATAAACAGTCATTGAAGACCCATCGAGTTTCTCTGTAATTTCCCAAGATAGATTTTCAGTCTTCCACTCCGCCAACTCTGCTGACAAGTTTTGAATACGCTCTTGGTCAGTCTTCGGAATCACTGAAGGGAACATACCTTTGACTTCACCTGCAAGTTCTGCGGGGATGGGTGCTTCATACTTGGTGATGCCAAGCAGTTCAGAAACATCCATACCTTCGTAAATCTCACCAACCTTGTCTAGAACAGTGTATCGGTCCAATAGAAGGCCCTGTGACAGTTGACCACGCAACTTTACAGTACGCAGACGTTCACCCTTGACTTCATTGAAAACACGTGGAAAGTTTCCTTTTGATAGAAATGGTGCAATGTTATGTGGAATCCAAGAATCAATTTCGCAGTACACAGCCAGATCACCAGCAGTGTATTCACCCTTCTTTACCACGCAGGTCCATCCACCTACGATAGCGCATTCAATTGCATCAGCGCCTTCAATAGGACGCAGTGCATCAATCTTACGGATAGTTGCCATTTTACGAGTCATTTTAAACTCCTTTTACCAAAGTAAATCAAAATTACCAGCCAATACCTTTTTAACACTGGCTGTACGATCTGTTAAGTGATCCTTGACAACATCATCTTGGAAACGGTAAGTACGAATTTTATCACCACGCATACCCGACCCAACCTGTTGCCGCCTATCACTTGCTATGTGTGTATTATAACTGGTTTTAGTCAGTTTGTCAACTCTTTGCTGTATATCTGTCCTAGCTTGATCCAAACTGTTTTGACGACTACGGCACTGTGCAGTGGCCACTTCTCCAGTGGGAATATGAGTTATTCGGCAGGAATTTTGGTGCTTGTTACGGTGCTGACCTCCAGCACCAGTGCCGCTGTACCACTCGATTTTTAAATCAGTTTCTGGTATAGCCACAACTCTTGGACGATCAGTGTCATCTATGATGGCCACGGTCACTGTGCTGGTATGAACACGTCCTTTCCTTTCGGTGGGTGGAACACGCTGTATGCGATGTCCTCCAGGTTCATTCTTTAAGCCGGATAGGTCAGTGCCCTGTACTTCTAAATGAAGTTCGCCTTGGTACTCACCTATCAGGCGGGTAGTTCAGCCCCGGCTTTGTGCAAACTTGATATAGGCTTGTGCCAGATCTCGTACAAACAGTTTACTATCTTCGCCACCTTCGGCAGCTCTAATCTCAATAATCTTCTTCATTTTCAATTACCCTTTCATTTCTTTTTGATGCGCCTATTCGGCTGGTTTTGTTCCAATCGTATTTAACACCATCTGGACAAACACCATCACGAATACTGTCTACACCAAACATACCTACAATTTCAAAGTCTTGACCTTTGATAGTCACAAACTCATTCATGTGCTTGGCAAGATTCATCGCCTCAGTCAGTGTTAAAACTTTGAATGTTTCTTCTTTACCAATCACTTCAAACATTTATTACTTTCATCTTGAATAATTATTATTCCTAATATTTTGATCTATTTCATTTAATACGTGATCTAAATGTGCCAACGCTTGGTGATAGTTTTGGATCCAACACATTGCCGCAAATCTGCGTGTCATATAATGACCACGTTTGAGATTTTCTTTTTGTAAATTCTCAATATACCAAATACATTCTTCTTCTGTAAAAAACAAGGGTATGTTTTCCCAACCGTGAAATCCAAAACTAAAGTTCAATCCTGTAAGTAATTCAGTACTAAACTTCAATGACAGATCAAGCGGGGCAAATTTAATACCGTGTGCTTTTTCCAAATACTCCCTGTATCGAACAGAGATACTCCAATCTTCACAACGTTGATAATTCTTATCTGAAATGAATACACTGATCTCAGGATCCTGTAGTGCAGTAATAAGTTTCTTACTACGCAGACTACAGCCACCACCACCATTGTACCATCCATTGGGCGAACTATCATAGACTTCGTGTTGTATCAAACTATTGGCCAATGGATACCACTTTTTATGAGTAGGAGATCCAATGTAGTCATAATCCAAGAACTCGTCAGTCCATTCATCTTGATTGACGCAAAACCCATCATACTGAATACTGATCACGTGTTCAGTGTTGATATATGGGCCCATATGCTTAAACAAGAAGTCACAGTATATATCCAATGTTAGCGGTACTGGCTTCATCGTAGTCGTATCATACGGTGCGATGGAAGTTGCAATATCGTGATAGGTGTGTTGATACTTCAAATTGGGCAGGACCCGATCTGAAAATACCAACACTTCATCAAACTTCTTTGCCTCACAGCTTTTATTGATAGAAAACTCTGTAAGCTCGTGATTGATATTGCTAACACTCATCAATGAGATACTCATTAGATATCGCCTTCTCGTTCTCTACGAGCTTTTCTTTCTTTGGCCAATGTGAAAACTTTTTCATTATCATTGGCCCAGTCGATTTCCTTAGGGAGAATGATCCCAAACTCAGTTGTTACACCGTTGATAGTGTGGGGCTCATTCTCATCATAGGTCCAACCCAAGTGCTTCATCATACGATGTTTGACACACAGGTTAGGGCTACGGAAAACTTCAGTGTCATCAAAGCCCATCATAACACCAACTTCACAAACTGCACCACTACGACAAACACCTGCGTGGCAATGAACGATAACGTTCATATGGTTAGCCAATGCGTGTTGCAACAGTTGAGCCAACTCAGCAGCCTGTTTGTGACTGCATCGCATTGACTCATCCAAGCATTTGTCATTTTCTTCAATGTCCAAAAATTTAAATTGATGGACTTCCTTAAAGGTATACAAGGGGGCGGGATATTCCATATCTGGATCGCATATCTGGATCAACATAGAGTTCTCACCTGGGTTAATATGTAACCCTCGTTTAATGTCGCTCAGTGCAACATTTTGTATCCACGGCATTACTGCAAATCCCAAATCTTTCCACCAGCATCACGGTAATAGTCGTCGTTAGCATCCACGGCGGTTTCTTCTTTGTCCACTGGATCAATTACATACCATTGTGCACTACCCGACTTTTGATAAGAATTAATAACACCAACTGTGGCAACCAACGGAGCAGGTTGCTCAGTAGTTGTGGTAGTAGTTGTAACGGTAGTATGCGTTACTTCTTCATCGTCAAAATCATTATACATCACAGGCTCACTCCTTCGAATAACGGCCACAATAATAGCCACAAAAAACAATAAGAAAAACAAAACAATAAGAAAACTCATTTATAGAACTCCAATAATAAAAATAAACAGCAAAACACAACCAATACCAAGGAAAATCATAAGCACGATTTCGCCAACACTAGGACCAGGTTTTTCAACATAGACAACTTGTTGAGCGGGTTGTGAACTTTGATACTGCAAAGCATCTGCAGGAGCAGCCTGTGCTACCATAGCACCATTTTGCATAGGAACAAATTGTCCATTTTGGTATGTGCCAACTTGATAACCTTGCTGGTTAACTACTCGACCATCTGGGTAAAGCAATGCATTACCATTATAACCACCACCTGAATAAACAACAGTGTTATGAGGATGCATCATATTACCAATAATCAAACCAGTCAATAGTCCGTTACTGTAGCCAAACCCCATACCCATACCGCCGTACATCATAGGTGCACCTGCATAACCACCGCCAGTAGTCCTACGTGTCATTGTGGTAGTTGATGTAGTTGTAGTAGTCTGCCTTGGAGCAGCGGCAGGGGGCGCACTAAAACTGCCTTTATTGGCAGTAGGTGGCGCAACTGGCCGGGGCGCGGCTGAAGGAGCACTGAAACTACCTTTAGATCCGCCTGAACTAACTGAACTATGTCCACCGCCTGAACTAGCGTGGCCACCTCCTCCACCTCCTCCACCTGGCTTGGCATCGACTGCACAGGCAAAAGCCAAACTAATTGCCAATACTGCAAGAAACTTTTTCATAAAAACCTCATTAAGTTAAGATAAACTAATTATACAGTAATCTTGAACAAATGTCAAGACTTCATATTCATTTTAAGCAAGTAAAGAGTTACTTCAGGACCTTCTACAATGACCACATCTTGTGGATATTTGTTGGCACCAGTATACCATTTACTGTGAGCACCAACTTCCCAAACTTTAACCATTTTGTTATTAAGTTTTTTAATGGTACCAAACTCCAAATTATTGTGGTAAGGATAGCAAACAGCATCACCAACCTTGATAATACGGCCCAATTTGTCCTTATGTTCAATTGGTGCTTTTACAGTTTTAGCAGTGCTCATACAGCAGTTTCCCTTGAGTCAGTTTCAAACTTTACTTCTACAATATGATATTTTGAATATGGATATTGTACCACCAACCATTCCAACAAGCCTGGTTCGTAGGGAAGATTTACTGATTCATCATAATTGGTAATATACCGAATCATGATGCATACCAAATTTCTTTGAAGCCTTCATCTAATTCAGGTTCGTCCCAACCTGCAATCATTGATTGCATAACGTGCTTGGGGATATTCTTACCCGGGCGGCTTGCCAAACGACGATTCAATTCTTCTTCATCAGGTGTTTTAAACACCACTGCAATATGTTCATAGTCAGGCAACATATTAAACTTGCGAGTACGACTAGCAATGCTAGTGCTAGTTTGGTCCCAGATGATATCCTTGCCTGCTTCACGGGCCTTGACAACATCGTCTGCCATCAACTTTACAGCAATGGGCATAAAGTCTTTGAACACTTCGTTATAGGTCTTACCTTCAAGTTCAGCTTGTCGTTCCACGTGATGGTCAGTAGAAATGTATGCACAATCTTTAGCCCATTCTTGATTAGCAACCCAAGTGCTTTTACCTGCACCTGGCACACCAATCAATTGATAACACTTAGGCATTTTCTAAATCCTTAATTTGTTTCATTCTTCAACTCCAAAATGTTCTTTAATTCTACGGTTAATCTCTGTTAATACTTCTTCAGTAACATCTTTAACCTCGCCTGTTAGAACACAATGTTCGTGTTCCCAAGTGCAGATTGTTTTACTTTTTCCATCTTGCTCAACCACAACCGATAGTTTCATTACTGTACTCCAAAATGTTGTTTCACTGCTTCTGCGAATCGTTCACTGGGTTTGTAGTTAAGATTGGCAGGATCACGCTGAGATAAACATACACGGGCACATTCCCTGACAATCAACTCGGCGAACTTTGCCAACTTATCTTTTTCTGTTACAACACCCGGACCATTTTGACCTTCAACTAAATTATTAGGCGGGTTGAATCCAGCCTGTAGAGCAAGTTGTCGAATTCGTTCGTTCATAGTTCAATCTCACCAGATGCAACTAATTCATTTACGGCATCATTGAATTCACTTTCAATATCCCAATATGCTTCTGCACGTTCGATATCCTTCTTGCGTTTACGAACAGCAGTACCTTGTTGATAAACAAGCCAAACGTGTTCTTCACAATAACTACGACCTTCAACTGTTGGCTTGCAACAGGCCGAGGCCATTTTAGTACTATTGCCAAGCCAAGTGCATTGGGTAATTTCAGTATCATTCATTTTCGGTATCATCTTTCTTTAAAATTTTATTAAGTTCATCGATAGAATGAACATTGCCTGCACCCACGGAATCCATAAAGTCTTTAAGACTTATCAATTTATCACGTGACATACTGAGCATATTGTTAGTACCACGCATTTCGCCTTCCACACCTGAAATGTATTCAAATACTAACAGTAGTACAAATACTGCCCACCAGCGAGTATCGTCCCAATGCAAATCTAAGGTAGTCAATATCCAAAAGATAGTGGAAAGTACCACCAGTCTTTGCATTGTTCGACCAGTTAGTAAGTCCCACATATTAGCCTCGTTTCATACAAGTTGTACGGGCCATTGCCTGCCAATTGCTGGGAAAGCTCTTACGCAAATCTGCCAACTTAAGAACCATACGCAAACTAAGTTCACGCAATTTAGTTTGGTTAGTTACAATGAAATCAACCAGTTCATCACGCACAATGTCGATGTTATCAAAATCATATTTTTCCAACATACCATCGGAGATAATTTGTTTGATACGCAGGATCTTTTCACGGGTAGTATCCATCTGCAAATCAATGTAGTGGCAACGTGACTCAAGTGCGTCCAAGTGGTCACGTAGTTTCTTGGAGCGAACGTGTTCAAACTTAATGTTGGTAATGAAAATTGCCGCACCTTTAAACTCAAAGCGATCTGGAATACCTTCGCTACGCAAAATACGGCTGTCAGTATTCCAACTAATAAAGCGACGTGAACTAGAGTCCAATGCACCTTTCAAAATATTCAAACTAAGGTCTTCTTGCAAAATGCTGTCACAGTCATCAAACACGACCACGTTACCGTGTGCGCTGAATTCGTACAGTTTAGCATACAGACCAATTGCACTCATTGCACCTTTAACAACTTCGTACTTGGGTTTCTTTTCAGCCAACTTATTAAACAAGTCTGCTTTTTCCAGCACAGTTTCAACACCAAACGACTTACCAACGCCTGGAGGGCCACTAACAATCATAGCACGAACATTGCCTTCTTTCACGGCACGTGTCATACTGTCCAAGATCTCAAACCGTTCACGCAGACGATCCATAATTTGTTCATCTGTTTCCTGTGCAACTTCTGCTTCACGAGCTTTGATAGCTTCTGTATCAAACTCGAGAATGTTAGAAACTGCTGACGGTTTAGTGTTTGCTTTTGCCATTTAAAAACTCCTAAGTTGTTTAGTATGTGTGTATTATAACAAGAAATAAAACTGTTGTCAACGGTTGACCTTATAATTTCCGCTCAAAAGAATCATTGAAATATCCGCTTCATTCTTGAGGTTGATCCAATATGGTCGTACAGTTTCACCACGTGGTGGAGATCCAAAATTTGAACTCCACTGGCCTCGCTCTCGTTGCCATGAATATTGATGCCCGTAACGTTTTGTTAAAAACTGTTCAATTTCACCAGCACTTTTGCCCCAGGTAGTGAAACGTAAGGCGTGGGTAAAACCACTCTTGTATGCTGTGTATCTGCGATTAAGTTTAACAATTTTCATAAGTGTATTATAACAAAAATTGCCTCTCCAGTCAAGAGATATTTTAATCTACGCTCCGTCTGTTCCGGAGTGTCACCACTAAGAGTTGTACTATTACTTGCCCAAGGATTTACCGCGGTACCTTGCGACTCATACTGAGATTTGTGGGTTGCTCGCTGTTCTATTAAAAAGCATCCATATAGTAGTGATGTTTTTCTTGCACCTTAACCAATGTCAACGCTTCACCATCTTTGTTCATAAAGATGAATGTACCTTTTTGTGGATCAATCTTTTGCAGATCACTGGGCTTGAACTCAGCCTGTTCCCACTCGTAGTAATCATCCTCATCTGGGCTCACTGCTGGAGTGATCACTTTGAAAGTGATATCAACATCGGCCTGTAGTGGATTGCCTTTCCATTGTTTGTTATCAATGTTGTCGTTCTCTACCAGCACACCTTTGACAGTCAGCGAAACATCGTACTTGTTACCACTGTCAAACTCTGGCTTGACGTTAAGCATACGCAGGGCCGCTTCTGGAGGCTCATTGTAGCGATTCATTTCTTCAACCAAGGCCTTCAACATATCAAAGTTGAATTGACTGAACAGACTTGTGATAGAACAGATGCGCTGAATGTGGCTCTTGTCATTCAAGTTATCTTCGCAGTATTCAATGATAAAGTCCTGTGTCAGACCTTTGTAGTCCAACATATAGAAGATGCGACCTGGACGATTACGCATATGGCTATCAACACGCCATTTGTCGTTACAGGTAATAACAAACAATTTCTTGCTGGGGAATACGCCATCCAGCAGGGTCAGCATTGCTTCTTGATCATTGGTGTCATAGACTTTTTCAAACTCATCAAACAATACCATACAAGGTTGTTCGATGTTTTGAATAAGTTGATTGAACTTGTCACCAGTCCAAGGCTGATTGATAACAATGGTTGGAATACCTTGTGTAGCAGTTTGAATACTCAATGCCTTGGCCAGTAGGCTCTTACCAGAACCTTTCTCGCCAGTAAGCATCACGCCAGTACTTGCACTACGGCTCATAAAAGTATTGATGATGCGGTCACAGTTACTATTCAAGTCGCCGTAACGCTTGCCTTTGATTTCAAAAGAATCAATAGTTTCAAGGAACAAATTTCCCTGCATATCTGCTTTGATGGTATAGTTACCAGCAGGTAGTTGATCATGAAGATCCAACGCTTCTTTCGAAGATACTCGGAATGTATTACCGCTTTTTAGAAAATATGGCATCTGTGACTTTCTATGTGTGTTGTTGATATATAAAATTATACGTTAAAAACAAGGGACTGTCTAGTCCCTTGTATAGTTTACTTCATACTATTTGCTCGAACTTCGTCAAAGGTAATTTCTTTGATCAGTCGACCATCACGGTAAACTTCTCCCAATGCTTCAGTCCATACAGTGCCCCGATCTGTCCAACCTTTTGGTTGTTCAACACTGGTTTGGAATTCACCACCGCTGGTCCACAAAGTTACACGACCTTTCTTGGACGCTTTGACCTTGTCAGTAACGGGGTCTTTGAACACATCAACCCATTCACCTTTAATCAGTGCCGCGCTACATTTCATCGCAAACTTTTGTGTATCACGATCCAATTGCTGTAGCAATGCACCACCCATACCAAAAGCAATGTTGTCTGCACTCCAGCCACCAAAGTCAACAATCTTTGTAAGAATACTGCGAATGCTCAACTGGTTGATACCGTCACCCCAAAGTACACGAACATTGTTCAGTACTTTGTAGCCTTTGGCGTTTGTGGTATATCCAAATGTTTCGCCTAGGATTTGAAACATCTTTGGCAGTACTTCAACAGGATCGCCACTGTCAGGACGAATAACGACAGTAGCACCGCTGTCAATTACCTGTTGTTTCAACTCAGTGCCCCACAAGCGGCAGGCTTGGTAAATGTCGTAACTGTCCGACACCACTGCCAACAATGCACCAGGCTTGCCAAATTGTTGAACCATATTGCTATAGGCTTTTACTTCGTCTGGACGACCCCAACTTGTGACAGTGCTGTGCTCTGCGGCAGGGATACTAAATCCAGCGATTTCAGCGCCGTAATACTCACGAGCATACAAAATGCCAGTGATAGTATCAGTGCCCATGAAGTTGACAAGGTGGGCGGCTCCGCCGATGCCAGCGGATTCCATGCTGCTAACGCCACGAGCACCAAAATCATGGAGCTTAAAACTAATAGATGTAGGATCACCAGATTTCTCCAAATAGTCTGTAATAATGTTTTTGATGTACTTACTTTGCGTTGACACAGTAGTACCGTACCAAATAGCACGAAGCAAAGCAGTTTCCAACCAAGTAGTCAACCAGAAACATTTAGGATCGGTGTTTTCAATTGTCGCAAGTACGTTTGAGACTGGAACAACAGTGCCTTCGGGTACCGCTCTGATAACAACTGGCAAATATCCGTTGTGAGCGGTAAGAATGTACTCCCATCCTTCCCTGTTAAAGGGCTCGCCGTGAGCGGTGAGGATTTCGTCAGCGATGTCGATGTCAGCCTGGGTAATTGGGCTGAGTAGGTATTCCTTGATAAAAGCCTGTAGTCCGAAGAATACAGTTCTATCATAACGGCCGCCTCGTGACTCAATGTACGAATATACATTGGTGGTTCCTAGTGGGTATTGTTTGAACATTGACACTTTATAACTGTCTGTGTTCAGGATAAGATTTTTAGATAATTTCATTTTAAAGTTCCTTTAAAGTTAAAAGCATTCGCGTCTATCGCTTATGCACCTACAAAATGCTGTAGGATTTCGTAATGGTCTTCAAAGCATTGATCCGACCGGACCTCTGCAATAGGCACCCATCTAGCCTTTTCTGCATCATCACTACCTTTGACTTTTGGAAGTTCGCCATCAGGTAGAACAATGTGGAAAGCGTGTGTAATTATACGACCTCGTGGACTACGGTCAATTGCATCAAATACTCTGCTACGAACAATACTACCTTTAAGTACTGGAGCAGGAACCTTGATCTGTGTTTCTTCACGTAGTTCACGCAACATAGCGGCCTCAACACTTTTGTCTGTATTAGCATTGACATAACCGCCAGGCAGTGCCCAAAGGCCGCGACCTGGTTCAGCACGGCGTTTGATCATTAGTACGTGACCACTGCAAATGACCACAGCGTCGGCAGTACTAAAGATTGGAGGATACTTCAATCCAGCATATTGCTTTTTGTGTTCAATAATGAATTCACGTTCACGGATCACTTGTTCGTACTCTGCGGTAAGTGAAAACGCCATTAAGAAATCAAAAGTACTCGGCGGTACAACATTCTTAATAAAGTTCATATTGACATCACGTTTGAAATACAACTCGCGAATGTCAGTAGCATCAAGTGGTTCAAGCAGTTCTACTTCTTCAAAACCCCATTGCGGGAACATATCTAAGTAAAACGAACTTGGATCTTTCTTGTGCCCAATAATACCAATGTTATCACCCGGTTTGGTATGTTTAGCAACCAATGCTTGAACACGAACTGCCCACGCTTGGTCATTGTAAATTGTATCTGGATTGGGTTCAACTTGAACCTGCAAGTCAAGTCCACTAGTTGCGTACTTGATCATTACGCTACGTTCGTGAAAGGTAAAGGGATTCTTGTAAGTGCGTGGCTGATTAGCGCTGCCGCAAATAAAGATCAATTGTTTACATTTAGCAGTGGCTCTATGTGCCAGCATCAAATGTGCTGTGTGAAACGGTTGAAAACGTCCGATTAGGACAAGGGTATCATATTGTTTAGACATTCAAAAATCCTTTGAATAATGTCGCTCGGAGTCTATCTCTTTGCTGTATGTATTTATTATACAGGAGAAATTATCTCCTGTAAAGTGATTTGGTTATTTTTATACTACTATATCTTCGTAGTCTTCTTTACCTACACCACACTCTGGGCAGGTAAAATCATCTGGAAGTGTATCCCAAACGCCTTCAGTTTCCTCATCGTGAATGTGACCACAGACAATGCAAACGTGTTCCATTATAGTTTCTCCAATACAGATTGATATGCGGCGGCGTGACGTTGCTCAACTTTTTGCAATGCTGCAAAGCGTTTTTCAGCTTTGGCCAATACAGCAGCAAATTGTTCAGCGTGTTCTTTACTTTCTTCAATTTGGTGATTGGCTTCAAAAGCGGCTTTGGTATTGCCTTCAAGTTCTGCTGCACGTTTGAAGTCTGGATACATTGTAGTAAACTCATATGTTTCACCTTCAATGGCTTTTTCCAAACATTCTCGAGTATTTGGTTTACCAATTAGTAATTCCAAATGACCCCAAGCGTGTAGCAACTCTTGGTCAGCAGTATGCTCAAAATGTCGTGCAACATCTTCGTAACCTTCTTCCCTTGCAATCTTTGCAAAGTAACGATACTTGATGTGTGCTTGACTCTCACCCGCCAATGCGCTTTCAAGATTTTTAATTGTAATAGACATACAGTCTCCTTGTAAAATAATATTGTACTTTTATTTACTATAGGAATCAACCTAAAAATAGCATTTTTCAATTGAAAATTCCTATGACTTCTATAGTCATAAAAATAGGCTCCGGAGAGCCTACTTTGAGTTTCTGTTGCGAGGTATGTCTTACCCCAGGCTGCGTTTAGGCGGCCAATGCGTAAACTGAATCGTTTGCATTTATAGGTTTTGTGTCTTCGGCCGGGAAACCCCAACCCTAACGGCTTCTACATTGCCGGACTGTCCATTTCATTACTCTTGACCCTGTCGAAACCATGGCAGGCCCATCATAAGAAAACTTACTTTATAAAACGAGGAATACGAATTTCTGTACCAGCATATTGAAATGAATCTAACATTGGAACTAATGATTCAATATCACTAGCATTGTGTCGTTCCATCATCGTATGCTCACCATCTATCAACATAAAGTACAACTTGGTTGTACCTTCGTCAACTTGCGGCTTGAAAATATATTCTAAATCTTGTAAAATCATCAAACTTCCTTATGGTGGACCTGGCGGGAGTCGAACCCGCGTCCAGAATCCTTTTCAATCGACTTCATACAGTCTTAACTTACAGTATATATTTATTTAATATCTATGTCAATCAAATTGGTATCAAAAATTATGATACATTCTTTATTGCGTGTATGGTACAAGCATACCGACAATCTTTGTGATTACTGGTATAGTCATCTAAATTTTTCATGGTTTGATAATGAATGCATAAATTTTGAACGGTGTTCATTAACATAGGCAATCTAGATAGATTAAGTTTTTTTAAACCTTCAATCCAATGATCCATCGTATCTTGATAATAGTTTTCAATCAGTGGATTTTTAAATTCTTTTACTGTAAAACCTGCTGATTCAATTTCTGAAAAAAATTGATCCTTACTTCTACATTTCCCGTACCAAGCTGGCAATGCCCTACTCCCATCAACATCTACAGTAAAATCTTTGATTATAATTTGATCAACATTATTTTGTAAGTTTTTCAAAACTTGATCACCGTGTTCCAAGTGAAAATAGCTTTCGAAAAATATAGCCACGTCGTAATGCTGATCAGATTTAAAATTGTGTAGATCAGCGTGATATGTAGGAAAAAATTGATTAGAGTAGTCTGCTTGGACTTTGGAAATAGTTACTCCAGTTACATCACAATTTAATTGTTCCTGGAACATTCTTCCCGGACCTCCCCACCCACAACCACAATCTAATACCTTTGATCCTTTTTTAATATAAGGAAATATATCAATTACTGCTTGATCAAAAGGATTAGCCGACTGACTTTGAGCTCCCCAATGAAAGTGGGCTTTTTCGCCAAACACAGTTTTGGCCATTTCAGGAGTGATTGAAGAATAAAAATCATCTAAAAACATAGCATCTGGTAGATGTTAATGGATGCGGGTGACAGATTCGAACTGCCGATGCACCTGGCTTATGAGACCGGTGTGGTGACCACCCTACCCGCTGTATATTTATACCAACTGTTCTGCTTGTAGCAGTGCAACAGTTTCAGCACTCAATTCAATTTCAGTGCGAACATTAAGTTCCAACACCTTGTCGTTGATTGTTTGCTTTTGTTTCTTCAAGTCACGCATTGCTGCCTTGTAACCTTCAATTTGTTCTGCTGTTAGAACACCAGTATCAACAGTGTCAGCATAGCCATACATACGGCTAGTCTTTTCTTGTGTGCGGATCTTTTCCAACTTGCCGTCGATAACTGCATCAGTCTCAACTACCTTGCTGTCAGTCAACACCTTCAATTGTACCAAACGCTTGTCAACGTATGCGGCATCTGCCAGCAAATCGCTAACACCAGACTCAACATTGGCACGACCAACTTGAGCACGAATGCCATACAGGGTCTTGGTCAAGGCAGCACGTTTACCATCATTAGTAACTAATGTGTTACGGGCGGTTACCAACTCAACAGAAGGAGTTTGAAACTCGTTCAATGAAACTGTGGCAGTGACTTCGATAGTCTTGATGTGTTCTTGGATTGTGTTTTGTAGAGCGTTTGCTTTGCGAAGTGTTAATTTCATAATCGAGTTCCTTTCATTTGATTTAAAATACAGTGAGCGTATGGCAAGTTAATTGCAGGACAATGTGCAATTGACATTAGACCAAGTTGGTTTTAAGGCAACCTTTACTAAAGCAAAAAACAATAAACAGTGGATCTAATATTTCCGAGCATCAATAAACAAAGCAATTAAGCCAATTCATCTCGGTACACTAAATCGCGGAGTTGTTTCCAATATACTTTTTAAGAGTAGATTGATAGGCAATCTCTCATCTCCACACACTCACAGTCAAGTTTTGAGAAAACTTGCAAAACGAATTTATATTGAAGCACACTTATGACGTTTCTAATCACAGCGGTGTCACTGCCTTAATATCTACACTATGTATAAATTAAATGTACTTTAATATAATGGAGGACTGAGAATACATCCTTACCGAACAACACCTCGGACATTATTGTAAACCTTGCGAGTCTACTTTCTTCCGACTTCCACTAAGCCCTATTGCTAGGTATCCTAGTCTGTTGTCAACATCGCCGTTTTTAGTGACAGGCAGTAGTCACGTCGCCGTATGCTATTCTACACTTTCCATTCCGTTGACCTTGCGAGCCATTCAAGTGCGCTAACACCTTACGAAACATCCTGTATAAACTAATCTCACCTTGCGAGTTTAATTAGACTTAGTTCTCTTACGAGCCAAGTATTAGATGTCTTTCACATACGACCGAGTCAGTCTTTGCATTTTATATAAGGTTGGATTTGAACCAACAGCCTATTCCTTAAAAGGGAATTGCACTACCATTGTGCTACTGTAAACCTACTGCGATGTGCTGACTCAGTTGCTACATAATCTTTTGGACTACATAATACAACACACCACGTACCTTTTGTCTTGCGAACTACTCAGTCGTCTTTTGCGATCTGTGTCGACCCCGCCATTGCTGACAGCCTCCACTAACCACTCAAACTGCATACAAGCCCTTAGGTGCAACCCTTCGGACAAATACACTACCCTTTCTCATACTAATTAACTGGACTGGTTTAGTTGTGAAGTCAGCACCACCTGTTACTTTCCATCTACTCAAGTTCCCCTTGCGGGCTTGTAAGCAAAGGTTCTTTCCACAACATCCAGCGTCATTGTTACAACCACCGGTCTTATCAGTGATCGCTGTCTCGCGACAGTGAGCAGGCTTGTCTAAACGAACTATTACTAGCGGAGTTATGTAGGCATACCTCCTTTGGCTGTGTCACCACAGTTATTCTTCGTCGACGGCGAACCGCCTACAGGATATTAAACTACCCTTAAATTCTTATACAACTGCACACCTACAGGATTTGAACCTGTGGACATTGCCAATAGACAATGCTATGCTCTAACCATATCAGCGTGGCCTACGCCTTAGTGGGCAGTTGTATAAGAACTTCTTATACTCGATTTTTTAAAGAACGTATACGCTAATTGCTTAGTGTATGTATATATTGTAGCAAACTTCTTACTGTTTGTCAACACTTTTTTAAAAATATTTTAAAATAAATGCTCTGCATCCCCCGGCGGTAATTATAGTACATCAGACCTTTGGAGTCATCACACGTACCTTCCACCCGCTCCCCGACAGGGACCGTTCTCGCATTGCTAGCGGCCTTTTGGTAAGAAGACTACCACCCTTGCTTATCACAGCACTTCTCATCGTACGGGTCATACTATCTGCTGATTAGACAGAACGTTCTTGGTCGGAGTACAAGGATTCGAACCTTGGGCCCCTGCGTCCCAAACGCAGTGCTCTACCAGACTGAGCTACACTCCGAATAAACTGGTACGTCGTGACGGGATCGAACCGCCGACAGCCACCGTGTAAGGATGGAGTTCTACCGCTGAACTAACGACGCAAAAATCTTACTTAACTTGTTCTACTATTATACCTGACTTCTCAAGGAATGTCAAGCCTGAATCATCTCTATAATTTTCATTATAATAAACGTTACTAATGCCAGACTGTAAAATAAGTTTAGCACACTGAATACAAGGACTGTGAGTAACGAATAAGGTTGCCCCCAATCCGGACTCACCACACTTAGCCAATTTCGCAATCGCGTTTGATTCAGCATGTAATACCTCTGGTTTAGTTTTTAATCCGTAACGTACATCACGTTGAGCACCTTCGTGCCAACCTTCATATGGATACTTGGCATCAAACTCTTCTGGATCTAACCAGCCACCTGCACCACTATCCCATACTTGGTCTTCACAGTTGTTATCCCAACCTGCGGGCATACCATTGTAACCAATGCTAATGATGCGATCATCTTTGACTACAATAGCACCAACTTTTAGTCTACGAGCGTGGCTAAGTTCTGCGAACCGCCGGGCTGTATCCATGAATGCTTGCTTAAACTTTTCTTTCATCATTACCTATCTTAATCTTGGAGCGGGATAAGAGAATCGAACTCTTGACCGAAGATTGGAAATCTGCTGTTTTACCATTAAACTAATCCCGCATACTTTATTATAACACACTAACGACAAATGTTCACCTGCTTTGACTAAGTCGACCCACAGGCACCTTTAAAGACGATTTGGGCAGTATTGCTACTACTGGGATGAAGTCCGCATAGTCAATGCATTATAATAAAGTGTCCAGCTACTCTCACCACAAGAGCCCTGAACTGGGTGGTTGCCCCGTCCATAACATTTCTTCTTCTGGAAAGGCGTTAGTCCTCACCCAATGCGTTCTAGTATCCCTTAAATGGGGAACTAATGGTCAATGCACTGCACACCCGGCGCTCTCTATGGTGACTGCCCCACCCACTTTTATAACGGTAAAAGTGTAAACCGGGTTTCCCTTGGTGCCCCACGACAGAATCGAACTGCCATCACAGGATTACAAAACCAGTGTACTACCATTGTACTAGTAGGGCCGTGTTTAAATCAAATCATTCTTAGGAATAACATTAGATTCATATACAGCAAGTGCTTGACGGAATTCGTCTTCACCTAGTGCGTGCCAACCAATGCATACGCCCAATGGGCTACGACCGCAACCACACTTTTTAGCAGTGGGTTCTACCTGTTCTACTTGAATTTCTTCTGACATATTATTCCTTATTGCTATCATTAGTTGATGTTACCCAACTAATTTTACTTTCTTGTTTTTCAATTTCTGGCAATGGGGGAGGAACATATTGTGGTTTCTTAAGTTTCTCTCCAAAAATTGCATCAAACTTATTACCAAGTTCTTCTTGGCTAACACTAAATGGTCGTGGTCGACTGCCCTTACTCATCGTACTTTCCTCAAATATTCAATACCAACTTTGCCATTTTCAATTTCCTTAAGAGCAGTAACAATAGCGGAACTGTTGTTGTTATTGTCCACTAGAGGACGACTGCCACGTTTCAATTCACGAGTGCGAATTGCCGCAACAAGAACAAGATCAAAACGATTACCAATCATCTCAACACATTTTTCAGTGTCGTTCATTGTGCGGACCAATTTAGGTTGAATCATAAGTACTTTCTATAAATGTTAAACAAAATTGTGGTGCGCCGGGAGAGACTCGAACTCTCACGCACTAGGCACTGGCTTCTAAGACCAGCGTGTCTACCATTCCACCACCAGCGCAAATACTAACTAAAAAACTATTATAACACAATATTTATTGTGCGTCAATAGCAAGAACGAAATAATGAATTTGTAGTCTAGTGTCCTCAGGTTTATCACTAGTGTTTAGACGTACAGAGCCGGACTTCCTTACGTCGAGTTCTTCCAGGACTTGTTACTTGGGATACCGGTCCAGCGTGGATTCCATCTATCGCCGGTCCCACTCAAGCGACCAGCCGGGCATCGAACCCGCTTGCCTTCTACTATACAGTACCTTCGAAGAATACCGTATAGCGTGACATTCTCTTGCTAACACTACAAAACTTGGTACCAGCGGTGGGAATCGGACCCACTCAAGAACGCTAATCTGGCGCTAAAAGGCTTATAAGACCTCTCTGACTTCCAAGTCTCGCTGGCAATAAAAACTATATGGCGTCCCGTAGAGGAGTCGAACCTCTGTGAATATCCCGAAAAGGATACTATCCTTGGCCACTAGATGAACGGGACAAATAAAATGTTAGGTGTGCTTTTACGCTAAAAGGGATGTCGGCCTTACCAGTTACGGGGTACCTAATACTTCCTGTATTACATACAGGCCCTACTCCTTAGAGGATGGACACCTTTAATCCCACCTTCCTAACTAAAACCATATATAAACACACTCAACCTTCCACCCTTGATTCGCTACTGCTACTAGGGGCGTGTTTTAATGTGTTTATATATGGTGCGAGAGACGGGACTCGAACCCGTATGCCTTTCAGCGGCAGATTTTAAGTCTGCTGTGTATACCATTCCACCACTCTCGCAAAATTTACTATATCTTTTTAAAGAACTTGTTAGCAGCCAACTCCATCATTTGCTGCTATGTATTAATTATAGCATCATTTAGTTGCTATGTCAAGAGCCAAAGACTCGCGATATATGGAATCTGGTAATCCCTGTCCCATACTATGCTCAAACTTTACTGCTACACCACCTGGATTAAAAGGAATGTTTAATGCTGCTCGAACGTCTTTTTCTACTAGGTCGCGAAGTTCCACAATCTTTTTGGCACTCAAATTGTCAGTAAACACATAGGCAGTGTAACCACCATTAGGGTCGCCTTTGTAGTAATCGGCCGTTACAGTATGATCTAATTCATAAGAGTGTAACTTGTCGCCTGTTTTACGATGCGTGTATGTCCAAACACCTTTTTCTACTGGATCAGGTACTGCTAGGTCATAGTATGGGGTGCCTGGATATGTAGTGATCACTGTACAATCAAAGTCATCAATTTTCATTTTGATCAGCCAGTCACGAATACACATAATACTTTCTTCGCTTTCACCAGGATGACCAACACTCATCAATGCTTTGACTTTTAGTCCATACTTGTGAGCAATTTCAACAACACGAGTATTGTCTTCCAGTGTGGCCATCTTGTCAATGTTGATCAGCATACGAGGGTCAGCGGATTCAAATCCGCTCAGTATCCATCGGAAACCAGCTCTGTACATTGCTTCCGCTTGTTCTTCAGTAAACAATTCTGCTTTAATAAATCCACGTAGTCTAAACTCGACACCTAATTCCTGTTGCAAGTCATAAATGTCGTTCATCAATTTGACAAAACTTTTATTGACGTTTAGTTCATCATCATAAAACATAAAACCAGTATAACCATATGTTTCATATAACCAACGCACTTCGTCAACAATGCTCCATTCACTGCGGGTGCGAATAATACGTAGGCTTCTACTATTTCGTCCTCCACAAAAACCGCAGTTAAATGGACATCCCAACTGTGCAATCAAACTTGTTGCGGGGAACCCTTCAATGCTGTAATGATACGTATTCAAATCAACCAAATGTCTTGCAGGGCGGGGAAGTTCTTCATACTGTTCATTAGACATAAAGAAATCACCACGCATATCGTCACCGTCTACCATTTTAGGACAATCAGATTTGAAACATTCGAATACTGCTAGTTCTCCATCTCCTGATACCAATACATCAAAATAACTTTCAAGTAATCTCGCTGCTTTACGAGCACGACCATCAATTACTCCGGCTTTTTCTTCTACCTTAACTGCGCTGTAAGTTAGTGTAACGTGCGGGCCTCCAAGCACAATACGTAGATTAGGCCGTATTTTTCTAATACGGGTAGCTACCCTTACTGCTGCTGGCAATTGTGGAGTAGTGCAGGTAATACCAATCCACTCGATGTCTGCTGTTTCAACGTAACTATCAAGTGCTTCCAAATAGTTACTTACACCACTGAGATCTACAACACCAACATCAACTCCTTGTTGTTCAAGGCTAGCAGCAACTCGCAAAATTCCTAGACTTACAAAGACACGTTCGTCAAGCAGAAAGGGACTAGGCGGGATGATTAGTCCCACCCGACGGCCACCAAAATTAAGTTTCTTCTTTAATTGAATAGTTGTCATACTTTTTTCTCAACCCACCAACAACTGCCAGTAACTCTTACATAACCAAACAGTTCGTTTGATGCGTTCATAACACCTGGCGCACCCATATGATAGTCGTGGCCACTAATGATGCCGCCATTTTTTACCTTTGGCCACCAAGCTATGATATCTGCTCTAACTGCTTCGTAACTGTGATCTGCATCAATGAATACAAAGTCTAAACTTTTATCCAAATAAGTAGTAGCAGCTTCCAAACTGGACATACGTTTGGCTTTATAATAACTTTTTACAGGCTCCATATTCTGTTTGAAGATGTCAAACATTTTGTCGTTAACAACATCTGGATCTTCTAGATTGCCACCAGCTTGATGTTCAGGACTGCCTGCCCAAGTATCAACACAGTCAAAATTAATATTCTTGCCACTGTTGGCAATTTCCACAGCCATGAAGCTAGAACTTTTTCCCTTGTAACTTCCAATCTCAACAAAGTGAGCAGGACCACTGAACTTGTCAATTATCTCTTTATAGAACGCAATGTCTCCAGGATTAAACCACCCTTCTACATTTTCATAGTAATGAGGAATATAATTCAGGTTAGGTTCAAACTTAGCAAATACTGAAAGCAAATCAGGATTCAAACTACTTCTATCTACAGGAATAAATTCAGTGTATGATGTTGTAGACGTTTCTCTACCAAATAAATCTTTGCCAGTTCTGATGCGTTCTGCAATATTTCCAAGATTAATAATATCAGGAATATTATATTCTTGATGAGCAAAGTTCATAATCTTATGTTGTATTTGCTCAGGAGTCATCCAATAACTTAGATGCCATCCAGCATCCATTATTTTAGGCAACTCCCATCGTTTTCTTCTAAACCATTGCGGGCTTTTTTCAGCAACTGATTTATTAGTAGTCAGTATTGTTCCTGCCCAAGGATTAGTTTGCTTCTGTTTAAGATTGTAATAAAACATATCTTGCACAAATGCAACCGCTTCCACGCCACTGTTAATATGTTGTATTGCTTGTTTAATGGCTTTCTTGGTTGGGATTTCGTCCAAGTCACTGATCATAATAATATCAGTGGGTTTAAACTGTTTTAAACCTTGTGCAATATAATTACGTTGATCAACATCCATTGCCATAGATGCATAATACGATGTTACATCCAAACTACCAACCGGCGGCACTCTTTTCCAGTCATACTTACTATGATCAGTACTCAATGGAAGATATATAATCTTCTTTTGAAATTTTCGATAACGCTCTGTATTATTTGCATAATTCATTGGCTTTTTATTTCCGCTATGAGTGAGATCGTTTTCTACAATAACAAAATAGTCAACAGTGTCAAACAGATATTCAAGTCGACCTTCTAGCATATCAAACTCGTTGAAAAACATAAAGCAATCAATAATCATTTTAAGCTACTCGCAATAAATCCTGCAAAATGTACTACATTACAATTTACAAGATTGGCATAATCATTATCATAAATTAATTTACGCATTGCTTCAACAATTGCCGGATCACTTTCAATGTACAATGTGTAACCTTGTTCTACACAGATACGATATTTAAAATCTGCGGCTGTTTCAGCATCGTCAGTTTTCATTATAACAGTTTGTGGTCGTGTGGCCAACTGTTCAATCCACTTTTCAGTAATGGGCCTATATTCTGCTGAACGTGCAGTTACAATATCAAACTCGCCAACTGGACTAAACAGGGGTTTGGCATACAAAGTCTGTAGATAAAACTCTTGCATTGTTAAGTTGGGAATATGGTGATAGTCTGGAACTAATACGCCATCCAAATCAAAAGCAATTTTACTCATCTCGGAATCTTACTCCGTAATCAACACTTACTTTCTTACTGCCCCACATGGGTTCTTCAGCAAAGTAAGGTAAACGAACACCTTGAATAATTTCATTGCGAACAAGTTCAGGTGTAAGCCAATCACTAAACAGTACTGCCCAACGCCATTCAGTATTGGGATAGTAACGACTCATAAACAGTTTAGTGTCCTTGTATGTTGTACCTGACAAAATGTTGTCATCAACAAACACAATACGTTCTGGATCAGAGCCAGTAATCAATTCACCACGTTCTGACCAATATGCACCTAGTGGTAATTTAAGAATTTGCGCTGTCCACATAGCATAACTAAATCCGCTACGTGCCACAGCAATAATTTCATTAGGTTTGAAATCATTAATTTGACTGACCATATTGTTAAAGTATTTTTCACCTTCATCATTGGTCATAATGCGAGGTTGTTCTGGAAAGTCTGTAAATTTGTTCATATGTTTAAGTATGGTGCTCTAATGCAGAATCGAACTGCAATTCCTGTCATACCAAGACAGTGTTCTTCCATTAAACTATAAGAGCGATGTAGGGCTGGCAAACCTGGGCTCGAACCAGGGACCCACGGATTAACAGTCCGTTGCTCTACCAACTGAGCTATATGCCAATATTCTTTATTCTTCTGATGAAGTACTGGCAGTGCCAGTATCATTTGTTACATAACCTGCATTACCACGAGGTTTGTTATCATTACGTGGTTCACGTTTAACAACAACTTCACTTGCCAATTGTGCTTGGATCATCATATTCTTGAATTGATTACGTTGCACTGGATCAACGATTGAACCCATTAATGTCTTTGTTGTACTACGCATTTTGAAAGTCTTATTAGGTTTCATTTTTTCTCTTTATAAATTTTATGGCGGAACGACTGAGACTCGAACTCAGAAAGCGACTTTCATCACTCGACGGATTAGCAATCCGCTCCAATACCATTATGGGACCGTTCCTTAATACTTACTATACACTACTTATTGCACCTTGTCAACAAGTATTTAAAATCTGGTACGGCTGGCAGGTCTTGCACCCGCAAAAGCAAATGACTATGTCCTTGCCCCGTCCCCATTCTTGACTATGGGTCAAGCGGGAGGTCTGCTATATTCCACTCACAGCCGCATATATTATTATACGTATTTAACTATGAATGTCAATGTCTTTTTGTATCATTAATTTTGGTGCCCTGGGGGAGACTCGAACTCCCAAGCCTTTCGGCACAGCGACCTCAACGCTGCGTGTCTACCAATTCCACCACCAGGGCTAAGGTTATATGGTCTGGCGTAACGGAATCGAACCGCTGTTTAGAAGGTAGAAGCTTCCTGTATTTTCCACTATACGAACGCCAGATTAGAAATATTGATATCTAGATGTGAGATTAGTTTTATCTTTGACCATACGATCAAACTGTCCGCTCTTGCCATCTTTGTAGAAACCGCTGGGATCTAGTATACGTCCACGTATTTCTACCCAACTATGTGGAATCCAACAAAACTCTTCAGTTAGGTTGTTGTTAGTTATATAGGCAACTCGATCTTGAGATTTACGTGGATCTAAACCTTGACTACGTAGTTTGGCAACATCATCTCGTGTAAATGCATCTAGGCTTGTATCTGCTACATCGGCCCTAAACCAGCCCATAGACTTTTTACCATTTACTATTCTACCAATAGGAACAATCTCTGCATTACGAATACCTTTTTGTTTATCTAAAAACTGCATTAGGTCCTGGCTAGCACCATAGCAGTTGTCCTGTACAAAATAATATTGTAATTGCACAGGTGTACATTGTGCCCAAAATTCTTCTAATAGGGAATCTATATTGGATTCGAGTAATAAGTCTAGCAGTTTCATTGTGTATTTATATGGTACCCCGTGTCTGATTCGAACAGACATCCAACTCCTTTTGAGAGAATCCGCACTACCAATTAGCGTAACGGGGCATAAACTTTTTAGGGGTGACTAACGGGATTCGAACCCGTACTACCAGAGTCACAGTCTAGGTTGCTACCATTACAACATAGTCACACCTAAAAAGTCTAATTTGATTTGGTCTCGCCGAAGGGAATCGAACCCCTATTAACTCGTTAGGAGTGAGTGGTACTATCCATTGTACTACAGCGAGATAAATATTTTTATGAGAACATATGACAACGTTACTCCAAGTGGTCTACAATTTCATCTATGCTTGTTAGACGGGGTATGTTGCATCGTTGTTAAGGACACATATGATTCTACATATTTCGAAATGAAATACTTTACCAACGTAAATTCTGCACTACGTTGGATCAACAATCTTTAATTGTGGCGGGCCTTGAGAGGATCGAACTCCCACCAACGGTTTCGAAGACCGCTATGATATCCATTTCACCAAAAGCCCATTAAACAGTAATGTATTCGTAGTTAACAGTTTCTTCATTACTACGGAAAACATTTGCACCATTTTTAATATGAAACTTACGTGCCATATCAGTTGGTGGACTCAATGTAACAAACCTTTTTATTGATGGCTTGTTTTCCTTAATGTGTTCAACTGCTTTAAAAATCAACGAACGGCCAGCACCAGGAGCATAACTCCAAATGGTGTAAAACACTGCAACACTGGGTTCAGTATTTACTGTAAACAATTCTTGTTCCGTTGTTGGAACAAAGTCTTGATAACTTACACAAGTGATTGCCTTAACACTACCTTCTTCGTCACGATATACAAAGATATCTCGATTAGCACCAATTCTACTCATTGTAGGAATAGAAGGTCGAACAGGATCTTCATTTAAGAAGTTGAAAAAATTATCTGTGTCAGAAGTAATTAGGTGCAGCATATTAGCCTTGGAGTTATAACTGTACTTATCTATTTAGAGTTCAAACCATTATGAAACTTGGTGGTGATGGTGAGACTCGAACTCACGATCTTTTCCGTATGAAGGAGCTGCATTGGCCGCTATGCTACATCACCATATATAAACATACTACTATCACTCAACTGTCCGCTTGGTTGGCACTACGCACCAACTGTGATATAACGGTATTTTTAGTATGTTTATATATGGCGAACTCATTGTAGGCAGGATTTCGAAACCTGCAAGTGGGCATTTAACTCCACCGGCCCTATAAGAGGCCTATGTTTGACCATTCCATCACTACGAGTTCATCGGGTCATGACTCCCGATTATGGATCAGGGTAATTACTCCTGTTAAGACCATATAGAAACACACTAAAACACAACCTTAGTTTCCCAGTTACGGTATTGTCAGTTGGTATAATGTGTTTTTATATGGTCGGGGCACAGGGACTCGAACCCTGATAGACCGGGTAAAAGCCGGTTATTCTAGCCATTGAATTATACCCCGTATATGGTCCACTCTCTGAGACTCGAACTCAGTTCTCTCTGCTTAAGAGGCAGGACTTCACCTTCAAAGTTTAGAGTGGGTTGTGCATATTAAATTGTCTTTAAAGTGCCAACCTTAGACCATATACGGGGTCAACGGTTGACACTACATTTTAGCACCTTTAGTACGTTTCATTGTGTTACCTCTTTTGTTTGTTTAAGTATCTATTATACAACTATCATGGTCAGTTGTCAACCTGTATTAGTTTACATACTACTTGTCCTATTGTACTCCGTATGTAAGGGAGAGTTTGGTAGGTCCTGAAAGAATCGAACTTTCATCTTCGCCAAGTCAAAGCAGTGTTCTGCCATTAAACTAAGGACCTAAAAATTATGTGTCAGCAGTATCAGAGGACTGGGATTTCACGTGAGCCAGTTCTTTGTTGATAAAGTCCCAAGCTCTTTGAAGCAGTCTTCTATAGTGAGCATTTGCTGTTTTTTCTGGATAATAATCTGCAATGTCTTTAAGTTCAAATGCACGGTTTAGATATGCAGTCATCTTAGTTCTAAAACTAGTAGAATCCAATGTGCTCAGTTTGGCAATCACGGGCACTAGTAAATTTAATGCTTCAACGAATCTAGCGTTGATCTCCGCAGGCTGTGCTTGATAAGCGCCATCTTGATCTGCTTGATGCTGAACACTTCTTGCTGTACGATAACGTGTACTTTGATTAGCCCTATTTAGACTTTTAGCATCATCCATAGCGTGTCTTAGTTCGTGTGCAATAACATTACGCATACGTTTAGAACTCAAATAATCAGCATTTAGGCTTATGGCCTTGTTCATAGGGTCCCATTGTCCAAAATGACTATCTGCTGGAGTAGCACGACCGTATAGTCTACGTGCCAAATCCACTATAGCTTCATCTGGTGTTATTTCCAGTCTCACACTATTCAGTATCTCAATAGGAGTATCAAAAAGATCACCTATACGTCCTATGTGTATCACGCCAGTTTCATCATAGTCCAACTCTGTATCAGCGTAGGACTGAAGATAATTGTAAATGGCGTCTGCAAGACTCAAGATAGCTCGATCATCTTCGGCAGTTTCAACCAATAGTTCCTGTATTCTCATACACTTATTTAGTGGAGGAAAATAACAGAATCGAACTGTCACCTGCTCATCACAAGTGGAACAACTTTCCAAGTTGCTTAGTGCCCAGCACTTCTATTTTCCATATATGGCGGAAGCGGTGAGATTCGAACTCACGGTGCCTTACGACACGTCTGATTTCAAGTCAGGTACAATAAACCGGGCTCTGCCACGCTTCCATAAACTGTTGGAGGAAGATAACTGAATCGAACAGTCACCCTTTGCAGAGTGGGCCGGACTTCGAAACCGGTTGACGCCCAGCGTCCCTATCTTCCATTTGTTTGGTGCCCCTTGCAGGAATCGAACCCACACACCCTGCTTACAAAACAGGACCTCTACCATTAAGGATAAAAGGGCGAATTGGTCTGTGTGGCAGGATTCGAACCTGCGACCTCTCACTTCCAAGGCGAGCCGTCTGACCTGGCTGACATTACACACAGATAAAATTGGCATACCCCCAAGGATTCGAACCTTGACTAGCAGTTTTGGAGACTGTCGTGCTGCCGTTAACACTAGGGATACATAATTGGTGCAACCTGCAGGGATCGAACCTGCTTCCATCGCTCTTCAGGCGACCGCAATGACCACATTTGCTAAGGTTGCATTATAGGTTTTTGAGAGACCAACTATCTTTCTGAAGGACTCATTGGCTTGTCTCGAATGGGAGAGTTTATATTGACCTTGTACAGTTCTACTGGTGTGTCACGCATCAGCACAATGCGCTAGAATACAAGGGACTCAATCCCATCGTCTATCTCAAAAATTGGAGCGGATAGCGAGAATCGAACTCGCGAATAAACCTTGGCAAGGTTTCAGGTTACCATTACATCATACCCGCATAAACTTGGAGCACTGGGAGGGATTCGAACCCCCGAACAACGGATTTGCAATCCATGCCATTAGGCCTCTCTGGTACCAGTGCATTTATCTTTGGTGGAGGCCGAGGAAATCGAATCCTTCTAGTCACGATCCTTGCAAGGGAACGCCGCAGCCCACTGCTGCCCCCAATATTGAAATATACTGTTGCGCTATTGCTTAGGCTTTTGTAGACTTATTTGTTTAACGTGGTTCGTATCCCCCACTCCTAAACAATCAGTGTATTTCGATATTGGCTCCATCTGTTGGATTCGAACCAACCTCTTCCGGTTAACAGCCGGGGGTACTCACCGAGAATACTAAGATGGAATAAATTTTTGGTATCGCGTGATGGAATCGAACCACCGTTCCGAACTTCGTAGGATCGTGTATTTTCCACTATACGAACGCGATATAAACTTGGCAGGCGCACTAGGGATCGAACCTAGACTAACAGAGTCAAAGTCTGTTGTGCTACCATTACACAATGCGCCAACAAAAAACATGGTGCTCAGTACGGGAATCGAACCCGTCTTTCCGCCTTGAAAGGGCAGCGTCCTAAACCGATAGACGAACTGAGCATAATTGGTTGCCACGGACAATTTCGAAATGTCGACTTATCGCTTATCAAGCGATTACTCTGCCTCTGAGTTACGCGGCAATAAAAACTTGGCGATCCCGCGGGGAATCGAACCCCGATATCCGACTAGACAGGCCGGTATAATAACCACTATATGACGAGACCATTAACTTGGTGGATAGCAACAGAATCGAACTGTTACCGTTTCCAGTAGACCGGTTTAGCAAACCAGCTCGCGCCCAGCGACACTACTATCCATAAACTTGGTGGACCGACGGGGGATCGAACCCCGACTAAAGGCTTGCAAAGCCCCTGTGCTCCCATTATCACTATCAGCCCATTACTTTTGGTGGATGCGGTTGGAGTCGAACCAACAGTGCCGTAAGGCGGAAGATTTACAGTCTTCTGGGGTTACCAGTTTTCCTACACATCCATTATCTTTGGTATCGCGGACGGGAATCGAACCCGCCTAGCTAGGATGAAAGCCTAGTGACCTAACCCAGAAGTCCACCGCGATGTAAATTGGTGAAGCGTGATGGAATCGAACCACTTGCCAGCCACCCTGCTTAATAAAGGCTACCGGGTTACAGCCGGCAACAGGGAACACACTCCAATTATTCTTTAATATTGATACCTAAATATTCTTCAAGAATTTTAATGTCTTGATGAATGGTAATATCATTGGGTGCATATCTAGACAAAATTCCAACAACAAAACCCAGTTGATAAATCAATAGTTCTTCTTTTGAACCATTGGGTAGTTTGTGATGTGCCTGCTGGGATGCTATTTTTAATAGCCTACCAGCATATTCTTTTTGTTTATTAGACATACACTTATTTAATTAAACACACTGTCTGCGGCATCACAGCCCCTGTCAGCTCAATGTGTATATTAAAACAAACTGTTTAGCTATGCTTCGACAACACCCGTCAAAGGGATGCCCGTGCAACAATTTGCTTTAATATGACGAATTTTTTTATCTACAAGAAGATAAGCCATCCTCGCCACCGCCCGTTTGCCCCATGTTTTAAGTGCGGGGCCAGGTCCTCGTTACCTGTTCTTCACACTATACCAACGCTAAAACAAAAAACCCCAGGGTTCTTAATCCTGGGGTCCTGTGGAGTTAGTGTAAACTTACATTTACATTAAGTCCTCCCGGACCCCGATCGTAATCTCTGGTGTGCGATCATAACTTGACATATTAAACGCAGACCACAATACGGCGGGGCAATTGCCCAGCTGTTTTGCTGTCCCTAGTTGTAAATGTCTTTGTTGCGATTGCATTTTAGTTTCCGTTTTCTCTTTAAAAATTATACACTGTTTCTAGTGTATGTGTTAATTGTACATTTATTTATGCCTGTTGTCAAGCACTTTTTATGTTTTTGACAATTTATTTAGTCTTTTTTCTAAACACTGGTTAAAAACTGGTGTTTTCTAACTAACAAGTCTCTATTGTATATGAGTGCTGTACAGTTGTCAACACTTTTTGTTGTAAAAATACAACAATTTAGTAATCACGATTGTGCGGGAAGTCTTTAAGATCCTGCAAGGACTGTTCACGCAAACATTCATTTGACGACTGCAACTTGCCGCTCTTTTGCATATAATGCCAACCGTGTGTAATTATGTCGTTACCGCACCACCAGCCGTTATCAATATTATATCTAAACCAATATTTGGGAGCAATGGTAAATTTACTGCGATCATTGAGCCAAGCTGCCCACCAGCTGAATGTAGAGTTTACAATAATTAGATATTTGGCTTGACTAACAATATAAAAGTCATCCTTTTGACCAAAATGATATGCAGGGAATTCGGGGAATAGTCTATTAGCTTCAGCAACATCATTGGTAATAACCACAAATTTCATATTGGGGTTTATCTTACGCATTTCATTAATTGAATCTCTATAATACTGTTCTGGCAAATATAAGAAATGAACACCTTTATAATCTTCTCCACGGAAGTTAATAACACAAGTATCGTCATCTATTTGAAGTTGATCTAATAACCCTACGTTAGGGTCTTTCTGAGTAAACCATTGCTGAATGTTGCGTTTGTTATTGATAATATATTTTTCAGTTTGCCACCAACCGTGAAGTTTTGTATTATCTTCAATGTTCCAAATTTGTGGTTCGTAAAACTGCTCCCATCCATTGCGCTCAGTATATACTCGATCTACTTGGCAATGTTCTACACCAAGATCTGCATTAAAAATATCTTTACCTAAAAAATCTCTAGGAATGTGATAATCAAAACCACAATGCTCTGCTACTGTTCTAGCAACAGCATACATCCATAAATGATTTCCAATCCTTCCGCCTAAATGAACACTAATCATAATTTTAACTCCAAAGTTCTGGAACACTGTCCCAAAGTGATGCTACATCAATATACGGATCCATGCCACTTTCGTCCATAATGTGTAAAGCTAGTCCTGGTATTGGGCTGAATAACATAACATCTTCTTTGCTCCAAACCAAATTAATTGTTTTATCTTCTACCCAATCTGCTCTCTGCCTTGTTAGCGTTACAACATCTTGAAAATGCTGACGATATTTATTGTAAATTTGTTTACTAGCTAAACAAGTATAAGTAGTATGTTTAACAGTTCTATAATGCCTTTGGGGTCCGTGCAAAATAAAACTGGGATAAATTTCCTTCTTATAGCGCCAAGCATCGTCGTGCGGATTGATTGCAATCATCTTGTTAGTCATTTCTTCGAACAAGCTCACACTGTCAATCATATCTTGTATAGCAGTGGGAAAGTGCAAGTAATCATCTTCCACGTGATACCATAAGTCCGTTGCACGTTGCTCTACGAGCCCATATACTTGTGCTAATGATTCGGCATTTCCGGTAACATCGAGTGAAATAAATTCTGATGGAAACTTACACTTGCCCATGATGGTTTTGATATCTGTAACTGCTTCAGGAATACTGTGGTCATCAAGAACAACCAATTCAATGTCGTGGTCGGTTACTCGATTGATACTGTCTACAAGACTGCTCATACACACATTGATCAATTCGTGTTTGCTGACTTTGATATATCTGCCACTGCCATTGTCGTGCACCATATTGACACGTTGGCAAGTTCTTAAAATAATTAGTAATTTACGTTTCATATTAGTAGTTTATCAACAAAGTTTCAATATCAGACAATGAAATTTCTGGATAGTGATGGGCATCTCTTGGAAATTGATTTAACAAGACTTGTTTAAAATTGGGATTGATCGATGTAGTTTTATCCATAAACTGTTCTAAATGCTCGTAACGCTCTGCACGGAATAGTCCATACATAATACGAATGTGAGCTTCATTAGTCAGCATCTTTGTAGTTAGATTATCAATGTAAAAAGCTAAGTGTTCATCATTTAGATAAAATGGCAAACAAAGTGTACCGTGGAATCCAAAGGTATCAAATTTGCCTCCTGGAATTTCTGCTGAAAATTGTCGAGCCAATGGTACTGATGCGTAATTGATTCCCTCGCTCATCAACCATTGTTTGTAAAAAACGGCAATGTGTTTATCTTCCATATGATTATCTGGGCCAACTTCTGGTGGATTGTGAACTAATCGGTCATCTAAACACAACTCAGCCAATTTTCTACTGCGTAGACTAAAGCCACCATTGCCCACACTGTATGCTGGATCACCCCAAGGCCAAGGAGCACCAATATAATCGTACTTTAAAAAATCATCTTGCCATTTACTTGCATCAGTGGCCATACCATCATATTGTATAACAAGAAAATGATCAGTTGTAATATGTTTTCCAAGTTCTTTTAATACAAGTCGATCATAACCAGCTTTATCTGAAAGCGCATCAATCTTTACAAAAGTGCTTCCAGGATAAAAATCTTTATCGCTTAACACTACAACAGATTTAGCATCAGTAACTTCCAATGTTTTATCAATAGCTTTGGAAGCTAATGCGTGGTATTCGCTATCAATAATAGCAATGGTTAAATTATTTTTCATAGTTATTATAAAAGTGTTAGCAGTCCCTGATCAAGCATTGCTGATTGATTTGATATTCGATATGTTTTTAAAATTTCAAAATCTTTGAAAGTAACATCAGAAGGATTGTTAAATGGGCCGTGATAAAAATATGTAGCCCAATCTGTAAAAATATATTGATGTCCACCTTTAATCCAAATTTTATGTTTTGGAAATATTTTTGATGCAAAGCAGGCTAGGCTGCTTGAACATAAAATACAAGATTCAGCTTGAGTAATAATGCTAAACGTTTCTTTTAAAGAAGTTTGATTTGTAAGATCAATTAATAATGGATGAACAGGGGCAGGGGTGCTGCTTTGATTCACTACAACGCCAGTTGCGCCAATTGTATTTAAAAATGTAAAAATATTTTGCCAATCTGCATTGTTAAATTCTCGACCACAGATTTCAGCATCACTCCACGGATGTATTACCACATAACGTTCTGGTAAATTAAATCTGCCAACATCTGGCCAGATACTTCTTGATGTAAATCTGCTGCTTTGCCAACGATGTCCTGTAAAAATTTTCTGTAGTGTGGCATCCAAACTATAGTCGTTAATTGCGTCCAATTCTTCTTGACTAAGATTTAACTTGCACTTGAGATTTAAATCTCCCTTCATTCCAATAGACATAAATTTGTCACCCTCTTGCCAAGGTCGTGTTGGACGGTCAGTTCCCCAATCATCAAACAATATTTTTTCTTCTTGTAAATTTGGAAAGATTACTTTTAAATCAACTGCTGCTTGAATTTCAGAACGATTGCGGGTCGCCCATAGAATTGTAGTAACCGAATCTTTTTCAGCTTCTGTCATAAAACTTTCGGCACCGAGGAAATCTCCCAATGCCCCTGTAAATAATGCTTGCATTTATATACCCTTTTGTTTACTTATGATTATCATTAGTGTACAATAAATTTTTCAGGTTCGCAACCTAAATATTAAATATCATAAAGGAAATATATGACTTACGAAGAATATTGTCAAGGAATGAAAGCATTAGAGATTGGCGGTCCAAGTGGAGAATTTGGCACACACGGAATTTATAGATCAGTTGGATCTGTAGATGGCGTAAACTTTAGTGCAGAAACTGTTTGGCAACATTCTCAAACTGAAGGAAAGGGTCAATACAAATACGCAGATGGTAAAACTGGAGATTTGTATATTTGCGAAGGTACAGATCTTCATCCCATTGAGGACAATAGTTATGATTTAATCTTATCATCAAATAATCTAGAACACATTGCCAATCCTTTTAAAGCCTTAACAGAATGGATCCGTGTAGTCAAACCTGGCGGATCTATATTTTTAATTTTGCCAATGAAAGCGCATTGTTTTGATCACCGAAGGCCTACTACTACATTGCAACACCTTATTGATGATTATAATAATGATGTAGGTGAGGACGATTTAACTCATTTAGAAGAAATATTAAAGTTGCACGATTTATCTAAAGATCAGGGTGCTGGTACATTTTTAAACTTTGTCAATAGGTCTCTTAAAAATATAGAAAATAGATGTTTGCATCATCACGTTTTTGATGAACAGTTAATACAGCAAATATTCTATCAATTTGATATGGAGCCTGTAGGTTTTTCAGAAGCATATGGACATTACCTAGCATTGGCAAAAGTTAAAAAATGATAAAAATATTTTACCATTTAGTTGATCTTCCAGGGTGGCAAGACATTGCTGAAGAACAATTATCACAAATTGAAGATAGTGGATTAATGGCTCAATCTGAAATCTATATGAATATGCACTACAATGAAAGTAGTTTTGATGACTTAAAAGAAAAATGGAATCATCGAGGAAAATTTGTATGGGTCTTTAAAGAAGGTATTGATCCAAAAGAACATGACGTACCTACAGGCATCTTAATGAAAGAAGTTGTTGATATAACAACGGATGAATACCCCATTCTTTATCTTCATTTAAAAGGTGTGACCCATATTGGTAAAGTAACTGACATTAGAGCAAAACATTGGCGCTGGTTGTTAGACTACTGGGCAATTGATCACTGGCAAGAATGTGTTGCCAAATTAAATGAAGGGTACGACGGTGTGGGCTGTAACTATCACAGTTATCCGTGGCATCACCTCAGTGGCAATTTGGGTTGGACAAAGGCAAGTTTTATCAGACGATGCCAAGCACTAGTTTTGCCAAGTACAGTAAACTACGAACGACAAACTAATAACAATTTTAACTATACGTGCGATATGGAAGCCTGGTGGGGCCACAATGGTGCAAAATTTTATGGTATGTATGAATCTGGGGTAGACCATTACCAACAAGAATATCCTCCAGAAAGATATAAAAAATGAAAATATATTATAGATTTAGTTTTAACAATATGTTGGGCAGCGATGGGACTCCTAGAAAAAGTCCCAGCAGACCCAATTGGTTTGATAAGTGGCAAGTACTTAAAAACTTCACCAGTGTGTTTGCAGAACAAGATATTAGTATTATTGCTGATGGAGTGGACGATCAAGTATGGGATCAACTCAATGCATTATATCCTAATTTAGATCTACAAAGGACTTCATTTGGTCACAATGCAGGTTCGTTTTTATATAGTTTAGAACGGGCATTAAAATTACCAGATGCTGCACAAGTATATTTTGTAGAAGATGATTACATTCATCACGAGGGTGCTGATTTAATATTAGAGCAAGGTCTCAATCGAGCTGCTTATGTAAGCCTATATGACCATCCAGACAAATATTGGAAGGAACAAGCAAATAATGCCTGTTACCTTATTCAAACTGAAAGTTGTCATTGGAGGACAACACCTTCAACTACAATGACATTTGCTTCTAGTGTGCACTACTTAAAGCAGGACAAAGATATATTTTATCAATGGTGCGGCGGTGATGACCATTGGACTCATGATTCGCAACTATTTACTGAACTGGGAAATAAACGAGGGCTGATTACACCTGTCCCTGGATATGCTACACATTGTGATTCTTGGACAATGGATAAAATTATTGATTGGCAAGATGTGTTAAATAGAACTATTAATTAGGAAATAAAATGGCAGATTTAAATGAAATATTAAATGAGGGTGTATCCCTATACGGTGATTATTGCGGTGTGTTTACGGACAAAAATACATTTCACTCTTACGCAAATTTGTATGATGAAATCTTTAGTGGTTATTCACATATTAAGTTGCTTGAGATTGGAGTTCATTCGGGTGGTAGTCAATGGGCCTGGAGACGATTTTTTAATTCTTACGAATTGTGGGGAGTCGACATTTTGCCTGACTATTGGGATAACAGGCCATTTGTAGAAGAACTAAAAGCCGATTCCAATATCCACGGCTTGTGGAACAGTTCTAGTACAGATGCTAATACATACAACAATTTACCAAAAGATTTTGATGCTATTATTGATGATGGCGATCATAATCACGTAACACAGTTTGAAACAATTAAATTGGCCTGGGACAGTTTAAAGTCTGGTGGCATTTATATTATTGAAGATGTATCAAGTAGTACTGTGGCAGATCAGCTACGTGAAGATATTATACCTGTGTTAAAAGGTATTGCCAGTATCAAAGTTTATAAATTATTAAAGAATGGTCGTGAAGACGATGTTCTTATTAAATTAATCAAGGTCTAAAATACTGCGTGTATGATAATCCTGTACAGTTTTATCAGCAATAGGTAAAATCCAAGAACGATACTTTTCTAAATTATTTAAAATAGTTTTAGGAAAGTATCCGTCAAACTTTACAGGATACCACGACTTTGATCTACGTTGTGGATCTTCGTGATTTTGAATATGTGCATCAATATCAATAGTATGAGCAATTGCTTGTAATTCTGCTGCGTGTGCAAAACTATTGATTTTATTCTGAATCCATTTGACATCGCCTAACCAACCAAAATGCCACCCCGCATGGTGTACCGAAACTTTACGAGCACCTGGAAAGTCTTTGATATAACGCATCTGTTCGCCGTCAGTTTGATAACCTCGAATAGCACGACCCCAAGTACTATAATGACCTTCAGTGTCCATATAGTTTAACTTTAGATAAAATCCAGGCATATATAAAAGATACAAATCGTAATCACTATTGCGTATAAAATCAATTGCTTCTGGTCTAAAAATTTCATCTAAATCACTAATTAGAATTACATCGTCTTTACCTAAATCTTGCCACGCTGTATTCATATGACTACGTTGCCAAGTTTCGTTGGCCCAAGCATTGGGCGTGGAGGGGCAATTGCTTACTTTAATATATTCAACTTTATCCCACCAAGTTGTATAACGTGCCAACTGTGTTTCCAAATTAAATCCTTTATACAAGCCAGTAAATGTTCTATCACATTCAATGATGATAAACTTGTCTACGTGATTGTAATGTTCTGATAAACGTAATTCAAGTAAGTCATACTCGTTACAAAACATAAATGTATCAACAATTTTCATTTCAATTTCCTAACCGTGTCTAACACGTAATCTGCTAACGCACTAGTAGTACAATACTGTTTAAAATGAGTTTGCACTTTATCGTTAATTTCTTGCCAGCAATCAAAACCGTCGCTAGTTGCAAACCAATCTATTCCATTTGCCCTAATTAGTTCTATCACCTTTACCAATTGATCTTTAGGCAAGGTATGCATTACACTGGGAGACGGACATTGTTCAATATCTAAAAATAATGGAATAGAATTATTAGCTAATATTTCATAATGACGCATACAATCCCATCCACCTTTTTTCATTGTTATACCAAACAAGCCATCTGCATATTGCTGGTAATATGATGGCTCGGTAGTATAGATGTATGTGCTTTTATCCCTAGGATCCATATGACTAACAATACAGGTTTTGTTGTCGTTGGGAACTGTGTCTATTTTTTCATCAGGCATAGCAAAGCTGATAGGAAATAAGTTGTCAGATGGTTCAAAAAGTTCACGTTTAAAGTATACACACTCTTTAGACAAATCGTGTCTAACAGCGGACCATTTATCATCACCATCAATATATAAAATTTCGTTTGACTGATAATGATTTTTTACTAGATTCCAAAAGTATGGATTGATACCGTAATGCACATAACCAAAAATGACGACGTCAAAATAATGATTGACAATCTTTGAATCAATATCTGTTCTATCTACTCCGCTATCGTCACCTAGTGTACGATAAATGGTAAATCCTTTGTGTACATCTTCGGATAATTTGCCAGGACCAAAATCTTCCGAGTACATCCACCAACTACGTTCCACTTCAACAACTTCGTCCCCAAAACGTTGTCTAAGCCCGTGTAATAACATATCGCTTTGATAGCAAGCGCCGCCCTTTAATCCATTAGGATAATTGGGTGCGTGGGGATCGTTTTGGGGATTTCTTATTATTAGTATTTTCATTTTGTATGGTCCGGCCGCCAGGAATTGAACCTGGATCAATAGCTTAGAAGGCTACTGCACTATCCATTGTGCTACGGCCAGTATGTCTAAGTATAACATATATTTAAGATTTTGTCAATTAAGTGCGTATATTTTTTTGATTATCTACATAGTAAATACAGATACACTGGGAGTAGATTAATGGATTTCTTCAAATTAGTAGCAGAATTAGGTTTTCCAATTGCTGGCGCAATGGCTGCTGGTTATTTCGTTTTCCTTACACTAAAATTCATTCTAGCTGGTGTTACTAGCAGCGTAAACGGCATGGGCGGTATCATCAAAGGGCTTGATGCACGAGTTGATACAATGACCAACCAACTACAACGTATTGACGTTAAAGTAAGCCACGCACTAGGTTTACAGCCCGATTACGATAGAATTAGTAGAGCAGAACAAGCAGATCAAAGGAAGGATTAATATGATTAATGATAGTATAATTATGCAAATCATAGTTGGAATTTCTATGATCGTCGCCGTCTATGGTATGTATATTGCCATAACATTTAAGGGGTAATCATGGATCCAGTAGATTTAATAAACAAATATGGATTTCCTATTGTAGCAGCGTTTGGTGTTGGGTACATGATTTACTATGTTTGGACTTGGGTAACTACCGAAATTAAACCAGTTATTGGTGCAGCCAACGGAACTCTTATTGCACTTATTGACCGTATTCGTATGCTGGATAACGATCTTATACGTCTTAATCAAAAAGTAGAAACTGTTATGGAACTACGTGGTAAGACCATTGAACGTGAACGTATTGAAGCTGAAAAAGATATTAATCAAACTAAGAAGCGCGATGATGCTGCTGTTCAACCAATTGGCAAACGCCGAGCAACTAAAACCGAAATACAATCAGCTGCCGGCGACGATTAATTATTTGCTCGTCGCTCTAAACACGCCATCCCAATCTTCTGGTAATCCTTTGGCTCGCATTTCTTCAATACGCTCTAGCCATAGTTCATAGTAATGATCCAACTGTCCATCAAACTCACCTTGTAGTTCATTGCAAAGTTTGATAGCCTGTTCCCACTGTTGTTTACGATAGTGAGCCAACATTAGTTCGTGACGCTCACGGGAAGAAATATAATCCACCATTGCACCAGCATCTGGATTACGGAAAGCAGTAAAGATTGTTACTCCTTCCGTCTTGCCTTTAACTGCTATACAGTCAAGTTCAATAGCAAAGAATTCATCATCTAATCTGGCTGCTGTTTCTGGTCCGATAACAAGGAGTACGCCGTAGTTCTTGCTTTGGCCTTCAAGTCTGGAAGCCAAATTAACAGCATCGCCGAGACAAGTATAATCAAAACGTTGCTCGCCGCCCATATTACCAACAACGACAACGCCAGTGTTGCAACCAATACCAAGACCAAAAGGTGGTACACCTTCTTTAGCAATTTCATCATTAAACACCTTTACTGCATCTAGCATTTCTAATGCTGCTCTAACACTGTCTTTGGCGTGCTTGTGATTGTCTAATGGGGCATTCCAAAAACTCATCGTAGCATCACCAATGTACTTGTCCAATGTGCCTTCGTTTTCTAAAATTACTCGTGTCATTACAGTCATATAACGATTCATAATTTTAGTAAGCCCTTGAACGTCCTTGCCATAGTGCTCGCTGATGCTAGTAAAGCCGCGAACGTCGCTAAACTGGATAGTAAGATCTTGTTCTGTTCCACCCAGTTTTAATAGGCTAGGATCTTTAACCAGTTTAGCAACCAAGTCTGGACTTAGATAACTGCCAAACTGTTTCTTAATTTGTTGTTTTTGTAAGAACTCGCTTACAAACTTAACACCATAAGCGTGTAGCGATACTAATACGATACCTGCTGTTAAGGCAGTGGCATCGAAAAGGAATAACCAATGACTATAAAGATAGTAAGGTAAAATAGCACCACTGACTGCCAATATAACCATTGCTGAAAGTCCGACATAGGTCCACCTCGTTAAAAATAATAAAATAACACTGATTACAAACAATGCAGCCAATTCCGCAGTGTCCGCCCAATCTGGACGTAGGATAGTTTTGCCACTAAGGATTGTTCCAATAGCAGCGGCCTGCAAGTTTTGTGGCCATATCTCGCCTTTGGATGTTGCTACAGGATTAACTAGACCAGCAGCACTAAGACCCACAATGACAATTTCGTGATTAAATGATTTAGGTAATTCAGTTAGGCTATATTCTTTAGGAGTTTGACTCCAATCAACCCAAACACGGCTTAATCCATCTGTAGGGATCTTTCCAACTTTGGGAATACGTAGGGCTGCAATTCCTTCTTCGTCAATCTTAGCCTGTATCTTAATGTCACCAGCAGCCACACGCATAGTTTCCAATGCTAGGCTAGGATGTAAAGATCCATTGCTCAGTATAACAAGCGGCATACGGCGAACAACGCCATCCACTTCAGGAAATGTGTTTACAATACCAACGCCTGCTGCCAATGATTCAAGTGGTTCAACATTGGAAATAAGTCCTGGGTACTCAACTACTCGGCCAGCAGGATCCAACCCAATCACTTGTATGGCGCTGCCGTGATCTGTGTTCTTTTGTTTTTGACTGCCCAATGTAGGCAATATAGTTGGATGTGTTTGTAAAGTTCTAGCTAATACTGAATCTTGTTTAAATCTGTCTGCTTCTGGCATTAGTACATTGAATACAACTAGCCCTGCATCACGGGCATACAAATCCTTAATGATGTTGGCATAATAATCTCGGGGGAAAGGCCATTGCCCATATTTGTCTAAAGCTGATTCATCGATGTGTACGACATTAACGGGAATATCCACTTTGTCTTGACTAGTCACCAACTGATCAAAGTAGCGTAATCTAACAGATTCTACAAAGGAAGGATCATAAAATCTAACGGATAATATTATAGCAAGGGTAATTAAAGCAGTCCAAGGATTGAGTAAGAGTTTTTTAAACATACAAATATTTAGTATCAATAAAGGTTGAACAAGTTCAACCGCCCTATCGCTCACGCTCGGGCAATTATTGAACTGAATTTAAATTCATCTAGATTGTAGAGTGAGTATGACACCAGGTTAGTGGTGCCATAAAGAAGGTTCTCATCTGAGTTGCTTTCGTTCATTTAGACAGCAGGTGTTTATAAACTTCACATTATTTGGCTCGACCCTTACCAGACCTGCGGCGATTTTTAAGCGTCCTCCGTGTCATTGGACGCATATAATGTATTGAAATTCTAAAGGCACTGACGCACCCTTATTCTAATATTGCTATTTGACAACCTTTTTACGACAACTCAAACGTGAACAGTCGTGGGACTGGCGTTTATTAGGCATCTCAAATCGTGGCTTGAGGTAGTGAGTTAGAAGTCTTTTGCGAACGAAAAGAATTGGGCATCGGCACACACATCAGATGCTTACCCTGCAGAAAGTTAACTGGCCTGCAAACCTTGTGTTTCGCTGTACTATGTGTATATGTCTATACAGTGTACAGTAGAACCAACAAGGTCGCAAATGAAGATTTTGGAAAGACCTTCAAACGGTCGGAGCAGTTAAAACAAATTGTTTATGTTTTTGTGTAAGTGTCCAAGATGGTAATAAACGCTTGACCATTCTAGCATATAATGCTTGACGAGAACTTTCATCAGCAGTAAAGGTAAGTGTTGTTATATCACCCTTGTGCATTTCCAGAAATTCTCGCATTATATCAGTGACTGTGGACATAACTATAGCAGCATTACCGGTACCAGTAATACCAAATCTGTTACGCGGATTACCACCTTCCATTACTTTGAACTCTACTTCCCACACACCTTGTTCAGATGTATATGCATAGAACTTATATTGTATTTCACCTACAACGAACGTGGCCTCGGCTTCCGTATGACTATTGTAATCCCACTGCCATTTGTGACCGCCTGTGAATAGTTCGTTTATTCTCATGCCCCGCTCCAAGTTGCGTATAGTCCAGAATTATATTGACCACTGCCATATATCTTAGATAAGGATGTCTTAACGTGGGCTTCTAATTCCTGCCCAGTTGTTGTAGGCCGTACATCAAACGCAAAAAACGCTTCTCCATCTTTGGCCCGGCCAATATGTTCGCCGCCCAGTTGCCCCATGACTATATCAATATTACGAGAATTTAGATCATAAGTTTCTAAACCTACATACCCTTTCATTTCAACACCAGGTATACTGGCAAGGCTGACCCAATTTTTACGACCACCAGGTGTTTGCATACTGCCCGCAACCAGCGGCAATTTCATGATAGTTAACACAATGCCATACAATGCCTTGGCAATTCCTCGACCGCGATAGTCTTCATCAACTGTGATAGTATCAACTCTTACTGCGTTAGGTAATGGGAAATGGCTTGTCCTTGTATCTGCAGGTGTAATTAAAAGTTTACCAATCAATTGCCCTGGAGTTTTCAACGCTCGTTTGTTGGCATTATTCCAATATTGAACTCGTTCTTTATAAGCACCATCAGACTCTCTCGGCTTTTTAACTGGCGGTGTTGTTGCATTGATATAATCTTGTCCTTTGGGATCCCATATTTGTATATCGGTACCATAATGTCCAGGCCCTATAGTGTATAAGAATCCGCTGCCGCCTGGTAACTCTTTAGTGACATCTGATTTGAACTGTGTGGGTACATACAATGACTTTTTACCACCGGTATATTCAGCAGATGGAAGTTTTTCGATTGCTTCCTGAGTTTCAAAAATAAATTCTATTGCTTTCATTTTATGCTCGTTTCATTAGACGCATAATGGCAGCAAACTTATTGTGCCTATCTTGTAATCCAGTATTGCCACCGTTGATTTTTTTAGTTACTGCTGCTGTGTCCATAGGATCTGGTGCTTTGACTTGCGTTTTCCAATACCATACTGCCACTTGTGCGGCTACTTTTGGGTCAGCGGCAAGTTCAGGATTCTTTATCAATCTATCATCTTTGAAAATTGCTTGACTTGCGGCCTTGTACATAAACTTGTGTGTCAGTTGAAAGTATCCGCGCCCAATTTCCCAAGGGTCGTGGGGATTTTTAATCTTCTGATGCATTGTGGTAAAATTGGCAGTTTCGTGTGCTGCCTGTGCTACCATCTGTGCTAGTTCAGATCCAACAATGCCTGCTTTCTGTGCAGTCTTAATCAATGTAGCAGCAACTGGTTGATTGATGGTATTTGCTATTCTTTGAGTTTCTGGATTTGTTGCCGGATCCATTTGTTGTGGTGGTAGTAATTTTTTAGCGGCAACTTTTTGCACTTGTTGGTGTTGTGCCTGTGGTTGTTTTGCTGGCTGTTTAGCATTAGCATCTTGTGCACCACCTAATGCAGCCGCACCCATAGCAGCACCTGCTACCCAGTCTTTCCAACCTTCGTCGACGTCGGGTGGTAAATGCAATTCAATAATAAATTCGTTGGCTCTCATAGGAATATTTAGTCGTAAAAATAGGATCATAAGATCCTATTACCAAATACAAGATCTTATTCTGTGGCCGGTTTTATTTCTATTAAGTTGTCTCTAAATATTTCCCAAGCTCGAGGCCAAGACCATATTTGACTACCCTGTAATACTCGATCCCTATTCAATCCTAAACAACGATAAACCGCGGTGGCCAAATCTTCTTCCAAAAATCCAGTAACGCCAGGCTCAACAACATCTTCTGGACCTTGACAGGGATAAGCAGCAACTGGAGTTCCGCAGGCCATTGCTTCAATCATAACAATACCAAATGTTTCCCACTTGCTAGGGAATACAAATACTTCAGCATTGGCATAATAACGAGCTAGGTCCACTCCAGTTTTGAATCCAGTAAATGTAACATCAGGATATCGCTTCTTATATGTTTCCAACATAGGACCATCACCTACCATAATCTTTTGATAGCCAGGATAATCTAATTCCAAGAACGCTTCTAAATTCTTTTCCTTGCTGACACGGCTAACACATAACAAATATTTGCTAGGAAAATCTTCCCTAAGTTCTGGTTTAAAGATTTCACGATCAACCCCACGTGTCCAAGGAACAACTTCGCCTTTAAAACCGTGTGCTTCTAATTCTTTAACCATACTGTCTGTGGTGGTCAATACTTTACCACTATGTTTGTGAAACCAACGAACAAAACGCCAAGTAAATGTTTCAGGGATACCAAACAGCTTTTTTAAACCTTCAGGAAATTTAGTATGATAAGCGGTATTGTGCCTAATACCAGCCAATGAAAGATACTTTCTAGCCCACACACCAAGAGGACCTTCTGTCGCGATGTGTATATAATCCGGAGCAATCTCTTTAATCTTCTTCCCCATATGGCGTGGCCAGGCAAGTTTGACCTCGTGATATTTAGGGCAATCAATGTAGCGGAACCACCCGGGATGCAACACCACAAACTTATAACCATCCAAAACCGCAAGTGTCTCAATATTCGTGTAGGTCGTGACCACGCCATTTATTTGCTCCGGTAAGTTATCAGTGATGACTAATATTGTTTTCATTGAACTTTGAACTTTACATATTCTGTAATTATGTCAGCAACATTGACCCCACAATAACGTTCAAAACCACTGAACCCAGGATTACTGTTTGCTTCGCAAACCCTAAAGCCCCTACTGTCAAACAACAAATCAATGCCTGCAATATCTAAATTTAGCGCTCTGGCAGTTTCTCTAGCAAGGAAATCAATTTCCTCCGTTACGGGATAACTTTCCCCAGTGCCGCCGCCGGTAATGTTGGCCCGAAAATCTCCTTCAGGAGCTGTACGTTTCATAGCACCAATAACTTTGCCTCCTATTACCAGTACTCGTAGATCTTCCCCTACACGTTCTCCTAGATATTCTTGTACAATCATAGTTTTCTTGTTACCTAGATTGTCAATAAATTCCATTAGTTTTTTGTAGTCTCTTTGTCGCTCACAAAGGTACACTCCTTCACCGTAGCTGCCAGTAACAACTTTGACTACACAGGGAAAACCAATGTTGTCTTTAACAAGATTGTCGTCAATAGGCATACGCACCATCATAGTGTTAGGGATGGGAATACTGTGCCGACTTAGAATTTGACTTGTGCGTAGTTTGTCTTTAACTGTTTCAATAGCAACACTACCATTAACACAAGGAATGCCTGCTTGTTCTAAATGACGTACAACGGCCAACTGAAATGGTAGTATGCCAGCACCCAGTCTTACTAGGGCCAGGCTTGGAAGTTCCATATCCTCACCCTTGTATTTTAAACCCTTGTGTATATCACGGTCAACAATGATGTCAAAATCATCAGGGTGTGCCATCATAGCATTAATACCCTTGGATTCAAAACTTTCTACTAGTTTGTTAGATTCGTATTCGTTACGATCTAATTTGGTTAAAATTAAGATTGTTTTTGGCATGAGCCCTCTATTTTAAAATTTTTGAACTTTAAGTTCCATTTTATTGTACTAAGACTGCGTTCGCAAGTCAACTGGTCTGAAAATTGAAGTTCTATTCGACCTGGTTGATCAGATGGATTATTTATGTGTACTGCTATTAGTATCAATAACCACATCATCTTTCTCCGTAGTCCATGTAATTATCTCCCAACGGCCGTCGTGGTGTTCAACTAGGGCAGTACAACTTTCTACCCAGTCACCGTCGTTCATATAAGCAATGCCATCAATCTCTTTTATTTCAGCGTGGTGAATATGTCCGCAAATGACACCATCAAAACCTCTCTTGCGGCAATATCCAACAAGAGTAAGCTCAAACTTAAACATAAAATCCACGGCTTTCTTAACACGATGCTTAAGATACTGAGACAGACTCCAGTAGCCAAAACCCAAACGATGGCGCACCCAATTAAATCTGCTGTTAAGAGTGAGAATAATGTCATATGCCTTGTCCCCTAAAAATGCTAGCCAAGGTGCTAGTCTTGTAATACCATCAAATAGATCACCGTGGGTAACTAGATAATGTTTACCATCGGCACCAATATGTTCTATTTGGTTGTGAATTTCAATGAGTCCAAAACTAAACCCATATGGAATCATTGGACGCAAGAATTCATCATGATTGCCTGCAATATACACGACGCGAGTGCCACGTTTAGCATGACCGAGCACACGACGCACCACATTAGTGTGGCTCTGTTTCCAGCGCCATTTGTTTTGTTGTATTCTCCAGGCATCAATTATATCTCCTACAAGGTATAGTGTATCACAAGAATTATGTTTAAGGAAGTTATTGAGTTTGTCGGCTTGGCAATCTTTGGTACCAAGGTGCACGTCACTCACAAAAATAGAGCGATAAGTTTTGGTTTTTGTCATATCCATATTTATCGCCCTATACATTTTTAGAACATTACAGTTCTGTTACGTTAAATTTGCACTATTGTCCATTTTGCATCAAATGATTTGCCTTCGGCGCGGTGCTTTAGTATCTTGCGAAACTGTTCTTTACGTAGTTTGGCAATTGCATCTTCATCGTGTCGGAAACAAGCCCTGTACAATTTGGAAACTAATTTCTTTTGTTTCATGGCTAGATCCTCCTTGATAACTATTTATACTGTTTTATCAATTTATCCACAAATTTTAATAACAGTGAATGATGTGTGCCTTGGTGCCAATAGGGATTTAAGTATTGACGCGGCTTTTCAAACCAATATTTGAGACTTTCGGGATGAGGCCCAATCAGTCCTATGCGACCCTGTATAATTGCGGCAGCATCGCCATTGGCATATGTGGCTACGGTATCGAACTTTTTGTTGTCACCAATCAATGCACAACCATCATAAAAGAATATATTTTCTTCAACACCATTCCAAGTTACGGGTGCGATTGTACTATAACTGCGTTTGATATCACTGTTGGGGCGTTTGATATATTGTACAGGTTCTACACCGTCTAATAAGTCAAAATAATGGGAGCCTGCCCAATAAGCCCCCATACATATTCCTAAATATCGTCCACCGTCAGCAACATAATCTGCAACTGCATTTTGTGCTCGACGACGGAAAAACTTATCATAACTGCTGGCATCACCAATACCACCTGGAAATGCTACAATGTCTACATTTTCAAATGTGTTAGGATTACACTCGCTTACCCCAAAAGTTTTTATTTTGTAATGGGAAGATAACGCAACTGTCATTCCATCCACACAATCTTTAGAACATTCTGGATGATTCAAGAACAGGGCAATGGTTGGTTTAGCCATTTTTAATTATAGATAGTTAAACCAGTACCAGAAAGATGACCTGCTGCTGAAATGTCAATCTTTGTAACAGATGGGTGATTTAAAGTTGGCCACCAATCTTTTAATCCCCAAGCTAGGATATCATCCCACATTACAATACCTTTATAATTATTATCTAGAAAGAATTCGTGGAATTCTTGTTCTTGGATTCCGTCGTGCGGATCAACATCAATAAAAATAAATGGTGACTTCAATACTTCAGGATCTAATCTAAAATCGCCAATTCTATATTCAACATTTTTTGGCAATGTAATAACACATTTGGTATCCAAAATATCATAGGAAATAATTTTTGTAGTTGGACTATAACTTAGTGCTAATGAGCTGTTTCCCATAGCAGTACCAATTTCATAAATTGTTTGTCCAGCATATGCACTGGAAATAAACGCCAACAATTTATAATGCTCCATCCCTGCTTCTTCAGACAAGTATCCTCGATATTCAGCACTGGGCATTTCTTTGGCTTGATTAACCAAACTAATCTTTTTAACTTCTTCCTTTAGTGCCTCGGCATTACCACTGATTAACAAATCTATTCCTGTCATATTTTCTCCGTTATGTATTGCTATTATAGCTACAGATATTTATTGTTGGATTTTTATTTGTTTCTAATTACTGAAACTGAACAACCTGCTGGATTTGTGCAAATTTGTTGCAAACTATAAGCATCGCCTATGCCAGTTTGAACAACACTTACATTGTTGGCTCCACCTGCATTAACAAGACTTAATACTACGCCGTGATTATTACCAGTTTGAGTAACTGTGGCCACATTATTATTTCCGTACAAATTTGCGGCGGCAATATTGCTGTTTCCATTTTGTCCAAAGGATAAAGAATTATTATTTCCACTTATTGTACTATAAACTTGATTGTTGTTACCAGTTTGAGTGGCTAGTAATGAATTATAGTTTCCTGTAGCACTGATAATGGCGCTATTACTAGCACCCACTTGAGAGTTGATAATTCCGTTAAAATTGCCAGATACTGTTAAGGTTGATAGATCGTGGTTACTGGCAGTATTAGATTCAGTGGCAACACCTGAAGTACTAAATGTATATCCTTGTCCTAACCTAACAATATTGTTGGACCCACCTAGGCTAACACTTTCATAATTACCGTGCCCGCTTTGGTTAGTTGTTATGTTGTTATTAGCACCTGCATTAGTTTGTGTAATATAGACGCTATTTCTATTTGTTCCAACATTTGGACTCATAGGCGGAGTATTTGGACCAGTGACTGTATAATTCCAAGTAGTGTTACTAGTAGTTGTAGTGGTACCGTTTGATATAGTTGTAGTACCATCACTCCAGTATGTAGTTGTTACAGGAGTCGTAGATGTTGTGGTTGTTGTTGGAGTACCAGTACCAGTCACTGTAAACGTTTGATTACCAAATGTATAAGGATTTGATATAGTAGTCGTACTACCTATACTAGAACTTGATGTAACAACATTGGATGTACTGCTTCCTGTTGGTGTTGGTGCTGTGTTACCTGCACTTGCACCTTCACTTGGTGTTGCTAATGTAGTGTAACCACTATTACTTGGTAGCGTACATTGATCTGGACTAAGTGTAAGACTGCCACAAGGTGCTGCATAAACGCCTAATTGTACTTCACCATTTAAATTGTTATTGCTGGTATTATCTCCACGCACAGTTACAGTTACGGTATAAGTAACGCCCACAGTTAAATTAACGCCTTGATATATAGCATCAAAACTTCCTACAGCACCATCATACCACTGGCCTGGACTCCAACTGCCTGCTGCGCCAGGATATATACCTGATTGATATGCTACACCCCAATATGTTGGAGTATTGACATCCATTGGCCCATTGTTAGTCTGCGCTGTGATTGTACCGCCTGTAGCAAAGTTTCCATTTTGTAGCAAGTTAGTTGAACTACCGCCGGCGGTTAGTGTAACATTGGTCACAGTCCAAAAGGCAGGATCTTGTCTAAAAGCCAATTGTACATATTGGCTACCTGTTTGTCCGGGAGTATATGTAAATGAATAGTTCTGACTTTGTCCTGGAACATTGTTCAATATTCTTCCAATATATCCGCCAGGCATAGTTCCTGCTGGTGTAGTATTGTTAACTGGCGGGGCTGGTGTCGGCGCGGCCCTCTGCCCAGCGGCTAGTGGGGTTGTACTACCATTAGCAGCATATGCATTAACTTGTGCCACTGTAGGATTTAATGTTCCAGTCCACGTTACCCCACTAGTATTATTAAACCCCTGAGTCATACTAAACAACTGACCGGTATTGTTGTCGTTACCAACAAAGAAGAAATAGTCAGAGCCCATATTAACAATATGACCAGTTCCCATCACTGCTTTTTGTGTTCCGTTGGCTGCATATTGAACAGCATTAAATGGATTGGCACTATTGCCTGTTGCCGCAAAGGCAACATAGTCGCCTGCTGCCCAACTTAACTGTCCATTTGTCCAAGGAATTTTATATGCTGTACCTGGATTCTTACTATAGATTTGACAAGTTGTTGTTTGTGTACAAGCCTGCACGTTCCATTGACTGTCAGCAATCTGTGCTTGCCCAAATTTTAAGTCAGACAATCCAGTTGCCTGCGCAGTTAAGCACATCATTAACATAAAAAGGAATGATAACAACTTTTTCATTTATAACTCTGATTAATTATGATGCTACCCTGCGGTTTATTATTACTGCCTGCAAAGTTGTAAGCATCTGTTTGTCGATCTTGTGTTACTACCACTAATACTCTATTATCGTTAGTTAAACTTATGGCTGTAAAGTTATTACCGTTTGGACTCATACTCATATAACCCCATCCTAATTGGTTTAAGTTAGGATTATCGTTTTTATATATACCAACAACGTGTTCGTTTTCATAGGCTTTATCAGTAACTTTAACATTTTTATCTTTTAGTTCAGTCAGTACGGCCAATGCTCGATCTTCTGCAGCCTGAGCAGCAGCGGTTTTTTCTTGATTATCTTTACGTTGATCGTCCGTTGCTTTTGATTCGGCCACACTGGGTTCCTTAGTGTCTTTCTTATCATCTTCTTTCTTAACATCACCAGTTTTTTGTGCGGCCGCTCGTGCTGCCTGTTGAATGCTTTGTCCAGACATTGTTGACGGAGGACGAATAATTAAATTATTACCTATTGGTGTATTACTCAAATTAACAATAACAGGAGGACTTGGTGGAGTACTGGCAGTTTCTACAACTGTGGCTTGATATGGTTTATCTAATCGAATAATTGTAGATCCGCTATCTACATCAATTTTACCACTACCGCAAGTTAAGCCTTTTAAGTTAACGCTCTGATCTGTTTCACAAGTGGGCATAAGCATAATCATACTTTTACCAGTTTCATCTACAGCCATAACGAAGTCTGTACCACGAACGGCAATAGCAGCAGTTGGTGTATTAATTTTTACACTATTGGGATTATTATGTGCAATGTTGCCTGATACATAGCGTACAGTACCAGCGGCGGCCTTGAGACCAAGTTTGCCACCAGCGGTATTTTTGGGATCGTAAACAAAGTCGTCTATTACGAGGCTGGAATTTTCTGTAACTTTAACAGTGGTGTCGTCTTTAAATTTGATATTGACAACACCATTTTTTGTTTCTACTCGATCGTTGATTTCAACAGGCGTGCCTTTTATAACTGTGATGGCCTCTTTACCGCGCTTAATTACAGCGGTGCCTGTTAGATCAACAATTGATCCAATATCAGCAACCGCCGCCGTAGTGAACAACCATAACAATATGGCCCATCGTTTCACGCCTTCCCCTTATTAACGACTACGTTGAATAACGTTGAAACTACCACCTGCTGATGTAGCAGTGATATTAGAGACATTAGAATATGTTCCAGTTTGACTAACATTGAAAGTTGTTCCGCCAGTACCATTTTGTGCCAATGCCAAACTGCTGATACTTGCGCTAGATTGTAGAACATTTACAGTATTGTTGTCGCTATTAGTCAAGTTGATCAACATTTGTTGTCCTTGACCTGTAGAACTTGATTGCTCTAAATTAAGTGTATTTCCATTGCCTTTAACATATACAGCGGCCTGTAATGCAGTGCCATTACCTGTGTAATTTGCAGTATTGCTATTGCCAGTAAATCTTAAATCTAATAATGCATTTTGATTTAAAGTTGCCTGTCCAGCGCAGCTTATTACCAAACCACAGCTTACGTTTGATGAATTGTTGTTACCTAACTGTTCTAAATAAACATTTGCATCGTTACCTGTAATCTTCATAGTATTGATAACGTTGTTGTTACCAGTTTGATCAATAGTAACAACTTGGTTATTACCGTTTAATATCATACTGTTAATTGTTCCGCTGGCATCAGTGCCAGCGCGGTTGCTGTTACCATCTTGGTTAATACTGATAGTAGGTGCAATACCAGTTTGCTGTAGATAGATAATGTTCGTTGTACTTGCATTTAAAGATGCAGTTACACCTGCTGCGAACCTTGTAGTTGCTTCAGTTGTAATAGTGGGTGCAGATGATTGTGTTGGTGCTGTTGGCGCAGTTTGTGCGTAAACAGAACTAACGAAAATACCTGCGATTAGTGTTGTTAATAATTTTTTAATCATAGTGTTTGCTCCGAGGGTGTTTATTTGGTTAGTGTTTCCTCATTTTTAGGATTTGCGGTCTTGTAGCCCCACAATCCCAACTGCTCGCCTTTCTTTACTAATTCAACAATTCCTTGTTCAATTGCAGATCGTAAGGCATAGTTTCCAGGCTCGTTGAATGTTTGACTAGAATCAAATTCAAACGATTTCGTTCCTTGGTCATAGAACTTCATTGCAGTCGCACCATCTTGCGTACTTAATAAGTTCTTTTCAATAGTAACTGATGTTAAAATTTCGCCAGTTTGCACACTGACTAATCTCATACTAATTACTACTTGATCTTGTGTATATTGGGTATATGGCCCAATTCCCAAAACAGCAAATCCAGTCCCACCTGTTAATACGTTGCTGTTATAGTCAACAATACCGCCTTCTAAAATAACGCCAGCTAGTGTAAGCGGTGGGAGAATTTTAGCATTGGCGCCATCGTAAATTTCACGAGTTTGTTTAATCATTTGACGCTCTTTTAAAAGATTGTCTAAGTTGGCACGTTCTACAACAGTGAACCATTGACGGTTGCCTGCTTCCTGTAAACTCTTAATCAAATAGGCTTCTGCGCCTTGTGTAACTGCTGTGCTAAACAAACTCAATGTTGCACTTGGTTTACGCTGACCAGTTAGATCTTTAAAACTGTAAACTGCCACCGCAACTTTAGGACCTGATGGTGCTGGTAATGTATCAATCTGTTTAACAATACTTGCGCTTTCTTTAGGCTGATCTTTAATACCAATTTCTCCTAACGGACGAACTGTAGAACAACCAAATAATGATGCTAATACTAATGCAATAGTAGCTAATTTAAATGTTTTCATCTATTGCTCCTTAAAAACTAAAACTTGAAATTGGCACAGAAATTGACTGTGTAGGACTTGCGTTTGCAACAAATGAACCGTTAACCGTTTTACCATCGTATACATTCAATGTAACTTGGCCGTTTAATTTTGTCCATTGTATTTGTTGACTATCAGTTACCATAAAACTACCGTTAGCACACGCACCTGTTGTACATTCTTTGAACAAGTTATTTGTCAGTTGAGTTGCCAACTGGCTGTATACTTGCCCAGTAAACAGGGCCATAAATTTGGCTAATGGTGTATTTGAGGCTGCGGCTGCTGCGGCCGAGGCATCTGATGCTGCTTTAGAATCCAGCGAATTCTGTGCACTATTACGCATCTGTTCTACTGTGAGAACTTGGCTAGCCCATCCGTTACCACTGAACGTTGGGTCTTTAAATTGTTGAATTAATTCGGCGTGTGATAATGACGTGACTAACGCCACTGTCAAACCTGCTATTAATATACGTAGTTTCATCGTAATTCCTATTCTATACTCATATTTAATAGAATAAAATTTTAGATTAACTATGTAGTTATACTAATATATACCAAGTCATTACCAAGTAGCAAAGATAATGGGCTAATTGATCCAACCCAAACTGTGTCCAAAATATAGGTTTAGTTTGGTCTTTACTTCCAAATCTAACTTTAACCCAATCAATATGATAGTGAACAATGCCTTCAACAGCAGCAATTGCCAATGCCGTATATGGATTCAGCGGGTGGATAAAACTAAAAATCAGTAATGCTATTAGTGTCGTCCATACGTGATCCATACTATGGCTAATACCAATGGGATCGCGGTAAATCCCCTTACGTACCGTTTGCTGATAAGTTTGGATAGTAAAGTCAGCATACGAATGCTTGACAATCAAAAGGAACATTAATAGTAATATATCCATATTACTATTTAGTATCTACTTAATCCTAAATAGCAGGGTTTTGGGCATCAGAATTCCCAAATAATGCTACGGATGGATTGCCTTCGTGTGCTTCAATCCTGGCCTTCATTTTTTCAAACATTACCTCATCTTGTTCAAAAACGATTGAATCACGTTCCATATTGGTTGCGGCAATACTAGTGCTACCACTACCACCAAACGTATCTAACACTAGATCACCCTTATTAGACAACAATTCAATGAAATATTCCAGGATTTCCACTGGTTTTTCAGTAGGATGTATCTTATTTTTGCCTAACCCGCCACTATATGTAAGTGTATTAGGAATCACACACTCTACTACATTATTTGTAGTTTTACGTGCTTTAAGCATCGTTTCTGCTTGTTTTGCAGCCTGTGCAAAAATTTCATTAATATCGTCGCTAGGTAAACTGTTTTTGAATAACTTGTACACAATACTGCTGACTTTGTCCGCAGCCGCATAGCGTTCAACCAAACTGCCCCGTTCTGCATCAGAGTTGAATGTACGTTTGCCACCTGGTTTAATACCAAATAGTACATACTCACACGCACTCACTGGATTTACTTTTCGATTAAAGGGAACAGCGGCAGGTTTTTTCCAAGTCCAAATTCGTTTGGGTTCAAATCCCTCCGCTTCCATAATCTTCCAAAGATATGAAATGTATTGGTCGCTGATAAAGATAGCAAATGTGCCACCCTTGCGTAGTTTTTTAAACCAAAACTTTGCCCAAGTTTCAATTTGAATTAAGAATTCATCGTGGCTTACACTATCCCAATTTTCATCAAACTTTTCTGAAAATTGTTGATTATGGATAGTGCTTTTATTCTTGCCCGTAGCCTTATCAATCCAAACTGGCTTTGCACCGTTCTCGCTGATATTGTAAGGAGGATCTGTTAGTAGTAGATCAATTGAGTTATCTTTGATATTAGCATCAAAGTCTAAAAAATTGCCTTGGTATAGTGTGTTCATACCTTATTATAACACAAAATCAAATATGTGTCAATTGGTATCTACAAAATGAATTGAAAAACCAGGAGCATTTTGAGAAGGACGACTTGTTCCTGCATGATATTGATAGCCAAATTTCAAATCACTGAATGGTGTAACTCTGACCACAATACCACCTTCTGGAGTTATTGAAATTTTTGCAGCAACAGCTTCTTTCTTGGTCATGATATCAGTAATTAATTTACTCATTTCTTCTGAATCTTTCCCACCTTCGGCTGCATCCATTCTAAAACTCCAGCCTAGCAAATAAGTTAATTGATCAGCTGCTGCTTTAACAAAGTTGGAATCAAAATATTTCTTTCCACTAGCCTTGACTTTTAAATCTTTAATATCTTTTAATCCAGTGTAGTGTTTCCAATCACTTGGCATACCAATGGCTTGTACTTTGGGGGATTTCCCGCCAGTCATTCTTGCACCAGATGTACTAATTGGTAATACTGCTTCCAAATATTTTTTGTACAAATCTTCGCTACTTGTTGCCTCAGCAGATATAGATTTCATAATAATGTCCGCTGCTTTTAACATTTCTTCGTAATTGTTAGGTTTAAATCCTACCAAATTGTTTAGTGCCAATGCTTCCTTAGTTGGAGCTAGTTGTGCTACGCGAATTAAATTATCCTTGACATCGCCTTTAGATTTGTTAAATTCTTTCACTAATTTAAGCATACGTGCTCGTTCACCAGCAACTTGCTTGGGATCTTTGTTCATTTCTTTTTCGTATTCGTCAATCAACTCTTGAATAACAGAAAAACTATTGCCACTGCCGCCAAGACTTTTAACAGCAATCATTTTACCATTAACTTTTGCGTCAATCAAAGGTTGATTTGATTGTTCTGGAAAATTAATGATATCGCTGTCATTAACTGACATTTTGATTGGTGTTAATACTTCACCAAAATCTTGACTGATTAGATTGATACTGTCTTTGATATGATCGTTAAGGTCTGGATCAATAACATCGCGTGTTCCAGCAGCAACATCCACTAATTGACGCAATGCTTCTAAAAGTTTTGGATCCTTGCCTACTACTTTTACCAATGATTTTTTGACCAACTCAACTACTTGAGCCTTAGTGTTGTCTCCCACTAGTCCCAACTTATTAGGACGTAGTTGTTGGATACCAACTTGTGCACCGCCACTTTTACTACCTTTACCAGCAAGTATGATTGTAAAAATTTGATTATCAACTGTGAATGAATACGTATCAGTTTGATATGTTCCAGTAACCGTTGATGACACTGGATCAGCTGGATGTAGGGCATACATAGATGCTAATATTTTTTTACCTGCATCTTTTGGTAAAACATTTTTAATACGAATAGATGGAACTAGTTTACCATCTTTGGCACTATCTACCCCAACCACAATATTTGGAAAATCTTTTTTGAGTGCATTTTGAATATCAATGGCAATTTTCTTACTTGCCATTATATTTGCGTATTCTTTGCCATCAAAGTTATATGGGCCGTCATCCGTCTTCAATTTTTTATTCACAGGTTTGACTGAATTATTAACTTTTGATTGAGTTTCTGGATCTGCACCAATTTGTTGATCTGGCGCTGGCGGTATATGTTGTTGGGTATTATCCAAAGGGTCTTCAGTTTCTGTTAATAATTCAATTATACGCATAATTTAATATTTAGTCAATCTCTGGAAACAATACTTTGTGAACAAAATTGGTCATTGTTTTCTCAGGGACTCCCATTGAAATCATACTTTTAATTACGTGTGGATTTTGTTTTTGATAATGGCAATATCGATTCTGTGCCATATGATAATCAGCTACATCTTGCTGCTCCAATCCTACATTCTTAAGATAAAAATCTAAGGTAGTTAGTGCTGTATTACAAAGTTGGTCAATCTCTGCCTCATCCTGCAGATTTCCTGCGGCAACTATTGCGGGACTAAAGATTTGTTGTGCCCATTCGGGAAGTTGTCTAGGTTTGTTCCATTCAAGACCGTTTACCTGTGCTTTAAACCATAGATACATAAAATTAGTAGGATCTCCAGTAATGCTATAATCGTGGAATGCGCCTGTTATCTTGTTTGGGCCGCATACTGCATCAAATCCCCAAATGGGACTGGGATCATTGAAATGCGGAAAAATGGTACTGTGCAAAATGTAAATGTTATGGGTGTCGCGGAAGTCTACAATTTCCACGTGAGCCCTACGATATTTAGGACTAGAGTACAATGCGTTATACCAACCGTAGTCGTGATCAACAGGTAATGACTCGCCTGTAGCTTGAAACTTGGATTCGATATCTTTTGCCAGTGCTGAAATTTTATTCCAAACTGTCGTCATATTCGCCTAGTATTTTAATTGCCCAATCAAAGGCCACGTTTGCTTCATCGGCTAGGTCATCAGTCAACAAGGGACGCATAGTTGAAATCAGTGCCATTGCATTTTCAAATTCTAAATGACTGTGTGGAGCGTTGATAATCTTCTTGATCATTTGCCCGCCAAACATATCACCCATATGCCAAGTATATAGGTGTGCCAGAACTTGTTTAGGATCTTGCAGACTGTTAATATAACTTGCGTAGTCTTTAGTAATTTGTTTATAAGTGTTATATGATGCAAATGGCTTTTTCATTGCACGATAGTCTTCCATAATCAATTTGGCACGTTGGATGCCTTGAAGATCTTTTAACAGTCCCAACTGTTCTGAGCGTTCTTCTATAGATTTATACCACAGTGCTTTTTGATATGTGTAGTCGACCCACACTGCCATAGGCATCTTGTTGGCAAACACTGCCTTCATAAACGGGGTGCCTTCTGCGGCAGTGTGTTTATCTTTTGTTAGTTCTTTTAAACTCATTCCTGCTCAGCCCTAAGTACAAGGGGATGCCCATTGGCTCGAGCCATTGAAACTGCATCGACAACTTTTTGTTCAGCAATTTCGTGAGGGAAAATACCTGCAACAGCACTACCATCAGTATGAATTTGTACAGTCAAGTCAATGGCTTCATTATGTTGTTTTCTAAATATAGAAACAAACATAGCCACAACAAATTCCATAGGAGTAAAGTCGTCGTTCAAAACAACTACCTTATACTTTTTAGGTTCTTTAACCTTGCGAAGTGTTGTTTGCTTTTTTTCAAGTACTGGAGTTTCAATAGTCATAATAAAGTTAAGTTAACGGGGGACTGAGCCCCCGGGCCTTTTATTCAGCCTTTAGTTTAAGAACACGAGGTTTCAATGCTTCCGGAACTTCGCGAGTCAACCCAATAGTAAGGACGCCGTTTTTAATACGGCCTTCGCCCACTACCATATGCTCAGCCAATGTCCAACTGCGTGTGAAACTACGTGCAGCCAATCCACGATGCAAGTATTCTGCACCGTCATCAGTTGGTGTACGTTCACCCTTCACAACCAATTGATTTTGATCAATCTCAACTGTGATCTCATCCTTATCAAATCCAGTCACAGCAATTTCGATCTCGTAAGAATCTTCATTGTGTTTTAAGATATTGTAGGGTGGATAGTTTTGATTAATTTGATTTGCAAAACGATGTTCAAAATCGTTAAACAAGGAATCAAATCCTAGAAGTGCTCTGTTTAGAGAGTTGGTGTCGAAACGAACTAATTGATTTGTCATAATTTTTCTCCTTAATAAAGTAAGACAATCTGGGCACTTTGCCCATATGTAAAAGCCATTAGGTCTTCTACACATTTATTTATTATACAGAAATAGTATTTTAATGTCAATTGAATAAATTTATTTCTTAGCCATTAAAATTTCCACTTGTTTTGTTCGAGATTTTAAACTAGGCTCGCCCAAAACAACAACGGCATATACATCTTGGACACGTTTTACCAGCATCAAAACGCAACGACCAGCAGAATTAGTAAACCCTGTTTTGCTCACCACGACGTTATTATGGGAAAATATTGCTGGATTCGTATTTCTTACAGTTATGGATACGACTTTACCCTTACGTATTGCTTTAATTGTGGCTTGGGGTAAATTTGCAATAGTACGCAAGAATTCATTTGAATATGCTACAGGAGCAAACTTAATCAAATCATCCACTGTACTAACGTTAAACACACTTAGACCTGTGGGGTCAAATAATTGAGTATTATGTAGTCCTAAATCTTTGAGTAGTTTACTACGATCAAATATAAATCTACTATATCCACCTGGATAAGCATTGGCTAGTGTTTCTGCGGCACAATTATCGCTGACAACAATTGCAGCAGTCAATAAGTCTTTTCGTGATAGTTCCATACCGTTACTGATACGACCACGATTACGGCAATCTACTGTTACTCGTTCTTCCAAATCTTGGCCAGAATTTAATACTGTCATAGCAGTAAACAATTTAGTGATACTGGCAATGCTACGTACTGTATCCGTATCTTTCTTATCAATGTATTCCTCTGTGGAATAATGATACAGTCCGTGACTGTTGGGCCACACATTACTTGTGAATAGGGCTAATACTAGTACGAGATATTTCATACGTTATTTACTGTACTTGAGAATGAAAAATAATGCAGTTTTATCTTCGTAAAATGTGAAAATAGAGTATGTTGGATTATGGCCAATCATATTGTCCCATTTACTTTGATGATACGCAAAATCAAAATCTATACCTTGTACTAGTCCCTTAGCCCTAAGTTCTCGAACAATGGTCATTACAGCATCAACCGTCCTGTTGGCGAGTTTAACTTCAATCATGGCCACCTCATCAAAAACAAAGTTGCATCTGTATCAGAAGAATTCATCAGGTTCTGCAAAGTAATCCCATCCTTTCCCGCCAAGTAGTTTGATTAGGTCCCACTTGTCCATCTCACGTTTACACGCTCGGGGCATACCTACACTGCCAACTGATGTGCCGCATTGAGCACAGAAATAATTCATACCGTGTACGGGCTCATCATAGTAGGCAACACCGCCGCAGGGCAGTACCATATAGTCTGTATAATCTTTCACGACCACCTCACTGCCATCATTGTGTATAGTTTTTCGTGTACATCAAAAGTATCCAAGACTTTATAATTATTTGGTGTTCTATGATCATACCATAGATCTTTATTTTGTTCTTTAACCCAACGAGTAACTTTTGGAATAACTTGTACCTTATACCACAAGTCTCCGTCAACTAGGGCAGAGTCCATCTTTTCAAAATTGCCAATGATGACGGCTTTATGTGGAGGCATTACAGCATTTGGGCTTGCGCGGCGTAGTTTACCGGTCATGACCATTTCAATGCAAATAGTGTTGCATCCTGCCCTTGACGAAAATAAAAATCAGTTCCGTTGTGCTTGTAAACTGCGTTCCAACGATCCTTAAAAGAACCCATTGTTTCACCAAGCCAAATTTCTATATCATACATATCATCCCCAGGTTCTAACACATCCAGTTTGATACAATGGGGCCACAACGATTTTTTAAGTACTCTCATATTAAGACCACTTTAATAGAAACAGTGTTAGGTCTTTTTCACTTTTAAAATAGAATTTATCTTTCTTTTCAAACCAACGAACAGATGAAGTACCAAACATTTGCTTACACCAATCCTGCGCTTGTTCATTAATGTCTACGGGTGTATTTTCAGTTCTGGCAATTTCAACCCAACTATACTCCATACCCCAACCACTGGCCTTGCCAGTTTTCATAGGACGTAGTTCGTGTTCAGATCCAAAGTTTAAACCGCCAATAATACTGGAAATGCCAGGTCCAGTGTTAATCATAGTTGCCATTTTAATTAACTCCATTTCAAAATAAACAATACAGCATCTCGTTCTGCTGAAAATATAAAATCTCGACCATTGCGTTCATAAGGGTTTCTTACGTTTTCTTCTAGCCATAGTGTGATATCTATAGCGTGTTTATTATCCTGTAACCGATCAAGCATAACACGATGCCATCCACAATCTTTGAGCAGTCCCCAAAATACTTCTCGATCAATTTCATCAGCCAAATGTTGTGCGGCTTGCTCTTCCCACGTGTATCCTGTAATCTTCATGACCACCTCAAAATAAACATTGTAGCATCTTTGGCAGATGTTAATCTAATATAATTTAGATCTTCAATCCCGTTTTCCCAAAAATTTCCAAAAGTTTGATTACACCAGTTTTCAATTTCACTATTGTGCAACTCGTCATCTTGATTCCAGAATATAGAATATTCTTTATATTTTTCACTATAATGGATGTCCAAATTCATGACCACCTCAAAATAAACATAGTGCGATCTTCTTCATTACGGAACCAATATTTTCTATCACTGCCTACCCATCGACCATCAGGCGTTGACCAGTCAGTATCTCCCATTGTTTGACATATCCACTTGTCCATATCAGCCCATTCAAACTTATCATAGTTAAAAGGCTGTACCCAATAGGGCCAATCAGGTTGTTTCTCAGCATACCCAGTTTCAAAATGTTTAACTGGTGTATAACTAGTAATACTGTCGCCAACCCATCTAGACTCGGCCATAGCACGTTTCTTAAACATTGATCAGACCGCCAACATATTCCACAGTGAGATCATTGTCGGGCACAATTTCTGCATTCCACATCAATGCCATAACCAATGCATCCTTGTTGCTTTTAAAAACAAAGTCCATATAATTAACATTGGCGTGCGTTTGAAATCTGTCCCCAGGCAGGCCGAAATATTCGATTGCCCAGGCACAGACTTCATTCCACATTTGTTCATTGTCAAACTCACGCTTCCAAGGTATGCGTACTGTACTAGCCATCTTATACCTCAAAAGTTAAGTCAGGATCAAAACCACTAGTATCTTCGTGTCCAACATAACCACGAGGGTTAGTTAGAATACGTGTTTCACCAATCATATAATCAGCGGGATCGTGCATATGACCGTGTACCCAAACTTTGATGTTTTCGTGATCAAGAATAAATTCACTCATTTCACTTGCATACCCACCGTTCATAACAGTATCTCGAATGTATTTTTCGTTCACACTGGCAAAACTAGGAGCCATATGTGTAATAACCACAAAAGTCTTGTCTTTGTGTTCTTCTACTGTAGACAGAAAGTACTGCTTACTTTTACGATGTGCTTCCACAGTATCGTAAGGAGTTAACTTGTGGTACAAGCCCTTATCGGGGTAATGATTTTGAACAGTTCGGTAGTCGTTCATAAATTGCTTCATCGACTGCACAGTAATGGGATCGCCTTTGTTTAAGTCTGTCCACAATGTGGCACCCAAGAACATAACACCTTCGTATTCCACCACTTCGTTTTCCAACAAGGTAATATTGTCAGGCAACACTCGTTTGAGTTCGTCATAAGTCTTATCAAAGCGTCCGTGATAATGTTCGTGATTGCCCATTACCATAAACACTTTCTTGTACTTGGCGCATTCATGGTAGAAGAAATCATAGGCACTCAACTTTCCAGGAGTATAAGGCAGAACCTTAGTACTGTGGAATTGTTTGATTAGTGTACGTGCCTCGCACATATCGCCAGCAAGGATTAGTACATCGCCACCTTCCATTTCTTGAGGGCCAAACTCAAGATGGAGATCACTTACTAAACTGATTTTCATATTATCTTTATCCTATCTGCACTTGCTCTGTCACTGTATAATTTGTGTCCACGGTCCCTAATCAGTTCCGCAGTTTCTTGTGGATACTCTTCCCACTGTTCACGCCAAAATGCTTCGTCCAAACTAGCATCACAATCAATGGCATAGATTTCATAATGCCGTTGCGGATTAAATCTGGCCCGCAACATCAAACTTCTCAAAATTCCATCCAAGGGATTTTTTTGTGTACGTTTCTCACTCAGTATATTGATAAGTTGCTGTTTTTCGTGAAGTTCGTACTGACTAATTGGCACGATTGATTCGATACCCAATTGGTCCCACGAAAAAATAAAAGCATTTGTTGTCATAGTGCATTATACAATAAATTTGACTGTTTGTCAAGAGCCCCATTTCAATAAGAACCACTGTGCTTCTGCGTCTGAGGCCAAATAAATTCTCATTGTATATTTGTCATTGACCCAACTCCACTTGATGTTGGGATCTGTAAGTTTATAAAAGAATTCTAAATCGTCGCTTGGACCAAACTGTTCCCAACACCATTTACGAATATCAGAAAATTTCTGTGCAGATGTGAGATTGACATAGTGTTTGAACACACCGTGTCCATTCATTCTTCCATCAATTTTGTTAAGTTTCATACCCATATTATACACCCACGATAACAAAAAGTCAAGTTGATTTCCTGTAAATAGTATGCTACAATATAGAATGGAATCCAAAGATCAATACTCAGAATGGGTTGAACAAGCACACGCTGAAGAAATCAAAAAAGCGCATAAGCGAATAGCCCGGGGCGAAGATATTGATCAAGTTTTAGAAGCATTTTCTCGAAGTTTCATGAACAAGTTGCTACATCCTATATTACAAGAAATAAGAAATGTTCCCGTTGACTTAGATGCATTGGAGCAGAGTAAAGTAGCGTATTTTGAAAAAATGAAAACAGTAGGTCCAAAAGCAGACCACATAAAGGATGACGATGAATAAGATTAAAAAAGCACTTTGGTTTAGCCTCGGAATTGTATTTTTAGGTATTGCCTACTTAGGAACTTTTGTTCCAGGATTGCCTTGGAGTACACCTGCGCTTTTAGCCACTTGGTGCTTTAGCAAAAGCAGTAAAAAGTTTCACGATTATATGTTGAACCATAAACTTTTCGGTCCCTTTATTAAGAACTGGGGAGAAGGTCGTGTGTTCCCCACACTTGCCAAGTGGGCAATGTTTGCTAGTATGGACTTTAGTTTGATTCTAATTTACTGGCGTACCGGTAATTGGCGACTATGCCTAGGATTAGGCATATTTTTTGCACTTATTATACTATGGGCAAGTCGCTTGCCAGGCAGTAAAGAAGAAGCAGAACGCAGAAAAGCCGCTGGTGAAAAACTAGGTTGGTTCAAATAACTTAATCAATAACAGTTAGTTTCTTAATATCTTTGTGTTTGACAATGATGATATTATGAATAGCATCTTTAAACTTGATTGGCAGATCCAAGTGGATTGAAATCCTAGGACCTTCTATTTCGTTAATTATCGTATCATTACCCACAGTACCTATAAATGGAATCTTGTTCCACTTGCCAAATACACGATCACCAATCCAGTATTTTGGTTGGTAACCTATCTTGTTAAAATAATCAGTTTGGCTTGCCATTACTTTGTCCTTTCTGCAATATCTTTATATCCAGCCCAACTAGGGTGAACGCCATCTGGTTGTAAACGAGAAATTGGTAATACAGTATCTCCGTGCTCGGCAGCAATCTCTCGCACAATATCTTGAATATTGGGTTTGATAGCAGGCAAGATCCAAAACACTCTGCTGCCTTTAACTTTTGCCCTCATAGTTTCCAACTCCTGACGAGTTTTAACACCCTTATGGTCATTGCTGCCTAAACTGATAATCACAGTATTAGCAGTTAGATCATTCTTTAGATAATCTTTGTTCCATTGCCAAGTATTCCATCCACCACGAGCGTAGGCCGCACATTCAGGTTTAAACTGATGTGTGCCTACTGCAATACTATCACCTAAAATTAAACAATCAATCATATGCTTCCCAAGTGTTTGTGTTGTGATCCCAATGCCGTGTATCATAAATTTGAAACGATATACTATAGCCAAATAATCCTAGTTCTAAATTTAGGCCGGCGTGGCTTTGCCGTGCAGTGTAACTAAAATGAAATCCGACCAGTTCTCGAGTTCGTAACAGTTCTGCTTCCCACGCTTTATGTTTAGTGATCATTCCTGACCTATTCCACAAGTTAGCAAAGGGCTTACCCCAGGGATTACTTAATCCAAAACTAAGATAGATCATCGTTCTTTAATTCCAAGTTTAGCGTAAATGTTTTGCACACCCACTGCCTGTCGAATAGCATCCTGCAATGCATCGTGTTTTCCACCTTGTGGCATATCAGGATCAAGTCCCAAATCAAACAATGTGCGGGTATCGCGTAGTTGCCAAAAGTTCCAAGGAAGTGGCTTACCAACTTGGCGGTACAAGTTTTCTAATATCACCAAGTCGAATGTTGCGCCGTGACTCCAAAATGTTGAACATCCCCAAGCAAATTTATGGAAACGATCGACTGCTTCAATCAGTGGAACACGGTCATCTGGACTAAACGCTTCTTCCATAATGGCAGGATCTTGCTTGCTCCACCATTCAAGTGTAACTGGATCTATATCCCGACCTTCTTGTTCATCAATATTGATACGGAAATAAATCTTGTCACCATAGCCATTTCCGTAGGGATTAAAATGTACTGCACCTAGTGTTAGTACAGTTGCGTTTGGACCAGTGGCCATTGTTTCCAAGTCCACCATCAATGCTTTTGACATATTATTCTTCCTATAAAACTATATTATAGCATATAAAAGAATTGTTGTCAATACAGTTTTTTGGGTAATTGTTGTTCTTGGAGTTTCTTTTTCCAGCGGGCGGCAGCTGCGCCCTTCTTGCGCTTTCTAGTAGTGGTTGGTTTTTCAAAGAACATATGTTTTTTAACATCTTCTAGTTTACCACTATCGTCAACTTTTTGTTTAAATTTGCGCAAGGCCACATTAAGTGGCATATCACCTACTAAAACAGAATTTCCTTTGAATATTTTATTTTTTCTCATTTACGGTTTTATCAAAAATCATTATAGCTGGACTATTCCCAGCTATAGTATCTTTAGTTATCCTAATTTGATTAAGACCGCGTGATACTAAATTCATAGCATCAAATTGATATGGAAGTAATGTTTTTTCAATAATATTTTTGAGTCCGCGAGCGTTAGTTTTGAGTTCCTTGGCGCGTTCTGCAATATGTGTTAATGCAGTATCTTCAAATATTAATTCAATACCATCTAATTCAAAAATGTATTGATACTGACGAATCAAACTGTTTTTAGGCTCTTTAAGAACCCGTACCAAATCTTCCACAGCTAATTCAGTAACATTGGCAATAAGGCCAAATCGACCAATAAATTCGGGAATAAAACCAAACTGAATAATATCTTTAGTTGATACTAAACTGTAAAGATCTGTTATTTCGTCTTTCTTTTTGAGAGTACTGTGAAACCCAACACTGCGATGGTTCAATCGTTTTTCAACTATTTTGTCCATTCCCACAAATGCACCGCCACAAATGAATAGTATGCCGCGGGTGTCTACTTCCTGCATATCACTGCCAGGATGTTTTCTCTTTCCACTATAGGGCACTCGCATTACGCTACCCTCAATCATTTTTAGCAGTGCCTGCTGTACACCTTCTCCGCTGACGTCTCGGCTAATACTAGTGCTTTCACCTTTACGTGCAATCTTGTCAATTTCATCAATGTAGACAATGCCACATTGTGCTTTTTCAAGATCGCCATCTGCGGCATTAAGTAGGCGTAATAAAATACTTTCTACATCATCACCTACATATCCGGCTTCTGTAATGCCAGTAGCATCACAAATGGCAAAAGGCAAATCTAAATATTCCGCAATCTTACGTACCATCATAGTTTTGCCACAGCCAGTGGGGCCTAATAATAACATATTAGTCTTTTCTAATTGAATATCTTTACTGGGGTTATTGATTCGTTTAAAATGTTGACTAACAGCAACACTTAAACTAATTTTAGCATCTTCCTGTCCAATAACATATTCGTCCAAATAATCTTTGATAGCAGATGGATTTAATTTATTGGTTGAATCAGATACTTTTTTGAATTTTTCATCATCTAATATATCTACACAGAGTGTGATACAGTCATTACAAATGGCGGCTTGATCACCCACTATTAATTTTTCAACATCTTCTTTACTTTTGCCACAGAAATCGCAGCACTGGTTGGATATGTTATTTTTGCTCACTTAGTATGCTTTCTAAAAACTGTTCAACATTAGTTACGGATTTGGAATTGATATGACTATATACTTCAGCAATATTTGCATCACTGGTTTTATAATAAGTGTCACCTTTGCCTAATACGTAACCTGCTAGTGATTGTGTAATATAATTTACACAATCTATGTTAATATACTTATAGTCGCTACGACCAAGTGCGTATAAAAACCAGGACACATTTGATTCCCCATTATACAAATACAAGTTTATATCACCAGGAATATTATTATTGAAAAACCATTGACTTACTGCGTCTTGTTCTTCGTCTGTTAAATGTATAAAAAAAATACTTAAATTGCTATTCTCGTATATATCGGGCGGCGTTATTAGTGTTAATTTACCTTGCATTAATTTTTACCAGTTACTTTTTTCCATAAATTGCTTGTCGACTGTTCTTCGTTTTGAACATATCCTTCTATGGTAGGTTTAGGAAACACCTTTGTTCGAACAATCCTACTTTCTGCAGTGGGTACAATTGGTACAGGTGTTGTGACAGTAGGCGGCTTTGGGTCTACGACTTCTTTGGTCCCTCTAGGGCTGTCACCCTCCGTGCCCTTTAATCCAATGATGGTACCGTCCTGGTCTATAATAACACCACCACTGGCTTTTTTAATTTGTTGGAAACTAATTTGACTGGCAATAAGCAACATTAATGCTAGTGGATCAAATACAAATATGATTAGTACGATAATCCAAGTTACTGAACGTTCTAATACATCGGGATCTGTATTGCCATAGACAAATGCTGCCAAATATTTGACTGGGCCTACTTCTGCTTCAACTTTTCGTATTTCTGCACGAATTGGCGCGGCTTCGTCATTAAGATCACTAATAAGCTTCTGGTTGGCTTCGATGTCTTTGGCAAGATTTGCACGATCGCGTTGTTGTGATTTACGCACAGCATTTGCTTTGTCCGCACCCTTTTCATCTGTACTTCGACCCATGATTTGGTCAACAGCCTCATCCATTTGTTTAAGTTGTTTACGGTTGGCTTCAACATTTTCACGGGCTGTTTTAATTTTCTCGTCATATACTGCTACCTTACTTTGTACGTCACCACTCACTAATGTTTGATCACTGTGTGCTTTGCTTAGGAAACCAAATGTTCCCATACTGGTAATCAGCATTAGCAATACGATTGCTATACATAGATAGCTTTTAATTGTCCAAGGAGCAGTTTTCCAATTTTGTTTAACCCAAACTGTGGCAACAATTTTACCAAGTCCCAGGGTGATGCCCATAATAATTGTGGGAATTACAGCAGCCGCAAATATGGCAGTTAACCCCGCAATACTATAATATTCAGCTACAATCGAAAGTGCCAATCCACTGAGCAGTGTTATATAGGCAATGAGTTTATCATTTAATGTTGGTTTCATAAGGTATTTATTATGTTTAGCGGCGCATCTTGGAAATATCAATTGCTTCTTCATCACTAAACACTGGCACAGCATTACTCTTGTGCATAGTGGCAATGCCTTTTACCTTAGTACCAGTATAAACTTTAGTAGGTGCTGATATTGCCACCCCACCAGTATCTCGACTGGGGATGTGGTGTGTATTAGTTCTTCCAACTGGAGTACCGAGCCCATATACTAGTGTTTCAGCCGATAATGCTCGTTTACGTTTACGTGCTTCTTCTTCGACACCCCATTTCTTTTGTAGTTCTTTCCAACTAGCGTCAAGCTCTCGAGCCTTACGAGCTTCATCTGCATTACGAAATTTTACCTTGCCCTTCTTTTTACCAGTTGTAGTAAGTGCCGGGCCACATAAATGCATTGTCATTCATCGTCTCCTAAGTTGTCTCTTGCGGCTTGCATTAAAAATGTAATAAACATATCCAATGTATTCAAATCATCTTCTTCACCGTATAAGGTAAATTGAACTGTATTACCATTTAGGTTTACAGTATAAGTTCGTGTTTCTAAGTCTAAGTGATTACTCATATTACTGATATTATAGCATTGACTAGTAATGTAGTCAACAAAAAAGGCCACTCAAGTAGCCTTCTTTGAATCATCCTAAATGATTAGAATGCGTACTTAACACTGGCGGTCAAACGATTGCCGTCTTGTGCTTGTACACGATCTTGACCATACTGACGAGTATAGTCTAAGCCAAGGCTAACTTTACTAGCAACTGGAACGCTAACACCTGCACCAACTAGCAATGCGTAGCCGTCTGCACTAGTTTGGTTGTTCAAGTATGCACCGCCAGCCTTAACAGCAACAGTAGCAGGACCAACCTTGGCAACATCATAACTGCCAACTACTGTGTAACGGTCTTGGTTGTTTGCGCCTTTAGTAGCACGGTCAAAGCTAGTAGTTACGCCAACTTTACCAAAAGTTTGTCCAAGGGTGATACCATAAGCATCACGATCTGCGCCTGCGTAGTCACGAGCGGCTGTTACACCAACTTCAACTGCTGAAGCAGAAATTGCGGCCAAAGCCAATAAAGATGCAATTGCGATTTTTTTCATTTTTAAATTTTCCTTTAGTTTTAAAATTTTATTAAGTCTTGTTAATACTCAACAATATTTACTGTACAGCAAATATAGTTATAAGTCTACTGTTTTGGTTGATTTATTTTCTAGATATTCACTATATTTGAGAATAAACATTGTACGTTTAGGTTCATTATAAAAATCTAAACGAATGCTTTGACTACAATATTTGGTCCCGTAGTGAATATCCTTGAGATGTACTTCTTGGTTAAACCATTCTGCGTGTTCACGCACAGTAAAACCAAGCACATCTTTCATCTTCCATCTGATCATCATTACACTAGGTGTATAATCATTAGTCAAACGATTTTTTAGTTTTTCCCACTGTTCTTGACTCAGTACAATTGGTTTGCTCATAATGATCTCTAAATTTGTGACGGACTCCGTAGGGCGTGTTGTGCCTCCGCCTAGCCTTACAGCCTCCCACTGCAACAATCTACTATGTAGATTTACCCCTACCAGATATATTATTTACTCAACTTGTTTAGTTAATTGACAAATTAATATAAAATGATCATATGCTTTACGCACACTTTCATTCTGAAGAAGTTTTTGGGCTTCTTCTTGAATGGCTTTTACTCCTGCTTCAGCAATATCGTGGGCACTGGCGCTCTGTAATGTACACAGGTCATCACCAAACTCTTTGGCTAATTTTTTCCAGGCTTTACGCTGACCTTCAGTAATTGGAGTTTGTCGAGGTTTCAGTTCGCTTGCTTCTTGCATTGCCTTAGTCATTGCATCTTGTGCAACTCGACTGGCAGCAATCAAACTAGCATAATCTGGATCTATATTATATCTACGGCTTTGGCCACCTGGGTAACACATTACAATATGTGTACCTTTTCCAAAACTATCTAAATAGTCGCTATCGTACTCAGAAACAGGAACATACTTTCGACCAACTCGTTCATAGTATATCTTCTTCGTCATTTTTCAATCCATTGCTGTGTTTGTCTGTGATCTTTTCCACATCTTGAAAAAGGCGTTTTTCTTGCTGTGTAGGCTCGTTAAAAAACTTTCGAGGATTACCACACATCGCACAATTTGGATCGCCGCAGGTAGTTCCACTTAATTTATGCAAACGATGTGTTTCATCTTTCTTAACTGGAAAGCCGTGTGCTTTGGCAATCTTTACCTGTTTAGCAATATGTGCATCGTCCTTTAGTAGGCGTTTGCTCTTTTTGAATTTGTCTTGTTCAGTGCTCATAGTTTATTGTAACAAAAAAATCTATCAGTGTCAAGGTTTTACGCGAATCACACACAATGTAATGGGAATTTTTAGAGATGGTAATGTGAAAGTTATTCCTAAAATTTTCAAAATGTTCATAACAAATTCAACAAACTTCAATATGATGTTGGCTATAAAGTTTTTAATCCAAAGTCCTATATCTGACAGCAGTTTAGCCAAAATCTTTTCAGGATTAATACTGTGTTTTGCAAATGGCTCTGCCCAATCCCACGGTCTACCAAATATAGGTAATTTAAAATTCTTAATTGAATTTAAAATATCTTGTGCAGTCACTTCAATCTTTTTCAATACTTTTTTAGCAAAGGCTTTAAGTGCATCAAGTATTTCTTGTAAACTAGGCGGCTGTTTCAAATATTTTAAAATACTGGATAATATTTGATCTACTGCCTTTTTCCATAGTACACTCAATGTAGGCACCTTATAAGTAGCAGTATCAAATAATGCCAAACCTTGTTGGATAAGGTCTTTAATAGTGTTGATTTTCTTTAACAACTGATCCCACAGACTTTGTGCAATGGTCCTTACTATATATTTGATTTTTTCTTGTATGTTGTCAAAGTTTTTATAAAAAGGCCAAGGTATGCCCAACGCTTTAAATATGTTCTTTAAGAAATCTAATTTAAGTGGAAATAGTTTGGCAATGATGTCGTATAACTTGCAATAGAAGTTGGGATCAAATAAGTCACTGATATGCAAACCAAAGTATGGCAATGTCAAATCAATTACACCCAGTCCAAACCTTTTTAATACTTGATATGCTGAATATAATGCAGTCCAGACAGGTTGATATATGGCCTGCATACCTGCATTGTATAATCTACTGGCTGCGTCATTAACATCCGATTCAGCATCAATAACACCGATAGCATTACAGTTGGTAATGCAAATTCCAGGAACAGCAATACCAATGGGAATTATGTTTGGATCATTAGGATATGCCCGACGAATTGCATCCGCAATGGTTTGCATATTCAAAGGTGTACTGCTTGAGATTTTTATCTCAAGTGTACTTACAATTTCCTCGTGAGCCAGTGCCATATTATCTCAATGCAATGCCAGTAGTACCTTCGAGATACTGTGTGGCAGCTTCATTCTTGCTTGCTACAACAAAGAATGTATTGCTCTTACTTAGAGTAACATCAGTTTCTTTACCGAGGAAAATCCAAGGGATCATTCCCAAACCTTGACCATTCATAGTCAATGCCAGTGGCTTACTAATAGTAATTGTATCACTGGTTTCACTTTCAAACTTGGCAATGATCTCGTCACCGTTGATTAGTTTGATACTTACTACATCTCCTGAGGAGAAACCTTTATTAATTAACATATTATCCTTTTTTAATTGCGGCGATTACTTGTGATATCTCACTCTTACGCCTATTGTTTTCTCTTACAAGAACACTGACCTGTTGATTTAATTTGCCAACATTTGACGACAGCGTTCTTACTTGCTGTTCAAGGTCGGCAATCTTTTTATCTTTTGGATCAATCATCTTTTGTTGGTATTTCACACAAGGCTTCTAAAGTCTTGTAGTGATCATATGCTTTTTTTAATGCTTCAAAGTGTTCTAACTTTGCAGGATCTGGTACAAGTATGGCTAAACGCTTTTGTATATCTTCCAATGCCTTGGCAATGCTAACACCCTTAATTTTAACATCACCCGCAAACTCTGCATCGCCGGTGACCTGTAATGTGCTGGGCTTTGATGGGGTATTAAAACTACCACCCCATGTATTATTAGTAGTTGTGATATAAGAACCGTAATTACTGTTTGACCCAACTGCGCCTATGCCGGGAATAAAATATGGACCAAGTATGCTTGATGATACACCAGAAATATCAATAGTAACATCGCCTGAAGATATATCGTGGGTATCTAGACTACTTTCAGGTATAGTAATAATTATTTCATCATCCATTTAAGTGTGCCTTTAATTCAGTAAAGCCGCCAATTAGTGCTCCGTCAATAAAAATTTGTGGAACAGTTCGTGCTGTAGGCACTGCTTCTAATAATTCTTCTCGTGTATATCCGTCACCAATTTTTTTCTCTTCAAATGCAATACCACGCTGATTTAACAATGCTTTTGCTTGATCGCAATAGGGACAGTGATACTTACTCCATACAATTGCTTTTGTCATTTTATTTTCCTTATAGTTTTTTTAAAATTGCGATATAATATCCATTATGCCAATCGCTTTGTTCGTGAGATACTTTAGCGTGGGTCAAATCATCCGTAGTATGAATTTCAATACCAGCAATTACTTCAACGTCTACGTTGGTTAACGCATCGATAGTACCGTTTTTAGGATCAGGCCAATTCCAATCATCTACTACCCAAATAAACATATCGTCTAATGCAGGCAAAACCATACGTAGTCCATCGCTTTGATCATCGTGTTCATGTGGGCCATCATACATATAAACATTAAACTTGCCCAAATTATTGTAATCAATATCTCTAAAATCACTTTCAATGAATCTTTGATTTTCTGAATTTGAAAATTTCTTTAGATTGTTTAAAAATTGATCTCGAGGTCCGCCAAATTGACTCCAATTATCCACTGCCACCGCTTGGCAGTTATTTTGCCAAATTGACGAACAAAATGTTGATCCTGCCCAGCATCCTATTTCTAAATATCTAGGATTGGGCACGATCTCTATTAAATTATTCATTAATGCTCGAAATTTTTTACCACTCATCCCGTGCATTGTCATTAATTCTGCAGGTAATTTGTGTTGCATTTTATCAGCACGATCAAATGCCGTTTTCAACGCCTGGGCAAGTTCAGACGACCAGTCTCCAGAAAATTCCACTTTAATAATATCTGCCATTTTAATTTTAATCCTTATAGGTCTGGTAATTCGTCATAGGTGACAGAGTCACTCATCACACCCACTACGTAATTAGTGCTTTCAGTTTCCTGTAGTGCACTTTGTTTCTTTCCAATGTTAACGTGTTTGTTAAACCAAGGGATAGGACTACTGCGTGGATGTTCGCCGTCGTATTTGATGCCAATATCTTTCAAACGGGTGAATGCTGTATAGTCAACAAAGTCTTTTAGAATAGTTGCATTAAGGCCAATGACTGGTCCTTTCTTAAACAAGTAATCTGCCCAGGCTTTTTCCTCTGCAATAACTTCCATATACAATGCATATACTTCTGTTTTGCATTCTTCAGCAATAGAAATAAAATCCGGATCATCTTTAACAACTTGGTTGATTAACCAAGCGGTCCATTCTGCGTGTAACAATTCGTCTTGTAAAATAAGACTGATAATGTTTCCATTGCCAATGTAAATCTTATTTTCAACCATTGCCAAACTTGTAGCAAATGACACCATAAATCTAAATGCTTCCAATGCATAACTTGCGTGTAATGCCATCCAAATTGCAGTCTTATGTGTGTGGAGATCAATTGCCTCACCACATTCTTTGCGACAATTGAGTCCGTGTAAAATTTCATAGTAACGGCCAATACTTGCAGCCATATCTATAATTTCTTGTGTGTCGTGAATCTTGTTAAACTCTTCCTTAGGCACACCATAGACATTACGAATAATGTGACTGTATGACTTACTGTGAATATTGGTTTCGAAGAAACTCCAATTGCTTACCAGTGCTTCAAGTTCTGGAATACTAATAACAGGACTAAACACTTGATTAGGCGCACGACCTTGGATACTGTCCAAAGCAGTTTGTCGAAGTAGGTTACTGGTAAAGATATGCTTGACTGCATCGCTGGCATCTTTGTGATCCATTTTATCTTTAGTAAGACTAATTTCTTCAGGTACCCAAAAGAACCCTCTGGCCAATTCTTCGTATTTTTGTAACTTGTTGTACTTGACTTCCTCAAAACGCTGTACTGTAACAGGACCTGCTGGATCCAAAAACATTGTGCGTTTTAAGTAGTTAGTTTGTTTACTTAGGTTATATTGTTCTTTGCTCATAATTTGCAAGCCTCGCAGTCATCTTCTAATTCTTCATATATAGTAACAGGCTGTGTTGTTAGCAGTCTATCGCTTTGAGTGTTTAATATATTCTTACTACCAACTTTGTTGATAAGACTGTAATACATAGTTTTCAATCCCCACTTGTATGCAAGCATCAAGTTCTTAGCAATCAATGTGCCAGGTACTTTACCTTTTTCATAATTTGCAGGATTATAGAATGTGTTAGTTGACAATGACTGATCAATGTACACAGCAAGTACGGCAGCAGTTTTCAAATAATCAACGCAGTCCTTTTGATCCCACATTAGTTGATAACGATTCTTTAAGCGTTTGTATTCTGGAACAACTTGTGTAAATGATCCTGCTTTACTTTCCTTAACACTGATTAATTCCATTGGCATTTCAATACCATTAGTACTGTTCAATACAACACTAGAACTTTCAACTGGTGCAACTGCCATCAATGTAGCATTACGGATGCCATACTGTTTCATACGTTCACGTAGTGGTTCCCAATCCAAACTGGGAGTAAAATCAGTTAGTTCGTTGCTGCCGACTGCACGACGTTCCCACGGGAATACACCTTTGCCATAGTATGTGAATTCGCTACGGGTACAAGCACCACGTTCTTGTGCAAGTTCAACACTTGTTTCGGTTAGGTAAAATGCTTGATGTTCCATCCAACGTTTAACTTCTGCCAATGCCTCTGTAGTACCATATTTGAAATTACGTTTGGCGTGCCAGTAGGCCAAATTGGTAATGCCTACACCTAAAGGTTCAAACTCGTTATTTGCTAATTGACTTTGAACACTTAGGAAATCTTGGTAACTTAATAAATTGCTTAGACTTCTAACTAATACACGGCAAGCCTTTTTCATCTGTTGTGGGTTATTAAATGCTCCCCAGTTTATGCTGCCAAGAGTACAAAGAGCAATGCGTCCCTCTGGATCTTCAATTCTTTGGAAAGGACGGGTGGGTAAAAGTATCTCTTGGCATAGGTTTGATTGATATATCGGGTCAAGCCTTGTATCAAACGGCCCCTGGTTGATAACGTTGTCGATGTTGACAAGATAGATGCGCCCAGTATCAGTACGTTCTTTAAGAATTCCATTTTTGAATATCTCATCTGCCGATACGCTTTTCTTTTTAATTGTCGGATGCTTCTCATAGTTTAGATATAGTTGTTCAAATTCTTCACTGTCACGATAATATGCTTCGTATAAGTCTGGAACATCGTGCGGATCAAACAATGTAATTGAGCCACCATTTTTATAACGATTCCAAAACATCTTATTGACCACTACACTGTAGTCCATTTGACGCACACGATTTTCTTCAGTGCCTTGATTGTTCTTTAGTACAATAAGATCTTCAAATTGATAGTGCCAAATAGGGTATGTCACTGTGCAACTTGCATTACGGATGCCGCCTTGACTGCAACTACGCAAATCCGAGAACCATTTTTTCAGAAAGGGTATCATACCCGTATGCTTGATTTCTCCATTGCGAATTGGTGCACCTAACGGGCGAATTCTGCCTATTTCTAGGCCAATTCCGGCACGTTTTGATGCATATTTCGCCATCATTTCGCCTGCGGCGAAAATACTGTCCAAAGTATCATCCGAACTAATAAGTACGCAACTACTAAACTGTTTAGTAGTAGTGCCAAGCCCCGCCAAGACTGGCGTAGCCAACGTGAAGTGACCTGCGGCCGCACATTCATAATATTCTTTAACATATTTTAATCTCACATCTTTATTTTCATTATGAAACGCGGTTGCCGCGGCAACCGCGTAACGTACTTGTGGCGTTTCATATATTTTTCCATTGGCACGATTCTGTACCAAATACTTTTCTGTCAATTGAGCAATGGCGGCATATGTGTATTCTTCGTCTTTACTATGATCAATAAACAAGTCTATAATATTCCATTCATCTTCAGTATACCAATTTAACAGTTCTGGGGTATACATACCAGCAGCAACATTAGTCTGCACTACGCTATATAATTTGGGCGGAGTGTAACTACCGTATACTTCCTTACGTAGCATACTGACACGTTGCCGGCCTGCTACATATTGATAATTAACATTATTAATTTCTGGATTTTCAGTTTCATCAATTAGATCAACCATTGCTTTAAGCAACAACTCGTCAATCGTTTCAGTAGTCATACCGTCGTGAAGTTCTATTTGTGCTTTAATTTCCACCATACTTGGGCTAACACCGTCAATGCCCGTACAAGCGTGGGCCACTTGTCTTTGAATTTTGGAGATATCTAACGGTACTCTTTCTCCATTGCGTTTGACCACTGTGATCATATTTCTTATGCCTTTATTCTGTGTTGAGCTGATATTTACCGCGTGGGCGTAACTTTGATAAGATTTTCAATAAAAAATGAATCAGGTATATTCTCTAATAATACCGCATTGTTATCATTATAGTTAATGGCCCACAAAGAATCAACACAAACTATATTATAGTATGTAGATTTGGTTTTGTCTATTAAACTACGTACTTCTATGTCGGTATCTTTATACCTTTGAGTGAACTTAAGGCTATATGCTATCATTAATGATTTGGTAAAATCATCGTATTGATTTTCTACAATGATTTCCCAAGGACTGGGCCACGATGATTTATTGAAAGGATCGATATGTCTATTATATGGAACAAATGGAGCATCCCGCCAAAAGTCAATAACAAGTTGAAAAGGTTCTTCGCAAGTTTCTAACTGAGCACGAAGCGCTGCCCAGGACGATAATCTATCGTCAACGGATAATTTAAACATTGCTGCTTATTGTAAAATATTTAATTTGTATTCGATATTGAAATTAGTAACAGTACTTGCCAAACCAGTTGCTGTTGTACCTAATTGATTCCAACAAGTTAATGAAACATAATTGTTAGTAATATTGCTAGTGTAGTCAGTTGAGAAAATTACAAAGTTTGTGCTACCTGACAATACTTCAGCATAATTAAAATAATCACTCACACTGGCAAATACTGCTTCATTTGCCTCGACATTTGCTGGAGTTATATTCATTGTCAATTGGCCTGTTCTTGAGAATACTGTATTATTTTCGTCAATTAGTGTATAATCAATTGACACTTTTTGTTCTCGACCTGTCAACACAAAATTAGTAATAGTATATCCCACAGTGGTATCTGTGCCAATGCTAGATACGTAAGTAATTGGACTTTCTATAACAGCAGGGCCTGAAATAATAGGATAATTTGTTACGGTGTTTATTGGATTTATAAATCTACCAAAATAATCATTGCTTGAACTATTTCCGCCATCATTAAATGTAATTACTGGAGTTATCTGTGTTCCTGCATCACCGCTAAAATTATTACCAACATTTCTAAATGTGTTGTTAGAACTTATTACATAAGAGTTTGTTGTAGTGTTTGTAATAGTGCCAATGTAGATAGCTTCTCGAGCAATGTTTTGGAATATGTTGTTATCTATTAAACCATTGACGGGGACAATACCATTTGCACTTGACCACATTCTTACACCGCGACTCATATTACTAAATTCACTGTTTTGAATATAGTATCTATTGGTAGTGCCAGTGTTTTGATATACCCCTCTGTTAAGTCCATTAAAATTACAATCGTCAATTCTAATATTTGAACTTAGTGCAAGGGTTGCATCTGAACTAACTGAAAATCCACGTATTGTAATACCGTCAACACTTGTTAATGTACTAGCTGCTGGATCGCCAAAATTAACATTTAAAATATCAGCATTGGCTACATTATCTAATAAGATTAATGTTGAACTATATGTACTGGTACTAATTAACGTCATACCTTCAATATGTATGTTTTTAGGTTGAGTAGCAAACGTATCACCATTCATACTAAAGAAAGATTGTCCATTGGCATCAACGGTTTGGAATATAGGTGCTCCGCCCGCGGCTGTCAATACTGTTAAACCTGCGCCTTCGCCAACTAATTTAGTGTTGGGCGGTAAACTAATTGTACCACTGACGCTGAAGTTTCCTGCTGGAATTTTTATTGCGCTGATAGCAACTTGAGACGGGTTACTGTTAACAACAACACCAAATGGATTTGTAACAGTTCCGATTGATTCTTGCAATATTTTAGTAATGTCGGTACCTGAAGAATAAAACCAAGTGGTGGTAAAATCTATCATGTTGGCCCACGTGTCTAACTTCTTAGCATATGTACCTGTAGAAGAATGTAATATAGTATTAGATATATCATTTCTATATCTGTAACCGGTTGAAGGATTAACTGAAATTGTACCTGCTTGGGCCAAACGAAATACATTGGCCAAATCTTTATCAGTTAAAATACGGGCGTTATTGTCATTGTTGGCTCCTTCTGATACACGTTTACCAATATAAAGATTTTGTGTATCTTCAGCCCAACCAAATTCGCCCGGCTCTAACTGTGGCACACCCGTTTGATTTTCCTGTCCACGTCGTACTTGTATTCTTGCAATCTCAGTTATCGCCATATTAATATCCCCTCTATTGGATATTTATGCTTACTGTGTGAGCAATTGCTTGTAGCCTTTTAATCCAGTGGTATGATACTCTTCTACCTTAGTCAACCACAAGTCTTGGTACTTATTGAAGTCTTGTGGCAGCAAATCAAATTGTTGATATGTCTCGCCGCCCACTTTAATGCCATCATCACCGCGACTGCACATAAAGATAACTCCACGCTTCATATCAGTGCCATAAACTTCATTATGTGCTAAGATATAAGCCACTAATTGTAGGTAGTAATCTTCAACCCACTCTGCCTTCTTTGGCTTGTTAGTTTGTTTATGGTCGCAAACTGCTGGGACACCTTCATATACACCTACCAAGTCAGTTGTGCCACTGTAAAGTCCTGGGAAATATAATGATTGCTCCATTGCCCAAATTTCATCCATCTTGCTCAAACCGTTAATAATGATTTGATCAGCCATTGCGTTGGCTTTGATATGCACTGGATTGTTACCAGGCTGACGCTGTTCACCAATTAGGAAACGTTCTAAGTTGGCGTGCATAGCTGTTCCAACTCCGGCCGCCTCTGTTGTAATTTGTTGTGCTTTTTCTACACCCACACGCTTCTTCCATTCGTTTAGTGCTGTCATATCCTTAGTTGCGCCAAGGATAGTTGTTACACTAGGAAGTGTTTCTCCGTCTGGAGTTTGATAAACTCGTTTACGAGTAATGGGGTCGTTGACCTGTTTGCAGTTTTTGTATTGGAATCGCTCCACGAATGGAGGTGGGGTATAAATGGTTGTCATATAGTTAATTATAACATATATGACAGACTCCGTCTATTATTTGAATGCGTTTTTGGCGTTATGACTGGCCATTTTTGCCACACTAGGTGCTGGGCCTTTTTTGTCACTATCTTGTTGATCGTTGTGATTTTGAAGTCTGGTATTCAAAGTAACTGCGCCAGTTTCACTATCGATATCTTTGATAACATCGCCCTGTGGATCAATTTCATTTTTAAGTGCAATCAATCCATCAGGTGTACTTATTCCCAAAGCAAATTTATCTAGTATGCCTTTGACAACTGGCCAAGGTAAATCACTAGCCTGTTCTTGTCCAGGCTTATTAGCAAGCCCCTGTAGTACAGCCATGACTTCCCTGGCGCCGCCTTGATCTACTTCAAATAGTCTCATCTAGCCAACTTTGACATGATGCTGTGTGACTCAGCCAACTTACGTGCACGGCTTTGTTGACGACTTTCGCGCATTTCACGACCAGAAGTCATATCACCGCCGGCAGCAGCATCGCTAGCACCAAACTCATCTCCAGCGGGGGGATTCATTTCATCTGGCATAGCAGCATCCATACCTGGCTCTGCTGGCATTTCTGGTTCCATACCCATTGGGGTCTCTGGAGCAGCGCCGCCTGCTAGTTGGGCAACAGCATTACTAATTGCTTCACGTTGTTGTGTCAATACTTCTAATGTAGAACTCAATGCCGGGCCAACTGATTGTTTAAATGCTTCGGCTTCAGCTTGACCAAACTCTGATTTAATTTGATCACTCAATTCAATAATGGCCTTAGTTTGGTATTGACCAACACGTTGCATCCAACCTGTAAAGTCATTAACCATATCACCAGCAGCAGTAATAGCTTGTGCTTTGCCTTCTTCATCTTCCATCAACAAGAACTGTAAACTTTCATTTACAAACTTAACATTGTGTTTGTATTGGCTTTCGTTGGTTTTCTTTCTACCAGCAGCAGCTTTCTTTTCCATTCCTGCTTTGCCGTATTTGTCACGACCAATTTTTGCAGCTAAACCAGCTGGATTAGTAACACCCTTTTGATGACTTAACTTCTTTTCTAATTTATTGAAATCACCTTCTTGCATCATGCATTCTTTGCAATCGCAATCTTTAGGATGCTTCATGCCTTCTTTCATTTTGTGCACACGACCCTTGGTTGGCGTTGTAGGAGCACCTCCCAACATACCTTGCAGGTGGCTAGTATCGCCCTTGCTGTTGTCGCCAGAGTCTTTATCAAACTCCTTGCTTTTTTTGGTATGCACTGTACCAGTAGTGATTTTCTTTTTGTTGAACTTACTGGCGGTATCCTGATCACCTGCACGATCGCCGTCAAAGTTGGCTTCCTTAACTGGATATTCTTTGCCACCTACTTTGATTTTTTCTCCAGGCTGAATGCCATCTTTTTTTGCATCTTGAACTGCTTTACCAAAAGCATTACCTTCAAGTTCTTTCTTGTCTTTCTTGATGGCTTCTTTAACTTTGGCATCTTTAGCAGCCTTTTTCATTGTCTCTTTCTTATTGCCATCTTTGTCTAAGTCTAAAAAGTCTGGTTTGGCCTTTTTGGCTTCGCTTAGTTGTGACATTTTGTCACGTAGTTTTTGCATTTGTTCGCCTAGCATTTCTTTAATCCTTGTGTTTAGCAATTCTAACATTGCCTTGTCTTTTTGATATGTCTCGTTGGTCAGCAACTCATTGAATTTGGCAGTGCCCTCCTGCTGAAAAATACGAGTACGTAACTTGTTACGAATATCTTCCAACTGTTCACGGTTATACTTGGTCAAGTTAACACGACTACTAAATTGCTTCTCTAGGTTTTCAGCTAGATGTGCACTAGTGATCTTTTTGTTGAAATCTGTTGTTTTCATATGAGTTCCAGAAAATTGGTTAATACTATTTATACGAGTTTAATAAGTTTTTCAAAACTTCGAATTATAGTGCGTTTATGCTCAGTTTTCTTAAGTCTGGCGTCATCATACTTGGTAATATATAAGGAAAAAACATCGTTAGTCTTACGTTTCATCGCTCTCTTATATACTTGTTCTTCAAAATCTGCAGAACCATAACGGCGATCTGTTTCCAATAATTCAGTATCTTTATACAAGCCCAATGCTAGTTTGTTTGTAACCAGTATTGCTGTTTGTGGCAAATTAATACCTTGTATTAACGATTCACCTGAAAAATCTAATATAGCAAACGAACCGTCATCTTCTTTAACAATAGAGTAACTACCAATAGATATTGTGCCGTCATTGTTTTTGATAGGTACTACTAGGCCTTTTTTATAAAGGTCACGACGTACTGTCTCACTGACTTTTTTAATTTGGCCGTAAAGTTCTTCAGGAATTGTTTTCATCTAATTTGGAGATTAATGTGTTGTTATCTTTACTTATGGCGTACACACCTTTGCGTACAAGATTCTGAGCTAACCATTGATCATGGTCATCCAATCCGCTTACTTTAACATTGCCTTCGTGATGCTCAATAAAGTGTTGTTCTTCATTGGTCAATGTCATGCCAATTCCTGATAATAACTGATGTATTTTCATATTAGTTTGGCGGCTCTGGAGGCGGAGTTAATTGCCCCCTCATCATATTTACAGTGGCCTGTAATGCTGCAATTTTACTTGTCATATCAGCCATGGAATTTTGATTGTTGCCACTGTTATTTTGATCAGTTGGCTGATTGGGAGTTTGATTAGGAGATGTTGTTTGTCCTGGTGTTGGAGTCACTGCACTTGATCCAGGTTGTGGAGTAACTACTTTTGATCCAGGAGTAAAACCAGTAGGTTGATTAGTTTTGGGAGTATTTGAAGTTGTTGGGCCCGCTTGCGTAATGGGTGTAGGAACATCTCCACTAATTTTTCCACCAGCGGGTATTTCTCCTATCTTATCTCCAGGAACTACAGCCGCCAAAGGAGGTGTGCCCTCAAACAATTCAAATATTCTCATATCAGTGTGCTTTTTGTAAGACTACAACTACTAAGCCTATAATACCAGTAACAATAGTACCAGCAGTACCGATGACAACTTTAGTCATACTATTATGGCCAGATTCAATTAACTTTTTAAGATCAGCAAATTTACCTTCAATAGAGGTAAGGCGTTTGTCTAAATTGTCGTAGCGTTGGGCACACAAATCAACGTGCGCTTCTAAATTTGTTTTTTCAATATCAATTATTGGTCCAGTGGACATCTTTTTCTCCTTCAGTTGGGGTAGTACGGGATTGCATTAAATTGTGCCTAGATGTGCCTTGATGATTGTGTTCTTGTAGGCAATATCCTTACAATCGAATATGGCCTTTGCTATATTTATAGTTTCCGTTAGATTTTTAATAATTGGCACACCGTCAACATTTTCAATGAGCCCGCCTAATGGGTTCTTCTTATCTATATTATATACACCTATACGATCTGGTTGAAAACTAAATGACCATACCATATGTTCGCCTTCATAGTCAGATCCAAACTCCGAATCTGTTATGTCCACTAGTTTGCATAGGGGCGGATTGTTATAGATAATAATACTGCGGATTTCAATACATTGTATCAATGTAATAAAATTCCTATTTTGATCGTATGCGAGTGAAGTACCTTGATTGGGTCTAACTACTCGCGTGTTAGTGATGTCGACCAAAGTCTGAATTTCAATTATGTCCATAAACTACCTATATAATGTATTTATAGCCATAAGAAAAGGGAGTTAAAAAACTCCCTTAGTCTTAAATCTTGTTAAAGATTATAGTGCGAATACTGTAACGTCTGCACTGCGTAGATCTTTGTCATCAACACCAGCGTGTTGTCCCAAAGCGCGGATAGCAGCTTTCAATGCATCTGCTGTATTGCTGTATGTTACGCTATCACTAGCGGAACCCATGCCCAAGCCGCTTGTTGCTGGCTGGCCGGTGTCGCTCACTGTACCAGTATCTTCAATAGCAATACGTAGACCTTGGCCTGTACCGCCTGTTGCGTTTAATGTGCCAACCATTGCTAATGTAGCAAAGTTTTCGCAAGCGCGAACTGCTTTCTCAAAAGCGCCATCAACAACACCAACGCTAGTTGTCAAATCAACACCAAAGTCAATTTGAAAGAATGTTAGTGTACTTGGACGCTGACTTGGTGCCAATACTGTACCGTTTTTTCTTGTAATTCCTGCTGACATAATATATCTCCTTAATCGTATGTCTCACCCCACTCTGGAGTGTTTTGTAATATTATTTATGCCTGTCGTAAAAAAGGCCCCAAAGGACCCTTTTTAAACCATTCCGATATTACATACTTTGGATTAGTTTTAGTTCCTGATCTTCAACGCTTCCTGGAGCAAAAGTTTCTGGCTCAGGTAGTGTACCACCTTGTAGGCCATGCTGGATGTCGCTCAAGAAGTTACCAGTTGTTACCAAATTTGTACCAAACAACCAACGACGATCAAATTCTGCATCGTTGTTGTCATTCAAGGATGGGATACTACGAAGAATAGTTCGGATTGTATCAGACATTGGATTGTCTTTGATATTACCAACTGTGTCGTTACCATCGTTTGCTGTATCTTGTGCGATACCGACGATGAAACTTGCCCAACTGTTACTTACCGTTGGGTTACCAATGAATAAGATTTCTGCTTGAGTTTGAATTGCCTGGATTGCTAAACGGAAGTTTTCGCTATCATAGACTGGGTCTGGCCCGTTACCTGCGTTAAGATCGACGTGGCGAACTGCGTAGAATGCAATTTGACGACCGATGAAACTGCCTGGATAGGCTTTGCGATGTACTGCTGTAATTCCTGCTGACATAATATGTCTCCTTTAATCGTATGTCTCACTCTACTCTAGAGTGTTTTTGTAATATTATTTATGCCTAATCGTCGTCTTTTAAGTCGCCATCAACGATTTTAAGATGTTTAGCAGTTTCTTTATTATCGCGTAGTCTGCGTATACTACGGGTAAACTTACTGGCATCACCACCTCGGATACTGTTGACTAATCTACGTTCTAATTCGTATGCTTCTTCTGGAGAGAAGTTTTCTTTGATAAGATTTAGTAAATTGATGGCACTGTTGATTACGTGTGTGGCACGGGCTTCAACGATAGCCTCGCCGTTTTTACGTTCCGATATGGTATTAAGTTCTTCTAATAAACTTCTTGTGACACGTTTCAAAGCAGTTTCCTTTGTATTTGTAATATTTAGTATATTGTAACATATCTAAACGGAAAGATAAAGACTTGCAAAATGTTGCACTGCCAGGTAAACTAGTATAAATAATTATATCAGTAGAAGCACTGATACACAATTTAACACACAGGAGAAAAATATGTTAAACCAATTAGCTGAATACTTCCAAAAGATGTTTCAGAGTTTTAGTAAGCCACAAACTTACGGATCGGCATTAGAAGAATACATTGTCAAGAATAATCCACAAGATAGTTGCGATGTTGATCGACTAGCACGAGAGTTTGAACAGAAAAATTTAAATCGCACAATGGCTGGGTGGTTCAAATGAAAGTTATAAAGACAATTTTTAATTTTTTAGGTGAGATAGGTCGTGTACGTGCTGCTGCACACTTTGCACGTCAAGGCGATCATGCCGCTGCTAACAGAATTATGATGTCAGAATTTAAGGGATGGATATAATGAATCAATGGTGGCCAGTATCCGACGAAGAATGGGAACGGTTAAATTATCCTGAAAAATTTAAGTTAAAACGTTCGTAAAGATTGTTATACACAGGTCAGTTGTGTATAATAAATACATAGACAGCAAAATTAGTTGCTGTTTATACACAGACATTACACACAAGGAGAATAATATGTCAAACGCATTTAAAGCACCGTCAGTACCAGAAGTTAAATTTAATAAAAATGGTTACGAAATTAGAACAGACATCTTGGCAATGGCTAAAGACTTGGTAAAAGAAGACTTCCATGCTAAATTTCAAGGATGGGAAATGACCGCTACTCGTGATGAGAAGACTGGTCAAATTGTTACATCTGTAGCAATGCCAGAATTTCCAGGACTTGATAAAGTTCTAGAAACAGCAGAAAAGATGTATAGTTTTGTTAATGCAAGTGCATCTAGTAAGAAGTAAATATTAAAATAAATTAGAATATCGGGGCATAGCCCTTATAATAATATTGTAGAAATAGGAAAGCCCCGTAACTGGGGCTTTTCTTATTGTGGCAAACGTTCTTTAATTAAATTAACAACACGTTCATTAATCACCACCTCGTAATGATTAGAATCTACTTCAATTAATTCCATATTTTCACTGTGGTGTTTTTGACTTCGTATGGTTACTATACCATCATTAGGTTCGGTCATCCAAGGACTAGATCCTTTGATAGTTACCACATTACACCAAGGATGCTGTATTGTAATATTATCAGCTTGTCTAATAGGCCAACTGCTGGGACCTATATCCCTTAATAATCTACTAAACGGCAAAAAATATTTGGCGTAGTCGGCGCTTTCACTACCACCATAAGGTGTACTCAACGTTACTGCTCCTAATACACGATCAGGAATAGCATTGGCAATATGCAGTGAATAGATGCCGCCCAAACTATGTGCAATAAAAAATATATCTTTAAATTTTTCAAGTTGCTTTAACATATCTTGCAGATTATTTTCAAAACCATTAGCACTGTCGTAACTAATAGCATAATCTTTATATGACAAGTGATCTCTGATATAATTAAAACTGTCTATTGTGGCGTTTGCACCGTGAATATAGACTATTGTCATAAACCAGTCTTAAACATTCCAAGGGGGAGTAGTGATTACTGATTTGGGAGACGCTAATTCTTCCAATTTGGTATCTAATTGAGTTTTAAAAGATGCAATAGTTTCACTGCCCAATGCTGCCTCTAACCATCCAACAACAATATCGTGTGTAAGATTATCAAAATCTATATACACTGATGTTGGATCGTATGTTATAACTGTAGAATTAAATAAATTAGCAGTAAAATTACCAGTTTCATCAGTTGCAGCGTATACCCAATGTAAAATATTGGCAACTTTATTTTGCCCGTGAGCAGTGGGTTGATATTCTATTCGTTCAATAGTCCAGTTATATGTATTAGACATTTAGTTTCCTTATTCTGTAATTGGTTTTGAATTTAAGTATTCAGGGTATTGTTTGTTAAAGTGCCTCATTACAATACCAGCAATAGCGTGTGCTTGATTTTCGTGAGGACTACCAGTAGTACCGCTATCGTCACCTAATTCGTGTTCTGTATCTTGTTTATAGTGTACTAATTCGTGAGCAACTGTTCTTAATATATCATTAGGGTGACGATTAAGTAGTGCAACGTGTAGCACATGATTGCCATTTTCATACATACCAAAAGTAGGTTGATGTACATCACTGATATGCGGCTCAAAATGCATTTTGGGTAAAGAATTTAATTTAATATATTTCATTGCAATGGGCAAGAATTTTTTAAACATTTCAGTAAAATGTGTGCCGTGATCTTTTATACTAAGATCTTTACCTTCAGTGATGAATTGTTTTGCTCGCATTCTATATTTAGTATACAAAAAATATCAATACTTGTTAGAAGAAATTTAAAAATGCAGATGCACCCAGTGAACTTAATGCACTGGCAACGACTAAAGCGGTTAAATCAGAAAAATTTATATAATTAGTAGCAGGGTAGGTAGCATTTGATTCAGCGTATAATCCAGAAGTTCTTACAAGTGAGCTGTTTAATCCAACACTCCATCTAGTTGGTTTTTTAATAGTAGCACCAGCAGTGGAAGTTGCTGCCACGGTGCTCCTAAGGCTGGAAGTTCCTTGAATATAGAATGTAGTCATTGTTGTGGTTGACCCTGCGGTCAAATACAAGGTGCAGGGTATATTAGAATTAGAAATTGTATTAAATGTATTATTGCCAGTTATAGTAACAGCTCCGGTTCCTCCTAACTCTAACGAGTCAAACGTATGATTGCCGCCTGCAAATGTGTGAGCTCCGGTTCCTTGCATTGAAAATTTTCCACTGCCGGAACCATACGGGATTACTCTAGCCAAGGAACTAATAGATACATTATACCCACTAGCAATATAAGTGATAGCGTTATAATACAACTGCAGGGTAGCGCCTGCATTAACTGTAAGACCATTTATATACATATTGCCAAGGACACAAGTTCCTGAATTAACAGTCAACGTTCCTCCTGTAGTTCCATTATTTCCCACAAGACCAACTGTAACAGTATTTTGACCATTGAGTATTACATTGAAATTAGGTGATGTTGCTCCGGTATGTTGGCAAGAATTAGTTGCAGTCGGATCTGAATTTACCAATGTTAGTGTTCCTGAAACTACACCGACATTATTACTACTGGCAAAATTCCCCACCACACTCATACTAGGAATACTAAGGGTACCGTCTTGTGCTTGTGAATCCCAACTATTAAATGTTGTTCCTGATGGAATAGAAACTGTATCTCTGGCCTGTGCAGAGGCAGGATAAGTTAAAAAAACATCAAAAAATGAGCCATTGCTTCCGCAATCTATAGTCCTAGTGCCTGATGTGGCAGCAGATGACAAGGTAAGTCCTATTAGGTTTGATCCTGTAAAAGTAGCGGCGCTTGCACCAAAAACTGTTTGGCTATTTCCAGTAACTGTAAAACGTGTTCCGTACCCTTGGTTAAATGTTACACCTGAAGCAATAGTAACATAAAGGGCAGTGACATCAACAGTGCCATAATAAAATCGGCCAACATATACTGTACCGCCAGTGAATTGAACATATCCAACAGTTGTAAAACTCAACTGTTGAATAAAATAATATGATCCATTAATTACTACATTATTTCTAGTTGTAGACCCCATACCAATATAATCAGGATCTGATTGAGTTCCGCCGCTACCTAACAAGGTTATTGTTCCGCCAACGGTGGTCCCCGATGCATAGCTATTGCCGGAATCATAGAAAGAGCCCCTTACGGTATATGATGCAGTATAAGCTATTACTCCCGAGGCATAAGAAAAATCAACATCTCTCATTACCATGCCGGACGGGTTTATAGTTCCGCTACCATTAAATACATATGAAAATAGCCCAGTGGTGTCAGCAATGGAACTAAGGGCAGCAGTTGCATTAAGTTTAAATCCAAATTTCCTGCCTTTAAGAATTGTTGGGGTGCCCGTTATAGTGGGTTTACCAGTATTTAGAGTTACCTGAGCCGCCAAAGAAGAGCGAGGTATTGCAGTAAGATTGTTGTAGGGATCAACATTAATTGTATAAGGGGCAGTGATGGTGATACTGGCACACGTTATATAATCGCTCCCATTATTTTCACCATCCATAAATACAAAGGTGCCATTGGACCACGAAATAACACCCGTTACATTGATGTTTCCGCTGCTGCCGTTCCATAATGTTCCGTTTGTTTGCGTTAGATTGCGTCCTATGGTAAATGTGTAGCCGCTGGTAAAATCAGGATCCTTATTATAAACACTACCACTGGTAGAAATTAACAGATCATATACTGTGGAGAAATCATTTACAATATAATAAGAACTAGATCCAGTAAATGATATAGATGGCAAATTAACAGACCCGTTAAAATCTGCTACCTTGACAGTTCCAACTGAAACTGTATTAGTTCCACTGACTGTGCTGGTTGAAAAAATAAGTATAGAATCTTGATAATC
>Ga0304728_1000017_pt1 | contig 145614 bp, 152 predicted proteins | sample C_130625_MF_Meta_FD_190476 | JGI IMG/M metagenome (GOLD analysis project Ga0304728, IMG submission 190476) | Freshwater microbial communities from Lake Croche, Canada to study carbon cycling - C_130625_MF_MetaG (v2) (version 2) | ecosystem: Environmental > Aquatic > Freshwater > Lake | place... | reverse complement strand
TGGAGTATTAGTCATTGTCCTAGTGGGAGTATTAGTATATGTTCCCGTTGGAGTATTAGTCATTGTCCTAGTGGGAGTATTAGTATATGTTCCGCTAGGTGTATTAGTCATTGTTGGAGTATTAGTATATGTTCCTGTAGGAGTATTAGTCATTGTCCTAGTGGGAGTATTAGTATATGTACCACTTGGAGTTGGAGTCATTGTTGGTTGAAAAGGAACAACAAATGCACCTTCAACAAATCCCTCTTTGTCAGAATCTTGTAAAAGTGTAAACGGCACCGTATTATTTATTTTATATTGCTTTCCTTTATATGAAATACATTGACCTGTAGGATAATAATTGTTTATAAAATTCATTTCGCCGGTTGACTCGTTAAAGCTTTTTACATTATTTGTTGCTTCTACGCAAAATGGAGATACACTCGGAGTAGGACTTATAGTATTTGTTATGGTTGGGGTATTTGTCCTAGTTTGCGTTGGAGTAGGGATTTTTAGATACTCTGTAGTAAAATTTATACTGGTTGTTTGTCCCGGGTTTCCTATGCAATTAGTAGGTTGAGTTGTATACTTTGATGATATATTAACTATGTATGTTTTTAGTGGAGCAAGTCCAGTTAAACTCTTACTTGCATTACCATTTGTCAAAGTAAAGGTTCCTCCATCTAATCCGGGAATAGAATAATCAAACGAAAATAAAGAATTTTGAGCATTCGCATTATTTTCAGTTATTGTAACAGAAGTTCCATTTATAGTAACAGATGGATTTGGCATGGGTGCTACTGGACATGGTTGTTTTTCAATAATAAACTCTACATCATTTTTTGACTGTTGCGGAGTTCCCTTACATTCAGAGGGTGTAGCTGCATACTTTGAAGTTGCGTTAATTTTATATGTTCCAGGGTCTAGATTATCCAATGTCTTACTAGAATTACCATTTGTTAAAGTAAAAGTTCCTCCTTTTGCATTATCAATCTTATAATCAAATAAAAATGGGGAACCCGGTGCATTATTTTCTGTAATTGTTACCGAATTTTTACTTACAACAGCAGATGGGTTTGGAATAGTTGCTGCTGGACATGGTATGTCCACTAAGTCACCTGAACAATATAAGTAGCCATTTTTATTAGAAATTTCATTGCATGTTTGACCCGGAGGTGGGTAATACCGAGTATCAGTCGTTCCTCTCTGGTTATTTCTGCACAGTGCACTGTAAACAATTCCTTTAGCATAGTCAACATTTATACTAGAACAAGAAGACGTATAAGGACCACTCATTAAAAAATTTAATAATATATATTTAGTAGGCAAAAATATTTGAGATTTTACCTAATAATTGCATTTAATCAAATAAACATTTATTGATTTAAAGAACGGAACAATTTTGCCTTTAAATTTGTAAATTAACTTAAACGCGTTTGTCAAAGTAATGACACAAATCCTAAATGTTGTCTTTTACACCATATTAACAAAACGGTGTAAATTATTAAGTGGTATTAAATTACCAAAAATAATAAAAATTGAATTTGTTAAACTTATTAACTTGCATACAAAAATTATGCTCCGTTTATATCATCAACAAAACAATAGTTACGAAATCTGTATCGATGAGGTTGGGCGTGGATGTCTTTTCGGCAGAACATATATAGCGGCAGTAGTTCTAGCAAAAGATGGTTCATTCGATGGAACACAAATAAAAGATAGTAAAAAATTCTCTTCAAAAAAGAAAATAAAAACCGTTTCTGAATATATAAAACAAAATTGCCTTTATTATCATATTGCCTCAGTGGAAAATGACATTGTTGATAAAATCAATATTTTACAGGCCGTTATGCAAGGCATGCATGAATGTATTAGCACGTTAATACAAGAGATTAATGCTGATACTGGTACAAAAAACGACTTCCTAGCAATAATCGATGGTAATTATTTTAAACCATATACTTATTTCGACGACGAGTCGAATTGTATTGTCGAATTACCACATATTACCGTAGAGAAGGGAGATGCTACTTATATGGGTATCGCCGCAGCTAGTATACTAGCCAAGGTCGCACGGGATGAATATATCGGCGCTCTTTGCGAAAAATACCCTTTATTAAAAGAACAATATCAACTACATACAAATATGGGATATGGAACCAAGGCACATTTAGAAGGTATTCAAAAACATGGTATTACCAATTTACATCGCACATCGTTTCGAGGGACTCAAAGCAATTTACCTAGAACACAAATCGAAAACATTTGATTTACAATATGTGTATTAATACATTTTTTTTTACTAGACTATTATATAAATGGCATTTACTAGATTTCATGATGACCCAAATCGTATACATAAGCAACTTCAGCAAAGTACTTACGCGGGTATGTATCAGTTAAATAGTCCGGGTACAGGTCTTGACCTACCGTTTTCGCAAGAAACACAGCTTCGTCTTCAAGGATGGGGCGCAAATTTTGATAATAAAATGATTAGCCAAGAAAATGATTTACGCGGAATGACACGTAAATTGAACAAAGATTATATTGATGTTAATAATTACACTAAATACGAAAAATTACCCTCTAAACCAACCTACAAAATCCAGGCACCTTACGTAGAGGAAAGCCGCGCATCACTTCCAGCATGGACATTCCGTGAGGTTGAACAAAAACGCTGGGAAGAACCATTTTTAAATCCTCAAGCGGGTTTAGAACGACCATTTCAATACGATATTCAAACTCGTATTTTAGAAAAAGACAATTATGTACCAGAGATACCAGATTTGTCCATAATTTCAAAGGAAACTCTTTAATATGCAGCGATTTTTATAACTTGATTATTTAATGGAATTTAATTATTTATCTCTTGGAAATGAATGTTCTAGCGCCCTTGTTTTGAAAGACCTTAATTTGAGAACCGGGTCTCATCCGTTTGATTGGACAGAAACACCATTTAAAGCCCTATCTGCTTGTTTACAAACGGATTTTACTATGTTTCATAAAAATGTTCATTTAGACGAAATGAAACGTAATGTTATTGACGAATATGGTATTAGATATCCCCATGATTATCCTGTAAAGTTATTGTCCAATTTTAAATGTTCGGCTGATGGTTTTATCGCTGGACGTTTGGTTGAAGATGATTGGTACAAATATACCGAACAAGTTTCCGAAAAATATGGCCGGCGCATCGAACGCTTTCGAAATGTGATGGCAGATAAATCAAAACCTATTATTATTTTATATCGCGACAAATATGAAAATGCACTTATTGTAAAGCAAATATTAGAAAAAACATATAATAGAGAACATCTTATCATTGTTGTAGCAACGAACGAAACAATTGTTTGGCCGAATCCGGCCATTGTTTTATGTAATCCCGAATCTGGAGGTAAATGGAACGACAAAGACATTTGGTTAGGTGCGATTCAATCTGCTGCTCAAAGATATCCTTTTTTATCGGCAAAACCCATTATAGTAAACAAACGATTTGATATGAGAATATAATCCCTTTTAGTAAAATGCAATTTAGAAATATCCATGCCGATAAAAATTAATATATAATTCTAATATAATTATATATTCTAACTAACATGGAAATGGTTATCCCGTTATTTGCTTTATCGTCTTTATATTTAATCAACAGTCAAAGTAAAAAGGAGAACTTTCAATCAAAAAGAAAATCTTTACCCAATATTGATATTCCAAACCGAAATTTTCCAAGTGAGTTGCCTGTTGTTTTTAATGAAACTGATTTAACGAGTGAATTATCTACTGTGAATAAATTTAATAGTGCGGGTGGTGTTTATACTGATAAATTTTTTGACCCAGAATCTGTTGCCGCTATTGTATTAAATAGTAACGTTACTAATAATCAAAGCACTACTCCAAATCAACCCGGCTATGCATCGGATACTAGCCCTATGTCACAAGAATCTTATTATTCGTTGAGTGGAAACAAAGTCGGTGCTGATTACTTTCAGCATAATAATATGGTTCCTTTTTTTGGAAGTAACACTAGGTCTTCACAAATTAACGCAAATTCGAATGAAAGTGTTTTAGACAATTATACGGGTTCTGGTTCACAAGTTCAAATTAAACGCGAAGTCGCCCCAATGTTCAAACCATCTGATAACGAACAGTGGGCTTATGGTGCACCCAATAATAGTGATTTCTTTCAGAGTCGTGTTAATCCCAGTATGCGTATGGGCAACGTAAATCCTTTTGAACAGAAACAGGTCGCCCCTGGTCTCGGGCTTGGCTATACTAATGAAGGCGCAAATGGGTTTAATAATGGTATGATGATGCGTGACCAATGGCTTGACCGCGGAGTAGATGAATTACGTGTATTAAATAAGCCAAAAGCTAGTGGAAATATGTTATACGGTCACGAAGGACCGGCTGCAAACTTTATTCAAAATGGCTCTACCACAGAACAGATGGGCATTATGGAGAAACACCGTCCTGACCGTACATTTGAAATGTTTGATAATCAAGGTTCGATGACACGTTTAATGACAACAACGGGTGCTGAAAAGGGTCAAACTATGCGCTCTATTCCGGTTGACCGTGAAACGTCTCGTCAAAATAATACTACAGATTATATTGGCGGAGCCGGTCATCATATTAGTGGAGAATATGTAAGTGGTGAATTTATGCCGTCGCATAATATTGAATTAGGAGAAGTCCCGATTGGTCCTGCTAATGCACAGGGTCGTAATTATGCCGCCGAAGGGGATTACGAAATGCGCTCTAAATTTGCTTATCCAAATAACCGTACCGTAAATAAACAGGGTGATTATTATGGTATGGTAAGCGGCGGTCTAAGAGCAGCTGTTGCTCCATTATTAGATATTTTAAGGCCTTCGCGTAAAGAGAATACAGTTGGTAATTTACGTCCTTATCAAAATCCCGGAACCCGCGTCTCCAATTCGTACATATTTAATCCCAGTGATAAGTTGGCTACCACGCATCGCGAAACAACCGAAAATTCCAAATATGTTGGTAATATTAATCGTAATCAGAACGGTGGTGCGTATGAAACTACCGACCATCAGGTTGCTAACACAGCACGCGCGGAAACCGGAGATTTCTTATATAGTGGTATTGCGGGTGGCTATAATCAAATGAAATCCTATGAAGCGGAATATAATCAACGGAATAATGATATTAAAAGTTCAACTATAGATGGCCGTATGGTCCCTGGAAACATGAGTTTGATGAACGGTAATATTAATATGACCCAGGCAAATCGCGACGGACTTTTAGTAAACAAACGTGCTGTTGCAGCGACTATGCCTTTTCAGAGTCCTGATGTATCAAATATGGGTAAATTACATGGTCATGACCAACTTTATCAAAATATTCAAATGGACCGTACAAATGGTGATATATTAACTGCTCTTCAGGGTAACCCTTATGTTGTTAATTATAAAAACGGTTTATAAATTAAAATTAATGAATAAATAATTTTAATTTTTCTTTATTGTTATTCTTTTGAGAACCTTTTTGCGAATTGTTTTTCTTTTACGAACTGTCTTCCTCTTAGGACGTTTCGAACGTTTTGTCTTATGTTTTGATGTTCTCGTTTTTTTCTTCAATGAACCACCTCCAGAACACCTATTGTTACGAAATATAACAAAATCCTTTATTTTATTTAAAACCTTTTTTGCTACACGCTTAGCTAAATCGTCATCATCAGAACTTGAACGCTTGTGACGATGTTCTCTTTTTTCATCACCTTCATCATCCGAACTATCTTCCTTTTCTTTATTGTGATGTCCTTCAGACTTGTCTTCATCTTTATCTTCGTCTTTGTCTTTGTCTTCATCTTTGTCTTCATCTTTGTCTTCACCTTCACCCTCTCCTTCACCCTCTCCTTCACCTTCATTTGCCACGGCCTCTGCTTCTTCTTCTTCCTTTTCATCTAATTCCTCACTACCCGCTGCTTCTTTTAATGCTGTTGCTACCATTGTTAAATTAGTTATCTATATTATATAAATATTTATTTTTATGGAGTATTTTTATCAACTAAAACATGTTTCGCTACATTACGAATAATTTTATCATCAAATTTATTTTGTTCTTCTTCCCCGTATCCCCCTAAAGCATTTTTATACATATCAATACAAAAATCGTATTTTTGATGTTCTGGGTTCAAGCATTCTGGATTTAGTTCTCTCCACTGCTGTAATTGCTGTAAATTTTTATCTGCTACACGCCCGATTAGTTTTTTTAATTTCGTTTTCTCGGCATTGTCTTTGTTCCATTTATCGTCATCTTTGATATACATAGTTTCGCGCTTTAAATCAGTACAATGTATTGGGCGTTTACTTACTTCAATAGTATTTAAATTTTTCATAATAATATTGGTTATTCCTTCAATATATCCATAATGCCCTACGTTCTCTAAATCTTTGATTTCCAATTTAATGTTATTAACAAAATCCACCATATTGAGCGCGTCTTTACACGTTTCATTCAAGAAAACATTTAAATTAAATTGCGTGTTATTTGTCGTATTATTGGTTATTACATTGGTCGGTTTTGCCATCTCCATTATTTTCGTATTCTGTTCCATAATTTTATTCTGCTGTTCAATCAAAAGCGTTTTAAATTCACTATTTTGTTTCAATATTTCGGATATAATTTCGGTATTTATGTTCGTGGTCGTCGTAACAGATTCTGATGTTTCGATTTGCTCACTTGATTGTACAAATGAACATGTCTTACGATGACGACTTAAACCGGATGTAAAACTAAAACTACGACCGCATATACAGTGTATATTTTTCTCGGCAGTTTTTGAGTTATCATTTCTTACCATTTGGTGTTTACGAGTAGACAGATGTGCTGCCCAATTACTAGATTTACTGCATATAAAGTCACATTTTTCACAATAAAAATTATCGGCTGTTTTTGGCATTTTTTCTGTTATCCTAAAATGGTAATAGAAAAAATGCCGGGCGATTTTGCCGAAAATTGTTATGCTAACAACACGGAATTAAAATATTGGTATTTACTGCATTTCAGTAACAACGCGTTTTTTCCGAAAACTTTACCTCGTACTTTTTGAAATTGGACATTTTAAAAATGTCCAAAAAAAAAAAGTTGGCCTATTTCTTTTCTGGGATTTGTTACGGTAAATTTCACTAATATTTTAATTCTATACATCAAACCATTTATGCTAATATAATAATATTTTGATAAAAGCGGCAAAAAAGCAGAAAATCGGTCAAATCAATATAAAAATGTGTCTAGTAAATATACAATGTACGGTCCAATTATAGGAAAAATCGATAATATACAAGAACTTATATCAATGGATATATTAAACTTATATACATACGAATTAGAATATGACAAAAACAAAACGTTTCATAGATACTGGCAAGATTTACCCGATTTGATAAAAGACAGGGCGGATATTATAAAAAACGGAGACATTATGAGAACATTAAATTGGCATTATAATGGCGATATTGTCGAAAATATTGATGGAATGAACGAAATATATATTAGCGCGATTGGCTCAAATGGCTCCGATAAAGTATTTGAGACTGCGCACATAGATGGTCCCTTTTTCTTTTTGCCGTTTTGTACAGTATTACGTTGTATAGTCGGAATTCAGGGTTCTTCAAATATTGTTACATGTTTTCCGTATATAAACGAGGAACATACAATCATGACAAATGATTTTTTGGCATTTGATTATAATCGTCATACGCATTTGATATACGAAATAGGCTCTCATCAGAAAACGAATCCTCGAATTCTGCTAAAATTACATTATTTGATAGTTCCGCGATTTATTCCTAGGCCAATAGCGCAAGTTTATAAACAGATGCATATAAAATATAATTCATTTATGAGAACCACTTTTTTGGCATCACAAAAAAAAGATTCCCTCCTGGCAAAAGTGGTCAATGGAGGAACTGTGTTTTATTGTTGGTTTTATAACAATAAAGATACATTAGCTAGTATGACAGGAGCAATATTCTTGTATATGATTTGGAAATAAAGAGTTTTAACTACAAAATAGTGCGCACATATTGACAGCTTCTAGATTTTCCTTAGGTCTCTCAAATAATGCTTTAATCATCGCATCGTCACGAAAACGTACGGTATAGCTCTGTTGAATATTATTACGACCAATACGACCCATAGCTTGAATTGTTTTTTGCTGAGTCATATTTTTCAAATCTTTTCCTATGAAACCATGACAGAATTGGTAGTTGGTTCCATAGATATAATCTGACGACGCAATAATGATAAATAGTCGTTGTTCGTCGGCCAAACGCTTCATAATTTCCATATATTTAATATTGGGTTTATCCATAAACATACCTATCCCCAATAGCAGAAGCACTTTTAAATTATTCTCGATGTCCAAACTCATAATATAGCGCGTTGTTTCTTCATCAATGTTTGGTAGAAATGCGCTAGTACTAATTTGGCCCAAGGGTGCCCATAACTCTTGGTGTGATTTTGTATTGGGTACATACATTGGGTCAAGTGAAACCATCTTTATTTCTTTTCGTAGTTTGTTGATTTCGTCTAGTAATGCTTTTGCGCTATTACTTAGCCTTTCACTATCTACCTTCTTTTCTTCGTTTTCGTCATTAGTACCCATTTTATTCTGTTCCGCTTCGAGTGTATTTTCTAGACGTACAATTTTCTCAGTAAATTCACCGTTTTTAGAAATTCTAGCCATAATGGTTTGGAAAACTACAGGTGAAATATTTGATTGTTGTATATAAAAGGAGCCAATTTTTTGTACGTCTTCGCTGAGGAATATAGTTGGGCCATCAGTTAGACTATAAGCATCGGCAGTTGTTAGTAAAATACCACCCGAACTCTTTTTTATAGCATCGCGATTTAAGTCAGCAGATACACTAATTGTTCTACTAAGAACCGATGATACTGGTGATGGTACTTCCATACTTTTTACTTTACGAAATGAGCGTGACGAATCGAATTTTTTGTCTCGCGTATTCATGATATATGAATATACTTCGACCCAGCGACTGGGCTCAATGTGTTTTAGTAACAAAAGGTAGTAATTTTTAAGAGAATCCATTGTAATATCTCCGATTCCTCCCGAATAATATTCGTCCGCCCCAAACGCGTCGTCAATAATTTCTTCTTCGTGTAAATAAACAATAAATCTGACAATTTCTGCCAAATCAAAATAACGCAAAAGTGTACGGTTTTGAGAACAATAGTTGACGCACCGAATCATTTCTTCATAATTTGAATACAAATTATGTGGCAAAACACTATAATTATCTTTATTTAACAACGGAATACTCTTACGACAATCGTGACTTTCTATGAGACGGATTTCCGCGCCATCAAATTTACTCCTGAAATCTTGTAAAACTGAACCGATTTCATCCTCTTTTGGTAATGTTGCACAAGATAATACAACGTTGGGGATTTTGTTTTCGGCCCAGTTTCTTTGAATTGTAGTATGAAGAGGATGTGTTTCATAATCCATTGTAATAGTGGGCTCGTCCCAGTACGTAATAATATCGGAGGCCTTGTTAAATGCAAGCATATAATACATGGCAGTCAAATAAGACTGAATATCACAAATCATAATTTCTACTTTTAAGCCATTGGAATTATCTACCTTTCCTATACCACCCGATTTCCGATTCTTAGTGTAATCTTTTGCCGCAAAATAATGTAGACGAATATCCGCCGCACTTTGGCATCCAAAAGCAAACGCAACTTTCTTTTCCATTGAAATTGCCGATTTTGCTAACGCAACGCCGATGTGTCTGGCAACACAAACAAATATAATACGATAATGTCCGGCTAGTCCAATTGGTGATAGGGTTTTACCAGTTCCTGTGGGTGCAGTATAAAGAACAAGCTTAGGACTAACTGTCTCAGTTTTAAATATGGAGAACAATAGTTTTTGATGATTAAAGAGTGCTTTATCTTGATATTTTAATAAATATTTATTTTTTTCAATAAATTCGTATGCATTTTCCATTATATTACTAGGCTCTGTATATTTGGAAGTAACAGATATTAATTTATCCACAAATTCACATACATGTATATTCAGATGTACAATGGACTGTTTTCGCATATGAATCAAAGTATACAAATAAAACGCATATTTGTTTTCGCGTTTTTGCAAATGTTTTAATAACTTTTCACAAAGAGAAATCAAAGTATATTCAAATACGGACTCGATATTTTGTTTTATATTTGCGTCAATATTCATAATACGTATGTTGTCTGCGCTTTTAATCTTTTTTATTGAAACACCAGCCATTGATTGACAACCAGTTAGTTTGATATTTAGACCGCCTCCATATTTATTTAAAATAGACTGAATCCATTCACTAAAATACTTTTGATAAAGAAAGTTCTCGTTTTCTGGTGTTATTTCTATTTTGGCAAACGAGAACAACGACATGTTTTCGTTTGATTTTATATTTACATTATTGAATCCATTTATTATGAGTAAAAGGATTTGTTTTTCATCCGGCGATACCGGAATTTCAATATTTTCCCACTCTTCTCTGGTTAATTTGGCTTGTGTTAGGTCCATTGTATTTTTGCTATAAAAAAAAGCACATTGTATTAATCAATTTTTTAAGCATTGCAAAAAGGACATGCGCACAATAAATATCCACATGTAAAAGACGCTCCTAAGCAACATATGAATTTTAATGTACAATAACATGAGCACTCAGGGCAATTATCATTCATAAATAAGCACGCTTCTTTAATTTTGAAGCACGGAGATAGTTTTTCCGCAATCAAATGCTGTCTTTCTTCAACTAATACAGCTACTGGTATGATTCCATCATAAACAAAACTATCATCAATAGTTGTATTTACCAATATAATATTATTTACTTCGTCTGATATAATTGAGACCATTTTAGTTATTCTTTTATTTTAAAGTAATAAAAGAATCAATTTTATTTATTTTTGTAACACAATACCTAAAATTCTTTGATATAAAAGTAGACCTGCATCTTGAATTGGAAGAATATATGCATATGTGTCTCCTACATTATTATGAGAATGCCATAGTCCAGGAGGTGTAATAAACATAGACCCCTCTTTCCAAAATACCTTTTTAGGATTCAAAATATTACCATTTTCGTCTAGTTCGTCGCCGATTAAAGTATAAATGTTCTCACTATCAGTACATTTTATACACAAATCTAATGCTACTGAATTATGCTTATGGGGCTTTTGAACTGTGTTCGGAGGAAGTTCGTTATAAAGGGCCCATAGAGTTGGGCTAATTGTATTTATGCCTAGTGCATCAGTATCTTTATTACTTAATAAAATACCTTTTCTATTGTTTAAAGGATTTGATAGTTCATGTAACTTTTGACTTAAATAGCCGCTACTGTAAATTGCGGTTTTAAATATCTTTTTTTCGGCTTTGTTTCCTAAATAATTAACCAAGGGACTGTCGTTGACGTAATAAATTTTTAGTTAATTTTCTGACAAATTAGTGAGTTTTATAAAATCAAATAGCGGACACACAAGAATATCACCTGAACTCAGTTCGTTCGAACTTTCGTCAATATTAATTTTACAATGGCCGTTTATTATATAAAATATATGCGATGTACCGTTATAATTTGCATTATATTCATCATTATTCAATTCAATGGTTTTGTTTTCATCTAATTTTATAAATGAAGCAAGTAAATTTGGTGTCGTTGACTTATAAGATACATTGAATATACTTGAAAAATCAATAATTTCAATACCATAACTACAGTTCTCAATATCTAATTCATAAAACGGAACGTGATTTAATGAAGGGTTTACGTTTTTTTCATATTCATAAGCTCTGATATATTCCTCTTCTTGCATAAGTTATATTTAATAAATAGAAAATTTTATATGTTTTATAATTTATATTAAAACAGTGTTTCCCGAAAACCGTAGAATATCGAGAACTATTTTTGTTGTAGGAAATTCATCCGAACCATAAATATCTTGTAAAAGCATCCATTCAAATAAGCCACCACTATATAAATAAACATGTGAAAAGCCTAATGTAAGTAACTGTTTGTATTTATTTTCGGCAGTATCGTCGCAGCTGTTCTTACCATAAACAATAAACTTTTTTGACCCCAAATCATAATTATTCAATAAATTGTTAATCGTTTTTTCTTCCGAGTCGAGCGCTAGTGTGTTTTTAATAAGACAGTCTTGTTCACTTAAAGTGAGTGTGTTTATAATGACAAATTCTGGACTACGAATAGCAGTTTGCACGTCTTTGAAACATATTTTGTTTATGGGTTTATAAAAAAAATTTGTTATATTAGTAAGCATGTTTTTATTGTAAACGAAATTTTATATATTTTATTGATATCATATAAAATCCTGTCATTCATTACAAAAAGGACAGATATCATAATATTTATTTACAATATCCATACATTCCGGACGGACAATATATGTAATTAAACCCATATTTCGAGAACCACCAACCATAAAAATTGATTATATTAATTTTAATTCATGATAGAAAAACAAATAATGGAAATCCAAATGAGCGATTTTGACATGCATCATGTATATAAAAAACGTGCATCTGTATTAAACAAATGTCATGTTATACAAATAAGGTCGTTTAATGACCAAAAGATATGCTCATGTATTTATGATAACGATACCCTTTACGATTTGTATAAAAAATCCTATGAAACTCTCTTCAGAAATTGTGGTGAACTGAGAGTTGAAAAATATCGACAGGTGCGGGATTTTATTCCGAATGAGCAATATCATGTGATTCATGATATTGTGTTAGTGGACAAAAAGGACAATATTTTATCAGTACCTTGCGATAAAAATATACTCTTTGGTGATTTTAAACGCGCCAATGAAAGATATTTTATACCATGTTCCCGTGTTCCTGTATTAAGCGTTTATAAAATTTATATTGTTGATAATGAAGCGATAGAACACTTTATTAAAAAACGAGAAAATCAACCACCATCAGTAGTTGAGAAAATTAGACGTCTCCTACGATGTGCGTTTTAATGATTGCGACGTTTAATAGTTTTTTTTCCACCCTTTTTTTTCGAAGCTACTGTAGATTTTGCACGATTAAACATTCTTACTAGAAATCCTCGCTGGGATTGAGGAACGGGTATCGAGTTTTTTCTTTGTCCTGGCTCCGATTTTTGCACCATACTAACTGCGTAACTTCGGTCGCGTCTGGGTATCATAATACGTTCCTCAGTTGGTAATTGACTAGCCAATTTTCTGAGCATATCTCTGCGATAGGCTCTTTTATCTTTTATTTCCGCCGAATTGGCATAACGGTTATTTATTGCGCGTGCTTCACGTATTTTTCTGTTCATTTCTTCTTGATGCGTTTCGGGAGAAGGTTTGTCTTTATGATACGGATTATCCTGTGGAGAATTGGTTGGATATTGTCTTTCGAAAAGTAGTACCTGTGCGTCGTCATTAATTTTTACGCGCCTTTTCTCTGATTTTTTAGGAGACCGACTAGTTGACCTTTTAGTTGACATATATATATATTTTATCATAAATTAATCCGTCAAAAATTGATTTTTTATTTCTAACCTGTACTTATATAAAAAAATGTCGCTTCCTAGAATTTACTCTATTGAAGGAAATATTGGCTCTGGTAAAACGACCATTATTGAGAACCTACAAAAAACATTTGAAAACAATCCCCGCGTTATTTTCATTAGAGAACCCGTGGATATTTGGCAAACTATTAAAGATACCGACGGAGAAACAATTTTGTCTAAATTCTACAAAGACCCAGCTAAGTATGCGTTTACATTCCAAGTGATGGCTTATTCAACACGGCTTTCTATGCTACGTGAAGTGATTCGCCAAAATCCTAATTGTGAAACAATTATTTGTGAGCGTTCATTGGATGCTGACAAACATATATTTGAAAAGATGCTTTATAATGACGGAATGATTGATGAAGTGAGTCATCAAATTTATCAACGATTTTATGGCGAATTTCAGGATGAGTTTCAGTTAGCTGGAATTGTTTATATTGATGCAGATGCTGTAGTATGTAAATCACGTATTGAAAAACGCGCAAGAGTTGGAGAGGAAACGGTTGCTCTTGATTATTTGGAAAAATGTCAACAATATCATGAATCGTGGCTTTCGAATAAGGAACTGAATGCTCCTGTTTTAAAAATCAAGACGAACGAAGATGTTACGTATGATTTGACTTGTCCAAACGATAAAGGATTAGTTTGGATGATGCAAATAGTAGAGTTTCTTTCATTGTCTTACCAGAATAATTTGAGTCCCGTAGAATCTTTGGATGAGGCATGTGGTAGACAAATCGAACGGTTTGAAGAGTTTTATAATCCTAATATTTGATTTTATTTATCTGGCTTATCTTTCTGTTCAAGTTCTCTTATGCGTTCTTTTAGTTTTTCATTTTCGTTGATAATGTCTTCGTGCCGATTTAATTTATTTTGCAAAGATTCCACTTTTTTTTCTAAATAGACAATGTGTTGTACATATTGGTCTCTTTGATATTGTTCGTCGGGATAACTATACATCTTATAGTTTGTTTTATATATGCAAGAAAAAAATATTATTAAATATTTTTTGTTTGTTAGGCTTAATATTGAACACAGTGAAGGTAGCCACGACTATAGAGAAAAGTCCTGAACTCTTTATCGGTGAAACGCTTTGGCCATTTACTTGTATTTTTTTCCCACTCCCAACGAGCTTGTATATTTTCTTTGGAAATACGTTTATACTGGTTTTTGTCAAAGAAGTGTCTTGGATACATTTTATGTGTCCAAAAAGTACCATCTGTATCCATAATTATTTTTCCAGAATCATAAATTGCATCACATTCTCTATGTGTAATTACTAAATTATCTTCTGTATAACTACCGCCCTCATCAAATCTACGAATATGAGAAATCTGTGCATCTTCGCCATTAATTATTAATTCACTACAATGTCCACATTTTCCGTTTGCTCGACAAATAACGTTTTTCTTTACTTTTTCGTCAACTTCCCGAGTAGTTCTTTCACCACCACCCGTTTCGTGTTTTGACAGAATAGGAAGGGATGAATACGTTGAATAATCTTCTTGTTTAGGGACATCGACTTCTTCAACCATGGGTTTAATACTTTCAGTAACTTCTTGTACTTTTTCTACTACCGACCCATCCTTTTGTTCAAGCCGTTTTTTTAAGATTTGTTGCCAATCGATACTAAATTTACTACAATGTTCACATTTTCCGTTTGCTCGACATTTTTCGTCAACTTCTCGAGTTATTTTTTGAGAGCCACCCGTTTCTTCTTTTGATACAATAGGAATGGATGAAGACATTGAATAATCTTCTTGTTTGGGGACATCGACTTCTTCAACAACGGGTTTAATGATTTCACTAACTTCTTGTGCTTTTCTTACTACCCATCCATGCTTTTGTTCAAGCCGTTTGAGGATTTGTTTCATATCGACGGATTGATTTCCATTTAAAGAATGAGATTCATTAGACCGAACAGAAAATCTAGGAATTTTATTTGGTTTATATAGTTTTTCTTGCATTATTTCTTCAAGATAATTACGGTATGCAACCAACCAAAAATCAACATCAAAATCTTCGTTCTCATATTCATCTTTTAAATTACGACCATATTTGTATTTTAGAGCAGTCAAAATTTTTTTAACAGCCTTACGTTCTTCTCCTTCAAATCGCAGATTCTGTAAGATAGCTAGTAGCATAGTTTGAAAATAACGTTCTACTTGGTTTTTACGAAACGTACCAATTTTATCCACCTCACTTCTTCCGTTATCAATAATCATACTTACTTTATACTGAATATCAAATAATGTAGAAATGTTTCCAAAGTATTGTGGAACAAGAAATATCCCGCCCTTTCGTAAACGAGAAATTGTTTGTATCAATTTTGAACTTTCCTTCGAATATAAATCACTCAGAGGATTTCCACTAAGTGGATTTGTAGTTTTATCGGAAAGCCTACGAAATAAAATACCCAAATTAAATTCCACGTCTTGGACGTGACTAGATAGGTCAAAACCAGTACAAAGCATATTAATTCCAATAATATATCTTGCATCAACAAGTCTTTTTCGAAAATCCAAACTATTGCGTTCTTTATCGTTTTCAAAAGTAAATTCAGCAGACAAAATCTCTCTGTGAAACCAGACTTTGTACCAGGCTTTAAATTTTGTCAATTCTTTCAAATCAGGGAAAACTAATAGAATTTTTTTATTGGTTTCGCTTTCTGCATTTTCCAAATAATTAACCAAACTTTCGTAGTTTGAAGTATCGACGGATTCAATAGTTAATTTAGAGTACAATGACTTAATCGGAAATACATTAAATATCCTTATTTCTTTACGCAAATAACCGAGCATTGGCAATTTACTACAAATTAGATTATTCAGTGTAGCAGATAAACCAATAACATGAGTATTAAGCTTTTTTAGTTGGCTACAAACAGATAGTTCAGGATTTTTGAGAAACTCATTAATAAGATTTAAATTTGTTTTATTTATTTCTAGTCGAATTTGAGCACCCCCAATTATTTGTGTAAATTGTTGGTCAATCTCATCAATCAATACAGTACAAGAAATTTGCAAGTCTTGTTTTAACGCTTTAATAATTTTAAAAAGTTTTTTTGTAATTTTATTGTAATCACCACGGTTATGACCCAAGCCAGAGATAAAAACCACACTTTTTTTATGCCCGCTAAATTGAGGTTGGATATCATGAACGTCGTTCATATTTACCAAATATATCGATTGATTAGATTGAGAACTTTTAAAAACTTCCATGGTTTGTTGACATAATATATTATTTGGTGACACAATAATACAACATCCATCCTGTTTATTACAAAATTGTTCCATAACTCGAGTTTTACCAGACCCTGTGCCTGAATTGAATAAATCTATTCCTACTTTTTCTGGAAACTGTATATCATTTACGTATTTTAAAATGTCATCACGGTCAGTGGGATGAATGTCAATGTATTGCATTTTTTGATTAATAGTTATATTAATCAAAAACTTATCAACTGAATCAATTTTTAATTGAACTTTACAATAATTTTCACTGATTCCTTTTTAATGCATTTACACGCACTTACTGAAAGCTCTTCACGTTTCTTACGTGTCTTACCATTATCATTAATATCAATAGGGTCGTCAACACTAATATTACGCTTTGATGTGCTATTACGATGATTCATATCATTCTCTATATCTTGGTAATGTTCTTCAATATAATCGACTATTTTGTTCTCGATTGCCCATTTAAAAAAGTTTAACTGACCAATCGTGGTCTCCATAAAATTATCTTTATCATATGGAATACTTATGCGTTCCCAACGACAGAATGGGTCAAATCGACGCTTACTGTATGCTTTTAATTTAAGCTTATAGTCATTATATACCTTAAAACGAACAGAAAATTCACCAGAGGGCATTTCATAAATAGTATAGTTTTTTTTTGCAAAGTTGGTTACAAACCAATCGACAATACGTAGCGAAATCTTGGATTCGCCGTTAATAATACGCATCATTTTATTGAGATTATCATGGTTCTTGTAAAAATCCATTAAATTACGCATTAAAAGGTCGTTCTGTGTATTAATATTTGATGCATTATAAGATGCCATTGTAAATAAAAGTCGCCGCGATTTTTTATGCCGTTTATGTGAAATAATAATAATAATAATAATAATGTAAATAAACAAATACTATGGTTCCACAAACAAATTACCATCCATACGACATTGAATTGTTCCTTCTATGTCTCCTACAAATTTGATGGTAATAATATCCTTTTTAAACATTTCTGTGTTATATTGTAATTCTTCTTTGGGACATATTTCAAAATAATAACAAATATTTTTAATAATAAAATTTAATAAGCTGTCGCTATAACCATTAAGAAACGACCAATTATAGTTATTTTCAATATGGTGTTTTTCGTGTGATTTAGGGTTTAAAATTATATTATTTTCTATTAGTAAATTTGCAATATACGGAATCGGTCTTCCGTGTAGTTTTTCATGTGCATATTTATGTGACAATGGACAAAAAACGAGGATTGTTGTTGTTAAAATTAAAAGGGACTTTAATAAAGGGATATTAATAAAATAAAAAATAAATAAAAGTGGTATAAGCATTACTACAAGTGAGTTTATAATTATAGTTGTATCGGGAATATCTTTCCAATTTGACGGAAACAAATGATGACAGGATGCATATCCAAAATTGGTTTCAACAACCAAACAATTGTTTTCTTTATCAAATTTATTATAATTATAAGAACCGTCAATATAAAGACAATGTATTATTCCCGTAATTAAATCAGCCAGATAAAGTGAGATTAAAAATATAAACGGTAGATATATCCATTTTATCGGACTAAAGCTACTGTAAAGACAGTATGCGTAAACCATTAATATAAATGGCACTAAAAAAGAAGATAAAAACACTACATTGTTTGGTAAAACCCATTCTTTTTTTGAATACAATTTTTTATCGGAAAAACAAGTAAACGTTTTTTTCATTTTAATATAGTTATATATTATAATGGCCGCGCCCAGTGCATCGGATAAGTGGAGATTTACTCTCTATAGTACGTTTGTGCTGGTAATATTATTTAATCCTTGGACATATAGTTTAGTTAATTCGCTTTTGTCGCGTTTTATTGGACAAACCGCTACGGGAAATGGATGCCCGACGCCTTTAGGATTTGCTATTCATGTTATAATTTTTACATTAATCATACGGTATATGATGGACTTAGGCATATAGGGACAATTTTTATTTGTGTAATAAAAATTGTCTACGAACCACATTCTATCATAACATGGTTATAACTTATATAGTTGATTATTTCTAGATAACAACTTTCCATTATAAAAATATATCTTTGTTTTTTTTCAACGGGATAATATTTGTCGTCATCATGAATATACAAATCATCTTTTATTTTTAGATAATATTCTTCGGTAGAATATTCCGATAAATACTTTTCAACCTCCGAAATAGCATGTTTTTCAGTAACAGGTTTATCAAACGATAACGTATGCGTATATTTTCCTGTTCTGCCAATAAGAAACGTTATATGATTTATTCTTTCTATTGTGTCTTCTAATTTATAATCGCCCATGGACAAAACGTAGTGAAAATCTTTTTTGTTTTCCATTATACCATGAAAACGTGAACAACTTTATATTGTTTTTACAATTAATAAGTTATTTGGGTGAAAAGATGATTTATAATAATATATTTAAAGATATTATTATTATAATATTACAAATGAGACCAAAGATGTCTGAAAAATACGCCGAAGAACGCGAAGAAATTTGTTCTCAAATTTTGACGATTTTGGAACTTGATGAAAAAGGTGCATTTTTATTATCTACTCTTGATGCAGATACGGAAAAACAGAATAAAATTATGGACATGAAAGACGAGATACGGAAATGTTTTTCTTGTTGTAACATGAGTCCGTTTAAACCTAGCGCAACTTGCAAACGTCCTTATTTGAGTGTTGTGAAAAACATTTTAAAAAAACAAGGATATACATTTATAGGTAATGACTATACAACAAAACCCGAACATATTAAAACAATACGTTACTATGTATTTCGATTATAATATATTGCGGCGGATAACTTAGAAACAAAAGCTTTAGGTATAATATAGAATGAGCAAAAAAAAGTGCTTCTCAAAAGACCGAAACGGAGACGATTGTCTTTTTAGATGTATTGGCGATACAAACTTTTGCAAATTTCATCAATATATGATTTCGTATAGTGAAGAGATGTTGGAAAAATTGGAACTTTGTAATGGCTGCAAGAAGCGGTATTATTTTGAAGACGACCGACGAACCTGTGAAAATTGCAGAGAACGAGGAAAGGCAATTAAAATAAAAAATAAAGAAACAGTTGTGTTATGCTCAAAAGATGGTTGTAAGTTTAAAAAATCAGAAGAGAATAACTATTGTGGTAAACATCAGATTTGTTTGTTTGAAGACGAAACTAAGGCGCTTAATAAAAAACTATGTTATAATTACATTCGTGGTTGTAGAACTCAATTAGACGCGGATTATGGGTTTTCGCGTTGCCCTGATTGTTTGGAAAAAGAACGCAAATTTGATAAAGAACGACGCGGAACTGTAGTAAATGCGAATAATGATGCGCCCCTGGAAAATGTTATTCGTACATCGAAATATTGTACAACTTGTTGTAGAGATTTACCTTTTGATAAATTTATTGGTGCGAAAATAGCGGAAACGAGAACCTGTCTTGAATGTAGGGTTGATAATAAAAAACAGGATGCGAAACGTGATAAAGAACACAGAAACGCTATCGCTAGGAAAAATGACGCCAAACCGGAAAGGAAAGAAGTAAAGAAAGAATGGAATGAAAATAATTATGAAAAGGTTGCATTAAAAACAATGAATTATAGACAACGAAAATTGGAAGAAAATCAGGAAGCATATTTGGCGCATAACGCAGAGACCGCCAAAAAATGGAGGGAAAACAATGCAGAGAAAATGATAGAAGCGAATGAATATAAGAAAAATAATAAGGAGTTACAATATAATATTTATAAAAGAAACGCGGGTTGTAAAAATCTGGATTTTTTAATTACGTTTGATGAATATTGTGATATTGTAACAAAAGAATGTTTTTATTGTGCACTTGTGCAAGAACGCGGATTTAATGGAATAGACCGTAAAGACCAAACGAAAGGATATATATTCGATAATTGTGTCAGTTGTTGTAAAATGTGTAATTACATGAAAGGCTCAACAAGTGACGAAGTGTTTATAAAAAGAGTAGAACATATTTTAACATTTCAAAGGAAAATTAGTGGAAATCTATATCCAGAGTGTTTTGCTCATCATAAAAGTGTTTTATATTGTCAATACAGAAACAGAGCTATAAAAAAACAGTTGGATTTTGTATTAACTCCTGAAGATTATAACGTTATAATTAAAAATGATTGTTTCATGTGTGGTAAAAAAACTGACCAACATCACCAAAACGGAATCGATAGAATGGATAATACAAAAGGATATATATTAGAAAACATTAACGCGTGTTGTTGTGAGTGTAACTTAATAAAAAAGGATTACGCATATGATGATTTAATAAATAAAATGATGTTAATTTATGAAAAACACAATAAGAAACAAGAAATTACGGACGTGGAAAACAAAAGCAACGAATTAGCAAAACCTGAAATATTAGAAAACACAATGATATTTGATTCTTGTGAAAATAACAGGCACATGATGGCAAATAAAAATAAAAAAACAAAAGAAGAAATAAAAGAGGCAAATCGTCTTTATAAACAGAAACAACGAGAAAAAATGAAAGAAAAATATGGAAACAATGAATATAAAAAAATACGCGCAAAAGAAATCGCGGATAGTAGAGCTAAAAAGAAAGAGAATAGTGTGTAAATTGATATGTAAAAGATATTTACAAATCAATATAGTATAATTTTTATGATTATTTTTATTTTTTGTTGGTCAAATTTGTTGGTCATAATTTTAGGACCATATAATATAAAATGTTGGTCAGAATCCAGCCATTCCGGTCAATTTGAGTAGGCAACACCAGCCATACCAGACATAACGCGGAGGACGTTGTAGTTCACGGCATAGACACGGACCTTGGCGGTGGCGGTGCCGGCAACAGCGCCCGACGAAAGGACGAGCTGGAGAACAGCGTTATCAATGCGCGAGAAGTTGCACGAACCGCTGGGCTGGTGCTCTTCAGGTCTTAAGGCAAAGCTGTATACGTTGATACCAGAGTCGGGGCTACGAGTGTGGTGCTGGTAAGGCTGGACAACATCGAAGTAAGAGCCCTCACGCTCAGAGAAGCGGTCCTGGCCATTAAGCTGAAGCTTAGCAGTAACGACAGGGTTCTCACCCCAGCAGTGCATGTCAAGAGCGGTCTCAGCAAGAACGAAAGTGCCCGCGTCGGAAACATTGGAGCCACCCATATTAGCGGAATAAGGAGGGATGGGACCAGCAGCAAAGGGTGTTTCGACATTAGCTGCGGCTTTCCAATAGTTGGAGGCAAAACCATCATCGGTAGCACCAGGCATCTGGAAGAGACCAGAGGTGTTGATGAATGCGTTGGTTCCACTGATATCCTCGGGACCACCATAGGCGTGGAACGCAGGGGGAAGGGCATCAATAGCATCGGTGTAGTTGAAGGGCTGGGCACCGAGCGTGCGGAAAAGAACAGTGGTGGGGTCAAGGGAAGCACAGTAGTCAACGTTGGCATCGGGCTGAACAACCCAGATAAGCTCCTTGCAAGGGTGGTTGAAGTTAAGCTTAATCTTGTTAGATGAGGAGCCTACAGACTCATCGCCAGTGAACTGGAGCTGCTCAATGAGGTACTCATGGGGGTTCTGAGCCATCTTGCGGCGCTCATCAGTGTCGAGGAAAATGTAGTCAACATAGAGAGACGCGGCAACAAGGGACTGCTGGTAAGCAGCAGAGGCAGAGACAGTGGCGGCAGTAGTCTTGGTAAGGTCAGTAACGGCCCAGAGGCACTCACCAATAGGGCGGAAATCAATGTTAATCTTAACCTCGTGGTATTGAAGAGCAATAAGGGGAAGGGCAAGGCCGGGGTTGCGGCAGAACCAGAACTGAAGAGGAATGTAGAGAGTGGTCTCAGGAAGGGCATTGCGGGGAGCGCAAACCTGGGCGGGGCCACCAGCGGCAGCACAAGGTCCGGAGATTTGGGCAAAAGCGGGGTCACAGATGTACGAAAGATGGGTAGTGTTACCAATCATCTTCCAGTATCCACGGCGCTGCTCGTTGGACATGGTAAGCTGGTTCCAGATGTGCATCCAGTCACCGTATTGACGGTCAATGCGCTGTCCACCAATCTCAACCTCGACCTGAGCAATAATTTGCTCACCAATAAAGCTGAGCCAGCGAGCATAGACACCTAGACCACCAGTGCTGTTCATGCCCTGGTTAATCTCAGGGAGAACGAGCTGAAGGTAGGTACGGTAGCATAAATCACCGTTGCGGCTGATTGTGCAGGTAACACGGCGACCGAAATCGGCCTGGCCAGAGAAAGTCTGCTCAATAGACTCCATGGCAAAGTTGGTATGACGGCGGTAAGAAACCTTCCAGAAAGTAATCTCGGGGGTACCAGTAAGGAACACGTCCTGGGCACCGTAAGCGACAAGTTGCATCAATGCTCCGCCCATGCTAGCGACTTTGGTATATACCATGCTTAGAAAATAATTTCTGGAGAAATTGCTAAATTAATTAATTAATGAATTGACCATACAAATGCATTAATATTCAATAGTAATTATTCTGTTACGCAACAAGCAAATAAATTTATTCTGCGCCTTCTTTAATTGCTGAAAGACGGTCTGTTCGCTTAGCAGTTTTATTTGAAGACGAAGGACGTTTACTAATAGTTGCCGATTTGAACTTGCTGACTGGTCTAATATATTTTGAATTAGGTCCTATTTTTGCACTAAAACGTTGCTTTTGTAAACTGGCCCGGGAAGTTAATGTGCCCTTACTTGGATGTGCAGTAAGTGTCATCATCTTTTTCATTTTTGTACCATAAAAATGATTTACAATAGAAGCCAAATTATGAAGGGTTAAATCACGCTCACGGAAACTACCTTTCACATGATTTTTCAAAAATAAATTTATTTCATACATAAAAAATCGATTTTCTAGGAGCACTTCATCGTTTTTTAAATCAAAGTTGGTAGAAAAAACGTCCCAGCCCGATTCTTTTAGCCAATCTTCTCCCTTTTCTAGACGTTTGAAATATGAAACCATGGAAAACAGAGGATTCCCAAAATTAGGGTCGTTTTCGGGTAAGTCACTTGTGTGCGCATCATAATTAAATTTATAATTTCCTTCTTCGTCAAAATCATCGCCTTGGTCTTCGTCGCCATATTCTCTTTCATAAAACGACTCAATAATGGAAGGCTTATTCAAAAAATCCGCTATATTATTTATACCATAATGTTGTTTCATAATTACCTTTGACCGTTCATACAAAACCTCATTAGAATGTCTAGAAGAAAAGGTTAAATAATCTTTTAAATAACTGGCCTTACTAAAGATGTCGACGTGATTCACAATTAACATATTTAATTTATAAAACATCAAGAACAAATAGATTTTTAGTGTTTTTCCGATTTCACTAGTCAGTACAATGTGTTTTTCAGACGATGTATTATGAGCGGCTATAAGTTTATCAACTTGTTCCTCAACAAATAATAATGTTTGCATTTCGTAATCTACATTTTTTGCCGCTGATTTACCTTTTTTGACTTTACCATGTATTCTCAAAATTTCTTTCATTATGCTAAGCGAATCTTCTGCTTTACTACGAAATGTCATTTGGGGCGCCATTATTGCATCACCTAACGTTTGTAATTCGCTAACATCATTATCGTCATAAGTATCCATATAATATAAATTGGTTCCTGGTTTATGAAATAAATGCCGCATATTGCCCAAGTAGCTGGTTGGTTGATAATGCGTTTTACTGTTATCATGCATTAATAATTCTCCCTTTGTTTTAGTTAAATTGGCCATATGGTCCACAATACGACTACACGCGTCAACAAACGTATCTATTATTACATTAGGAAAGTCTTGTTTTGGTCGATAATAAGTAACGACAAATTCAACACTTGAAAAACTGTCACAATATTCATTAGTGGCAATATCTTCAGAAAATTTAATATCATAGACTTTCCCTTTTTCGGTTTTAAAAAAATACATGTCATTTTTGGGTATGTTGAGACCTTTACATTTCTCTTTGAGCATGAGATTAAAGTCGGTATCGGCCAAATCATTTGTGATTTGAAATTTTATGGTTTCTTTATTGTCTGATTTACGATTTTCGTAGAAATATTCCAAATAAGATTCGTTCTCTTTCTTTGCCAGGGCAGTTTCTTTTTGGTCAGCTTCATATTCTTCCGGAAATTCTTCTCTAAATTCGCGCAAAAATTCGTCTTCTTCGTCGACTTCTTCCTGTGTCAATGCTGGTGCTTGTCCATGTTTTTTATTTATAGGAATACGTACATGTAAATAATGAGGGTCACTGACGGGTTTAACGGTTTTTCTATTCATCAATAAACTCATTTGTCGTAAAGCAAGGTCAGAATTAATAAGAGTTTTTTTTTTAGAATGCAAAGAAAGTTTAGCCAAGTCACTACATTCAAATTCATATCCAATGCTTAAAATTTTCCTAAAAGCAGCATCGGCACCTAAATCTCCGCCTTTCATTATATATTTGATATTATATATTATACATATTTTTACTTACTGAAAAAGTCAGTAGAAGTAGCATTATGAACAATGAAGTTTTCTAAATAGTTTTCTTGAAATATTTCACGACGACCTTCGTGTTTTTTAGTAAAAATATAGGAGTCTTGGGATTTTTTGACAGACCAGCCCTGGTCGAGGGCATTAGCAATAAATACCATTTTTTGAAATTTTTTACGCTCCATTTGAATGTTGGATGGTAAATTTAGTGCCAATTCCATTTATATATAGTAATAATGCGAAAATGGTGGTTTTACGAAACAATTGATAATAATTTGTTATTATAATATAAATATGGCTGGTTTTAATCATAATCCATTGAATTATTTAAGAAATAAAGACAGGGATACTATAGCATGGAATAAAAAATTAAATAGAGAGGATATAATACATGATAGTCCGGGGTTGACCAGGAATACATTGTTTCAGTCATGTTTGAATGATTTTCCAAATGAAGGAAAAGCTGAACCAGTAGAAGCCCATTTACGTGTTGTTCTTCCAGGAAAAGAATTCAAAAAACCACCAGAGCAACTGAAGAACATAAAAGAATCTATACCAGATACTTATCCGGGTAAAAAACTAGGATTAACAGACAGAATTTCACCTTCTTTTTATTTTGACCCAGCAAGTCGCAAATTTACTGGTCGATTTTCGGAATTGGAAACGTTTTTAGAAGAACAAGACCTTCAGGGCAAACGTATTAATTTGAGTCAATATGGTATTGATAATATTTATTATGTGGTTAATATTAAAAATGAATGCATGGTTTTTGAATTTTATTTTTCAGATAGTAAAAAAAAAAATTTTACCGTAACTATCGACAAAGATGGATACGTTATTACTTCACCCGATGATGGAGAAACCCCTAATCCTTCGTATGTATCAGGAAATGAAGTAAAAAAAGCATTTTTTACTGTAAATAATGATAGCCAAAAACGTGAAATTATTGAAGACGGATTTAGGCTTATATTTTGTAAATTACTCGGAGACTTATCTCATGTTATTTATTCAGACGATAAAACTGCCGTGTTTACTAATGATACATATTTACGAGATAGATGTATAAAAAATAAATGCCCTGCTATATATAGAGAACCTTTGACCAAAGGTTCTCTTAAGAAAGGCGGAGGAAAATCAAAAAAAGTTGTTAAAGTTAGTGGTAAATCAGTTAAACCATTAAATATGATTAGTACTTATGTGTTACACGATATTTACCGTCGAGCAATAAACGGAGGAGGAACAGGGAAAAGTTCAAAAGTAGCTTTTGAAGAAAAATTTGCAAATAACTGTAATAAAATGAACCTACTCAAGGAGATTAAGGAAATTGTATCTAGAATTGAAACATTTTTAAATAAACAACAACGCTCTTTTAAAATAAATGGACGAGACTTTGAATGCACAACAATTATAGAGACAAAATTAAAGTCTATTATTGATTTTTTGGATGGGGAAGTATTAGAAAAAAAGATTGATGAGATAGATACGTCTTTGTCGGTTGAAGAATATAATTCTTTAATCATGAGATGGTTTCCCCTACAAATTTTATTTTGTCCAGAAGACATGAACACGTCAATGTATACTTATGAAGGAGATACGTATTACAGCCCCTTAAACGTAGATAGACTGTTTCCCGAACAAGAAGATAAAATAGGTGATTTTAATAATGTTTTCGAGAAAGGTTCATTCAAAAAATTTGTAATGAACGGAATCATTGATGAAACTAAAAATAAGAGAGGAAGTTTAAACAATATATTGTCTTTTTTATCAAGAGAATTCGGAATATCAACAGAATTTGAAAAACCAGTTGTAACAACGGTGTTGAGAAAAAGCGATGAACTCGACCAAGCCAAGGAACTCCTTTTAAAATTAAAAGACCAAGTATCAATATCTGATGATTTAGCAGAGCTCGTTGATTATGCGATTGATTTTGGAGTATTAACTGAACACGATATTGCTATTGAATATTTAAAGGATATATGTGGCGATGATATAGAAGCACAAAGTTATTATACTCGATTATTGCCTCTTGTTTATTTTGATGGCTATCATGTTTACGATTATGATTTGCTTAAAGCTTTTGTTAAATTATGTGAAGCAGGAAAAGCACCTAGAGGAAACGACGGGTTTTTAGAATTTTTGGCAGAAAAAATGAAAAAAGACGAAGAAGTAGAACCAGAAAGTGACGAAGAAGTAGAACCAGAAAGTGACGAAGAAGTAGAACCAGAAAGTGACGAAGAAGTAGAACCAGAAAGTCCGTTTGAAATAGAGAAAACACCTATTCAGCAGAAACCAGTATCCGAACCGGAGATTTCTAATGTTTTTGGTTTTAAAGACAATTTTAATTTTAAAACTATTGCTTCCAGACCAAGAAAAGGGTCTAAAGTACCAGGTACTGTTTCAATATTTCGAGCAGTACATGGTGGTTCTCGAAAAACCCTCAAAAAACGCAGAACCAAACGCGCCAAAAAATCCAATAAAAAGTCAAAACGCATATACCGCAAACATTAATTAAACTTACACACAAAGAACTCTTGATGAGTTTATTGAAAATTAATTTAATTTAATAAACAGGAGGAGGTACGGGGGAACCTTGGTTCCCTCGTAACATTAATCGCATAAAATCAATATAAAAAATCAGATTCATTTATTTATAAATAAATGAATCAAAACTCAAAAAAACTGGTACCAAAAACTACAAATACAATAGACGAAAAACACAAAGAAATGTTACAATCCTTTCATGATAATGAAACCAGTACCATACCAGATTTGATAAAAGAAAAGGACAGACTTAAAAGTTTAATACCAACACTAAAAGAGAACGAAATCGACACATATATGGACATAAAAGACAAGGTTCTCGCAATACAACGCCAAATCAAGGATTTAAAACACGCCAAAAAACGCTATCTTTTAGACAACTCCAAATACATATTTGATTATTTTGAAGAAAAGAAGAAGATTAATACAGGCGATAACAACCAAAACTCCGTGGTTCTCAATTCCTTCTTTAAAATTAAAGCAAAAACAAAGGACGCATCCGACCCCAACAATGATAAATATAATCAAGCCAAACGTTCTTATCAAAATTATTGGCGTAATGTGAATGCCGACATTATAAATATACAAGATTTTGTGGTTAAATCAGATATTTGTGAGGCATGTTATCAAGGAGAACTAATTCCTCAGGACGAAGAGGGAATATTAATATGTAACAATCAAAAATGTGGAAAATTTATTACTTATATTATTGATAGTTCAAAACCCACGAATAAAGAGCCACCAAATGAGGTTTCCTATACTGCATATATTCGTCTTAACCATTTTAAAGAAATCCTATCTCAATTTCAAGCCAAAGAAACAACGCAAATACCCGAGGAAGTTATTGAAGCAATTCGTAATCGTATTAAAAAAGAGCGTATTAAAGACATAAAGCTTATAAATTACGACAAAATGCGAGAAATATTAAGAAAATTAGGTCTCAATAAATATTTCGAGCATATTCAATACATTAATAGCATCTTTGGTATTAAACCACCAATTATGAATGAAGAATTACACGAAACTCTATGTGTATTATTCATAGAGATTCAAAAACCTTGGGCGGTCCATTGCCCGGCAAACCGTACTAATTTTTTCAATTATACTTATACCCTATATCAGTTATGTGTACTATTAGACCAGGTACAATATTTACCTTATATACCCATGATGAAAGACCGCGAAAAACAGTTAGAGCAGGATATGATATGGAAGAAAGTATGTCATGAATTAGATTGGGAGTTTTTTCCAACTGTATAATATAAATATATGAAGACAAAATATATTTATATTCTATTATTTTTCTTTGCATTATCACTATTTTGCCTTTATTTTGTAAAATCAATAGAAGCCAATTCCGAGTCAAACCCACCAATACATTTGGGAAATTATATATGTAGATATTTTTATAATTTAGGGAAATCCATTCATGAGAAAAAAGATTTCGAATTCGATGTGCCTGATAGTATCGACTTTGTAAAGAATTTGCCCAAAAAAATAAATTATAAAAAAGAGTTCGATTCTATACGAAACGAAATGATTGCAGAGGGCATAGACGACCAATGGTTTATTCATAGTCAACCAAATGATTATGGTGCTTTTGAAATGAAAGACGTAAAAACGGAGAAATTCTGGCTCGCTCTTAAGCCACTTGCGCATAAAATTATGGATGAGTCGTTTAAGGTTAGTAATATAGTAAAAACTGTAGATAATCCAGTCATTCATTTTAGATGTGCCGACGTACCATTCTCGAAGCATCCCGGTTATTTGTTCCAAAAATATACGTTTTTTAAAGACGCTTTAACTGAAATCACAAAGCGAACAAAAAAACATGATAAAATAATCTTGTCTTATTGTAACACGCATAGGTCGGGTCAAATAGAAAGGGAATCTTGCGATATATATGCAAAATCAATAAAAGAATATATTGAGACGTTGGACTACAAAGTAGATGTGCAATGTAATGAATATATTGACGATTTTGCGATAATGTTCTACGCGCCTGCTGTTATTTCAAGTGGTAGTTCGTTTTCGTTTATGGCTGGATTTTTTGGAAAGGGGGTTTTTATATCAGCGGGGCACCAGTTCTATGAATCACCAGAGCAAAATAATTATTTGAATGATATTGGGGATTGGCTTTTTAAAGGTTATAATATATCGCATTCATCGGTTGCTGATTATACCGATACAGGTTCAGTAATTAAATTATTATCAGAAGAATAAAAAATGTGTTTATAATTAAATGGCTAAAAAATATATTTATATTATTCTCTTACTTCTACTTTCACTTTTTGTGATATTATTGGCTATATACACAAAACATATCGACCCGTTTACTCAAAAAAGGACGGCATATTTATTAACTTGTAACAAAGAAAGTAACAGAACAAAATTTAGTGAGGATATATTAAAAAAAATAGGATTTAACGTAGAGCTATTTCAGTGTATTAAAAATGAGGATAAAGTTTTGTCGAACAAAATAAGTATGTTAGAAATATACAAAAAAATAGCTGCTGGTTCCGAAGAATGGGGATACGTATTTGAGGATGATATAAATGTTCTCGATAAAATTGACATTGACGAACTAATACAATATGAGAACATTTCAAAAAAGTTTTTTTATTTGGGAACGTGCGGATATGAAAATAAAGACAATTTTTATAATAGTGAATCTATAAACGGTAAGCGGGTGGCTAAAATAAAAGGTCCTGTTCGAGGTTTACATGCCATAGCACTATCCAAAGATGGAGCAAAAGAATTATTAGAGTTCTCAAAAGATAATTCGGAAATTTATATGGACACTATATTAGAATCTTTTGCCCAGAAACATAATCCAAATGTAGTTAGATATGATTTAGTTAGCCCGGATGATAGTGGGCATAGAGGAATATTTTTCCAAGACCGTAATCAGTTTCCAACAACAATATAATATTATAATACTCTCGTATAATATTATGATTTATTCGTATGTTGGTGCATCTTCGCCCAACACCTCTATAATGATGCGCATTTGATTTGCGTCAAGTTCTCGATTTCCGTTATGATTACGGAAAAAAATTATCTTGTTGTCTTTGATTAGGCCTTTTATTTTTTCTTTATCTTCATTCAAATTTGGAACAAAATGAAACCCGTAATTTGTCGTGTTTTTGAGAACCGGTTGCATTTCTACTTCAGGCATTTCGTTCTGTACAAATTCACCTAGGCTTGCATCGTCGATTTTTCCCATATCTATTTTCTCTTTATTCTCAATTATGTTCATTAATACATCTGGTGAGAAAATGATAGATGTTCCACTACTAAATATAATTGTATTTTCTGGTAATGCCTCTTTGTTTTTGTTATATTGCATGTTCCAACATAATGCACATCCATATCCTACTGCGTTTTTACGTAAATCTTTTTCCAATAAATCAAATCTTACTACTGTACTAATATTACTACGTACGACATAATTGTAATTTGGTATTTCATCTTTAAAATATTCGAATGCGTCTATAGTTTTTTTTAATATTCCAGGAATAAATGATTCGTCTCCCTTTACGTACAAAATATCGTCTTTTAATTCAAAATCTTTATCTAAATCAGATTTGAAGCAGTAATAATAGGTGGTAACATATGAAAACTTTTTATAATATTCACAAGTCATTTTTTGCATTCTGTCATAAGGGCCACCGCCATCCGCGGAATATAAGACCAGATTTAATATTTTTATTGGTTTTTCTTCATCTTCAAACGTCTCGACTCGTTGAAATAAAAGTGAAACTAACACCACTAGTAATAATATACCTATTAAAAAAAACTTTTTATCTAAAAGCATAGCTAGCTTATAATATGCGCACATTATATTACAAACTTAATTTTCTAATTTAACCTCTCTTTTTATGAGACCTGTTACGCTTGGTTCTACAGAAAGAACGCTTAGAACCTGACGCGCGTTTGCAGCTTTTGGACGCACGTCTGCATTTTTTTACGCTTTTACCGCGACACTTTACGGAACGAGGCATACTATAGAATAATAATATATTTTATTATTTTATATTAACCAACCATACGGAGGCCACCAATCAAATTAGCGCCTAAACCAAAACCAGCGCCCGCGCGCGCGCTTTCACCAATAGAAGGAACGAAAACATCAAGAATGCTAAATGTGGCAGCAGCACTGAGAGCTAAGATGATTACTTCCTCTAAATTGAGGGATTTTTTGGGAATAACCACAGCTACAAGGGAAATAACGATACCAAGAACCAAATACTTGATAATGCGCTTTATAAGCTCAGAAAAGTTCACCATACCGCTCATTTTTTGCAGTTATATACTATAACAACAAAAAAATAGCTGAATAAATAAAATAATTCCTAAATCACTTAAACATTGTTCTCTTCATAATATAATAAATGTCTACGTTTGAAAAGAAGACTTTGGATAACGGGAAATCTAACCCTAAATATATTGATTTATGTGACGAGGACCAACCCATCGCGGGACAAAAATTTGCGTGTATGTCTTTTGTTTCACCCGAAAAGATATTGAAGAAGCGCGAGATTTATTTGTTCGATGAGTTTGTGAAGCAATGGGATTTTTCCAAGTCTATGGAAAAGTTTGGAGAGTTTTTGCAATTTATTAGTTATAAATACAATCTTCGTGCTGATGACGTAATGAAAAACTTTGACGAGTTTAAAACAGAGGAGTTCGACAAGTTGAAGGCTGTATCAGTAAATGATGATTATAAAAATTTTATGGATAAGCACGAAGATAGATTGAACGAGCAGTTTAATAAAGCAAATGGTTTTCAAACTTCGGTACGTGGTCTGAAGATACGTGGTGTATTTCCCACACAGGAAGAGGCCGAGATGAAGTGCAAAAAGCTTCGTGACATGGACCCTCATCATGATATTTTTGTTGGACCAGTCGGTATGTGGATACCTTGGGACCCGGATGCATATAAGACTGGTCGTATGGAGTTTATGGAAGAGCAGCTTAATGCCCTCCACAAGTCAAAATTGGAGAATGAGGAAAAGGCAAAGGAGGAATTTGAACGTCGCGTTAAAGAATCAAAGAAGAAGGCGATAGAGGATAATATTAAACTAGCCGCTAAGTCAGGAAACGTTCTAACGCAGACTATGGACGAAGAAGGTAATTTGGTAGGTGTCAAAGAAAAGGTAGATTTTGAGGAGCGCGAGGTTGCCGATGAGGAGACAACGCGTCTTTATAATGAGGCTATTGTTAAGAAGGCACTCGAACAAACTGAAAATTTACCTGTGGATTAATAAATCAATAATGTAAATAACAAATTAATCACACTGTAAATGTATATAATTTATTTTAGTTATATATGTATATGAAGTATATGTTGTTTCCTTTTACATTATGTGTACCGTTTAAAAAAAACAAAATATCAAAACTACGTGAGCAGAACGAGCCAACAGAATACAATGACTTTATTGATGAAGGAAAAATAGCGGATATCAAAAACCAGCAGGCAGTAGAGAGATTCGTGATTATATATATATTTTTATTGCTTATATGTTATTATAACGTCTATTTATTTTCCGTTATACTGCCGAAATAATATTTTGATATCAAACCAATATATTATTTTTTTTTATAAGTCTTTCGACTTTTTTTACCCTTTGCTCTTCTTGATTTACGTTTTCCTCCTGACTGCATCTCTTCTTGAATACGCTGAGCTAACGCCTGACTTTTTAAAACCTTTTTTTGACCAGCCTCGTCCTGACTCCAAAATCGTCCATTCGTATTAGCTGGCTTACTATAATTATTAATTACTTGTTCGGGACCCTGATATGCATTAGGATTTTTTGAAGCTATGGGAATATAGTTACGTGGTTCAGGACTTGGACTCGACTTTTTGGATAAAGAAGGCGATTTTGATTTTTTAGACATTGATGAACGTCTATATGGGGTCATAGCTGGTCTTCTTGAACCAGGACTTGGTGATTTTACTTGCATGTTTATAATAAACTGATAAATTATTTCCTAAAAATCGGAATATCCATTTACATCGTGAATTATTGAATTAACAATACCAATAATAACTGATTTGGGTTGATTTGAGCCAACCGCATAAACAATATTATATAGTTTTTGAAATAAAATGCGTTTGTGTGTTTGTAATTTTGGGGCTAAAGGAACAGCCACATTTGAACCGGAAGGAGTAGTTTGAGTTCCCGACGATAAAGGTAAAACATTTTGAGCAAATTCTCCGGTATAATTTCCGGCGGGTGATAGATTCATGACAATATACGATTCATTTGTAGTATAATCTGTAGATATACCAATACCAAATTTAGTACTAGCTACCCATACTAAAGCAGTAAAATGTCCCGTGGTTTCACTAAATTCGGGTTTATTAAAATCGTATAAAGCGATTTCGGCGTACCATGCATCAATAGCTTTTTTTATAAGCATTACATTATCATTTCCGTATCCTTGAAAAAAAGCGAGGTTTTCTCCGTAACTAGTATTTCCGCTATGTTGTATTAAATGCTGAGATTTCAAATTTTGAGCCCAGGCTTGTGATTCATTGTAAATATTGCTATCCCATGATAATGGCGGAGCCTGATTTTTAGCTCGGTACATATTTACGTAATTAGTAATATCCGTTTTTTGCGAATCGGTTAACAAGGACATTATATATTTAAAATATAGAATGTCTGCTAAATTATTTTTAATGCATATTAGGTCACAATATAAATTAGTATTTTATAATTTTACTTTACAAAATAATAGAAAAAACTATATAAACATTATAACACAAAATACATGAGAATGCACACATTTTTACAAATAGCTCAAGCTGTTTTAAATCTATCTTATAAAAATAGATTACCTATACATTATTTGGACGGTTCTTTTGATAAAAATTATAAATATATTAGGGAACAATCAGTTCATGAGGCAATGCTACCTGATTCGGAAAGAAGAGGTGCTGAAAAACAATTTATTATTATGTATATTACAGATAATAATGTTTCGCTCCGCTCCAAATTCGTTTTCCTACAAAAAGTTCTTGAAAACATCTTTATGAATGATTCATCAATAAACCGATTCATGTATTATTTTTCCAAAATTCAGCGTATTTATCATGTTTTGGCAAAATTTGCATATAGATGGCGGCATAAAACAACTCCATTATTGATAACAAAAGACGTCTATTTGAACACACTGACAGAAACGGAGCCTCGTATATTTTCTGTTGTGCAAAATAAAAAGAAATATTTGTTCGCATTAACAGATTTAATTAACATTCTGAATACTTCACTTGGAAACAACTTTTTCTTTATCGCGGAACCATTACCTTGTAAAAATCCATATAATAATATACCGTTTAACAAATCAACTTTATATAATATTTATTTTTTTATAAAACGCACCGATTTTGTTATGCCAGCAATGTTTCATCAGTACTTTCTAACAAATTTTAATTTACAACTATACGCAGAACAAAATGACGAGTTGATATTAGAATATGCCATTAAGCAATTTGTTACACATACCGATAATGAAGAGTTGTTTTATGAAATAACAACTATGCTTGATAGTGACCGTTTTGGTAGAAAGATAGAAATCGACCCAGACTTTCCTAAGGAAAAATTAGTTAATATAATGCGCCCGTATTTGGAATTGTATTATAAGGGTTCTTATTCAATTAATGCAATAAAACGCTCGCTTTATACCAAAGAATATTATAAAAAAATAAAATTATTCCATTCACATAATAAACAGTTTGGTTTTAAAACGTATATGCGAGTACCAAAAACGAAAAACCTGTTTTCAGGTAAACCATTATTTACTGCATCATTTAATGATAAACATATTATATTTAATTCAGAACAAAAAGATGATTTTTATACAAGTCATCTTCATTATAATTGTACGGATAATCATGCCGAATGATTCGTACCCACATAAGTATTTTCTGGACCTCTTTTACGTCTTGATATGATAGGTTTTGATTTTATCTTTTTGGTTTTATTTGTTTTATTTTTTGATGACGTGCTTTTGTATTTAGATAACAGCTGTTTTAATGTAACTGGTCCTTTAGAAGGGACTGCTACTTGTCGTTCTTCTTCTTCTTGGATTTCCTGAGGATATTTTGCTTCATGAAACGTACGACTTAAGTCCTCTATTGATTCATATAAATAATCAATACAATTATCTAGCGATGGATTATCATATGATTCGAACATGTCTTCTATTATTTTTTCATCTAGCCAATGGCTCGTTTTATAATACCCATCAAAAATAAAGGGCATCTGATAAAGTAAATTACAATAGCGTGCTATTTCGTTTTGTAGTTCATGCTGAACAACGTTCCCTTTTTCGGGAATAATATTTATAAAGCCCGTGTCGTCACGAAAATTAGTAAATTTGCGATGACCACTTGCATAATCAACAAATTCGGTATATCGATAATCAGCCAAATCAATAGACATCGGTAGATTTCCATAATCCTTAAAACAACGTTTATCAAAAAGAGTAGTATTTTTAATAAAACCCATTTTTGAATAAGCAAAAAAACCAGCTACATTTCTATATCCACCAGCAAGCTCTAATAAACCATAACGCTGTCCTATTTTTTTACAGCAGTATAAATAAGCACCCAATAATACAGAACCCCTCGGTTTGTCTTTTATAGAGCGCACGCATATTAAATTTACAGAATATGCATTTGGTAAACGCTGACATTCTCCTTTTTCCACAATAATAAATCCAAGAACGTGATTCATTTTTTTATTGGCAGCGGTTTTTGTATAAGTAAAACCTTCTTTGGCTTTTATATCAAGATAATTTGATTCCACGAGCACTAAGATATCAAATTGACTATTCACTAATCTACGAACTGCATCGATTCCATAAGTACGACCAATTTTTTTTTCGCACACACCTTCGGCCATAAGTTCTAATATCGCGTTTGAAATAGTTTCTACTTTTTCAACACTTGGCTGACGGTTTATTTTCTTAGTTAAATTACGTTCACTCATTCGAATTTTTGGTGGGCTGTACCACTTGACGAATTCGTCGTGATTTAATAATACGCGTCCTTCTAGAGATTTTACTATTTTTTCGTCATAACGATAATTATCTAAATGTTCGCCTATAAATACTTCTTTTTGCATACTATATTACGTATAGAAAAAATTTTTTGGCTTTTTTGACCCACATCCTCTGTTTCTAATGCCGAAAACGGTTTGACTTTTACATTGTTTTTTTTCATAAAAAACAATGTGTAAATGTTTTAATTATGCAGTTACATATGTATTAAAATTTTTTGACGAAGTAGTAATAGTCGTTATTAAAAACTGTTTTTGCTTTTATACTCCTGCTCATTTTTGCAGCGCTTATTTTTTCCGATTCGGCAGCCTTTGCTATGGTTTCCCATTTAGCCAACAAAATGTCTCCTATCAGAGTTATAACCACCCCATTTTTTGTTAACATTATCTGAAATATCTTCTTCAGGTTTCGACCTGAGCAAGATTTTGTAATCTATTTCAGGTTTAAAATGTTTATCTATTAAATCTTTTGCCGTGGCTTTACACCTTTTCTCATTAAAAACGCCCGTTATAAATAAAAAATTAATTATGAACATGAATAACCAATTTAATAATAATTAAAATTACAATTTTAATACTTTATACATCGACCAAAAACATATTTATATATGAAACGCCAACAAGAGCCAATTATAATTTTCTAGATAGATATATATGAAAAAAACAATAAAAGTGCGTTCTCAAAAAAGAAGAACATTAAGGAATAAAACGACAATCAAAAGAGGCGGAGGTAATAAACACTTAGAGAAGTATTTGAATACTTTAAAAAACTTTACTGAGTCCAAGAACAAGAAAGAAAATATTAAGATGAATATTTCAATATACAAAGTATTATTGAAACCATCAACACCAAAATCGAAATCAAGGTCTAGGTCTAGGTCTAGGTCTAGGTCAAAATCACCATCAACGCCAGATGACTTAGATTTCGCCTTAGATAACATACTTAGAAAAAATAAAATAACAGAATTATACGATCAGCACGATCTCGACACCGAAAAGGGCGTAGCAGATAGTGCGTACCAAATGGCACATTTATTATCAACAGAAAAATTAAACGAGTTATTATCAATGAAGGACTAAACCCCAGATAAAACACTTTTATTTTTTACTCTGTAAAATGGGCGTTTTGAATGAGAAAGGGTGTAAGAGTAAAGCCCATCCATTTCCAAACACCGTCCAAATCAATAACAAAATCGCTATTGTTATAGTTTAAATAACAATAAAAACTGCTTACAAATAGTTGTTGTTCAAATCCACTAAAATTTTCTTGAATTTTTATTAACAACCTGTTATTATACGCACCAGATAACCGGGAAATGGAGTTTTTCTCAATAAGTTCTACAATATTCAAATCGCTCTTCTTATTATAAATTGATTTTTTTTTTACCTCTAATTTGTTTTTATAAGCAAGATTTCAAAAAGCAAACCGCTTTCTGAATCAAAAAGCGCTTTTACCATTTTGTTTTCTTAACATTTATCTGCTGACCCGTCCGTTTCTTACCTTTACTTGGGTCATAAGCTTCATCCTCGTCGTCTGAACCCATTCCCTTGGAAATATCCCAGAATTCTTTCGAACCCAATCGGAAATCGGGATGACCTTGTGCTTTGTACCAGAATATTTGGTCATTCAATTTATTGGACTTTGCGTTATTATTTATTACCAAACATTCATAATTTTCTGTAGTCTGGTCCATGACTGCACAAAAGCTCTCGAGTGTTGGAAACATTGACGCATAATTCTCCCAGATACGTTTTCGATTTGTCTGGTAAGGTTCTCGTAAAATAAAAACATAATCTATGTTGGTTCTCAGGTTGGGAGGAATGCCCAAAGGATATTGCATTGTGATGATAAGCATAATCTTCCAATGACGGCCGTTCATAAATAGTAAGCGCATCATCTTATCGCGTGTCCATGATTGGTCATACAAACAATCATCTAAAATAACAAATGCGCGGGGGTCTATTGAAGTTCTATTATACGTTTCAAGCTCTTTATTTACTTGCTTAAGGACTGCTTTTTGGCGACGTAAAATATTTTCAATCAATATTGTATTATATTCTTCATGAATAAATAATTTAGGTACGTGAGCAGCATAAAAGCCGTTTCCTGCTTCTGTTCCAGAAATAACCGTTCCGATGGGTATATCTTGATGATAAAAAAGTAAGTCTCGTACTAAATAAGACTTACCCGTATCACGACGTCCTATCATAACAATAACGGGTCCTTTATTTTCATCGGGTTTAAAGGTAATAGAACGCATATCAAATTTTTTTAACTCTAAAGTCATTGCAATATATATTTTGCAACATTAAAATTTGAAAGAAACTACGTGAAGTTATAACAAAAAAGTAAATGTTGTATTTTTTTGTTATGTAATCATAATCAGTAACAAAATTATTGTTTTATAGGTAGATTAAAACGGATACCGAATACTTCTATTATTGGGTTAGAAGTCCTTTAGAAAAATGTTCAAAAATACCATACAGAAGTTCTCAAAACTGATGGATAGATTTAAAATTCATTATTCGAAAACCAATCCGCTCTCCCTAAAAACTTTAGAGGAAAATTTCAAGCCGACATTAGAAGATGCTCGATACGAATATAATCCCTTTCGTATAAGCAATTTACAAAATTACAATCCCGTACATTCCGAGTTTTTTGTATTGAATGAGAAAAACAGCGACCGTATAGCATTCAATCACAAATATCATATTAAGGATTTGAATACAGTTATAGATAATGATTCGAAAACGGAGTCTGACTTACCAATATTTATAAAATATTCTCCACTGCTCGACCCATTGAGATTTATGATTGGTAAATATGAATTAAATGACATAAAAACGAGAACATTACCACAAAGTGAAAATAAAAATGCGACAATTTCTAAATTATCTAGTTACCATAATAGCTCTTACGTGGATAATTTCTTTTGTTACCTAAATAGCCAAATGTTACATAGTCATAAAATAGTTAACTGCTTAGACTATTATGGCTCGTTTTTAGGTGTGCAACAAAAATATAAGATGAATATTGCCGATGATTTGGAATACGTAAGCTCGTCGTCTTTTTTCAAAGAAAATTTAGGTAAACACTTTTTTGTAAATCATGATACCCATAATAATTATAAAAATTTTGGTTCTCGAGGTAACAAACTTAAATTAAATATTTCATCAAATGTTCTCGATATTGAAGCAATTGAACTGGATGAAGAAAATTTGGCTGAACAAGTCATTCCCGAGGAAGACTTGGGAGAACTTGTATATGAACAAGCAAAAAAGACGGCAACATCTTCTTCAAACAGTTCCAATTCGTCAAATAATAGTGAGGTTAATTATAGTAGTGATGAGGAAGATAATGATGAGGAAGATGACGACGAGGATTGGTCGACCGAATCTGACGAAAAATCGTTTGATTCTGATGAGCCTGATGATGATGATGATGAATACATTTCCGCTTATATCAATGATTTCCCTGTTCAAATGATTTGCCTGGAAAAGTGCGACGGCACATTAGATGAATTGTTTATGAAGAATCAAATTAATCAGGAAAACGGCTCAGCAATATTAATGCAAATTATTATGACACTTTTGCTTTTCCAGCGTACATTCCGCTTTACACACAACGACCTACATACAAATAATATTATGTTTGTCAACACTGACGAACCGTTTATTTATTATAAATTCGAGAACAAAATCTACAAAGTTCCTACGTTTGGTAAAATATTTAAAATTATTGATTTTGGGCGAGCTATTTACCGTTTTGAAGGACGTATTTTTTGTAGTGATAGTTTTGCTAGTGGTGGTGATGCAGCTACACAATATAATTGCGAACCATTCTTGAACGAAAACAAGCCAAGACTCGAGCCAAACTATAGCTTCGACTTGTCTCGCTTGGGAACTTCAATATATGATTTCGTAGTCGACGATGATGACGAGAATGAATTAGATGACTTTCAAAAAACTATTAAGCGATGGTGTAGCGATGATAATGGTAAAAACGTATTATATAAAAAGAACGGTGAAGACCGTTATCCTAATTTTAAACTTTATAAGATGATTTCGAGAACGGTGCACCAACATACGCCGGAGAATCAACTCAAATTTAAATATTTTAATAAATATGCTATTGATAAAATAGGAAAGGCCGATATTATAGATATTGACGCAATTCCTTCCTATTCATAAATAAAATAAAAAAATAAATATAAAAAAAAAATTCTTTTATACTTATACATGTTTGCTCGTAGAACATTATCTAGCATTCCTGATTCAGTTTCTGCATTGAAAGTGTTTCAAAATAGTTGTTATCATAAGATAGATTTCAAAATCAACGAAAATAGTAGTGTAAAAGAGGCATTAATTAGGTTTACGGCATTTAATATTGGCTGCCTTGCGGTTACAAATAACAATAATCAAGTAGTTGGTGTTTGTTCAGAAAGAGATTTTATTAATAAAGCAGCAATAACAGAAAAAGATTTTTATTCAATTCAAGTTAAAGATATATGTACGTATGGTCCTAAAATTATTATAGCTAAGAAGGATGATTCTTTAGATGCATGCATGAATAAAATGTTATTTAAAGATATTCGACATCTTTTGGTTACCGATGATAAAAACGACGAATTCGTTGGTATGATTTCAATTAAAGATTTGATTAAAGAAATTATAAAGAAAAACGATGATACCGTTACTCGTTTAAGTGATTTTAAGGTAGGAAAAGGAGCATTTTATGGGAGTGAGTAAATAGATAAGACAATTTTTGAATTTATTTTGGTTTATTCTTTGGTATTTCAACTACATTATCTGGTAATTTATATTGTCCGCATGGTCCGCAGTGGTCCTCATTAGAATAATCTATTTTCTTGTTTATTCTTTTATTACAATCATCAAGATGCCAACGACCTAATATTTTTTTCGGTTCAATAAAAAATTTACGTAATAGATTTGTAAATAAGCGCATTAATAATTATATATATTAAATTTTATATTATTTTCCTTTTACACATTTTTCATAATCAATGACCCGACCAGAACATCGTATACCAAATTTTCACAGAAATCAATAAATTTTTGGTTTTGTGTAACTTGTGAAAAAGCAAGCGCAAAAGTACAGAATTTTTTAATCCTACGAATATACTCTGGTTTTGGTGGCTGTCTCTTCTTATTTTTTGTTTCCCAGTAATTGTTAAAACCGCTTACTGGCCAACAACTATATGCGAATAAGCTAAAGGATACTTCATCGTTTTTTAATAATTCATGTATTATTGGTTGTGTTACGTGCATAGTATATTCATCATTCCAAATCATAATTTTTGAAACACATCCGTATCTATATACTCTATCTAATTGGTCTTTTGTAAAACTACTGAAGAAAATATCCATTTTTGTCAATGGATATTTATCTAATAATATTCTTAAACGAACAGATTTTGTGAGGGTATATTCCCTTATTTCGTTCTCCATTTCCTCAGGCAATTTTTCAATACTTGCTCTCATTTTGTTTTCAAAGTAAAAAAAGATAGAATTCAAATCAATTTTTATATATTTAAAACTCCCAATTGTTATATTGTTAATAAGTATAAATATAATTAAAATTATTAACAATGAAAGCACCATACATTCCAACGGAGTTATTGGATATAATTTTTCAATTTGATGGAAGAATTAAATACAGAAATGGAAAATTTATAAATATAATACATAAAAATGACGAAAGATATAATATTATTGTACCAATTATAAGGAAGAAAACGAAAATAATTGAATCAATAGAATTATGTGATTCGGGTTTTTATTTTGAGGTAAGTTTTGATACATACAAAAGCGTAGGTTTGTCTTATGATTATAATTTTTCTTATAAAGATGAATTTGAAGTATGTTATTCTGATTGGAGAAATTATGGTATCATACAAATTAGAACATATTTATAATATACTTATATATTATAGTGAAGGTTTCAAATCAAGGAAACCCTTTCTCATGTTAAATGCTAGAAAAATTGATTCATTTTTTCGAGAACTTGTAATCAACAAAATCCAATCAAAATGGCCTGCTATCAAAAGCAACTGATTCTTCACAAGCTTCCACTTCCAGTGGATACTCTGCATATTGTATATGATTACTGTTTTAAGAATGTAATTGATGTACAAAAAGTAAAGAAGGCTGCTATGCTTGATGCAATTAAAAATCAAACTGAAATTAGTAATATTCAAGTGATACCAGGTTATACTGGTTATACTAGAAATGGTCATGAACACGCTTTTGTTATAACTAGGTGTTTCTCAGTTTATCCAAGAAATGTTCCAGAATTAAACTGGGGTCCTGATTCAAGGTCACTGGCAGAAACCTACTTATCTTATAGTGTGTGTTCAAAGTGTGGTGATTTTGTTAATTCAAAGACAAAGGCACGTAATAAACTATCTTTTGCATGGAAAAGACGATGTGGTAACAACGAGTTTTCCCCGTTCTCGAAAGTAACATGTAAAGAAGAAAACTTTCACCTAAGTTATTGTATTAAGTAAGAGTATAATTATAAAAAGTTCTCGAAAAATATAAAAATTGATTAGTTTTTTCGAGAACTTTTAATCAACAAAATCCAATCAAAATGGCCTGCTACCAAAAGCAACTAATTCTTCACAAGCTTCCACTTCCAATGGATACTCTCCATATTGTATATGATTACTGTTTTGACCTTGTGATTGATGTACAAAGAAAAAAGAAAGCGTTAATGTTGAATGTATTAAAAAAACAAATCGACATTGAAACCAACATAGTTAAAAATAGAGCAATTGAGAGACGACGGCATGGCCACGAAAATGCTTTTACTACAATCAAATGTTTCTTTGTATATCCAAAATATGTACCCAAAATGTGCTGGGGTTTATATTCAATATCTAATCCAGAACTTCATGTAGCCAGTAATATTTGTTCAGTATGCGGTGATTTTATTAATCCAAAAACCAAATATCAAAATAGGTCTTCTGAAATGAGAAAACCATGGAAAATATCAGCCAGACCTATGTTCTCCAATGTCATTTGTAAAGCAAATAACGGTGATTTCTGTTAAATTAATAGAACCGAAATTTCTCCGTAGTGATAATTTGACAGGTTTTGTCATCTTTTGTCAACATAAGCCCCTTTCCTTCTATACCAATATGCTTATCTGTATAGAATTTTACATTATCAATATTAATTTGTATATATTTTGAACGCTCTACTCCAATAAATAACATTAAGCGTTTACCGTTTTTACATTTTTTTATTCTAGATGAAGCTATTAAGCCATTAAAATGATACGTTTCTCCTTCTGTTCTAAAATAACAACCAGGAAAGAAATCATCGTTTTTCATTAACCAATATCCATATTTACGTACCTGGTCTTGCATACTAAAGTTATCAATCTTTTTTCTACGATTGTTCGCGTAAATAGAGACATCATCGCGTTTTAATAATTGTTTTGTAAAATCTATACCGGCTAGTTTTGCCTCATAATAATGAACCCATTTTCTATAAGCGGAAACACAATTATTGAGCGTAGCTTTCCAAAACTCATAAGGATGATTGGCCTTCATGTATGCCAATTTCCAAATTAATTGAGCATAAGAATAAGCATGAGCTTTACAAAATCCATAACGTGACAGATTCGAAAGCCGTTGCATAATTTCTTTTTGTTTATCTTTAGGATATTGTGTTAAAAGTTTTCGGAATTCGGCGATACCTTTATGGTCTCCCTTCGCAAAAGCACGGCGATATTTATCAGCTATTCCGTCATCTACTTTCAAATACTTACCAATCAGGTCAATGGCATCATCATCGAATATAATGTTTTTATCAAAATCTTCCGAGTCCATACAGTTTCTTGCATCGGCTGCCGCTGGACGAATAATAGATAAACATACAGCTAGGCCGTAAATATCAACCGGCTTAAATCGCATAAAAGCAGTACGAATAAGTGGAGATTCGCCCAAAATGATACCAATATTATCGCCACGATGGAGCATATCAAAAGTCTTTTTATCATAAGTAAATTCATCAAACGCAATCGACTTATATCGACCAATTTCATAACATTGACTGATAGCTCGACTAGACAAAATATCAATTTTGAAATTCTTCTCCTTGGAAATATCATATTTGTTCATAGTGATTTGTTTAAGTGCCCCGCGATTCGTACCATCTGTCTCCAAAAGCAAATCTTCTGGAATACCATCCGGATAATAAACAATACCACCACAGTGAAGAGAATAACAGCGAAATGTATTTTCTAGTGCATCTTTCTCCTTTCGAATAAATTGCTGTGTTTCCTTCGGCATCTTCTTTATTTCAGTTTCAACTTCATGTTTACCTATAAATTTACGAACACCGGCATTACGAATTGCTTGACGAAGAGCTGATTTATCGTGATAATAAACATGATTACTAATACGCGCAACTTTACCTGGCCAAGTAAGTGCTATTTTCAAAAAGACTTCATCGCGTAAGTTATGAGGAAAATCAAGGTCGATATCTGGCAAATTGTTTCGATATTCAGTAAGGAATCGTGCGAATTTAATATTGTTTTTTACAGGGTCAATATGACTAATACCAAGTAAATAACACACCAATGATGAACCACAAGAACCCCTTGTCACATGAGGAATATGTTTGGTCATATGTAAGATTTGAATTGCCTGGGCCAAATGAATAATTAAATTCTTTTTATGAAGCATGTTTAATTCATGAGCAAGGCGCTCCATATAAATAGGCTCATCGGGAATAGTACGAATAAAGAGAGATTTTAATTCATCAATAGTCTTGGGTACAAATAATGACTCTGGGTCAGGAGCAGGAAGAGAAGTATTTGCGCACATTGTTAAATCGTTAATACGCACAAGTTTTTTGGCATGAATATGTGTGTCATAATTATACGTCCAAGGAAAGATATCTGCTGGTAAATTCAAATAATGATTCAAATGATTACATATCATGAGTGAATTTTTAGCACGTACATCAATGACTAAGCCAAATTTTTTTTGGCGCGATTTGTCAAGTCTTAAAACCCGACCAATACATTGTAAGAACACTTTAGGACAACGATTTTCAACTTTATCCAAGAATACACAGCAATCTAGGTTTTTTATATCCGAACCTTCGCGGTGCTTAGCAGCACAAAATAATATGGCCTGCCGCTCTATCTTATCAAATTCTTCATAGCTAGCATATCCTTCACTTGACCTTGATGTGTCTACGCATATTAAATAATCTTTAAAATGGTCAGACCACAATTCGGCCATTGTGCTACATAATTCTATCATACCACACCAAACAATAATTTTCCGATAAGGTAGCTGTTGTTTTTCGATTTCGCCCTTTATCAAACAAACTATATCTTCATAAGGTAGAATATCATCGCACGAAAACCATTTTATTTTTGGTGGAACAATAACTTCATCCAGAAATGCATCATAAATAGAATATGACGTTAAAATACTTTTATAGGGTTCATATGTCATATTTGGCGTTGCCGAAAATCCGATACATTTGGGCGCCGTTTTTTGTTCTAACATAAAATTGTAAAATTGTCGCGTTGTTTTATTGATTATGGTATGGCATTCATCGTGAATAATCAAATGAAAAGGAAGTTTAATTTTCTTATATTTATCTCCTGACGTGAGAAATGCGCGATTAATAATCAATAGTACAGGTTTATTCCAAAATACAGCGCTATTTACACTAGCCGTCCATTCGCTTAATTTAAACTCGGCGAAATTCAATACATTATATTTTTTAAAGATATGGTCGAAATCGCGTTCTTTTAAATTTTCGCGATTAAATTGCTCAATCAAAATAGATTTTTTTTCGCATATCCACATGACATTCTGTTTTGGATTAGTTTCAAAAAAGCGTAATATGATATGCATAGCTATCCATGACTTGCCACTTCCAGTTGCATGATAATGTATACCGGACGCAAAATCATTGGCCACAGATTCTTGTATAGCTTTCAATTGGTTCGGTCGTAAGTTGTTCATTTGATGATTGATATTGATTGCACATATAACGATATCAATTTTTTTATTGAACGAATAAATAGAATATTTGCTAAGGCATAAACGAATGAGTCTCTGGGTTATAATTTGCATATCTATCCCTGAACAAAACAACATCATTATAAATAACGTAGTCGTCTACTCTTTGTTTATCAACTTGTTGAAGCACCTGCACAGTTTTTGGAGTAGGTCCGTCCCATTTATAAAGACCATATTTTTTATTAAAATCCTTAAGAACCAGAGTTTCTTTGAAATTATTTACAATTGACCAAGGCCAGTACTCAAACGGTTCTTTTCTGTTATATTTTTCTATATACCAATCAATACAACGTTTTAAGATTGCGTCATCTTTTTTACACATAAGAAAATTAGGATTAAATATAGACTGGTCTTCATACGCCGATACAACAACAAAATCGGCTTTTTCTTCCAAAAAATTATTTATGGGTGTGATTGGTTCAATATCGGCATCTGCGTAAACACCTCCGTACAAATGCAAAACACATATTCTCCAAAAATCCGCCTTAATAGGACCACTATTTATATAATCAAATATATCCGCATAAATAGGTGGATAATTGTCGCTGAGCATTTTTTTACATGAATCATTATCATAAAGTTTTATTTCATAGTCGGGATTTAATTTCTTCCAATTTTCAGAATAAGGTTCAATCTCCTTAATGTTTTTATGACACATATAGATTACTTTTGGAATACCGTGAGAAGCAAAATTTTCTGTTAAAAAATAAGACTCTATTGTAGAAGCAAATATTATTAATAATAATAATAAAACAATAATAATTATATTACGATTCATAATATATAATTATTAGATTTAATTATACAATGACAGCTAATCTAGATTTGTTGTAAATCTTTATAGCCTCTTCTTTATTTTGAAATCCGTCGACGTGTGACCATTTACCAGGAGACTTGTTTTTATAATTAGTAAAAAACCAATGGATGTTGTCAATAATTTCATCCGATATTAAAGAGATATCATTTATTAAATTATAATCTTCCTTTAATACACATATTATCTTTTCATCTAGACCCTTTTCATCAGACATTATTAAAACACCAATAATATACGTATCGTACCATTCATCATTTTTTAATGCCTTACTAGTAATAATGACTGCATCTAATTCGTCATCATCCATAGCTAATGTGTTTTCAATGAATCCATAGGCACAAGGATAGTAATATGGGTAAGGTAGGGTACGGTCAAGTTCTAATGAACCATTGCTCTTATTGAGTTCATATTTTTTATTACTATCTTTTTCAATTTCAATGTAAACGCGAACAGGACAATCTGTCATTTATAATTGAATTAGATTAAATGACGTGAATCCTTCCGAATGTTTCTGATTTTCGTAAATATCTTTTAATTTTGAGAACGCCTTTTCACGAGTTTCGTCATTCATTGCCATAAAGTGTAATACAAAAATATCGGGCGGTGGTTTTTCTAAATCATTGGTGTAATTTAAAACGTCCGAATATACTGAATTGAATTCACTTTCTGGGGCTACGCTTATCGTGCTGCCGTCTATTTCGGGCAACTTTTTTTGATATATATCTGAAATAGCAGCTTGTTCAAATGCAAAATTAGTGTATTTATCGCGTAAACTCCACCAGCTATTTAATAAATCTCTGGCGTTCTGTGTATTTTTGGCAATTACGGCACCACCATTTGTTTTATATAAGCCTGCTGAATTGGACTCATCAGAACAAATTAATATATCTCCTGGATATTTTTCTATAATACTTTCAATAGATATGTTGTGTTTATTAAATACAGCATCTGTGTCAATATACATTACAAATTCATGCCCATCATCTAAAGCTTTTATCATAGCAGGTATTTTTTGCCATGCATGTGTCACTGAACCGTCATAAGGGTCTGATACTAATATAAATTCATATCCGTGTTTTTCTGCGTATTTTTTATTCAAATAAAGAGAATGCCTAGCCCATCCTTCAAAAAGATTGGGCGTACAATACATTAAAACAGCACCTCCTTTTGTTGATTCAAAAGTTTCTGTGTTCGCAAGCTCGTATAATATTGATAAAAAAATGAATAATAATAGTAATATGACTAAATATGCCTTTTCCATTATAATATCTTTACATTTTAATGGAAACAAAATTATTTGATATCAGGATATAATTCTTTATATGCGTTTATAAAATCGTTTTTTTTACTGACATGTTCTGACAAATGGTCTTCGTGTATTGTTGAATTGTTTTCTGTTTTATACACAAACATAGGATATTTATAAACGTAAGTATTTAATGTGCCGTATATATACCAATCAGATGTATGTCTATAGTTATCCGTTAAATCGTATTTATTGTTTTTATAATGACTAGAAATGAGTTTTTTAGCAGCTTTATTATTTATTAAATAAGCAAGAGCATAAGTCATACGATATTCGTGTTTATAATATTCTTCTTCTACTAATTTTTTATCTTGAATAGAGTAATATAATGTTATTATGTCCCAGTCAGCAGGAGCACCATCTATTATTTGACGAACAGATTTTTTCCAATATTTTTTAAACTCTAATGTTACGTCGTCCTCAAATATGAGACCAACTTTATAATCAGTATTACTAAATTCTCTTATTGCGTCCAAATGCGATAATAAACATGCATATTCATAATCAGACATTTCGTGTTGTTTTTTATAAGCGCCTAGTTTTTTGGGAACGTTATCTGGTATTTTTCCGTCTGTTGCACTTATTCGAAAATTAGGAATATTATTAAACGTCGAGTCGGATAATAAATTATCCATATGCGTACGCCGTTCCAGAGAGCGGTCTAAATTAATCCAATAAATGGCATCAACACCGTCTAAGTAATTAACGTTTTCAAATCCATTTTTACCGTTGATACTATATATCAAATATATTATTAAAAAACTTAATGTTATCATTTGACATATGATAAAAACCTTTTTAAAACTATTATTCATTTAAATAAGCGTATACTTTTTTGTTTTATAATTAAATATATTTTGCCTTAAACTCAACGGGTGTCATTATTGGAATATTGTTTTCTTTTGCTGCTTTTGTCTTGGATGATTCATCTTCGTGCGATTTTACTATAAGTATAAATACGTCTTTTTTCATAGAATCTTCTAGTGTTGCGCCAACAGTCTTTAAATATTCAATAATATCTTTATCCCGTACTTTGGTCATAACAATTTTTTTACCAAAAAGCGGTGACGATTTATCAATGACGGTAGATTCTACTGGTCGTAGAACGTTTTGTAAAGACTCTGTTGACTTACCAGGAAATATCTCTTTATAAAATGAATTGAATTTTTCAATATTTGATACAAAGGCTTCAGCGTTTTCTTTACCAATACCCTTTACCGACTTCAGCATTTTGATTTTACTTGCGGGCGTTTCGGTTGATTTTAAAATATCAGGAAAAGCTGTCATAATAGGTTCTATTTTTTTATTACTTAAACCACGTCCTAAAAGTCCTGATGCAGCCATTATATCAACAAGAGCTGCCTTTTCCAATTTATCGTGAATACTTGTATAAATTTTTTCCGTTAGTTTTTCTTTGAAACCTTCAACTTTCTTAAAATCCGCCTTCTGCATATGTACAATCTTTGGAACTGTGTCAAATCCTGCACTAATTAAACGCTTTACGTTTCCAGTTGAAAGACCATCGACTTCAAGTCCAACAAAGAATGCGGTAACAGTCTTTTCGCGTACGGTAGGGTCGTTAGCTACATTTTCCAAAATTATATCTACATGCGAATCTGTCCACCGATATGCGACATTCGGCATATTAGCACGTTCAGCTGGAACTATAGTTGATTTAATAAAAGGAATAACATCTCCACTACGTACAATTTCAATCATCGCGCCAAATCCAATTTTATTTTCTTCAATAAATTTGGCATTAAATCCTGTTGCGTATTCAATTGTTACACCACCAAGTCGGATTGGCTCAATGCGAACACGTGGTTTTAAATAACCATCTTTACTAGGAGACCAAAGCACATCAAGTACCTTGACTTCGGCAATTTGGTCAGAAATGACCATTTTGAATGCAAAAGCATGTTCAGGGTTACCCGGAATGCGAGGATAAACTAAATCGTTAGTTACAATAACACCATCGATTTCATATTCGTAATCTTTACGCCAATCCAAAAGCGTAGCGCTTAGATATTCATTTGTAAGTTTATCGACCGTCAAATTAAGTACCGTTTCATAATTTAGTGTAATTAATTGCTGCAACTGCTCACTGGGTTTTAATAAGGGCATTATAACTTCATAACAAACAAAATGAAGGTCTTTGGTCTTTTCATCAATAGATTTAGAATTCACAATCCCAGCAACAAGATTTCTGGGGTTAGCAAACTTATCCTTGTATTTTTCTTCAAATACTTTCTTGGGAATAATAAATTCTCCTCTTACCACGGTACCTTTATGCTTAGGTAATTTGAGTACTTTAATTAAATGAGACACATCTTGTCCAACAAGACCATTTCCACGAGTATATAATTTTGGTTCCACGCCTTCTGTTGTATATAGTCCACTAACACCATCCAATTTACAAGATAAAACATATGGTCCTTTGTACTTTCCTGTCCACTGTAAAAGCGCACCAGTATCAGGCTTAATTTTGTCCATCGATGCCATTTCATACGGAAGAGTGACTTTATCTTTTTTCACTGGTGCTCCGACTTCTTTTAATATAGTACTGTTTGGATATTTACGTTCTAAAAGTTCTTTAACAATATCGTATTCATTGTCAGTCAAAATTGCAGTTTCATTATAATATGCCGCGTTGGCGCGCTCTACTAAGTCTTCAAGTTCTTTTTGACTCATTTTTTCAACTTCGCTAAAACTGTTATTATCAATAATCTTAATTTTTTCATTTGGTATCTTTTTAATAACAGCGCGTATCTTTCTGGTTTTACCAGGCTCCGCTTTAATAACAACTGAGCGACCATCAATACGCTCACCAGGTGCCTTATATTCCATATTTAAATAATCAAAGATATCTTTTTCATTGCGAAAAACGTGTTCCACTTTTTTCTCCTTCTTTTTATCAACCATTTTACTAAGTCCGTGCTCATTTAATGAGAAATCCATCTTTAAAGCATGTCCTCTCATTACAGTATTAAATGCCTTACTACCTGTAAAATAAAGCACCGAAAATGGATATTCCTCAGGACTTGCGAACAAGAAATCCACGCGACGAGCATGTTTTGCTGAGTGTAATCTTGCAATAACAAGGCATTTTGACGGTCCACGCGACAAGATTTCCACGATTACTTTCTCTGAGACAAGTTGGTCAATAAATCTTTTAAAAACTTCCTCTTTGGGCGATGTAATAATAACATCAATATCTCCTGAACTAGTAGCACCGCGTCTATATGAACCTACGATTTCATACCTAGCTCCATCGACCTTGACTTTATTAAAGATTAAGTCAAAAATGTGGGCATAACGGTCAATTTCAGCTCGAGGAATACGCTCTAGAATATCCTCATAGTACTTTAGACCTACTTTCTGGACATCGTTGAGTAATTTGTCTTGCTGTAGACGCAATTGATTAATGGATGTTATTCCTTTTGCAACTAAATCCTTAGCTTTTTTGGGACCAATTCCATATACGTCGCTTAAAATATTCTCGGGATTATTTTTTTCGCGTTCTAAAAGGCGCAAGGTTCCGGTCTCACTGTATTCTACCAATTTTTTCATAATAGTTTCGCCAATTCCTGGCTTACCCTTTAACTGCTCAACGTCTATAATGTCAACGTTAAATTCCATAATAGTCTCTTCTGCCTTTTTGTAAGCGCGTGCCTTAAACGGCTCTCCCTGCTTGGCCATAATGGTTTGTAATTTGTCCATTAGAGTTATTAATTCTTCATTGAGTCGTCGTTTAGACATTGTATTATTTCCTCCGATTGTTTTAAATAAGTTTTGTTCAATTTTTTTAGTTTTCCTATTTTGGTTCTTTAATTTGCGTGTTTTCATATGATATATATTATGTACTTTACTAAAAACCTGGTGCATCGGTAAATATTTGTGTATTAGTTGCGTTTAATACTTTTGTTTCAGTGACTGCATTAAAAAAATCATGAATATATCCTTCACAATTAAAATAAATAAAAGTTGCTGTTATACTACAAACAAGTACAATAATTGCGTCGCGCACAATAACTTTAAGTGGCTTTTCTTCTTTTTCTAAATACTTAGATTCAAAAACTTTAAAAGCAGTAAATAAAATGGTTACTAAAAAAGAGACAATAAAAATGTTCTCCATTATACTAAATAAAAACGTAATTTATTATTAGACTTAACGCATTTAAACCAACTCTTCTATACCGTCTAACATAAATTCATTCGATAGTATATCTACTTTATCATTATCGAGAACATCAAATCCACTCAAATCGATTGTATCACCCGTAATTTTAATACGTTCCTCGCTTTCCTCTTCTTCATCTAAACGTCGCTGCATTGCACGAGCGCTACTAATTTCCTCTAATCGCTCAATGTTTTTTGGTGCACTAACCGATTTCACAACATTATTATCATCCATTACACTGTCTATTTCATTAAACGTAAGACGTGTTACTACTTGCTCTTCATCAATATTTTTAATAGCCGGAACTGTCTCAGGAATAGACTCTTCGTTTACGATAATTGATGTAGCGTCAACCTCATTTTCGCTTTTAGTTTCAACCTTTACAGCTTCTTCCGGTACAGGTTCAATAAATACCTCTTCTTCCTGCTCTACACTTTCTTCCATATAAGCGCGAATAATAGACTCTGTAGGAATACTGTCACGAATTGCCAATAAAATACACTCTTGAATAATGGTTTCAAATTCGCGATTATTCTTTTGCATTTGTAAAGGATTAATGTTCTTTTCAAATAAAAACACGTTGCTATAAATCTTACGAGCAACGTTAATATATACTTTATGAATAAAGGTGTCTAGCTTGGGTATAGTAATATCAATCTTCTTCTGTTTATTTCCAACACGTATGCATGTAAGCACCTTTAATTGAATAATATGTACACAAGTAATTAAATCTTCTAAATAGTTACAACCACTTCGTTCAATAATACGTTTTCTTTCTTCCTCAATGATAACATTGTTCCACTTAGGTACGCGAGATAACAAGTTTTGAAACGTCATTAAATATTTGTTTGCCTCATCATTATCCACGCATAATTTCCAAGCTTCATTAAAAATAGAGCGAACTCCCTCATTAACTAAAGGTGTAAAAATACTAATTAAACGACTACACCATTCGTTGCGAGACTCTTGTAAATTGGAAATAACAAAATCGTCCATTATTTATTATTTTTATATTTTGTTTTCTTTTTTTCGACGAATAGTATAAATGAAACAAGCATTTACTATATTTTTATTATTACTTATTGTACTTTTAGTATCTTTTATATCATCAGTTGAATCAATGACCAATAAAACAATTGATATACAGCTGGTAGTATCAAGATATAATGAGAATTTAGAATGGTTAAAAGAGGAGCCGTTTAATAAATATCCAGTAATTTGTTATAATAAAGGACCCAACAGCGATTTTTATAAGCCTGATGGTATGAAAATAGTAAATATTGAAAACGTAGGACGATGTGACCATACTTATATTTATCACGTTGTAAAGAATTACGAATCGTTAGCACAACATACTATGTTTTTACCTGGTTCATGTAATATGCCTAATAAAATGTATAAGGCACGTTGGTGGATAGAAGAAATCGAAAAAACGGATAAGGGCGTTTTTATAGGTTTAAAAACAAACGATGGTATCAAAAATGATTTATATAGTTTTCAGTTAGACGAATGGGCTGCGTCCGACGAGAAGAATAAAAGTTTAAACCCAGAGAGTAACTTAAAATTATCCAACATACGGCCATTCGGTAAATGGTTTGAAAACCATTTTAAGGATATAAAGGCACCTTTTTATACCTTGGGTGGTATTATGGGAATTGAAAAAGAGAACATTTTGCAACACCCGAAATCGTATTATGAGAGTTTTTTAAGTGAATTGGATAAACACTCAAATCCAGAAGTAGGACATTATTATGAGCGAGCCTGGGCCGCCATTTTTCATCCTATGGATAATGTACGTTTTATAGACCAATTGGCTTGATACTATCAAATAAACATAACATCAAAAGTCTTTCTGAACGATATTCAAATTTTATTTCATCAAAATACATAAATAATTCAGCTTTAAATTTGTCATTAATCAACTCGACAGTTTCTATCCATTTTACGATTTCTATACAAGAAACAGCATTTTCATAAAATAAATTGGCCATGTCTACTGCGCAAATATGTAAAACGTTTTTGTCATTGATAGACATAAATTCCCGCATTTTTTCGTCTACCATTTTAGAAACACTAGAATTAGGAATATTAAGTTGGTGCAAATTCATAATTTTGTTATCAGAAATATGCTCTGGTACATAAATTTCGCAAAATCGCGATAAAATGGGATTTAATAGCTTATTTTTATTCTCAACTATAATGAAAAATCTTGTATTTGAGCTAAATAATTCTATACATCGACGTAATGCACTCTGGGCATCTATGGTAAGGTTGTCTGCATTTAATAATACAATAGTTTTAAATAAAACACCTGTATTTGATTGAACATTACTTTTAGCAAAAAATTTTAGTTCTTCACGTATAAATTTAATACCTTTTCCATGGGCGCAATTAACATGCATTATATTGGATTTCATCTTTTTATGCTCCCCCTGGTAAATTTTGTTTAAAAAGTGGTGAACAATCGTACGTTTTCCAGAACCTGAAGACCCGTGAAATAGTAAATGGGGTATTTTATTTGTTTCATAAAAATAGCTTAATTTTTTATAAATGTTATTGTGTATTTGAAGAGACATAATTTAATAGTATAGTTATTTTTATATTAAATAAATGATAATAAGTTTATTATAACAAATAAAAATATATTCATAACATATAAATGTCGATTTCGAACGGTAAATACACTGCCTTTTCTGCTGATGTCCAGCAATTAATAAATAATGCTGCTCATATTTATGTTAGTATTTCTTCTAACAGTGATGGTTCATCTTTAGTCAATGATAATACGGGAGTTTCAGTTTCTAAACGTTTGATTACTGCCATGAATTACACTTACCCACATATTGACCAATCTACCGGTCAAGAAGTTTTAGGAGGTTACAAAATTTCTTTCTCTGATGGTACTTTTTTTGAAATGAATGATAATAACACTGGTTATTGGTATTTGTTAGAAGGATTAGAGCCCCATGTTTATAAGCAACTTGTTTAAACGTATATTAAATATTATATTGGTACATAATATATAATGCCAGCATCAAAAGATTTGAATACTTTCGGTGCCATTATGATGTTTTACATCATCCTTTCCTACATCATTTTCCCGTTAGGATTTTATTTTTTACTTGATAATACATTAACTAGCGCCGGTCACGGATTTGTAATTGGTAGTTTAATTTCCGTATTGTTATGGCTTGGTTATGGTTCTAAAATGGTTTAATATCCTGTTTTACTTGCTGTCGACAAACTGGACAATAATGTTTTGTATTACGTAACACATTATTACATTCAATACAAGTACATCTATGTGCACATGGTAAAAACACTATAGTACTGGCACTAGATAAACAAATTACGCATTCACCTGCGTCAAAAATCTTAATTTTAGAAATATCCACTTCTTTTGGGCGCATTAACAACTCGGCCTGCTCCTTTGTAATGACTTCAATTTGACTCCTTTTGATTGAATAATATGGACCCTTTTTTTCCGAAACGGTTAATTTTATATCTCCGTCGTTTACTTTATAATATGCAGCTAATATTCTCATATCTTTTGGAAACATACAATTATAGTCGTTGTTATATACATTATTGAAAATCATTTTTTCTTCATTAATATAACAATGAAAACGAATACGTAATTTTCCTTTTTCATTTATGCAAGTCAAAAGAATCATATTTTTAAAATAAAAATAAACTAATCTTTAATCAATTTTTTTTATATCTATTTGCTTAGTAAAAACATAGCGTTCATGGTGCATGGTTTTACGTCTTAAGTTACAACTTAAACATGCTATAACGCAATTTCCTTTGTTATGTCCAAATTTGTTATCCAGTCGGTCTAAAGACCATTGTTGAGGAGCGCGCACATATTCATATAAAATGGATACGGGTCCACGACAATAATAACATTTGTTGGAGCAATTGATTAATTGTTCAATAACATAATCCTCGTCAATAAAAAGATTTTCATTATATTTATCTTTGTCTATATCTTGCCCTCGGTATCCGCTGATTTTCCCATTAATTTGGGATTTTATTAAAGCACAATGTGGCTTGTTCTCTATTTTATTATTATAAATTTGGTTTATTAGTATCAATTGGTTAGCATATGTTAATTCATCCTCATTAAATGACCATTTTGTCTCTCCGGTAATAACACGTTTTTGTTTTTCCTTCTCTGTCTTCACTTTTTTTTCTTGTATTTTGAGAACATTTTCAAGTGTTTTAATAGACATTTATTATACATAGGTCTAGATTTATATATTATTAAAACGAGATAAACATTATTTGACGAATATAATAAAGACAAGTCGTATTACTTATGTTCGCACAAGATATTTCTAGTACAAACGTACCGGAGATACAACCTCCAGAAAACCAGCAAAAATATAAAAACGTACTGTCTAATCCTGCTCCTTCAGCTGTTAACGAAATGAATTATAATGCGGTCGACGCACTTTTGGAACTCGAAAAACAAAATAACAAAAACGAGAACTGGAACAAGCTTGAAAAATCACTTAAAATACAGAAACTACATGTATTTGCCGAAAAACATGGTCGTGAAAATAATATGCCCGTCAAAGATATTAAATTGTTAAAGTCGTTTTTTATTGATTGTTTGGAGAAAAATAAATTACAGAAAACGAAGGATGTCACATATGATAAGGAATCAAAAGAGATTATTAATATTCCAGCACTGCACTTTAATGTTACAAATAGAAATTTTACGTTAAAAATAGTAGATGCTAAGCGTGTTAGTACGTTAAAATCTTTGACACCAAAAAGAACCGAAGAAGTATCGTTAAAAAGCGAATAATATTATATTCATCTATATATAATATTATGTCAAAAATAGCATTTATAACAGGAATAACTGGCCAGGATGGCTCATATTTGGCCGAATTTTTGTTAGAAAAGGGATATCACGTCCATGGTATGATACGTCGGTCGTCTACTATTAATACACAACGTCTAGAACATATTTTTAAAAACGAAAATCTTTATTTACATTACGGTGATTTAACTGATTTTACTAGTTTATATACATGTTTAATAAATATTAAGAATCGTTACAATGATATTAACAAATTCGAGATTTATAATTTAGGCGCCCAAAGCCATGTAAAAATATCTTTTGATGTACCTACTTATACTGCTAATACTGACGCTAACGGAACTCTTAATCTGTTAGAGGCAGTTAGATTAAGTGAATTGGGTAACAAAATACGATTTTATCAAGCAAGCACTAGTGAAATGTTTGGATTGGTGCAAGAAGTACCTCAGCGCGAAACTACGCCATTTTATCCTAGGTCGCCATATGGTGTTGCGAAATTATACGCTCATTGGATAGTAAAAAATTATCGTGAATCATATGGGCTTTTTGCTTGTAATGGTATTTTATTCAACCATGAATCGGAACGTCGTGGTCATAATTTTGTAACTCGTAAAATTACTCTTGGATTGAATAAAATAATGAACGAGCCAACTGAAATTTTGACCATGGGTAACATTGATTCACTCCGTGATTGGGGCCACGCGCTCGATTATATTGAAGGTATGTGGCTTATGCTTCAGCAGGATGAAGCTGATGATTTTGTTCTGGCAACTGGTGAAATGCATAGTGTTCGTGAATTTATTGAGATTGCATTTAAGATGCGTGGATTCGATATCGAATGGTCGGGACAGGGTACTGACGAAATTGGTACGGACAGAAAAAGCGGACGTATCCTAGTACGTATTGATGAAAAATATTTTAGACCAGCTGAGGTGGATAAATTATTAGGTGATTCGACAAAGGCGAGAACTCGTTTGGGTTGGACACCCAAGATTACGTTTGATAATTTGGTAAAATTAATGGTTGATAATGACTGTATAACGATATAAAGTTATATTAATGATAATAATAGACAAATGAGGGTTTCGCTAATTTTGCTATCTGCTTTTCAAACAAATGCATTATCAAATCGACTTGTGCCAAGAAAGTTATGCAGAGATTGTAAACATTTTATAGCACATAAAGAAAAATGCGCAATATTTGGAGATACAGATTTTGTAAATGGCTCACATGATTATAATTATGCAAAAAGTACTAGAAAAAACGAAGATAAATGCGGAGAAGAAGCAAAGTATTTTGAAGAGAATACGAATAAAATTGTTACTGTGCCTTATTATTTTATCTTAAATGCAGCAGCAACGTATTGGCCGCTAACACCGTTATTAGTTTTGCTTGTAATATATGCTAGTTCTTTATATAAATTGACGAATCCTACAAACTAAACGGTAAGTTGCATAATGAAAATGTGTTACTGTTATGGTCGGAATTTTTCCCGAAGGATAATGGGGTCGCAGGGGAACCTGGGTTCTATGCTAAACTAGAAATTGATTAATTTCCTGTAAATATATAAACGATACTTTATATATTTAACTAATAGTATATGGAATTCAATGACAATGATTTACTAGATATAGAAACAAATATTTACGAAAATATTGAGGAGTATTTACGTTTGGAAATTATAAATGTTTCGTCTCCGCATTTTTATGCCGAACTCATCGAAGACGTTACAAACGTTATTCATGATTATTGGGTGGACTGTGGTATATGCACAGATGACGATTACGAAGAAGTAGAAAATATTGTCGAACATCTTCTTGACGTTTATTTGGATTTTAGCGTGATACCTAGACGTTCTATTTCCTATCATAGCTTCATTGAGCCTCTTGATAAAAACATTGCGGAAATGCTAGATAAAATAAACGCTCTGAAAAATTTACCCCAACCTAAACAAAAAACAAAGGAATGGTACGAATTTCGCTATAATTTGATAACAGCATCTAATATTTGGAAAGCACTTAGTAGTCCCGCACAACGTAACAGTTTAATTTATGATAAATGTAAGCCACTTAATATGTTTCAGTCATCAACTAATACAGAAAGTGCGATGCATTGGGGAATAAAATACGAGCCGCTTACAGTTATGTGGTATGAACACGTTTATCAAACCAAATTAGACGATTTTGGTTGTATTCAACACCCTATACATAAATGTATTGGAGCATCTCCTGATGGTATTAATACAGACCCTACAAATAAAGCACTCTTTGGTAGAATGGTAGAAATTAAAAATATAGTAAATCGTGAAATCACTGGTTGCCCAAAGGAAGAATATTGGGTACAAACGCAAGTACAAATGGAAACGTGTGACTTGGACGAATGTGATTTTGTGGAAACCCGATTCAAAGAATACGAAAACGAAGAGCAATTTTATCTTGATAACGACCATGAGCATAAAGGTGTTATTTTGCATTTTATGTTGAAAACAACAAATATGAGCGTCAATGAAATATCGGCGAATTTGTCTGCTATCAACAGTCCTATTTATAAATATATGCCGTTTGATATTTCTTGTAATAAAGATGCCATTAACCACTGGATAAATGAAACCAAATTGATTTATCAAAATGAAATGTTATTGTTCTCGACGTTATATTGGTATTTAGACGAATATTCTTGTGTACTTATACAGAGAAACCGCGCTTGGTTTCAAGCCGCTGCTCCAATCATTGAAGACACATGGGCAACGATTTTGAAAGAACGAGAGGAAGGCTATCAGCATCGCGCAGCAAAAAAACGCGCCATCAAAGTTGAACCAATTGTTCATGTAGATAAAATCGACGATAGCACAAGTCAAAGTATTCGCAATATGCCTCTAGCAAATTCTATTTGTTTAGTTAAATTAAACCATAATGCTTTTGCTGAAGAAACCTTGTAATATTATTTCATTACTTATATTTTTCTTTTGTTGAAAGAATATAAAACTAATACCACTTAAATATTAACTATGACGAGCCCTTCCAAAGTTTCTTTTCTGAGTCCTGACGAAGAGATGTATGTAACAAAGCGTAACGAAAAAAGAGAAATTGTGTCTTTTGATAAGATTTTGACCAGAATTAAGAAGTTAGGTCAAGAGGCAAATATTAAGTTGAATTATACATCACTTGTTATGAAGGTTATTGATCAACTATATGACGGTATTTCTACTACCAAAATCGACGAGCTTTCGGCAGAGCAATGTGCTTCTATGGCGTCAATTCATATGGACTATAATACATTGGCCGGTCGTATTACAATTTCTAACCATCAGAAGAATACGTCGGCTTCATTTGTTGAAGTTATGAATCAACTTTTTGATTACCACGATAAACACGATAAGCATAGTCCTCTTGTATCTATGGAACTACATATCATTGTCAATAAATATGCGGACGAGCTAGACGCATTATGTGACTATTCACGTGATTATTTGATTGATTATTTTGGTTTTAAGACTTTAGACCGCGCTTATTTGATGAAGGTCGACCGTGTTACGGTTGAGAGACCGCAACACATGTGGCTTCGCGTTGCTGTAGGAATTCACGGTGATAATATGCCTTTGATTAAAGAGACATACCATCTTATGTCGCAGAAATATTTTACACATGCTACTCCCACCTTGTTTAATGCCGGAACACCAAGACCACAACTCTCGTCTTGTTTTTTGCTGGGTATGGAGAGCGATAGTATTGAGGGTATTTATAATACACTCAAAGATTGTGCAATGATTTCAAAATGGGCTGGTGGTATTGGTCTTCATGTTCATAATATTCGTGCATCAGGAAGTCATATTCGTGGGACTAACGGCGCGTCTAACGGTCTAGTTCCAATGTTGCGTGTATTTAATAACACTGCAAAATACGTTGACCAGTGTGTTCACCCTGAAACTATAATTTATACAACACACGGCCCTAAAAAGATTCAAGATTGTATTGCTGGAGAAACAGCAATTATCAACAAGAGTGGAAAAGAAGAAATTATAGCAAACGTACTTGAACATTCATACGAAGGCAATTTTTTGGAGATAGATACCATGCATTCAATTTACCCTCTTCGAATTACTGAACAACATCCAGTGTACGTACTTAAAAATCAACAAAAAGGACTTAATTATAGCGTCATTCGTAATCGTTTAGAAAAAGGTCATGCATCTTTTGAGTGGATAGACGCCGGTGAATTAAATGAAACCGATATGATTGTCTATCCTATTCCGTCATACGAGAATGATATAAAATCAATTAGCGAAGATGATTGTTATATGTACGGAATTGTTTTGGGAGACGGTTCAATGAATAACAACGATCATACTGGTCATGTCACTATGCACTCTGTAAATAAAATTCATATCAAAGAATTCATAGTCAATTATTTTGATGAAAAATTAGTAGATTATAAAAGCGACGTTGAAGGAAATACAACACGCATACGCTGGAATCGTACTATCCATTTGCCGTTTCGTTACTCCGACTTTTATGACGAGACTGAGACAAAACGAATGCAACATAAGTGGATGAATCTTCCTCTAGACAAATGTAAATATATTTTGAAGGGTCTTTTGGAAACCGATGGATGTAATGGAGAAAAGGAATTGGTCTTTGACAGTACTTCATACAATTTGGTAGAAAGTGTTAGATTTATTTGTATGAAGATGGGGATTCTTACCAGTGGTTATGTTCGTGACCGTGTTGGAGAAAAACACGAAACAAGTCGTGGGATAATAGAAAATAAAAAAATCGCGTATTGTCTACGTATTCCCAGAACAAAAGAAATCTGTGAACTTATGGATATAGAATTCAACGAGAAAACGCAGTTTTTTAAGTTTTTAAAGCATGATAATTATTTGCTTTCGCGGGTACAAAGCATAAGACAAACAACGTATTCAGGTGTTTTATATGATTTACAAATGATTAAGCAGCATAATTATTTATTGCACAATGGTCTTGTTCATAATGGTGGGGGTAAGAGAAACGGTTCTTTTGCCATCTATTTGGAGCCATGGCATGCTGATATTGAAATGTTTCTACAGATGCGTAAGAATCATGGAGATGAGGAGCTTAAGGCGCGTGACTTGTTTTATGCTCTTTGGATTCCTGATTTGTTTATGGAACGCGTAAAGTCGGAGGGAACATGGACTCTTTTCTGTCCTGATGAGTGCCCCGGATTGGCAGATGTATACGGAGATGAATTTGTTGCATTATATAATAAATACGAAGAATCGGGTAAGGGTCGTAAAACGATGAAAGCGCGTGACCTTTGGTTTCAGATGCTCGATGCGCAGATGGAAACCGGAACTCCTTATTTGCTATATAAGGATGCCTGTAACAAGAAGTCCAATCAACAGAATGTTGGTACTATTAAATCATCAAATCTATGTAGTGAAATAGTACAATATTCAGATGATAAAGAAACTGCGGTTTGTAATTTGGCTTCAATTGGTCTTCCGACATACGTTCGCCAAACACCTCTAGGACCACATTTCGACTTTGATAAGTTACACGACGTAGTTAAAGTAATCACACTTAATCTAAATCGTATTATTGATGTGAATTATTATCCCACACCTAAAACTAAGCTTAGTAATATGCGTCACAGACCTATTGGAATTGGAATTCAGGGTCTTGCTGATGTATTTATGATGATGAATTATTCGTTTACAAGTGATGAGGCAAGACAACTCAACAAAGATATTTTTGAGACTATTTATCATGCCGCGGTCGAGCGTTCTTGTGAGCTTTCTGCAGCATATGGTCCGTATGAAACTTTTATTGGGTCGCCAGCATCGGAAGGAAGACTACAATTCGACATGTGGAATGTGGAACCATCCGACCGTTATGACTGGACCACATTAAAGACACAAATTAAGGAGCATGGCCTACGTAATTCACTTCTTCTTGCTCCTATGCCAACCGCATCTACATCGCAAATTCTAGGATTCAATGAATGTATTGAGCCAATTACGTCCAATATTTATAATCGTCGCACATTAGCAGGTGAATTTATTATGGCCAATAAGTATTTGATGGAGGATTTGATTGAACTTGGACTATGGAATGAAAAAATCAAGAATAATATTATTGCAAACAATGGTTCCGTACAACATATCGACGTTATTCCTCAAGCGATTCGTGATAAGTATCGAACTGTTTGGGAACTACCTATGCGAACTCTTATTGATATGGCGGCAGACCGTGGTGCTTATATTTGCCAAAGTCAGAGTTTAAATCTATGGCTTGAAGACCCAAATTATAAAACACTCACGTCAATGCACTTTTATGCGTGGTCCAAAGGATTGAAAACTGGTATTTATTATTTGCGTAGACGTGGTAAGCATCAAGCACAACAGTTTACAATTGAGCCAGAGAAGTATAATATGGACGGTGCGTCTTATGAAGAGGAGGAAATTTGTGAAATGTGTTCCGCTTAGTCAATTATCATATTTTATAGTAATGTTTATAGTACTATAAAATTTTTATTTTTTTGCAGTACGACGTTTACGCTTTACTGTTTTCGTCTTTTTCTGCTTACGCCTTTTTGTAACACGTCTTCCACCCTTTCCTATTTTCATTTTATTGTCATCTTCATCATAATATTCTTCCTCTTCTTCATCGATTGAAGGACGTCTGCTTCTGTTTGAACCTACCGAACTTTCATCATCGAGCATAGTATCCAAAAGTTCGTTACGAGCATCTTCTGATTCATCACGCATTAATCTAGCACTTTTTCTATGTAACGGCGCTCTTAATTCGTATGATTCTGATGCCGCACGTTCATTATGTCTGGGATTATATGCCCAATGATGAGCAAGTTCATCAAATACAACAATTAATGCTTTATTATTAGAATGTGATTTCGTTTGATTGCCGGCTATTAATTTTGCCACATCACAAATGTTATCTCGTATAATACTTAATTGAGATTCGGTAAGCTCAAGCGTTTTACCGGCTGCCGATACGATTTCACCAATAAATATTGCAACCGACTCTGAACATCCAATCGCAAAAGAGGTTCCAATTATGCGTTTAAAGATATCTGTATTCAATAAATCAAACAATAATTTACGAACAACGGCGCTATTTTCCAGTCCGTATATTAATGGAATTACAGCAACTACAGTAGAAATAATAATTGTAGCAACGGCTTTAGTTGAATAACCATAAATTTGTTTCTCTAATTGTCCTGCCGGTAATTCTTTATAGCCAGTCAACGCTAAGACTCTGTTGACAAATTCGTCTGTGTTACTTGAGAAGGCTTTTATAGATGTATTGTCGAATATAACTGATTCATCACTTTTTGGCTCTTTATGAACAGACGCAAGTTTACGATTCAATTCTAAAAGACTATCTTTTAAGCGCCTCATGTTTGTTTCTAAATCGTTACGCCCAGTGTCACTGATTGGTAAAAAATCTAAATCTTGCTTCTGTTCATCAGTTAACTTATTATATTTCTCAATATTTTTGCCAATAACATATGTATGTAAATCAGGTAGTTTGTTTTCAGTAAATTTGGAGCAAAATTCGATATTTTCCCAGGTTCCTTTTAAATGTAAGCTTAACCAATCTTTGGCCATATAGTCTTCCTTCAAAAGACGTAGTTTTTTTGCTAATGATAAAATATTTACTATCGCAGACCTAGAATATTGTAAAGAAATTGTAGCTCTAGCCCTTGGAAATGTAACTTGTGCTCCTCTAAAAATAACAGGGCTTCCGACGAAATCGTTTGCGGCATCGGCGAAATACAAAAGACCTCTTTCGTCCATAAACTTGAGACGCTTGGTAAATTCATCTTTCATTTCGTTTTCATTTATTGATTCAGATTGCGAATCGTTCACTAAACTTTCTGCTTTTTTGTTTTTCAGTTCAATAAGTGCTGGTCCACCACCAGCAGCCGGTTCATTTTGAACCACAAAATTACTTTCCCATCCTTTACTGGGACCTGATTCGCTAGGACTTACGCCTCTACTTTCATAAACAGTTTTAAAAGAAGTGGTTGGTACTTTTACTGTGCGCCCTCTCTTAGGATAATCCTGTACATTCACAGGTAATGTATGAACACTTTTAGAGTTAGACCTTTGTCTTGCTGGTGCTGGTTTTTTTGAAGGAGGAGCAGGAGGAGCAGTCGAAGAATTAGCAGGTCGTTTATAACCAGATGATTCTAAAGGTTGGTTTTGTATTGGCTCCTCATACTCCATTTCTTCACCTTCTTCGGTAGTTGGTAATTGAGTTGACATGTTGTTTCTTCTAGAAGACTCTCTTCTTTGATTATTATTATAATTATAACTATTTTGTTGATATGGCGCTTCTTTTGGGTAATATTCTGGCGAATTTTCTCTGGAGGAATCAGTATCCATCCCAGCAGTTTTTGATAAAGAAATCATTGTAGCTAGTGCTTGTCTTGCTAATTCTTTTTTAGATTGATAACTCATAAAAAATTAAAATATATTATATACACATATATTTATTCAGTTCATAGATATGACGACATTAAATAATTAAACTCACTATCTGTCATGTCAATTTCATGGCGAATCTTTAAATAACAACGTAGTCCGACGAGTGTATCCACAATTGAATTATGCAAATTATCTGGTTTTACGCTAAATAAATGTTCATAAAGTTCCTCAAGTTTGGGAAATTTCTTATATGTTCCCTTACCATCTTTGCGAGGAACTTCAATATTACACAAATCGATAGATGCCTGCATAGTACAGAAGTTGTTGATTTTATACAAATCATCATAAAATGGGTTAAACATATTGAGAACACCAGGACAACGAACAGCAAAGAGCTGGTTGTGCCGAAATTGCTCAACTTCAATCATCTTCTTATCAAAATATAGGTTGTGTGAAACTACAGTATCCGATAACATATATGCACCTTGAAAAGCAATCATAGCTTGCTCAATAGAAACTCCCTTATTATCACATATCTCCTTGGTAATACCCGTCATTTCAGTAACAATCTTTGGTATGGCAACCCCTGGTAATGGCTTAATATAAAAGTCGCCGTGATTTTCAACTCGCCGCGTTACCATATTGAAAAGAATAAAACTGAGTTGTAGAATATGAGGGAATTTATTCAGAGTTGTTGCTTGTAAAGAGATGTTTTCATTACGATGAGGCAAAAGGCCGGTTGTCTCCACATCAAAGAACATAATACGGTTTTTCGGAGCGACCTTCATTTTTAATTAATCTAGACAACAAGTAAAAAACAAAATCAATTTTTATGAAATTTTAATATCATATAATTCGTTACATATATCGCGTAGACGATTATGTAAATTAAGTAATTTTACAATATAGATACGGTCAATTAAATGTAATATGGCCACTTCGCTTTTAAATTCGTTCTGTAATATGTTTTCAAAATCTTGTCCAATCAATGTTCTCAAATATGTGTCATGTAAATAAATTGCGCCGTCCGAAACCAAATATTCGTTTAATTCTTTTGCCGCGTCGTTCATGTTTTCTGTGGTGATTTCCCTGGCTTTACGAACTTGTTTGTTTTTAGTTTGTATAACACCAGTAACCGAGTCCGAATTGTCCGATACGCGATAATTATAGAGGGGCTGATTTATGGCAGCATATAAAAATTCGGGTCGCATTCGACGTAAATATTCCCCGAAAAGAACATCACAGCATTTATGGTCAAGTATATCAGGATGTGGCGATACCTTATCCATAAAATTTTGGAGAACATTAATATGAATACAATAACACCAAAATTCGTGTCGTTGTTCACGATGGTCTTTACCAAATGTACTTTCATAACAACCTATAAAACGTTTATCAGGCATCTCTTTTTCAACTGTATATAGTGAATTTGCTATGTTTTGTAAAATAGTCTGACAGCGCATTGGCTCATACGTATCATCATCATCACAGAACATTATCCAGTTATGTTTTTTTTCAATCAATGGTAATAGTTCGAGCATATGCCGCATTTGGGGCGTTTTAGCCAATTTGACATTGAGAAACAGAAACGGGCTTTCAAATTCTTTCTCTTTTGAGAACATTTCGGCGAAGGTAGATTGAAGTTCTCGATTTTCGAAAGAAATAGATAGATAAATAGATATAGGGAGCGTTTGGCGTAATAATGACTGCAGACATTCATTTAAATGAACTAGACGTTTTGGATTGGATATATGAGAGGCTATAATTATACAGGCGTCGTTACTGTTTACGGACATTTATTTTACTAGATATTAGAATTTTTATATGGTTTCGTAAGCATTTAAAATTTTTTATGTCTACTTTATATATCAAATAAATGAATAAAAATGAATTGGAAAATCAAATAGGAAAAATATTGAATGAATTGACTGGTGGTAACGGAAGTAAACAAACCCCAAATGATAAATTAAAAAATTTTGGTAAATTTGTACCAAAAGCTCCAGTAAAAATGTCCCAAATTCCGCCAGAAGCAAGAAGCGGGAGATATTCGAATCCAACTGACATTAATTCTACAATTGGGCGTTCATTTAATACAAGCTATAGGCGAACTCCACCACCTAGTCCAACAAAGGAGGATACCTACAGTCCACAAAGTACTGCACGTACAGATGATAGCTTAAGTAGCAATGATAATTCTGTTGATTCCAAATACTCAATAGCAAAAGCGCAACGTGATTCCGTTAATCGTTTGTATAAAAACCTTCCTAGACCAAAAGTAGCATCAAATGAGGCACCAAAAGTGGCTTGGACCGACTCTGCTTCAAACTTGGCGGCGGCTCAAGAAAGTTCCACAAATAAACCTGAGGAAACCCAACCTTCAGCTGAGCAAAAACCGGGATTAGATAATTTTAATAGATTGATAAGTAGTCCTGAGGAAAAAGAAGCACAGGCCAAGAAATTAGAACAATTAAATAGAGAAAAGCAGAAATTGCAAGCATCTCTTCAAAATACAAATAATTACCTAGATGAATTAATAAAGAAAGGTTCGTCATATGGTTTACCTAATAGTAGAGCGCCGTCTACAGAACATGGTGATGATATGTCTGATTCCTCTTCTCAATCAAAACAGAATTCAGATTCACCTAGAAATAACGATAATGGAACTAAGAAAATTAAGCAATTAGAGGACGAATTAAAAGTAAATAAATTAGAAACAGAAATAATTGAAACTAAAGTTGAAAAAGAAAAAGCACAACAAAATTTAAATGCTATAGCTTATGGAAATTTAATGCCTTATCCTGATGATGATAAAATAATGCCTCCTGGTGCGCCAACTGCGCATACCGCACCAAGTGAAGAATTAAAAGATACTTTTGGTAATTTGATAATAAATAATATGAAAAGTGAAATAACGAAAGAAGTTATTGATACTGCAATAAATAAAATCATAAATATACAAAAAGATAGTTTGGCAGCTAAAGCAGTAGCCAATGCTGCTACTAAGGAAAGTCAACTGATTCAAATCAATGAAAGTTCAGCTGCACAAGCAGTAGCCATTGCCGCCACTATGGAAAGTCCTGTTGTCAAAATCAATGAAAGTTCAGCTGCACAAGCAGTAGCCATTGCAGCAACTATGGAAAGTCCTGTTGTCAAAATCAATGAAAGCGCAGCAGCACAGGCAGTAGCCAATGCAGCAACTATGGAAAGTCCTGTTATTGAAATCAATGAAAGCGCAGCAGCACAGGCAGTAGCCAATGCAGCAACTATGGAAAGTCCTGTTGTCAAAATCAATGAAAGCGCAGCAGCACAGGCAGTAGCCAATGCAGCAACTATGGAAAGTCCTGTTATTGAAATCAATGAAAACGCAGCAGCACAGGCAGTAGCCAATGCAGCAACTATGGAAAGTCCTGTTATTGAAATCAATGAAAGCGCAGCAGCACAGGCAGTAGCCAATGCAGCAACTATGGAAAGTCCTGTTATTGAAATCAATGAAAATGCAGCAGCACAGGCAGTAGCCAATGCTGCCACTATAGAAAGTCCTGTTATCGAAATCGATGAAAATGCAGCAGCACAAGCAGTAGCCAATGCTGCCACTATAGAAAGTCCTGTTATCGAAATCGATGAAAATGCAGCAGCACAAGCAGTAGCCAATGCAGCAACTATGGAAAGTCCTGGTATTGAAATCAATGAAAATGCAGCAGCACAGGCAGTAGCTAATGCTGCCACGATGGAAAGTCCTGTTGTCAAAATCAATGAAAATGCAGCAGCACAGGCAGTAGCCAATGCAGCAACTATGGAAAGTCCTAGTATTGAACTACAGAATAATGAAAATGCAGCAGCACAGGCAGTAGCTAACGCAGCCACAATGGAAAGTCTTGGTATAGAACCAAATAATAATGAAAGTGCAGCGGCACAGGCAGTAGCTAACGCAGCCACAATGGAAAGTCTTGGTATAGAACCAAATAATAATGAAAGTGCAGCGGCACAGGCAATAGCTAATGCTGCCACTATAGAAAGTCCTGTTATAGAGCCAAATAATAATGAAAGTGCAGCGCAACAGGCACAAGATACTGCTTCTACTATAGAAAGTCCTGGTAATGGAGAACAAGGTGCAACAACTCTACAGCCAAATACTGACAACTCACAAAGTCAACCACAAGTTTCCTCTTTTAATTTATTAGATGCAATCAAAAACACATTATCTGGTTTATTTCCAAAATTAGAATTTGATAAACAAGAAATCGTGAATAAATACAAAAAATCTATATTTGATAAATTGAAAAAAAATAGTGAGTTAAATGAAAGCAAAATATCCGAAAACATTCGCTTAATTACAAGACAATTAATTGAACAAGATAAATATTTTTGTGTGTTTTTGGTTCATAAAGAGTTTTTAATTCTTAAAGACTTTTTACCTGATGACGATACAAACAAATCTGATTACAAGATATATTTTGCATTATTTAATAGTAGTAATGAAATAGAAGGTGATATAAAAAAATATCCACCAGAAAAAACTAATCCCCCAATAAAATAACATAAATATAGTTATTTGATATAATAAATGTCAAATCAATTATTATATCTTCATTTAAAAATACCTATAGAATTATCATCTGATGGCCAAATTAACATACTGAATGAATATAAGGAAATAAAATTCAGCGAATGCTTGGGGTTGACTGAACCAAAAGAAACAGAGGATATGATGGAAAAATTATTAGCGTATATGGCAAATAAATATTCATCAAATAATGAGAACTTGGATGAAAATAGTATAATTGTTCTCAAAAATGAAATAAAAAGCGCAAGCCGACCCGTCAATAGTTCATTTCGAAAACGATTATATAAAATAAGACAAACTGCCAAAAATATGGTACAAAATTGATTTGTATTATTAAAATAATAATCAATTAAACAATGACGACCACCGACGTAGCAAAATACCAAGAACATATTCAAAATTTACATAATGCCTTGACTTCAAATCTGACTTTGATAAACGAATTAACTCCCGAAAAATTAAGGATTATTATTGAATCTTATGAAAATTTATTGAAGCAGGTTCTCGATATTGAAGATTAAAATGAATATATTAAATAAGGAACATGATACAACATAATAATAAAAGTAATAATATTTATATTAAAATCAAACGATGCCATCAAAGACCCTATTATGATAGTAGAAACAACCATTTGTGCATCAGCAAATAATATTCGAAAACTATGTTCATCAGCATATTGTTTAAAAGTATTGAATATTTGACTTTTTTCTGTCGGAATATAATCTAATAGTTTTCCGAACAACAAATCATGTGCGCATTGTATAGAAACTGCCAATATAATAAACGATAACAAAGAATAAGATTTGAAAAACATGCTATATAACCAACGAGTTACAATTACAACTATTACTATGACAAAAACGTCTGCTAAAACAGCCGAGAGTCCAAAACTTTTATACCAAGTTTTTAACGTTAACGATTTCAAGTAACCAGATAATGCCAACAAAATAACCAAAATATCAGTTATTAACGCGCCGTTTAAAATTGGTAAATAATCGGAAACGTTTGTAAAGTTAGAAATATTACGCAAATACATATATATATTCAATATATAAATATATTAATTAGTTAAACCGATGAATGGTCTTTCTACATTACTATGCTTATAAGACTTGGGTATAATTAATGGTATACGGTCAATAATATTAAGTGTTTTCAATTGATTTATATCAGGTACTACAGGCGTATGCGGCTGTACTAAATTGGTTGCACCAATACCACGTAAGTCTGATTCGATATCACAATAATTTGAAGATAATTTAGCAGGACCGACCCGTCCAGCCAAAAGTCCATCTCCGAAAAAATTGGTTTCTCGAGGTACGGAATAAAGCTCGCTCACTTTGTATTGGGCTTGCTCCCGTTTTCCTTCAACTTCTAAAGAATAATTACCGGTGGTATTTTTATTTCTTGTTGATGCCATTATGATATATTCTTATACTATTTTTTTTAGAAGTGCAACATAATATTCATTGTTCTCATCGAAGGTGTCAGGACTTTTAATAAAACATGCTAAACATTTATGGAACAATGCTAAATAATCATAAGAAAAGAGAACCGCCTGACCAATTGTCTTGTCAGTTGATATCATTTTTGCGGCGGCAATATCGTAGAGTTCTTGGAAGAGTGGAAATTGTGCTGTCATATAAAACAGCTCATTCATTACTAAATTTACTGTGTTTTCATCATACATCAATTCGTCGCGTGTTTCGTTATCAATCGTTTCATCAATTTTGCAATTAGAAACATCCATAAAAAAGAGTTGTCTTAATGTGGTGCGATATTCTTCATTATTTTTATATGTTATTTCCAAGTCCAGATTGTAGCGTTCTCCGATAGTCATTTGTTTTATTAACAATCAATATTTATATTTATTCGAGAACAAATATAAATCTATTTTTTAGAGCGTTTTGTCTTTTTGGCAGATTTTTTGGAACGCTTGGTGCGCTTTTTTTTGCGGCGGCCACCTGTGCTAGTATCATTAGTACTGGGGCCACCACTATTTGGGCCACCACTATTTGGGCCACCACTATTGGGGCCAGCCATACTTGAGACAACCGTATTGGGGTCATTAGTAGTGCTCGAAAATTTAGATGGTGTCGAAGAATCGAAATAACTTCTCACGCCGTTAGCAGTATTAGTAAAGAAACTTGTTAATTTTTCACTAAAAGTTTGTTGTTCTTCTTGTTGTTGGTTCATTATTTATATATACGCACAAAATTAATATAAAAAGTTTTAAATATTACTAAATAGGGCATCGAAGCGTTAATAGTGTAGTGGTAACACACAACCCTTCCAAGGTTGAACTGGGGGTTCGATTCCCTCTTAACGCAATAATAATAATAAATTAATGTTATTATTATTAATTAATGGTTAGCGCTAGGTTCACCGGTAGTACGTGTGTTTGCGCCACCACGAACCCAACCGTCTAAAGCTGATTCCTGAACAACATACTCTGTAGTTTTACTACGCTTCTCCATTTCGTTATTCAATACTAATAGCGAATAATCATTAAACGACTTTTCCATAATGGTCGAAACACTCTTCTTATCATGGACGACCTCACCCTGTAATAATTGCGACTCCAAAGCAGGGTCGGCACCACCACGACCTAAATAAGGAACAGTAGCAAAAGGTCTCTGTTGAAGCTGTAATTTTTCTAAAGCACGAGCCTGCTCTTTGGAAATAACCAATAGAGAATCAATATCAATAATATTTCCATCAATACCTTGTCCATGGGAAGAACCACTTACTAATAAATTTGGCTGCGAACTGGCAAAGGTTATACTTTGGTCAGGACGTACAGTATCGGCGCCATAATTAGATAACATATAATTAGAAAAGCGAGTATTTTGAAGACTTCGTTCTGATTGGTCTACGAAATCAGAACGTGTCCCGGCTAAATTATTAAACATAAAATCCGTTGTTGAAGAAGACATTATAATATAAATTACTTATATATTATAATACTACATCAAAATTATTTTTTAATTACGTATTGGTATATCTGGAAAAATTACGAGCACAAGCAAAATCGTTGCCCTCTTTGCAAGATACCATACTTCCATAGCAAAAATCAGCAAATGCACCTTGGTCATTCGGAATAGTAGTACTAGGATTACTATTAAATTGACGTAAGGATTGTTCAAAAACTAATTGTTCTCCTAAATCTTTAAATAATTTGTCGGCGATGTCTGGTTGTTCTGGATTGGCCTCAACAACAAGCTGTTTTGCTTGAGCTAAAATCTCCTGGTTCACATTGCTATTAAATGCGGGCATAGCCGGCTTCTTTTCGGGATTATATTCATAATCAGTCATCAAAACATTACTAAAAGGATTTGAAGAATCCGGTTGCTCAAACAAATCGCTCAAGGCGCCAGTACTAACGTCTATTTTCTGGTCTCTCAAAAAATCCATTGTAGGGTTTTGAAAACCCTCGTTTGTCTCTAAAGCTATCTTTTTCTGATTCTTTTTAACCTCCTCCTTTTTATGATAATAATGAAGAATAAAAATAGCAAGAAGTGTAATTCCACTAATTACAATAATACGCGTGTTTTGAGAAACAATTAATCCAATAATAGTTAGAACTAAAACGGTTCTCGTAACTGAGTTTAACTTTTGTTCATATGTCATTGAATCAATAGGAAAAAACTCCATCGAATATTGACGTTGGAAAAGTATATTTGGATTATCTGACCAAAACGGAATATCTACGTGTTTCTTTTTTTTCGGCGGACTTTCGATAACTTCTTCTTGTTCTTCTTCATCATCATCAGATTTATATTTTTCTTCTTCTTCATCATAAAAATAACGTTTTGCTTTTGTTAAATTATCGGATAAATATTCCATGATTATATACATATGGAACATTTAAAATCTCTAAAACATACTCTTATAGCCCACGTTTAATACATTTATTATCTATCTCAAGTGTGTCTATCTTTTTACTAAACGGTACTATACGTAATACGCATTTCGATTTTTCTCCATAAAGGGGCTCTGTACATCCTTTTTCTTTTGTTTGTTTCTTTGCCGTTTTTCTTAAATCTTTCCTCAAGTCTTTGTATGACTTGGAACATCTTGCACGAAAATGTTCATATCTTTCACGAACCTCATTATATGTCAAACCCGATTTTTTCCCAAGCATTTTATTAATTAGTTCGTGTAAACGAAAAATATATTTTGAAAACGTTTCGCGATTTTTCATATGCTCTAGTTTCAATGGTAATCGCTTAAAATTATTTGTTAAATTTGTACGGCATTTTCCGCAAGGTAGTGTAAAGCGTAGATTTAAAACAAATTCGCGATAATGCTGTTTATCATCACAATTAGGATGAGCTGGATAATTAAAGCTCATAGTATGTAAATAATGCCACATACTAGGTCCCCAAACCGAAGTTAACATTCCATCGTTACTGTCAAAATCTGTTTTTTTATATACGGACCGGTTTTTACGAGTTTTATTCATATTGTTACATTATACAAACAAAATATTATTAATCCGTACATTTAACTTCTATACAAAACGAAATGCATTCATTTTCAAAAAAAATTGGGTCACCCAATTCATTAAGAAGTCTAAAATAAATGTCTCGTAAATAAATTGGTTTATTATATTGCCTTATACCCGTAATTAAAAAACCATTAAATAAATTTGCAGGAAGAATCGAGCCATTCGGATAATTTTTATAATCAAGTGTTATTCGACTAATAATATGTTTACTATTTCGAGAACAAATAATGGAAGATGTAAATAAATGGACACAATTGTGTTCCCGATTGTCAGTAACCTCTAAATATACGTATCTTGGTGAGCAACATAACCCGTTCGACGCATCAATAAAAGCAACTGGCAACTCGACGCTAACGATAGAAAAAGAATTTATTTTACCGACTTTATCCGGAAACTCAGTAAATGATTGAGCAAACGGCAAATAATCCGCATTTAAACGACCATCAATTGTTATGTATTTTATCATAATAGACTATTTTGATAAAGTATTTGATTATATGTTTTGTAATACAAACGTCAGTTACGATAATTGTTTTGTGGTTTGGATGCAATAATCATCAAATGATATATTTTATTTAATATGCTATAGCAGTTTCTTGTTGTGATTGGATAACCCAACTTCTCAATTGTTTGAATGGCTTTTTCGCACATTGCTATAAATCTACTAATTTCTTCTATTTTTAGAGACCTTTTTAAAGTCTCTCTAATTTTCCTACGACAATTCGCAACAACATATATATTATTTTTATCTTCATGACCAGCAGGAATGCTGTTCATAATATTCCTGTTTTTTATTATTTTTTCTCCAATTGCTTGTATCTTCAATGATATATGCCGCGCCATTATTTTTAATTTTGGCAAACGAACCTTTTTAAATTGATACAAATCAGGTAAATATTTACTAGTTATCAAAATATTTTTCATATTAGGACTAAACAAGAATTCACCAATAACTCGAACCATGTCTTCTGGCATCGTATTTAATCGCTTCAACACACAATCTTCAACGCGTTTTTCCTGCATATCTCCCTTTTCAATACGCTTCCTTTCTTTTTCCTTTTTATTTACACAAACCTCAACATCTTTTAGTTCAGTTAAAAGTTTACTACGACATTCATTTATCACACCATAAATATGATTTTCCATAACATTCAAATATTGTATTTTGTTCAAGTTGGCTTTTATTAAATTATCAATATCTTCAAAATCCTCTTTGAAATATCTCCACTGCGTTAATCTGTTTTTTAGGTTTATTTCATATAACTTTTTTAATTCATTAGTTAATACGGTTTCAATGGGTGCTTTTCTAGGATATTTGTCGCCAGAAAATCCGTTTTCGTAATTATACTGAATATCTTCTAGCTCATCCATTATTTGTTCTCTTGTTTTATGGCATACAAATAATCAATTTTTTATTAATTAGTAAAATGCTGTAAATCCGTTTTATCTGGTCCGTTTACATGTATAAAAATAGGCCTCGCACCTTTGTATTCATAACCGTCTTCGACGCGCTTGACCAGCGACAAATCAATACCATATGTATTCAAAAAAATACTATTATTATAATCGAGTGCAAAATGGTTGCTAGACATATGTGTCAAAAAACGTTCTGTCCAAAATACTTGGTCATCATCTTTATCAATATACTGGTATTGCGAAATATATTGCTGCAACGCCCATGCTCGACCAATAAAAAGACCACTATTTAAATATGGGAATTCACAATCCTTATATGTATAATATTTTTCATACGATGGCACTGGATTACAAGTAGTTTCACAGCCAAATACAATGGGCCGGTTAAATTCTAAATAACGTTTGACGATTTCCTCATGATTACCAAAATAAAGTACATCGTAAGCATCTGTAAATAAAACAATATCATTATCGAGAACACTTGAACGTAAAACAAAATCACGTACTTCTTTTAATTTAACGCCAAAGTTACCTGTGGCGTTCCATCCAATCGACCTGTTTTCTTGTGCTCCAAGAATAGTAATGCTCTCGCCCTGCTTTTCTATACGTGCTTTTATTCGATTTAAAACTTCATGTGGTTTTGTGGCAACTGTGATATAATGTAAGCGATTTCTCATTTTTATATGCAAGTGCTTTTCCTTTATGTTTATTTAGCTATTTTTTTATATAAGTTTAAAATATAAGATGGCGTCGTTTTACGAAGTAGTACAAAATTATTTGACTCCCTATTATTGGTATTTTTTAATCATTGTTTCTTTTGTAATTTTCGGCTTTTTAGGTAAATACGCATATGATAATTATTATAGCGTTAACTTTGATGCAGGAAATAAAGATTTAAATGACGTAGCTAACGCCAATATGCGTGATAAGGAAGCAAACGTTTATTTTTTCTATGTAGATTGGTGTCCTCACTGTAAGACAGCATTACCAGACTGGATTAAATTTAAAAATCAATACGAGGGTAAATTAGTGAACAACTATACTATAAATTGTATCGATATGAACTGCACCGACGAAAACGAGGAGATAACAGAAGCAATTCAAGAATATAAAATCGAAGGTTATCCCACCATTAAGATGAATAAGGATAACAAAATTATCGATTTTGATGCCAAGATTTCATACACGACCTTAGAAAAGTTTGTTAATATGATGACCCAGCAATAACTCTATTAATCAATAAAAATAGAGTTATTTTTCTTCCAATTCTTCTGTCTTAAGGCAGAAGTTATTGATATAACTATCTATTCCAACTTGAATTAGTCTTAATCGCTCTTCAACTTTGGAACTTGTATTAAATATATCGCTTACCGCAAGTGGTGGACAATCTATAAACATCTCGCGTTTTATATCTATTGGTACTCGATTATTCAATACACGCTCTATCGTTTTATAAAAGATATTAAGCATATAATCAAAAAGGGAAGATTCACTCGTTACGTTATAATTTAATCGAATAATAGATTTGCGACAGAGACCGAATATTTCATCTGGGTCCGCACCATTATTGATACAATAATTAACTGGATAATTGCATACCATACCACCATCACTATAGCATTTATCTTCATTTATATATGGCTGAAACAAAATAGGTAGACAACATGAACAATATACTGCATCTATAATACGCCAATCGGCGTGAGTTTTGTGAGAAAATTCGATAGTTGTAAAATTATTAATATTTACAGCAAAAAAATGCATGTCTATTCCTGTTACTTCATAAAATTCTTTCATGGTTATATTTATTGATATATCTTTACCATTAAACAGAGGTAAATAAATTTCTTCCATAACTTTTACGTCATACATACCACGACTATCAAAAATGGTAAAAACGTTTTGAATATTAAAATTAAAGATATGATGCCATGGACGTTTGATGATATAATCATCAACTACAGACCAGTCGTATTTTAATGCAATAATCAAACCAAATAAAGCACCCGCACTTGTTCCATATATAGACTTTATGTCATCTATGTTCCATAGACCGCGCTTATTGCTTTCTTTTAGAGCACCATAAAATGAGAACCCGGCAACTCCGCCACCGGACATTACAATATGCTTTATTTTTTTTTCTTCTGACTCCTCCATTATTATAGTATTTGATAATTCATTTATGTTTTTTACTGTAAAATTAAATTTATTGCATATATATAGAATGTCCTGTATTTTATTTGCGGATGAAGAAGAAACAAATCGTAAAATAAACATAGACGATTTATACGAAAAGAAGCAGAAAAAAGATTTGAAAACGGTATCTATTTTCAATAAAATATTAAATCGTATTCATAAAAGAATCACAAATACAGCGCGCATAAAGTTAGAAGATAAACATATTTGGTTTGTAGTTCCTGAATATATATTTGGAGAACCATGTTATAGTAAAGGAGACTGCATAGGATATTTAGTGGCAAAATTAGAAGATAACGGTTTTCATGTAAGATATGTTTATCCTAGTAATTTATTTATTAGTTGGCTTCACTGGATTCCTTCCTATGTTAGAACTGAAGTCAAAAAGAAAACGGGAATCGTTCTGGACGAGAAAGGAAACGTTGTTTCGAAAGCAGAAGACGAAGAACAACAAGAAAAGACGGTGAATGAAAAGGGTACAATTAATAAAAATCAAAAACAATATACACCAATAAATAATTATAAACCAACTGGTAATTTGATATATGGAAAAGAAATGTTTGAAAAATTAGAGAAAAGAGTCAACATGTCTTAGCCTTAAAAATTGATTCCATTCCTATCTGTATTACTGAATACAAGAGAATGACAGATTATTCAAAAAAAATAAAAATTCGCGTAAAACTACGTAAAATAAATTACGACGAAAATGTAAATTCCATGGCAGAAATACTTTTAGCTGAACAAAAGCAAGTCAACAAAACTCAGAAGAAGAAAAAAGTTATGAGCAATGAGAACAAATCCAGGCTATGGGAGATATTTGATTCAGATAAAAAAACTTTTCATGATGAATCCAATGATAAAATAGAGTGTCTTTATAGTGCCACTGGTCAACATGATAAATGTTCATCTTGTGGTTCGTTTTTAATAATTATGGACGACGGATTTCCGACTTGTATGAATAAAGAGTGTTGCATTATGTATAAAGATGTTCTCGATTATTCTCCAGAGTGGAGGTTTTATGGAGCTGAAGATAAGAATGCAAACGACCCGACCCGTTGTGGTAATCCAATTAATCCACTTTTGGTAGAATCGTCGTTTGGTTGCAAAGTACTATGTAGTAATAATTCGTCTTATGAAATGAAAAAGATTCGCAAATGGACAGAGTGGCAATCCATGCCACATAAAGAAAAATCGCTTTATGACGAATTTCAATTCATTACAAATATGGCGCAAAACTCCGGAATACCTAAAATATTTATTGATGACGCTATGGTTCTCCATAAAGACATTTCTGAGCAAAAAATGTTTCGTGGCATGAATCGTGATGGTATTAAAGCGGCATCTATATATATTTCTTGTAGATTAAATGGATGCCCCAGAACTGCACACGAAATAGCTGAAATTTTCAAGTTAGATAAAACTAGTGCCACCACTGGTTGTTCTATGGCGGTTAATATTTTGCATAACATAGAACGAAATATGGACCCATCTCAAAAAACGGATTTATGCGTTACCTTACCAAGTTCATTTATTGACCGCTATTGTAGCCGTATGAATTTTAATAAAGAAATGACTATGTTAGCGAAATTTGTAACAAAGAAAATTGAGAAAAATAATATTATTACGGATAATATTCCTCATGCTATTGCGGCTGGAGTTGTATATTTTGTCTCTCAAATTTGTGGACTTAATACAAATAAGATGGATATTAAAAACGTTAGTGGAGTTAGCGAGGTTACTATAAATAAATGTTATAAAAAACTAGAGGGCATAAAAGATTCGCTAGTGCCAAAATCTATTTTAGACAAATATGTTGTTTAGACAAATCCATTGAAATTTTATAGATATATATAATATAATTTATGTCTGATACTTCAGAAAATATTACGGTAGAAATTTCTGAACCCACGGTTCATGATGTTTTTGTAGAAAACGAACCTGAGCCTGAGGCTGAGCATGTTGCTGAGCCTGAGCGTGAGCCTGAGCCTGAGCATGTTGCTGAGCCTGAGCGTGAGCCTGAGCCTGAGCATGTTGCTGAGCCTGAGCCTGAGCCTGAGCCTGAGCATGTTGCTGAGCCTGAGCCCGTTACTGAGCCAGAGCCTGAGCCTGAGCATGTTGCTGAGCCTGAGCATGTTGCTGAGCCTGAGCCCGTTACTGAGCCAGAGCCTGAGCCTGAGCATGTTGCTGAGCCTGAGCCTGAGCCTGAGCATGTTACTGAGCCTGAGCCTGTTGTTGAGCCTGAGCCTGATAATGAAATTACCACTGAAAGCAAAGACCAAGAACTAACTGTCGTAACAATACAATCTAATGCTCCTTCTTCTGAATCAGAATTAATTGAAACAAATGAAGTATCGGTTCCCGACCTACAATTAAAACCTGTCCCAAAATATATTTTTATTGTTCCTTATCGTGACCGTGAACAACAATTGGCTTTTTTCAAAAAACACATGTCTTTTGTTTTAGAAGACATCAAGCCAGATGATTATAAAATATTCTATATTCATCAGTGCGACCAGCGCTCGTTTAATCGTGGCGCCATGAAAAATATTGGTTTTTTATACGTTAAAGATATATATCCGAATGACTATCAAAACATCACACTTGTATTCAATGATATTGATACTATGCCCTATACCAAGAATTTTTTTAACTACGAAACCACTCCTGGAAATGTAAAACACTTTTATGGATTCAGATACTCACTTGGTGGTATAGTATCTATAAAAGCAGGAGATTTTGAGAGAATAAATGGATATCCTAATTTTTGGGCATGGGGCTATGAAGACAATTTATTACAAAAACGCGTTTTAAATAAAGGAATTTTTATTGATAGAAGCCAATATTACCCCTTAATGGACAAAAACATTTTTCAAATGAAGGATGGTCTAGAGAGATTGGTAAATCGTACAGAATTTGACAAATATTTGGGCCTTACACTTGAAGGAATATCTGATATTAAAGGACTCGATTATAATTATGATGATGAAACTGGTATAGTAAATGTAACAAAATTTATAACCGGCACCGAAGATGTAGAAAACCAATCGACCAGATACGATTTGACAAAAGGTAACAGACCTTTCGGATTAGTTCTTCAACAAAGACGTACTCGTGGCATGGGAATGATGTTTCGTTAAAGAAATTGGACAATTCTTTAGAAAAAATTCTAGGTAATAACTGTAGTGAACAAAATATACAATCAATATATAATGAAAGTAAAATCATCATATATTGGGCTGTGTCTCATACTTATTTTTATTATAATTAGTTTTTCAATATTATCTACACCACATATTGAGACTTTTGCTGAGTTAGGTTTTGCTGATGATAACGAAGAATATATTTACCCTACTGTCTATAATAATTTTATTAGTCCAAAGGAAGCAAATTACATTTTAAGTCAAGCTGAACCCAAATTTACAGATAGTGAAACAATTGGTAGTGGTGTAGATACGCAAATTAGAAAAAGCAAAACTGCTTGGTTAAGTAAAAACGACCTAACTATTAAAAATATTATCCAACGAGTATGCGCCATAAATAATTATTCTATTGAAAATGCGGAAGATTTACAAGTTGTTAAATACGGACCAGGTGGTTTTTATAATCCCCATCATGATAGTACAGGCGACGACAATAAAGAAAGCCATGAATTCTTAAAATTAGGAGGACATAGAATTGCTACTATGTTAATTTATTTGAATGACGATTTTGAAGGTGGAGCTACTCGATTTGTGAATTTAGCAAAAGACATAAAACCGCCAAAACATGGCAGTATTTTGTTTTACCCTTTAGATAAATATAACAATAAATGCCATCCTAAAGCTTTACACGCTGGATTACCGTTATCATCTGGACAGAAATATATCGCTAACGTATGGATTCGACAAAAGCCGTTTATTAATACTGTTGATTAATCTTTATTTTTCAATTATTTTATATGTTATGCCAATATCAAATTGACTTTCCCATATTCCGGATATTTTCAGAATAAATTGAGGTAAAGTGATATCACATTCTTTTCTAACACTATAAAGTTTTATATTTCCTGACATTAACTGTTTATATATAGAAACCACCGAATTTTTACTACTTTTGTTTGGATGTGTTTGTTTATAATATTCAATAATTCTATTTTCTATTTTTGACAATTCTTGGATGAGTGCATTATTTATTGATGAATCAGCAACTAGCCGCGCATTATTTTTATTACCAATTTTTTCAATATATTGAATATCCAAAGGCATATACAAATACACACTATTTAATGAAAAATATTCATTTGAGTAAATAATTTTTGAAAAGATTCCGTCCATAATGATATTTTGTTTTGGCTGTAAAAAATACATATATCCTAATTGAAAATTTGAAATATCAAGTATAATATTCATACGATAAATAAATTTGTTTAGATATGTTTATTTGGTTTTGATTAAAAATATAATATATTTCGTATATTATATAGATATGGCCGCTATTTTTTTAAATGATGTAGCCTTTGACAAAAGTAATTTAATTATTAAATGGAAGGGTAAAACGTTTAATCAAATCACAAGTCGTATTCAGATGAATACTCGTGGTCAATCATCTAGTTTAAATAAGAATGAATATTTTCGCGCTCTTCCTATATTATTACCAAGACGTGAGATTGCAACCAATTTTAATTCTAAATCAGTATGTGATAAACGTTTATCATTATCCATTAATGTATTTGACCAGCCAGGTGGAAGCATTATTAATTCATTAGTAACTACGAATAACAATGGTATAATAAATACTATGGATAATTTGTTACCAAATAACAGTTGTGAAGAACCAGGAACATGTCTGGCTTTTGTTTCGCCATCCGAAACAGCAAAACGTCGCGTTAGAAGTGCTGGTATGATAAAACGTCAATTTGATATATCAAAAGGTAATGACAAAACGTATTTTGTTAATAAAGCACAGTATTTGATAAGTCGTAATCTCACGTTTAATCAAAACCAATATAATTATATTCGCTCAGGTAATGCTACGGTTAATCCCGGTGATGCTCTTTCATCGCAAAATTTTTATTCACCACAAGGTCTTAGTCATTGTAAAAAATACCTCTTGCCCACAGACTGTATTTTTTCTTATCAATGGATTTTACCCAACTCAGTTTATGCTTCGCAAGCTGATGGCTATATAATAAGAAACAATAATGTTTTCTATAATTATTATGACGTAAGTATTAAAGCTGGATATTATAATATAGATGAGATTAACAATATATTACATCTTGCTATGTTGAATAATGGTCATTATTTTATAAATAATGCAACAAAATCTAAAGTATTCACTATTTATTTTGCTTACAATCTAATATATAACAAAATTGAATTACATAGTTCAAAAATCGATGCGCTAATTTTTTCTACCACTAATTATACAAAACCTTATTCGCCTGGTTGGGACCCGACCATTTATCCACCAGCATTTAATTTAAATAATTTGGTAGCTTGGCCTATACCTACTGGTGAAACTTTGTCAGGGATTTCATCATTAAAAGACTCGGTGATTCCCGTTGTAAAAATTTACGATAATGCGTTTTCTAATGCTATTGGATTTAGTCCCGGAATTTATCCTACAAATCCTATATCTAATTATTCGGATAGATTAAGCGCTACATATTCACTGAAACAAGATTTAACAAATATTGATAATGTTTCATTGTCTAATTATGGTCCGGGTATCCAACCAATATATAAATCTGTTGCCTATAAACCCAGCAATCCTCAATTTGCCAGTCAAGGTGGTGTTAGTGCTAGTTCTGCAACTCAACGCATTCGTTATAATACAATTACTAATAATACTGCGGTTTACCAAAAAGCTTACGGAACATCTGTTGCCAATGCATTAGCATACGGAGTTCCTGAAAACGGTTATACTATAAAAGATAAAATTGGTTATCCAATGCGCAGCACTCCTAGATTCCCGCCATTATCAACAATTTTGCAGTGCTCTACATGCAATACGTGGGACCATCAAAATTCTACTCAATTAAACTAATTCGATAACATTTACATTAATATCTTCTGTTTTTGCTAATACGTAATGATTAATATACGCATAATGTAATCTCATTAGTAAAGCGACAGCATCCAGAAGCACAAGAGGTGCATAATTAGTGGTCAACTCTGCGTTTTCATTTAATAATGCATATGTGAGAGCTAATATGGTAGCAACCAACATAATCACTTTTTCAGGAACGTTATATATATTTACGTTTTTATTTTTATAATTTGCATATAGTTCTGGTACATAGCATACAAAATATAGAACTGACGCGCTATACATTAAATAATTGGCTACCATTTGTTTATTTATGAATAAATAAACAAAAAACTTTTAAATTTCTTCTGGACAAAACATATTATTTGTAGAGAATACATTAGCGTCAACACCGTTTTTTTTACACCACTGTAAACACTTCTGAATATTTGTTTTAACAAGACCATCTATTTTCTCCTGTTTTTGCTTTATTTCTATGAGCGATGTAGTATAATGTATGTTCTCGATTTGCTGTTGTCCCAATATTGAATTATATTCCTCCAACTTTGAAATAAAATAATAGGATAATGGTATGTTTAAAAAACGATGAATATATTTATTAGATTGAACAGCCAACATTGACTCAAACGTTTTCTCCAAAAATGGATAAAAGTGTTCATGATTTGAGAACAAAAAATCCCTGCATACAATATATTTTTCGGAATTAGCGTACCGACTTGTTTGTGGCTTTATAATATAAACTTTATCATAAAATGAAGACAGAATGTACAAAATATCAATAGTATGTTGCATAAAACTATCAAATATTTTAAGTACAAAAGACCCACCCTTTTTCTGTAGAACGACCGCGTAGCAAACCTGCGCAAAAAGTAATTGACTAATACTAATCTCTTGTTTGTTAAAATCCATAGAAAAATCAAACCCTCCATCTCCTGTAATAAAATCCATTGATGAACCATATTTTCTACGACAATAATCCAAATTGGCCAACGATAAAATGTTACCTGTATTATCCGCACCGCATTCAATATAAACATTCTCATTTTTTTTCAGAAACGAATCGCTTTTCTTCCAACCAGGAATATTGTTATCATTCATTTCATCCAGAATCGTCATACCAATATAGACGTCCTTATTATTTTTACGTACATTACATAGGGCTTCAATAAAGCCACCGGGTCCTTCAGCCAAATGAAAACTTCTAATAGGTTTTATTCCGAAATTCATATTGAATGTATTAAGCATTTCAATCATTTTGAAATAAGACCTGGAAAGAGGCTTGTATACAGATATACTCTTCTTTTTAAAAGGAACTGTTGTGTGAATATATTCATACGGATTCGTATATTTTTTAAATATATCCCATTCGCATTCATGGTCGTCTAATTTCATTTTAATATTGTATAAATAATGAGAAAGTGAATTAGAAATATAAGGTTCTGGCTCTTCATCATTGGACACACATTGTATATATTTATGGATTAAAAAACTAGTTTTGGGTAATAGATAATAAGTCATTTTGTAGATAGTTAAAATAAAAAATACTATTTATATTGTTGTTTGATGATTATTTTATAGCGGCTTTAACGTTGGTTTTTTGATGGTTAGTTTTTTTATCACTGGTTCGACAAGAGGCATTTCGGCTGGCGATTCCTCTTCTGAGAACCTTTCTAAAACTATTTTGGGCTTATTCATCTTACGAACGTTTATTTTAATTGAAGTCGGTACAGTAATCTCTGGGTGCTCTTTTTCTAGCTCCTGAATGTCCTGTGTAATAACTTCTTCGATAGATTCGGCGATTTTATTTTGCTGTTCAATAATCTTAGCTATTTTATCTGTATTTACGTTACGTACCTTCTTAAATATAAAATAACGATTCATAAAAGAGATTTGTTTTTCCTGTTCGGTCATATTCTGTGCTTTACCATATTCAAGGCTGACTCTTTGATTACGTTTTATTTCGTTTTCCAAGTTTGCATAAAGCTCTGAAAACATACCTGCGCTATCTGGCAATCCCATTTTTATGCATTCACTTTTAAAAACAGGTACAAATCCATAATCTTCCATAATTCGCACAACATAGTCAAAATTTACCAAATATTCCTGTAAATACTGATTAATACTTTCTTGATAAACATTAATTGGATAGCCAACGCTTAAATCATCATCAGGAAATCCGGTTTGGTCGTATAATTTAACTATTTCAAATATTTTACGCCCTTCGCTAATAATTATGATGCTTTCTTCTTTTTGTTTATCCTTCAATAAATTAAATACTGTCTTACCATCATAACAAGTCCCGATGAAGTAGCCATTGATGCGAGTACATTCAGCTACATTTTTCAAAAACTCATGAAGCGTCTTTTTACTTTCGAAGAAATAGTGGAACGCAAACTGTACCGAACTAATATGAAATCCTGTTTGTGCGACTCCATAATGTTTATATACACCATGACCCAATGCTCGTTCATCTTTTGGACCAACACCGAAAACCGCATTTGTAATCTCTTTATCCTTTTCAGTTCCAAAAGCTTTACCTGAACGAATGTTCAATGATGAATTACCCGTAACGAAAAGAGCGTCAGGTGTTTCCTTATCCTTGCGTTTTGCGCGCAAATAACGTGCGCAGGCTCCGTCTAATCGATTCTGGATATTATCTTTGAATACGTCGACTCCAAAAACAAAAGACAAATATGCATTTGTCCATTTTGACAAATCACCACCTTTACCAACTGCATAATCAATCAATATGTCTTGCGGATTTGTTACTCCAATGATTAACTTCTTCTTCACATATAAATTATGAAAATCGCGAAGACCTTGCGTGCTCGTTTGTTCATTGGAACGATTATAATATACATCTTCCGTTACTACTTCTTGTGCTATATTTTCGCCTGTGCTAATCATTTGCTCTGTAATCGGATTATGAATGGAATGCCAATTCGCATTAGCAACATGATATGCATTACCGTAGTTTTTCGAACCGGCGTTTAATTCACTAGTTTTATCATAACGTACGCGAAGAGGAACCCAGTTCCATCCATCTTTATTGTTTACTTCATATTTAAACTCTACTATCATATTTTCGTCGAAATACTCTCCTTCTTCGGATACCATGAAAACGTTGTTCCCATCTTGCTTTAGAAGTACATTACAAAATCTTGCATCAGGATTATAAGGATTTGTTGGGCAAAAAGGGACGTGCTTATAATCTTTTGCATATCCAACGACAGGCTCCGGAATTTTTCCATCAATAACATCTTGAAAAGGGTTTACAAAAGCATGTTGTTTATTACGAATATCAAATCCACAATGTAATTCGATTGTTTTGTATTGAATAACATCTTGTACGCCCTGCATATTTTTGCCTTCTTGGAAGATATGATGTACCTCGGGTTTTCCTTTTTTATCGAGTTTATTAATTACTAAGAAATCAATGGTATTAAATGCCGGCGGTTTCCATTTCAAAGAACCCTCCCATGTTATTTTTTCAAGAGGCCCAGCTTTACCTATTTCTTTTGACCCTACGCCACAGTTCGACGGTGTAAAGATAAGACCATCTGTCGTATATTCAAATAAGCCATCGTTTTGTTTTGTTAAAATTTTTGAACAGCATTGAAATATAGATTCACTATCATTACATAGATAAAATTCCTTACATTTTATAATAAAATTAGTGGATTTGGTCTGCTGTGAATTTACTGTCTCTTGTTTATCTGCCATCAACACAGGCTTTACTACATCAATGATTGCGTTCAAAAGGGGGAGGCGAAATTTGTTTTCTTGGTCTCCCATATCTTCAGCAACAAATCCATATTCACGTACATTTATTTTGTTTATAAAATAAAGGTCAAAAGCCGCATAAAGATTAATATACTTACCTGATTTGTCGTATTTAATATGTTCTCCATCAAGAATAGAATTATATACGCGTTTTTCTTTTGAAACTGTCCCTGTGAAAATAACATTCATATTAGTATCAATTAAATAAATTTTACCCTTGTCATTAATAAACAATAATTTACGTTCACCATCCGCCTTATCTGTAACTGTATAGTTATTTCTAATATTTGCTATCGTAGAAGACTTCTTTGGCTCGATTATATTTTCCATTTGTAAAGTGAACGAAGATGGACCAATAAAATCTCTAGACAAGGTTTTACGAGATTGATATTCATCGCCGTGAACTAATTTCATGTACTGGTCAATGACGACCTTCTGTTCATTATATGAAATTGGATATTTTGTCATTTGAAGTCCAGATAAAACAATTCGAATACATTTTCGTAAAGCCGTCATAATAGTTTCAGTAGTATTAAACAGACTTCCTGTTCCAATACGGCTATTGTCCATTTCTAATTCTATTTCATATGTCTCTGGATTCGAAAATACACCAGCCTCTTGTATGGTGTAAGTAGGCATGGGTTTGCGGTGGGTTGTTTTTGAACCTTTTACAATACTAAGGTCTGCAAATATAGGTAAATCTTGATGTCTAAACCGCACGCGATTCATACAGCGGAAAATTTTTAGTGAATTTGACCACTCCGCAATTATATTACGCGCGAGAGGATGATTTGTATGAAACTCTTCTTCGTTCTGATAAGATGCGCGAAAATTATAATCTGCGATATCGACGGCTTTAATTTTTTCTCCGTTTTTTGCTAATGCATTTGTTTTACGAGTAAACTTTAACTTATTAAAGACAGTTGATGGTAGGTCAATTAACTTTTGGATACTGTTGGTCTTACAATATTGTTGTATTAAGTCCGTGCCAACTATTTCTGCTCGAATATTAGACATGGTACGCTCTCCTGTTTGAGGATGTAAATAGTCACTATATACACGTAAAATCTGCGTACCATCTTCATTATCAACTTTAAAACCACATGCATAAAGTTGCTTTACTACATTATCATAGTCAATTTTACTTATAGATTTGGATAATTTTGGGTTAGAACCGAATCGAATTTCGAATTCCGCAGACTTTTTATCCATACGAAAAAGGGGATTGTTTTCTAAATACTGACCTATCATTTTCTCGAATTCCGCCTTAGATTTTGCGCGTGCAGCATCTTCTATTTTTTTAATATCGTCATTTGATTCGTCATCAATAATTGGTTCTTCGTCTTCCTTCTTCATGAATAGTATAATATATAATTAATTCATATATTATTTTAGTAATACAATCAATTTTCTTATGCATAAAAAAAGGCTTTCGCCTCTTTTTATTTTTATTTTTTGTTTTTATAGAAACTAAATCATAATTGTCAACTCTACTTGTTCGTTATTGGCATCTACTGCTCTGATAGTAGATGTTGTCGGTTCGTTCAATGAACTACTGCTATCATACTCTACAGTATTCTTACGTAACACTATATAACGGCGATTATCGAATTTTCTGAACTCGAAACCGTCATAATACCCGTCACATAAGAACTCATGCTTAGCATTTATCGCTGCTCTCACGAGTAGACTGGTTCGATTGTTAAACCAATTACGAAAGAATACACGTGCACTACGTACCTTTCCGTCAACTAGTTCGATATGCGAAACTTCGCCGAGCATAAGTTCGTCCTCGAAGAACGTCGCAAGAGCAGCACTGGTATTGTAACGTAAGTCTCCACGCACTGAACTTAGGTCTTTTGGAACAAAGGGCACGTATATGCTTGTCCATTGTCCCGGTTCAAGTTCAAGTACTCCCTTATTGTAAGAGCTCTTCTCAGAATGTACAATCTTAACATGGTCCATAACCTTTCCGTTTTCAAAATGGTACTGCCCCTTTGACTCTATGGTACGCTGTCCACCGTATTCCAGAGAAATTGGTTCCATCATATCTACAAACGCACTTCTGTATGGTGTTCCATTAGTTGACTTCATATATACAATACGAACAGAGGATACAGGCCCAACCCCAAACTCACTACATATAAACGCAGACACATCGTAGCTGGTTGCCAGCTCTCTAGGTAGAGAGACGATGCGCACTGCGTCAACAAGCAGTGTTTGGCTAGCGGACATGATTGAAATAGCTTATTGAGCCAATAATTTAATCAGATTAAATCAAAGAAAAAGAATTCAATTTTTTTCTTAAAAAAAGTTCTCAATTAACGATTATTCTAATTTATTAATTACTACTGCGAAATAGTGTCAATTTTCTACGTATTTATTTAGATATTGTTATAGTATATAATGGGTCGTAAAAACCATCATTATTCGAGCGACGAGTATTCCAACGACGACAGTTCGTGCGAAAGCTCTCATGTTTGTAGAAAGTGCAGAAAACCTATATGCAATTCGTGCGGTAAAACAAGCTGTAAAAAAATTAGACCAGCGTGTTCTTCCTGCAAGGCAAATGAACCCAAATCTTGTGATAAGGGGAAATGTATTTTTATAACAGTAAACTAAAAATGTGACTGCATACTGTAGTAAGCTGCCTTATTTTTTAGAATATTTTAGTATAATCGAAGTATATATAATTTCGATTATATGCCCAAATCCTGTTCAGATGATGAAGATTGCTCCCGCGAACGTAACCATGACTGTAATAGAGAAAGACGTTGCCGTTCTAATTCTCCCATTAGACGACGTAAGGTATGTAAAGACGGCAAAGATGGTAAAAATGGTCGCAATGGTTTAGATGGCAAAGACGGAAAAGATGGAGAAAACGGTAACCCCGGAAAATCTGGTCGCGATGGTAAAGATGGACGCGACGGCAAAGACGGAGAAAATGGTAAAGATGGTGAGGATGGACGTGACGGACGTGATGGAAAGGACGGAAAAGACGGAAAAGATGGAGAAGATGGTCAGGATGGAGAGGACGGTCGTGATGGCAGAAACGGTAAAGACGGAGAGGACGGTCGTGATGGTAAAAACGGCAAAGATGGTAAAGATGGCTGCGACGGAGTAGACGGAGAGGATGGTTGTGATGGTGAAGACGGAAAACAGGGTTGTGAGGGCCCACCTGGTCCACCTGGTCCCAAGGGTTGTCCTGGTCCAATTGGTCCTAAGGGTCCCATGGGTGCTAATGGACCTCAGGGACCTCAAGGACCCCAGGGCCAAACCGGACCGGAAGGTGACAAAGGAACTAGTGGTGCCACTGGTCCTCAAGGAGCGGCAGGTCCGCCTGGACAAACTGGACAAGACGGAGCTCAAGGTCCCGCAGGACCACCTGGTCCAACGGGACCAATGGGTCAAAAAGGTGACAATGGTCCAGAAGGTGCTACTGGGCCGCCTGGTCCCATTGGTCCGATTGGCCCTACCGGTGTAAAGGGTGATAAAGGATTAACTGGTAGTACTGGCCCTGCTGGACCGGCCGGACCAACTGGACCAACAGGTTCGCAGGGGACTCCAGGCGCAACTGGTCCTTCTGGTCCAGTTGGCCCTATTGGTCCCACAGGAAACACTGGAATACAAGGTTTAACTGGACCAATTGGACCGATTGGACCGATTGGACCGATTGGACCCATTGGACTTCCGTCTATTAGCAATTTCGCCGATTTCTACGGTCTTATGGGCAGTGGATTAGTAAATGATAACCCTGAAGCAATAGAGCCTGGGTCTTCCGTAAATTTTCCTAATCCATCCATAAATCCTTATGGCATAATACAACGTTCTCGTGGAACTAGTAAGAATTCTTTTACTTTACCACCTGGCGGTATTTTTGAAATTACATTTCAAGTGGTATCACAAAATACTGGCGAGCTCGTTGTTGTAATTAATGGACAAGAACAGCTAATGACTGTCGTAGGAAAAAGCGGAGGTGGGCTCTTATTAGGCGTATGTATCATTTCTACGCCTCTTTTGATTGATTCAACCATCAGTATCAATAATCCGTCAACCTCAGACCATGGAGGATTAAAAATAGATAAATCAACTGGAGCACTATCAAAACCTTTGTCTTGTCATCTTATTATTAAACAATTAGCGTAATTTTTATTTCCACACACAAAGCCCATGAACGGCATCATATAATTCCACTTTCGTATATTTTCTATTTTCGTCATAAATAGACAATTTACGCGCCAAATCAATCAATTCCTGTACCTTATAATGCGATGCAGCCCTTATAGGCTTCATATAATTATCCAATACCATATATTTTTCACGCAATTCATTTACTCGACTAGTTGGTATCCACTCAAACTGTGCTCTATATTTTCCATATTTGTCTTTAAATAAAACATACGTATGTCTTTTAAAATCCAGTTGGTCAGCGGTGGCCCAATATTCAAGCATGCAATGACCCTCAGAACCAATCAACATAATATTTATATCATAAAAAACTGTAAGTGCACCAAGAACACTCATACTCGTCTCTTTTTGTGACGTCAAAAGTTCAGATAATATCTCTTGTATTTGAACATTGGTTACTTTATGATTCGTCGACTTAATCCGCGATTTGTTTTCATTAATAAATTTGGCCAAACGCTGTTTTTCCTCTAATTCTTTAACTCCATAATTGTGTCCTATTCTTTCGTATTCTGCTGGCCCATGATGGAGTACATAGAGACACCAAAAAAGAGTATCCTGCTGCCTTGGCTGAAAAAGCTCACCTGTTGGTTCATTAATTGTCTCAATGATGGGCTCAATCGTTTCCTCGACAACGATTGGTTCGCTATAAACAAATTCATCTTTTATTTCTTTGGTCAACATAAATTTTTTATAGAATGAAATATTATAATCATTAAAAATTTTGTTAGGATAATAGGTTAGAGAACTCATCAACTAGTTATATGATAAAAGCATTTCCTCTTTATTATCTTTTTCAATAAAGTACGTGTTCTTAAAATCCTCTTTTTGTTGTTCTGTTGTATTTAATGATTGCTCTTGTTGTTTAGTGTATTGAATGTATTCATTAATTTGGTCAACAACATCCTTATTCAAAAATGAAAGATTAATATAACATCCACTTTTGTTCTCATTTATCTTACACAAATTTTTTGATAAGATTTTGAGAACCTCGATTTGGTGATATTTGTTCATACATTCAATATTTCTTTTTATAGATTCAAGTGCTTCCAATTCCATAATGATTTTTAAGAACCAAAATTCTATATAGTTTTATTTTCTCATTTACTATTATAACTATGGAATTAATAGAAACGTTATTAAAAAAATATTTATACGAAGAACGGTGGTATATCATTATTATTGCAGCCTTTAGCCTTGCTCTTAACTTTTTTCAGGTAAACGGTATTTCTCTTATTACAGCTAATATCATCGAAAGTATACAAAAAAATAAATTGGATATTGCAAAAATGAATTACTTTTATTTTATAGTTGTTACTGTGCTTTTTCTATTCTTTTACCATGGTTATAAATATTATCAAAATTTATTATTTACTAAGTTACCCAACTGGTTAAAACGAGAATTGGTAAAGTTTGTTATTATATCAAATAATGAGAACATTTCTTCAATTAATTTTGCAAAATTAACTACGCCTATTAATCGTATTACTAATTCAATATATGGTGTATTTTATCGTTTGTTGGTACATATGTTTCCTGACATAGTTTTCCTATTTGTTATTAATTTTTATTTCATTTATATGAGTGTTCCGTTTGGAATAGTGTTTTTTATCGCAAACGCATTCCTTTTATTATATATGTTTACGGGTTGGTCTGAAGCGATAGAAAATCGCAAAGAGTACGAGGAACACACAAACATGAACGAAAAATTCCTTATTGACCTATTAAACAACATAGAAAAAATTATATATCGCGGAAAAGGTGCTGACGAAATAAATCGCTATTCTAATCAAAGCGAAACTTCAACCGAAAAGGCTATATCTTTTTATAAAAAAGTGGACGAAAGAGTCCTGATACTTAACATAATTTTGTCTATTACTATTTTCACTTTAATTGGTGGTCTTTTTTATCTTTTTTTAAAAAAACTCATTTCTATTCAAACATTTATAGCGTTTTTCACAATTTTGCTTTTGTATCGTGACCGTATGAGCGGCAATTATGAATCTCTGGTAGATTATATTGAGTTTTTTGGGAAATTAAATTATGTAGCGGATATGTTTACCGAATTAGTTGGAGAATATCAAGAAACCAAAGACAAGGAATATAAGCCGATTGAATTGAATTTTGACAGGATTGAATTTGAGAACATTTCCTATAAATATCCAGGAACAGATACATTGGTTTTTGATAGATTTAACATTGATTTGGATACTAAAGATAAAATAATTGGTATTACAGGTATATCCGGAAAGGGTAAATCTACGCTTGTAAAATTGTTAGTAAAATTATATAGACCACTCGATGGTTCAATATACATTGACAAAGTAAATATTAATGATATTGACCCTAATTATCTACGAAAAAACATCACATATGTGAACCAAAATTCCAAATTGTTTGATATTCGTATTATTGATAATATATTATATGGATGTAACGACCACGATGCATGCAATGGTCATCTAAGTGAAATCATAAAATATCCTAAAATTAAAGAACTATATGATAAACTAGATTTACATAATGGAACAGTAGGTAGTTTGGGCGAAAAACTATCTGGTGGGCAACGCCAAATAACAAATATTATTGGTGGCCTAGTGAATCCATCTAAGATATTAGTTTTGGATGAACCCACAAACGCACTTGACCCTGAATTGAAGAGTGAAATTATAAAACTTATAGTTGATTTCAAAAAACACAAAAAGTGTATCATTATTATTACTCATGATGAAACTGTCTATCCTATTTTTACTGAAAAAATAACCATATAAACAAAAGTTTAATGACAAGTTAACAATTTGTTATTAAAAAAAATATAATGAACAACGTATCACAATTTAGATTAATCCTCTTGAATAGTGATTGGTCGTTTTTGTTCAAGTTGCTGATTTTCCATCAGCTTGGCAATAACACAAATAAACGGGTCATTTAATTCAAAGCGAATACCAATAACACGCACCGTAACTTTCGTGTTCTCCTTTGCTTGACCAAATGCTTTATCGTTATATTGATGGTCGCGTGCTACAAAGATTGTAAGAGGAATGATTCCATCCTCGTCAGTAACTTCTGCGTGAATCCCTGCCTTAGTAATCGTTTTTACAGTACACTCAATTAACATCCCCTCGACTGGGTAACATATCATACATTCGAATACGGTTTCGAAAGTAATTTGGTCCCCGGCTACATCTCCACTTGAATATGTAAGAACTTTTACAGAGTTAGGTTTAATAAAACCCTCGGCAATACAACGCCCCTCTGTAGACTTAGATATCATATTCTCTAAATTTCGTTTTATGTTTTTTCCCACTTGATTTATAGATAACGCAATGCGCTTTGTTAACATAGATTTCATATATACACCATAAATTTGAGGTTTTTGATTCGGCTTTTTGATTGTTGCCATTTACTACTATAATGATATAAAATTATGTTTATATCATTCCAATTCAATTTTTAACTTTATAACAATTAGAATGCTATATTGTTTAATATTGCCTTTTCAGTGTCAAAAAACAAATCCTCTGGCGAATCGCGTAAAATCATTTCCGCAATAACACATAGTCCTATTTTCATCATTTTTTCGCTGTTTTTTGTATCATATGCTTTTGATTTTAATATTTTATTAAGAGTTTTAATAATATCACCTTTGGTTTCATTCTCTAATCTTGACCCAGTATTTCTTTCTACAGATGTATCTTTTACTTTAAAAACTATGTTTTTACTCCTACTAAACATTTGCATAAAACCTATTACCTTATCCTTAAACCCAGAGGCTTTTACTATGTATTTGTCAATGATAAACTGACCTAATTTTTTCTTATCGCTTTGTTTTGCCTCATTCCATATTTTACCGTCTTCTATTGATTGAACGTATATTTTACATACATTTTCATCAGCTAGAATTATACCACGTGTCGATTTGTTTTCAACCAGTTTTTCGTCAAAATATTCTTTTATTAATACTTCGTTCTCATTTTTTGATTTGAAATCGGGTGCATATAAATTTATAACTAACGTTAGTTTATCTACAAATTTAAGGCTGTCTAAATAATGATAATAGACAAATCGTGTTATCTTAGGTATCTCTATTTTATGTATATTAATTAAAATAGGAATAACTTTATTGACGTGTTTATACCAATCTACCTCTCCTTTATCTAGTTCTCCTTGTGGATTTAACGAATACTCCAAATTTGTTTTTAGTTCAGCTAAAATTTCTTCATATGACATTGGTTTTTCTGATTCTTCCTCCTCATCTTCCTCTTGTTCTTCTTCATGTGTTAGCAAATCTGTTTCTACTTTACGAGCACGTTTTACAGGTTCTGGTATTTTAATAACAACTGATTCATGTTTAAAATCGACTGGCGCAGTACGTTCAAATGTAGACGCCGCTTCATCATTGATTTCTATAGGTTGAAATGCATAATATTCACCTTTGTTAATTAAATAACCACGACGACCATACTTATCCAATAAATATTCGCTTTTATCCTCAATAAACTGGGTTATAGTATAATAAATTTGTTCTTTGGGATAAACTTTTACTGCATTAATAAAGTTCTCAATTTGTGACCATTTATAAACGGATTGTTCGCGGAACATCTCACGAATTCTTTTTATAATCATTTCATAATTCGTCTTTACAAATTCTTCTCCGTAGGTATCTTTTATAATATCAGTATCGCTATTTATTTCTTGATTTGGAGAACATGTAAAAGAGCAATTATCCATATAATCACATACATTAGTGAATGGTTTGTCTCCAATTTGATAATCTACTGTTTTTTTACTAGCTAAATTTATCTTTGTGTTCGCGTTCTCTGCTATGGCAAGAAATTTCTCTACAGTGAAATTTGTTTGTCCTATATTCAACAAACAATCTACTGCTGTTTCTTTTAGTAATCTAGTAACTTGCCCAATTTGTTTTGTCTTCTTCTCGGCTAGTCGATAAACGTATAAATCAGCTGGTTCTATGTCATTTTTAGGTTGTGTTCCGTGCAAATAAATTTCAACGTTTCTCTCTTCGAATGGTAAAGAGCAATGGCTCAAATTGCGAACGCCGCGACCCACAATTTGCTCTATGCGATTCATATTATACCAAGGCTCCAAAATATGTATTTGTCGAATACATTTAAAATCTAATCCCTCAGATGCCGCTTTTGAAATTAAAATAACTTTTACTAGGCTTCCGTCGCTATTTTCGGGACTAGTAATATATTTCATGTCTTCGCCATTGTTTGGGGAAAAATATTTATCTCCCGTAATCATTACGTATTTTGCTGGTTTAAACGACTCAGTATATTCGCTCCTTGGTAATAATGATAGCGCATCAACTGGCTCAGTTGGAGGTGTTTTAAATAAATTCCTTGTATGTTGCGCTGTTCCAAAACGACTAAATCCCAATTCCTCTAGAGCTAGTGCTAATGGCACAGCTCCTCCGTCAATATATTGCGAATATACTAATATGATACCGTTTGAATTCATAATACAATTGCATATTTTGGATATTTTACTACTGTAATTACTTATTTTGTCAGATGAAAATATAGGCCCGTACGATTCAAGAACGTTTGGTTTATATTCAAAATCATAACGCAGTGGTGGTCCTTCAGATGTTTTATAATTTACGATTTGTGATAAACCCCGTTTCCCAATCATATCGTCAATAATTAATTTTCCTTCTTCACTAGATATTTCGGGTTGGTTTATTTTTAAAGCATTTGCTTCGGAACCTTGTTCGGCTTCTTTTTGTAAAATGATAGCATCTAGTCGAGTATTAGGATAAACAATATTTAATGCTTCAAGTGGCACTAACAATAAAGTATATCCAAAACTTTCCATGTTCTCAAAAGAAGGCATATTTATTTCTAATCCATAGGCGTTTGTTTTATTGAAAGATTTCGTCATTAAATAATTCATAATAAATTCATATCCATAACCTTGATATTGTCCAATTTGGCTAATGTAGACTGGCGTGGATTGAATAGGAATTTCGATTGGCTTATTGTTCATTTGAACTCTAGGGTATGTAATTTCACTGATTAAACTCTCTGGTGCAAACATATCAGGATATGCACGAATCGGAAAAGTATATGGATTTTCACCACGCACATAGGAAACATAGCCAGTCAGTTTTCTCACCAAAATGTCTCTTCCTCCCTCAATAATACGTCCATCATCAAGCTTTTTTTCCTCTTTAAAATTACCCTCTTTGTCAAATATATCGTTTACTGACACAGTAGCTCGTTTATCATTTAAATTAATAAGATTTAATAACCATACTATTTCCTTATAAGAATTATACATGGGTGTTGCTGAAAGTAATAAAAGGCGCATATTATCAGAATGTCTAGCTACTGTCATCAATAATTCTGCTGTGCGCTTCTCTTTATTTTCATCCGTGATACGTATATTATGAACCTCGTCAATAATGATGAGACGATTATTAAAATTCTTTTTTATTTTTTTAATTTCAATTGCTTTTTTCTCTTTTTGGGTGAACCCATTATCCTGCGAAATATTTGTAACCTTGCTAATATAATTTGCTAGTTCTCCGTATCCCATAAATACATAATATTGATGAATAAGACCGTTTATTTCAGAAACTACGCGTTCTCGTGTGAGTCCCTTTAAACTAGTTGGATTGATTTCACGTAATAGCAAATTACCAACACAAGTATCCAAATTCCATAAGCCGTTGATTTCTTTTAGTTTCTTATCATTAAATAATTGTGTACGGAAATTTACCTGTACATTTGGAGAAGCGACAATCATGATTTTTTGTGTTACACCTACTTGTTTTAGATAAGCGCGCATTTCTTCAGCAACACCAATTGCGCTGCATGTTTTGCCTGTACCCAAAGAGTGATATAATAATAAACTATTATAAGGTGTTTGGAACGAAAGGAAATTTTTCACAAATAGTTGATGTGGCATAAGTTCAAACTCGGCATTACACATGATTTCAGCCTGTTTTTTGACATCATAAATGGTACCATCATATTTAGTATCATTAAATTCCTTACGCTTTGCGATTTTAATATTAAAATTGGGGTCATTCAAATGAGGATACAAAAAGTCGTATTCTACATTTTCTTTGTTTGCCTCAAATTCTTTTCGCTCTTTTTCTAATAAAGGGTTTCTAGTTTCTGTTTGATACAAAGATGTCTCCTCAACTACTGGTTCTGCTTCTGATGGTGGTTCTGATGGAGAACTTATTTCATTGGTCGCTGGCGTAAAAATAGGCTCACTTATTGGTTTTGCTACAGTAAGTTCTATTGTGGGTTCCTCTTTTATGGGTTCTTCTGCCTTAAATTTTGGTTTTATTTTTTTATAAACAGGTTCGCAAGTGCCAGTCTCTTTGTTTTTTTGTTGTCCTTCTATACAATTTTCTTCGAATGGTTCAGGGGGTGCATTTTCTACCGGTTCATTAGGACTAAAAGCACGAATAATTGATTCAAAAAAAGGTACAGTCTCTTTTACTATAACTGGCTCTACATCCAACGCACCTTCTTTTATCGGAGCAACGGGCTCTTGTTTTAATATACTATTACTAACTGATTTCGACTTTGGTTCTTCTGTTGATGGGAAATATCGAGCATAATATTCATGATAATATAAATTAATAAAATCCTTTATTCCCAATAAGCGATTCGTTTTACCTTTATCTGCGTATTCAATACCTGTCATAAGTTCGGAATTGTGTCTCATTTTTCTACCAGCTATTTTATTTCCGCGATATGTGCCAGACGTATTTGTATGATTTGTTCTAAATTTTTCTATTCCAGTTATTTCCGCAAAGATATAAGATAGTGCACGGCGGTCAATCTTTTTGTTATTAATAAAAACTTGATACATTTCCGATACCTTACCTGTGGTTTTTGTTCTCCCTGTTTCTTTTGGTTCAGTAACACGAACAGCATCATTACCATCACGAATACCAATAAGTATTTCCTTTATTAAATCAACCGCCCTTTGTCTTTCTTTTGTTTCTTCTGATTCGTTTAAAGTAGGCAAATCATTTATGCCGCCGACATGTCTATATGTTTTATTTTTATGATTATGATTTCTATATTTTTTTGAATACATTATATATAAAATGTAATATATTTTCGAATGGTTAAATTTACTTATTAGTCCATTGAACATTCAAATTGTCCAATTTTTGGTAATTCACCAGTAAAATGACTACGTTACCATAAAACTTATTTATGATAGATATAGATTAACAAAAAACACACTATAATAAACACTGCATATAACAAATGTTTTTTCAAATGCAGTGTTTCCGTAATCTTCGTTATTCTGGGTTTATATTCCGATTTATATTTATCTAAAGCCACAGCTAATGACAATTCTTCCTTTCCTAATAATGCATTAATTTTATTATGCATAAAAATTGTCCACCTTAGAAATGATTCTCGACTATCCAGATATGGAGTAACCGGATATTTATCTAATAACCGACTAAATTTATCGCCTATTTCACCGTCGGGTATAAATAAAGGAAAATTTTGAATTAAATCATAATATTTACGTTTTGTCACTTGATTTGGCCATAATGGATACGACTCAGCTACCGTGTGTAAAAAAAACCAATAGTGAGGCCCCCAAACATCAGGACTAAACTTCATTCAATATAATAAATATATAAAGATTGTTTATAATAATATTATAACGATAAAGCAAATATAAAATGAATGATAATTATTGCAATAATTGCGGAAAATCTGGGCATGTATTTCATCAATGTAAAATGCCAATCACTAGTATTGGAATAATAGTGTTTCGATGTAAACAAGATGAAATAGAATATTTAATGATTTGTAGAAAAGACACACTTGGATTCATTGATTTTATGCGCGGTAAATATTCGGTTTATAATAAACCATACGTATTAAACATGATGAAACAAATGACTGATTATGAAAAGGAATGTTTAAACTCACTTGATTTTAATGAATTATGGAAGCATATTTGGGGTAATGAAGAAATATCAAATCAATACAAAATCGAGGAGGTGATATCCAGAGAAAAATTCACATCACTCAAAAACGGAATATTAAATAAAAATGATTTTTATACACTCCATGATATTATTGAAGAGAGTAATTCATACGACAAATGGAGTGAACCCGAATGGGGTTTCCCAAAGGGTCGACGTAATTATCAAGAAAAAGATATTGAATGTGCTTTACGGGAATTCGAAGAGGAAACTGGCTTTAAATCTATAAAATTTATTGAAAATCTATTACCCTACGAGGAGATTTTTACTGGTTCTAACTTTAAATCCTATAAACACAAATATTTTATAGGGTATATGGAACATTCAGACACACTTACTATTGGAAATTTCGAGAGGTCGGAAGTAAGTAAAATGGAATGGCTTAGTTATGATAAATGTCTTGAACGTATAAGACCCTATAATTTAGAAAAAAAAAGAACCCTTTTAAACATTCATTCTACATTAACCAAATATAAACTCCTATAATTTTCTCACATAATTATAATGAGGTTTGAAATACTTTTAATCGCAATAACAGCATTTGTTGTAGCCAACATATATACGGAAGGCAAATATATAAAAACTTTATATTCGTGGAAAAAATATTACCAAATGGCCGGGGTTGTTTTTGGTGCGCTTATGATTTATTGGTTAATAAAAAAAAATCCTGCACAGGCAGGACAAATATTGAATGCATCAAATGATTATGTAAAATATTTACCTGTTGATAAAAATACGAGTAGTATAATATCTCCAATTTTGGACTTTACATCAAGACAGCAATTTTCAGACAATGGAACATCATATGGCGGACAACCAATCATCGACCCAAGGCAAAAATCATCCGAAACCAAATTAATGGCATCTGGGAAAGGAAGCACAAAACGTTCTGTAAGTGAAACAAAAAAGAAATTCGTAGCATCAAATCAAAATTGGCAATGTGGAAACTGTGGAAAACAATTAAATGCATGGTTTGAAGTAGACCATAAAATAAGATTGGAATATGGAGGCACAAATCATGTAGACAATTTAGTCGCTTTATGTAGAGAGTGTCATGGCGAAAAAACGGCTATGGAAAATTTATAATGTATAATATATAAAGGTAATTATGAATACACCATCTACAACATCTAATTCATATATGGCTTACGGATTATATTTTTTTGGATATCTAATAATATTAATATCTGTGGTACTATACTTTGGATATACTGATAATTCGAAAGCATTTAATTACTCTACGTTAGGATTTTTGATATTAACGCTTGTTATTTTGATTGTAACGTTTTATTACTTTTATCCATTCATGAAAAATAAAAGTGTAGATATGAGCCTAACCATTATAATGGCAGCGTTGATAACTTTTGCGTCAACAATATCATGGGTTTTTTTGACAATTGACCAAAATAATCTAGAGAAATTAGGTGTGGTGTTTTTGTTCATATTTGTAGCGTTACTCATCGTTGGACTAGCTATGATTTTTTATATTTTTGGTGATTTTTTAAAACAAAGACGTGGTATAAGTGGGCTTATTATTAATTTTATATTTTATATTCCCTGTATTTTATTAGACTTAATTGAATTCATAAAACGCGAAATGCATCTCACGACGAAAACTGAATATATTCTATTGCTATCAGAACTAGTATTAATCATAGGATATTTCTTTGCTATACCTTTAATCAACTCGACTCTTGCCTCTGTAACCGTTTATTTATTAAAAAAACCGGTTTTTTTAAATAAACAAACCGTCTTATTAAAAGATACCAATTCACTTGCTATTCAGAAGGACACCAATTTGTCTTATGATATTGATGCGAATATATATAATATGACTTATGCACCAAACACTTCTGCTGGTCCTAAACAATATGAGCCAGTCGATATATCAGCTCATTTATATAGCTCTAATTTTGCAATTTCAATGTGGATATATTTGAACGTACAGACCAGAGAATTTTCGGTTGACCAAAAAGGAAATTCTTATGAAGCAAATATATTTTCATACGGTACAGGAAAACCACGAATCAATTATACTAATGACATAAATGATGCTAATCATAGAGACAAATATAATTTTTATTTCACAGATTCAGCGACAACGCCAAATTATCAAATGACTTTACCAAACCAAAAATGGAACAATGTGGTATTTAATTATTCGGCGAATAAAGTTGATTTGTTTATTAACGGTAATTTAGAGACCACCTTTCATTTTGACGGAACAAATAAATATCCTCATTACAATGAAACTGACAATATTACGGTTGGCCAAAATAGTAAAGGATTACTCGGCGCAATATGTAACGTAGTTTACTATAAAACTAATTTAATGAATAATCAAATAGTAAATGATTATAATTTTTTAATGTTGAAGAATCCACCGGTTGCTCAAATATAGTTTACGCATAGATTCGTTTTCTTTTATTTCTTCGTTGGTTTAAATTAATTTGTTCCGTTATTTTATATATAAATGAGTATTACAGTTATCGCTTTAGGAATTTTATTATTGGTATTAATATATGTTTTGTATTTATATTTAACTCCGAATTATGTATCTTTAATTAACTCCGCATCATTACTGTCAAATACACCCCCCCTGACAGGAATAGATATGCCTAATTCACCAAGATACGCTTATGGACTTTGGTTATACGTCAATTCTTGGAATAATACTTCTGAAAATAAATACATTTTTACGCGAAACAATAATATTCAACTTTATTTAGATAAGACGCAATTGAATCTTTACCTCGATGTTTATATGAATACTGGAACCGGAGTTGGTGCGTGGTTGTCTTCGATTAAGGCGCCCATTTTAATTACAGATAATTATCCTATTCAGAAATGGTGTTATATTGTAATAAGCGTAGATAGCGCATTTATAGACTGTTATTTAGACGGAAAATTAATATTATCGCAAAAAACTTATCTCCCTAATCCTAATAGTGGTTCTGCTCTAACCAACGTTTATCCTGCTATGCCACCTGATATTGGTCAAAGTTCCAGTGTAAATAGTGGAAATAGTATGGGTAGTGGAGCAAATATTATTTTAGGAGGAACAGATAGCGGTGGTGTTTCACAGCCAACCTATACTAATTTTGACGCAGCAGTAAATAAATTTATGCGTTGGTCTACCCCTGTAAATCCACAAATCGTTTGGGATACATACATAGCTGGAAATGGTTCATCTAATGGTATAATGTCGAGTTTTTCTTCTTATAACGCCAAATTAGATATATTGAAAAATCATGCTGCTTATACATCATTTTCTTTATTTTAGTAATTTTTATTGAATAGTTATATGTTACTAATATATAACTATGAACCAAGAACCCGTAATTAATCAAACTAATAATATATTAAATCAGGGTATTCAGGGAGTATCGGACGCAATTAGCAGTGTCAAAAATCAGGTTTCTGCTGCTTTTAATGATTTTTCTAGTCAACCAAATGCATCTAGCGAATTTAGTTATTCTAACACCATTATAGCTAAGTTTGCATTTTTACTATTGGTTATTATATTGTTTATGTATTTTATAAATTTAGGCATAAATTTGATATCATATTATATCTCTCCGGGTAGTAATCCTTATTTAATTCGTGGTATTCAACAAGGCACTTTTCCTTTACAGATACCCCAGAATCCCAATGCAACGGGCTCGATTACATTGATGCGGTCTAATAACGAATCAACTGGTGCTGAATTCACTTGGTCTATTTGGTTATATATTGATGATTTGACTTTGTCGAATTCCAAATCTTATCAACATATTTTCAACAAAGGTGATGCTCCTTCTAGTGCAAATAATGGTATTTCGTTAGTTAATAATGCTCCCGGTCTTTATTTAGGTAATGGGGGCGACAATTCTAAGCCTATTAATACATTACATATCATTATGGATACAGTTGGTGTCGCGGTAAAGTCTAATAATAATAATTCGACTACACCAACTTCTAGCGGAATGAAGAATGAGACATTAAATAATGGATTCATGAACCCATCTCCTGGTACAATCGATATTCCCAACGTTCCTCTTAAAAAATGGTTTCATGTCGCAATACGTTTAGAGAATTCAATTTTGGACGTCTATGTCAACGGAACCATAGATCAACGCCAAATTTTAAGTAACGTTCCAAAACAGAATTATTTTGATGTTTTTGTTTGTCAAAATGGTGGGTTTCAAGGAAGTTTATCAGATTTGCGCTATTTCAATAGTGCGCTAAATGTATTTCAAATCAACACTATTGTATCCAAGGGACCTAATATGGAAACTAGTAGTCAGTATGCAACTGAAACCCGATTAAAAGATTATCATTATTTATCATCTTTGTGGTACCCAATTTAATGGACAAAAATAATATACATCGAATATGTATATTATTAAATGGCAAATATAGATTTATCCTTAGGTATCATATGTGCACAGCTAAAAAAAAAACGGTCATTTGCAAGTATATTAGCTCTTAACCTTCCTGTTCGATATACGCCTACCAATCCATATCTTCAATATCCGCAGTACAAAAAATTCGATTTTGATATGCGCAGAAAAGCTGAAATCTTACAATACAAAAAAAGTTCTAGTCAGTCTAATCCAACTCTAACAAAAGCACAACAATATTCAAAATTGGTGAATGCAGCTGGTACTTCTAACGGTAAATTTAACAATACTATTTTATATCAAAGTGATGCTTCTGGTAATGTTACTACAATTGTAGTAAAGTATCCGGATACATATAGCGTATCTCAAGTAATAGCTGGTTATGACCCGTTCGATAATCCACGTTATATTGATGTATATAATATTATTCCCGGAAGAAGATTACAGCCTTGCCCTGATAATTATCCGACCCCTACTAGTTCATCAGGAGTTCCGGGACCTATTATGAATTTATATTACGATGCAAATGTGCCACTTGTATATTACAACACCAATTTCCAGTCCTATGGAATAACTAATCCAAATAATAAAGACCCTTGGAATGTTGTGACAAATAATGATATCTTCTTTTCTGATACAATATCAAATTTATTTATGAATTTGATTATTAATAATGCTATCAATAAATATGCTTATAGTTATACGATTCAAACGCCAATTAGTATTTATTTTACAGCAACAGTTAATAGTGACATTCCTGACGGCCTTATAAATTTACCAAACAATGCAATAAATATTGACACAATCAATGTTTTTACTTATTATAACGGTAAACAAATCACTTATCAAACACAACCTATTATTAGTTTGAATAATGATGAAACTATACAATTTGATATTGCATTAAATAAACGCTTTGTATCACAGCAGTCATATAATGATAAAGGATTATTGGTTGATACATCATATTATAATAATACAATTACCGGAAGATACTTTTTAGGTAATCTGAAAATTTCTGGTTTATACTTACTTACCTCGCCCAGTTATATTTATGATATTAAACTTAATTTTTTTATGAATATAAATATGAATGCTCTTTTTTATAGTTATTTCAGTAACATGACGGTTGGTGTATATTGTAATGTAAGTTCGGATTATTATTCTACCGTAGCTAAAAATATTACTCTTCGCAATAATACGACATATCAATTACAATCGTTTGCTTTCTCTGGCTCATGAATTTCTATAAACATATTAAAAAAATCATTAGAATAACTTTTCAAATCATAATTAAGCTCATCGACTTTATTGATTATTGTATAAGCCATATATTCAAGCTGATTTAAATACTCTTTTGCAAGATTAATATATATTTCATAAATGAGAGTATCGTGTTTTTTTATTTTTGAAAAAAATGTAAAGAACTCAGTAGGTCTAAGCATAAAAACATTGTTTTGTTCTTTTCTTATAGTATAAAAACTTAATTCAATTGCGTTTAACATGGCTACGATTTCTTTAAAAACAGTGTTAATCTTTTGATTATATGGAACATCCGACGAAATTATATCTCGTAACGTTCTTAAATATAAAATTACATTTTGGTCAAATTCAAATTCTTCACCATTGATGCTATAGACACCTATCGTCCTTTTTTGAAGTTGTATATTTAAAAACTTATGCTTGGCTGATTTAAATTCATCAGAGCACGTCGTTTTGTTTTCGCAAATCGTGTAAATATATTCCAAAGTTTTATGATTTGGAGAAAAATTCATTATTGATATAATGAATTTTTTTGTTTATATTTGTTTGTAAAGCATTTATTTCTGTATGGGATTCGAAGATACTAATGTTTCAACGTTTGTTTCAATATATGGCGAAGTATTTAAAAATGTATCAAAATTTTCTTTTTTAGTCTGTTGCATTATTATTTCACCTGCGTCTTTTCCTGAATCCCCGACTACTTCTATTCCTACTTTTGCTACATTTTCAGCCTCTGATGCAGTATATTTTATAGCGGAGCCAAAGCTATAGCCAAACATATCTAAAACGTTACGAAAAATAGGAGCAAATATATCTATTATAGAGTCAATTATTCTACTACCCATACCCAATACATTTATTCCTAAAAGAGAAAGAATAAACAGCCCTAAAAGCATGATAATAATTGTATTCTTATATTCAACAGTACTAGAATCTTCGCAAGTTGTAAATATTTTTTTTGGTTGGGTTTCCATTTTACTATATCATATTATTTTTATAATGGCGAATGTTCGTTTAAATATAAAATATAATTTATATACTGATTTTAATGGGTATCTTTAACTACATCGACACGTTTTTTTTTATTAGTTTAGGAATAACTTTCATTTTAATATTACTGCTCGTGTTTCATTTTAAGCAGCGCATATCGGATATTGAGGAAAAAAGTGAAACCATGTTTTTAATTATAAATGATATAGTAAAGGAGCTCTCGTCCGTAAAACAAAATTGTTGTATCCAGTTAAGTGATAACAAACCAATTAATTTATGTTGTATGCCTCCTGTTAATGTAATGAGACAAGAAAAAATTATTGTTTCTGACGAGGAGCTAGACGATGATGAGGATGATGATGATGATGATGATGATGATTATGATGAGGATGATGATGAGGATGATGAAAATCCACCACCCTTAAATATTACCGAAGACCCTAATTTGAAAATCATAACTGTCGATATTGATGAAACTGTTCAGTTGTTAGATAATGAAGAACAAGAAACGGTAAATATTGAAACAGTAAATTTACTTGTAGAAAAAATAGAAGGCGAAAGTGAAACCGTTATAAATGAACCAACACTGGATACATCCAAAGATATTTATCGGAAAATGACCTTACCTGCTCTCAAAGCTTGTGTAATTACGAAGGGGCTTTCTACTGACCCCAGTAAAATGAAGAAGAATGAATTGTTAAAATTATTAGAAGCGAATGAAGAGTAAATAAAAAATATAATCGTATATTATAAATGTCTTATTCTTCATTTAATCAAGCAGAATGTGTCAAGAGCGCGTTTCCAACTATAAAAGAAACTGTTCCAAAATCATCTTTAGGCTATAATACAAATAATAAATATCCTGAATTTCCGCCGTTGATGGCTGACGGAAGAGCAGTTACTGCATCTTACCAACCTGAGTCGGTTATTAATAATGATATTATTATGCAGAATAATATAAAGTCGAATTGGGAATATAGACAATATTTAATCAAAAATGCTGAGAAAATATTAGAGCAAAATTTCCGTGATGCGTGTAACGACTCTGGAAGCTATGTAAAATCGTACGAAATTCATAATAGTGCAAACGTATTAAAGGACCCCATGTCTAGCCCTCATATTTATGGCGCTACGAATATGAACGAAAGTCCTTTTGGTTATAGTTCAAGTGACCTTAAAACTAATTATTTATCACGAGAACAATTGACAGAATCAAAGGGGGTCAATGAATCGTTAGCTTAATTAAAATAAAATAAATTCATATCAAAAGTAATGAAACTCCTTAGTTTTGATATTGGTATTAAAAATATGGCCCTATGCTGTTTTGATATTTCTGGGCAAGATGTTACAATTCTCGATTGGACAGTTCTTAATTTGTTAGAAGAAGAAGCACCAAAGCAGTTTTGTAGTTGTTTGCTGAAACCCAAGAAAGGCACAGTCACTTCATGTAATAAAATAGCCAAATACCGGAAAAATGAGACTCTATATTGTGAAAAACACGCCAACTCGAATAAGGACTATTTGATTCCTTTCAAAGAATGTTCTCAAACATCGCTAAAAAAATTAAAGGTTGATGAACTAAAGGTTGTTTGTAATAAATATGCAGTTCCCTCTAATTTATCCACTAAAAAGGCAATATTAGAAACCCTCGATAATTATTTTGCGCGAATGTGTTACGAACCAATACAAATAAAGAAACGTGTCGGGGCAGGTGATACTGATTTAGTAACCATTGGTAAAAATATGAAAAAGTTATTTGACGAAATCGAGAACATTCAACTACCTGATATTGTCATAATCGAGAACCAAATATCACCTATTGCAAATCGTATGAAAACTATACAGGGTATGGTTGCGCAGTATTTTATTATGAAAGATTCGGATGTACAAATAGATTTTGTATCCTCTGCTAACAAACTAAAGGACTTTAAGCCATTAGAAAACACACTTCGCTGTGAACCTGATGAAAAAACTTACCAAAAAAATAAGAAAAATGGTGTAGAATATTGTTTTGAAATATTAAATTCGAGAACATCATTTGATACATGGAAACATGTATTAAACACAAAAAAAAAGGACGATTTGGCAGATTGTTTTCTACAAGGTATTTGGTTTATGAACAATAAATTGAATATTATGCGGAGAACTTAAAAATAAATATTGTAATATTAACATAATGGAAGTCATAGATATTGGATTGAATGATTTAGAACCTATTTCTTTAAGTTTTAACGACGGCCCTCCTTCAAAAGCTGTAAATTTTGGGCCAGGAATAGAGTTACTAATGAATGATAAAAAAAAATCACCGTCAAGCGGTGGTGTAGATTTAGGAGATTTGAATAATTTAGAAAATGAGCTCAATGAATTATCCGGTGCTAGTGAGTCTAACAAATCAACTGGTGAGTCTAAGACACTTAGTGGTTTTGCATCTAATCTTTTTGGTTTTGGCGGTCCTGATAGTAAACCAGAAAATAATGATTCGAAGTTGGGCTCAGCTACTTCGGAGAACGCCGGAAATACTAAAACTTGGGACGGATTTTCGAAATTAAACGAGGTACCTTTAAACGATGAGCCCCGTGCTTCCGCAAAGTTAAATGATAGAGAGAAGCGTAGAAAAAAGCGTGCAATGATTAAAAAGTTAGAAGAGTGGCATGAAAAGGGCTTGATTAAGCATAGTTCTCATTTTAACATGGATTCAAATTTTGAAGAGGTAGAAGATGAATATGAAACTGCACTAGAGGATAAGCGTAAAAAGGATAGCGTAAAATTACAAGGTTGGTGGTTTATGACCTTTGTTAATTCAGTAGAGTACGCCAATGCCGCCTTCAATCCTTTTGATATTAATCTGGATGGCTGGGGTGAACAGGTCAACGAAGATATCGATAGTTATGAGGAGATTTTTTCTGAATTACACGAGAAATACAAGGGTGGTAAGTTAGCGCCAGAGCTTTCACTACTTCTACGTCTTGGATTTAGTGCGGCTGTAGTAAATTTCACAAACAAAGCATTATCTACAAGTGTACCTGGATTTAATGATGTGATTCGTCAAAGCCCTGAGCTTATGAAGGCATTTACTAGCGCGACGGTAAATTCTATGAGTCAACAATCACCCGGTTTTGCATTTGCTAACAATTTGATGCAAGAGCAGGCTAATCGTCCACGCGGTCCACCACCTCCTCCTCCAGTTGAAACAAAGTTTCAATCTCCCACTCCTAGACCTAATATGACATTTACTGAAGCCCCGGGTAATCGTCAAGATATTAATGCCGCTAGAGGCGCAATGTTTAGAGAGCAGGGTGTTGAAATTAATAATTTCAAAGGATTAAATGAGCAAAATGAACCCATGCGTGCTCCGCCAATTCAACCAATAAGTAGGCCCGAGATGAGAGGACCCCAAAATACCGATATTGACAATATTTTATCTGGTCTCAAACCACGAACAGTTGATATTCGCGACGAAGAAAACGAGTCGACAATTTCTCTTAGTTCACTAAAGGATATGGAAAATAATACTATGCCCAAAAAGTCACGTAGAAAACCTCGTTCTGATAAAAATACTGTTTCGTTAGACATTTGATAATAATATTTAAAACAATGATTTAAATATTAGTTTATGATTTTAATATAATGTTTGCGTTCTTTAATTCTATCAGTCAAACTATTGAGATATTGAAAACCATTTGTATAGCATACATTAAGATTGGTTCTCAAAAAGTTGTTCAATATGCCAAAAATTTCGATGCCGAACACGAAGCGTTCCGGGCCTGCTTTTGTGTAAATATGTGTAAAGTATTTGTTCAAAATAAACTTGTTTATTTGTACAATCATAATAAGTTCGTTAATAAATATGTTGATTTGGCTGATTATGGTGCCAATTTTTTATATGCGATTCTACAATACCGTAGAATAGAACCCAATGTCAAGTCGTGGACATGCGTATCTGCTTTGGTAAAGTACTATTATACATATAATAAATATGTTTATACATACAATGAAGTTTACAACTCCAATTCACTCATTAATTTGGAGGATTATAAGGAGTCATTACAAACCGTTAAAGAGATAGTAAAATCGGATAATGCTATTGCGGAATGTTTAATAACAATTAAAATTGATGGAAAATACGTACATAGATTATGTAATCCATCTACAATATTAAACGATTCTTATATAACAAATATACTTTTAGAACCATCTAATGTTAGATTCTTAAGTATAGAATATCATGCTTCTGATTGTTCGTATGCTCAAGTTCTCGAAATTGATAAGAATGAATTGTTAATTAATAATGAAATTCTATCGGCTTCATATATTAAGCGCGCGCTTGAATATCAAATTCCTTATCATAGGTTTAATAATAAATATACCATTTTATTGATGGATAATAATTTAAAGACGGTCTCATTGAGAGAGGGAGAATATATAGTATTACATAAAAATTATTATTCTATTATGGGTGAAGAAGGATTACGTGAAAATATAATTCAAGAATAACTTGCGAATGAATAAGATAAAATGATTTAAAAACTATTGGCGATAAAGTAATACGGTAGCATCCCCTCGCATGGAAACATTGAGCGTATCAAAGCCACTAAATTGTTTGAATGATAAATGGGATTTATATTACCATTTACCACACGATAAAAATTGGGATTTGTCGGGTTATACGTCGATTATGAAATCCATTGATACGGTTGAGAAGGTAGTTTCATTAAATGAAACTATTACGGAACACGTGGTTAAGAATTGTATGTTCTTTGTTATGCGTAATGGTATTACGCCCATGTGGGAGGATGCTAGGAATCGCAACGGTGGTTGCTTTTCTTATAAAGTAATTAATAAGCAAGTAGGAGAAGTGTGGAAAAACCTGTTTTATATGTTATGTGGTGAAAATTTATGCATAAAAGAAGAGCTTAATAAGCATATTAATGGTATCACAATATCTCCAAAGAAGAATTTTTGTATTATAAAAATATGGTTAGATATTTCGACTTATCAAGACCCAAATATAATTAATGACGTACCTAATTTATCAAAAAATGGTTGTTTATTCAAAAAACATGAACCAGAATTTTAATATATTTTATTTTTATAAAATATATGAAGAAGAAAGTTATTTATGCGATTGTTGCGATAGTGATTGTTTTAGTAATTTCGTACTATAGTCTTAAATATAAGGAAGGAGTTTATATGAGTCAAAATAAGGCCCCTGTTGATAATAAGGCTCCTCCTCCTAAAAAAGATGACCCTGCGTGTTTTTTAGGAGATTCGGTTATTTATCTAGAGAACGGAGAAACTAAACAAATACAAGATGCGAAATTGGGCGACAAAATATTATCTTTTAACATGAGAAAAAACATTTATGTATATTCACCTATCATTGCAGTTGCTCATGAAAAGAATAAACAAGTCGCAGATTTTATTGATATAAAAACGTCACGCAAAAATAGAGTAAAAATGACCAAATCACATTTATTGCCAGTTTTACAGAAGTCCGCCGAAGCATTCAAACTTATAACTGCAGATAAAGTTGATGTTGGTGATATTATAATAAGTAAAGATGGTAATGATATAGTTGAATCGATAACGACTATAGAGTTGGAGGGAGTTTATACTGTGGTGACCAAAGAAGAGTATATAGTGGTTGATAATATTGTTGCATCACCATTTTTTGAAAACTTTCATATGCTTGGTAATATTTACTATTCTTTATTTAGAGCCTTATATAATATCAATCCCAATATTATAAAATCAAATATGTATCAAAAATTCAACGAGTTTAGTCACGCATTTTATTTACATGCCTATACTAGTCTTTTGGATTAACTAAATAATACCCGTGATATCCAAGAGACGCGAATGCTAACATCAAGATGATTTCAAAAACCTTTCTCTGAGTTTCATTCTTTTTCAAGCCAATATATACCAACAAAGGTCCTACAATGATAATATGGATATAATTTATCCAGGCATCCTTTTTAAATATGGATTTATAAATATGATATCCAATAATAAAGGCGCCAGTCCCTAAAATAATCGGATATAAGAAGTCCGGCATTTTGGATTGTATAATACCGATGTACCCTAAAAAGGTCGAAAATAGTAGAATATGAGCCAAATGAACAAAAAAATCTTTCATTATGTTATATACAATGAAAAATTTTCATTATCACAATACCGAAAAATGCGTACGTGCCGGAAAACATATTACGCGAAAAGTTGTTGTAAAAAAGGGGAAAGGTTATAAATCTATAACTATTAAAAGAGGCGGAAAACGCAACCGTACAGTAAAGAAAATGCTTAATAAAGACGAAATAGAAAAAATCAGAAAAGGTAAATTTATTAAAGGGCTGTTTAAAGATTGCAAATCTGGCAATTGTTAAGCGAATTTAGCAATCTTTTCTTCATCTGATATAAAATGGCTGGTAAAACACGCTCTAATCGTTAAGCAAATAACAAAACAATGAAAATGCATTATGAATGCTGCGATGCTACATTTGTGGGTATTCATTTTTGGTTTAAATCTATGTTTGAAGAGCTAGGTTGGATGGTATTAGCTAAAGAACGTGGAATGACTGATAAAATTATGACGTATAAACATTCAGTTAGTCACTTAAAACAAGCTATAGAGAGGCGTCTCAAAAATACGCGTGACCATGACCGTAAAGAAGACTTAAAAATTATGTATGAAAATGTATGTGTATTGTGTGAACATATAGAGAAAGATTTTTCATAAAAATATGTATAAAAATATATATATATTTTTATTATTATGAAACGTGTAAAATTTAGTTTAATTCGTGATGTTGTAATTATTCCAAATAAAGATGATTCTTATTATGATGGACTCAAAGAAGTATTATGGTGGTCCCCTGATGAAACAGCGAATATCCAAAAAGTAGCAAATCAAGAATATTATAAGACTATTCAATTTAATCGTAAAAAAAACCGTCGTCTTTTATTTAAGACGATGTGGTACGAAATAGATTTTGATAAAATCTATGAATTAATGGAGACCTATAAATTAACACATAAAATTGAATTAAAGAAACTTTGTGAATTATATATCATTAAACCGTAAATGAAAAAGGTCCAGAAATATTTTCAGGGTGTCCAGCGTCCTATTACTTATTCCGTTGGAGAAAACGCGGAAGATAATGAAGACATTATTGATATGGCACACATTGACGATGTTTGGTTTCATGGGCAGGGATTCTCTTCGTGTCACGTAATCGCAGATATTAATGGACTCAAATTAGATAAAAAACAAAAGCGGCAAATTATTACGCAAGGAGCCCTATTATGTAAACAAAACTGTAAATATTCTTATATGTCAGATTTGGCAATTATTTATACTGAGGTTAAAAATGTACAAAAGACAAATATTAAGGGAACTGTTCGTACCAAAGAACGAGTAAAGGTCCGTATAGTTTAATAAAACAGATAATGAGATAATTTATTTTTTATACACAAATAATCTATCATCACCACGACCATTTACGTTACTCAAATCGACGTGTTCAAATTTAGATAAAAAATTCGCGGGATATTTATTATTCGCAATATGCTCGGGATAAATATCTTCAATCACATAAACACCACCCTCATTAAGTTGTTCAGATAATAAATCGAATGAGCCAATTTGGTCTGCTGCTTGATGAGAACCATCGTCAATTATTATATCGAATTTTATGTCCTTAAGAATTTCCTTTATTTTAGGGTCCGTTTGCGAAATCTGTATTTTAAAAATATTTTCTCGGTTTAAATCGACCTTTAAATTTTTAAAATTCCAATCAATAGTGTATATTTTAGCTGACGGAAACAATTCTTCCCATAATAAAATTGAACCTCCATAATACGTTCCAATCTCTAAAATAGTGAGATTTTCCTTATTCAAATATTTTTCTAACAAATCCGGATAAAACTTGTCATAGCAGTGATGTTTCGCCTTATCACATAAGCAATCCTCTTTTCCATATTCACTTATGACTTTCATGTTACAATATTTATGCATAGCGACGTTAATATCATCCTTCGACAACATTTATAGATTACAAAATTATTTTTTTATATTTTAATTCACGCAATTAATTATTTTGTTAGTTTATCAATAACCACTTCGCGTAGTACATTTTTTACTATTTTATCCATATATTTTTCATCTTCTTCTTGTGTTTGTCCACCTAAAGCTACTAAAGATAAATGTATATATTCCTCGTTTTCTTTAGTGTTTATTCTTGCACAATCAGGATTTTCTTCCTGCCATTTTTGTAATTGATTAAAATTCATTTGCGCCACGCGATTTACTGCCTTTTGTAAGCCTTCTTTTTGGGGCCCATCTTTTTCCCACATATCATTGTTTTTAATATAAACTATTTCACGTTTAAAATCGGTACAATGAAGAGGGCGCTTATGTACATCTATTTGTCTCAAACCATGTAAAATAATACGCGAAATGCCTTCTACATAACCAAGCCTACCCGTTGTCTCAAAATCTTTTACTTGTAGCTGTAATGAATTTACAAAATCAGTTATATTTAGTGCATCTTTACAAGTCTCGTTCAAGAACACATTTAGATTAAAGTGGTTATTTGTAGTATTATTCGAATTCAAATTATTAGTAACGGTTTGATTCTTTGCGAGTTCAAATATCTGTTTTTGTAAATCGTGGTTTTGTTCCATTAATTTGAGAACCATATCATTTGTAACCATACTATTTTGAACTATAGGAATTGGCTCTACGTAACATTTTTTCTTATGCCGCCATAACCCTGACTTGTCTTTATATTCTTTTAAACACTGACTGCATACATGCAGTGGCTGCCGATTTTTTAATTCTGCAATTTGGGATTTTATCAACTTTTGGTCAACTTTGTCAACGTGTTTTTTCGTGTTTTCATGTTTTGTAAAATCCTTTTTGTTTTCAGTTCCATAGCAACATGTGTGACAATAAAATCGTGGTTTTTCGATTATGCTGTGGGGATTTTTCTGGGACATTTTATCCTAAAATAGCAACCGAAAAAATCCCCAAAGACTTAACCGAATTTTTTTAAAAAATTATGCAGCGCACATTTGGCGTATTTTTTTCGCATTTACTGCATTTCAATCACAAACCACTTTTTCCCGAAATTTGAAATCGCCTTTTTCTGGTTTTGGACATTTTTAAAATGTCCATTTTCAAAAAGTTGGCCTATTTCTTTTTCGGGGTTTGTTACGGTATTTTTCACTAATATTTTAATTGTTTAATTGTGATGATATATGTATTGTATTTATAAAATTATATATTTTATAAATAATGAAGACAATTTAAGAAGGAGGAAGGGGCGCCAAACATAGCTTAATTTCGCCTAATGAAGCTACATCGTACTTCACAATAAGAGGCAAATCATTGCCCAAATACATTTCCAAATGACTACATAATGGTGTGCATTTAATAAAATGAGAAAGAGATTTTAGAGAAAATTCGCCTTGAATAATTACAGAAGCATCCGGTTTTTGAATAAACTCCATATTACCATCCGACTCTGAACGAAAAATACGAGAACTTGCAAAATTACCCTCGCAAGAAAACATTAAATCGCTTCCTACTGACTTGATTTCGACACGGTCGCTTACGCCATTCAAATCTCGAATTATCTTTTGGAAATCAGACGTAGGCAAATTAATAACAGTGGAATATTCTACGTCAGGCACAATGAGTTCCTCAGTATCCGGCTCAATAAGTCGCAACTTCTGACTATAACACTGTTTAATATCACCGTTGTCATATTGCAATCCAAGGTGTGAAACAATTCCTTCGTGGTAATCTGATTGCTCAATATACATAGATAGAGTATCATCATTTGACATTGTTGAAATAACCTTAAATAAATGAAGAGTATTTGCACATACGATGATTTTTTCTGGTAAACAATTAAATTGCTCAAATTTGTGAGAATACAAAATTACGTTTACTAATATGGTATGAGTCTTATCGAAATTAATTATTTTAAACCCATTCTTTGTAAATGTAATTGTTGCATCAGTCAAAATGTCCTTGATTGCCGTAATCATATTACGAATAGGTTGAATTTGAACAGTTTTTATAGTTAAAACATTATTCTCTTCGTTCATATTCCAATATTAAAATATCATGCGTATATTTTTATATCGTCTTTGTAGTTATATATTTTATCGGAAAAATTGATTATAATTAAATTGTTACAAGCATTAATAAAAAATGAATGAATCTGAAGAACGAGAACTCGCATTAAATGAATTTTCTAGAGCAATATTTGAACATTTAAAGTATAATTCTACTTATTCGTTTCGCGCAGTCACAATTGATGGTGTTCTGTGTTATCCTGTTATCCATAAACATAGAAAAATTGTGAATTTTGAATGCGTAAACATATATTGCCATGCTAAAGACAAGTGGGGTGATAAAATTAAAGAACACTATTCTGTATATTATAAGAATTATTCAACTATTAGGGACGCCATTTTAACCGTGGAATTTGTGAATAAGTGTTTCCGTATTTATAACGGCGACTTGATGAGCCCTGAAGATTACAAAATGGCAAAAATGGAAGAACAATTTCTTCCTTATAATGAATCACAGGTATGCTGTATTTGTTACGAGAACACGCTAGACACTACACTGTGTGACCATTATTTGTGCTTAAGATGCCGCGAAGTTTGCCTGAATAAGTGTGTTACGGATTGTCCAATGTGTAGAAAACAGGACATAGTTTCCATTTATAATATTGATAACGGTCTCATTAACAATAATGTATATACAGTTTTGAGAGAAGTTATTGAATTCGAAAGAAAACAGGATGCACCGAATAATGATTTTGTTTATTTGTCTTCAAGTGTAGGAGAAGGTGTCTACGCCTTTATAGATAGAATAGGAAATAGAAGGTCTCGAAGCCCAAGTAGCGAAAGTAATTTAAACGAAAATGACCAGGAGTTATCTGAGGTAAGTACAATATATGAAAACGAGGATGAATCAGATGAATTAATGCCGTTTGATTTGAGTGGTTTGTTTGAAGCAGCATTACAAAGTGAGCCAGTAACAATTTAGGAAACTATATATATATGAAATTAAAATACACAATAATCGCAATTTTTTTATCTATTATTGTTGTTACCTTATCATTATTCGCAACAATAAAAACTGATTATATGACTATTATGGATAATGACCCAGGAGAACAACAACCACAATTAAATCCTGGTAATATTGATTATTTAGGATTAAAATTTCATGCTGAGGAGGCATATAAAGAAAAGGGAATGGACCATAGTGACATTAGTCCTAGCCTACCTGTTGCTAAATTTGCGAATAAATATTGTAATGAGTTATCAGAAATTAGTATTTCGTTCTCAAATAAGAAACGGGACTTTTGCTTTATTGGTAATATAGACTCATACAAACCTAGAAGACTATGGGTTTGCGATTTTGCCAAATCTCATTTTAATTCGGAATCTGTCTTTGTTCATACGGGAAGTGATGAAAATTGGGAATCATTGGGCGATTTTGACAGATCACACGAAAAAAAAGGATTTGTTGGTTTTTTGATTGAAACGCGTGACGCAAAATATAGAGAAGTTAAAGAAAACGAGTTTTATTTTAAGACAATGTGTGAAAGTAAATTTATACTCTGTCCGGCAGGTGATGCTCCATGGTCGTTTCGATTTTATGAAACTCTTATGTGTAAGAGTATTCCAATTGTTGAGACGGTCCATCATACATATCGAACTCAGGAAGAGAGAGAATTCGATTATCATTATTTGTTAGCCAATGATTATGATAAAATTAATAAAGTTATGAATAACGAAGCACTATATAATGAAATGATTGATAAAAACACAGAATTATTTAGAAAACATCATATGTTGGAATGAATTTATTTTATGCGTCTATTATAATATGCTTAAACGCCAAAACAAGACTCAAAAAAAGAGAACCAAAAACACTACCAAAAAAGGAGGATGGAAAATGTCTATGCGCAGAAAGTCAAGCAAATCGAAATCCAAATAATATTGTAATTTGTTGCAAAAATTACAATGTTAAGCATCTAATAATTTTACAGTAAATCCCGTCTTTGTTTTAATCAAATTACCTAGCAAAATAGGTTGCGCTCCCGTTTCTTGCGATTGTAAATAACTATCCAAGTCAAATAGTTCATTTGTATCTCGGTTTAGAGCGTATTTTTTTTCACGATATGTTATTTCCTCGGCTTCCCATTCCACCTCTTGCTTATTTAATTTGGGCTCCTTTTTACCACGGTCATTTTCAAATGATGGTACAGAACCAAATTGATTTGATTCTACGACACCATAGTTATAACAAACCAAGGGTTCATCCTTATTTTTTGATGAATATAATGAACAATCCATGGCACTCTGCTTGACTGATTTCAAAATTTGACGATTTACTTTATCTTTCATCGATGCAATTTCTAACATGGATTCATCAGTTGTTACTGGAGTTTGATTATCTAAGCGGCTTGTATCACGATTTGTCAATTCAATATTGTCTTCACTTGTTTTTTGTTCTTGTGTTAAAACCGCCAAATATAAGAACACTTTTACAGTTCTCAGTTCCTCTGGTAAATCTTGATGACTACAAATACGACGTGCGCGGCCTATAACCTGTTCTATACGTACCATATGCCAATATGGCTCAATAATATGCACAAATCTAGTGTTTCTTAAGTTAATACCTTCTGCACCCGATGATGTTATCATAAATATTTTTATGACTTCGCCCATATTATTGTTTTCATTACGTTCTCGAAGTTTCATTGCAATATTTGGGGGAACAAAATCCCATGTGCTATTATAAATATTACGCACTATCTCTTTTTCTTCTGCTCCTTCAGTTCCAGTATATAAAACAAACCGTGGCTTAGATGCGTCGGTCTCTTTTTCATCAATGGTCCATTCGTCTCCTACCTTTTTTATTTTAAATTCCGCAAATCCATTAGCTTCAAGTATTAATTTTAGAATACCAATTCCTTCTATTGTTCGGAATTGACTATAAATTAAATGTAAACCCTGGTTCTCTTCTGCTTGTAAATTTTCGAGAACCTTTACAAATTTGGGACTGTAAAGACCCAATTCCGATTTTAGTAGGTATTCCTTTTCCCGTGGAGCATCATTATTGTAACGAAGCGCATCAAGAGCTGACCTTATTTGTTTTTGATATTCGACAGAACCACTTTCTTTTGCCTTCTTTTCTTCCACATCTTGTGCTTCCAAATATTCATCTTCTTGCTCTAGTAATTCAGTAGGAGTAGCATTAATGGCGTTTTCATCAACTTCATCTTCTTTGCCACTAGGCATTGGACGCTGCATACCAGGTGGAAATACAAAATTACATGCCGACCTAGAGAAAATACGATATGTGGATGATATTTTAAATAGGTCTTCGTTATCTGGTCCGGCCTTTTTCTTATTTTTACGATTACGTTTTTCTTGTTCAGCCTCTGATTTACGAATACGCTGATATTCCGAGAACTGATGTCCTGACATTTCAGACCTAACTACATGGAATATATCATTTTCTACAGTTTTCTCAATGGTCGGTAATAATTTTTCTTGAGCACTACGGAAATAAGAAGTAAGTCCCAATATACGTCGCTGAAATAAGTCCATGTTTTTCACTTCAACTGATTCACTATTTACAAATATATCTAAGAAAGCTTGTGAATCGTCAGGTAGAGCTTTATTTTTCTGTATTTCTATAGACCCCTTATTTACTTCTAGACCGTTTTTGGATAAAATATACATAACTCTATCTTGGAAATCATGGTCAGAGAGATTACCTGAATCGTCTAGTTTTACGCCATTATATTTTTCGAATTCGCCGGCACCACCAATTTGTGGTTTGACAGATGGTTTTCGTTTTTTCGTAGTTCTAGCTCCTTTAAATAAATCTAGGAGACCACCTCCCTCTTTTTTGGCACGGGCTGTTCCTTTGACAACGCCGCGTTTTTTTGTATTTATAAAACCAAATGGATTCCTGGTAATTGTCAATTTGTTACCACTATATTCAATATAATCAAAACTACGAAAGTTCTCTTTATTAAATGCGGCCAATATAGATGCTGTATTAACCTGATTAGTGGTTTTTACATTCACTGTCATTGTCCATGTTTTAATGAATCCACGTAACATATTAAACAAAATACCTATTTCGTTAGGATAATTAATAATAGGCGTTCCCGTCATGAAAACGACGCGAGCATTCGTAGCATCCATTAAATAATGATATAATTTATGAGATATAGACGTGGGTTTTTTTATTTTGTTTACAATACGACTGACGAAATTATGTGCTTCATCTATTAAAACGACAGCATTATCAAATGGATTTTTGCTACCGTTTGCTGTCAAATTATTGAATACTTTTTGTGTAAGACCGTTATAGTTAATATCGACGTATTTTGCACGAATCATCATATTTAATTGGTCATCAATTTGATTCTGTTCCTCGGCTGTCTTCTCTGTAAAATTAGGTTCTTTTTCTATGTTTACAAGCCACGCTCCACCACCTGACCTAATATACTCTACTGGTAATGAAAGTGCTTTTGATAATATGCTAACGTATTCAGGACGGCCTTCAATAGAAATAAATTCCCAGAATTGGTTCTTACGATACAGCTGGTCGCCAAAACGTTTGAGCTCGCTGAAAAAATTCATTTTTAGAGACGCCGGAGTTAAAACAAAAATTTTTTTCTCTGACTTCATACCCTCCGCAATAGATATAGATGTGGCGGTATTATGTGTAACCGTAAAATCTCCAAGCACATAACGACTATTGCCGTCCAACATAAAACCATAATAATCGTCCAAGCCAACATATTTGGCTTTAATTCCGGTAACAAGAACATCTTTTATTTGATTTCTAGGAGACGCTCGTTTTCTGGGTATTAATGTGGGAATTTCTTCCAAGCCGTTTCCATTGATTGTCATTCGATATGCCTTGCCCTCTTTCTTTTCGCCTTTATATGTCCATGACGTTTTCTTCTCAGATTTATAACATGAGAACCCCAAACTGCGTGCCAAATAAACAACGTCATTCATCAATCTCTCGTTTTTCTGCGTAAAGTCGAATCCGCCACTACTATAATGTCCGTCACTATCCAAAAGTCCTGCTAATAGACGCAAACGATTTTCTCGCGAGTTACATTTATAAATCATCGGAATATGTTTATTATTTATCATATTGTTTTCTTTTAACGTATTCAAAAACACATTATTATTATAACGCCCGTCTCCGCTAATACCGTAATCATATTGACAATAATAATTTAATGTTAGACCGTATTTTGGGAGTTGTTTCGAAAAATAATAGAGTACCGTAGAATCTTGACTCGTTATTTTACAACCGTTTGATGCGTCGTCTCCTAGCCAGTAGCCAATCATATAAGGGTCTATGGGCAATTCTTTTTCGGGGAAATCTACGGCAGTACGATAACCTTTTAAAAAACCTTTTTTCTTGTCTGATAACTCTAAATAATCTTTTACAGCAATTTCAAAAACGTTGTCTGTTGCTTTTACGTTCTCAAAAAACGCCTCCGCTTCTTTTCTTTTTTCTTCCAAATTGTTCAAATCATAAGAAAACGTACGTGATTGAAATTTATTGTTCTCCAGCCATTGAACATTAAAGCTATGATTATTAAATGACATTTTTGGAAATCCTGTTGCGCGTAAGCATAAAATATGTTCTTGATTTACGGTATATTTTTCTCCTTTGACGGGTATAATATCATACATTTTATCGCGACCTCTGGCTAGTGAAAGCACCGTTCTTGGTTTAGAATCATCTCCCATCAAAAAATCGCCTACTTGAATATCTTCTACTAATTTAGTCGACCCATCAGAGAGCATAATTGGTGTACCTTTTGCGTGACATTTTCCACTGCCTAATCCGTGGTACAATAACAATCCACGATAAGGCGTGTATAGATTCAAGTAATCACGAACGATTTTTTGATGTGTTAGCAAATCCAATTCTGCCCCAGCACTACGGCTTTCACAAGAAAGCGATTGTTCGTCCGAAGTGATATCTTTACGATAAGGACGAAAAAGTTCATTCAATTTGCTTACAGAAATCTCACGATTATTCATATAGTACGCAGAAGCTTTTACAATAACTTTATCACTAGACAAAGGAAGTCGTTCGCTAACTAATTGGTCGCGGATTTTGGCAGTAGTTAAATCAATATTAACAAGCTCTTGTTCCTGGCCAGGAATAACTTTTAATTTACGTGGTCTTTTTATTTTTTTGGGTATTTCTTCCAATTTGATTTCACTGGGCACAGGCTCTTTATCTAAATTTACTGCTTGGTCCAATAGCTGCTCTACGTGTTTTATTTCTTGCTCTATTTCATCAGTGTTGACCGGTTCATTTGCTTCAACCTCAACTTGAACCGTTTTATCATCATCAATTAAAACAACGGTTTTGTCCAATTTTACTGTGCCAACAGGAACGATTGTTCTTTTTACGGGTTCATATTCCGTCTTTCCAACAACGGCATTCAAATTATTTTGACGCAATCGATTATAAATTAATGTTCTATCCACATTAGATATTTTACGTTTATCTTTGATGATTTGTTTTTGAGGTACATCGTCAGATACTTCTTGTAAAATAGTCTGTGGTTCTTCTCCATCTTCAACAATCGGCGCCTTTTCATGGATACGATATCTTAATTGTAAAGGGCCCTTTGCTTCTGGTTTTAACACTAATTTTTCAGTAGGATTAAAAGGTTGGTTCATTTATATTATACTGCGAATATAATATAACGATTTTTACTAAGTATTTGGTTATACCGCTAAATATTATTATAAAAATTAATTGAGCTATAATCTTGTAGATGCCCAACTATACCACCCTGTTCTTTTTTCTGTAAGAAAGGAGAAAATATAGTATTTATAGGTAATTCAAAAAAATAACTACTTTTTCTTAAAAAGTGATTATAGTATGTATCTTCGCAATTATTCTCCTTTTTCTCAACATGTACATTTTGTAGATGCGGAAAATACTCTACATCATCTTTATGTACAATTTTATACTGGATAATATCTCTTTCTTTACAATTATTAAAACAACCGGCATGTAGTAAATCACAATGAAACAAAAAACATGTTCCTGCTGGTCCACTAATGTTTACGATTTGACTATAAACGAAAGGATAGGAGTAATTACTTGCCGGACATATTGATAATAAACATCCCTCATATTTATATAAAATTAATGTATAAATTGGATGCTTACAGTTATATAAATAGCGACTTGAAGTTACATCACGATGAAAAGTAGATAGCGTCGCATTTTTTATAGCATAAGAATAATCCATGAATTTATAATCGTTGCCCAGAAATTGTAATACCGGCTCAGTAAATTCAGTGGGTGGATTTTTTCCAACGTTCTCAAAATCATCATATTTAAATACTTTAAATCCATCGTTTTCTAATGTGCGAGTTGTTGTTGAAACGATGGAGCTCTCGTTGTGCTCTGTACAAAAATAAATAATGTATAACACGATTATGCTAATAAAAATGCAAAAAAAACATATATTATTTTCGCTTGTTTTCATTTATATTATTGTCTCATATATTGGTCTAAAAAACGTTTTATTTGTTTGCATAATTGCAGTTGTACTTATAAATTTACAATATTAAATTATACGAACGACCCCAAATATTGAATGGCATCTTCGCATGCTATTTGTTCGGCCTTCTTCTTAATTTTATGAGTTCCTTCTCCTAGAAATAGGAGAATCTTTTTATGCATTGACATATATTGATGTATATCTTGATAAGATGTGAAGCGTTTTCTGCCAATCGATTTCGACGCACTGGTTTCATGAATTGCTTGTCCTAGACACAAATAAACGCCCATATGATAACCCGTTTCACCATTATATTCTTCAACTTCCAAATAATCCGGAGTCACCTTGAATTCCTTCTGAATTTTTACCTGCAGAATGTTCTTATAATTATCATCATTTTTAATCAAACTAATCCAGTCCACATGTTTCTCAAAAACCGCTTCTACAAACCGCTGAACCATTTGAAATCCCGGGCCGGTAACAAATACATTGTCAAACCAACCATGCTCATCCTTTACCTGAATTTTATTAAAATCCAGGAACATGGCACCTATAAATGCCTCAAATAGACAACCAAGTTTTTTTAGATTAGTTCTCGTTTGCTTTGATTCAGCGTATTTGGATAGTACAAACCACTTATGTAGTCCCATATCGTATGCCATTTTTCCAATGGACTCATTCTTTACCAAAGCAATCTTTTTTTCTGTCATAAATCCCTCGTTTTCCTTAGGAAAGCGCCGGTACAAATAATATTTGGTAATACATTCTAGTACACCATCTCCTACAAATTCTAGACGCTCATTAGACTTACTATAAAGAGGAAGACAATCATCGGGTTTAGGAGATATCGAAATATTATTTTGTTCGTTCTCCAAGTTAGGTCGCCGAATATACGACCTATGGATAAATGCGCGCTTATAAAGGTTCCAATTATGAATGGAGGAATTAACACCATAACTCCTCAAAATGGTTTCAATTTCATTATCTGAAATCAAAACATTTAGGGGATTATACGGGTCAAATACATATATTTCTTGACCATCTACACCTTTTTCGATGCGAATATCATCGTCCAAATTCATCTTGTGTAATTTGAGCAAATAGATATTTATAAAATCAATTTTTTTGCTCTTGGATAAAATATTTAGCTATTTTATAGTTGAAGATGACCACAACTCAATGGAGCCGTTCAAACCGCGCCCGAATGGGCTCGACCGCTACTACCGACCAAAATCAGGGTGGTGGCTCTAAAAAAGCCGGCTTTCCTTATATAATTGGCCGTACCAGTTGGTCTAGTATCGCAATTAATCCCATTTCCCTTTCCCTGGCCATGACTACCAAACTTCCTGTCGCACGCCCCAGCCGTGGTGTTGGAAATCGTCCTGGTATTGGCGTTTATTTTACCCAAGGATTACCTGGTCGTTCTTAAATAATATTTGAATAACAATATAATGATTAGTGTATTGTTATTTATATGCGCGTGATTTTAGACGAACGCGAACGTGATTTATATTTAGCATGTCAAAGTATTGTTGAGTCTAATCAGACTTATGTTAAATTGACAAAAGAGGTTCTGCCTTTAGGAGATGTTTATGTGAAAACCGACGAAGAAAAAGATGTGTTAATAATTGAGCGAAAAACAATAGCTGATTTACTTGCGTCTATAAAAGACGGTCGTTATGGAGAACAGTCATATCGATTAATACATTCCTCCGGATTTCCATGTCATTCCGTAATTTATATTATTGAAGGTTCAATAAGCCAGTTGCGCACGACGATGGAGCGTAAAATAGTTTATAGTGCATTAGCATCTTTAAATTATTTTAAAGGATTTAGTGTTATTAGAACGGGTTCCATTGCTGAGACGGCTGAATATATAGTATGGATGTGTGATAAAATAGAACGTAATTTTTTGAAGGGAGAGTTTCCTTATTATTTACAAGCAGTTCGTGAACCTAGTATTTCAAATGAAGATGAACACCAAAATGTATTAAGACAATCGGATACAGCTCCAGCAAATTATTGTACCGTCGTTAAAAAAGTAAAGAAAGAGAATGTTACTCCCGAGAATATTGGCGAAATAGTATTATGTCAAATTCCCGGAATTAGTTCAACGAGCGCAATCGCAATAATGCAAAAATTTGGAACCTTTCCACAATTGTTAAAAGCACTACAAGAAAATCCTAATTGCTTGGATGATATCGGTTATGAATCCAAGGGTAAATTTCGTAAAATAAATAAACCATGTATAGATAACATTAAGAAATATTTTTTATAGTTTACTCCAATATGTCCTCTGGTTTACCAAATGCGGAAGGTACAGCGTCAATATAGAGTCCTTTGGGTTGAAATAATAATGGTTTTGTAATATTATTTTCACTATATTTACCAGATTTAATAACATCTTGTGTGAATTTGACACCACCCCAATTGGGGTCCATTGGATTATCGCTTAGTCCTGTTGGTTGTGATGATGCAAATTCTTTGGCGACATATTCATAATGGTTGATGTCCTCATTTAATGGGTCAAACGGGCTATAGGGACTATCTGGGTATGCTGCGGTGGATGATAAGAAGTCCTTTTCTGGCCCGGAATATACATTGTTTTCTCTATTGTCTCCTTCGACTTGTGAATTTGTATCAATAGATGGTTGTAATGAAACGGGATGTTGATTTAATACATAATCGTCTAGATTTTGTTCTCCTGTTTTAGAATCATTTTCCTGGCGACTACCATTGTTATCATCTTCATTATTATTATCGTTATTATTATTGTTATTATTATCGTTATTGTCGTGTTTATTATCATTATCGTTATTATTATCGTTATTGTTTGATGATTCGTCTTCTTGTGGTTGATACGAACCCTTTGTATCACCATTTGGATAAATCATTTCAGCTTGATTATTATAAACGGCGGATAATGGTGCTCCAGTAATATCTGAATTGTACCCTGCACCTTTACCCTTTCTTGCAGCTATAAGACGTGCAAGGAGTACATCGTAATTTATATTATCAGAATTAATATTATTAGTATTATTAGTATTATCAGGAGGTGCTGCTCCTAAGGGTGTGACAGAATTTGAAGTAGGAATTGAAGTATTACTATTGTTTGAAGGTGGTGCTGCGCCCAATGGTGTAACAGAATTGGGACCAGCAGTAGTAGTTGCCATTGGAGTAGCGGTCAAGCCTTCAGTAAATGATTCGCTGTATTTATGTACCCAAAAAATAACATATATTCCAGAGAAAAGCACAAAAACTAAAAATATTTGGAATAATAGTCTAAATTCATTCATATCTTGGTATTGGTAATATATATATTTCGCGAAAAGATTATTGCCGATTTAAAAAATATATTTAGTATATATAATGATTGATTTACTATTGATTCATGCAAATTGGTGTGGCCATTGCCAACATCTTATGCCTGAATGGAAAAAAATGAAAGAGATATTAAAAGATAATGAAAACGTAAGCGTTCATGAAATTGAAAATGATGATTCCGATAAAGAACATCGTCTCAGTAAATTTTCTCAAAAAAATGGTGGAAACAAGGTATCTGTACGTGGATTTCCAACTATTATACGTTTTGAGAACGGAGAAATGACCGAATTCAAAGGTAAGCGTACAGCTGAAGAATTAGCTAAATGGGCATTAAAACATAAGTTATCAGGTGGTCGCCGCAAAACCAAACGTACTAAAAGGAGGCGCCCAAAAACATGTAAGAAATGTTCCTTTAATTTCTGGTAAAAATTGATATTTGAATGATTATATTATGAAACTATAACCATCTAAAAATAAATCAACGTTATTACTAAATGAATGCAGAAAGTAAAAAGAGTGGACCTATAATTAAAAAGCAGGTTCGCCTATTTACTTTTCAAACCTATGATGAAGCGCCTTCAAAGTCGACAGAAAATAGCTCAGATGAAGAAAAGGGTAATCGTTATAAGGATAAACAGCAATTTGTTATTCAAATGTTTGGCTTGAATGAAAAGGGTGAAACGTTTTGTATTTATATACGTGATTTCAAACCATTCTTTTATGTAAGTGCAGGTGATGATTGGACGCCTTATAACATGCGATGTCTAGATGAGCATGTTAAAAAACTTTTGCCAAAAAACTTACAAGATTCTATTTTATCTACAGAACTAGTTGATTATAACAAACTATATGGATTTACAGCAGGTAAGAAAAGCAAATTTGTTAAATTTACTTTCAAAAACACAATTGTTATGAGAAAGGTCCGTGGTTTATGGCTTGAATATATCGATGACGTGGACCGACCAGGAAAAAACACTTCCCGTATGAAGCCATTTACGTTCCAGGGACTAAATCTTGAGCTATATGAAAGTAATATTCCTCCACTTTTGCGATATTTTCATCTTTATAATATAAGTCCCTCAGGATGGATTGAAATACCAGTAAATCGTATTGAGCGAGTCGAGAATAAAACAACCACTTGCAAATATGAATATATTTGTTCAGCGAGTCAAATTAAACCGTTACCAGATAAGGAAACTCGCGTTCCTTATAAAATCTGTAGTTTTGATATTGAGGCTAATAGTAGTCATGGTGATTTTCCTGTTCCTATCAAAACATATAAACGTTTGGCTATGAATATGGTCGACGTTTTCATAAGACAAAAGGAGGCACTTAGCGATTTGCCTATTATTCAACGGTTTCTACAAAAGATGATTATGGCTGGATTTGGATATGATAGTTGTGATGATATTGATTTGGTATATCCCAAGTTAAAACCAGCTAAGGACCAAATTAAAAAATATATAAAAGTTTTACTTGAACAGCCTATGGAAATAGCTAAACACGCCAACAAAGACCAAGACACTGGACATTTACTAACCATTGATGAAATGTTTGAGAAAATGAATGCTCAAGTTATATTAGCTAGTCCTGACGGGGAAAGCAGCGAAATGGTACAAAACGAAGAAGCAGTAGAGGAGGGTGTTGGATACCGTTTTACAAAACAAGCGAAAAAGAAGGTCGACCTAAAATCTACTGTAGTTGATATGTTGACTAGTGATAATTATAGTCGTGATGAAAAAATACAACTTTTGAATGATGTTTTAACCCGTTTGTTCCCGCGATTAGAAGGTGACCAAATAACTTGTATAGGTTCAACATTTATGCGATATGGAGAATTAGACCCTTACATGAGTCATTGTCTAGTTTTGGGTAGTTGTGGTGAAGTTGACGGTGCAATTATTGACGCAGTCGATGACGAAAGAGATTTGCTTGTAAAATGGGCAGAACTTATACAAAAAGAGGACCCCGATATTATTATTGGTTATAATATCTTTGGTTTTGATTATGAATATATGCTTCGCCGTAGTCAAGAATTACATTGTGAACAAGAGTTTTTAAATGTTTCACGTAAAGTCGGGGAATTTTGCGGTAAATACGACAAAGAGGGTATTCTTCAGCTGGATAATACACCATTGCGTCTTGCAACGGGAGATTATGACCTCAAATATTTCAAATTATCCGGTCGTTTACAGATTGATTTGTATACCTATTTTCGACGTGAATATAATCTGGCGTCTTATAAGCTGGATTATGTTGCTGGTGAAAATATTTGCGATACTATAGTGAAGATTGAACACTCAGTTGGTCCAATAACCGAACTTTATACTAAAAATATAACTGGTCTTCATATCAATGATTTTATACATATTGGATATGTAGGTTTCACATCCGATTATTATAAAAATGGCGATAAATTTCGTGTGCTAGATATAAAGCAAGGTGTTGAAGTCAATGAAGTAGTGAAAGGACAAGAAGTTACGAATAAATATAATATCATTGTAATCGACGGTCACGAGCATATTGATATGAAACGTCCCGTAAAATGGGGTTCAGCAAAAGATGACGTATCACCACAGGACATTTCGCGTCTTTTTAAACGAGACGCATCTGGACGAGCTATAGTAGCAAAATATTGTATTCAGGATTGTAATCTGGTTCATTATATTATGAATAAAATAGACGTTCTAACCAGTTTTGTAGAGATGTCTAGTATTTGTAGCGTTCCAATGAGCTACTTAATGTTTCGTGGTCAGGGTATTAAATTAACTAGTTTCGTTGCCAAAAAGTGTATGGAAAATCATACTCTTATGCCAGAGCTAGATAAAGGAATTGATAATAGTGGTTATGAAGGAGCTATTGTATTACCACCAAAATGCTCTATGTATATGGATAATCCAGTAGCTTGTGTAGATTATTCTTCTTTATATCCGTCATCGATGATTAGCCAGAATCTTTCACATGATAGTAAAGTATTGACGAAGGAGTTTGATTTGACTGGAAATTTATTAAGAGAAAGCGGAGAAAAGGCAATCGATGGCTCTTACAAATATGATAATTTACCGGGTTATGAATATATTGACCTAGAATTTGATTCATTTCGGTATGTGCGTAAAACACCTACATCGCGTGCCGAGAAAGTTAAATCAGGTACAAAAGTTTGTCGTTGGGCACAATTTCCAAACGGTAAAAAGGGTATTTTACCATCAATTCTCGAACAATTATTGAAGGCACGGTCGGATACTCGAAAAAAGCAAAAGACGGAAAAAGACCCATTCATGTGGAATATTTTAGAAAAGAGACAGCTTGGTTATAAAGTCACAGCAAATTCACTTTATGGTCAATGTGGTTCACCTACGTCTACTTTTTGTGAAAAGGACATAGCTGCATCAACTACTGCCACTGGTCGAATGATGATTATTTATGCGCGACGAATTATTGAAGAGGTATACGGAAACCGACTTTACGTACTTGAAAACGGAGAAACTGTGAAAACTAATGCCGAATACGTATACGGTGATACTGACTCCGTATTCTTTACGTTTAATCTAGAAAATCCACAAACCGGCGAAAAAATTCGTGGTAAACCAGCGCTTGAACATACAATTGAAATCGCACAGGACGCAGCAAAACTTTGTAGTCAGTGGCTAAAGCCACCGATGGAGCTTTCTTATGAGAAAACACTCATGCCGTTTATCTTAGTGGCAAAGAAAAAATATGTTGGAATGCTTTATGAAACAGACCCAAATAAAGGTAAACTCAAGTATATGGGTCTTTCAATCAAGCGTCGTGACTCTTGTGATTATTTGAAGGATGTATATGGTGGTATTTTAAACATTCTAATGAGAGAATATGATATTAAAAAAGCAATACAGTTCTTAGATAGTTCATTAACTGCCCTTCTAAAGGGTTTGGTACCAACAGATAAACTTATGATGACGAAACAATTAAAGAGTGATTATAAAAATCCGGAGCGAATGGAACATTGGGTCCTATCTGACCGTATTGGTAAGCGCGACCCAGGTAATAAACCCAAATCTGGAGACAGAATCAAGTTTCTTCATTTTGTCAATAATGATGCAAAATTGAACGGAGAGCGCATAGAAACGCCTGAATTTATTAAAGATAATAACTTGTCAATTGATTATACTTATTATATTACAAATCAACTTATGAAACCACTTCAACAGCTCTTTTCACTTGCTCTCGAACAAATCTGGGAGATTAATAAAGCCACAGTTCCTTTGAGAAAACACAGAAAGGAGGTAATTGAATTAGAAAATCAATACGAAGACAGAACTGTCTTTATGAAAAAGCGAGAAATTATGTGCTGTAAAAAAATAAAGGAAATGTTGTTTGATAAATATCTAGAGCAAATACGCAATGAAAAAACTGGTACGCGAACAATTACGAATTTCTTCCAAAAAAATTGAAGTGTATTTATTCTTATAAAATAAATACAATTTTACTATGGTCAAAGAATGTACATCGATAATAGAACACATCGGCTTTGGTGGCTTCTTTGTTTTCGAAATAATATTGACACCATATTATGTATGTGAGGAGACATATTATAGAGCACAAAATCGGATGAAAAAATATTACCGGTAGATAAACTAAATATAATTTCCTGATAAATCATTATAAATATAAAGCGGAACCTCAATAGAAAACGTTGAGTTCATAGACATATCTTGGTGCAAATAATTTTGTATAACGTTTTGTAAGCCATTCGATAAGTTTCTAACAATTTGATTTACGCTCGGCGATTGAACTTCATCATTTCCTGGTTCCGTAGGATTATTTGTTCGAATATCATATCTGCATACTGGACATCTTACATTTTGACGAAACCAATTTTTTATCGCAGTTTCGCGGAACAAATGACCACAATGAATTATTTGACATACGGACTCGTTTTCTTGAAAATCTTCTAAAGTAATAGGACAATTTGTATGTGTGTTTTCTCCCACATGATAAGTAAAGGTTTCCGTTGCACTATTAATTTGTTCTTGTGTGGCGTTTATTTGAACATCTTGGAAAAGACCAGGCATCATATTATTTACTGTCTCATTAATGATATTCGTATATATAGTATCTGAAAATGGTCTGGTATAAAATGCGTATCGATTATTATTAGGGACTGATGTGTTATTCTGATTTGATAGAGGATAGTTAGAGCCTCTTCTTTGTCTATTTATGGAGGCTTGAAAAATTTGAATATATGAAGCAATATTATCATGAAAATGTCGTTCATTTGAGCGTACTGTATGATTATATTCTAACATAAACTCATTCAACATGTATAACAAACGTTCATCTTCGCTACGGTTATGGTACCGTCTTGTAGTTTCAGAAAAAGGATTTCTATTATCCATATTGAATAGTATATAAAGGTTTATTTATATATACTTACATAAATAATATATAATGAATTTATCAAAATATCAAAAAAAAGGTTATACCGGTATCGACAACTTAGGAAATACGTGTTTTTTAAATTCGTGTCTTCAAGTTCTCAATCATACTTATGAAATGAATGAAATTTTGGATAAAAAGAATGAACAACATATGAACCCTGGAATACCGGATACAAGTATTTTGAAGGAATGGAACGATTTACGCGCAGTTATGTGGAGCGGAAACGGGGTTGTTTCACCAAACAAATTTGTACATAATGTTCATAAAATTGCCACAATTAAAAATAAGGAAATATTTACTGGTTGGACACAGAATGATATGCCAGAGTTTTTATTGTTTATGATAGAGTGTATTCATAATAGTCTTAGTCGAGGCGTTTCAATAAAAATCACTGGAAAAAAAGAGAACAAATTAGACGATGTCGCTGTACAATGTTATACGATGCTACAAAATGTTTATAGTAAGGAATATTCAGAAATTATGGATTTGTTTTTTGGGATATATATGTCAGAAATATCATCAATGGTTGACGGAAGTATACATGCTATAAAACCAGAGAATTTTTTTATGTTGGATTTACCAGTTCTTGATGGGAATAAACTGGCGTCTAATCTATATGATTGTTTAGATATATTCACGAAGACGGAATATTTAAATGGCGACAATGCTTGGTTCAATGAAAAAACGGGAATAAAGGAAGATATTAAAAAACGTATTACATTTTGGAACTTTCCTAAAATTTTGGTGATATCATTGAAACGATTTTCACCGGACGGACAGCAAAAGCTAAATAGTATGATTGATTTTCCTTTGGAAAACTTGGACTTATCTAAATATATATCGGGGTATAGTGCGTCGACATATAAATATGATTTATACGGGATATGTAACCATAGTGGTGGAGTAATGGGAGGTCATTATACATCTTTTGTGAAACATATAGACGATAAATGGATTCATTTTAATGATACAAATGTTGAAATTCTTAATAACCCACAAAACATTAAAACACCTTTGGCGTATTGTTTATTTTATAGAATAAAGTCACTAGGAAAGTAATAATTCGCAAAATTTTATACTTTGTTATAATATATAATGGATTCTTCAGATAATAATAATATAACTAGTGATTTGACTAAATTATATAACATGGTTTTTAATAAGTCGACATTACTATTAATTATATGGTTTTTAGCATTGCACTTTGTTTGTTATCGATTATTGAAGTTTTTTTTTAGTGAGAACTTGGATACTTTAGATTATCAATCGAAGCTGAGTAGAATGTTAGATATTGCTGTGTTCTCTTTTCTTTTACTATTTTTGACCGCTTCTTATTATTCAGTTCCGGATAAAGATAAAGAAACTATGTTAGAAAGTCTTGCTCTATCATTTAAAAATTATGCTAACGATAAAGACTCCATCTATAAATGTGTGGTTTTTTTATTATTATTTTATTGCGGGATTTATTTATTTAGAATACCAATGAATTCGGAAACAAAACCGGCATTTATTTCTTGGACAGAGTTTGGCGCTTGGACTCTGTTTCTTATAATTGTTTTTGTGAAGTTTTTTAACGACGTCTTTGGATTCTCAATGATTGACATTATTTATTCATTTTTTGACTGGTCAGGTTTACCTGACAATTCCGGGGTAGATAATTCTGTTCAAGTAGCGCAAGTTGGTTCTAATAACAATGATGAAGATGAAATATGTGATGACGACGAATTGATTGATGAAGAAGATGTACCTTATATTCCGTTAAAAGACAACTCCTCTAAAAAAACTAATCCTATTCTTACTCCTAATCCTAATCCTATTCCTAATCCTATTCTTACTCCTAATCCTAGTATTTTTAATTCAATACTAAATAATTTTATGCCAACTTTAGCTTCTGTATATAATTTTAACTCGATAACTACAACCAATATGCCCAATACAAAAGTACCTAATATAAATGTACCTACCACAAATATCCCTACCACAAATACCCCTACCACAAATATCCCTAATACAAATATCCCTACCACAAATGTGCCTACCACAAATAAGCCTACCACAAATATCCCTACCACAAATAAGCCTACCACAAATGTGCCTACAACCACATTATCAGATAATATAACTGTGAATACGTCAACAACAAATAGTTTAGATTCTAATACTTCGACAACAAACAAAGCATCTACTACAACTACGAATACTTCTGGATTTCGTAATATGACTGAATCTTTTAATACAATGGCACCATCATCAAATAGTGATTCTGAGGTGTTTAATATATCTGGTAATTTTACTTATGATGATGCACAGGTTGTTTGTGCAGCGTATGGTTCAAGTTTAGCTAATTATGACCAAATCGAGAATACCTATAATAATGGTGGTGAATGGTGTAATTATGGTTGGTCAGATGGCCAACATGCGTATTTTCCTACACAAAAATCGACTTGGACAAAATTACAACAAAATTCGGATACATCAATACGTCATAAATGCGGTCGACCAGGTATAAACGGCGGATACGTTGAAGATAAAACAAAACAAATGGGTATTAACTGTTATGGAATTAAGCCCGCTCCTACTGAATTAGATAATGAACTTCTTGATAAACAAAAATCTGTAATTACTGCTAAAACGCAGCAAGATATTGAATTAGAATCAAAAATACAGTATTGGAAACAACTTATTTCAAATGGCGTTATTAGCGTGAATCATTACAATCAATCTACTTGGTCTGAAAATGATACAAAAACGCCAGTTCCTGTAACAAATGTTTCAGTTGAGTTAGATGACGAACAACCTAGTACGCTTCAATCAACAATAAATGAGATTACAACACTGTCTTCTTCAAATTCAAAGAAATCAGGAACTAAAATAAAGAATTCTAAAATCAAATCGCGAGAAACCGAAAACAATACTACAACAATGACTCCTACCATAAGCAAGCAGGCTCTAGGTAACACAACAATGACTCCTACAATAAGTCAAAAGCTCATAGGCAACACAACAATGAATCTACAACAAACTACAACGAATGCAATGAATCAGTCTCAAGGTTTATTAACAACATTAGGTCCTCCCAAAATGAATAATCCTAATTTTAATACCACCATTACCAATACTATTATTCCAGCAAATAGTACCAAAACTAATAATCCTAATTTTAATACTACAAATACAATTATCCCTGCAAATGCTGCCAAAAAATAATTCCATTTATAATGAAGGAATTATTTTTTCATTTTCTTTGTAGATGTTTTTTTGGATTTAAAAACGTGCTTTGCCACAGCATCATATAATTTTTCAAAATGACTTTCTTCTATTGTTCCACCAATTATTATTTTTGCGGAATTATCAGAATCTCCTCCTTTCATTGAATTACTTGATGAAACATAAAGACCAGCAGGTACAGAGAAAGGTGATAAATGGTTAATTTCCGATTCTAAAATATTGTTTATCGAAAATCCGCCAATCATTGTACCACCACTTTGTTCTCGAAATCTATATTGTTTAAGAATTGAATTATCCATTTATATTTTAGGTTATATTTATTTTGAAACAACACGTAATTCTTGTACTATCGAAACATCTCGTTGTTCTCTTAGATAATTCATAATAAATTGTACTTGTTCCTTATCAGCAATGATATTGTCTAAACACACTTCTATATACGAAAAAGAGAGCGTACTATATTCTTTTTTCTCAATGATTTTTATTTCCCCGGTTCCTAGCTTTATTTTTTTATCCGCTAAATTATTGTCTATCATATATTTTGAAATAAATTGACTAAGTTCATTTTTACTATCTCTTAATTTTTTTGTATGTTCATTTATTGTTTTTAATTTGGAGTCAATAAGTGCCCATTTTTGAATATTTTCTTTGAATTGGTCCATATTATAAATAATATAATATGTCTTTGTTTATTGTCGCAATCTCTTAATTTCTTCTCTTCCTCCTTCCACCCATTTTAATGGGCTCTTTTGTGGGCTCGGGTTCACCACCAGCCATCATAACGGGCTCCTTGGTGGGCTCGGGCTCCCCACCAGCCATTTTAAGGGGCTCCTTAGTGGGCTCGGGCTCTCCACCTCGCTTCTTTGTCTTTCTCATTTTTTTAGAGTCGCGTTTCATTGTTTTATATACTTTTTTTGCTGCTTTCATGGCGTGACCTAATTTGTATCCCTTCTTGGATTTGTTCTCACTGTAGATTTTTTTTACTAAATCTGTCCAGGCAGTCATTTTATATATTACGCGGAGATAATATATGAAATTATTTACTATCAATTACGGCCCTTTTTTGTAGTACGTCTGCGTTTCCCTCCTTTCTTAACGGCAGTACGACGGCGCTTAGTAAGTTCATTGAGTCCTAAAAGAGCCAAAGAAGCAGTTAAATCGACTCCAGTGGAACCACCGCGTCTACGGCGTTTTCCGCCCATCTGTTGCTTCATCGCAATAGTGTTATCATTGGGAACCGCGCGATGTTGGTCATTAATGCCTCCGTATACCGAAACGGCGTTATCTGCTGCTCCAGCACCACCTTTCATAGTTTTACGAGCTCCTTTTCTGGGCATTATATATTGTGCATAGATTATTTCCTAAATCAATATCTTGAGTATCAAGCGAAGCATGCTGATACGTTGCCAGTTCCAGGACATGGTGCTTTTCCTGGTATTGCTTCGCCAGGGTTATATTTTTTCCCCCCCACACGCTTAGTTTTCCTGCTTTTACGAACAGTCTTCTTAATCGATTTACCACTTCTAAAGGTTCTACGCACAGTTTTTCTGGACATTATAATGTAGCTAGATTATTTCCTAAATCGCCCTTGGAAAAATGTTTGTTTTTTGAATTGACTGATACAAATGAATTATCAAAAATAAATTCGCTAAAATCAAAAACAATAACAAAACATTATACACACAAATAAACCAAATATATAGGTAAATTTCATTATACATCATATTTCCCAATGGTTTAATAATTTCACGCACCTCTTTATGAAGGTCCTCGCTCTGAAAAAATTCTATACACGTATCACGAATTGTTTTCATATGCTAATCAATGAAACTATTATTAATTGGTAAACTAAACCTATTGATTTAATAATCTGTCGTTTATTTTTTGGCGCAGTGCTTCAACATTAAAAGCATCCGGTAAAACACCATTTTTAAAGAACACGGTTTCATATTTTGCTTTATATGCTTCTTCATTATTGTCCAATTCGACTACCTTTTTAAATAATTGTTGGAAATCATTTTCTGTATAATGTGGTTCCAAATACAATATAGCATCCATGTTTACGTAGTTGGATATATTTGGACATCCCCAATAGATAGGAATTGTGCCCCCGCAATAAGCGTTTATTAATTTTTCTGTAAAATAATTAGGTTGCGAATGATTCTCAAAACAAATCATGAATTTATAATCGTTCATAAATTCTAAATAATCCATTGACCCAAAAGAACCAGGACATGTCATATTATTCATATATCTCCCGCAAGAATCTACCTGTTTATATTTGGATAATTCAGAAAAAAAATTATTGCGAGCCTTACATCCATCATGACTAGATGCAAATAAACAAAATTTTGATTTGTTTTTTGTAAGTTCTCTTTTTACTAGCAAACTATTTTTATCAATAACTTCGTTTGTAAGTACATAATGAGAAGCAAACGGAAATATGATGACGTTTTTTTTTTCTTCGGCAACTGGGATAAAATTTATATCAAAATTTTCAGGGTCATCGAAATAGCTTTCGCCAGTAACTTGTAAGCGAATTGCTCCTTTATAATTGCTCATATCACGTTTATGAAATGTTTCAGATACAACGACCGTTCTATCTACATCTCTAAACAAATCTTGATAGAGTTTTTCATTTTCCGGTGACGACCAGTCTCCTAAGTCTATTTTTTTCTCAAATTTCTCTGTTTTGTTTAATGTAGTCAACATAAGCAACAACAATATTAAAATAATTGACAGTATAAAAATGGTAATGGTTGTGTGTTTCATTGTTATATATTATATTCGTTTTTTTATTCTATAAAAAACCAGGTCAAATTATAAAATGGAGAACATTTATGAAACAAATGATAGTTTTCAGTTTAATAAATTGAACCTACTAAAGCCGGTTTCTTCTGCTGGTGGTAATTATTTTATTCGATTTACTATTGATGGTAATCATTTGTACATCCAACCACCTAAGTGTAAGACAAAACAGGGTATTGTAAAGGCTGGTAAAAAATACTATACCGACCTGATGTTTTCAAACGCCAACGACCAATTTATTCGATGGATGGAAAATTTAGAAACATATTGCCATGAGTCTATTTTTAAAAATAGAGAACAGTGGTTTGAAGGAGATATGGAAATGCACGATATTGAGAATTATTTTACATCACCTATGAAAGTTTTTAAGTCTGGTACCTATTATATTGTCCGTACAAATGTTCCTACTGCTTTAGGAAAACCAACTTTGAAATTTTATGACGAATTCGAGAACGAGGTTAGTTTAGAAAGCATTAATGAGCATACTGATATTGTCAATATAATCGAAATACAGGGTATCAAATGTTCAGCAAAGAGTTTTCAGATTGAACTTGAAATTAAACAAATGATGGTATTTAAACCAGTAAAATTATTTGAGCGATGTATTATTAAGTCAAATCCGATTACTGTTGCTGAAGAAACTGTTATTAGAAAATTAGACGAAGAGGAAGATGTGTTAGAGGATGAGAATCAACCAGCCTCTCTAGAAGAAGAAGAAGATGCAATGATTCAAGAACAGACTTTAGAACATTTTTCAGAACCAGAAGAGAACATAATTGTTGAACTACCAAAAAATCCTTTAAATGACGATGAAGAAACTTTAGCTATACCCGAAATAGAAGAAATTGACTTTCCTTTAGACATGCTATCTATCGAGGATACAGTTCAAATAAAGAAACGTAATGATGTTTATTATGAAATGTATCGTGAAGCTAGAAAAAAAGCAAAAATTGCCAAGGATTTAGCACTTTCGTCTTATTTAGAAGCAAGAAGAATAAAAAACACCTATATGTTGAATGACATAGTAGATAGCGATAGTAGCGATTTAGAGGACTTGGACGCCGAAGATGAATAACCGAAAAACATTTAGGCGGACCGATTTCAGCAATAAATTAAACGATATAGTATAAATAATTTTATCAACCGATATTATAAACCGATGTTGAAGAATATTTCGCAAGGCGTTTCTAAATTTTTTACTAATGAGCGTATCGTTGTTTTAGTAATTTTTCTTATATTAGTGTGGGGTCTTTTGGCTTATTCTGGTAGCAAAAGCAGCCGTGTAGATACTTTCTTTGGCTCTGATTCCACTCCTTCATATACTGGAGATGTAATACCCGCTAGTCCTGCGTCCAATTCTATGGACAATAATAACGTAGCCGCAACCTCTAGTCCTGTTGATAATACCCACGACTCAATTATGGGTGATTCGTCAATTGCTACAACGGCGAACCCCGCGGATTTATTACCCACGGACCAGAACAGTCAGTGGTCAGCATTAAATCCTAACACCATGAATCAGGGCGACGTACTTATGCCCGATTTACTTCAGGCTGGTTATCACATCGGTTTGGATACTATTGGCCAAACCCTAAGAAATGCCAATCTTCAATTACGTTCTGACCCTGTTATTCCAAGGTCTCAAGTAGGACCCTGGAACCAAAGCACCATTGAGCCCGATTTAGGCAGAGTAGCACTCGAAATTGGCCAAGGAGGTCATTAACGTCGAAACATTGTTTATAATAATTTAAATACTGTATTAAATTATTATATGGTCTTATTTTAGAGATACCATGGACTATGAAGACATTATTGGATTTACCGTTATTATAGCCTTTTTGTGCTTTTCATACTATATTTATACAGATGGTATTGAAAGTTTTCAATTAAATTGTATTATTTCTACGGTTGATGGGGAAAAATATTGCGTACGTGATAGGTCAAAACTACAGGATGCCGCCGATTTATTAGCTAGTATGACTAAAAAGTGTAAGGACTTGGTTGAATATTGTGGTAAGAAACATCCCGATAACGAAGCAGTAAAGCGCTTGGTAGCTGGATTTAAACCCAATAAAATCATGGAAACATTACCAACTAGTTCCTATACAGCATATAGCGAGAACAAGGGCGAAAAAATTGCGTTCTGTTTAAATACTAAAAAAGAGGAAAATGATGGGCTCATTGATATAGAAACCTTGACGTTTGTTGCTATTCATGAGCTATCGCATGTTATGACAGTATCGATTGGACATAAACAAGAATTTTGGGATAATTTTAAATTTCTTTTAGAAAATGCAAAGGAGTCTGGTATTCACGTTCCTAAAAATTATAAAGAGGAGCCCGTAGAATATTGTGGTATGAAAATTACGGATAATCCTTATTATGATTCATAAAGAACATTCTTCTAATTGGGTCAATTCGTTTTTCGTATTCACACCTGATACGTAAATGTTCTCGTTTTTTTCCAATTGAATTGTTTTCACAGGTATAAATCTATTTTTTAACAGTTTTATTATATCTGTTAAATAATATTCCTGTTGCGCATTTTCATTATCAATTTTGGGTATAAATTCGTTTAAATAAATTGAGTGAATACAATAAATTCCTGTGTTTATCAATGTTATTGATTTTTCTGAATCGCTACAATCTTTCTCTTCAATTATTTGCAATAAATCACCTCGTTTATTAATTATTGCTCGACCGTATCCTGTTGGGTTCTCAAAATTGGCAGTCAGAACACTAATATCGCTGTCTTGTTCTACTATTTTTTTAAGCGTTTCATAATTCATTAAAGGCATATCTCCATTTACAATAAGTACCTTTTCTGCGTCTTTATAATCTGGTAAACAGCATAATATGGCGTGTCCCGTTCCTTTTGGTTCGGGCTGTTGTACAAACGTTATATCATTAATTCTTATATATTTTAATAAGCATGCTTGAATAATATCATGAAATTTACCTGTAACTATTATAATTTTTGTTGGTTCTAATTGTCTCACAGTTTCAACTATACGGACTAGCATAGGCTTTCCTTTAAATAAATGTAATACCTTAGGTAGACTTGATTGCATACGCTTTCCTTCTCCTCCTGCTAAAATAGTTACAGTTAAAGAATTCATTATATTATTTTTATATAATTTATTAATATGAAAATAACGTATTAACGAGATTGCAATAAATTTCTCATGTTACTTGTAACTGTCGTTTTAGATGCAGCAAATGTAGGTGCTGTTACTGTAGGAGCAGATATTGTCCTTGCAAAATTATATTTGGGTGTTGACTCTGTCGCTGATAATACGGGTACTTGATTAAATCCATTAGACTTTAAATAACCACATACATATTGATATAGCTGATTAACAGAAACATTATGACGATAATTACGTAATCCATTAATAAAAGCATTTGTAAAGGCACCCTGCGACGTTTCATCAGCTTTAATAAATGCGTCTGCGCTAGTTTGTTCATCTTTACACCCACTAATTATGCAAATATTCGGATTAGCAATAGTGCCTACCTTATTATTTTGTATTTTTGACCATGAGATAGGGCTATTATATTGGAACGACCATTCTAAATCGCACATGGTGCCACTATGGCATGCGTCAAATAACAATAATGCTTTACATTTAATATTTTTAACAATAGCTAACAAATCTTTATCCGTAATAAATCCGTTTGTTTGAAAATCGCAGGGCACTAAAATATTGTCTAATCCATTATTTGTGTAGGAATTTTTGTTTGGTATTTGAGAACCATGGCCGCTATAATGAATCCATATTTCATCTAAACTTGTGGATTTATTAACAATATCGGTCAAATTATTAATAATATTTGCACGTGTTGGCATAGTTGCTGCATTATTTATGTCGTCTCTCAAAATTGTTATGCTATCATAATCGTACGCATCCGTTAAAACGTCTCGTACATTGATAACATCATATACACACCCTTTTAAAGTGATAGAAGGAATAGCCAAATAATCAATACCGATAAGTAACGCACGCTTCATGTTTATATTTTACATGCAGATATTATTCCATAGCGTCAAATCATAATAAAATAATAGATAATTGTATATAAATGGAAATTATACCGAAACATGAAATAATAAAGATATTTCGTTATGATTCTGCTGGTAAAAAAAAAGAAGTATACGTTTTTCAGGGCTCTGAATCCGCTGCTTATGAACTTAACGAATTATTTAGCGAAATAGAACTAGAGGAAATAGAAATTTACAAAATAAAAGTTATCTATTCGAAGCAACAAATCCATAAAGATGATTCTATACGTATTTTAAAAAAAAAAATTGTAAAT